>SWCB01004586.1_pt1 | contig 202899 bp, 154 predicted proteins | sample 4692901 | NCBI WGS metagenome assembly SWCB01 (sample SAMN10267276, study PRJNA491770) | bioreactor metagenome | isolation source: DHS bioreactor inoculated with subseafloor sediment | place: Japan: off Shimokita Peninsula | collected 2006-08 | reverse complement strand
AAAAAATTATTTTATTAACCGAATGTTTTGGAAAATTCAACTATAAAGGGTGATAGTCCCGTAGGTGAAAATAAAATAACTCTTTGGAATAAGTTCCCGAGTACCGCGAAATAAGTGGAAGTTTGTGGGAATCTGCCAGAACCATCTGGTAAGGCTAAATACTTTTACGTGACCGATAGTGAATAAGTACCGTGAGGGAAAGGTGAAAAGTACTCCTAACAGGAGAGTGAAATAGTACCTGAAACCGTATGCTTACAAGCAGTTGGAGTCTCGATTTATCGGGATGACAGCGTGCCTTTTGGATAATGAGCCTACGAGTTACTCTTACGTTGCAAGGTTAATTCCCTAAGGGAAGTATCCGTAGCGAAAGCAAGTCTGAAATGGGCGTTAAGTAACGTGAGGTAGACGCGAAACCGTGTGATCTACCCTTGTCCAGGATGAAGTGAGGGTAAAACCTCATGGAGGTCCGAACCAGTACGGGTTGAAAACCGTTTGGATGAGGTGAGGGTAGGGGTGAAAGGCCAATCAAACTCGGAGATAGCTCGTACTCCTCGAAATAGCTTTAGGGCTAGCCTCGAGTAAAAGTTTGCCGGAGGTAGAGCACTGATTGGGCTAGGGCTGTCACAACGGTACCAAACCCAGACAAACTCCGAATTCCGGACAAATGTTTCTCGGGAGTCAGGCAGTGGGGGATAAGCTTCATTGCCAAGAGGGGAACAACCCAGACCACCATCTAAGGCCCCTAAACGATAGTTAACAGAGAAAGGATGTTGAGTTGCTCAGACAACTAGGATGTTGGCTTAGAAGCAGCCATTCATTTAAAGAGTGCGTAATAGCTCACTAGTCAAGCGACTTAGCGCCGACAATTTGCGGGACTAAAACTATCTGCCGAAGGTGTGGACTCAGCAATGAGTGGTAGAGGAGCATTCTATAGGCGCTGAAGGTGTACCGCGAGGTATGCTGGAGCGTATAGAAAAGCAAATGTAGGCATAAGTAACGATAATGCAGATGAAAAATCTGCACGCCGAAAGTCTAAGGTTTCCTGAGCAATGTTAATCATCTCAGGGTTAGTCGGACCCTAAGCCGAGGCTGAAAGGCGTAGGCGATGGAAAACAGGTTAATATTCCTGTACCTGGTTAAATTCGTTTGACCATAAGGAGGGACGCAGAAGTGAAGGTAATCCACCTGTCGGATTAGGTGGTCTAAGTGTGTAGGCTGAAAGAGTAGGCAAATCCGCTCTTTCTTAAGGCCGAGGCACGAACGGGAGTCCTTTGGACACAAACTTACCGTAATCATGCTGCCTAGAAAATCTTCGTATGGGAGAGTTTAGTCAGTCCGTACCGCAAACCGACACAGGTAGACGGGATGAGTATTCTAAGGCGCTCGAGTGATTCGTGGTTAAGGAACTCGGCAAATTAACCCCGTAACTTCGGGAGAAGGGGTGCCTCGAGTAAGTGATATTTTTACTAGTGGAGCTGAAAGAGGCCGCAGTGAAAAGGCCCAGGCGACTGTTTAACAAAAACACATGTCTCTGCGAAGTCAATCAAGACGAAGTATAGGGACTGACACCTGCCCGGTGCTGGAAGGTTAAGAGGAGTGGTTAGCGCAAGCGAAGCTATGAATCGAAGCCCCAGTAAACGGCGGCCGTAACTATAACGGTCCTAAGGTAGCGAAATTCCTTGTCGGGTAAGTTCCGACCTGCACGAATGGTGTAACGATCTGGGCACTGTCTCGACCACGAGCTCGGTGAAATTGTGGTACCGGTGAAGACGCCGGTTACCCGCATATGGACGGAAAGACCCCGTGAACCTTTACTGCACCCTAACATTGGGTTCGGTTAAATCATGTGTAGGATAGGTGGGAGACTTTGAAGCCGGGCCGCTAGGTTCGGTGGAGTCATCGGTGAAATACCACCCTTGGTTTAGTTGGATTCTAACCTCGAGCCTTGAATCAGGCTTAGGAACAGTGTTAGGCGGGTAGTTTGACTGGGGCGGTCGCCTCCCAAATTGTAACGGAGGCTCTCAATGGTTCCCTCAGCATGGTTGGTAATCATGCGTTGAGTGCAAAGGCATAAGGGAGCTTAACTGTGAGACATACAGGTCGAACAGATACGAAAGTAGGACTTAGTGATCCGGCGGTAGCGAGTGGAAGTGCCGTCGCTCAAAGGATAAAAGGTACTCCGGGGATAACAGGCTGATCTTGCCCAAGAGTTCATATCGACGGCAAGGTTTGGCACCTCGATGTCGGCTCATCGCATCCTGGGGCTGGAGAAGGTCCCAAGGGTTTGGCTGTTCGCCAATTAAAGCGGTACGTGAGCTGGGTTCAGAACGTCGTGAGACAGTTCGGTCCCTATCCTATGCGGGCGGAGGATACTTGAGAAGATTCGCTTCTAGTACGAGAGGACCGAAGCGAACGAACCTCTAGTGTACCAATTGTCACGCCAGTGGCAGCGTTGGGTAGCTATGTTCGGAAGTGATAAGCGCTGAAAGCATCTAAGTGCGAAGCACACTTCAAGATTAGGTATCCCTTCTTTTAGACTAAAGACTCCTTGAAGATGACAAGGTTGATAGGCTGCAGATGTAAGTGTGGTAACATATTTAGTCGAGCAGTACTAATAAGTCGTGAGACTTAATCATTTTAATTTATTAAAAGATTTGATTTTATAATTTTCTCTCTCAGTTTTCTTTAATTTTTATGAAAAGTTTTCTGGCGGCTATTGCGTAGAGGAAACACCTCTTTCCATTCCGAACAGAGCAGTTAAGCTCTACCGCGTCGATGGTACTGCATGGGCAACTGTGTGGGAGAGTAGATCGTCGCCAGATTTTATTTTAACCCTTTATCGATATTCGATAAAGGGTTTTTTTGTTTTAATTTGTCAGTTGACATTATTATAAATAGTTAGTCTCTTCCAAGCATTTTTAATCGATTCTTTTTAACCTTTAATTCCGTTTATATATTTCTAATATTATGATTCTACTTAAACACTGACTTAACTTTAGATGTATATCAATATTTGATTTCTTTTAAGATAATATTTGAAATATTTTTGAACGATAATTTATTTTATCTCTTTAGCTTCTAATTCTGTAAATATAGCTTTTATTAGAGGGGATTCATTTTCAATTTTTGTGTTTTGGAAATCATTTGAATCATTATTAGATTCTTTGTTTATCAGATCATTTTTAAAATCTATTAGAATGGTCGAATTAAAAAATTCCCTTAGTTTAGAATTCAAAAATAATTCTTCATCTTTTAGAACTAAATAATCTTCGGGATGGCTTAAGGAAATTAATAATTTGTTTTGGGAAAGTTTTAGTGGTCTTGAGGATGATAAATTTCTGCAAAAAAGTTTATCAGATTTGATCAAAAATTCAATAAAATCATTCCACTTTAAAGAGATATGCTCAAAGGAAATTGAAATTGGTATTTCTTCTTCTTTATAAGTTCCTTTAATTTCTTCATTTTCATCTTTATTTAATTTTTCTAATTCAATTTTAATTTCCGTTATCTTTTTTTTTTCAGGTATTTTATTATCTGTAATAGTCGGTAAGCCTATCACTTCATCAATTAATTCGGAAATTGTTGAGGATTTTTCTAATCCAATTAGCTGAAATAATCCTAATTCAATTTTAAGTCTTTGATCTTGACTATTTTTTATTTCTTTAAGAAGATTATTCAAAAATGAAATTATTCTTAATAAATCTCCTTCACTAAATTGATCTTTATAGTTTAGATATTTTTCGAAATATAGATCAGAAGACGTGAGTAAAGTTGAATCTTTAGAAATAACAACAGTAATTATATTTCTGAAATGTTCAATCAGACCATTTACGAAATCTATAAAATTCCAACCTTTTTCATATATCATTCCTGAAATTTCAAATGCAAATTTAAAATTTTTCTGTAGAATAGCATCAGAAACATCAAAATACATATCCTCACTAATGAGGTTCATCATTCTTACTAAAACATCAACTTTTACTTCATTTCCACTAAAGGAAACTACTTGGTCAAAAAGACTTTGTGCATCTCTTAATGCTCCATCTGACTTTTTTGCAATAATTGTTAGTGAAGCATCATCTATAATAATCTCCTCATTTTCCGCAATTTTTTTTAGTTGATTTTTTGTTGTCTGCAAATCAATTCTTCTAAAATCAAATCTTTGACATCTTGAAATAATTGTTAAAGGTACTTTATGAACATCGGTTGTAGCAAAGATAAAAACAGTATGGCCTGGAGGTTCTTCTAGAGTTTTAAGAAGTGCATTAAAAGATTCTGTAGTTAACATGTGAACTTCATCAATAATATAAACTTTATATTTTCCTACTGTAGGTGCATATTTCACCGATTCGCGAAGTGTCCTTACTTCTTCAATTCTTCTGTTTGAAGCACCATCTATTTCAATAATATCCATAGATTGTGAAGAATTAAAAGATTTGCACATGTCGCATTCATTGCAAGGGTCACCTTCAATTAAATTAGTACAATTCAGAGCTTTTGCCAAAATTCTAGCAGTAGTAGTTTTCCCTACTCCTCTTGGTCCTGCAAACAAAAATGCATGAGCAATTCTGTTATTTTTAAAAGCATTTTTTATTGTGGTTGTAACATGCTCTTGCCCTACAACATCTTCAAATCTTTGTGGACGCCATTTTCTCGCAGTTGCAACAAATGATTTTTTTTCTTCTTTAGCCATTTATGTTATCATTAAATTTTGAAAGATTTTAAATTTAGTTTTTTAGAAAGAATATCAATTAGAGCAATTAAATGTTTTTTATCAGTTTCGTTAAAAGAAGAATAACTATAACTGTCCAAATCTAAAACGCCCCAAATAATATCATCTATAATTATTGGTAAAACTATTTCTGATTTTGAACCAGAATCACAAGAAATATGTCCGGGAAATTTATTTACGTCTTCAACAATAATTATTTCTTTTTTTTCTGCTGAAGTTCCACAAACTCCACTGCCAATTTTTATTATTGTGCAAGCAGTGTTTCCTTGAAAAGGTCCAAGATACAAAAAATCACCTTTACAGATATAGAAACCAACCCAGCTTATTTTATCGAAGCTTTGCTTTAATGCTGCAGTAAAATTTGATAGACCAGAAATTATTGGTTCATCAGAAAAAATTAAATAACCTAATTGCTTTTCCAATGAATTGTATATCTCTTCATCGGAAAGATTTTTATTTATTATCAATTCATCTGACATTTAATTTATTTCTTTCTCTGAGTTGTTAATGATTTATTTGCATTAGATTTTTTTTGTTCAACAAAAACATGTTTGAAAGCTTCTTTAATTGTTTCTAGAGGAACGATTGTTAATCCATCTGTAACTTCTTTTTTTATTTCAATTAAATCTTTTTCATTTTCTTTAGGGATTAAAACCTTTTTCATTCCACTTCGTTTTGCTGCTAAAAGTTTTTCATTTAATCCGCCAATTGGTAAAACATTCCCACGCAAAGTGATTTCACCTGTCATTGCAACATCAGCTTTTGCGGGTTTTCCACTGAATGCTGAGTACATTGACATAACTAATGTAATTCCCGCAGAAGGACCATCTTTTGGAATTGCACCTTCAGGAAGATGAACATGAATTTCTTTTCCTTTATGAAAGTTTGCTTTAAGTCCAATTTCTTTGTAGTTAGATCTCAAATAACTGAGCGCCGCAACTGCTGATTCTTTCATAACATCACCAAGCTGCCCTGTTAAAGTAAGTTTTTCTGCTCCATTCATTATAGTTGATTCAACATACAAAATATCCCCGCCAACACTAGTCCAAGCTAATCCTGTAACACTTCCAACTTTAGCTTTTAAATCAGATTTTTTATAGCGGAATTTAGCTACTCCTAAGAAATTCTGAATTGTATCTTCATCAATTTTAAAATCAACTTTTTTCTTTTTTGTCTTATCTTCATAAAGTTTAATAATGATATCTCTTGCTGCTTTTCTGTAAACCGAAGCAATTTCTCTTTCAAGATTTCTTACACCGGCTTCTCGTGTATATTCTCTTATAACTTTTGAAATCGATTCATCAAGAAAATCAACATTGTGCTGATCTAAACCATGAGCCTTTAATTGCTTAGGTATTATGTGGCGTTTAGCGATTTCTAGTTTTTCATGTTCCAAATATCCTGGTAATTCAATTATTTCCATTCTGTCTTGAAGTGGAAGTGGAATATTATATTTTACGTTTGCAGTTGTTATAAACATTACTTGACTTAGATCGTAATCAATATCCAAATAATGATCATTAAAAGTATGGTTCTGTTCAGGATCTAAAACTTCTAACATTGCCGAGGATGGATCGCCTCTAAAATCCATGCTCATTTTATCAATTTCATCTAATAAAATAACCGGATTTACAGTACCAGCTTTTTTCATTGATTGAACTAATTTACCGGGCATCGATCCAATATAAGTCCTTCTATGTCCTCGTATTTCAGCCTCATCCCTTACTCCGCCAAGGCTTATACGAACAAACTTTCTTCCTAAAGCTCTCGCAATTGATTTCCCAAGTGAAGTTTTTCCAACTCCGGGAGGTCCTACAAAACAAAGGATTTGACCGCGCATCTGTTTTACTAAATTAAGAACTGCAATATGTTCAACAATTCTTTCTTTTGGTTTATCTAAACCGAAGTGATCTTCATCTAAAATTTTTCTTACATTTTTTATATCAAGATTATCTTTAGATTTTTTATACCAAGGAACATCAATCATCCAGTCTAAATAATTTCTTATAACTGTTGATTCAGGTGAGCTTGGCGGGATCTTTTTTAATTTATTAAATTCTTCAAATGCCTTTTCGTAAACCTCTTTTGGCATTTTAGCCTTTTTAATATCTAGTTTCAACTTTGTAAATTCAGGCGATAATTCTTCTTCTTCGCCAAGTTCATCTTGCAAAATTCTTATTTGTTCTTGAATAATAAATTTTCGCTGTGTCTTTGTGATATTCTCTTGAACTTTAATCTCAATTTCTTTTTCTACTTGAAGAATATCTATTTCTGAATTTAGAATTTTTATAAGTTCATAAAGCTGTTCTCGTAAAGTAAACTTCTGCAGAATTTTCTGTTTAACTTCAATACTTTGATTGATGTTTGCTGAGGCGTAAAAAAGTTTTCTATCCGGCTCATCTATGTTCTCATAAGCAGTTATTGCTTCGGAAGGAATAGATTTATTTATTTTTATATAATCCTTAAACAGTTGTGTAGTTTGTCTGATAAGAGCATTTAGTTCTTTTTTGTCTTCATGAACGGGAGTAATTACTTCAATTTCGGCTTCAAAAAAATCTTTGTTTTTTATGAATTTTTTAATTCTACCTTGAATAATACCATCAACAAGAATTTTTAAAAGTCCATTTGGGAGTTTTAAAATTTGAATAATTTTAGCAACTGTTCCTTCTGCATAAATATCATTTTGACTTGGTTCTTCAATGTTCGCTTTCTTTTGTGCAGCAAGGAAAATATATTTTGAATTTTCCAATGAAAAATTTGCTGCTTTTATTGACTGTTCTCTGCCGACTAAAACCGGAAAAATCATATAAGGAAAAATTACGTTATCACGAAGTGGGAGAACAGGAAGTTTTGAAGGGATTTCATCAATTACATTCTTATCTAAATTTGTTTGCGAAATTTCTTTCATTAGTTACAATAACTCCTTTAAAATTAGCTTACAAAAATACCAAATAATAGGCAGGGTGACAAGGTTATCAATTTTAAATACACTTATTTTTGACATTCAAAATTCTTTATAAATCTGCTTTCCAAACTGATTTGTAATAGTTACAATAAAAATCTTTTTTTGTTAAAGAAAGTTTATTTTTCAAATAAACAGTAGGATTGAAATGATAGAAAAAGTTATTGAAGTTGCAAAATTAGCCGGTGAAATTGTTCGTGATGGATTTGGGAAAAATTTCGAAATCGAATTAAAGGGAAGTGTAACAAATCTTGTAACAGAAATTGATAAAAAATCTGAATCTGCAATAATTGAATTTGTAAAGAAAAACTTTAAGAACCATTCAACTTTAGCTGAAGAAAGCGGTTATTCAAAAACAGATTCCGAATATGCTTGGGTTATTGATCCGCTTGATGGAACAACAAATTTTGCGCATGGATTGCCAATATTCTCGGTTTCAATTGGTGTTCAGAAAAATGGGGAAACAATTTATGGAGTTGTTTATGATGTAATGCGAGATGCTATGTATTCAGCGGAAAAAAACTGCGGCAGTTTTTTGAATGGTAAAAAAATTAGCGTAAATAAAAATTCTGATTTAAGCAGATCTGTTTTAGTAACCGGATTTCCGTATGATGTTTCTGAAAATCCAAATAATGCAGTTGAAAAATTTTCAGCATTCTTAAAAAGCACAAGAGCAATCAGAAGATTAGGAAGTGCAGCAATTGATTTTTGTTACGTGGCCCAAGGAATCTTTGAAGGATTTTGGGAAGTGAGTCTAAATCCTTGGGACATTTGCGCTGGTAAATTATTAGTTGAAGAAGCGGGAGGGATTGTTACTGATTTTAGCGGTAATCAGATAAATATAGATTCGAAACAGATATTAGCAACAAATAAATTAGTTCATCAAGAAATGCTGCTGATTCTAAAAGAAAACTGAAATTATTAAAATTAGATTGTCTTACTAAATATTATCCAACACTTTCAAGTGTTGGATTTTAAGGCAACTATAAGCAACTCATTAGAACGGTTTTAACCGTTCAGTTTTTACTAATTCAAATTAAGTCCTTGAATTTCAATAACTTATCCTCAATTTTGATTGCTTATTTTTTCTTTTATTCCTATTTTTGTTGGCTATGTCAAAAAATATAATCATTGCTATCGATGGACCGGCAGGATCGGGGAAAAGTACTGCTGCAAAGATGATAGCTGAAAAACTCGGGTTCTTATATTTAGATACCGGAGCAATGTACAGAGCTTTGACGTATGCTGTTCTTAAACTTAATGTAATTGATAATGAAGAAAAAATAATTCAACTTGCAAAATCTATTAAAATTGAATTAGAATTTACTAATGGCGATACAAAAGTTTCTTTAAATAGTGAAGATGTTTCAGAGGCGATAAGATCTAAAGAAGTTAATAATTTAGTTAGTAAAGTGAGTGCAATTCCGGAAGTAAGAAAAGAATTAGTAATACAGCAGCAAAGAATTGGTTTAAAAGCAAATCTGGTTACTGAAGGAAGAGATACAACTACAGCAGTTTTCCCAAATGCTAATCTTAAATTTTTCTTAACTGCTTCTTTAGAAAAAAGAGCTGAGAGAAGATTTGCTGAATTTCAAGAAAAATATGGAAGCATCTCTCTTGAAGAAGTAATTAAAAATCTTAATGAAAGAGATAAAATTGATTCAGGCAGAAAAACTTCTCCGTTAATGAAAGCTGATGATGCAATTGAAATTGATACTACTGAATTAACTATTGAAGACGAAGTTGAAATTATTATTAAAAAAGTAAAAGAGATTTATCAAATATTTTCATAATGTAAAATAAATAATCAAGCCAATTAAATGGATTGTCAAATTAAAAAAACAATAACTACTTCAACTTTTTAATGGCTTGGAAAGATGAAAGTAGTAAGAAGTAGCTGTGGAGGTTAAATGTCGGAACAAGGTAAGGGTAAAAACAAGAAAATCGATAAAGTAAAGTATTATGCTTTAGAAGATTATTCTGAAGATGAATTTAAATCCCTTGAAAAACTGTATAATGAATCTTTCAAAGACATTAAAGAAGGCGAAATTATACAAGGTAAAATCGTTGGAATATCAGATGATAACGTTGTTGTAGATGTTGGTTTCAAATCAGATGGAACAATTCCAAAAAATGAATTCTCATCAACCGATGAACTTAAAATCGGAGCTCCTGTTGATATAGTTATTGAAAGTGTAGAAGATGAAGAAGGCAATGTAGTTCTAAGTAAGAAAAGAGCTGACTTCCTTAAAATTTGGGACAGAATTATTAAGGCATTCGAAAACGAAGATGTTATACCGGGTAAAATTCTTAAAAGAATTAAAGGCGGTATGGTTGTTGACCTTGTTGGTATTGAAGCATTCTTGCCGGGTTCACAAATTGATATTCGTCCAGTAAGAGATTTTGATGCGTTTGTTGGTCAGACAATGGATTTCAAAATTGTTAAAGTAAATATTCCAACGGAAAATGTTGTTGTTTCGCATAAAGTTCTTATCGAAGAAACAATTGCTGATCAAAGAAAAGAAATTCTTGAATCACTTGAAAAAGGTCAAATACTAGAAGGTATTGTTAAAGCAATTACAGATTTTGGTGTGTTTGTTGATCTTGGCGGTGTTGATGGACTTGTTCATATTACAGACTTAAGCTGGGGAAGAATTAATCACCCAAGTGAAGTAGTTAAATTGGACGCAAAAATTAAAGTTGTTGTTACTGATTTTGACAGAGAGAAAAAGAGAATTTCTCTTAGCTTAAAACAGCTTACTCCTCATCCTTGGGAAAAAATTCAAGAGAAATACAAAATTGGCGATAAAGTTTCAGGTCGTGTTGTTTCTCTTACAGATTACGGCGCTTTCATCGAAATCGAAAAAGGAATTGAAGGGTTAATTCATATTTCTGAAATGAGCTGGACTCAGCACATAAGCCATCCTTCTCAATTCGTTTCAATGGGTCAAGTTGTTGAAGCCGTAATTTTAAGCTTAGACAAAGATGACAAGAAAATTTCTCTTGGAATGAAACAACTAACTCCAGATCCTTGGCAAGAATTAATGAAAAAATATCCTGTTGATTCTAAGCATAAAGGTATTGCAAGAAACTTAACCAACTTTGGTGTATTTGTTGAACTTGAACCAGGTATAGATGGATTAGTTCATATTAGTGATTTGTCATGGACTAAAAAAATTCGTCATCCCGGGGAAGTTGTTAAAAAAGGTGAAGAAATTGAAGTTGTAGTATTAGGTGTTGATACTGATCAAAGAAAAATTTCTTTGGGTCACAAACAAATTCATTCTAATCCATGGGATAAATTTGAAACCGAATATAAAGTTGGTAAAACTACTCCCGGTAAAATTGTTAGAATAATTGAAAAAGGATTAATTGCTGAACTTCCATTGGGAGTAGATGGATTTATTCCGGGAACACAATTGTCAACTAACAAAATTAAAAACTTATCTTTCTGTTACCCAATGGGAACTGAGTTAGAATTAAGTGTAGTTGAATTTGATAAAGAAAATAAAAAGATTGTTCTAAGTGCTATTGCAGCATTAAAAGAAAAATCTGACGAAGAAATCACTGAATATATCAATAATCATAAACTTGAAAAAGTTACTGTCGAAGATATTAAATCAGCTGATGCAAAGAAATTTGATTCTTCCGATTTTGATATTTATGACAGAGATGATGTTCAATCTTCAAAAGTATCTGAATCTGCTCCTGCTGAAAAAACAGAAGAGAAAAAAGAAGAATCTAATTAATATCATTTAATTTTGGGCTGTATTTAATTCGTTTGATTTGTAAATTAAACAATTAGATGCAGCCCTTTTTTATTTTTGGCAGTTGAAAATTAGGATGGTTATAAATCAGTTTTATTGAATCAAAAATGTGTTCTTAAATCTCAAAGGAAAAATTTGTCCTATAAAGTTGCTTTTTATACACTCGGTTGTAAATTGAATTTCAGTGAAACATCTGCAATTGGCGATCAATTTTTGCAGAATGGTTTTAATGTTGTTGAGTTTGAAGAATCTCAAGCCGATGCTTATGTAATAAATACTTGTACTGTAACTGAAAATGCAGAAAAAGATTGCAGACAAATTGTGAGAAGAGCATTAAGACAAAATCCAAATGCCTTTATTGTGGTTACCGGATGTTATGCTCAACTTAGAGCCGAACAGATTGCTGCTATTGACGGTGTTGATGTAGTTTTAGGCAGCAATGAAAAATTTAATATTCTTAATTACATTGATGATTTGAACAAGAAAGAACTTTCATGTATTCATGTTTCGCCAACCGATGAATTAAATATTTTTCATTCTTCATATTCTAATGAAGGCAATTCAAGAACTCGCGCTTTTTTCAAAATTCAAGATGGATGTGATTATAAATGTTCTTTTTGTACTATTCCACTTGCAAGAGGAAAAAGCAGAAGTATGAATCCGGAGCAAGTTATAAGCGAGTTTAAGGAATTATTAAAAGCCGGTTATAAAGAAATCATTCTTACAGGCGTTAATGTTGGCGATTATGGAAGTAATACAGAGTTCAGTAAAAATCTTTTTGAACTGCTTTTAAATTTAGTAAAGATTGAAGGTGAATTTCGAATTAGAATTAGCTCAATCGAACCGAATTTATTGACCGACGAAATAATTAATTTGACAGCAGAAAATTCAAAAATGTGTAATCATTTTCATATTCCTCTTCAAAGCGGAAGTTCAAAAATTCTTAAGCTTATGCAGAGAAGATATAAAGCGGATGATTACAAAAGAACAATTACAAATGCTGTTAGCAAAATTAAAGATTTAGCAATTGGTGTTGATGTTATTGTAGGCTTTCCCGGAGAAACCGAAGAAGATTTTTTAGAGACTTATAACTTTTTAAAGGAACTTCCAATTTCTTATCTACATGTTTTTACATATTCTGAAAGACCAGACACAAAAGCAATTGATATGAACGGATCAGTTGATTTTGCCGAAAGGAAAAAACGCAATAAGATGCTTCGCATTTTAAGTGAAAAAAAACGCTCGGAATTTTACAGAAATATGAAAGACAATGAATTGGAAATTCTTTTTGAAGAAACCAACAACGAAGGTTTTATGAAGGGATTTGCGTCAAACTATGTAAGAGTAATTCATCCATATAATAATGAATTGGTAAACAAATTTACAAAAGTTAAAATTGGGGGTATTGATAGAAAATTTTGTACTGCTCAACTAATTAATGATCCAATAAAAAATGTAGCCGTGTAAATATGAAAAAAATAATTTTATTCTTTGCAGCAGTATCAATATTATTTGCTCAATCAAATCAAATTTATGAATTGGAGCAGAACATCAATATTAAACTTCCACAAAGCCAAGCAAATTTATTGGAAGTTCCAAGTGGAAAAAAGAATGCAGGATTGGCAATTCTTTATTCATTAATTTTACCCGGGATGGGAGAACTTTATGCCGGGAATTATGAAAGCGGTAAATACTTTACTATAGCAGATGGTGTTATTTGGGGTTTTGTGGCCGGATTTAATATTTACGGAACAAGACAGGAAGAAAATTACAAATCATTTGCCCAAAGTTACGGCGGTATTGAAAATAGCGGCAAAGATGCTGATTTTTATGCGAATGCTGCAAACTATTCCAGTATAGATCAATTTAATCGTGAACAAGAACTGAATAGAAATTTTGAAGAAGTTTATAATACAAAAACTCACTATTGGAAATGGTCATCCACTGATCAAAGAAGAGAATTTAGAGAACTATGGAGTTCATCGGAAACTGCTTATAATAATGTTCGATTTGCGGTTGGCGCCTTAATTCTCAACAGAGTAATTAGTATAATAAATGCTGTACGATCTGTATCAAGATATAATTCGAATTTAGAAAATCAGCAAAGTTGGAATGTCTCCTTTGGTGTTTCTAATCAAGTGAATATTCCTACATCACTTAACCTAAATTTCTCAACGAAGTTTTAATTTAAAACGCGGATTCTATAAGAAACAATTGAATCCGTGTTTTAAAATTCAGTCTTCAAAAATCAAAAGATTCATGATTGTTTGGCATTTTAAGTCCCCAAGTTAAACGATAAAAATAAAGTTCTAAAAATAGATTTGCTAAATCAAAACTCTACATTTAACTTTATTACTTAAGTTGAATTTCTAAATAAAAAAGAAATGTTATGAAAGAAAAAATTAGAATTGCTTCAGGGCAAGGATTTTGGGGTGATTTGATCGATGCCCCTTATCATCAAGTAACAAAAGGGGAAATCGATTATCTCGTAATGGATTATCTTGCGGAAGTTACAATGTCCATTCTCCAAAAACAGAAAAATAAAAATCCGGATTTAGGTTATGCAAAAGATATTCCCCCTTTGATGGAAAGGATTCTTCCTGTTTGTATAGAAAAGAATATCAAAGTAATTACTAATGGCGGAGGTGTTAATCCTGAAGGATGCGCAAAAGCAATTCTTGATGTAGCGAAAAAACTTAATTTGAATCTCAAAGTTGCTGTTGTTCTTGGTGATAATATTAATGAAAGAATTGATGAAATTATTGAATCTGGTTGTGAACTTAATAATATGGAAACCGGCGAATCAATAAAATCTGTGAAAGATAACTTGCTTAGTGCAAATGTTTATTTTGGAGCCTTCCCAATTGTTGAAGCTTTGCAAAATGGCGCAGATATTGTAATTACTGGCAGAACTACTGATACAGGTCTTACACTGGCGCCAATGATTTATGAATTTGGCTGGAGCGCAGATAATTATAATTTGCTTTCCGCAGGTACAGTTGCCGGACATATTTTAGAATGCGGAGGACAAGCTTCCGGTGGAAACCTTCTTGCAGACTGGGAATCGGTAGATAATCTTGCTGAAATAGGCTTTCCTATTGCCGAGGCTTATCCTAGCGGAGAATTTATTATTACTAAGCATGAAAATCTTGGCGGCAAGGTTAGTTTTGAAACTGTAGCCGAACAGCTACTTTACGAAATTGGCGATCCTAAAAATTATATTACTCCCGATTGTGTTGCTGATTTTACTTCAATAAAATTAGAAGATTTAGGAAATAATAAAGTAAAAGTTTATGACGTTAAAGGATTCAAAGAAACTGATTCTTATAAAGTTTCATGCTCATATCAATCAGGTTATTCTGCTGTTGGTAATTTAACATATTCATGGCCGCAAGCTGTAACGAAGGCTAAAGCAGCAGATAAAATATTACGGAAAAGATTAGAAAATTTGAATTTGTCTTTCGATGAAATTAGAACTGAAATTGTTGGTTACGATTCATGTCATGGTCCATTATCAAAAAAAATAAATGAAGATGATATTAATGAAGTAATTTTAAGAGTTGCTGTTCGCTCTCAAGACTTTAATTCGGTTGAAAGATTTGGGAAAGAAATAGCGCCTTTAATTTTAACTGGTCCGCCAAGCGTAACCGGTTTTGCTGGCGGACGACCAAGACCAAGCGATGTTGTAGCATACTGGCCGGCATTAATTCCAAAAGAATTGGTTTCTCCAATGGTAAAAGTGATGGAGGTTTAAGTGAAAATAAAATTAATTGATATAGCCCACGGAAGAAGCGGTGATAAAGGTGATGCTGCAAATGTTGGAATTATTGCCTATGATGTCAATGGATTCGATATCATAAAAAAATATTTAACTGTAGAAAAAGTAAAAACCCATTTTAAAGGAATTTGTTTTGGCGAAGTCGAAAGATTTGAACTTCCCAATTTACGCGCATTAAATTTTATGCTGCATAATACGCTTGGCGGCGGCGGAACTGTTTCCCTAAAACACGACGCTCAAGGAAAAACTCTTGCAGCTGCATTATTACGAATGGAAATTGAGATTGAGGAATAATTATGTTTGAAGATTACAGCAGAAAATTAAAAGAGTTTCAAGATGTAATTATTAATTTACGAGGTTATCTTTGACCTCGATAAAAAAATCAACAAGATAGAATCACTTCAAAAACTTTCCGAAGATCCTTCTTTTTGGAATGATCAGAAAAAGGCTCAACAGATTTTACAAAATACTAAATCATTAGAAATTTGGGTTGACGCTTGGAATGATCTAAATGATAAGGCTGAAAACTTATCCGAATTTATTGAACTTGCCGAAATGGAAAAAGACAATTCATTAACTTCGGAAATTGAAATTGAATTAGAGACATTGAAAAAAGGCATTGATGAGCTAGAACTTAAAAGCATGCTTTCAGAAAAGGATGATGATAAAGATTGTATTTTAACAATTCATTCCGGAGCCGGTGGAACAGAATCGCAAGACTGGGCGGAAATGCTAATGCGAATGTACTTGAGATGGGGCGAACAAAATAATTATAAAATGACTATTCTTGACATGCTTGAAGGTGATGGTGCCGGAATTAAATCTGTTTCAATTGAAGTTTCAGGTGAGTTTTCTTATGGATATCTCAAAGCAGAAAATGGTGTTCACAGACTTGTAAGAATTTCCCCTTTCGATTCTAATAAACGCCGACATACTTCATTTGCTTCTGTGTTTGTAATTCCGGAAGTTGATGACAGTATTGAAATTGAAATTAATACTGCTGATTTAAGAATTGATACTTACAGATCGGGCGGAAAGGGCGGGCAGAATGTAAACAAGGTTGAAACTGCCGTTAGAATAACTCATCTTCCTACAAACACAGTTGCTGCTTGCCAAACTGAAAGATCGCAACTTCAAAATAGAACTAATGCTATGAAGATGTTAAAAGCAAAACTCTATCAGTTGGAGTTAGAAAAGCAGACAGCCGAGCATGATGAAATTGAAAAAACTAAAATGAAAATTGAATGGGGAAGCCAGATTCGTTCTTATGTTTTTCATCCTTATAATATGGTTAAAGACCACAGAACTGATGAAGAAACTTCTGATACTTCCGGAGTTATGGACGGAAAAATTAATAATTTTATAAGGTCGTTTTTACTAAAATTTTCTCAAACAAGTTAATTCCCTTCGAGAATTAGTAAAAGTTATTTTTTTTATTGCTAATCGCCATAGGCAATGAAGCAATCTAAATTTATTAAATTACTTCATCTCGTTAAATAGATACTAGTAATGATTATTGTTTTTTAAAAAAATTAATTAGTTTTCTCAATAAATCAAAAAATCCTCGTTCCTATCAACTTTATGGAAAATCAAAAAGTGAAAAATACTGTTTCGGCACTAATCATCACTAAGAATGAAGAGAAAAATATTGAAGACTGTTTAAAAAGTGTTTCTTGGGCAGATGAAATAATTTTTGTTGATTCCAAAAGCACTGACGCTACTATTGAAATTGCAAAAAAATATACAGATAAAATTATTGTACATGATTGGCAAGGTTATGCTTTTGCTCGTGATTTATCGCTTAAAAATGCTGCATGCAACTGGATCATTAGTCTGGATGCCGACGAAAGAGTTTCTCCCGAATTAAAAGATGAAATCAACAATCTTCTAAAAAAAGATAATACTAAGAATGGCTATTTAATTCCTCGAAGAAATTATTTCTTAGATAAAGTTATAAAAACTTGTTTTTGGTATCCGGATTATCAAATGCGTTTTTTTAGGAAAGATTCAGCTTCAGTTTCTATGAGAGAAGTTCATGAAGGCTTTGTGGTTAAAGGGGAACATGGTATTCTTAAAAATGATTTAATACATTTTACTCATCAAGATTTGTTTTCGACTTTCGAAAAAATCAATAAATATTCTTCTTTAGAGATAAAAGAAATTGAGAATTCAAAACCTGTGAAAAAGATGGATTTAATAATTCATCCAATTGCTGCATTCTTAAATCATTACATTTCGCGCAAAGGCTATAAAGACGGAATTCACGGAATGATGGTTTCAATAGTTCATGCAATGACAAATATGATGCGTTACATGAAGTTGTGGGAAAAGCAAAATGTCGAAAGTAAAGAATAAAGATTTTTTTCAAAAAGTTTACGAAGTAGTAGCAAAAATTCCAAAAGGTAAAGTTACTACTTACGGACATATTGCTGAAGCTTGTGGAATAAAATCATCAGCAAGAACAGTTGGTTGGGCTCTTAACGGAGCTAAAGAATCTGGTTTGCCTTGTCATAGAGTTGTAAACAGACATGGTCTATTAACCGGAAAATTTCATTTTGGTTCTACTGAGCTTATGCAAGATTTGCTTATTTCAGAAGGAATTGAATTTGACGAAAAGGGAAAAGTTAAATTAGAAAATCATTTGTGGACTCCCTAATATCGCTTCACTTTGAATGAAGAAACTCCACCTTCAACATTCATAATAATTTTCTTCTCTGCAAAATCGTAATTATCAGTTTCGTAAACGCCGTCACTTATTTTCTTAAATCCATCCAAATCTTTTATTACAAGAAACTGGTTAAACTTAACTCTGCAACCTGATTCTTTAGGAATTTTTAACTTTAATTTTACAGCACCAATTTCTGCATCAAAATAAGTTAGAAGCTGTTCATCCCCCAACTTTATCTCTAAATCTGCGGCACCGGAATTTAAATCAATCCTTCTTACTTTATAATCTGAAAAATCGAAATCCCCTTTTGAAGCACCAATATTAAATCTTAAATCCCACAATGGATTCTTGTTTAGCTTCATTCTAACTTTATTTTCAAACTCGGTACTTATTTTTTCATTTCCTTGAAAGTTCAAGTTTACTTTTGCAAGAGAATCGAATTGATATACATTGAAATCGTATCCAAAATCATGTGTTTTAGTTTTAGCATAAATTAAATCATCAGTATAGCCGTTAAGAATAAAACTTCCGGCACCCGAATTAAATTCCAGCGAAGCAAACTTTATAGAATCTTGATATTCAGACGAAAATTCGCTTGTGTTATTCCCCGAAATTTCAAATGCAAAATGGTCTTTATTAAAAATAAATTGGAAAAATGAAATTATTAAAAGAACCATAAAAATAGCACTTAGTGCCGATATAAACGGTCTAAAAGCTGTATCTTTGGCTATAATTGCACCACCCCAAAACACAAAAACTAAAGGCCAGTAATCAAGCAGAAAAGATAGATTTGCTTCAATTACATCGTATTTAATTAGAAGTGTTAAAACTCCAAGCGCAATAAAAAAGATTCCCCAAAAGTATTTTTTGTGTTTCATTATTTTTGCCTGTTTAATTGAGCATTAGTTATTAACATAATTCCAAGTACAATTAAAACAATCGGTAAAAGATCAAAAAAATCAAAAAATGGAAAAAATCTTTCAGCCAAAAAAATAACTCCAATCAAAATTAGGACTGAACCGAAAACTATTCTACCGTTTCCTCTTGATTTTTGGGGCATAGTAAAATTTGGATTGTATTCTGATGAAGTTCTATCTTGCGCAGACTCATTTTCGTCTGTTGAAGTCTTTTCGTCATCAGAATTTATTCCGGCAGAGCTCGTTTTCTTTGCACTTCCGGCATATGAATAAAAAGTTGTATCCTCGGGAATTACAATCCAAAGAATTATATATAGTAATAATCCAATTCCATTTACAAAAGCTAAAATTATGAACAAAACACGAATAAGAACGGGATCTAGATTTAGATAATCAGCTAACCCAGCAGCAACACCGCCAAAAACTTTATTTATTCTTTTTCTATATAACCTTTCTGCTGTCATAACACCACCTGTTGTTTTCTGAAGTTTAGACGCACGTTTTTCGGATTTGTTTTAAAAATAATATTTCAATTCTTTTTTTAAAAAAATATCAATTGCTTTATGATGTTTAGAGAATATTAATTTGCTCCTTCCATAAATCAGTTTTAGAAGGAATACCTATTTTAATTAATTATTTTTTAGAGAATATAATTTGAGTTAATAATTATTTTCTTTTAAAAAAAGTATTTATAGAAATCTATAGCACAAGTATGATTTTGAAAACTTTCCGTAATTTTACCTAGTGAAATAGTTCTAGTTGAAACTAAGAAAATTCTTCGTTATTACCCTACTTATAAAAAATATCATAAATTGATTTATTTGAATTACAATATCATAGTATATTTTTAAAGAAAAATAAAAATGGTATAAACTTTTATCTAATCCATTCGATTATTCAGACGTAAACATCGGAAAATGTCTATTTAAATTAAAATATCTTGAGGTATAAAATGCGATTTCACTTTCTTAAAAATAGTTTTTTGAAAATCTATTTAATTACTTTTTTCTTCCTCGGAATACAATCAGCTTTTTGTCAAGAAGTAAATATGGGAGCGGATGTAGTAAGCAGATATATTTGGAGAGGAATTGATTTTGGTAATGCTCCTAGTGTTCAGCCTAATTTGAGTTTTGAAGCTGCAGGTTTTGAAGTTGGAGCTTGGGGAGCTTATCAAGTTGGAAGAGATGCAAACGGACAAGATGCTGATGAAATAGATTTATTCCTTGGATATTCACATCAATTTGGTGAAATCAGTTTAGGTCTAATAGTTACTGATTACTATTTCCCTAATAGCGGTGTTAAATTTGGCAATTTCAATAATTGGGATAATGCAAACGGAAAAGGAGCCCATACTTTAGAAATTGGAGCTTCAATTTCTGGTGGAGAATCATTTCCACTAAGTTTTTCAGCTTTTATGAATGTTTATAATGATCCGGATAATACCGCATATTTTGATCTTTCTTATTCAACTGCATTAAATAAAGTTGGAATAGACTTTTTTGTATCTGCTACACCCGGAGGAGATAACTTATTTTATTATACAAAAAATTTTAATGTAGTCAATTTGGGAATTACCGCAACTAGAAATCTTGAGATAAGTGAATCCTTATCAATCCCGGTTTTTGTCTCTTACATATTAAATCCATATGTAGAGAAAGCACATTTTGTTATTGGATTTTCGATATAATTTATAAAAATTCATTTTAGGGGCGCAAAATGATACAAAAGTTTTATAATGCAAAAATTAAAAACAAATTAATCATAATTTTTCTACTTATTGGATTAATTCCAGCTTTAGTAATCTCTTTTCTAAATGTGAGCAAAGCAAGCGAAGCATTGGAAGAAGAATCATTCAACAAATTAACCTCTGTAAGAGAGATAAAAAAAGATCAAATTGAAAAATATTTTCAACAAATACGAAATCAAGTAATTTCTTTATCAGAAAGCAAGATGATAATATCCGCTGTAAAAGAATTCCAACCAGCATTTCATAATATTCTAAATGAAAATGGAATTGACAAATTAGAATTACAGAAATATCAAAGGGAAGTTACAAGTTATTATAATCATGAATTTCTTCCTCGCTTAAATAATAACTTAAGGGAAAAACAGACTTTAACACCTTATTGGCCGGGAGAAGATAAAACAACTTATTTGCAAGATTTATATTTTGCAAGCAACCCAAATCCTACCGGAGAAAAACTAAATTTAGATAATGCTAAAGATGGTAGCACTTATTCTAGAGTTCATGAAAAATATCATCCGATAATAAGAAGTTATTTAGAAAAATTTGGATTTTATGATATTTTCTTAGCTGATATAAATACAGGTCATATAATTTATTCTGTATTTAAAGAAGTTGATTTTGCTACTAGTTTGATATCAGGACCATATAAAAATACAAATTTTGCAAGAGCTTTTTTGGAAGCTAAAAATGCTTCTGATAAAGATTATGTAAAATTAGTTGATTTTGAACCTTATGATCCGTCATATTCTGCTCCGGCTTCATTTATAGCTTCTCCAATCTATGATGAAAATGAAAAAGTTGGTGTGTTGTTATTTCAAATGCCGGTTGATGAAATTAACAGAATAATGTTAAGTAATGAGAAATGGTCTGAAGTAGGTTTAGGTGCAAGCGGCGAAACGTATTTAGTAGCGGAAGATTATAAACTGAGAACAAATTCTAGGTTTTTAATAGAAGATAAAGAAGGATATATTCAAGCATTAAAGGAAGCAAATACGCCTGAAAATGTTTTAGACAGAATAAATTCTCTTAATACTTCAATTCTTTTACAATCATGCAGCACAGATGCTGCAAAAGAAGCATTGAAAAACAATTCCGGAGAAGAAATAATTTTAGATTATCGTGGAATTCCGGTTTTAAGTTCATACACTCCTCTTGCAATAGCAGATTTAAAATGGGGTTTATTAGCAGAGATTGATGAAGACGAAGCATTTCAAGCATCCTTTAGTATGTTTAATACAAATTTATTTGCCAGTTTAATAATCGGAATAATTGTAATTACTGTTGGCTTTTATATTGCAAAAAGTATTTCATCGCCAATTGCTTTAATTTCAGAAGCTGCAGAAAGAGTTGCTAATGGTGAGTTAGATGTAAATGTAAAGGTTACTTCAAAAGATGAAATTGGAACTTTAGGAAAAGCTTTTAATTCGATGCTTGAAAAAATCTCTTTGCAATTAGGATACTTAGATAAAGTTCCAACCCCGATAATGATTATTGATAAGAATTACACAATTCAATATATGAATAAAAAAGGAGCAGAGGTTTTAGGTAAAGAGCAAAAAAAAATAATTGGTCAGAAATGTTTTGATAATTTCAATACAGATCACTGCAATACTGAAAAATGCGCTTGTGCGCAAGCAATGAAATACAGAACAACTAAAACTGAAGAAACTATTGCCAATGCAAACGGAAATAAAATCCCTATACTTTATACCGGATCACCAATTCAAGATTCAAACGGTCAAGTAATTGGAGCTTTAGAATATGTTGCTGATATAACGGATATTAAAGAAAGAGAAAATTATTTAAACAGGTCAACAAAAACAATATTAGAGGCGATGAGTCAATTTGCAAATGGTGATTTAACCGTTAAAGTAGAAAGTGAAAGAAAAGGAGATGATATTGCTGAATTGTTTACTGGATTCAATAACTCTGTTTCTAACATTAGGGAAGCGATTTCTGAAGTAACAGAAGCAGTTTCCGCAACAGCATCAGCGTCAACACAAATATCATCAAGTGCCGAAGAAATGGCAGCAGGCGCTCAAGAACAGTCAGCACAAGCCTCTGAAGTAGCTTCAGCAGTTGAACAAATGACATCTACAATATTGCAGACTACAAAACACGCAACAACAGCGGCAGAATCTTCAAAACGCGCCGGTGTATTGGCTAAAGAAGGTGGCGAAGTTGTAGCCCAAACCGTAGTTGGAATGAACAGAATAGCTGAAGTTGTAAGGAACGCCGCACAAACAGTTCAAGAACTTGGCGCAAGCAGCGATCAAATTGGTGAAATAGTGCAAGTAATTGATGATATAGCAGATCAAACAAACTTGTTAGCTCTAAACGCAGCAATTGAAGCAGCAAGAGCCGGAGAGCAAGGAAGAGGATTTGCCGTAGTTGCAGATGAAGTTAGAAAATTAGCAGAACGCACAACAAAAGCAACAAAAGAAATCGGTGAAATGATAAAGAAAATACAAGGTGATACAGGCGGTGCGGTAAAATCAATGAACTTAGGCACGGAAGAAGTAGAAAAAGGAAAAGCCTTAGCAGACAAAGCCGGCGTATCATTAAAAGAAATTATACAAGGATCGGTAGAAGTAGTTGATGTAGTAAATCAAGTAGCGGCAGCAAGTGAAGAACAATCATCGGCATCAGAACAGATAAGCAGAAATATAGAAGCAATAAGTTCTGTTACACAAGAATCAGCAGCAGGAGTGCAGCAAATTGCAAGAGCATCTGAGGATTTAAATCGACTTACACATAATCTTCAAGAACTAATTGGAAGATTTAGATTAGATACTCAATATTCTACAATGATTAATGAAAAAAATAAAATGATGATCAATTAATTTTAGCAATGCGAGAAACTTCGATCAAATGCAAAGTGATTGATAAAGCAAAGTCGCTTAAAGTCAAAGTAGATTTTTGTCGATTGAACTTAAGAAATATTTATAACCAGACATGCCATATTTCTGAAATATGGCATGTCTATGATTTACTCTTCTAAAGAAATCCTTTTAAAAAAATCAAAATGTGCCGGAATTGCTTTTTGCCAGTATTTATGAGAATGATCTCCCGGTTGGGATATAAATGTAGCTTTAATTTTTAGCTCGAGTGTTTTTTCAAAAAATCTAAAATTTGTCTGATATGCAAAATCTTCCGTACCACAGTCAAAAATTAATTCTTTTTCTGTTCCTTCAATTGATTCCAGTAAATAATAAGCCGAATTATTTTTCCAAACATTAGGATTTTCAGAATAACTTCCGATCCCTTCTTTAATTGTCCACCTGTTTGGAAAAAGAGTTAAATCTAAAATTCCGCTTGTACTTCCTGCGCTTTTAAAAATATCGGGATATTTAAGCATTAACATCATCGCTCCGTGACCGCCCATACTTAACCCGCTTATAAAAATATTCTTTTTATCAACATTATATTTTTTAGTTATGTATGGAAGAAACTCTTGAATAAAAAAATCTTCAAACATAAGATTATTTTTATGAGGATTATTGATATACCACGAATCATAAAATCCATCCGGACAAGCAATTATAAAATTATAATCATTTGCAAAAGCTTGAAGATCAGCTTCTTTTGTCCATTGTCTGTAATTACCTGACCAGCCGTGAAGCAGCACAACAAGAGGAATTTTTTCATTTGTAATTTCATTATTTGCAGAAAAAACTAAAACAGTATCAGCTTTTGGCAAGTATTCACTGTTCAAAATTTCCATCGTTTGAGCGGATAAAATCATTGAAAAGAAAATCACAAAAAATAACTTCTTCATAAAAATCTCCTTTAAACAGTAATCAATACTTTACTAATATTTTGATTCATTTTGGGGGAATTGAAAAGTATTGTTCACGATTTTTTAATTTACATTTTATGCTGTAAAGCTTATTCCTAATATTTCATATTCCATGTAATTATTAATTGAATCTACTTGATAACTTAACTATTTTACTCTAATAAATTTACTAAAAATGATACCGAAGTATGAAGATTGCCCTTTGCCAGATTAACCCAATCATTGGGGATATTAAAGGGAATAAAGATAAAATTATAAATGGATATAAACGCGGAATTGAGCAAAAGGCGGATTTGGTAATCTTCCCTGAACTTTCCTTATGCGGTTATCCTCCCTTAGATCTGATTGAAAAAGAAGAATTTAGAATAGCCTTATCCAATGCATCCAAAGAAATAGCAAAAACAACGAATAAAATCGGATTAATTTTTGGCTCTATAACCGAAGATTATGAAGATAATATTGGTACCGGAATTTATAATTCTGCTCTTCTCTGCTATGAAGGCGAAATTAAATTTATTCAAAATAAAACGCTACTTCCTAATTATGATGTTTTTGATGAAGTAAGATATTTTGAACCTTCAAAAGATGTTTTTATTCATGAATTTAATGACGAGAAATTAGGGATTTCAATCTGCGAAGATATTTGGAATGATGATGATTACTGGAAAAATAGAAGATATCCAATTGATCCTGTAAAAAATCTTATCAAAAAAGGAGCTTCTCTTTTAATAAATATTTCCGCTAGTCCTTATGCTTATGAAAGAAGGGAAGAGCGTTACGAAATGCTCTCTACTTTGACTGCTTCAGAACAAATTCCTTTAGCATATGTCTGTTGCTTCGGTTCACAAACCGATTTGGTTTTTGATGGCGCAAGCATGTGTTTTAATCAAAATGGTCAATTAGTAAAACTTGGTAATTCGTTTCAAGAAGATTTTATTCTTTTTGATACTAAAATGAATTATCAAGAAATAGAAAAAGTTGAAAGATCATTTGAAGAAGAAATTTTAGATTCTTTAATTCTCGGTATAAAAGATTATGCTGGTAAAACCGGTTTTACTAAAGCCCTCATTGGTTTAAGCGGCGGAATTGATTCTGCAATTGTAACATATCTTGCAGTTGAAGCTTTCGGAAAAGAAAATGTTTTTGTGGTCATGATGCCATCAAAATATTCTAGCGAAGGAAGCATTAAAGATTCTGAGAAGCTTATCGAAAATCTTGGCATCTCATCAGAAATGATTTCTGTTCAACCTGTATTTGATGAAGTATTGAAAATGCTGAATCCTCTTTTTGAAGGAACAAAAGAAAACATTGCAGAAGAAAATATTCAGTCTAGAATTCGTGGACTTTATTTGATGGCAATTTCTAACAAGTTTAATTACATGCTGCTAACTACCGGAAATAAATCTGAAATGGCTGTTGGTTATGCTACACTTTATGGCGATATGTCCGGCGCACTTGCTGTTATTGGCGATGTTTACAAAACAGACGTTTATAGATTATCAAAATTTATCAACAGAGAAAAAGACATCATTCCTAATGAAATAATTGATAAAGAACCATCGGCGGAACTTCGACCTGATCAAAGAGATCAAGATTCGCTTCCACCTTATGATTTTCTAGATAGAATTCTTAGAATGTATTTAGAAGAATACAAAGAGATAAATGAAATTACTAAGGAACTCAAGGATGAGGAAACTGTAAGAAAGGTTCTAAAGTTAGTTGACTTGAACGAGTTTAAAAGGAAACAAGCCGCACCTGTCATAAGAGTTTCAACAAAAGCTTTTGGATACGGCAGAAGATTTCCCATAGTTCAAAGATGGAACAGAAATATTTAATGGAGTTTTTACATATGAAATTGTTTTTTAGAATTATTGTTTTATTAAGTTTAGCCTTATCAATAAAGGCTCAACCTAATTTTGAGGAAGAACTTGTTACTGTTAATTCTTATCTCTCTTTTGATAAAATTCATGCCGGTTCACAGCTTAAATTTGCGCTCAAAGGAAATATAAAAGATACCTGGCATATTAATTCGAATAAACCAAATGATGATTATCTTATTCCGACTACGGTTGAATTAAAGCACCCCGATTTTCAATTTTCAAATGTGGTTTATCCAAAAGTAAAAGAATATCAGTTTGGGTTTTCCGATAATCCGGTTGCTGTTTATGAAGGGGAAATTACAATAGCCGGAATTATTGATATTCCTGAAAACGCACAAATTAATTCATACATTATTCCTTTAGTTTTCACTTATCAAGCTTGCAATGACGCAACTTGTATGCCGCCCAAAAGTATTGTTGATACTTTACAAATTCAAATAGTTGATAATCAAACACAAATAAGTGAAATAAATTCAGAAATTTTTTCCGGAATAGATTTAACCTACTCTGTTGCTGAAACCTCCGAAAAAGATGATTCGGCAGTTGAAGGACTTTTAGAATCAAACGGAATTATCCTCGGATTAATTTTTGTTTTCCTCGGAGGATTAGCTCTTAACCTTACGCCATGTGTTTATCCGCTTATTCCAATTACGGTTGGATATTTTGGCGGACAAAGTGAAGGAAGAACAAGCAAATTATTTTTGCTTGGGCTTCTTTATGTTCTTGGTATGGCGCTTACTTATTCTGTTGTTGGAGTTATTACAGCCTTATCCGGCGCAGTGTTTGGAGCCTTACTGCAAAATCCAATTGTAATATTGGTAATTGTAGGAATATTTATTGCTCTTTCTCTCAGTATGTTTGGTGTTTATGAATTCAAAATGCCCGATTCATGGGTGCAAAAAGCTGGTGGAGCAAAAACCGGTGCATTCGGCGCTTTCTTTATGGGTTTGACAATGGGCATTGTTGCTGCTCCATGCATTGGTCCTTTTGTAATTGGTCTTGTTACTTATGTTGCAGCCAAGGGCGATCCTTATTTTGGATTTATGATTTTCTTTGTAATGGCGCTAGGATTGGGACTTCCTTATTTAGTTCTAGCTTTATTCTCAGGTAAAATAAAAAGTCTGCCCAGAGCCGGAATGTGGATGGAAGCAGTTAAACATATCTTCGGATTTATTTTAATTGGAATGGCAATTTATTTCCTCAATCCATTATTGCCTGATTTCCTAAGCACTTATTTATTGCCGATTTTTATGATTGGTGCTTCTGTTTATATAATGTTTTTTGATAAGTCCGCTGATGGTGTAAAAGGTTTTAAGATATTTAAATCGGTTCTCTCACTTTTAATTTTTGTTGTAGCAGTTTATTTTATTTGGCCGACTGAAAAAGTTTCTCCAGATTGGCAAGTTTATAGTGATGAAGCTTATCAATCAGCTCTGGATAATAATCAAAAAATATTAATAGATTTTTATGCCGATTGGTGCATTCCGTGTAAAGAATTAGATGCATTAACTTTTTCTGATGAAAGAGTGATTGAAAAATCCAAAGAATTTGTTGCATTCAAAGTAGATATGACAAAAACAATGTCTGATGAAACTGAATTAATCAGAAATAAATTTAAAATATTAGGAATGCCCACAATTTTATTGATTGATTCAAAAGGAAATGAAATTGAACGATTAACTGGATTTGTTAATGCAGATGAATTTCTTAAGTTAATAAATGAAGTTAATTGAGTTTAGTAACTCTTATTGCTCTTATTTTTAAACGATAACTAACTGATAAGTTATAATAAATAAACGAGTTAAAAAAATGGTACAAGTAAAAGAAAAAGAAGTAAAATCATTAAGTGAGGTAACCGTAAGGTTTGCCGGCGATTCAGGTGATGGAATGCAGTTAACCGGATCTCAATTTAGTGATACCACAGCACTTGTTGGAAATGATTTAAGTACACTTCCAGATTATCCTGCTGAAATACGCGCCCCAGCCGGTACTCTTTATGGAGTAAGCGGTTTCCAATTACACTTTAGTTCAAATGATATTCATACTCCAGGTGATACTCCAGACGTTTTAGTTGCGATGAATCCGGCAGCTCTTAAAATAAATTTGAAAGATCTTAAAATCGGCGGAGTTGTAATTGCTAATCAAGATTCTTTTGATTCTAAGAACTTGAAAATGGCTGGCTACACTACAAATCCATTGGAAGACGAATCATTAAGCGGATACAAAGTTCATTCTGTGCCAATTACTACATTAACTCAAACAGCATTAAAAGAAAGTACTCTTGGTACTAAAGAAGTTCAAAGATGTAAAAACTTTTTTGCTCTTGGAATGATGTATTGGATTTACAGTCGCCCTATTGAACCAACATTAGAATGGATTGAAAGTAAATTTAAAGGCAAAGAAGATTTAGTTTGGGCCAACCAAAAAGCTTTAAAGAGCGGTTATTATTTTGGTGAACAAACTGAAATGTTTACAACTCGTTATTCTGTTGAACCTGCAAAATTAGCAAAAGGTACTTACAGAAATATTTCAGGTAACGAAGCAATTGCATTAGGACTAGTAGCAGCAGCTCAATTAAGTGATCTGCCACTATTCCTAGGATCTTATCCTATTACTCCCGCTTCGGATATTCTTCATTTCTTAAGTAAATATAAAAATTATAATGTAAAAACTTTTCAAGCGGAAGATGAAATTGCCGGTATTGCCTCATCTATTGGTGCTGCATTTGGCGGTTCACTAGCCGTTACAACTACTTCGGGTCCCGGCGTGGCACTTAAGACGGAAGCAATGGGTTTGGCTGTAATGACCGAACTTCCTTTAGTTATTGTAAATGTTCAACGTGGAGGTCCTAGTACCGGATTGCCTACCAAAACTGAACAGTCCGATTTATTCCAATCTATTTATGGAAGAAACGGCGAAGCTCCAATTCCGGTTATTGCAACTTCAACTCCAAAAGATTGTTTTTATTTAACTATTGAAGCAGCAAAAATTGCGTTAAAATACATGACTCCTGTTATTCTTCTTAGTGACGGATATATTGCTAACGGTACTGAACCTTGGCTGTTACCAAAAGTTGAAGATCTAGAAAAATTCCATAAATCTTTCCATACAGAAATTGAAAATTTCCAGCCATATGATAGAGATGAAAATCTTTCAAGACCATGGGCTGTGCCCGGAACTCCAGGTTTAGAGCATAGAATTGGCGGTTTGGAAAAACAAAATATTACCGGTAATGTTAGTTACGATCCGGATAATCATGACTCGATGGTAAGATTGAGAGCTGAAAAAGTTGCTAGTATTGTTAAAGATATTCCTGATCTAGAAGTTAGAGGTGAACAAGAAGGTGATTTATTAGTTTTAGGCTGGGGTGGAACATATGGAGCCATAACTGAAGCAATTGATAAGGTAACAGCCAAAGGAATTAAAGTTTCTCAAGCTCATTTAACTTATTTAAATCCATTCCCTAAAAACTTAGGAGAAGTTTTAAGTAAATTTAAAACCATTCTTATTCCTGAATTAAACTTAGGGCAGTTAGCAACATTAATAAGATCAACTTACTTAAGAGAAGCTGTTTCATTAACAAAGATAAAAGGATTACCATTTAAATCGATGGAGATAGAAGCTCAAATCGTTGAAATCCTTGGAGGCGGAAATGAATAATAATGAATTAAAAATAGATCCCGTAAAATTAACGGCTAAAGATTTTCAATCTGATCAAGATGTAAGATGGTGTCCGGGTTGTGGCGATTATTCTATTCTTGCGCAAGTTCAGAGAGTTTTCCCTGATATTGGAAAAAAGAAAGAAGATATTGTGTGGATTTCAGGAATTGGCTGTTCAAGTCGTTTCCCTTATTACATGGATACTTACGGATTCCATAGTATTCATGGTAGAGCGCCTGCTATCGCAACCGGATTAAAAGTTGCTCATCCTGAGCTGTCTGTCTGGGTTGCAACCGGTGACGGTGATCTAATGAGTATTGGAGGTAATCACTTTATTCATGCATGCAGAAAAAATATCGATCTAAAAATTATTCTTTTCAATAATAGAATTTATGGATTAACTAAAGGTCAATATTCTCCTACATCAGAAAAAGGAAAAGTTACAAAAAGCACTCCTTTTGGTTCTGTTGATTATCCTTTCAAACCTGCATCTTTAGCACTTGGCGCAGAAGCAACTTTTGTTGCTCGCACAATTGATAGAGACCCAAAACATCTTCAACAGATGATTAGAAGAGCTGCCGAACATAAAGGAACTGCGTTTTTAGAAGTTTATCAAAATTGCAATATTTTTAATGATGGTGCTTATGCTCCCCTTACTGACAAAGGAACAAAGCTTGATAATGTTTTAACTCTTGAGCACGGTAAGCCAATGGTTTTTGGATCAGAAAATCAATTTGGAATTAAGCTTGATGGATTTACTCCAAAAGTAGTTAATCTTAATGAAGGAACTTATTCTATTGATGATATTTGGGTTCACGATGAAACAGATGAAAACCCAATAAGAGCTTTTATTTTAGCACATTTTGTTGATGATCCTGAAATGCCTACGCCTATTGGAGTTTTTAAACAAGTATTTAAAGAAACTTATGACGAAGGTGTTCAAAATCAAATAAATGCAATTACTGAAAAGAAAGGTAAAGGGGATTTACACAAACTTCTTTATAGTTCTAATACCTGGACTGTAGAATAAATTTTTCAGGACGGATTTTTTGATTTAAACAAATCAATTATTAATCCGTCCTGCTTTTTCTTTAAAAACTTTCACCTCCTTCGCATTGCAAAAACATTTCCCTATTTTAGCATTTTAAAAAAAGAGTATTATGGAAAATTTCACTTTTATAAAAGAAATATTAGATAAGAACAATTCATTTTTATTAACATCACACGTAAACCCTGATGCTGACGCAATCGGTTCTGAAATTGCTTTATATCAAATATTAAAAAAGCTTGGCAAAAAAGCTTATATAATTAATCATAGCGAAATACCCGATAATCTACTTTTTCTAGATGATGATAAAGCTGTTGAGAAATATGATTCTGCAATGCATGATGAAATTATAAATTCAGTTGATGTTATTTTTATTCTAGATCTAAATAGACTAAATAGAACCGTGAGTATGGAGAAAATTTTAAGACAACAGAATAAAACGATGATTTGTATTGATCATCATCAAGAACCGGAAGAATTTACAAAACATCATTTTGGTGGAATTGAATATTCTTCAACAGGTGCAATTCTATATAGAATGAATAAAGATCTAAATTTAGTTCAGCTTGATAAAGATATTGCTATTCCAATTTATGCTGCAGTTTTAACAGACACCGGCGGATTCCGTTACGAAAGAACTGCTCCTAAAACTCATCTAATGGCTGCTGAATTATTAAGTGTTGGAGTTGATCCAAATTATATTTCTGAAATGATTTATGACAGATCAAAACTCTCAAAGCTAAAACTCTTAAGTGCAATCCTTAATACAGTTGATTTAATTGAGGACGGGAAAATTTGTTACATGAAAGTAACACGAAAAATGTTTGAAGAAGCTGGTGCAAAAGACCATGAAACTGAAGGATTTATAAATTACACTTTGGCAATTGAGGAAGTTAAAATTGGTCTTTTCTTTTATGAAGTTGAAAACGGAATAAAAATAAGTTTTAGATCTCGTAACGGAATTTTTATTAATAAACTTGCTGCGCAATTTGGTGGTGGCGGTCATATTTATGCTGCCGGAGCTAGATTATTTGATGTTACTTTAGACGAATATATCCCTAAAGTTTTAGAGGAAGCAAAAAAATATTTATAGAAACGCATGTTAAATGTTGCATAATATTTGGAATAAAAAAATAAAATGAAAAAACAAAAGAATGTTTTGCTTTCAATAATGCTTTTAATTCTTAGTCTAAATTCGGCAATTTTTTCTCAAGAAAATTCAACGAAATTATATTTAATAGAATCTGATATTTCTTATTACCAATCTAACATTGAAAATATTGATGAATACATAAATGAAAGATGTAAACTGGATCTATACTATCCTGCTAATGATTCAAATTTTGCAACAGTAGTTTGGTTTCATGGCGGCGGATTGAAAGCCGGTGAAAAGTATATTCCGGAACTTCTGCAAAATAAAGGAATTGCAGTTGCTGCTGTTAATTATAGACTTTATCCAAATGTAAAAGCTCCAAAATATATTGAAGATGCTGCCGCTGCAACAGCTTGGGTTTTTGATAATATTACAAAATACGGTGGAAGTAAAAATCTTATTTTTGTTTCCGGTCATTCTGCCGGAGGTTATTTAACGAGTATGATTGGCTTAGATAAAAAATATTTGCAAAACTTCGGAGTTGATGCTGATTCCATTGCCGGATTAATTCCTTTTAGTGGACATACAATTACTCATTTTACAGTTAGAGAAGAAATGGGAATTCCCGGTGAACAACCAATTATTGATGAGCTTGCTCCTTTATATTTTGTTAAAACAAATTCCCCTCCACTAATTTTAATAACCGGTGATAGAGATTTAGAATTATTAGGAAGATATGAAGAAAATGCTTATTTGTGGAGAATGATGAAAGTAGCAGGAAATACAAAAACCATATTACATGAACTGCAAGGTTTTGATCATGGAAGTATGGTTGAACCCGCATGCCTGTTGATGATTAAGGAAATAGAGAAAATTAAAATGAATAAAATTAATGAATGATTTTTTCTTTGCACTAATTTGGCAAATACATTGTTATTTTGAGTTATTGACAAAAGAAAACTATTAAGAGGAGAATTATGATTTTCAATCTTTCAACAAAAGTAGAAAGTAAAATTAGCAAATTAGAAGACTCTGTAATTTATTACGAATTTATTCAGAGAAATATAAAAACAGATTTTTTAGAAAAATTATTATTGAAATATGATATCAAATTAAGTTCAGTAATCGAAAAAAAAATAAAAGATGATAAAATTGATAGAATAAAACTGAACCTCAATAATCAAAGTAATTTGGTTCTAATCAAATATAAAAAAGAAATTACTTCCGATTATTTTCGCAATGAAACCGCTGCATTTATACAAAATCATGATTATTCCTCATACAATAAAATAGTCGTTTCACTAAATGCTGATGAAACTCTTATTGAAACATTTTCTTCCGAAGAATATTTATTTCAATCTCTGCTTGAAGGTTTCGAGTTAGGAAATTATTCTTTTGATATTTATAAGAAAAAGAAAACAATAGAAAAGTTAAGTGTTGTATTAATTTCTGAAAATGAAAAAGATGCAAAAAAAGCTTTGCTCAAAACAAATAAAATTATTGAAGCTGTAAACTTTACAAAAGATTTAGTAAATGAACCGGCAATTACTTTAACTCCAAAAGAACTTGCAGCTAGAACAAAAAAGAAATTGACCAAACTTGGAATCAATGTTACTATCTGGAATAAAGAACAATTAAAGAAAAATAGAATGGGTGCAATATTAGGCGTTGGTCAAGCAGCCGTAAACGAACCTTGCATGATAATTGCCCATTATAAACCAAATAAAAAGGCAATTAAAAAAATAGCGCTTGTTGGCAAAGGTGTCACTTATGATTCGGGTGGACTTTCAATAAAACCTACAGCCGGTATGCTGCAGATGAATGCTGACATGGCTGGAGGTGCGGCCGCTATTGGCTCGATTGCTGCTGCAGCTCTGCTTAATTTGAATGTAGAAATTTATTGCATAGTACCGGCTGTGGAAAATATGATTGCCGGAAATTCGTACAAACCTGGAGATGTGCTTAAAAGTGCTTCAGGAAAAACAATTGAAGTAAAAGATACTGATGCCGAAGGAAGATTGGTTTTAGCAGATGCTCTTCATTATGCTTCTAAACTAAAGCCCGATCAAATTATTGATTTTGCTACATTAACCGGCGCCGTTGCGGTTGCTCTTGGATTATTTTCTGCCGGAATTATGAGTAAAGATGATGAACTTGTTAAAAATATTTCAGCAAGTTCGGAAAAAACTTATGAAAAAGTTTGGCGACTTCCATTTGGGGATGAATATAATAAATTATTAGAAAGTGACATTGCAGATGTAAGTAATTTGGGACCAAGATGGGGCGGATCAATTACTGCCGGAAAATTTCTAGAACATTTTGTCGATGAAAAAATTCCATACGCACATTTGGATATTGCCGGAACTGCTCTTCAAAACGATTTGACAAATTACACTAAAAAATATCATACCGGCTGGGGAGTAAGACTTATGGCTGACTATTTGGAAAATATTTAATTCCATTTTCTAATTTATGTTTTTAAGAAGGATCTCAGAAATTCTATTTATAATAATACAACTGAGATTCTTCTTTTATTTTATAAATATTTTCAGACTGTGTAATAAAATACATTAAACAATTTTCCCATCTTTCATTTCAAAAACCACATCGGCTAAATCAACTAAATCTTTATTGTGAGTAACAAGTAAAAGTGTTTGATTGAATTCATTTTTTAGTTTAAGGAAAGTCTCATGAACAATTGTGCTGTTTTTAGAATCCAAATTTCCAGTTGGTTCATCTGCAAAGATAATTTTTGGATTATTAATTAATGACCTTGCTATTGCAACACGCTGCTGCTCGCCGCCGGAAAGCTCTGCTGGTTTGTGCTCTAGACGTTCAGCTAATCCTAATTGAATGAGCAGCTTATCAGCCATATGAATTGCTTCTGCTTTATTTATACCATTTATCATTCCCGGAATCGCAATGTTCTCGCTTGCTGTAAACTCTGGAAGTAAATGATGAAATTGAAAAACAAATCCAATATTTTTATTTCTAAAATCAGAAAGTTTATTGTCGCTTTGTTTATACAAATTGACATTATCTATTATCACATCTCCTTTATCAGGCTTGTCAATGCCCCCCAAAATATGTAAGAGAGTGCTTTTGCCCGCTCCGGAAGCACCTACAATTACTGTTATCTTATTTCTTTCCAGATTAAAATCAACATCTTTCACAATATCTAAAACTACTTTTTCAGATTTGTAAAATGATTTCCAAATTCCTTTACAGCTTAGCAAAAAATTATTCATTTGCTATTCCCATTTTATAGCTTCAATTGTATTTGTTTTTAGCGCTCTATTAGCAGGATACTTTGATGAGAAAAATGATAAAGCCAAGGATACAAAAGTAATCATTGCTAAATCAAAAAATTGTATTTGAACCGGCATTGAATCTATAATATATTTTCTTGGATCAAGCGGATAAAAATTGAAATTAATTTGCGCGTAACATATAAGCAAACCGATAATCAGTCCGGCTATAGTGCCTATTAAACCTATTAACATTCCTTCGAACATAAAAACCTTTTTTATTGAGTTCCCTCGTAATCCCATTACTTTAAGAATTGCAATATCTTTTTTCTTTTCTATTACTGTCATGGTTATTGAACCCAAAGTATTAAAAGATGCTACTGCTATTATTAAACTTAGTAATAAAAATGCGCCCCATCTTTCAATCTGCATAACAGAATAAAGTTCTTTATGAAGATCGAACCATGATTGTACAGAAGAAATATCTGTCCCAAAATTTGCTTGAATATCATTCTTTAATTTTTCTGCTTCATTAATGTCATTAAGAATAATATGAAGTGAGGATATGTTATTTGTTCGAACCATGCTTTGAACTGAAGCAAGATCAGCAAAGCAAAGAGAATTATCATAATCTTTATTATTAGTTTCAAAAATTCCATTAACGGCAAAACTTCTTGAAGATGGAAATGAATAACTAAAAACTGAACTGGCTAAATTGTTCAATGAATTTGCGGATAGTGTATCACCAACCCTGGCGGAGAGCCTAAGGGCAAGTGGAAAACCAATCACAAAGAAATTATCTTTATCGTTTAGATAATCTTTTCCTGAAATAATTCGGCTTTTAATTCGGTCTAAATTATTACTTTCTATTCCTATCAATTTTACAACTTGAACATTTCTTCCGTTGGTGATAAATATTTTTGTTTCTAAAGCTCTTCCAATATCTTCGATTTTGTAGTGCTCACTTACAAAATTTTCTATAAGCCGTATTTTATTTTGATCAGTATTTTCAATAAGATTCACTTTTACGTGAGGATCAAAGTTGACGAGAATTGATGTCACTAATGACCCAAATCCATTGAAAACACTAATAACAATAACTAGCGCCGCAACTCCAATAGTAATTCCAATTGCGGAAATTATTGAAATAACCGAAATCAAATTTGTTTTGTGTTTACTTTTTAAATATCGTTTTGCAATAAAAAATTCTAGCATTAATCAAACCTAATTGCATTAATTATATTAAATCTGGACGCAATAAAACTTGGAATATAAGAAGCCAAAATAGCAGCCGCAAAAGCTACAATTGAAACAAGCAAATAGTTAAATGGATCAATAATAATAGGTACTTTAGAAATAAAATAAATACTTGAGGGAAGTGTGATAATATCAAACTTCAGCTGAATTAATGAAAGAATTAAAGCAAAAATATTTCCTATTATAATTCCAATGGAGGATAAGTATAATCCGTTTAAAGTAAATAGTAGAATTAAATCTTTTCGTTTTCCGCCAAGGGAACGAATTATTCCAATGAATTTTGTTCTTTCAAGAATTATCATTAATAAAGTTCCAATAACATTAAAAACTGCAACTAGTGTAATTAACCCAAGCACAATTGGTATTGGTTTTTTTTGAAGCTCAATCCAAGTAAAAATATTTTTGTGCTCTGTAAAAATCGATCTGGCATAATAAGGATAAGATAAATTGTTTTGAAGTTTTTCAACAATTGAGTCTAAACTGTCCAATGAATTTAATCTTATGTTGTAACCGGAAATTGTAAATTTATCCTTTAATAATTGCTGAACAAAATTTATATCTGTGTAAATAAAAGTTTCATCATATTGAGCCATTCCACTTTCAAAAATTCCACTAATTCTTTTTTTATAAATCTGCGGTGGGTTTAAGAAATTTATTTTATCGGGTCTTTCTGAGAAAATAATAACCAAACTGTCACCGGATTTTACATTTAGGTTTTGGGCAATTGTTTTGCCAAGGATTAGATTGCCTGAATTAAATTCGCCGGACCCATTAATAAGTAATTTTTGAATTTCAAGATTATTCTCTTTTTGAAGTCCAACTAAAGTTGCACCTTCGGTTTGGTTTCCCTTAGAAACTAAAACAAACTTTGATAAGAAAGGAGAAACAGAAGATAAATTTGTATCTGCTGCTTCAGAAAGTAAATTGTCAAAATTACTTTCTATTGGAAGATCGCGGTTTCCAAATCCTGAAACAATTATTTGTGAATTAAGATTAGTAACTTTTTCCTCAATAATTATTTCAAATCCATCCAAAATAGTTAGTGAAATAATTAAAACGGTTACACCAAGGGCAATGCCAACAATTGAAATTATTGAAACAACAGAAAAAGAAGCATTTGAAGATTTATCTGCGATAATCTTTTTTAGTAAGAAAAGAATTAAGTTCACAATCAATAAAATTTATTTGAATACTAATTTTAATAAAAAAATATCACAAATCATTGACATTAAAGAGGCTAAGCTATATTTTAGTAAGTCATTTTTGAAATGAATTTGTTGTTTGATAATATGAAAATTTCGGGGCGTAGCGTAGTCCGGTTATCGCGCCTGCTTTGGGAGCAGGAGGTCGCAGGTTCGAATCCTGCCGCCCCGACATTTGATTTGCAGCAATGCAAATACTTTGAGATGCGCCCGTAGCTCAATTGGATAGAGCATCAGCCTTCTAAGCTGAGGGTTAGTGGTTCGAGTCCACTCGGGCGTACTTACTATTAATTTCCTTTTCTATAATCCTTTTAATTATTATAAAATATTAATTTAATTACTTGGGTTTGTGTTCTTGATTTTGTTTATGGTGAGCGTAGCTCAGTTGGTTAGAGCGTCTGGTTGTGGCCCAGAAGGCCGTGGGTTCAAGTCCCATCGTTCACCCACCAATAATAGAAATTTTATTGGCCCCATCGTCTAATGGTTAGGACATCGCCCTTTCACGGCGGCAATAGGGGTTCGAATCCCCTTGGGGTCACTCATTTCTTAACTTGCAAATTTCATCTTTTATTTTCTTAGTCTTATAAAACATTCTAATAAAAATTATTCATTTTCGATAATTGTATTTATTACAGTTTTCTAAAAACTTTGCTGTTTTATAGTTTCTAAAAAAAATTACTTTTAGAGACATTCATTTTATATTAAATTCCTTTTTTTAATAATCAACTTTTAGACAAATATGAATCATAAAGATTATCCAGAATATTTAATTTACGATGACGTTTACGAAACTCCTGCCGATAAATTGGGTAAGCCAATATTCCCCGGATTAAAATTTTATATAAACGCTTTAAGGATAGTTCTTTATAGCAACATACAAGCTAAAAGACGACTTTATAATCGATATAATTGGGTTGGTTCTTCAATAGACATTCTCCATTCTATCGAAAGAAGCGGAGTTAAAGTTCGTGTTGAAGGAATAAAAAATATTTGTGCATTTGATGGTCCGGCTGTTTTTGCTTCAAACCACATGAGTACTTTAGAAACTTTTTTATTCCCTACATTTATTCAGCCACAAAAGCCTGTCATTTATGTGATCAAAAAGGAATTAGCCACTTATCCATTGTTTGGACCTGTAGCAAGAGCTAGGTCTCCGATTGTCGTTGGTAGAGCAAATCCGAGAGAAGATCTTCAAGTAGTTCTAAATGAAGGTTCAGAAAATATTCAAGAAGGAAAATCAATAATAATATTTCCACAAAAAACCCGCAGTGATTTTTTCAAGCCTTCAGAATTTAATTCGCTTGGTGTAAAATTGGCTAAGCGAAATAATGTTCCTGTTATTCCTACGGCAATATATACAAAAGCTTGGGGCACCGGCAAATTGATTAAGGATGTTGGTAAAATTGATCCCTCTGAAAATGTTTATATGTCATTTGGAAAACCTATATTTATTACCGGAAGCGGTTCAGAAGAACATCAGCAGGTTTTAGATTTTATTGGAGCTAAATTTAAAGAATGGGGAAAAGAAGACCACATTAGATGATTTTTGATAAGCTTTAACAATTCTTAACATTTCCATAATATCCACATAATATTCAGTTAACATACCACACTTATACTTGTGCAAGTATTTTTTTTCAAATGGGAGGAGAGAACCATGCACAATCAAAAACAAAAGGAAAAATCCTTTTTGTGGTATAACACATTAAAATTTAGTCTTATCAGTTTTATTCTAATTGGAAATTTATTTGCTCAGCAATCCGGTAAAATTTCTGGTAAAGTTGTCGACGGACAAAATGGTGAAGCTTTAATTGGCTCAAACATTTTGGTTGAAGGAACAACTTTTGGTGCTGCGGCAGACATTGACGGAAATTTTATTATTAATTCAGTTCCTGTAGGTAAATACACAGTAATTTTTTCAATGATTGGATATGCAAAAAGTTCAGTTACAGGCGTTGAGGTAAAACCTGGCGAAGTAACTAATATTGAAATAACACTGAATTCTGAATCATTTCAAACCGATGAAGTTGTAATTACTGCAAAAGCGTTGGAAAATAATGATGCGGGTTTATTAATTAAAAGACAAAAATCAGCCGCTGTTAGCGATGCAATTAGCGCAGAAGCAATTTCACGTTCAGGTTCTAGCGATGCAGCTGCCGCAGTTAAAAAAGTTGTAGGCGCTTCGGTTGTTGACGGAAAATATGTTTATATAAGAGGTCTGGGCGATAGATATAGTTCCACACAATTAAACGGGGCAGAACTTCCTAGTTCTGATCCAAATAAAAAAGCATTTCAATTGGATTTAATTCCCGCTAATCTTTTAGACAATATAGTAACAATAAAAACATTTACACCTGATAAACCTGGAAATTTTTCCGGTGGTATTGTTGATATTGGAACCAAGACTTTCCCTTCATCTTTTAATATGAAAGTTTCTGCTTCTTCTTCATACAATTCTCAAGTTGACGGTCAGGGTTCTAACTTAACTTATCAAGGTGGAAGTACTGACTGGTTGGGTTATGATGATGGAACCAGATCAATTCCTTCAGTTCTTTCCGATCCGAATATTGCAATTCCAATTTCGGCTCAAGCCAGATTTGATTCTGAAAAAGCGGCTGAGCTTGATCAATACTCTAAAGCATTTAACGGCGTAATGGATTTTGAAAAAAAAGCTCCTCCAATGAATGGAAATTTCTCGTTATCAATGGGGGATAATTATAAATTTGGTGATGTTTCTTCTTTAGGATATTTAGCAAGTTTAACATACAACAGAAGCAATTCTTATTATCAAGATGGAAAAATAGGCAGATATATTTTAACGGATCTAAATTCTTCTGAATTAAATCCACAATTATTAATGAATGATTCTAAAGCTACTTCCGAAGCAAATTGGGGAGCTTTAGTTACAACAAATTTTAATATTAATTCGAATCATCAAATTGGTGGAAACGTTTTCTATTCTAGAAGCGGTATTTCTACAACTAGATATCAAGCCGGAACATGGCCCCAAGAATTTGGGATTGATGATTCCACATCAACTTTTTACAACAGAGTTTTAGGTTATAGAGAAAGAGATTTACTTACATATCAAGTTCGTGGAGAGCATCAATTAGGCTGGTTGTTAAATACTAAAGCTGATTGGAATGTTTCATTTTCTGAGACTTCGCAGGATGAGCCTGATTTAAGATTAATTGCGTCCTTTAGAAGAATTGTTAATGGTGATACAACAAATACAATTTCAGGTGGAAATTTTGATGATCCTTCAAGATACTTTAGAACTCTAAATGACAATTCTTCTGCATTTAATTTGAATTTTTCGGTTCCGGTTAATTTTGGTTCTTACTTTGTCGGAAAATTCAAGTTTGGCGGAGCATATCAAAAGATGGAAAGAGATTTTAATGAAAGAATTTTCTCTTATTCGACCGACAATAGATTTTTTAACAGTTTAGGTGGCGATCTTAATGCATTCTTTCAAAATGATAATAATGGTATAAAATCAATAGATACACTTTCCGGTGATAGACTTAGACACAATTTTGGAAATACTATAAAAGATAACTCAAAGTTGCGAAACACTTATTCCGGAAACCAAGAAGTTTCTGCAGCTTATTTTATGCTCGAATTACCAATATTGAATAATTTAAAATTTATTGGCGGTATGAGGTATGAAACTACTGCTTTAACTGTTGCTTCTAAAGATGAATCGCTGGAACCCGGCTCAATTAAAGAAAACGATATACTTCCATCAATCAATTTTATTTATCAATTGAGCGATGATATGAATTTGAGATTTGCTGCAACTCAGACTTTAGCCAGACCAAATTTTAGAGAAGTTGCACCTTATTCAAGTAAAGAATTTATTAATGATGTTGAGCTTCAAGGTAACCCAAATTTAAATAGAACTCTTATAGATAATTATGATTTACGATGGGAATGGTTCAGCAGACCCGGAGAAATTATAGCAATTAGCGGTTTTTATAAAAATCTAAAAAATCCGATTGAATTAGCTTATGCTCCAGGTTCAGTTTTATCCAACCCGATTGTTAGATATCAAAATGTTGATAAGGCAACAATTATTGGAGCTGAATTTGAAGTTAGATTTGGTTTAGACTTATTATTTGATGAATTAGATAATTTTTCATTTGGATCAAATCTTTCACTTGTGGGTTCAAAAATTGACATTCCTGAGTTTGAAATGGAGCAGAGATTAGCGGTTGATTCTACAGCTTCATCATCAAGAGAATTGCAAGGACAATCAAATGTAATTTTGAATATGGATCTTAGTTACTATAATGATCTATTGGGTACAACTGCAAGTTTACAATTTAATACTTTCAGCGAAAGATTATCAAAAGTATCAGCAGGCGCTAGTCCTGATGTATTTGAACAACCACAAGCAAAATTAGATTTTATATTATCTCAAAAAATTTGGAATGCTTTTACATTCAATTTTTCAGCAAAAAATTTACTTGATTCTTCTTATAAAGAAATCTACAGATTTAAGAATCAAGACTATACATTTTATGAGTATCAAAGTGGTGTAACATACTCAATGGGAATTAGTTATAAATTATAAATCATAAAGGAGGATTAATGAAGAAGTTGTATTCTGCATTATTAGCGCTACTATTTTTGGCATCTGTTAACGGTCAATCAATAGTAGAAGTAAAGGAAAACATAACAAGTAACACCACATGGACATCAAACAATGTATATATGTTGGATGGATTAATATTTGTTGATTCGTTATCAACATTAACAATAGAGCCAGGCACAGTAATAAAAGGCAAATTACAGTCGAACATAACAACCGGAGACGGAGCAAGTGCTTTGATAGTTAGAAGAGGCGCAAAAATAATGGCATCAGGCACACCGGAATCACCAATAATATTCACAAGTGAATTAGATGATCTAAATCTAACAGATGATTTATCCTATGAGTTAGATAGAGGATTATGGGGCGGATTGATAGTGTTAGGAAAAGCGGTAACAAATCAACCTACAACATCAAATCAAATAGAAGGAATTCCAAACGAAGTTGCAACATATGCAAGATATGGCGGAAATGATGATTCAGATAATTCAGGAGTATTAAGATATATCTCAATCAGACATGGCGGATTTTCAATAAGCGGCGTACCTGGAGATGAAATAAATGGTTTAACAATGGGTGCCGTAGGAAACGGAACAACAATAGAATACATAGAAGTATTTGCAAATTTGGATGATGGATATGAATGGTTTGGCGGCACAGTAAACACAAAATATTTAGTAGCAGCATTTTGTGCAGATGACGCATTTGATTATGATCAAGGCTGGAGAGGAAAGAATCAGTTTTGGTTTGTAATTCAAGGAACAGATGAAGCAGGCAGAGGCGGAGAACATGATGGTGGAGATGATAATGAAACAGGCACACCATATGCAATACCGATGATAGCAAATGCAACATATATTGGATCCGGAAAAGATGCGGTAGGAGTAGGCGGAGATGGAAATGATAGAGTAATATATTTCAGAGATAATGCAGGTGGAAAATATTACAATAGTATCTTCACAGAATTTGTAGCAAGCAGCAGCGGAATAACAGTAGAAGATATAGAAGGTGAAGACAGTAGATCAAGATTAGAAAGCGGAGAATTAGAATTAAAGAATAATTACTGGTGGAATATCGGGGCAAGTAATGCAATAGGTTCAATAGCCACACAGGATTTTGTACAAACACACTTAACATCAAATAACAATATGATCTCAGACCCAATGTTAAGAGGAATTTCTAGAGAACAAAATAATAGATTGGATCCTAGACCTGAAGTAAATAGTTCTGCTTCAAATGGCGCAGCTTCAATTAGTGATAACTTCTTCACAAATACTCCATTTCATGGCGCATTTGATCCAAATCAAAGACTATGGATTGAAGGTTGGTCTGCATTATCAAATACAGGATTTACTCCGGTTAATACGGTAGATGTTGAAGAGGATTTATTTAGCAAAATCCCAAATACTTTCACTCTTAGCCAAAATTATCCAAATCCTTTTAACCCAACTACAAATATTCAGTTTTCCCTACCTCAGGCTACAAATGTTAAATTAACTATATTTAATGTACTTGGACAGCAAGTTGCAGAATTAGTTAATTCATTTAAAGAGGCAGGGAATTACAATGTTAATTGGAATGCTTCCAATCTTACTAGTGGAATTTATTTATACAGACTAGAAGCTGGCAATATAATAACTACAAAGAAAATGACTCTATTAAAGTAAAATTACATAAGTTTCTCTCTTCCCATATGTTGTGGCGCCGAAAGGCGCCTTTATTTTATCTGAATTTCTAAAAACCCCTCGTTAAACTCATAAGATTTCTAATTCTTAAAAAATAAAAATTACATCTATGGATTGCTTGCTGTCCTAAAAATCTATTTTTTTCTCTGAAAAACATAAAAATATTCTTATTTTGCGAGAAAAATCAACAAAATTTTTGCATAGAAGAATTTATATTGTTATATTCAAAACTGCTAAACTTAAATTATAGAGGCAAATGAAAGTAGTTAAAGCTGCAAAACTGAACAAAAATGATCTTATAGGAGTTGTATCACCTTCCTCATTACCTTCAGATCTTTCAAGAATTAATAAAGGTGTTGAATATCTTGAAAAAAATGGATTCAAAGTCAAAATTGGTAAAAATGTTGGCAAATTTAGAGGTTATTTAGCCGGAACTGATGAAGAGCGACTTTCGGATTTACATGAAATGTTTTCTGATAAAGAAGTTAAAGCAATTTTTTCTGTCAGAGGTGGATATGGCGCCGGAAGACTTTTAGAAAAAATTGATTATAACCTTATTAAGAAAAATCCAAAAATATTTGTTGGTTATAGTGATATAACAGCTCTTCAGATGGCAATATTTTCTAAAACTGGATTAATTACTTTTGCCGGTCCAATGCTTGCCGTAGATTTTGGAAGAGATGAAATTAATTCTTTTGCAGAAGAGAATTTCTGGAAAATGCTTACTTCAAATAAAAAAGTGGGCAAAATTATTAATCCGGATCATGAGAAGTTATTTGTTCTGAATAAAGGAAGAGGAGAGGGAAAACTAATTGGTGGTAATTTAGCAGTTTTAGTCTCTTTATTGGGCTCAAATTATATCCCTTCGTTTAAAGATTCAATTCTGTTTATCGAAGAAATAGGCGAAGCTCCTTATCGTGTTGATAGGATGCTAAATCAATTGAAAACAGCCGGAATTTTTAAAGCTATCAAAGGTGTAATTCTGGGCAGATTTGTTGACTGTTACGAAACAGATTCCGATAAAAGATCTCTTACATTAAATGAAGTTATTGGCGATTATTTTAATGAAATGAATATACCGGTAATTTATAATTTTATACATGGGCATGTTGATAATACTTTAACAGTACCAATTGGCGCACATTCAAAAATCAATGCTACTAGAGGATTTATAGAAATTACTGAAAATGTATTGAAGTAGTTATACAAATTAATTCCGGGAATAATTCAAATCTATTCCCGGAATATCTTTTTTACCCATCAAAATCTTACAATACAAATCATTCGAAATGAATAATAAATGATTTCTTAGAAAAACATTTTATTTATTATCCGATCAATTAAAATTTATGTCATTATCGATTGCAATTCAATAAAAGCAGCCTTCTCATAATAGCATAAAGTATCTCATATTACTTAATACAAAGAAACAAAACTTTAATTAATTCTCTTTTTTAAGAAAAGAATCCACTATTCATTAATATTAAGATAAAAAAGTACTTGGTATGTTTATTGACCTAACTCCTTTTAGTAATAGCCAAATAAAAGGATTATTATGGAGTTTATAAACGAAGAAAATATTTACAGTTTAATAAATGATAAGTCTCTAAATGATTCAAATTTTCAAAAAGATGTAATTCTTAAAGCAAAAGAAGCCAAGGGATTAAGTCTTAGAGAAAGTGCTTCACTTCTTAATATTACCGATCCTGAAGTTAAACAAGAACTTTTTAGTACAGCAAAACAAGTTAAAGAAAAAATTTATGGAAATAGATTAGTCCTTTTTGCACCCCTTTATGTAACTAATTTATGTATAAATAATTGTCTTTATTGCGCCTTCAGAAAAGACAATAAAGATCTTAAAAGAAAAACTCTTACTCTTGATGAAATAAAAACAGAAACTGAATTTCTTGTTAAACAAGGACATAAAAGAGTTTTACTTGTTGCCGGAGAACACCCAAAAAAATCTGATATTAACTTTATTGGTGAAGCTATTGATACCGTTTATAAGGTAAATATAAACGGCGGTAATATTAGACGATTAAATGTAAACAGTGCGCCAATGACAGTTGATGGTTTTAAAACTTTGAAAAGTTTTGGAATTGGAACTTACCAATGTTTTCAAGAAACTTATCACTATGATACTTATAAAACGATGCATCCCGAAGGACCTAAAGGAGATTATAGCTGGAGATTGTACGCGATGGATAGAGCGTTGCAAGCCGGAATTGATGATGTTGGAATTGGTTCATTATTTGGATTAACAGATTATAGATTTGAAACTCTCGGCTTATTAAGTCATGCTTTTAATTTAGATGAAAAATACGGCATTGGTCCTCACACAATGTCAGTCCCACGTTTAGAACCAGCTTTTAATGCTCCAGCTGCAGAAAAACCTCCTTTTGCTGTTAGTGATGAAGATTTTAAAGTTCTTATTTCGGTTATTCGTTTGGCTGTTCCTTATACCGGCATTATACTTTCAACAAGAGAAAGAGCTGAGCTAAGAAGAGAACTTTTTGAATTGGGAATTTCGCAAATTAGCGCCGGTAGCCGCACTTCTCCGGGTGCTTATAAAGAATCAAAAGAAAGTTTGAGTGAACATGAAATGGAGCAATTTCAGCTTGGTGATCACAGATCGCTTGATGAAGTTGTTAAAGATTGCTTCGATTTGGGCTATATGCCAAGTTTTTGCACTGCATGTTACAGATCGGAAAGAACTGGTGACAGATTTATGGAATTAGCTAAAACCGGTGATATTGGAAAAATTTGTGTGCCAAATGCAATTTCTACTTTTGAAGAATATCTAAATGATTTTGCAACTACAAAAACTAAAGAAAAAGGTAAAGATTTTATTAAAGAAGAAGTTGAAAAATTAGAAAACGAAGCAACAATCAATAAAGTTAAAAAAATGCTCGGAAGGGTTGATTCCGGCGATAGGGATGTTTTTTTCTAGCCATGAAATTAAAAGAGATTTTATATAAGAATGAATTAACAAAATCTGATTTGGTCTATCTTTTCGGAATTACAGAAATCAATGAGCTTGATCAATTATTTGCAAGAGCCGATGAGGTAAGAAGAGAATTTTGCGGCGAAGACGTAAATTTAAGAGGAATGATTGAATTCTCAAATTTTTGCGAGTCTCATTGTTTATATTGTGGTTTACGCGAAGATAATTTTTCCATAAAAAGATATAGAATGACAGCTGATGAAATAATTGAAACAGCACGTATCATAAATAATATTGGAATTAAAACAATTGTACTCCAATCCGGTGAAGATAATTATTATGATACAGATATAATTTCTTACATAATTTATACCATTAAACAAAGTTCGGAAACTGAAGTAACCTTGTCTTTAGGTGAAAGAGGATTTGATGAATATAGAGCTTGGAAGATTTCAGGAGCCGACAGATATTTACTAAAATTTGAGACATCAAATCCCAAGCAATATTCTTTATATCATCCGGATGATAATTTATCAGAAAGACTAAGTCATCTAAAATATTTGAAGCGTGTTGGTTATCAAGTTGGAAGCGGAAATTTAATAGGTCTTCCTACACAATCAATTGAAGATATAATTGAAGATTTATTTCTTATTAAAAATTTAAATGTTGATTTGGCAGCATTCTCTCCTTTTGTTCCTTCTGCATTTACGCCATATCAAAATAAACCTCAAGGGAATGTTATTCTAGCCCTTAAAACTATTTCTATTGCAAGACTTCTTTTGAAAGATGCAAATATTCTTTCAACAAATGCGCTTGATTCTATTGACCCGCAAGGAAGAGAAAAAGGATTAAATGCCGGAGCAAATGTTGTTTTATTAAATTTTACTCCACAGCCTTATAGAGAAAATTACCTCACTTATAAAAATAAAAGGGGAATTTCTGAACATCCAATTCATTCGGCAATTTCACTTCAACAAAGAATTGAAGCTATAGGGAAAAAAGTTTCAACTTCTCAAGGCAGCTCATTAAATATTGATAAAATCAAATATGATGGTCAATAAAAAGTAGTTTGTTATAAAAAAGAGTTAATGCTATATTTTCAATTCAATTTTATGCACTTCATTAAATTTTAGGGGAGTTAAATGAAAATTAGTTCTTTATTGTTGGTTTTTCTTTTATCGTTTTTATTAATTAACTGTTCTTCAAAAAAAGAAGAAACAGAGTTATACACTTCTGCAAAAACAGCTTTAGATTCAGAAAAATATTATGACGCTCTAATAACATTTAATGAACTTTTAAATGAATATCCAAAAGGTAATTTTACAGCAGAAACAATTTTTGAAATTGGAAAATTGAATCATGGAAAAGTTGATACTTCTTTGAGTCCAAAAGAATCTTATGAAAAAGCAGTTTTATTTTATGTTCGTTTACAAAATGAATATCCTGAAAATCCTAAATCTGCAGAAGCACTATTTATGGCTTCATTTATTTTAGCAAATGAAATTGGAGATTATAAAAGAGCGGAAGAAAGTTATAAAAGCTTTTTAGAAAAATATCCAAATAGTGAGTTAGTAGAATCTGCAAAAAGTGAATTGGAAAACTTAGGCATTCCACCGGAAGAAATTTTGAAAAAGAAAGTTGCGGCTGAAAATTAGTGCAAACTAAAGCTGAAGATTATAAAAAATATTTAGACCCGTCAGTTGTTTCAAAATTAAATTCTCTTGAATTAAAAGCCAGAGCTGTGGTAGAAGGTTTTATGGTTGGATATCATAAAAGTCCTTACCACGGCTTTAGTGTTGAGTTTAGTGAACATCGTCCTTATTTACAAGGGGATTCAATTAAAAATATTGATTGGAAAGTTTACGCCAGAAAAGAAAAATTTTTCGTAAAACGCTACGAAGAAGAAACAAATTTAGTTTGTAATATTATTCTTGATACAAGCAAATCTATGAGTTATCAGAATAAAGGAAAACTTTCCAAATTAGAGTATGGAAAAATTCTTGCAGCATCACTTTCTTATTTAATGATTAAGCAGCAAGATGCTGTTGGACTTACTCTGTTCTCAGATAAAATTGAAAATGAAATTCAGCCGAAAGCTTCCAGAGTTTATCTGAATAGAATCCTTGCCGCACTTGTTGAAGCAAATTCTTCAAACGCAACAAATACTTCAAAATGTTTGGATGTTGTTTCTGAGAGAATTAAAAAGCGTGGATTAGTAATAATTATTTCTGATTTTTTTGATGATACCGAAAAAATTCTTAATTCAATTAAAAGGTTTCGCTACAAAAAAAATGAAGTTGTAGTTTTTCAACTTTTAGATCCGATCGAAAAAAACTTTGCCTTTGAAAAAGATGCAATTTTTGTTGATCTGGAAACTGGAGAAGAATTAACAACACAGTCAGTTCAGATACAAAAAGAATATCAAAAAACCTTTAAAGAATACCTTCATAAACTTAGTTCGGAATGCATTAACAGCGGTGTAGATTATAACTTAATTGATACTTCTCAAGATTTTGATACTGCGCTTCTAAGCTATTTCAAAAAGAGAATTAAACTTCATTAAGAAAAAATTTCAAAAGAAATTACTTCCTAACATTTTAACGAACATTTTATTTTAGTAATTTTGTTAAATGTTCAATTACAAAATAAACATAGAATATGATGGAACAAATTATTCCGGCTGGCAGATTCAGAATAACTCCGCTACTATTCAAGAAGAAATTAAAAAAGTAATTGAATTATTAACAAAGGAGAAAATCAATTTAATTGGCTCCGGTCGCACAGATTCTGGAGTTCATGCATTAGGACAAGTTGCAAATTTTCAATTACCTAATGAAATTGACAAAAGAAAATTTCTTCACTCCATAAATTCAATTCTTCCAAAAGATATTTCAGTAAAAGGAATTGATTTAGTAAACGAAGATTTTAATGCCAGATTTGATGCATCTTCAAGAAGTTACATTTATTTAATTTCTAAAAAGAGATCGGCTTTCTACTATAATTTTTCTTGGCAGAACGGATGGATAACGAATTTTGAGATTGATAAAATTAACATTCTTTCAAAGATTTTAATTGGCGAAAATGATTTTACATCTTTCTGCAGAAAAAATTCAGAAGTTGAAAATAAGATTTGTAACTTGAAAGAATTTAGATGGCGTGAAACTAAGGATTTAATAATTATTTATGTTGAAGCAAATCGGTTTTTGCATGGTATGGTAAGAACATTAATTGGAACCGTTTTATTAGCTGCAAAGGATAATTATAACAAAGAACTAATAAGAAATATTTTAAGAAATAAAAACAGAGAAAAAGCCGGAGAGGCAGTCCCGGCAAAGGGATTGTTTCTTTATAAAGTGAGGTATTGAATGATTAACCTAAATGGAAAAGTTGTTTTAATTACTGGCGGTTCAAAAGGAATTGGTGCGGCTTGCGTAAAACTATTTAATAAAGCCAATGCTGACGTAGCTTTCACATATCTTTCAGGAAAAAAGGAAGCTGAAATTATCGAGCAAAATATAATTGGAAAAGGGAAAGTAAAATCATACAGAGTAGATTTGACAATAGAAAATGATGTTGAACAGCTTATAGAAAATGTTTTAGAAGATTTTGGCAAAGTTGATGTTTTAATAAACAACGCCGGAATTTGGGAAGAAGGAATTATTGATGAAACTTCATTAGCCCATTGGAATAGAACTATAAATACGAATCTAACCAGCATGTTTCTGATTACAAAAAACGTTGTTCCAATTATGAAGAAAAATAAATTTGGAAGAATTATAAATATTTCTTCAACTGCGGGGCAAAGAGGAGAGGCAAAATATTCAAATTACGCCGCTTCAAAAGGGGGAATGATTTCATTTACTAAATCTCTTGCAGCAGAATTAGGAGAGTTTAATATTACTACAAATTCGGTTGCTCCGGGATGGGTTTATTCTGAAATGACTAAATCAGTTTTTGAAGATAAAGAATATGAGCAGAATGAAATCAATAAAATTCCTTTAAAAAGAATTGCTACTGCAGAAGACATTGCCGGACCTTGTTTGTTCTTAGCAAGTGACTTAGCCCGACAAATAAACGGAGAAATTCTAAATGTAAATGGCGGAAGTGTGCTTTGCGGATAAATAAAAAATACATTTTTGAAAAATCTGTTTTAATAAAATGCGAACTGTATGAAATTTTTAATTTCCATTGTGATACAAATAATCTTCCTAAAATTTCTCCACCGGGAATTAAAGCAGAAATTATTTATATGTCCGATACACCGCTAAAGCTTGGTTCTGAAATAAAAATTCGATTAAGTAAATTTTTTATTCACAAAGATTGGGAAATAAAAATTAAGAATTATGATTCCCCAAAATTAATTTCAGATTATCAAATAAAGGGATTATTTAATTATTGGCATCATTATCATATATTTGAGCAGCTTGATGATAAAATTAATATGACCGATAAAATTGAATATATTCCGCCATTTGGAATATTTGGAAAATTTTTAAATCCTATAATTAAATTGCAATTGAATTCAATGTTTAAATACAGACATAAGCAAACAAAAAGAATATTTGAAGGAAATTTATAGATGGAATATCTTGCTAATCTGCATCCGAAGTTTGTTCATTTCAGCATTGCCTTATTTTCAACATACATTTTATTAGAAATTGTTTACTTTATAATTCCTAAAGATTGGTTAAACAAGACTGTTCAAATAATTTTACTTTTAGGAGTTTTTTTTACAATTGGTACAGTATTAACGGGCAACCAAGCCGAACAAAGTGTTTCGGAAGTTATAGATAAAAAACTTCCATATATTAAAGAGGTTTTAGAAGAACACGAAGATTACGGAACTTTGGTTTTATGGTTTTTTGCAGCTGTTGGAGTTTTTAGAACTTCTTTGTTCCTAAAGAAAAAGATAAATAGAAAAATGCAAATTGTACTAGTGTTTTTAGCACTTATAGGAAGTTATTTAGTTTTTGAAACCGGTGAATACGGCGGAAAACTTGTTTATGATTATGGAGTTGGAACTGAACTGTTTAAGGAAAAATACCTAAATGAATAAGTATATAATTTCAATTTTTCTTTTGGCTTTTACGCTTTCTGCACAATTCCCAAAATTCGGAGAAGCTAGAGGATTGTTTATGTCTTTTGGAGTTGGACCAAGAATTCCGGTTGGCGATTTTGCAGATAATCAAAATATTGGGATAGGGTTTAATCTAACACTTTCATACACTGATAATAATTATTTGCCGATATTTTTATATGCCTCAGCGGAATATCAACATTTTCCAGGAAGACAAGATTTTTATAAAAAATCTGATTACTCAAGTTTTTCTAGTAACGTCTTATCTATTAGTCCGGGAATAAGGTTTTTCCTTCCTCCCCTTGTTGAAAATATTGTTTTACTTATGCCTATTGTGGAAACCGGATTTACTTTTGCATTATTCGAGAAATATCATCAATTCAAAATTGACAGAAATAAAAAGAATTTTGTTGAAGAAGTATCCAAAGCCGGTTTTCATGCGGGTGTTGGTGTTTCTATGTTTCTTATGGATGTGATGGCGTATTACAATTACTTACATAACAATCAATATATTTCTTTCGATCTAAAAATTAGAATTCCGATATACATTATTTTTTAGGAGGCAGTTGTGAAGTATGAAAATCTTCTTATAGAAATTAAAAATAAAACAGCGTTAGTAACAATTAACAGACCGGAAAAATTAAACGCTCTAAATAGAAAAACTCTTCAAGAATTAGAAGGAGTATTTACAGAATTAAAAAATAATCATGAAGTTGGAACTGTTATTTTAACAGGTTTTGGTGAAAAAGCTTTTGTTGCCGGTGCGGACATAAACGAGTTAAATAATGCTGACGTAATTAGCGGTACCAGTTTTTCTGAATTTGGACAATCGGTTTTTACTAAAATTGAAAATTTAGGTAAACCGGTCATTGCAGCTGTAAACGGATTTGCCTTAGGAGGCGGATGCGAACTGGCTATGGCTTGTCACATTAGAGTGGCTTCTGAAAATGCTAAATTTGGTCAACCTGAAGTTAATCTAGGCGTTATTCCGGGTTATGGCGGTACTCAAAGACTTTCACGCATCGTTGGGAGTGGAATGGCTGCAGAGCTAATTTTAACCGGAGACATGATAGATGCAAAACAAGCACAAATAATCGGCCTTGTAAATCATGTTTATCCACAAAAAGAATTGCTTCCTAAAGCAAATGATATGGCCGAAAAAATAAATTCAAAGGGAAGTTTTGCTGTTCAGAATTCTGTAAAAGCAATAGTTGCTTCAGACGAACTTTCTGAGAAAGACGGTCTTTCCTATGAAGCCTCTTTATTTGGACTTTGTTGCGGCAGTATTGATTTCAAAGAAGGGACTTTAGCCTTTCTAGAAAAGCGTAAACCAAATTTTACGGGGAAGTAACTTCCATATAATCTTACAATGACAGATAATTTTAAGAAAAATATAATTTATTTCTTTGTCGGTTTTTCAGTTCTTCTTATGATTTCAAATGTAATAATTGATCTTATTATGGTTGAAGAAAAAAAAGAGGTTCAGAATGAAATGACAGCAGAAGCTATTGAAAAAAAGTTTCAAAATTGTCTTAATAGTTTTGGAATTGAAGAAAGCTGGCAAAATGTAAAAATAATTAACAATAAAAATTTTGATTCGCTAAAAAAAGTGTATCATATACAAATCCCAACCGACTTAAATATTCCACAATTCTTAAAAGAACTTGAATATGAATTAAAAAATGAACCAGTTGAAATTATTTCTGAAGAGAGAAAAGATAACGGTAATAGTGCGGTTAAAATTCATTCAAATGATTTCCTAAAGTTTCAAGCATACTTGAATTATGATAAAGATATTTCCAGAGAAAAATTTAAGTTCGCTTTTTTGGTTGATGATTTTTATAATTTGAGTATTTCTGATATGGACGACTTACTAGAAATTCAATTGATGTTTGCAGTAAGCATAATTCCAAGTGAAGTAAATTTTGAATTACTTAAATCTGTAAATAAATTTAAAAAAGAAAATTATCTTATTATTAATGATGAAGTTTCAGATTCAAAATATGAATTAGAAACTTCAACCTCGAAGACCAGATTGAAATCATCAATTATTTCCATTGTAACTGATTTTAACAATTCTATTTTTTTCATGATTGATAAGGCATCAGAATTATATTCATCTACTGCGTACAATTTTATTAGAGATGAATTACTCAAAAGAAAAATAAGATTACATAGTTATGAAAATTTTATTGATCTGAGAAATAAAGAAACCAATGACTTGCTTTCACTTTTCAAATTTTATTGTGAAGATAACAGTAAAAACAAAAATATTTTCTTAATAGATTTTAATGGAATAAAAACTTTAAAAGAAGAAATAAAATTATATCAGAAAAAAGGGAACAAGCTGGTAAATCCATCTGAACTAATTTTTAATGAATGAGAAAATAGACTGACAGAATAAATAAAAACTACTCATCAAATAAGCATTAACAATTTTTTATAAAAATATAATCCGTTAATCAAATTGAAACAGACTCGATTTCAAAATTAGAATCAACAAATTGCGTTCTAATAAATTCTTCATCACCTACCAAAATGATTGAACAATTTTCCGGATGAACATTGTTTGAAGCTGCATTTTCAACGTCACTCTTAGTTACAGCCGATAAATTTTTTATATAATTATTGAAATAGTCAAAAGGAAGATCGTGCACTACTAATGAAACCATGTTTCTCGAAATGCTATTATATGTTTCAAACATTGCCGGAAATCTCTTAATCAAATATGATTTTGCAAAATTGATTTCTTCATCGCTAATAGAAATTTTAATTCCTTCTAATTCTTTTATAATTTCATCCACAGAGTTTTTTGTAAATTTATTTTCAACACTCGTTGAAACTGAAAAGTGACTCATTAGCTTGTTGTAAGAAAAACCGGAATGAGCACCATAGGTATACCCTTTATCTTCGCGCAAATTCAGATTTATTCTACTTGAAAACTGACCGCCTAAAATTGTATTCATAACTAATTTGGCAAAATAATCCTCACTTTTTCTGGATTTACTTAAATGTCCAATTCTAATTTCTGTTTGTTGAGAATCATTTTTGTGGGAAACAAAAATTTTAGTTTTTTGCTTTGGCGGAGTGGTTATTTCAATATCACTATTCGTTGTTGAATTCCAATTTTTAAAAGATTCATTTAACTGGGCAATTAGTTTTTCTTCATTCATATTTCCTACAACAATTAAATAGCTGTTTGTAGGTGAATAGTGATCCTTATAAAAAGCTTTAATATCGTTATTTTTTATAGTTGCTACATCACTTTCAAGTCCTGAAGTTGGAAATGAATAAGGATTGCCTTGAAAAACTATTTTATTAAACGACTTGTTTGCAATTGAAGAAGGTTGGGATTTACTTTGAATTAGCTTTGCAATTAATTTTTTTTGTTCTCTAGAAAAATCGTCATCTTTAAAATTTGGTTCCGTAACTACTAATTTGAATAGCTCCAGTGATCTATCAAAATTTTCCTCTAATGAAAGAAGATTTAAATATACATTGTCATCATTAACTGAAGTACTGAAAGCAGTTCCTAATAAATCAAACTCTTCATCAAGTTGGAGAGCATTATAATTGCCTGCACCTTCGTCTAAAAGCTGTGCAGTTAAGTTAGAAATTCCTTTTTGTCCAATTCCATCAAACTTGCTTCCGGCTTCTGTAACAAGGCTTAACTGAGCAATTGGTAAATTATTTTTTTGAACAAAAAGAACTCTTAAATTATTTTCGAGAGTATATTCTTTGATCTCAGGCAATTCAAAGGAAATCTCTTTTGATGGTTCTGGTTTTAGGCTTCTATTTATCATAATTGTTTTTTGGGGATTATTCTTAGTTCAACAAAATTTTTTGTTAAATATTTTTCGGCGCAAATTTTTATTTGTCCTGTTTCTAGCTTGTTGTATCTATCAAGATCATATACAAATGAATTTGGCTCGCCCAAATTACAGTTGTAGTTATTTAGGTAATCAGAAAGCATAGCTTGATCTTGCAAAGAAAAAATATATCCGGATTTATAATTGTTTTTTGCTTTAGTTAATTCATGTTCTGTAATTCCAACTTCATAAATTTTATTGAGCTCATCAAAAATATTTTTTTTCAAATCATCTAAAGAGATATTTGGTTTTGCGGTAGCGATAATAACATAAACGCCGTCTTGGTTCCCGCTGTATTGAAAAGCTGTAATGTCTTGTGCAATTTGTTTATCAAAAACTAATGTTTTATACAAACGTGAATTTTTTGATCCGCTTAATATAGTTGAGAGAATATCTAAAGCCGCATCATCTTCATGGTAAAGTTTTGGTGAATACCAAGCCAAATAAATTCTAGGAAGTTCTACGTTATCTTCATGTTCAATAAAAATATTTTCTTGAAGCGAAATTACTGGTTTGTTCACTTTCGGAATTGAGTTGAAACTCGGGATGTTTTCAAAATATTTTCTTGCCAATTTTTCTGCTTCATCATAATTAATATCACCTGCAATTACTAAGCTGGCATTGGAAGGAGAATAATAAGTTTTAAAGAACTCTTTTATATCATCAAGTTGAAATTCCTTAATGTCATCCATCCAGCCAATTACCGGCCAATGATATGGATGAGTGTCATTGAATAAATTTGAGAAAATCAGTTCCCACGCTAAACCATAAGGCTGATTATCATATCGCTGTCTTCTCTCGTTCATAACAACTTCCTTTTGGTTATTGAGCTTTTCATCAGTTAAAGATGGAAGAAGAAAACCCATTCTATCTGATTCAAGCCAAAGAACCATTTCCAAGAAATTTGAAGGAACGGTTTCGTAGTAATTGGTTCTATCGTTACTGGTAGAGCCGTTTAGCGTGCCTCCGGCTTCCTGAATATATCTGAAGTGCATTTCCTTAGGCACATTTTCAGAACCTTGAAACATCATGTGTTCAAATAAATGTGCAAAACCGGTCTTGCCTTTTCTTTCATTGGCAGAACCAACCTTGTACCAAATATTTACCGAAACTATAGGAAGAGAATTATCTTTATATAAAATTAATTCTAATCCATTTGACAGAGTGATTTTCTTGTAATTAATGTTTAGGACATTGTTCATTTGTATAATTGCTTATTTTAATTTTCTAATATAAATCTGATTCGCTCAATATTACCGTCAATATTAGAACGAGGATTAATTTTAAGTAATTCGCAAAGTAAAGGATAAATATCGATATTCCAAAGAGTTCCGGTTTTCATTCCTTTCTTAAATTGAGAACCATTTGCGATAAAAATTCCGTGCATTTCAATAAAATCTTTTGGGTAACCATGTGTTGCTTTATCAGTTCCGTATAAATTATTTTTCATTTTATTGGTTTGAATCAAAGCCCCTAAATCTGCAATAACAATAATCTCCGGGATAAATGGATGTTTATTAAAATGTAAATAATTTGGTAAATCTTCTTTTCTATAAACCTTATAATGAGTTTCTTTTTCTTTTAGAATATTATAAATTTTATTGGAATCCTTTTTATCTGCTGGTCTAATACCGGCAAATGGACCGCTGTCAATAATTTCATAATTAAAGTCACTTATAAATTCCTCAATATTTACAACCCTATTTGGATCAATATTTTTCATGCCATGATCAGAAACAAAAATAATACTAATACTGTCCTTTATTGATAAGCTCTGAGCTTGATCGAAAAGATATCCGGCAAGAGAATCTAATTTACTTATAGCCAGATTTACTTCTTTAGAATCAGTTCCAAAATTGTGTCCTTCAGTATCAGTTTCGTGAAAATACAAAGTGATAAACTGAGGTCTTAAATTCTCAGGAAGTTTCAACCAAGAAACCACAGTATCAATTCTATTCTTATAAGGGAAATTATGTTCATAAGGTTTTACAATTGATGGGGATCTTAGAGTATCTGCAATTTCAGATCCGGGCCAGAAAAAGCTGGCTGTTTTAATTCCATTTCTTTCTGCAGTCTCCCAAAAGAATTCTCCTTGATACCATTCGGGTTCAGTCACACTCTTGTTATTTCCAATTCTATATTTTTTCCCGTTAAATGGATTTTTAATATTGTTCGAAATAATTCCGTGATTTTGCGGATACATCCCGGTCATAATTGAAATATGATTTGGAAAAGTTTTTGAGGGAAAGGAAGGACGCAAAGAGAGGGCGTGCACGCCGTCGTTTTTAATTTTTTCTAAATTTGGAGTTAACTCTCTATTCAAATAATCCCATCTAAATCCATCAAAAGAAACAAGAATAACGTAAGGTTTAGAATGAATTAAAGTGAATGAAGAAATTAGAAAGCAAAGTAATATTATGTTTTTAAAAGTTTTCATGATTACAAATATAAAAAAAAAGGCTGCCTAATTGGGCAGCCTTTTTTGAAAATAAATGAATTAAATATTATAATCTAACAGCGAAACCGAAATTGAAAGATCTTGGTAATCCCAAGAAAACTTCAGCATCGTCAGCTGTATGTTGACCGTCATTAACGTTTAATCTGCCATCACCATCTCTATCAGCGTTATTAGTATAGTAACCATTATATTGTGAGTTATCAACAGCATCTTGAACATAAAGTTCATCAAGCAAGTTGAAAACATGAGCAAATAAAGTAACATCAAAACCAACTACACTAACAGGAATATCATAACTGAAATGCATATCAAACAAACTGTAAGAAGGAGTTCTCCAGCTTTGTTCACCTTCAAAATATGCTTGAGTTCTACTGAAAGGATCAAATCTAGCATAATGATTAGCATTATATTTCCAAACTATTTGAGCAGTCATTCCCTGAATAGGGAAAACTGATGCTGCAACAGCAAATTGAGTTTGAGGAGCATCGCCTACTTTAAGATCTTTTAAGAAATAAGTATAACTAGTTGAAGTACCGGTTGAGAAGTCTGATACATAAGAACCGCTAACGTTTTCAGTATATTTCCAATTAGCAAAAGAAGCAGCAGCATCTAAACGAGCATATTTAATTGGTTGGAAAGCTGCTTCAAATTCAACACCGGTATGAAGTGAACTTACACCACTTAAATAAACAAGACCATCAGAACCATCTGCATTTAAAACTCCTTGTGATTCTCCTCTATCTTTCCAAGATGTATAATAACCGTTTAATTTCAAGTTCAACATTTTATTAAGTAAGCTGGCGTTAATACCTGCTTCAAATGAAAGTATTTTTTCATTTAAAGGATCAGCTACTTTTGAACCATTTTGATCATTTATAACTTGATCAAAAATTGGTACTTTAGAAACGTAACCACCGTTAACAAAAACGTCCCATTCAGTGTTTATTCTGAAGCTTGCGCCGCCTTTAAATTGATATCCACCAATATTGTCTGATTCTTGTTTTAAAGTATTACCATCGGCTCCTTTTCTAAAGAAGTTTTCATACTTGTATTTAATCATTGAATATCCGGCCATTCCGTAAAATGTAAATCTGTCTGCAGTATATTCACCTTGAGCAAATCCACCAATCCAATTAACAGTATTAGTGAAATTATAATCAATCTTATCACCAAGTTGTTTGAAATATTGTGTTCCGCTTTCAAAAGCATTACCGTTGAAATGATAGTAATCATTTCCTAACATATCTCTAATTTCTCTGTAATGTTCAATTTCAGCAGTTCTCCAATCGACACCAAATGATAAAGTTAAATCGTTGTTAACTTTTAAATAAGCTTTAGAGATAGCGCCAATTGTCCATTGGTTGTTAACACTATTTCTTAAAATACCACCACGTCCGTATGTTGGATCGCTTCTTCTATCTGTAGATACAATAACATTTTCTGTAGCACCGTCACCGTTAACATCAAAAGCACCTGCATTAGCTCTGTTAGAAGCAATTGTAGCATCCCAATCAACAACTTGCTGCATTAAACCTCTATTATATTGGATACCGCCAAATGTACCTGTACCGCCACCTGTACCGCCTGAATAATAAGCAGTTGTGTAAAGAGATAATCTGTTAGAAAGTTGTGTGTACCAGTTTAAGTTAACTATTGGTTTGTGATAATAATTTTCTCTTTCCATCAAATAACCTTCGTCAAATCTTAGGTCAGATGAAGAATTCCAATATTGTTTTCCTTGATAAGAAGAACTAACCGGACTCCAGTTTGAATTATACAATAATCCCTGTTCTCTTAATTTAGGATCAGATAATGTTTTTGGGCTGTAACCTAATTCTTTTGCATATTCATGACTAAAAGCAGCAGCATTTAAAGCATATGATCTTTGTCCGTGTCTTTGAGGAGCGCCAGTAGCATATAATTCAATTCTATTTTTTTCATTAATTTGGTAAGAAGCACCTAAATAATAAGCCCAAGCATCTGTCCAAGCTCTATCAACTTGACCTAAACCATATTTCTTTACTCCGCCAACAGTCATTGCAAACTTATTGTCAATTAAACCTGTGCTAGCAAACAAAGTTTGTTTTTGGAAAGCACCGCTTCCATATTCACTTTTGTAAGATACACCTGCTTTAGCTTGAGCAGGATCAGTAATAATATTCATAGTACCACCAACAGATGGAGTAGCTAAGTTAACGGCACTAAGACCTCTCTGAACTTGAATAGAAGAAGTAGCATCACCAACACCATCCCAATTTGACCAATAAACCCAACCGTTTTCCATATCATTGATAGGAACACCGTTAATCATAATAGCAACGTTTCTTTGGTCAAAACCACGAACATTTATTCTAGCGTCACCGGCTCCTCCACCTTGTACTGTTGCATAAACAGAAGGAGTAGTGTTTAAAACCATTGGAATATCTCTTGAACCAAGATTCTGTTCAATTTGTTTTTTGTCAATATTAGTAAAAGCAACAGGAGTTTCTCTTTCTTTAGCTCTATCGGCTATTACTGTTACTGAAAGTGAAAACTCATAGTCTTTAAGAGTAAAATTCAATTCCATATCATTTGTTAAATTAATTTGTTCTTCAACACTTTCAAAACCGATATAACTTGCGGTAACTGTGTACTTACCTTTTGGAACTGTTATTTTATAAGTTCCGTCTGCAGTTGTTGCAGCACCATAAGTTGTTCCCTTAAGAAAAACGTTAGCACCAATTAAAGCATCCCCTGTTTCGGCAGATTTTACAACGCCTGAAAGTTGATAACTTTGAGCGCTAAGTATTGTTGTGGCAAAAAGCACTAACAACAAACCTGTTAGAGCCTTGTAAATATTAGACATACGCATACCTCTGATTTGATTGTGAATATTAGTGAATTAAAAAAAATTACAAGTCTAATTTTATGTATGGAAACATTAGGATTCCATATGTTTTTAGAACTTAACAATAATTTAAAATAGGATTGTGGTTATGTGATTGCTTAACTTTTGTTCCAATTATATATAAATAAATTACTTCGAGCGATATCATTTATCTATCTTTTTATTGTAAGAGTTAAATTAAGTAATTGAGACAAATGACACAAATAAAATGTTATTTTTGTCTTAATATCATTTTCATAAAATAAGTTTGGGGTTTTATAAATGGAGAATTCATTAAAGAAAAAATTGAGTAAAATTAAATTATTTTTAACTGATGTTGATGGTGTTCTTACAGACGGAGGTCTTTATTATACTAATGATGGTTTAGTAATGAAAAAATTTCAAGTTAAAGATGGAATGGGAACTAGATTACTTAGAGATGCCGGAATAAAAACCGGTTTAATTTCTACAGATACTTCTGAACTTATGAAGCTCAGAGGAGAAAGAGTAAAAATGGATTATTTAGAGATTGGCATTTGGGATAAAGATAGAGTTATGCATGAAATTTGTGCTGAATTAAAAATAAAACCCGAAAATGTTGGTTTTATTGGAGATGATGTTAATGATCTAGAAATTTTAAAAGAGGTAGGTTTTGCAGCTTGCCCTAATGATGCGGTTGAAAAAGTAAAAAAAGTTTCTCATTATATTTGCAAGAAAAATGGAGGCGAAGGAGCCTACCGCGAAGTTTGTGATCTGATTTTAAAATACAATAAAGGATAATTAAAATTGAAAAGGATCTTTTTTATTATGACCATACTATTTACTTCAATTTCTGCACAGCAGAGTTTTGAAGATGTTACAAAGCAAATTGATGATGGAAATTTTTCTGCTGCACATCAAATGATTGATTCTATAATGGGAAAAAGTGAATTGTCTTTTTCAGAAAAAACTTTTCTGAATTTTGAAAAGGAAAGGATGAATCGTATTAAGTTAGATTTCAAAAAAACTAAGCAAGATATCCTCGACTATGCAAAAGATTATTTGCCTAAAGTAAATGATGAAATGATTTCAAAATGGGAAAAAGATGGTTCACTCGAATTCAAAATTATTGATGGAGAAAAAAAATATTTTAATAGGGCGCACACAAATCTATTTAGAATTAACAAGGAATTAAGTGAAGTAAAAAAGGAGAAATTAGGGACATTAAAAGATTCTCTGGATTTTTATTTAGAAAAACATCTTCCTAAGGCTGTTGAATTAATGAAGAATGGTGAGCAAATAAAAAGTCAAAAAATTAAATTTAATTACACAGTTTCAGTAAAACCAAATGCAGTTCCCGATGGTGAAATTATTAGAGCTTGGCTTCCGCTTCCAAATGAAATTCATGATAGACAATTTGGTGTAAAAATTCTTTCTACAAATAACGAACAATATGTTTTGTCTGATAAAAATCAAAAGCACAATTCGTTGTATATGGAAAAAAAATCCGAACAGGATAAACCAACAGTTTTCAATTATTCAGTTGAGTACAATGCCAAACCCGAAAAGATTTTTATCGATCCGGACATGATTAAAGATTATGATAAAACCTCTGAAATTTATAAAGAATTTACTCAAGAAAGATTTCCTCACATTGAATTTACAGATGAAATAAAACAAATTTCTGATCAAATAATTGGCAGCGAAACTAATCCATTTCTAAAAGCAAAAAAAATATTTACATGGATCAATGATAATATTCCATGGGCTGGGGCTCGTGAATATTCTACACTTAGAAATATTTCTCAATATTGTTTAGAAAGAATGCATGGTGATTGCGGAATTAAAACTTTACTTTTTATGACTCTTTCCAGATACAACGGAATTCCCACAAAATGGCAAAGCGGCTGGATGATGCATCCGGGCAATGTAAATTTACATGATTGGTGCGAAATTTATTTTGAAGGTTTTGGCTGGATTCCCGTTGATCAATCATTTGGAATTGTTGATTCTGAAAATGAAGATGTAAAATACTTTTTCTTAGGCGGAATTGATGAGTTTCATATGATTGTTAATGAAGATTATTCAAGTGAATTTTTCCCTCTTAAAATCTATGAAAGAAGCGAAACGGTAGATTTTCAAAGAGGCGAAGTTGAATGGAAAGGTGGAAATTTATATTTCGATAAATGGAATTACAATATGGAAGTTGAATATTTGAAGTGAGTTTTATTTTATAAAGATTTCTTTGGCGTTGTTGATATTTTAACAACGCCGTAATTTAATTTTTTATGAAGATTTTTTGGTCTGCACAAATTTCTTCTTTGCAAATTTCCTTTCCTTAATATATTTTTATAGTGTTCATACGTTCACTAAAATGAAAACTATAAAAACAGATAATTCACAAATATTTGATCTAAAAAACTATCATCTCCCTAATTTGGGAAGTTCTGTATTCGGTAAAAATAATTCCTTCAATGCCGGATTTGACATTTACGATTTTAAGATGATTTTTAATGACGAAGGGACTAAAAAGTTAATACGGGAAGGAAGAACGATAGGCTGCTTTTATATCGAATCTCCCGGAATGCGTCAGCTTTTAAGAAAATTAAATTGTGATACTTTTGAAATGTTAACCGCTGCAAGTTCCGTAATACGCCCGGGAGTTGCAGAAAGCGGAATGATGCAAGAGTTTATTGCCCGCCACAAAGATCCTTCAAAAAGAAAATATCTTATTCCTGAAATGGAACAAGTTTTAGGCGAAACCTACGGAGTTATGATTTATCAAGAGGATGTGATAAAAGTTGCTCATTTTATTGCCGGCTTATCATTAGAAGAAGCTGATCTTTTGCGCCGTGCAATGAGCGGTAAAATGCGCTCTCACAAAGCGATGTTAAAAATTGAAGAGAAATATTTCTCATCTTGCAGAGCGAAAAAATTATCGATTCAAGTTTCCAAAGAACTTTGGCGGCAGATTGAGTCCTTTGCAGGCTATGCTTTTTGCAAAGCTCATAGTGCTTCGTTTGCATTATTATCATTCCAGGTAGCTTATTTAAAAGTCCATTATCCCGCAGAATTTATGGCTTCTGTATTAAGCAATGGAGGTGGTTATTATTCGGCTGCGGTCTATATTCAAGAATGTAAAAGAATCGGACTTAAAGTTTTTCTTCCATGTGTTAATAAAAGCGAATATGAGTATAAAGGGGAAAAGAATTTTATACGGATTGGGCTTATGGCAATCAAATCTATTTCGGAAATAACAATTCAAGAAATTTTAAATGAAAGAAAAAATAATGGGCGGTTTGTTTCATTACCGGATTTTCTAGTTCGATTACATCCCAGTTATGAAAACAGTGCAACTCTAATCAAATGCGGTGCTATGGATTGTTTCAATTTGAGCAGACCTTCGCTGCTTAGACTTCTGGATGTTTATTTTTATCACCGAAGGTTGCTCGATGAAGATTATTCAACTCTTTTTGAAAGTGATAGTTATAAACTTGAACAAGAAATAATAACAAAAACAGAATATACTTCTTCTGAAAAATGCAGCATGGAGTATGACATATTTGGTTATATGGTAACTAATCATCCTCTGGATTTTTATTCTGCTCAAGTAAATGATCCGGCAATTACCAAAGCTGAAGAAATACCTCTAAAACGCGGAATGTATGTTTACATGATTGGCTGGTACATGGCATCTAAAAGAGTAAAAACAAAAAATAATGAGATAATGAAATTTCTTTCACTAGAAGATTTAACAGGAACTTACGAGGCAGTTATTTTCCCTAAAAGCTATAGAATATATGCAAACCTTACTTTATCAATGGGACCTTATTTGCTTTACGGAAAAATTGATGCTGAAGATAGTTACAATATAGTAGTAGAAAAGATGAAGGTATTGTCCGCAAGAGAAGTGAAATCAAAAACAATAAAAGAAGGAAGTGAAAATAAATTTTTTGGTGAAGTAGAAAAAATAAGTGAAAATGATTTCAGATTAGTGGAGATGCTTAATAACAGAAAAATGCAGTATGCATACGTCAGCTAAAAAAGCAGCCCTTCGTATTAAAAGGCTGCTAATTATTTTACAAGAAATATCGCAGACCAATTCCACCGTTAACTTCAAAATCTGTAGAAGGAATAATATTAAGAATAGGAACAATTTCAAAAAAGATATCAATAGGAGAGTTAGCAAACATATAATTAATTCCAAGTGGAACGCGTGCACCAATAGTGATATCATCGCTCAAAAAAACTCTTCCGCCAATTCCAAAATAAACCGGAAGTTTCCCTTTGCTTACTTTTATAAGATCAAACTCATGAAATGCATAATCGGCTTGAAGCAATAAGGCACCGTCTCCTTTAAAAGACCAAGCAGCCCCCATGTTAATAGAGTTTGAAGAAGAAAGCCAATATTTAGCACTAACGCCGGTAGGTTCGCCAAACATTACCCCAATTCCAAATCCTTTAGATTGGGCTGAAAGAAGAGTAAAAGAAGAGAACAATAACAAAAAAAATAATCTACGCATAGTTAAACTCCATAAAAGAAAAAAATAGGTGCATTAAAAAAATATTATTATATTAACTCAAATGAATTCTGTCGGGGTGATAGGATTCGAACCTACGGCCTCTTCGTCCCGAACGAAGCGCGCTACCGGACTGCGCTACACCCCGAAGAAATCAAAACCAAATATATTGAATTGAGGAATTAATTTCAGTCCAAATTCTTTAGTATAGTATATTTTGGTAAATAAAAAATAATTGAGAACAGCATAATTATGCTGTAAATAAGGGCAAGCAGTTTTATAAATCAATTGTTTTTTATATATTTTACTTGATTAAGTAAAGTTTATTTGTTAACCTAACGCTTAATTAAAAAAAAATTTTAGTAAAGCTTAATTAATTTATCAATCATAATAGAGGGGCAAAATATGAAGAAGCTTCTTACATATTTTTCAGTGTTGTTTTTTTTCGTTTTCATCAGCAGTTCATTTGCACAATTAGCAAAAGATAGCTGGGGCTTAGGTTTTGGTTTTACCTATCCTAGAACTATTAACGCTAATTATGTAAGAGATGAAGCTACTTTTGGTGGACATTTATCAATCCAAAGAAATTTTTCAGAACATGTTGGCTTAAGACTTAAAGGTAGTTATTTGAGTCTAAAAGGTACAGTTGGTGCTGCTGAAGTTACATCAAGCCACATTACTGGTTTATTTGATTTAATGTACTACTTTGTACCATGCGAACCAGTTTCACCTTACCTTACTGTAGGTGCAGGCGTTGGTTATATTATGGCTGATCAAATTGCAGGTGTTACTTCTGCATCAGCAGATGGTGATTTAGATTATCAAATCCAATTTGGTATGGGTGCTGAATGGAAAATTGGTCAGGACTGGAGATTGAAAACTGAATTACAATACCACCAATATTCAAATGCATATTTTGAAGGCGTTAATGGCGTAAGCAGCGGAAGTGCACTTGGTGCTCCTGAAGATGCTTATATGACATTTGATCTTGGTTTATTATACTACTTCGGTAAAGGCGAAAATTCTAAATATTGCCAATTATATGATGGTATTAAATTAGATGAAATGCCAGATCCAGTTGATTATGAAAGAATTGAAAACTTAGTTAAAAAATACATCCCAAGAGAAGTTGTTAAAGAAGTTGTAGTTGAAAAACAAGTTGCTTCTTCTCAACAAGATTGGGTTTTAGTTGGTGTTAACTTTGATTTTGGAAGTGCAAGATTAAAACAAGAAGCTTATCCAGTATTATTCCACGCAACACAAGTATTATTACAACATGGTAATATGAAAGTTGAAGTTGCTGGTTATACAGATAACATCGGTTCAGAAAAAGCTAATCAAGCTTTATCAGAAAAAAGAGCTAAAGCAGTTTATGATTATTTAGTTGCTCGTGGAGTTGCTAGAGATAGATTATCATACAAGGGATATGGCGAAGCTAATCCAATTGGAGATAACAAAACAGCTGACGGCAGATCAATGAATAGAAGAATCGAATTCAAAAATAAATAAAATTTTTACTGAGGTCACTACGGTGACCTCTTTTTTTGTCCTTTAATTTTATCCGGTGAGATAAAAAAGGTTTTGAAAATGAAAACAAATTATAAATATCGCAAAACAATGAACAGGAGCCTCTGAGACTACGGTCGATGAGGATTTTTTTTATGAAAATCAAAGCACAAGTAATTGATGAAGTTGGATTAAACAGAACTATTACTCGTTTAGCCCACGAAATAATTGAAAACAATAAAGGAACTCAAAATCTTGTACTAATTGGAATGCGAACAAGAGGAGAATTCCTTGCAAAACGAATTCAAGAAAAAATAAAAGAAATTGATGGAAATGAAGTAAGTCTTGGTGTTCTTGATGTGACTTTATATCGAGATGATTTTAGAATGAGATTGAAACAACCTGAAGTATCTGTAACTAGTATAACTTTTGATCTTAATGAAAAGGATCTTGTACTGATTGATGATGTGCTTTATACGGGGAGAACAGTTAGAGCTGCATTAGATGCTTTAATGGATTTAGGCAGACCAAGCACAATCCAGTTTTGCGTTCTTGTTGATCGCGGACATAGAGAAATGCCATTACGGGCTGATTATGTAGGTAAAAATATTCCAACATCAATTGATGAAGAAGTAAAAGTAAAAATGCAAGAAATAGACGGAGAAGATGCCGTTTATCTTATTGAAAGTCCTAAACAAAATTTAAGTGAGTGATAAATGGGATTAGCAAGCAGACATTTATTAGGTTTACAAGGTGTGCCTTCTGAAGATATTCAATTAATTTTGGATACGGCAAAGACATTCAGAGAAGTTTTAGAAAGACCTATCAAAAAAGTACCTACTCTTCAAGGTAAAACTATAGTTAATCTTTTTTTCGAGAATTCAACTAGAACTCGAATTTCTTTTGAACTTGCACAAAAAAGATTATCTGCTGATACAGTTAATTTTTCGACTTCAACAAGCTCTACTAAGAAGGGTGAAACATTTAAAGATACTGTAAGAAATATCGAAGCAATGAAAGTTGATATGATAATTGTTCGGCATGAATCAGCAGGAGTGCCTACTTTCCTAACTAAAATATCAAAGGCAAATATTATTAATGCCGGTGATGGAAGGCATGAACATCCTACGCAGGCATTACTTGATATGTATTCTATTAAAGAAAGACTCGGAAAGCTTGATGGATTGAAGGTTTGCATAGTTGGCGATATAGCGCACAGCAGAGTTGCTCTTTCAAATATTTACGGATTAAAATCCATGGGAGCTCAAGTTTCTGTTTGTGGACCGGCAACTTTAATTCCTAGAGATATCCATAAACTTGGAGTTAAAGTTTATCATGATATTGATAAAGTTATTGCTGAACATGATGTTCTTAATGTTTTGCGGATTCAGCTTGAAAGAAAAGCCGGAACTTCAATTCCTTCTGTAAGAGAGTATCATAAATATTTTGGAATTACTTCCGAAAGAATTGAAAAATATAATAAAGATATTTTGATTCTTCATCCCGGTCCAATAAACAGAGGTGTTGAAATTACTTCGGAAGTTGCAGATGGACCTTATCAAGTAATTTTAGATCAAGTTACAAATGGTGTTGCTATTAGAATGGCAGTTTTATATTTACTTGGAACAATGAATTAAAATTTAGGTGGATAATGAATATTGTTTTGAAAGATGTAACAATTTTACATCCTGAACAAAAATTAAATGAAAAAACCGATATTCTTATTGAAGACGGTATTATAAAAAAAATTGGTAATCTAACCGAGAGCGAAACTAAAAGTGCAGAAGTTTTCTCTTTAGACAAAAATTATTGTGTGCCGGGATTTTTTGATATGCATGTGCATCTAAGAGAGCCTGGACGAGAAGATGAAGAAACTGTTGTTACAGGCTGCAACAGTGCTGCTGCCGGTGGTTTTACAGGCTTAGCATGTATGCCAAATACAGACCCGGCTATTGATTCTGCTGAAATTGTTTCTTCAATTATTCAAAAATCTAAAAATCATTTAGTTGATGTTTTCCCAATTGGCGCTGTAAGTGTTGCTAGAAAAGGCGAAAGTTTAGCTCCAATTGCTGAACTAGTTGAAGCAGGAGCAGTTGGCTTTTCTGATGATGGTGTTGCCGTAAAAACTGCTGCGTTGTTGAGAAACGCTTTAGAATATGCCGGAATGTATAACGCTCCAATAATTGAACATTGCGAAGAACCTACTTTAGATGACGGTGTAATGAATGAAAGTTTGACTTCCACTCAATTAGGACTGCCAGGAATTCCAACAGTTGCTGAGGATTTAATAGTAATGCGTGATATTCTTATGGCGGAATATACCGGAGGAAGAGTTCATATTGCACATATTTCATCAAAAAATTCTGTTGAACTTGTTAGACAAGCTAAGGCAAAAGGAATTAAAGTAACTGCTGAAGTTGCACCACATCATTTTACTTTAACGGATGAATCTGTCAAAACTTTTGATACTAATTATAAAATGAATCCTCCTTTGCGCTCCAAAGAAGATGTTAATGCTATGATTGAAGGATTAAAAGATGGCACTATTGATTGTATTGCAAGTGATCACGCTCCTCATTCAATTGAAGAGAAAGAAATGGAATTTATTTATGCACCCAATGGAATTTTAGGTTTGGAAACTCAATTAGGATTGGCTATTAGTGGCCTTGTACAAAAAGGACATCTTAGCTTTGAAGATTTAGTTTATAAATTGTCTATTAATCCGCGTAAAATATTAAATCTTCCCATTCCCAAATTTGAAGTTGGTGAAATTGCAAACTTTACAATTTTTAATCCCGAAACTATTTGGACAGTTGATGTTTCTAGATTTAAATCAAAATCAAGAAATTCTCCTTTTAATAAAAGTCTTTTAACAGGAAAACAAACTGCAGTTATTAATAATAAATTGCTTTATATAGATGAAAAATTTATTAATCTAGCATAAATTCTAAAGTGTTCACCTTTCTATACAAAGGTGGACACTTTTATTCACTTCTCAAAATAAATATCCTTTTTTAGTAATCTATTTCTAACTTTTTAATATGGCACAATGATTGACATCTATATACGAAATGGAGGACAATCATGAAAAAAATAAAATTTATATTACTTTTTAGTTTATCATTATTTCTAATTTCTTGTGATGATAACGATGAACCATATTATGACAATATTCCGCCATCACCACCAACAAATGTTAGAACATTCTCCGGCGATAACCAAGTTGACATTACTTGGCGATTATCACCAGAAAATGATATAGCAGGATATAATGTTTATTTTGCTTGGGATTATTATGGTGAGTATGAATTAATTGGTTCAACTTCAAGCAATTACTTTATTGATGCTGATGCAAGCAACGGTGAAAAGTATTATTATGCTGTTACGGCCTATGATTTTAATAATAATGAAAGTGAACTTTCTACAGATGTAGTTTATGATATTCCAAGACCTGAAGGCTATAACCAGGCGATTTATGATTATCTAAAATTTCCGAGTAACGGCGGTTATGATTTTAGCAATTACACTGTAGTTTCATATGACAGTGATAATGCTGATTTCTTTTTCGAAAACTATAACGGTGTTTTCTATCTTGATGTTTGGGAAGATTCAGACATTCAGGATATGGGTCCAACTTCAGATATTTATGAAATTGACTTTGCTCCAAACTCAGGCTGGGTTCCTATTCAACCAAATGAAAATATTAAATATGAAGAAGCAATTGTTGGTCACACTTATATAATTTGGACGTGGGATAATCATTACGCAAAAATTAGAATTAATAGAATTACTTCTGAAAGAGTTGTCTTCGATTGGGTATATCAATTAGTTGAAGGTGAACCAAAATTAAAGAGAGCGGAAATATTAAATAGAGAAACTCCCAACGAAGTGCGTGTTAGTAGATAACACGTTAGGAGCTTTTGTTTTTGGGAATGAAAAAATTATTTGATTTCCCAAATAGCAAAAGCTCCTTTGTTTTTTATTATATTTGGTCAACTCTACAAACATTCTTATGAAAAGAATTCTAAAAAAATATATTGCATTTCAATTTTTTGTAATAATGCTTATAGCAACATTTGCAAATATAGATTTGCGAGAATCGGCTCAAGAAACCTTTAGCAAAATTGAGTCAGCATTTTCTTCAAATAATATAAGCAGTATAGCCGAGTTAGTTGATAACACAACTTTTATCAGTTTATCTAACGGAGTTGTTGGATATTTTAGTTCTGATCAAACAATAAATATTCTAAAAAAATTTCTTGAAGAAAATAAACCTTTGCAATTTAACCTTACAAATAAAAAAACTGAAACTCGAAAACCATTTGCAACCGGAAATTTTATTTATGTTAATAATGGAATTAGAAAGCAATCAAGAGTTTTTGTCTCGATGTATTTATCAGGTGAAAATTGGATAATTTCCCAGATTACTATCAATTAGAATGTTCAAAAATTTTCTAAAATATAAATTCCTTACCATATTATTTTCCCTTTTAATTATTTCCGCAATCGTATCACCTATCTTAAAAGATTATTTTATAAGTAATTGGCCCAAAATTCTTGAAGAGAAAATTCAAGAAACTGAATTTCAAATTTCAAATGAGTTTCAAAAAAAACTTGATAGATTTAGTGAAATAAAAAACAAGTTAAAATCAGAAATTGAACTCAATACAAAAATTAATTTAGCAAATGATTTTAGTTTTATAATTGTTGATGAAAAAGACTCTGTGTTTGATTTTAAAGGGTTTTATGCAGACAAAATAGAAAAAGATTATGGACCAAATTTATCTGATAAGTATTTCCAAAATAATTTAATAAATACTTTTATAGCATGTTCTGATAATATTACTATAGCCAAAGAGAATTATCGACTTATTGTTACAGAACTGATTGAAAAAAAATATGATATTGAAAATGATTTCTTTATAGAAACATCATTTACAAAATATTTATCTGAAAAATATAAAATTGATCTTTCTATTAATTATGGTCGTGATTCCCTTGTGAACAGTGATGGAAGAACGCATCAATTTAGAATCCCCAATAATGATAATGAAATTTTAGCAACGGTAACTTTTGCTAAGCCTGGCAGAGATATTTTTATAAGCAATCAAAATGAAATTATTAAACAGATTCAATCAATTCTAGCAATAATTCTTTTGATTGCTTTTTTTTATGAGATCATAAAGGATATAAAGAAAAAACTAATTTCTGAAAATGTCTTTAGTTTTGTTTTCATTATTTTAATTTTTGTTTTTCGCTTTGCAATTTACTTTTTGGGATTTCCTTCTTCATTCTTTGGTGGTGATTTTGTTAGTCCGGCAATATACTCGTCATCATTTGGATGGGGAATTGCTTCAAATCCTCTTGAACTAATTATTTCTTCGATTACCATTTTATCAATAGTAGTTATCCTTAATAAAAAGATATCATCTTTCGTTACAAACAAATTAAATGCGAAATATATTTCTATTATCAGCATTATTGCTCTTTCAATTTTATTTTTCTTTTTTATTAGAGGTTATGCCGCTGTAATAAAGAGTATAATTTTCGATTCATCAATAAATTATTTAAACAATAATTCGCTGATTTTGGATTTTGTTCCTTCAACCGTAATTCTATCTTCGCTATTCATAACAATTGCGGTGTTTCTTGTTCTGTACAATTTTATTGATGGTTTAATTAATCTTATTCAGAATGAAAAAAATATTTCAGAGTTAAAATCATGGATTATTGTATTTATTATTCTACAAGTTGTAGGCTCCTTATTTGATCTAATTCAACATGAACCGCTTCTATCTTCTTTTTTAAGAATAATTTTAGTGACAGGTTTATTCATTGTTTACATAATTAGTAAAAAAGAAAATTACAAATCCACAATAATTATTACTCACCTTGCAATTCTTGCTGCTGTAATTAATTCAATTTTAATAGCAAATTTTGATAATGACAAGGATGAACATTCGATAAAAGTTGTTGCATACGAATTGACTAGATTTGACGAGGACTTTATAGAAGTCAATCTTAATTTATTTCTTTTTGATGAATTTTATTCACTGCTTGAACAAACGGAATCAGCTTCAATAAATTATGATCAATTCCTATTTTTTCTTTGGTCAAACAGCGCATTGAAAGAAAATATTTTAAATAGTTCATTCTATTTGTTTGATTCCGAATTAAATAAATTGGGAGATTATTCTTTTAATCAATCTGAAGATTATACTTTTTTCTTCAAAAAATATTTTATCCAAAAAGATAATCACGAACCGGAAATATTTAATGAATCAATTTATGCTAACTCAAATTCACTGATTGGAGTGACCTCCTTTAGAATAAACGGAAAAAAATATTACCTTGGTTTGAAAGTTAATTATGATTTAAAGTCTTTAATTGCATCGAATGAACCAGATTTTCTTTTAGGAAAACAGAAGTATCTGTTGTCAAATCAGTCTATTGAAAATTTGTTAATTATGCAGCTCAAAGATTATGAAGTTTTTGTATTGAACAGTAATATCAAAATTGACAAGAATGAAAAAGAACTTTTGTTCTCAGCAGAATTTAACAATCACAATGATGCTTGGAAAGAAATAGAAATCGATGGAATTTTATACAAGTTTTATTTTTTAAAAAGCAATCACAACTCTGGAAACTCAATAGCCATAGGGCTTCAAGAAAAAGAAGCTTCTATAACCTTGTTCCAATTTTTTAAAATATTTTTAATATTCGCACTTTTTATTTTGATTTACGGAATTGCTATTGTTGTCCTAAATTTTGTAAAACAACGCAAAGTAATTATTGATTTTAGAAGTAAATTGGCATTTAGTTTAATAATAATTTCAATTGCTCCGATTATTCTTTTGGCGGTATATTTTAGAAATCTTACGAATGAAAAAAATCTTGATGCAATATTTTATAAGCTAAATAAAAGATCAATTAGTGTTGAAGAATATATAAACAAAAGAATATCAGATTCTGAATTCAATATTTTAAAATTTGCAAAAAATGCAAATGATGATTTAGGAATTGATTTTAATATTTATTCACAAAAAGAAATTGTTTTTTCTACGCGTTCAAATTTATACAACTCTGGAATTTTTCCAAGCTGGATTAGTAGTGAAGTCTTTGATAGACTTTTCATTCAAAATCAGAATGATATTTTGCTGACTGAAACAATAGAAAACCAGCAGTACAATTCTATATATTATAAAACTAAAATTAATAATGAAATTTATGTTTTTGAAGTAAACGATTTATTCAATAGTATTTTAATTCCACTCGCAATTTCAGATTTTGATATAATTTTATTTGGCACTTATTCCTTGGCAGCAATTTTTGTAATTATCCTTAGCACCATTTTAGCAAATCAAATTTCTTTACCTTTGCGAAGACTAACAAACGCTGCTAAATCAGCCTCTTATGGTGATCTTAATCTTAATATCGAATATAAAAGAAAGGATGAAATTGGTGAATTAACAAATGCATTTAATAAAATGCTTAATGAAATAAAAAAAATGCAAACAGATCTTTCAACTGTGGAAAGGGAAACAGCTTGGAAAGAAATTGCAAAACAAGTTGCTCATGAAATTAAAAATCCACTTACACCAATGAAACTTTCTATGCAACAATTAATTGCGGCGTACAATGATAAATCGCCAAAATTTGATGAAATATTTTCAAAAGTAAGCAGAACAATTTTAGGTCAAGTTGAAAATTTACGAAATATAGCTTCAGAATTTTCTAACTTTGCCAGAATGCCAATTGGTGAAATGACTTCGGTAAATCTTAAAGAAATTATAACAGAAGTTGCAAATTTATTTGTTGATGAAAGAATTAAAATTGATTTAACATTTCCGAAAAATCCAATCCGTGTAAATGGTGATGAAAATCATTTTAAGAGGATATTTATAAATCTTATCAGAAATTCAATTCAAGCTAAAGCTGATAAACTATCTGTAAACATTGAGGAAATTGAAGATTCAATAAAAATAAAAATAGAAGACAATGGTGAAGGAATTCAAAAAGAATTTATTGATAAAATTTTTAGCAAAGGGTTTACTACAAAAAAAGAAGGAATGGGTTTGGGCTTGAACTTAGCAAAAAGATATTTAAATAATATTTCTTCAGATATATCAATTGAATCCTCGTCAGTTAATGGAACAATATTTTCTATTAATTTACCTCACCAGAAAAAAATATGACAACATTAACAAGTTATCAACTGAAGGCATTAAAGTTAGATAAACATATTGCGTTAACTGCAAATGCCGGTTCTGGTAAGACTTTTGTGCTTGCTCAGAGATTTCTTAAAATTGTTATAGATGAAAAAATTCCGATAAAAAAAATTGTAGCAATAACTTTTACTGATAAAGCTGCCGGTGAACTTTATAATAAAATTAGCAAACAGATTGAAAGCGAACTTGAAATTAAATCTGATAACAATAAAGATAAATATCGTAGGAGCAGATTAAAAAATATTCGGGAGCAATTAGTCTCTGCTAACATTTCTACTATTCATTCGTTTTGTTTAAACATTCTCAAAGAGTTTGCGCCTGAAGCAAATTTGGATGCTTCGTTTATGCCAATTGATAAAGAAACTTCCAATGAAATTTTAGATATTTCTTTAGAAGAGTCTTTTAATGAAATGATTGAGGATGGAAATTATAGTGAGCAATTAAAAAATGCTGTTAGAGTTTTAGGATCTAAATCTAATCTTATAAAGCAATTAAAATTATTAGTAAATAAAAGAAGATCTTTCAATAAAATGAAAGATGATTATTTGAAAAGTTCACTTGAAGAAATTATTGAAAAGCAGAAATCACTTTTTGAAAAATACTTTAGTTCAATATTTGTAATTCGGGAAGCTGAATTAATTGAAAGAATAAGTCAATTTAATGATGATGTAAAATCACAAAATCCCCAAAACAACTTTGCTGGTCAAATTGAAGAATTGTTAGAAAGATTGATGAATAATGATCTAACTAAAATTGTAAGATTAAAAACTTACGATGAGATGTTTAATGCGATGCTTAAAAAAGATAAATTTATTAAGCAGCAAGGATATGCAACAAAGGAATTGATTGCTGAAAATCAAGAATTAAATGAAATACTAAACCGTCAAGCCTCAATCATATCAAAATTTGATATAGAAAACGAAGGTGAAATTCTATTTACTTTTGCAAAATTCGTAAAATCCTTTGCAGTAATTTTGGAATACATAATTGAAAAATATTCTCAGTTAAAAAAAGAAAAAGGCTATATAGATTTTGAAGATATACTTCTTTTTACTGAAGAAGTTTTACAGAATGAAGAAGTTATCTCTAAACTAAAAGAAAAATATCATTACATAATGATTGATGAATTCCAGGATACAAACGAGATTCAAATAAATATTTTCTTCCCGATTTTAGAAAATCTTACAAAAGGAAATCTCTTTGTTGTTGGTGATGAAAAGCAAAGTATTTATATGTTTAGAGATGCCGAGCTTAGTATTTTTAATGATACAAAACAAATAATTTCAGAAGTTGATGGAAGCGAAAATTTATTAAACCTTCCGCACAGTTTCAGGCTATCAAAAGAAATTGCATTTTTTACAAATTATCTTTTCTCCCGTTTATTTGAAAATTACGATACTAAATTTAATGAAGTAAAATACAATGAATTAGTTTACTTCGATAAAGATGAAAATCCGGAAAGTAAGATTGAAGTGTTAATCTCTGATCAAACAAAAGAGGAATATAATTCTCAAGCGGAAATAATCTGCAGTAAAATAATTGAGTTATCAAACTCTGAGAAAGTTCAGTTAAATCAAATTGCAATTCTATGCAGAAAAAGAAATGATTTTGTTCTGTTAGAAAAAGAATTAGTAAAACAAAATATACCATACACAATACTGGGCGGAAGAGGTTTTTATCAGCGTCAGTTAGTTTTAGATTTATATAATTATTTGTCATTTTTAATTAATCAGAATAATGACTCAGCTCTTCTTTCAATTTTGCGTTCACCTTTTTTTTCATTATCAGATTCGGAATTATTTCTATTGTCTTTTTGTGATGGAAAAAACTTACACGAAAAATTAAAAAAGGCTTCAAAAGAATCAGAAAAAATTAGAAGAATATATTTAATTCTTGAAGATCACATAATGTTTGTAAGCCAGAACAAACTCTCAGATTTACTTAGAAAAATATTTAATGACACTGCTTATATCACAGTAATTGTAAAAAGAATTAACTCAAGGCAAGAATTAGCCAATATTGAAAAACTTTTCGAAGTTGCTCAAACTTATATGAATCAAGGCTTTCGAAGTCTATATGATTTTGTGTATTACCTGAATGAATCAATTCAGCTCACAGAAGACGAAGGTCAGGCTGAAGTCTCAGCTTCTGAAAACTCAATAAAAATTATGACAATTCATCAATCAAAAGGTCTTGAGTTTGACGCTGTTTTTATATTTAATATGCAATCGAACTTTAATCTAACTTCTATTAAATCAAAGGATATCGATTTCGATAAGGAATTTGGATTTATTTCAAAAGTACCAAGTATAAATTATTTTGATGAATACAAGACAACAAACGCAGTTACTTTATTTGGTCAATTAATTAAACGAAAAGAAATTGCTGAGCAGAAAAGACTGCTATATGTTGCTGTTACAAGAGCCGCTAAATTTTTATTCCTTTGTTATGATGATAACGGAAAAACAAATGAAAATTCCTTTGCTGGATTAGTTAAAAAAGCTATCCCCAATTTATCATTATTAGCGCCAACAAAATTTTCCGGTACTCTTAAGAGAATGTATAAAACAGAAGAAATATTTAATGAAGACGAAATAGTTGTTTCTCTCGATCTAGATTTGCAAACATTGTCAAATAATGAAAAACTTAATAGAAAAATTTCTGAATCTGATGAGAATAATTTTGAAATAAATCCACAGACAATTTATGATTTTTCGGAAGGTGAAGTAATAACTGCAAGTCAGTTTGCGTTGTTTCAGCAATGTCCGGTTAAGTATCAATTAATTTATGAATTTGGAATAAATGAAATTTCTGAATTGCTCCCTTCAAAAAAGAAATATGAAAGTGAAATTGGAAACTCGCCAAAGCAAGGCACAGAGCGGGGAACAATAGTACATAGTGTTTTATCGGCTGAAGTAAAATCTGAAGATTTAGAATTATTCATTAAAAATAAATTTTCTGTTGATGACGATATAATAAAGGAAAGCGCAGAATTAATTAAGAAATATTATTCTTCAGAAATATTTATCAATTTTAAAAATAACGGAAAGCATTTTAATGAGTTTGAAGTTTATACAGAAATAGAAAATTTCTATTTACATGGATTTATTGATAAACTTATAATAGATGGTTCAAAAGCGATCATTATTGATTACAAAACGGATATAATTAATGATGAAAACTTATCTCAGAAAATAGAATATTATTCAAATCAAATTTTGTTTTATTGTAAAATGATTTTTGAAAAATTTATACAAATTAATTCTATTGAGATAAAATTAATTTTTCTAAATAGTCTGGAAAAATCTTATTCCAAAGAAATTAATAGAAATGGCAGCGAAATAATTAGTATCAAAGAAAATTTGAATAATTTTATTTCTTCAATTAGGGAAAGAAAATATAATTTTAATAAATTGGGCTGTGGAAATTGTCAGTTCTTAATTAATGAGAAGTGTATAAAAGAAAAATTGGAAATTCATGAATAAAATAATATCCGTTGTTATTGCTGCATTAATTATTACCGGCTGTGCAACTAGTGAAAAAATTGTGACGAAATATATTAGTGAGTGTACATATTATGAGATTCCATACGATTTGCAAGATAATATTCAAACAGAAAAAACAATTGTAAATTATTCCGAAGGTTTAACCGGGAAAAAAATATTTATTGATCCGGGTCATGGAGGTTCTGATAAAAGGAATAAAAGTCAGAATGGAGTAGTAATTGAGGCTGAAGTAAATCTTGAAGTATCTTTATTTTTGAGAGACTATTTAAGATCGGCCGGTGCAGAAGTAATTATGTCAAGAGACGAAGATGCAACTGTTGAGCTAAAAGATAGGTCCATTATGGCTAATGAAAGCGGAGCCGATATTTTTATAAGCATTCATCACAATTCTCCGGGAAAAGCCGGTGATTATTGGACAAACTACACTTCAACTTTTTATCATGCTAAGGAAACTGATTATGAATATGAACCTGGAGAGCATGATTTAGCTAGATTTGTTCAAAGAGATTTAGCTTATTCTATGAGTAATTCCGGAGGTTTGGGTTCATTTGACGGGACTTATTCAGATTATTGGATTTACCCCGGAGACGGTTTTTCTGTATTACGTCGCACAGAAATCCCCGCAATTCTTCTCGAGTGCGGCTTTCACACAAATAGAGTTGAAGAAGTTAGGCTTGCTGATAAAGTCTTTAATAGAATTCAAGCATGGGGAATTTTTAAAGGTTTAGGAAAATATTTTAAAGTTGGATCTCCTCAAATAACTTTACTTCAAGAGAAAAGCAAATATTCTAATAAAAATCTGGAATTAAGTTTTCTGGTTGAGGATAAAAATGGAATTAATCCTCTGATGATTTCTACTTTTTTTGATTCGGTAAGAGTATCAAATACTTTTATTGAAAATGAAAATATAATCAAGCTGAATATTGAAAATGTTGAAAACGGCGAACATGAAATTAGAGTAATTGCTGCAAACAATAAAAAAATTCATTCTCTTCCTTATAAAAAGAAAATAGTTCTAAAATAATTTGCTGATTTTGTGTTAATAGAAATTAATTGAATTTGTGGCTATTGATTCCTAAAAAATTATTTTAGATAAAATGGAAAATAATTTGAAATTCCGCTCGATAATTGGATAAAATCAAGACATTACAATATCTTCATATAGACATGTGAATTATTTTTTTTATCTTTGCTCAACCAATAATAATCTTCAAACAGACATCTTATGGCATTCAAAAAGAAAGTAAAATACATTTTTGTAACCGGTGGAGTTGTATCTTCTTTGGGTAAAGGAATTACCGCATCTTCATTAGGACTTCTGCTAAAATCCCGTGGTTATAGTGTAACAATTCAAAAATTTGATCCTTATATCAATGTGGATCCCGGTACAATGAGTCCTTTTCAGCATGGTGAAGTTTATGTTACAGAAGACGGAGCAGAAGCTGATCTCGATCTTGGACATTACGAAAGATTTTTAGATGTAAATATGTCCAGAGAAAATAACACAACGACCGGACAAGTCTATTTTGAAGTGATTTCAAAAGAGCGAAGAGGAGATTATTTAGGTGCAACTGTTCAAGTAATTCCTCATATAACAGATGAAATTAAGCGAAGAATGAAATTACTTGGCGAATCCGGAAAGTATGATATTGTAATAACTGAAATTGGTGGAACGGTTGGCGATATTGAGAGTCTTCCATTTATTGAGGCGATGCGACAATTAATGATTGAGCTTGGCAGAAAAAATGCAATTAGTATTCACGTAACGCTTGTTCCTTATATTAGCGCAGCTCATGAAATGAAAACTAAACCAACTCAGCATAGCGTAAAGAATCTTCTTGAATTGGGAATTCAACCAAACATTTTGGTTTGCAGATCTGAAGAGAAATTAGATAAAGACATTCGAGAAAAAATTGGTTTGTTCTGTAATGTGAAATCAGAAGCTGTAATTTCAGCTTTCGATGCTTCTTCAATTTATGAGATTCCTCTAAATTTATTTGAACAGAAGCTTGATTTGCTTGTACTTACAAAATTGAAAATGCCGGATATATCAGTTGATTTAAATGGTTGGAAAGAATTTTTAAAAGGAATTAAACATCCTGAAGGAATAATAAAAATAGCAGTCTGTGGAAAATATACAGATTACTTAGATGCTTATAAAAGTATTACAGAAGCATTTGTTCACGCCGGTGCCGAAAATAAAGTTCAAGTAATTGCACATTATATAAAAGCAGAAGAATTAGAAGAAGCTTCAGCCGAAGAATTTTTATTGAATTATGATGGAATTTTAGTTCCTGGCGGATTTGGTGAAAGAGGAATTGAGGGAAAAATTTCAGCAATAAAATATGCTAGAGAAAATAAAATTCCATTTTTAGGAATTTGTTTAGGAATGCAGTGTGCAGTTATTGAGTTTGCAAGGAATGTTGCCGGAATGAAATCAGCTCATAGCGCTGAATTTAAATCAAACAGATATAGTGTAATAGATATTCTTCCGGAACAAAAAAAGATTAAAAATAAAGGGGGCACAATGCGTTTAGGTGCTTACCCATGCGTAGTAAAAAAAGGAACAAAAGCAAAAGAAGCTTATAAGAAGGAAAAAATTTCTGAGAGACACCGTCACAGATTTGAAGTAAATAATAAATTTAGACCTTTACTGGAAGAAAAAGGGCTGATTATCAGCGGAACATCTCCTGATGATAAATTAGTCGAAATGATAGAAATTAAAGATCACCCATGGTTTGTTGGCTGCCAATTCCATCCCGAATTAAAATCAAGAGCTATAAAAGCTCATCCGTTATTTAGAGAATTTATTGCGGCAGCAAGTAAGTATGCAAAAGGAAAATCTGAATCTTGAAAAAACTAATATTTGTATTATTAATTTTATTTGCGCTAAATAATATTAATGCAGCACCAAACAGCGAATTACAAAATCTAGTTAAAAAGGGAATAAACGAAACTTATTCATTAAACATTTCTGAAGCTCAAAAAACTTTTGATTTACTTATAAATAAGTTCCCTCAAAAACCGGAAGGTTTTTTGTATTTATCGCAAATTTATTTATGGTCTTATCTAGGAAGTAAAGAGGAAGGTGACCTTAAATTATTCAACACTTTTAATGATCTTGCAATAAAAAGAATTGATAGTATTTTAACTGATAATTCAAAAAATATTGAAATGACTTATCTGAACGGACTTGCATATCAGTTAAAAGCAATGGCTTATACAACACAAGGTTCTTCGCTTGATGCGTTTTGGGCAGCAAAAAAATCTGTTAGTAATTATGAAAGAACTTTGGATTTAGATTCAAATTATTATGATGCTTACCTCGGTTTAGGTCTTTTCGATTATGCGCTAAGTTTTGTCCCTTCTTTTTTCAAATGGGCTTTAACAATTTCCGGACTTTCTTATGATAAAGACCGTGCTTTAAAATATCTTACTATTGCTTATAATAAATCCAAAAACAGTAAATCAGAAGCTGCATTCCATTTAAGTAAAATTTATTTAGAGTATTTAGCAGATTACAATAAATCTGCAACTTACTTGGATTTTTTGATTCAGAAATATCCAAAAAATTCATTATTTCTTTATCAGCATGCGGTTTTGATGATTAACGCAAAAAACTTTGATAAAGCGAAATTGTCTCTTGAAAAAGTCATTAAAATCAATAATGAACATTTTATGCAGACAACTGCTTTCTCTTATTTCCTTTTAGGGGAAATCTCGTTTAGAAAAAATAATTATGAAGAAGCTCTTAATAATTATGATCAGTTTATTTATTTGACTAAAATTATTGACTATACTGGTTTAGCAAATTATAGAATGGCAATTTGTTTTGCTCATTTAGGTAAAAATGAACTGGCTCAAAAATCTTTACAGTTAGCAAAACTTGGTAATCCGGACATAAATGATGATAGTTTTGCAAAGTCGAGATCAGAAGCTTATTATGATAGAATTCTGGATTCTACATTTTTGAAAGTTCAAGAAATTGAAAATTTTGCTTTTACAAAAAATTATAATAAAGTGATATCTTTATCAAAAGGACTTGATAGTTTGAATCAAGACGACAGTTCAAGAGTTTTAATTAGTTTGATAGAAGCGAATTTAAGATTGGATAATTCTGAAAGATTTCTAGAATTATCGAAAAAGATTGAAAATATTGAATCAAAAATTGAAAAATGGGTAAATCCATTTCATTTTTATTTTTTAGCAGAATATTATTTCTCAATTGGAGAAAAAGATAAATCTTTGGATTATATTGATTTGGCAAGAGAATTTGATGATTATACATTTAAGGTAGAATTAGAAGCCAAATTAAACAATTTGCAAAGAAGAATTGATAAGTAAAAAGTATTGTTTTTTAAGGACTTACCTCTATTTCTAAATTGAATTTTCTGCTCAATTAAACTATTTTTATTAGTTATATATTTGGCCTATGTATAAGATAGCATGTTTTGTTTCTGGACGAGGATCAAACCTAAAAGCAATTTTAGATGAAATTGAAAATGGAAATTTACAAGCTGAAATTTCTTTGGCTGTAAGCAATAAATCTGACTGTCCGGCAATTCAATTTTGCAAAGAAAAGGGAATTGACACGTTTATAATTTCTAAAGATTCTTCTAATTATACCGATTTAATTGATATTCTAAATAAGAAAGAAATTAATCTTATTGTACTTGCCGGATTTATGAAGAAGATTCCGATATTTTTTGTTGAATCATTTCCAAATAGAATTATAAATATTCATCCCGCTTTACTCCCATCTTTTGGTGGAATTGGGATGTATGGAATGAATGTTCACAAAGCTGTTTTTGAAAGTTCAGCAAAAGTAAGCGGACCAACAATTCATTTTGTAAATAGTAATTATGATGAAGGGAAAATAATTTCACAAAGTGCAGTTGATATAAATGATGTGAAAACCCCGGAAGAAATTGCAGAAAAAGTTTTAAAGGAAGAACATAAATTACTTCCTTTTATAATTAAAAAATTTGTTGACGGAAAAGTGGAAACTCGCGGAAGCAGAGTTTTTGTAAAATAGAGGAATATTTGAAAAAGTTAGCTTTGTTAAGTGTTTCAGACAAAACCGGAATTGTTGAATTTGCAAAAAAACTGATAGCAAATGGTTTTGATATTTTAGCAACCGGAAATACAGCAAAATTAATTTTGGAAAACGAAATTAACTGTATAAAAATTGAAGATTATACTTCTTTCCCGGAAGTTTTTGGCGGAAGAGTTAAAACTCTACAGCCTCAAATTTTTGGCGGAATTTTAATGCGAAGAGATAATCCTTCAGATATTTCTGAAGCAGAAGCAAATAATGTTTCCCCAATTGATGTAGTTTGTGTTAATCTTTACCCTTTCCCTAAAGTAGTAAACAGAGACGATATTTCGCTGGAAGAAAAAATTGAAAATATTGATATTGGCGGACCTAGCCTAATTAGGGCGGCGGCAAAGAATCATAAATTTGTTTCTGTTCTCACAAATCCAAATCAATATGATGAATTTATAAATGAATTAAATAATGGTTCGATTTCTGAAATCACAAATCAAAAACTTGCTGCAGCAGCATTTGCGCACACTTCGTTTTATGACACTTTAATTGCAAATTATTTTGAAGATACTTTTTTAGAAAAAAGAACAGCATTAAGAATAAATCTTGATTTGAAAAAGGAATTGCGCTACGGTGAAAATCCTCATCAAAAAGCATTTCTTTATGGTGATTTTGAAAATCATTTCGAAATTCTGCATGGTAAAGAAATTTCATATAATAATATTGTTGATTTGGTTGCAGCAGTTGATTTGGTTTATGATTTAGAAACTAATTCATGCGCAATTATAAAACATACAAATCCATGCGGAGCAGCAACTTCACCTAAAATTTTCGAAGCATATTTAAATGCTCTCTCCTGTGATCCGGTTTCCGCATTTGGTGGAATTGTTGCATTTAATGTTCAAATCGATTTGCAGCTCGCAGAAAAATTAAACGAAATCTTTTTAGAAATTGTTGCTGCCCCTTCTTTTACTAATGAAGCATTGGAAATTCTTAAAAAGAAAAAAAATAGAAGAATTGTTAAAATTATAGACCATTCTGATAGAGAAAAACTAGTTATAAAAAATGTTCCCGGTGGAGTTTTAGCGCAAGAAAAAGACAATTCGAAATTGATCGAAAATCAATTAAAATTAGTAACAGAAAAGAAATATACCGAGCAAGAATATGAAGATCTGAAATTTGCTTGGGTTATTTGCAAGCATACAAAATCAAATGCAATAGTTTTTGTTAAAAATAAAAAAGCAATTGGCGTTGGTGCCGGACAAATGTCTAGAATCGATTCAACCAGAATTGCAGCATCAAAAGCTAAAGAACACGGGCATAATTTGGAAGGTGCAGTTGCAGCATCAGATGCATTTTTTCCTTTCCCGGATGGAGTTTTAGAAATTGCTTCGCACGGAATTAATGCGGTAATTCAACCTGGTGGTTCTGTTAAAGATGAAGAAGTTATTAAAGCGGCAAATGATAAAAATTTGTCAATGATATTTACTGGAATAAGAAACTTTAAACACTAAGAGGGTGTATGGGAATTTTTGATTTATTTTCTACTGACGTAGCAATCGATTTAGGAACAGCTAATACTTTAATTTACATTAAAGGAAAAGGAATTGTTCTAAATGAACCCTCTATTGTTGCTTATGATAGAAACACCAAAAAAATTATTGCTCTTGGAAATAAAGCTAAAGAAATGCAAGGAAGAGAGCATCGTGAAATTAGAGTAAGCAGACCAATGCGTGATGGAGTTATTGCTGATTTTGAGATTGCTGAGGGAATGATAAGAGCATTTATTAAAAGAGTAAACACCAGCGGATTTTCAAGCAGAAGAATTGTGATTGCAGTTCCAAGTGGTGTTACTGAAGTTGAAAAAAGAGCTGTGCGAGATAGTGCAGAACATGCCGGAGCAAAGGAAGTCCATTTAATTGCCGAACCAATGGCTGCGGCAATTGGAATTGGAATTGAAGTTGAAGACGCTGTAGGAAGCATGATAATTGATATTGGCGGCGGAACTACTGAAATAGCTGTAATTGCTTTATCCGGAATTGTGAATGAAGAATCAATCCGTATTGCCGGCGATGAAATGAACAATGCAATAATGCAATTTTTCAAAAAGAATTATAACCTTTTAATTGGCGAAAGAACTGCCGAAGCAATTAAATGTGAAGTTGGCTCTGCTGTTCCGCTAAAAGAGGAAGTTACAATTCAGGTAAAAGGAAGAGATTTAGTTGGCGGTATTCCAAAAACTGCCGAAGTAAGCTCTGTTGAAATTAGAGAAGCTCTTAACGAAAACGTATCTCAAATTGTTGAAGCAGTTAAGCAGACACTTGAAAGAACTCCACCTGAGCTCTCTGCTGACATACTGGATAGAGGAGTTATGATTACCGGTGGAGGCGCTCTTCTTAAAGGATTGGATGAAAGAATTAGAATGGAAACTAATCTTCCGGTTCATGTGGCAGATGATCCGCTTACAGCTGTAGTTAGAGGAGCAGGAAAAGCTTTAGATAATATGAATAAATATTCAAAAGTTTTTATTCGTAAAAGAAATTACTAATGATCGATTTTTTGAAAAGAATTATTTTAGCAATTCGAGAATATATAATTCTCATTTTGCTCCTTTTAATTAGTCTATCATTAATCTCACAAAATGAATCTCCTTCATTTCAAAAAGTAAAAACATTTGGTTTTATAAATGTTGCAGTTATTAATTCTATTTTCAACAAAATTAATTTTCTTAATGATGATTCTGAAGAAGTAATTCAATTAAGTAGGAGAAATGCTGAATTAATGCTTCGAGTAAATAAGTTGCGTGAATATGCAATCGAAAATAAAGAATTAAAAGGAATGTTAAATTTTGCAGAAAAACCAGAAACAGAGCTGCTAAGTTCAAAAATAATCTCAAAGAACTTTGGCAATTTATTAGGCAATTTAATTATTGATAGAGGTGAGAAGGACAGTATTAATATTGGAATGCCCGTAATAAATCATCTTGGTTTAGTTGGAATTATCTATGAAACTTCTAAAGATTTTTCCTTGGTTAGAACTTTGAGGAATTCAAAACTCAATTGTGCAGTTGAAACTCAGAGAAGTGGAGTACAAGGAATATTAAGCTGGCAAGGAGATAAACTAGTAATAAAAAATATTCCCACCACTTATGACATCGAAATTGGAGATAGAATAATTACTTCAGATTTTAGTACTTTATTCCCTCCGTCAATTCCAATTGGTATTGTTACAAAAAAGGAAAGTAATATTTCCGGTTTGGTTAGTGACATTATAATCCAGCCTTATGTTGATTTTAATAACATTAAGAACTTGTTTGTTAAGGAAGTAATTATAAGTAAGGAATTAAATAACTTTGAACTCAATATGCTAAAATCACAACTCAAAAAATGACAAAGTATCTGAAAGCAATATTGATTTTTATTCCAATTTTATTTGTGCAAATATTTGCTGTCCCTTTTATTTCTTTTGATGTTATAAGTCCAAATTTTATTCTTATTCTTCTGGTTTACTTCACCATACCAAATGGACAAATTTTCGGAAGTATTTTGGGCTTTATATTTGGGCTGTTTTTTGATTTATTCTCAGGTGGAATTATTGGAAGTTCAATGTTTGCTTTAACTTCCGCCGGATTTGTTGCGGGGTATTTTTATAATCCTAATAAAACTGAAGCAAATTTCTCTTCTTTTAATTTTACATTGATAGTATTTGTTTCTGCAAGCGTTTATGCATTTTTATTCTCAATTCTAGGTCCGGAAAAATTTGATTTTGATATTATGAAAATAATTTTTGAAAGAAGTGTTTTACCTGCTTTTTATACGGCCGTTATTTCTTTAATAATTATAGTATTATCTCCAAAAAGAAATTTTCAAAATGACTGAAACCTTTTTTGGCTCCATAGTAAGACAACGAATAATTATGTTTATCATAATTGGATTTAGTATTGTCGTTTCTTTTAATCTATACAATATGCAAATTTTAGAAAATCCTTCTTATGAAAAAAAATCAGAAGAAAATAGTATTAAAAAAATAGTAAAATATGCTCCACGTGGAGTTTTTTATGATAGAAATAATGAAGTTCTCGTAAGCAATAAACCATCTTTTACTCTGCAAATTACTCCTTCTGATTATTCCGACAATCTAAATCCTTATCTTGAAAACGTTATGAATGAAGATAGTGGTTACATTAATAAAGTTCTTCAAAGATATAAAGGAGTTTCAAAAACATCACCAAGACGAGTTAAACGGGATATTAATTTTCAAACATTAGCTTGGTATGAAGAAAATCAAGATAATTTAATTGGAGTTAATTATATAATTGAAACACAGCGTGATTATTCTTACGGCGTTATGGGGGCACATATTTTTGGTTATTCAAAGGAAATTTCGTCTAATGAATTAGCTGCAAAATCTGATGAGTACGATCTAGGGGATTATATTGGCTCTAAAGGATTAGAGAAAACTTATGAAGAATATTTAAGAGGGAAAAAGGGATATAATTTAGTTTTAGTTGATGCTCGTCAAAATATTATTTCTCCTTACCAAAGCGGGAAAGAGGACGTTCCACCTGAAAAAGGACATGATCTTTTACTTACTTTAGATTTACCGACTCAGTATAAGGCAGAAGAACTTTTAATTGGGAAGAAAGGAGCTATAGTTGCAATTGAACCGAAAACCGGTGAGATTCTAGCATTTACAAGTTCTCCTTCATTTGATCTAAATTCATTTTCATCTGTAACTTCCGGTAAAGTGTGGAATCAGCTGTTAGCAGATCCGGATAAGCCTTTATTTAATAGGGCTGCAATGTCAGTAGCACCTCCCGGCTCAACAATTAAGATGCTGGAAGCATTAATAGGTCTGCAGGAAGGAATAATTAATTCAAACAGTTCAGTTAAATGTCCTGGCGGATATAGATTTGGAGATAGATTTTTTAAATGCACACACGTTCATGGAACTGTTGATGTAGAGCATTCAATTGAAAAATCTTGTAATACATACTATTACAAATTGATGCTCGATATTGGATTGGAAAGATGGGCAAAGTATATGAGGATGTTTGGTTTTGGAAGTAAAACCGGTATTGATATTGGAGAAGAAACTTCGGGACTTGTACCTGATAGTGATTACTACAATAGAGTTTATGGACCTCGCGGATGGACACGCGGTTTTCTAGTAAGCTTGGGAATTGGTCAAGGTGAGCTTGGTGCAACTCCAATTCAATTAGCTCAATACACTGCGCTATTAGCAAATTATGGTAATACTTTCAAACCACATTTTGCAAAAGGTTATTTTGATACCGAAGGGAATCTTATTGAATTTCCCACAGAAAGAATAAAAGTTGATATTGATAAAGAACATTTTGATGTGGTTCGCAAAGGGATGTATGATGTTGTAAATGAAAATGGTACGGCAACTTGGATTAAACAAAAGGAAGTTGCTATTGCAGGCAAAACCGGTACTTCTCAAAATCCTCACGGTGAAGATCATGCTTTATTTATTGGATTTGCTCCCTACGAAGATCCTAAAATTGCTGTAGCTGTTTTTGTTGAGAATGTTGGTTATGGCAGTACTCATGCTGCTCCAATTGCCAGAGATATAATACGTACTTATCTGAGACTTGATAAACCAAAAATTGAAGAAGTTAAAACAAACATAGCCGGAATGAACTGATTGAAAGTTGAATACAAAATACAAGACAAATTTGATTTTGGAATTTTTATCCCTCTGATCTTTCTTTTAACAATTGGGCTTGTATCAATTTATAGTGCTACGGTAAATCATCCAACTGCATATGGAAATTTTCAAAAACAATTTTTTTGGATGATTACTTCCTTAGTTGTGTTTATAATTACTTACTATTTACCTCAAAACACATTTAGACTTATTGCTTGGCCAAGTTATATATTATCTATTATCTTGTTATTAGTTGTGCTGGTAATGGGAAAAACTGTATATGGCGCTAAAAGCTGGTTAAGTATTGGGGGATTTGGGTTTCAACCTTCGGAGTTTGCAAAAATTGGAACTATGCTGGCGCTTTCTTATTGGCTAACTTATAAAAAAAGAGATATAAATAATTTCAAAGATATTTCTATCGCTTTAGCAATTGGATTTGTACCAATCGTTTTAATTCTTCTTGAGCCCGATATGGGAACAGCAATTGTGTTTATGGCAATTACTTTGGTCATGATTTTTTGGAGTGGAATTAGTCTCTTTAGTCTCTTTGTTGTTTTATCTCCTGGAGTTGTAATTTTTTCTTCTTTGTTTGGATTTGGTCCCTTAATATTTTCATTAATTTTAATTCTGCTAGTGCTGTTCTATTTTAAGAAAAATATTTTTACAAACCTTACAGTTTTCATTGTAAATTTAGCATCTGCATTTTTCTTCGATTTTATTTTTAGAATGCTTAAGCCTCATCAACAGAAAAGAATTGAATCCTTTATAGATCCTATGGCTGATCCGCTTGGTTCAGGATATAATGCTTTACAGGCAAAAGTTGCTATTGGATCGGGTGGTTTTTTTGGAAAAGGATTTCTTCAAGGTAATCAAACTCAATTAAGATTTATTCCAGAACAATGGACTGATTTTATTTATTGTGTTGTAGGCGAAGAATTTGGTTTTTTCGGAAGTATTCTTGTTGTTATTCTTTTTACAGTTATTTTTGTCAGACTATTAAACTTAGCCGCAACATCAAAAGATGAATTTTCCAGTTTAAGTGTTATCGGAATTCTTATTATACTTTTTATTCATTTTGTAATAAATATTGGAATGAATGTTGGGATTACTCCTGTTATTGGACTTCCGCTTCCATTTGTAAGTTATGGAGGAAGTTCACTTTTAGTAAATATGATTTTAATGGGAATTGCTTTTAACACTTATAAAAACAGAAGACAACACATTTAAAGGAAAGTTATGATTTTATCAGATAAACAAATTTTGGTTGAAATAGAAAGCAAATCTATTGTAATAGAACCATTTCATTTAGATAATTTGGGCACTAATAGTTACGATGTGCATCTAGGAAAATATCTTTCGATTTATGAAGATGATATTTTAGATGCTAAATCACACAATAAAATAAAACCTTTCGAAATCCCTTCGGAAGGATACATTCTGCTTCCTTCAAAACTTTATTTAGGTGTAACGGAAGAATACACAGAAACTCATAAGCATGTCCCTTTTCTTGAAGGCAAATCTAGTGTAGGCAGACTAGGAATTGATATTCATGCAACTGCCGGAAAAGGTGATGCCGGATTTTGTAATACATGGACTTTAGAAATTTCTGTTAAACAGCCGGTTCGCGTTTATGCCGGAATGCCAATTGGACAGATTATTTATTTCGAAATAAAAGGGGAAATTATCAATCCCTACAACAAAAAGAAAAGTGCTAAATATAATGAAAGAACGATTCTTCCTGTTGAATCTATGATGTTTAAAAATTTTGGAAAATAAATGACCGCTCAACAAAAATTAAATTACAGGCTTGATAAAGGTTTTCATATTTGTGTCGGACTTGATAGCGATATTAATAAAATACCGGATTTTTTCTTGAAGGAAAAGGATCCCATTTTTGAGTTTAATAAAAGAATAATTGAATCAACTCAAGATATTGCATGTGCTTATAAAATAAATTTGGCTTTTTATGAAAAAGAGGGTGCTAAGGGAATTGAATCTCTTGTAAAAACCATGGAATTATTTGCGGATGATATTTTAATTATTGGCGACGCAAAAAGAGGAGATATTGGTAATACTTCAAAAATGTACGCGGAAGCATTATTTGAGCATCTTAATTTTGATGCATCAACACTCCATCCATACATGGGATTTGATTCTGTTGAACCGTTCTTGAATTATCAAAATAAAATAAATTTTATTCTTGCGCTAACTTCTAATCCGAGTAATGCAGATTTTGAAAAGTTAAAACTTGCAAATGGTGATCTGCTTTATCATCAAATAATACGTAAAGTTCATGAATGGAATAGCAAAGAAAATTGCGGAATTGTGTTCGGTGCCACCAATTCAATTGAATTGGAAGAAAATATGAATTTGATTGGAGAACTGCCGGTTCTGCTTCCTGGAGTAGGGGCGCAAGGCGGATCACTAAAAGATATTGTAAGAATTTTTAATAAATTTGATCAAATAAAATTTATTGTAAATGTTAGTAGAGCTTTAATTTATGCAGAAAAATCCTTTGATTTTGATAAAACATGCCGTGCAAAATTAGTAGAATTTAATTCTACAATTTCATTTTAAAAACAAAATTATTTGCTTTTAAGTGTAATTATACTATCTTTATAAAGACATTTAATTGTCCTATTTATACTTTTAATCTTTAAAATTCACTAAATATGGAATGAATTCAAGGGGTTTGTCATGGAAGATCTCCATAAAGTATATGAATCGGAAATATACTCCATATGGAGCAAGCAAGATTTTACAGATAATCTTTCAACAATTTCCGGTGAGGAAATTGAAGTAATCGATACAGGACATTTGGATTCAGATATAGCCGGACCGGATTTTAAGCAGGCAAGAATACGAATTGGAAATTTTACTTATGTGGGTGATATTGAAATTGATAAAGACTATTCTGACTGGAAGCATCATGGACATAATATAGATACTAAGTATAACAGTGTAATTCTCCACGCATCACTTTTCAATAAAAACAACCAACCTTACGTTTACACAAAAGATGGAAGAAAAGTCCCCACAATTATTCTTACAAATTATCTTAATACTAATTTTTTATCAAAAATCAAAGTTAAAATAAACGAACAGCCTAGTGATGGTGAGGAAAAATTAAAGTGCTTCTTCCTAAATTCAAGAGTTGATTTTTCTGTTAAAAATGATCTAGTGCTGCATTTAGGGATGGATAGATTTAAGAAAAAATGCAGCCGAGTTTATGAAAGATTAAAAGAACTTGCATTTTTAAAGCAGAACCAAATTAATGAACCTGTAATAAGATATGAACTAACTCCGGAATTTAAAGATAAGTCTTTTTCACCGGATGATTTTAAAGATAAAATTCTTTGGCAGCAGCTCTTTTACGAGATGATATTTGAAGCGCTGGGTTATTCTAAAAATAAAAGCATAATGTTAAAATTAGCTCAATCTGTAGATATTAATTTGATTTTAAGGTTGGGCAATGATTCTGATTTTTTAACTCGTATTGAAAGCTTACTGTTTCATGTTTCCGGACTTATGCCTGAAATAAATGTTGATAATAATTCTTCAGAATATGTAAAAAAACTTAAATCTGAATGGGAAGTTTTACAGCGCATTTATGATGGAGAAATGTACGATGAGACAAATTGGCATTTCTTTAAACTGCGTCCACAAAATTTCCCTACAATCAGAATTGCCGGCGGCACTCGTTTTCTTGATAAACTTTTGCATGATGGAATTATAGAAAATATTATTAAAAAAATTGATGAAATTAGGAATCCAAAAGTTCTAATAAATTCAATAAGATCATTATTTGTATTGCCTTCTGACGGCTATTGGCAAAAGCATTTTGTATTTGAAGAAAAAAGTCAAAGTGATGTTAAATATTTTATCGGTGCTTCGCGTGCAGATGAAATTTTAGTTAATGTAATTCTACCTTACTTTTCGGTTTATTTTGATCTGTTTGGAAAAACAGAATTATCCAAAAAAGTTCTTAAGATATATAATATTTATCAGCAAAAATCAGATAATAAAATTGTGAGAGATGTTGCTCATGGTTTAGGGATGAATGATTATATCAAAAGAACTGTATATTCTCAAGGAATGATTGAACTCTTTAGATCATTTTGTTCTAAAGGAAAATGCTTAGAATGCGAAATTGGAAAAATTGTTTTTGAGTAAATTTAAAAGCCCATTTTTAGAATGGGCTTTAGTTTAACAATAAAATAAAGTTCTTCCTAATTTCTAATTGTTAGTCCCTTGCAATTTGGAAATCTCATCTCTCAAAATAGCAGCTCTTTCATAATCTTCCTTTTCAATTGCCTCGCGCAACTTTTCTTGCAATACTGCAATTTTTGAATCTGTTGAAGCTTTCCCTGGAGTTTGCTTTGGTTCTTCATATTTACTTGAGCCTTCTTCTTCATCTTCTGAATAAGAATCATCAAATAAACTTTCGCTTTCTTTTTCTGATTCTTCTTCTCCTGATGGAATAAAGGCAGCAGTTTTCATAACTTCTTCAGAAACATAAATTGGAGAGCCTGTTCTTACAGCCAAGGCAATTGCGTCACTTGGTCTAGTATCAATTTCATTTGTAAGGGAAGAAATTTCTAAAATAATCTTAGCGTAAAAAGTATTTTCTCGAAGTGAGTCAATAACAATTTCGGAAACTGTTCCTCCTAAATTCACAATTATATTTTTCAAAAGATCATGAGTTAAAGGGCGTGGCGGTTTTATCCCCTCAATTTCTAATGCAATTGCTTGTGCTTCATAGGCGCCAATAATAATTGGAAGTCTGCGTAATCCAAAAGATTCCTTTAGCAGAAGTGCGTATGCGCCTCCGGCTGAAGGACTTGATGATAAACCTAATATTTCGACTTGTACTTTATTCACTTTTATACTTTTACTTTTTTGATTTCTTCAATTAATGCCGGCACAACTTCAAATGCATCACCGGTAATTCCGTAATCGGCAACTTGAAAGATTGGTGCGTCAGCATCCTTATTTATAGCAACAATATATTTAGATGATCTCATTCCGGCTAAATGTTGAATTGCTCCCGAAATTCCTACTGCAATATAAAGAGATGGTGAAACAGTTTTCCCGGTTTGCCCAACTTGTTCTCCGTGAGGTCTCCATTCCGCATCAACAACCGCTCTGGAAGCACCAACAGCAGCTCCAAGTGTTTCGGCTAATTCCTCAATTAATTTAAAATTGTCTGATTCTTTCAAACCTCTTCCACCGGAAACTATTATATCTGCTTCTGCAACATCAAGTTTTCCATCGGATTTTTTATACTCGATAACTTTATTAGCTAAATTTGGTGAATTAATATCTTTTACTTCTACATTTGCTGATCCGCTTTCATCATCACTTAAACTAAAGACATTCGGTCTGATCGTAAATATTTTTTTAGATGAATTCACTTTTACATTTGTTAAAGCTTTCCCTGCGTAAACAGGTCTACTTGCAATAATGTTTCCATCTTGAATACTAAATTCAATAACGTCAACAACAATTCCAGCATTTAATCTAACCGAAATTTTTGGAGATAAATCTTTTCCCATAGCAGTATTACTAAAAATTAAAATATCTGCATCACTTTCATTTGCAAAATCTGTAATAATGTCAGCATAGGCAGAAGTAGAATAATTTTCTAATTCGCTATTTTTGAAATGTGTAACTTTTGTACAATTTATTTTTTCAAGATTATTTATAGCATTCCCAATAGCTACAGCTTCAACTTCGAAAGATAATTTACTAGCCAAACTATTTGCTGCTTTAACTGCTTCAAGTGATGATTTTTTTATTTGACCATTTCTTTGTTCTATAAAAACTAAAATTTTATTTGCCATATTCAATCCCCTTTAAATTACTTTTGCTTCTTCTCTTAATAATCTAACTAATTCTTGAACTGCAGATGCATCGGTTCCAACAATCTTTCCTGCTTGTTTTGGAGCCGGTTTTTTCATTTCAATTACTTCGACCAAAATTTCTGATGCAGCTGCATCTTTTTCTTCGATTGTCTTTTTCTTTGCCTGCATTATTCCTTTAAGAGAAGCATAACGGGGCTCGTTAAGTCCTTTTTGAGCTGAAATTACAGCCGGTAATGAGGTTTCTACAATTTCTTTTCCACCTTCAATTTCTCTTTCAGCTCTAATTTTACTTCCGTCTATTTCCAAACCAACAACAACCGAAACTGAATTATAACCTAATAGTTCTGCTGTTAATTGTCCGGTAATTGAGTTGTCATAATCAACAGATTGTTTTCCGAAGAAAACTAATTCTGCGTTTTGAGATTTTATTTCTTCGGCTAAAGCTTTTGCAATTCCAAAAGAATCTCTTTGATTTTCATCTTTAAGCAAGACAGCAGAATCTGCTCCCATTGCCAATGCTTTCCGCAATGTTTCTTTATTTGATTCTCTTCCAACACTAATTGCAACAACTTCTCCGCCTAATTTTTCTTTAGCTTTTAAGGCTTCTTCAATTGCAAATTCATCATATGGATTTACGATGTATGTTACACCATTTGGGTCAATGGTTTTGCCGTCAGCTCCAATATTTACCTTTGTAGCGGTATCCGGAACATGACTTACACAAACAGCAATTTTCATTAATTCCTCCCTGTCAAAATTCTTCAAAAAAGGATTTGTTATTTATTATATTGTGATTTGTAATATAATCAAAAATTTTTTTAATGCCTTGTTTGATGTAATTCAATTAAGGAATTGTAAGTTTTATATGAAGTTTCAAGAAAATCCAATCGGTATTTACCAATCAGAAACTGATGAAAGTACATCTATTGAATTTCCTTTTATGGTAATTTTGTTTAACGATAATTACCATTCTTTTGAAGAAGTAATTGCACAGCTTTTAAAAGCCATCAAATGCAGTTTTGAAAAAGCCCGTTCTTTAACTTTTGAGGTTCATGTAAAAGGAAAGGCAATTGTATTTCATGGCTCTCTAAATGACTGTTTAAAAGTTTCTTCTATTTTAGAGGAAATTGAACTTCACACTCAAGTAGTTTCAGAAAATTAATCTATATGAATTACATTGCAGTTGTTAATAAATCTTTTAATAAAGTTCAGATTTGTCTATAAAAGAATTTATAACTTCCAACATGAATAAATCACAAATAAATTTGAGTAAATAATGAAATTTTTTCTACAAGCTTTTCTAGTTCTTGCAACTTTAGTTTCAGCACAAATACAAACAAATTGGGAAGTTCTATCATCAGCTCCAAACGGAGCAAGACAAAACGATGTCGAATTTTTGAATAAAGATATTGGCTGGATTGCAAGCGGTTATGGTGAATCTCATTTTACAACTGATGGTGGCGAGACTTGGAATCTACTATTTAAATCAGATTCAACTTTTTTGAGAAGTACAGCATTTCTAAATCAGAGTATCGGATTTATTGGCAATCTTGGTCCTGATGAATATGGCGGTCCAACTATAACAGATAAAAATTTAATTTATAGAACAACTGACGGAGGATTTAGCTGGAATCCAATTTCAAATATTTCGGGTGAAACCGGAAGAGGAATCTGCGGAATGCAGGCAATTGAAGATAAATATGTTTATGCTGTCGGCAGAGTGCGCGGACCAAGTTTTTTTATGAAATCTACTGATGCCGGCGAAACTTGGGTTTCTAAAAATTTATCTAGTTTGGCAGCCGGACTTATTGATGTTCATTTCTTTAATCCTGATACTGGAATTATTGTCGGATTAACAAATGCAAATCATTCTCAATCAAAAGGAATTATTCTCCAGACTTTTGATGGTGGAAATAATTGGAAGGAAATTTATACTTCTGAAAGAGCCGGTGAATGGACTTGGAAAATTTCTTTCTCGTCAAGAAAAATTGGTTATGTTTCTTTACAAAGAAATTCGGGTTCTCCGGTAAATTTTATCAAAACAATTGATGGCGGAAAAACTTGGTTTGAAAAAGAATTTTCTGCAACTCCTTATGTTGTTCAAGGAATTGGATTTGCAAATGATACACTGGGCTGGATTGGTGGAAACAGCACTTATACCACTTATCAAACAACAGATGGCGGAGATTCTTGGTCCCCTGCTAATTTTGGATCCCGAATTAACAGATTCCATTTTATTGATGAATTAAATGGTTTTGCTGCCGGGCAGACAGTTTACAAATATAATGGCTCATTTATCACTTCAGTCGATCATGATCAACCGATAAGTAATTTTGAACTTTCACAAAATTTTCCAAATCCATTTAATCCAACTACAAAAATTAGATTTTCTATTCCAAATATAAATCAGGCAAATGGAAATGCTTCTGATGGATTGTTGTATACAACATTAAAAATTTATGATTCACTTGGAAATTTAATTACTGTTTTGGTTAATGAAGAAATGCGTCCTGGTGAAAATGAGTTAGAATTTAATGCCGGTAATTTAAGTTCCGGAGTTTATTATTATCAATTGGTCGTTGGGAATTTTACAGAATCAAAGAAAATGATTTTAATCAAATAAGATATAAAATTAAAAAAAACTTATTACTCTATATTTGATTATGGATTTTTTCATGTTCTCAAAAAAAAGACTTATAGAATTCATGTTGGATTTGTAATTACTCAGAAAAGAAAATATGCAGTTTTGTTTTTTTTGATAAGAATTACAAAATAAACACAAAAGTGAAACAACATTTTAAAATAAAATAGAAAAGATATATTACTAGGTTTTACATTTCACAATAAAAAAATCTAATTTTATTAAAAATTATAGTCTGCATTTATTTTAAAACCATCATAGTCTATAAGGACTCTTTGATAAAGCCCGTCAATTCATCTATATTTATTATCTAAAATTTAATAAATACGTAAAGGTAAAATATGCAGATTGGTCTTGTAGGATTGCAGTATTCTGGTAAAACAACTCTGTTTAATACTCTGGCAAATATTGAAGAAGATTTAAGCGGTTCCCTCAAAGAAGAAGCATCGATTGAAGTTGTGAAAGTGCCGGATGAAAGATTAGAAAAACTCACTTCTATTTTTAATCCTAAAAAAGAAGTTCATGCAACAATAGAAGTTTTTGACGTTCCGGGATTGAGAATGCAAGATGACGGAAAAGTAAAAATCACAAATACTTTTCTTAATGATGTAAAAAATAACGATGCACTTTTTTATGTGATTAGAAATTTTCAAGAAGATTCAGTTCCTCATCCAATGAATGAAATAAATCCACTTAAAGATATTCAGTTTCTTGAAACAGAATTCCTTTTTTACGATATGGCTTTTCTAGAAAACAGAATTGAAAAACTTAAAAAAGAAATGATGAAAGGGCGGGATGATAAAGCTAAATTAGAAATGCCTCTAATCGAAAAATGCCTTAAGCATGTAAGCGAAGAAAAATATTTGCGTGATTTAGAACTTGATAATAATGAAAGAAAATTACTTTCCGGTTATCAATTGCTTACATTAAAACCGTTAGGAATTGCGGTTAACTTTGATGAAAACAGTATCAATAATACTGACGAAGTTATAAATAAAATTAAAGGTGAATTAAGCAGCAATCAAATTGATGTAATACCATTTTTTGCAAAAGTTGAATATGAACTTTCGCAAATGGAGGAAGAAGACAGAGAAGTTTTTATGAGTGATTACGGAATAAAAGAATCTGCGTTATCAAAAATTTTACATACGTCATATCATCTTTTAGGATTGCAGTCATTTTTTACTGTTGGAGAAGATGAATGCCGCGCCTGGACGATAAAAAAAGGCTATACAGCTCAGGAAGCTGCTGGAGTAATACATACAGATTTTTATCAGAAGTTTATTCGTGCCGAAGTTGTTGGGTATCAAGATTTTATTTTGCATGGATCATTTGCAAAATGTAAAGAAGCCGGAGTTTGGAGACTTGAAGGAAAAGAATTTATTGTGAAAGATGGCGATATATTAAACATAAGACACAGCTAAGAAAAACTAAATCGTAAAAGGAGAATTTAATGTCGAAACAAGCAATTGAAGGATTAAAACCGGAACTGCTTTGGGAATCATTTTATGGATTAACTCAAGTTCCGAGACCATCAAAAAAAGAAGAAAAAATTAGACAGCATGTGAAAGATTGGGCAGCAAAACATAACTTTAAAATGAAAGAGGATAAAACAGGAAATATTTTAATTAATGTTCCTGCCACTCCTGGATATGAAAATGCGCCAATTGTTGTTCTTCAAGGGCATTTGGATATGGTTTGCGAAAAAAATAAAGGAACAGATCACGATTTTGAAAATGATCCAATAAAATTAATACGAGACGGTGAATGGATAAAAGCTGACGGAACAACACTTGGAGCCGATAATGGAATTGGTGTTGCTGCAGGTATGGCGGCCGCATTGGATAAAGAAATAATTCATGGTCCTCTTGAACTTCTTTGCACAGTTGACGAAGAAACGGGAATGACCGGTGTAAATGGTTTGGAGTCAAATTTTATTGAAGGAAAACATTTATTCAATTTGGATTCTGAAGAAGATGGTGTCTTTTATGTTGGATGCGCCGGTGGGCAAGATACAGTTGGTTATATGGAAATTTCATATTCTGACATGAAAAAAGAATTTGAACCTTATGAATTGATGATTAGTGGTTTAAAAGGTGGTCATTCAGGTATGGATATTGTAATTGGCAGAGCTAATGCTATTAAATTGTTAGCAAGGCTTTTACTAAAATTACAGCATGTAAAATATCGTATTTCAGATATTGGCGGCGGTTCTTTGCGCAATGCAATTCCTAGAGAAGCTGAAGTTACATTATTAATCGATCCCAAAGATGAAGCAAAAGTTCAAGAAATTGCAGATCAATTTGTGAAGGATGTTTTGCAAGAGTATCAAGTTAATGATGGCGGACTTAAAATTATTTTCAAGAAAAAAGATGAAAAAGTTAAATCTGTTTTCAGAAAGAAATTTACAAAGAACCTTATTAATCTCTTGCTGAGCTTGCCTCATGGCATTATGGCAATGAGTCCTGATATTGCGGGATTAGTTGAGACTTCCACAAATTTGGCTACATTAAAAAGAGAAGGTGATGTTTTAAGAATTGGTACAAGTCAAAGAAGTTCTGTTGAACCTGCAAAAGAAAATGTTGCTAATACGGTTGCGGCAATTTTTGAATTAGCCGGCTGTGAAGTTAAAGTTGGCGATGGTTATCCTGGTTGGCAGCCTAATATGGATTCTCAATTATTAAAAACCGGAAAAGAAGTTTATAGAAAAATGTTCGGTAAAGAGGCTGAAATAAAAGCGATTCATGCCGGATTAGAAACTGGTTTGTTAGGTGCAAAATATCCCGGGCTTGATATGATTTCATTTGGTCCTACTATTACCGGAGCGCATTCTCCTGACGAGAGAGTTAACATTACGGATGTTGAAAAATTTTATAAATTGTTCAAAGAAATGTTGAAAGTATTAGCTGAACAAAAATAAAATAATTATTAAAAATTAATTCCGGTTCCCTTTCTTTGGGATACCGGATTTTTTTTGTCTTCTCCGATTTTAGTTTTTCTTCTTCAGTTTTCTCCCATAGATAAAATCTCAATTCCCTTTAAACTTGTTTTCCTTTTACTACAAAACAATTATTTGTATTTTTAAAGACAAACAAGTCTATTTAAGGAAAATCTATGAAAGAACTAAAATTAAATCCAATTAAAAAAATATCCTCTGTTCAAGAGATGGTTCTTTATAGCGCTGAAAAATATGGCAGTAAATTAGCTTTGGAAGATCTTAACAAGACTTCTATAAGCAGAGTAACTTATGAAGAACTTTTAGAAAACATTAAAAGATTTGGTAATGCCATTAGATCTTTAGGAGTTAATGAAAGATCGCATATTGCAATTATTGGTGAGAACAGAGTGCAGTGGGCAATATCCTTTTTAACTACAATGTGTTTTAATTATGTGGCTGTGCCAATCGACAAAAATTTAAATCAGAATGAAATTTATAATATCATTCATGAATCTGATGCGGAAGTAATTATTTTTTCTGAATCTTATAAAGAACTATTTGAGAGTTCGCATATTAGTTTAAAGAAGCTGAAACATTTTATTTGTATGGATGAAATCCTAGAAGAAAACTCTTTTATCGATATGAAAAAATTGATCAAGGGTTCTGAAATAATAGTTAATAAAGAACTCCCAAAAGTTAATCCCGATGATTTGGCAGAAATAATATTTACATCCGGTTCTTTAGGAAGAGCAAAAGGAGTGATGTTAAGCCAAAAAAATTTGGCAACAAATCTAGTTGATATGCTTAGTATGTTAATGATGTATCCAGAAGACAGATTTCTATCTGTGCTGCCTATCCATCATACATATGAATGTACTTGCGGAATGATGTGTCCTTTATTTGCGGGTTCTTCAATACATTTTGCGCGTTCTTTAAAAACTGTAGTTGATGATATTCAAAAAGTAAAAGCAACTATTTTGCTTGGCGTTCCTCTGCTTTATGATAAAATGTTTAAAAGAATCTCAAAGGCAATTACCGAAGATAAAGTAAAATCGAAAGTTGTTCCCGTTCTAGTTAAAGCAACAGACCTAGCTCAATCCTTTGGGTTAAAGGATATTAAGAAAAAAATATTTGCTGAAATCCATAAAAAATTTGGTGGATATATTAGAGTATTTATTGCCGGCGGAGCTGCTCCGGATCCTTTAGTGGCAAAGGGTTTAAGGGAATTCGGTTTTAATTTCCTTCAAGGATATGGCTTAACTGAAACATCTCCAATTCTTGCGCTTAATCAATTAAATAATTTTAAAGATGATGCTGCAGGTATTCCGCTTCCATCTGTTCAATTAAAAATTGTAAATAAAGATCAAGATGGTATTGGTGAAGTCTATGCAAAAGGTGACAATGTTATGCTTGGTTATTATAAAAATGAAAAGCTCACAAAAGATGCTTTTGAAGATGGTTGGTTCAAAACCGGCGACTTAGGTTATTTTGATAAAGATGGTTTTTTGCATATCAGCGGGAGAATGAAAAATGTTATAATTTCAAAATCCGGTAAAAATGTTTTTCCTGAAGAAATTGAAGATATCTTGAATAGAAGTCCATTTGTGCTTGAAGCCCTTGTCTATGGCGAACATGATGAAAAGCAAGGTGAAACTATAGCTGTCCAAATTGTGGTTGATGCTGAAATGTTTATTCAAATTTCCGAAAAAGAAAGTATTGCTATCGATGAAAATTTAATAAAAAAGAAAATTGCTGAAGTTGTTGAGGAAACAAATAAACAGCTTACTTCTTATAAGAGAATCCAAAAGTTTTACATCAGAGATAATGAATTTGAAAAAACTACCACCCAGAAAATCAAGCGATACTTGGTTAAAACATAGTCGGCAGATTAAAATGGTTGTAAATAAAGGGCTTTCAGACGGAAGCCCTTTTTATTTTATTAACATATTTTGCTTGTAAAAAAATAAATAGATTGGAAAAAACTAATTCTAAAAAATACTTGTAGAAATGACTAACTGTAAATTTTAGAAAACTCTTCAAAATTAATAATCCTTATAGAACTCCCTTCAATTTCAATCTGACCGCTTTTAGAAAAGGTTCCTAAAACTCTATTTACAGTTTCTCTTGAAGTTCCTGCCATTTTTGCAATTTCTTGCTGAGTAGGTGCTTTATCAATCTCAACAACTCCATTTTTAATTTTGCCGTAATCAAATGCAAATTGAATTAATACTACTGCAACTTTTCCTTCGGCATCATTGAGTGAAAGAGATTTTATCATTAAATCTGCGTAGCGCAATCGTTTAGAAATTTCTTGAAGAAGTGCAATTGATATTTCCGGATAAATACTAATAAGTTTTAAAAAATCATCTCGTTTTATAATAAACAACTCAGTCGGTTCGCATGCTACAATTGTTGCGGCTCTGTTGGTTCCATCAATGATAGCCATTTCACCAAAAAAATCATTTTCAGAAAGCATAGAAAGTATAACTTCTTTTCCTTCTTTATTTTGTAATGTTACTTTAACTTTTCCGGAAATAATAAAAAATAGTGCGGTTCCTTCTTCAGATTCAACAAGAATTATTGAATCTTTTTTAAATTGCTGTCTGTTTCCAAATGACTGAATTTTCTCCAATGATTCATCAGAAAGACCTTCGAATAACGGAATATTGTTCAGTAAATTATTAGTTGTCATCACTACCTCAGAATAATGATGTAATCTAAGAAATTAATATGATTAGTGAAAGTTTGGGGAGGGAAGGCAGTTGACTTTGAGGGTGTAAAGTCAACCGCCGTAAAACCTTCCTACTTAAGGGTGCATCTATATTTTACAAATGTGGTGCCAATATATTTCTCAAAAAATATTCTGTTTATTAGCTAAAATCAAAGAATTAATTTTTAATGAAAATTGTATTTGCAAACTTTACCTGTAAAATTTACACCAAAAGAAAAAAATACATACGCACTATTGCGACCATAAATTTACTGTACAGCTTTTTTCGCGTCAATTTTATTTGTGACATATCTAAAAATAAATAGCGCTACTGCCGAAATAAATCCGACTGCCATAAAGTAATACCAAATTACATGAGCATCCGCGTAATATGCTGCTTTTTCTATTACAGAGATTCCAATTGGTAATGTCTTGGGATCCGGGCAATAAGCATCGAGTAAAAATCCCGAAGAAATAAAACCGAGCAATGCTGCAAAAAATGAATGAAGGTGAGAAAATCCTAAATACAAACCTTCTTCTCCTTTGGGAGCTTGAATTGAAAAATATTCTAAAAATCTTGGAGAAATAAAACACTCGGCCAAACCTTGAATCGCAATACCAATAATCATCATAGCAGTTAGCGGATACATTTCTACAAGTCCGAAAATGTCAATTGTGCTTCCGGTAATAAATTTTAATTCTTGACTCATAGCCATAGCAAGTGCAGAAAAGGGCATAAGTATCATGCCTATTAACATTGAAGAAACAGCAGATTTTTTCTTAAATAACTGCGTAACTCCAACTACAAAAATTACAACAACTAATGGATTAACATTTGCAAGCCATTCAGGTTTTGCTTCTTCGCCTAAAAGACGAATTACATATTTAGGCATTGTTGCGTAAAGCTGGTGTTGAATAATCCAAAATCCGGTTACAATAAGAGTAAGAGTTATTAATCTTCCTGAAGTAAAAACTTTTATTAGAGACTTCCAAACTTGCGATACAGACTTTGCATCTTTTCGTTTGCCGTCTAAAGGCTTAAAAAAGAAAAGAGCAAAAAGCAAAGCTAGGAAAGACATTCCTGCAGAAAAGAAATTTACATATTCTAGCCCAATCCCTTGTCTGATAAAGGGAACAAAAGTTTTGCCGCTGAATGCGCCAATATTTACAACCCAATAAAAAAGTGAAAATCCTCTTGCTCTATTTGCTTCAGAAGTTGTTTTTGCGACAGTTCCGGTTATTAGAGGTTTTATAAATGAGCCGCCAATAAGCACAATGCTAAGAAAAAAGATCACTAATAATTTTGAATGAAAAACACCGAGGAAAAAATAACCAACTGTTAAAAGGGCAAATGCAATTATTAATCCGTTTTTAAAACCAATTCTATCACCGATTGCCCCAACAAATGGAGGAAGAAAATACAACATCGCAAAGAAAATTCCGGCAACCACACCGGTTTCTGTATCAGTAAAACCGACAATGTCAGTTAAATAAAGAGTAAGTACAATAAAAAATCCGTAATAGGCGGCTCTTTCGCAAAGTTCCATTAAATTTGCAAGCCAAAATTCTTTTGGAAATTTCCAAGTTTCAATTTTTTCAGTAGTTTCGTTCGACATATCAACCTAAGTTTTTTTAAAAATCCATGTAAATATAAAGACTAAATCGGATTTACTTGTATAATTATTTTTGTAAATTTTTTATAAAACGAATTTTAAAGGAAAGACTTTTTCTTATTTGTTAAATGTGATTTCTGATACAAGCAGCCTTAAAGATGCATCCAAACCTCCGAGGTTTTCACAACTCAATAGCATATTGAAACCTCGGAGGTTTTTAAAGTAGTAAATCTCTCATTTATTTAGGTTATTTTTCAGTTTTAATTTTTTTACAGGACTTAAAAATCTAAATCCGAATGCTTAAAAGTCTTAAACAATATTTTACTTTTGCTGCTATTCTTGGCTTTATCATTTTTATGATTGGTTTTGTTATTTATTATAACTCACTCCCGCCGTATGTTCTTAATAATTTTGCGGAAATGGCTAAACCAAATTATCCATATTATGAAAGAGTTTATGTCGATCTGAAAAACAGCGATGAAACAAATAGAATAAGTATTAGTAATAGAAAAGATGCTTTGCTGATTGAAGGAGTTATTATAGACAGCTATTCAGGTCCAATTGAGGAGCATTATAATCTAAATAATATAAAAAAAACTAGTCCCGTTGATTTTTTTGAAGATATAGATGGAGATGACAGCAAAGAAATTCTTTTCCTGCATACAGAAAATGATACAATTTTTCTCACCGGAATTAACCACAAAAAAGGAATAAAATCTCCTAACAGACTTCCTCTATTATCTAAGCCTGAAATTATTGGTGACAAAGAGTGGGATAAATACAGCAGAATTGTGGGATTTCATCAATCAGATAAAGAAAAGAGATTTTTATATTTTAATGTAAATGCCGGTTATTCTTTATACCCAAGAGATTTATTCCTCTATGATATGGTGGAAAAGAAAATTGTTAAAAGTTTTTCAACCGGTTCTCATTTTTTTGCAAATTTTAAAGATATTAATGATGATGGAATTGATGAAATATTACTCTTTAGTTATGCCTCAAATAATATTGGCAAAACTCAGATTAATATTCCTTTTGCGGATACTACCGCTTGGCTAATTGCAGTTGATAAAGATCTAAATTTACTTTGGGCTTATTCTAAAGGAAAGGGATATGTATCATTTACAGCATCAGTTCTTAAGAGTTCCTCAACAAGAATTTTAACACTTTTTACTGAAAGCAGCAATAATTTTAAAGGTGACAGTCTTTACCTTTTTTCTCCGGATGGAAAAGTGATTAAAAAACGAGAATATTCATATCAAAATGGGATACTTCTTAAAGAGTTTGATAAATACGGAGAATATGGATATTACATCTGTTCTGAATTTATTTCTTTAATTAATGAAGAACTTGAAGAAGTAAAAAAAATATATATGAAATTGCCTTCTTATTTTCCCAAAGTCATTACTGATGGAAATAATAAAAAATATTTATTCCTTTCTAATTCCCAAAAAATATTTTTATTTGATAATGAGCTTAATTTAATTGCTGAAAAAGAACAACATAATATCGGTGGGCAATTTTTTGATAATTCAGTTTCGTTTAAGTATTCCAAATCAAAAGGAGAAAGTTTTTTAGTTGTAAATACAGAAAAAAGTATAATAAATTTGGCATTTGAAAAACGAAATTTCTTGCTTTATTTTTTCTACGCATTTTCATTATATCTAATTACTATTCTGATCTTTTTTATTCTTCTTAAATCGTTTCTTCGTTTAAAGATTTATTTGCTGACAATAAGCCAAACAATCAGCAAAGCCTCCGGTGCAATTTTAGTTGTAAATGACAGAATGAAAATTCTTTCCTACAATTTAAGCGCCGAAAATCTTTTTGAAAGCACCCTCAAAAAAGGAAAATATTTTAGTGAAGAAATTAATAACGCGACTAAAATTATTTCATTAATTCAAAAATCAAAAATAATTAGTAGAGAAATAAACGAGGAAATAAATTTATCTTCAGCAGGTAAAAAAGTAAATATTTCAGCTTCAGTAGTGCCCTTAAAGTTTGTTACAATAATTGCATTTCTTATAAAACTTGAAGATAGAACAGAAATTATTCAACGTGAGCGTTCAAGAGTCTGGTTTCATTCTATGCAAAAAATTGCTCATGAAATTAAAACTCCGCTTTCTTCTATGCTCATAAATTTAAGATCAATTGAAAAGAATAATGACAAATTTGAAACTGATAAAGAATTGATTGACAAAAATATTTTAATAATTAAAAATGAGATTGTGCGGATAAAAAATCTGACAAATAATCTTCTAAAATTTGCTGACATCCAAAAACTAAATTTTAAACCGGTGGATATTTTTTCAATAATAGAAAAGGTAAAAGTTAAGTTCTATAGTTTTTTTGAAGATGGTACCGAGCTAATAATTAATTCTCCCGAGATCGAAATTTTTGTAATGGCAGATGCTTATCAGATTGAAGAAGTTTTGCAAGTTCTTATAGAAAATGGTATTGATGCTGTTGATGGAAGAGGTTCTATAACTGTTGAACTTAAAAAAATCACAAAGGATAATTTATTGAAAATCTCAATAATTGATAACGGAAATGGAATAAAGCCGGAAGATATTGATAAAATTTATGATCCATATTTTACAACAAAAACTGAAGGAACCGGGATGGGTTTAGCTATTGCGCATAAAATAGTTAAAGACCATAACAGTTCGCTAATTGTAAAGAGTGAATTAAATAATGGAACAAGTTTTTCCTTTAATTTAAGTTTAATTGAGAAGAATAAATGAAAAAGATTTTAGTTGTAGATGACGATTTAACATTTTTGAGTTCTGTAGAGGAAATGCTAAAGGATGAAGGATTTATTGTACAAGCAGAATCTAATCCAATTTCTGTTGCGGAAAAACTAAACGATTTAAAATTTGACGCCGCATTATTTGATGTAAAAATGCCCGGCTTAAATGGAATGGATTTGATGCACAGAGTAAATGCCGCAAAAATATCTGCCCCAATAATTTTTATATCCGGACAAAGTGATATTTCAATTGCAGTTGAAGCAATAAAAATTGGCGCTTTCGATTTTATTGAAAAACCGGTTGATCCTGAGAGGCTATTAATAACTCTAAATAACGCTCTTGTAAAAAACAGTTTAACAGTTCAGAATGCAAATATTTTTAGCGAACTTGAAGAAAATTATAGAATGATAGGTGAAAGTGAACAGTTAAGTAAATTAATTAGTATTGTAGATCAAGTTGCGCCTACAAATGCTAGAGTTCTTATTCAAGGAGAAAGTGGAACCGGAAAAGAGCTTGTAGCTTGGGCAATTCATCATCATAGTCTGCGCAAAGAAATGCCCTACTTAAAATTAAATTGTGCGGCAATTCCGTCTGAGCTTCTGGAATCCCAATTATTTGGACACAAAAAAGGATCATTTACCGGAGCTGATTCAGATAGAATTGGAAAATTTATGGCAGCAAATGAGGGGACTCTTTTTCTTGATGAAATAGGAGATATGAGTTTTGAGCTTCAATCAAAATTACTGCGAGTTTTAGAGGAAAACGAAATTGAAATTATTGGCGAAAATTTTCCTCAAAAAGTAGATGTAAGAATTATTGCAGCCACAAATAAAAATCTGAAAGAAATGATAAACGACGGCTTATTCCGTAGCGATCTTTATTACAGATTAAATGTAGTTGAAATAAACCTTACACCATTAAGAGAAAGGATATCAGATGTTCTCCCTTTGGCTTATCATTTCTCAAGAAAATTTAGTGAAGATTACAATAAGAAAATTAGCGGATATACAAATCACGCAGAACAACTTTTAATTAATCATGTTTATCCCGGCAATGTTCGAGAACTAAAAAATATAATCGAAAAAATTGTTATATACAGTCAATCCGAATTAATTGATGCTGACTTAGTGTATAAAATTTTTGAAAGTTCTGAAAGTAATGAGTTTGAAAATAGTTATGAAAAATTACTTGGGAAAAAAATGTATGAAGCCCGAGAATCATTTGAAAGAGATTTCATTATTAATACTCTGAAAGCAAATAATTGGGAAATGACAAGTACGGCAAATTCTCTGGGAATAGAACGAAGTTATTTATACAGAAAAATGCACAATCTGGGAATATCAAAAGAATGAGTCATATAATTAAAGAAATTCTTGAATCCTCAAACCTCCGAGGTTTTAACGATTCAATAACGTTTTGAAACCTCGGAGGTTTTTGTCGTTGGCAGTTTGAATTCCCAAACCTCCGAGGTTTTAACGATTCAATAGCGCGTTGAAACCTCGGAGGTTGTTGTAGTTAATAGATGGCGCAGTGTCAATCAATTTTCCCTTGTAAAAGACTTATCTCCTTGTTAGCACCGATAATAGTAAGTATATCACTGTCTTTTATAATAAAATCTGCAAACGGAATTGAAACTCTAGCCGGAATTAATTCTTTTATCAGAACAATCTGAATTCCATATTTTTTCCGTAAATCTAAATCGCTAAGTTTTTTCCCAACCCATTTACTAGGCGGTCCAATTTCGATAAGTGTTAAATCTTCATCTAATGGAATGTATTCTAGAAAATTAGGATTATCAATTGTGTGAGCCATACGTTGCGCAATATCTCTTTCGGGAAATACAATTTTAGTAGCGCCAATTTTATCTAAAATTTTTGCATGATCTTCATTTATGGCTTTGGCAATAATCTGTTTTATTTTTAATTCTTTCATGTAAAGAGTGATCAAAATACTAACATCTATTTTACTTCCAACGGAAATTATAACAGTATCAAAATCTGTTATTCCTAATTTTTCAAGGAAGTTTTTGTCTTTTGCGTCACCAATTACAGCCTTACGCACAAAGGGTTTTACTTGATTTATCAATTCCTCTTTAATATCAATTGCCATTATTTCGTATTTCATTTCGCTTAATGATTTACATAAATAATAACCAAAACTGCTTAATCCTATTACAGCTATATTTTTCATTTCTTTATCCTACAATAATATTGTCTTGTGCGTATTTAATATCAACTACTTCTTTAGTTCCAATAATTAACGCAATTGTAATTGGACCTAATCTTCCAATGAACATTAAAATAGTTACTAATAATTTACCTAAAATTGACAGACTTGGAGTTATTCCTGTTGATAATCCTACTGTTCCAAATGCAGAAACAGTTTCAAATACGAGCTGAACATAAATAGAGCCTTCTTCATAAAGTGAGCCTCCTTTAAGTTCTACAATTGCCAATAAGAGAGAAAATAAAATTATTACAAAAAGTGAAAACGAAAAAATTAGAATTGATTTAACTACAATTTTATTAGGAAGTGTGGAGTCTAATATATTAACATTTTTAGAAAAATTAATTTTCGATTTCAAGTATGCTAAAATAACTACAAAAGTTGTAATCTTAATTCCACCGCCGCATGAAGCTGAAGAAGCTCCGATAAACATCAACATAGAAATTATTACTAAAGAAGAAATTGAAATCTGCGTAAAATCAATTGTATTAAATCCGGCAGTTCTTGCAGTAATTGATTGAAATAAAGATGAAAGAATTTTTGCTTGTAAAGATAAATCTTTCATTCCGTGGTTATATTCAAGAGCAAAAATAAAAAGGAATCCAATAATTATTAATGTTGGAGTAAAAAGAATTACGACTTTAGAATGAAGTGAAAAATGTTTCCAATTAATCTTTGTTTTTAATTGTTTCCTAATTTCAAAAGCAACAATAAAACCGATTCCACCCGAAATAATTAAAAACATAAAAACAAAATTAACGTAAATATCGTTTTGGTATTGAACTAAGCTGTCAGAAAAAGTACTGAATCCAGCATTACAAAAGGCTGAAATAGAATGAAAAATTGAAACATAAACAGCATCTGCAAAAGGCATATCAAACGAAAACCTGATTGTTAATAAAACAGCACCAATAAATTCCGTTATAAATGTGAACATAAAAACAGTTTTAAGAAGAGAGGCAATTTCTATATTATCAAAATAAGTGAGTGTTTCTTGAATAATTTCTCTGCTTCCAATTCCAAATTTTCCTCTGATGAAAAACAAAAGAAAAGTTGAAAAAGTCATAACACCCAAACCGCCAATTTGAATAAGAGCAAGAATTATTAATTGACCTGGAAAAGATAAGGCAGTGCCGGTATCTACAACAATAAGTCCGGTTACACAAGTAGCTGAGGCTGACATGAAAAGAGCATCTACATAACTTAATGAATCTTTTGTAGCAGCAAAGTCTTGGAACAATAATACTGAACCGATTAAAATAATTACAAGAAAACCAAGTACTAATATTGTTTGTGGTTTTAATCTATGTAAAAAGTTTACTGTTCCTGTAAGATAAGACAATTTAATAATTCCTTAAAAGACATGCCAAATCTACAAAAAACCAAGAAAACTTTTATTGATTAAAAAAGCGATGACTTATTTTGACAAAGTAATTGCATCAATAAAATGAAGTGAATGCAATGCTTTATCAGAAAGCTAAAATTCTATCATGTATTAATTCAAAAGAAAAAGTTTTTGAAGTTGTTCTTTTTTCAATGTATTGAGCAACTGTTTCAAGTCTTTTAGGGATTTCCATTAATTTATCTTGTGCAATTCTTCCCGCTTCATTTAGCCCTTCAAGTGTATCAATCTGCCAGAACTTTAATGCTTCTTCAACAATTTGTTTGTAATCTCTCGGACCGTAAATTCCAACTCTTCTAATAACATCTGCCATTTCTCTAAAATTTGGCATTGAAATTCCGGGCATATCAATTGCCGGCATTATTTTTAATGCAGATTGTAATGCTCGATTTGTATCAATTTCCAAGATGGATTTAAAAACATTTCTGTAAAATGTAAAATGCTTAGCCTCATCAGCGGCAATGCTGGAAAGTATTCCTTTTATTAGAGGTTCTTCATCGCCAATAAAATTACCGGTATTTTTATGGGAATATTGAGTTGCTCTTTCTTGCAGAGTTGTATAAACAAAAACCCTGTATGGATCTTTATCCCAATCAGGATTAAATCCTTTTTCTTGATAAGCAAATTGCATCTGTTCAAGATTAGAAAAATTAAAAATTCTGCTGTCACGCGCATAATCTCTTAAAACACCGCCATGACGGTCTTCTTCGGCAGTCCACATATTTGTCCATTTCGCCCAAAAGCTGTTATCGCCCAAATACTTTGAAATTAGTCTGTGGAAATGCGGAAGTCCTTCTTCGGTAATTAAATTTAGTCCGATTGCAACTCGAGCAGAATCTTTAATTCCGCGCACTCTTTCTCTAAGTTTCATAATTGCATTTTCTTGATCTTCACTATTCTTTTCATCTGCTGGAAGATAGTCGCTAGAAAACCAAAGTTTTCTTTTTGAAACATGTAACTCAATCCACTCTTTTACTTTTTCTTCTAATGAAGCTAAAATTTCAGCTTTAAATTCAGTTTCATGATTTGATTCAGAATCGGAATTTTTTATTATTTGCATTAATTTACTCTTTCGATTATAAACTGATATGTTATCTTAAATAAGCACCTAAAAACTAATTATTATATATATCTATTACAACATAATTGCACAGTTTATTGTGAAAAATGAAATTTCCAATTTTAACAGTTATATTTTCAATAAAAGAATCAATCTATAAAAGGAAGTGATGAATAAAAATAGAACATTGAAAGAAACTCTGTATGAAATAATTTTTGAAGCCGATACGAAAACTGGCAAATTATTTGATGTTTTATTGTTATGGATAATTGTTTTAAGTGTTGCTGTTGTATCGCTTGAAAGCATTGGAGAATTGAAGCTTAAGTACGGCGAAATATTTTTTATGCTCGAATGGATTTTCACAATTTTATTTACGATTGAATATTTTTTAAGAATCTATTGCATAAGTAAACCTCATAAATACATTTTTAGTTTCTATGGCATTATTGATCTGCTTGCTATTATTCCAACCTATTTAAGTTTGTTTTTTGTCGGCAGTCAATATCTTTTAGTAGTTAGAATTTTAAGGCTGTTAAGAGTATTTAGAATTTTTAAATTAAATCACTTAGTAAAACAAGCAAATATTCTTAAAAAAGCTTTAGCTGCAAGCAGAGGTAAAATTACAGTTTTTTTATTTACGGTAATTTCTTTGGTCTTTGTAATTGGTTCGTTAATGTATGTTGTTGAAGGACCAAAAAACGGCTTTACAAGCATTCCGGTAAGTATGTATTGGACAATAGTAACTTTAACAACAGTTGGATATGGTGATATTTCTCCACAAACACCTTTTGGACAACTATTAGCTTCTTTTGTAATGATAATTGGTTATGCAATTATTGCAGTTCCAACCGGAATAGTATCCGTTGAATTAGCGCAAGCAAGTAAAGAAGTTACAACTCAAGTTTGTCCTCAATGCCTAAGAGAAGGGCATGATACAGATGCAATCTATTGTAAATTCTGCGGCAGTAAAATTTAATAAGTTAATTTAACCGATTTGATTTTTGTTGACAAAAGTTTCAAAAAAAAGTAAGTTCTAATCGTTTGAAAAATTTCAAATGATCAAAATATGACATCAGAAGAAAAAATTAAAAAAGAAATAATTCAGAATTACGGACATGCTTATAAAGCATTCGGCTTGAGCAAGCTGATGGGGCATGTTGTTGCACTCCTAATATCTTCGGATGAGCCATTATCATTAGATGAAATAACAGAATCTTTAGGACGAAGCAAAGGTCCTATCAGTCAAATAATGCGAAGACTTCGTGATAAAAATTTAATAAGAAGAGTTTGGCATATAAACAGTAGAAAAGATTATTATGAAATTCAGCCTGAAATATTTGAAAATGCCTTTCGTAATAATTATGAACTTATAAAAGCGAATACAAGACTAGCTAAACAACTCCGTTCAATTTTGGCAAAAGAAAAATCCGCAAAATTAAAATTGCTGGATCTTCGTTTGAAAGAAATGCAGAAATTCTATGAGCTTACAGAAAAGCATAATGAGAACTTTCTACATGAGTGGGCAATCGAAAGAGAAAAAATTTACAAATAATTTTTTGTACTAAACGTTTGAAAAATTTCAAACGATAAAAATATTGGAGCAGTTATGAAATTGGAAAACAAAATTGCAATTGTAACCGGTGGCGCAAAAGGAATTGGAAAAGCAACCGTAATCAAATTTGTGAAAGAAGGCGCCATTGTTGATTTATGGGATCTTGATGAAAAAAGCGGGAATGAACTTGTAAAGGAATTAGAACAAATTGGTTATAAAACATCATTTCAAAGAGTTGATGTTTCTAAAATTGATCAGGTTGAAAATGCTGTTAAAAATGTAATTGATCAATATTCTAAAGTTGATGTGCTGGTGAATAATGCAGGAATTACAATGGATGCATCTTTAAAGAAAATGACTCCGGATCAATGGCAGAAAGTTATTGATGTGAATTTAACCGGGGTTTTTAATTGTACAAAAATTGTAAGCCAATTTATGCTTGAGAAACAAACCGGTGTTATTCTTAATGCAACATCGGTCGTAGGAATTTATGGAAATTTTGGTCAGACTAACTACGTCGCTACAAAATCCGGTGTTATTGGAATGACAAAAGTTTGGGCACGTGAATTAGGAAGAAAGGGAATTACTGTTAATGCAGTTGCTCCCGGCTTTATAGAAACCGAAATGGTTGCCGCCATGCCGGAATCTGTGCTTGCCGGTATGAGAGAAAAAACTCCCGTTGGAAGACTAGGCAAACCGGAAGATATTGCAAACGCTTATGCATTCTTGGCAAGTTCTGAAGCAAGTTTCATAAATGGCGCAATCCTTAGTGTTGACGGAGGAATTGTTATTTAACATACTTGTGATTTATTGTAAGTGAAACAATTGAAAACAAATAATTAATAAAAATTTTGTTCTGAAATAAAGGTTGTTAAAAATTTATGAGAAATGCTTTTATAAAATCTGTTGGTGCATATGCTCCAAATCGAATTGTTCCAAATTCATATTTTAATGAAATGCTTGGAGAAGATGTTGATACATGGCTTAGAGAAAATCTTACAATTAGAGAAAGAAGATGGACCGAAGAAGGGGAATCTACTTCTTCTTTATCTGTTAATGCTGCAAATGTTGCAATGGAACGAGCGGGAATAAAAGCTGCCGATTTAGATTTAATAATTATTGCTACCGATACTCCGGAATTTATTTCCCCTTCAACAGCCTCCGTTGTGCAATATGAGCTTGGAGCAATTAAAGCCGGAACTTTTGATGTAAATACTGCGTGCGCCGGATTTGTAACCGCTTTGGATATAGCTTCTAAATACATTCGTGCAGATGAAAATTATAATAATATTTTGGTAGTCGGCGCTTATAATATGAGTAAGTATTTAAATATGGCCGATAAAAAAACTGTAACTCTCTTTGCTGATGGCGCAGGTGCAGTAATAGTTTCTTCTACTGATGATTTATCTAGAGGATTTCAAAATAGTCAGCTTTATACAGAGGGACAATACAATAGCTGGATGGGGATTTATGCCGGTGGAACTAAACATCCAATTAATCAAGAAATAGTTTCTAACAAAGATCATTTATTAAAATTTGTGAAAAAATTTCCTAAGGAATTGAATCCGACTATTTGGACTAAAATGATTAAGGACTCCTCGCACAAACTAAACTGGAATCCTTCAGAAATTGATCATTACTTCATGACTCAAATTAATATTAATTCAATTTGGGAAACTTTAGATAACCTTGATGCTGATAGAAATAAAGCTCATACAATAATGGATAGATTCGGATACACCGGTTCAGCTTGCATACCAATGGCCTTAAATGATGCTTTTGAAAAAGAAAAACTTAATCAAGGTGATAAAATTATTTTTATAGGATCTGGCGGCGGACTTGCATTTGCTTGTTCAGCTTTTACTTGGTAAAATTTATGAATGGAACTGAAACAAATAATTTAGTTTTTGCAGGATGGATATTAATAACTGTTTATGCAGCTGTTATTATTTTCTTTGTAGTTCGCGGTGCGCTAAAAATCAAAAACATAAGTGATTATGCTGTTGGAAATATTAATTTTTCCCCGGTTTCAGTTGGACTTGCTCTTGCAGCATCAATGACTTCCGCAGCTACTTTCATTATTAATCCCGGTTTCATTGCCCTTTATGGATTTAGTGCAATTATTTCCTATGCAATTGTTTTACCTTTAGCCGCCGTAACTTCCCTCATTATTTTAACTAAAGGATTTAGAAAACATGGAAGTACTGTAAAAGCGCTTACAATGGCGCAATGGATGTCAACTAAATATTGTAGTAAGGGATTTGGACTTTTCTTTGGCTTTCTTTCGTTGCTGCTAATAACTTTTATTGTTCTTATTTCTGTTGGATTAACAAAAGTTCTTTCTAAAACTTTAGATGTAAATGAGCTTTACGTTTTGGTTGGGATTGTAGTTTTTATTTTTGGCTATATGATGTTTGGCGGCGCTAATTCAATGGTTTATACAAATACCATTCAAGCTGTATTAATGTTGATTGTAGCATTCATTTTACTCGGCTCCGGTTATGAACACTTCAGTAATGGCATTCATGGATTTATTGACAAACTAAAAATGATTGATCCAAAATTAGTCATGACCACAAATGAATCGAGTTTCCTCTTCCGAGATTACTTTGAAATATTTATTGCTCAAATAATTATTGGAGTAGCCATTGTTTGTCAACCTCACATAATTACAAAATCCTTATTATTAAAGACTGATAAGGATGTTAACAGATATTTAATAGTTGGTGTAATTGTAGAATTAATTTTTTTTCTTGTTGTAATAACCGGACTTTATGCAAGACTTTCTTTCCCCGATTTAACTTTTAACGGAACTCCATTAAAAATGGATGGAATAATTTCGGCATATGTAGTTAAGGAATTCCCGGTGTACATTGGATTGTTAGTAGTAATGGGATTAATTTCTGCAGGAATTTCAACTCTCGAAGGATTAATTCAATCTCTTTCAACTACAATAACCTCAGATATTATTAAGCCGATATTCAATTCAAGATTTTCAATGGATGAGGGAATAAATTCCAAACAAACTATTCTTTTGAATAAAGCAGTAATTACTGTTTTGGCAATTGTCACAATTTTAATTTCATACAATCAATTAGTTAATCCTAAACTTAGCGTTGCTATTCTTGGGCAGAACGGAGTTTATGCTTATTTCTCTGCTGCGTTTTTACCAATACTTCTAGGGTTATTTAACAAGCAAATTAATAAGAAAGTAGTAATTTCCTCTTCTATTGGAGCAGTAATAATTCACTTTACAATGTATTATGGAAAACTTCCGGTTCCTTTTACACGAGCAACAGGAGAAAATCCTGGTGTTGCTGCTGCAGTTGCAATAGTACTCTCAATTGTAATTGCTTTTGTGGTTTATCAATTAACAAGGAAAGAAGCTGATGTTTAATTTTCAAGTTGATTGGATTTCAAAATGGGCAAAATATACGCCCAATAAATTTTTTTTACGAGAGTTCAACTCCAATAGAGAATGGACTTTTAATGAATTTAATAATTCTGCAAATAATCTTGCAAATTATTTTGTTAATGAATTAGGTTTGAAAAAGAATGATAGACTTGCAGTTTATTCAACCAATAATGCTGAATATGTTTTATTGTTTTCTGCATGTGTAAAAACCGGAATTATTCTTGTCCCGTTAAATTTTAGATTAGCACCTAGGGAACTTAATCAATTAATTACTGACGCAGATCCAAAATTATTTATTTATGAAGGAGAGTTTGAAAATAATATTTCAAGTTTGGCTTCAATTAAATCTGAATGCAAAAAATTAACAGTTTCAGAAATTTCAAATTTCTTTAATTATAAAAATTCTAAAATTGACAACCATATTGATACCACAATTACTGAAGATGATCCAGTAATGATTCTTTATACAAGTGGAACTACTGGACTTTCTAAGGGAGCAATTATTACTCATAAAATGCTTTTCTGGAATGCCGTAAACACTGCTCTTCGATTAGATTTGAACTCGCAGGATCATACACAAAGTTTTGCTCCTTTTTTCCATACCGGTGGATGGAATGTACTTTTTACTCCATTTTTACATTGCGGCGCTTCTCATACAATTCTAACAAAATTTGATCCCGATTTAATTTTGGAATTAATGGAAAAAGAAAAAGCAACAATTCTTTTCGGTGTTCCAACAATGCTGCAAATGATGAGTGATTCAATAAAATTTGATGAAGTTGATTTGTCTTCAGTGAGATATGCAATTGTTGGCGGTGCGCCAATGCCAATTCCATTAATTGAAAAGTGGCATTCAAAAAAAGTATTTATCAGACAAGGTTATGGATTAACGGAAGTTGGTCCAAATGTATTTTCTCTTCATCATGAAGATGCAATTAAAAAGAAAGGTTCAATTGGATTTCCAAATTTCTATTTCGAAACAAAATTAGTGAATGAAAATGGAAGTGATTGCAAGGTAAATGAAGTTGGAGAATTATGGTTAAAATCACCGGTAGTTACTCCTGGATATTGGAGGAATGATGAAGCTACAAAAAAAACAATTACAGATGGCTGGTTTCACACAGGCGATATGATGATGTATGATGAAGATGAATATTTCTATGTGGTCGATAGAAAGAAAAATATGTTCATCAGTGGCGGCGAAAATGTTTATCCGGCAGAAGTTGAAAAATATTTATATACAAACCTCAAAATAAAAGAGACTGCGGTTATTGGTGTGTCAGACGAAAAATGGGGAGAAGTAGGTAAAGCCTTTATAGTGCTGAATGAAAATGAGTCAGTAGAAGAAAATGAATTTTACAATTTCTGTCTAGGAAATTTGGCAAAATTCAAAATTCCAAAATATTATCAGATCGTGAATGAAATCCCAAAAAATGAAGCCGGGAAAATAGATAAAAAAGTTTTACTCGAATTACACAAAAAATCAATCAACTAACTTAACGGAGTATAAAATGAAAAAATTAACAACCCTATTAATGCTTGCTTTACTAGCATTTTCTTTTGCAGCATGTAAAGACGATGACAACTCAACTACAGATCCAATTGAACCACAAGAAGCTATTGTTGGTACTTGGGTTTCTGAAGGCAATAATGTAGCGCCATTATTAGTTGGACTTTTTAAAATCACAAAAATTACTGCTAAATTTAATGCAAATGGAACTTATGAAGTAGTTCAAGTGGATTCTGCTAATGCTTCTTTAACATTAAGCGGAACTTATTCTGTTGCAAAAAGTACTGTTGGCGAAATTTATACCATAACAGCAAATCAACAAGCTCCTGCTACTTTAGTATCTGAAGGAATTTATGAAATCACTAATACTACAATGAAATATGAAGTTGTTCAGACAACTCCTTCAATTGGTGCAGTTCCTCCAACTCCGGCTTTAGGTTTTGGAAGTACAAACGGCGGTGCTTTAGGTACTTTGAACGTTCAGACATACGTAAAACAATAAGTGAATAATTAGTTTTATTGTCATTGCAGAAGTTCGAAAAAATAATTTGCAGAGCTCTGCAATGGCAATTTTATTTTGTTTTATCAAAAAAAATATTAACTAAAAAAAGATCGCTATGAAAAAACTATTACTAATAAGTGCGATTTTACTGAGTCAAATCTTATTTGCGCAAAATAATCAATGGGATTTTGACGCAAATAAAGTTCCGCAAAAACCCGTAGATGAATTTCAATTTTTGGCATTTTATATAAATCAAGCTGTAGTTAATAATGTATTTGCACAAAATGATTTATTAAAAGGGCAGACAGTAGGAAGACTTTTCGGTGGAAACACTACTAGCACGGGACAGCAGTCAATGTATTTTGAACAAAGAATTATCCCGTTTATTATTTATCAACCGAAACTTCTTGATGGAAAAGCTTTACTTAGAATGTCGTTTGAAATTGACTGGACTTGGGGAGATGCCTCATATGGTGCCGGTGGAAACTTTGGTTCGGCTATTTCAGCAGATCAAGTAAATTTACAGACACAAAATATTGAATTGGAATTAAAACCATTCTCAAGATTTACTGTCAATCTTGGATTACAAAGACTTTTTGATACTCCTTATAATCCTTACAGAACTTTTTTTAATAAAATGACAAAAACTGCTTATCGTTTAATGTTTTGGGGAACTGATGCGGTTGGAATATCAGCGCGCTATGATTGGGATTATTCACGAATCAAAGGGGGCTTTTATCAATTATATGAAAACAACCCAAATCAGAATGATGATGTAACATTATGGGAATTGATTTACGAAACAGATGTAACTCCGGGCTGGCAGCAAGGATTCTCAGCTCATTATGTTTACGACCGCGGAAATGGAGAAGGCGGAGTTTCAATTCTTGGTCAAGGTCTTAATAGTAATTTGAATAACTATAACGGTGTTTACAGATTTCCTTTGGGCGGAAATCCTTATAGAGCTGATATTTTCTGGGCAGGAACTTATGGAAATTACAATCCGGAATATACAGATGGAAGATTTTCAATTAACACTTTTGTAATGACTAATTTTGGTCAAGTAAAAACTGATCAAAATGGAACCTACACTAAAGCAGCAGATATTTTTGGCGTTTCTGGTAATTTAAGATTCGGTTATAAATATGGGGCTACTGTTGAAGATAATATTACGGTTGATGCACTTTTTGCAACAGGTGATGATAATGGTTTAAGTGATAAAAAATATAGTGGAGTATTAACCGGAAATACATGGGGTTCACCCGGAGCAATTAATGTTTCAAGCGGGGCTTATCTACTTTATCCTCATGCAAATGTTGTAAATAGATTTATATCCGCAATTGGTGATTTATCAAATATTGGAATGGGTCAAATTGGCGGTACATTAAATATTGGTAAATCATTTATCCCAAATAAACTCAACGCTAAAATTGGTGGAGCATTTGCTCAAAGTGTTGCAACTCCAACCGGTGGAGGAAAAACAATGGGCTTTGAAGTTAATGGTATGTTAGGTTTTAAGCCGGCTGTCTTTATGGATATTGAAATTCATGCGGCATACTTAATGCTTGGCGATTTCTATGATAGTTCAGTTGTAAATGGCGGCGCATCAGAAAGACCAAAAGATCCTTACACAGTCTTTACAGTATTTAAATGGCTATTATTTTAATAAAGGAGGTGAATATGAAATTATCAGCAATAGTGTTGAGCCTCCTGCTATTTTTAGCGGCTTGCTCACCTTATGGGAACTTAACTAAAATGGAATTCGATGAATTAGATTATCCGTTTCCTGTAAATTATTTGAAAATAGATGACGGCAGATCAATTGCTTATGTTGATGAAGGAAAAGGAAAGCATACAATTATTTTCGTTCATGGATTAGGAAGTTATTTGCCGGCTTGGAAAAAAAATATTGAAGTTCTAAAAAAAGATTATAGATGTATTGCAATTGATTTACCCGGTTATGGAAAATCAAGTAAAGAAATTCATTCGGGGCAAATGGAATTTTATGCCGATGTTGTAAATGAATTTGCGGCAAAACTTGGTATAAATAAATTTGTAATTGCAGGGCATTCAATGGGTGGTCAAATTGGAATGGTTACAGCACTAAAATATCCTAATGTAATTTCCGGACTAATTCTAGTTGATCCTGCAGGGTTTGAAGAATTTCATGAAGGACAAAAGCAATGGTTCAGAGAAGTTATGACTGTTGAAGGTGTTGCTTTAACAAGCAACCATCAAATAAGAACTAATCTTTATTCTAATTTTTATAATATGCCTGATGATGCGGAGTTTATGATTACTGACAGAATTGCATTGAAAGGTGCAAAAGATTTTGAGAATTATTGTTATGCAGTTGTCCAATCTGTAAAAGGAATGGTTGATCAACCGGTAATTGATCAGTTGCAAAATATTACTCAGCCGGTATTAATAATATTTGGTAAAAATGATCAATTAATTCCGAATCCATATTTAAATCCCGGGTTTACAGAAGATATTGCTAGATCAGGACATACAAAAATTCCCAAAAGTAAATTGGTTTTGATTGATAATTGCGGACACTTTACACAATTTGAAAAGCCAAATCAAGTTAATGAAGAAATCAGAAATTTTCTTCGATAGTAATTCTTTTAAAAATGACTTCAGCTTATTTTCCAATTTCTATTTGCTGAAGTCATTTTCACTTCCTAGCTTCCTAAAAGTCTATTCGTAAAATGAATTTGTTATTTTTTTAGTAATTTCATGTTATTAGTGTTTTAAAAATAATTTTTGTATTTAATTTGCCGGTTAAAAATTCATCCAGCATTTAAATAGTTCAATATTTTTTAGAAAAGATACTATTACTCATGACAATACGATTTGAAAAATTTATAAAGTCTTTTAATAACAAATATGTTGTTTTCATATTACTTTTCATGAATTCAATTTTTAGTCAGACGGCAAACATTCATTTCAATCATTTATCCGTTAAAGACGGATTATCTCAAAGCACGGTGTTTTCTATTTTGGAAGATAAAACCGGTTTTATGTGGTTCGGTACTGAGGATGGTCTTAATCGATATGATGGATATAATTTTAAAATCTTTAAATATGATGCAGATGATTCAACTTCTATTTCTAATAATTTTGTTAGTGCAATTAAACAAGATTCATCAGGACAAATTTGGATAGGAACCTTACGTGGTTTATGCCGATTCAATCCGGGAGACCAAAAATTTTATAGTTATAATCACTTCGATGAATTTAATGAATCATATATTAATGACATTCATTATGATCATGAAAAAAATAGAATTTGGGTAGCTTCTACTGAAAAAGGATTATCTTATTTGGATTTAAGTACAAATGAAATTTATCAATTCAAAGTAGATGAAAATAATAGTAATAGCCTGATAAGCAATTTTGTTTATCGTATTATGCAAGACAATAAAGGAAATTTTTGGATTGGGACTAATTTGGGATTACAAAAATATGATAAAGCAAAAGGTGAATTTACAATTAAAGAAAACTTTGGTACATCTGTAAGAGATTTTTTTGAGGATTCAGATGGTCATATTTGGATTGCTTCTTTTGGAAATGGATTGATTAGATATAATCCGGAAAATAGAGAAGTAAAAAATTATAAATACAAAGCCGGCGATTTGCGAAGTTTAAGTTCTGATCGAATAATGGAAATTCATAATGGAAAAGAAAATAAAATTTGGGTTGGTACAATTGACGGTGGATTAAATTTATTCGATAAAAAAACAGAAAAAGTTGATAGATACATGAGCGATGCCGAAAATTCGCAAAGTATTAGCGGAAATTTTATAGAATTTATTTATGAAGACAGTAAAGGCATTATCTGGCTTGGTAATAACGGTGATGGGATAAATATTTATGATCCGATAAAAGAGAAATTTAAGAGATACCAAAGGGAATCAAATAATCCTAAAGCTCTTAGCGATGAGATGATTTATTCAATTTTTGAAGATCCTGATGAAATCGGAAAATCTGTCTGGATTGGCACAGATAAAGGAGGACTTAATTACTTTAACAGAGAAACCGGAAATTATACTTCCTATAAAAATGATCCATTCGATCCAAATTCGATTAGTCATAATTCAGTCAGGAAAATTTATAAAAACTATTATGGAGAAATATGGATTGGAACTTCTCGCGGAATAATGATTTTTGATAAACAGAGAAATCATTTTAAATATTTTGACGGAATGAAAGATCAATTTATGAAGATTGATGTAAGAACAATTTTCGACGATCCTATTCAGCCGGAAAGATATATGTGGATTGGAAATACAGGAAGAGGGTTAATAAGATTCGATCGTCAAAAAAAATCTCTTGAACTAATTTCTGATAATATTAATGATGAGATTCATCTTAGCAATAGATTAATAAGAGCAGCTTACGGAGATTCAAACGGAATTATTTGGATTGGAACTCTTGGCGGCGGTCTTAATAAATATGATCCACAGAATAAAACAATTAAATACTATCTAAATGATCCAGACTCTAAAAACTCAATAAGCAGCAACATTATACTAAGTATTTATGAAGACAAAACTACTGAGAACCAAGTTCTGTGGCTTGGTACTACCGGAGGTATTGATAGGTTTGAAGTAGAAACTGAAAAAATATCGAATTTCACTGAAGAATATGGACTTCCAAATAATGTTGTTTATGGAATTTTGGGAGATGATAATGGTGATTTATGGGCAAGCACAAATAAAGGAATTACAAGATTTAATCCACGAGATACTACCTTTCGGAATTATGATGTTTATGATGGTTTACAAAATAATGAATTTAATGCCGGAGCTTATTTCAAAAGCCAAAACGGTCAGATGTTTTTTGGAGGCATAGCCGGTTTTAATATCTTTCACCCTGACAGCATAATTGAAAATCCTTTTATTCCCCAAATAGTTTTTACAAGTTTTAAAAAATTTGATAAAGAAGTTGATCTTGGAAAGAGTTTACTTTTGATTGACAGAATTGAATTAAACTACGATGAAGATTTTTTCTCATTTGAATTTGCCGCATTAAATTTTACTGCTCCTGAAAAGAATAGTTATGCTTACAAAATGGAAGGCTTTGATAGAGATTGGATTTACTCCGGTTCCAGAAGATATGCAAGTTATACTAACCTTGATCCGGGAGAATACAAATTTATTGTTAAAGCATCTAATAATGACGGTGTTTGGAATGAAAAAGGTACATCATTAAATATTAGTATTTCCCCGCCGCCTTGGCTCACTTGGTGGGCTTATACTCTTTATTTGGTTGGATTGGGATTTTTTGTTTCTTCAACAAACTGGATTATTAAAAATCGTAAGAATATTCTTTCATTAAGGAAGAAAAGGATTTCTCATTACAGATTATTGGAACAAATAGGGAAAGGTGGAATTGGAGAAGTTTATAAATCTCTTGATGTTAATAGCAAAGAAATTGTAGCTCTTAAACTTCTAAGTTCGGAATTGCTGCACGATAAAGAAAATAGAATTCGGTTTTTGCAAGAAGGAAAAACAATGAAATCACTAAATCATCCGAATATTGTTAGAACTTACGAATTTGGAGAAACTGAGCAGCAAGGTTATATAGCGATGGAATATTTATCTGGCGGAACTTTAAAAAAATATATAGAAGAAAATTTTCCAATATCACAAATTGAATTAAAAAGAATTATTGAACAAATCTCATTCGGATTGCAGCTTATTCACTCGCAAGGAATAATCCATCGAGATATTAAATCTGCAAACATTATGTTAGATTCAGAAAAAAATATAAGAATAATGGACTTTGGTTTGTCTCGTTCTCCATTGGTGCAAACTATGACTACACTTGGAACAGCCATGGGAACATTGGGTTATGTTGCCCCTGAACAAATTACAAATCTTAATGTTGATCAGCGAACTGATTTATTTTCTTTCGGAGTTGTAATTTATGAAATGCTGACAAAGAAGCTTCCTTTTTCGGGCAATAATGAAATAGCTTTGATTCATGCAATTTTTAACACAGTTCCCGATAACCCTTCATCTATAAATAAAAATATAAACTTCCAATTCGATAATTTAGTAATGAAATTATTGTCAAAAGAACCTTCAGAAAGATTTGAATCAATAACTGAATTTATTGAAGAGTTTGAGAAAAAAATCAACTGATAAAATATTTCAAATGGTTGTTTCATAATCTTCATACTTATTGATCAATTTTAATCCTTTCTTTTGGGGATTTATTACTAAGACATCAAAATCTTTTTTAAGTTATATATTGTAAAAAATTCTTTTTTAGTACGAGGCAATGATGAAAATAATTGTAAAAATATTGTTAATGATTTTGGTTTTATCTCTTAGCGGAAAATCACAAGCCCAAACTGCCGAACTTAGTGGTAAGGTCATAAATATCAATAACAATGAGCCTTTAGCTGATGCAATAATCTTTATATCATATGGTTTTATGAAAAACACTAATGGTGATGGAAATTATAATATTAAAAATATTCCTTATGGCAAATACACCGTAAAGGTATCTAGACTTGGATATAAATCGCTTACTTCTGAAGTAGAGATTAGTGAATTAAATGTAATCAAAAATTTTAAGCTGGAATCCTCTTTAATTGAGCTGGGCGATGTTATTGTCTCGACAGATAGAAAGGAAAATTATCTTAGAAACTCTCCTTATTCAGGTTCTTTTGTATCACAAAAAGATATTAAAGAAAAATCATTTCAATCACTTCCAAATTTACTTAGTGAAGAGACAGGTGTTAATTTAATGCGCGATGGAATTTGGGGAACAGAAATAAATATAAGAGGATTAAGTAAAGAAAATATTGTTATTCATATTGACGGAAGTCGAGTCTCAACTTCAACAGATGTAGCTGCTAGACTCTCTATGCTTAACTTAAATGATATCGACAGAGTAGAAATTATTAAAGGAGCAGCTTCCTCAATTTATGGATCCGGTGCAACCGGCGGAATTATAAATATTATTAACAATGAGCCTGAGTTTTATTCTGGTTTTAAAATTAAAGGAAATATAAATACTGGATTTAATTCAGTTAATAAACTTTCTACATTTGCCGGTACCGTAAATAGCGGCGATAAATATTATTCCGCAAAATTTAGCGGTTCTTATCGAAAAGCTCAAAATACTCAAACCCCGGTTGGCGAGCTGGAAAACAGTCAATTCATGGACTATAGCTATTCCGGATCAATTAATGTAATTCCTTTTGATAATCATTTGTTAAAAGTGAATTATCAGTCATTTAGAGCTGAAGATGTTGGTATTCCCGGAGCTTCTGTTTTTCCGGCTTCCGCAGATGTTCGTTACCCTGACGAAACTAGAAAAATGTTTTCTACCGGATATGAGTTCCAAAATATTTCAAAAGTTCTTTATAAACTGAGTATAAAATACTCTCATCAAATTATTGGCAGAAATGTTGAAAATATCCCGAATATTATCCAAAACGTTCCCGCTACTACTACCGAACCTGCAAAAAGAGTAAGTGTTCTCAAAATTACTCCTAGAGCAGAGCACACAAGTAATAATATTCAGCTTCAAGGAAATTTAATGATGAATAAATTCAATAATTTAATTTTGGGAATTGATTATTGGGATAGAAGTTACAGCGGTGACAGAGAAAAATATCAACTTATTGAAGTGCTTGATCAACAAGGAAATGTAATAAATTCGATTAACAAAGTATTCGGAGAAAAACCTCTTCCGCTCTGTAAATACAGCAGTATTGGAGCTTATGCTCAGAATGATACGGAAATAATTATAGATAAATTCTACTTATCTCTCGGTGCGAGAATTGATAAAATAAAAGTAACCGGAGAAAAAACATTAAACCCGGTTTACGAAATAACAAATGGAAATATCAATTATTCACCGGCAAATCAAAAAGTAATATGGAATGAAGTAAACGAAGATGATTATTCATACAGCGCCAATGCAGGTCTTAGATATTCATTAACTGGAAATTTAGATTTTACTTTAAGTATGGGGCTTTCGTTTCGCTCGCCTTCATTAGAAGAGAGATTCCAATATATTGATCAAGGAAGTTTTGTTAGAGTTGGAAGTCCGAATCTTCAGTCTGAGAAAGGGAAATCTTTTGATTTGGGAATTCGATATTATTCTGAAAATCTAAAAATATTATCAAGTATTTTTTATAATTATTTCGATGATTTAGTTTCAGAAATTCCCGGCACTTTTGATGGAAGAAATGCTTTTATCAAAACTAATATCGGTAAAGCAAGACTTTATGGTTTTGACTATAGAACAGATTATAATTTTTATGAAAACTATGTTTTCTATTTTTCATTCTCTTTTGTAAAAGGGGATGATTTAATTTCGAAATCTAATTTATCTGAAATACCACCTTTGAATGGAATGGCTGGAATTAAATTTGATTTGTTTGGTTTTGCTGATGCTGAATTTAATACCATTATTGCCGCTAAGCAGAAGGATAATGCTATAAGCGAATTAGAAACTCCGGGTTATGCAATTTTTAATTTCTATTGCTCTTCCAATGTTTATAAATTTGGTGAAATTGGATTGCAAATATCTGCCGGAATTGAAAATATTTTAGATAAAGAATATAGAAACCATCTTTCTACAAATAGAGGATTTATTAAAATTGAACCGGGAAGAAATTTATTCCTAAAAGCAAATATAAATTGGTAATGGATAGAATGAAAAAAATCCTAGATATTGTAAATATAAAAATACATCATAATAAAATGTCTGAAGAAAATTAATGGTCTGGTTTTTAATTGCCTTGTTTTCCTCATTCCTTTCTGCATTTGCAGCTATATCTCAAAAGAAAGTTTTGTTCAAAAGGGGAGCGTTAGAATTTTCGTTTCTTTTATCAATTGTAAATTTAATTTTCACTTTTCCTTTTTTCTTTTTCATAGATTATTCTACAATAAACTCGTTCAATCTATTCATTCTCTTTGTTAAATCTTTAATTGGCATTGGCGCGTTTCTCTCTGTAATGACAGCTCTTAAGAATATGCAGATCAGTAATGCCTTACCACTTTTGGCTCTAACCCCCGGCTTTGTGGCAGTATTTGCATTTATTTTTCTTGGAGAAGAATTATCGTTTTATGAAACTATCGGATTAGCCTCACTAATTACTGGAACATTTATTCTTGAGAGTAAAAATCTAAAACAAATTTTGTATCCGTTCTCGTTATTCCTAAAATCTAAATATCATAGATATATTTTAGCGGCACTTTTACTTTTTACAGCTTCCTCAATAATGGATAAGCTTCTGCTTGTTAAATTGAATATGTCTCCTGTTTCTTTGATAGCTTTTCAGCATATTTATTTCGCATTAGTATTTACTGCTGTCTTTATTGGCTTCAAAGTTATTTCAAAAAAAAGCAATGAATTGCACATAAATAATAAATTCGATATAAAAAGATTTTTATTAAAAAATAATGATTTGCTCTGGATAGCTTTAATCTCAATTTTAACAATTGGTTATAGGTTTACTCATGTTCTTGCTGTTAGTATGGCTTCCGTGGCCTTAACACTTGCTGTTAAAAGAACTTCTGTATTGTGGGCAACTATTATCGGTGGAAAAATATTTAAGGATTCAGATCTACTAAAAAAAACAGTAGCTGTAATTTTTATTTTGGCAGGTGCTCTATTAATTTTAAAAAATTAGCTTAATTCTTCGCGAATAAAATCATTAGAATCTTTTTATTTACAAATTCATCCAATGCATGAATAATGAAGGATAAATTAAAATGATTATTGCAATAGGTTCAGATGGAAATTCACTTCAAAATCTTGTTTCTAAAAGATTTGGTCATGCTTCTTATTATTTAGTCTATAATTCTGATTCCAAACACTTAAATATCATTGAAAATATTGATGATGACCATTCTCATAAATTATTAAGTGATTTGATCGATTTGGAAGTTCAATATTTTATTGTTGGAAATGTTGGTCCTCATGCATTTAATATAATTTCCACTGAAAATACAAAAGTATATCTGGCGAGAAACATGAGCGTTAAATCAGCTATCGATTTGTTGCTAAAAGGTGAACTCAAAGAGTTGACAGAACCAACTGTTAAAAAAAATATCGATCATAATCATTAATGAAATATTCTAATTAGTAATGATAAAAATCGATAAGAATTTTGTCGCATTCATCTGGCATGCTTTCTGGCTCTCTCTGGCTGAAACATTTACAGAAAAAAACACAGTTCTTCCGGCTCTTATTTTACTAAATGGCGGAACTCAAATTGATGTTGGTGTATTAACCTCAATAATGATAGGGGCTCCCTTAATATCTCAATTATTATTTGCCGGCTATCTTACAAAAAAACCGTTTAAGAAAAAATTCCTCTTAGGTGGAATTTACTTAAGAGTATTTGCATTTCTAGGTGTTGGATTTTCAATTTATTACTTCGAAAATATTTCGCAACAAATTTTTATTAATATAATATTTTTATGGATGCTTCTTTTTGCATTGAGCGGCGCCTTTGCGGGAGTTTCATATTCAGATATTGTAGGGAAAAGTTTTGATAGAGCTGTAAGGAAAAAGTTTTTTGTTTATAGACAATTTCTAAGCAGTATCGGAATTCTTATCTCTGCATTCATAGTTAAACAACTTTTATCAAATATTCCCTATCCGCAAAATTATCAAACAGCTTTCCTAACCGCCGGAATATTACTTTTTATTGCTTCAATTGGATTTATGACTTTGCATGAAAAAGCATCGCAAATTTCTAATAGTTATAAAAATGTTTTTCACGTATTAAAAAGTATTCCGTATGAAATCCGATCAAATAAAACTTTGAAAAATTTTGTGATCGTCAGTAATTTAATTGGTGTCTCATTTGTTCTAACTCCTTTTTATGTTGGGTTTATAAAAAACACTTACACAATAACAAATAATGAAATTGGAAATTTCCTACTTGTCCAAGTTTTAGGAATGATCTTTTCAAATCTCTTATGGAATAAAATTGTAAGCAAAATTTCGTTTAAAGGAATTATTAAAATTGCAGTTATATTGCTAGCTTCGCTTCCAATATTAACCATGCTCTTGTCTTTATTGGGTAATATTGAATATTATTATTTTATATTTTTTCTAGTAGGTTCGGCAATTAGTGCTCAAAAGATTGCAAATGAAGGGGTGATTATTGAAATATCTAACGAAGCGAACAGACCTCTTTATGTGGGAATTATTGGAACGCTAAATTTAACAATTGCATTTTTCCCGCTGCTACTTGGGTTATCATTTGAAATAATTGGGTACTTTCCAATATTTATTTCGCTTTCCCTGATTACTTTATCAGCACTTTATTTTATAAATAAAATGGTATGTCCGGTTGATTTGGAAAAAATAGAAAATTTATAAAAGAAATAAAAATTTATGCAAAGTATTTTAAAGAGTAATAAATATTAAAAAAATAATTTTTCTTTTCATTCAGATTCAATTGGTAAATCATTTCTTCCGCCCCATTCAGTCCAAGACCCGTCATAAATTGCTAAATTATTATAACCGCAAATTTCTGCTGCCAGAGCCACAATGCATGCAGTAACTCCGGAACCGCAAGTAAATACCAATTTGTGATCATAAGATTTTGCGACGGAACTAAAAATTTTTGATAATTCATTTCTCTCAATAATTTTACCATCATTTAAAACTAAGTTATAAGGAATATTTAATGATGATGGAATATGTCCCGATCTTAATCCTGCTCTTGGTTCCCCTTCAGTCCCTTTAAATCTCCCTTCGGAACGTGCATCCAAAATTATTACTCTTTCATTATTAATACTTGCTTGAATATTTTTTAAGGAAAAAATAGTTCCTGGATTAAACTGTGATTTAAAATTTCCAATAATATTTGGTGAGGCTTCTTTATCATCTAATGGAAAACCTAAGCTAATCCACATCGGCAATCCACCTTCAAGAACAAAAACATCTTTATGTCCCATAGCTTTGAACATCCACCAAGCACGCGGTGATGAATAGATTCCCTTATTATCATAGACAATTATTTTACTGTTTTTATTAACTCCAAGTTTGCTTACTTCATTTTCAAATAATTCCGGCGAAGGCATCATATGTGGAAGTGAACTGGATAAATCGCATATTCTTTCGTCATAATCAAATCTTCTTGCACCTTTTATAAATATTTTTTCTGATTGAATAATTTCACCGGAAGCAGTTTTTTGCATGCTTGCATCAAGTATAACTATATCAGAATCTTCTAAATGATCTCTTAGCCATTCAGCAGTTACAATTGGGTTATTCATTTTTAATTCCAAAATATTTTTTGAACATTCATCATGGTTGCGAATATAACAATCTCATTTCTAATTTAATTATATTACCGCATCAATTAAATAAAATTGGCAAGCTTCAATGCATTCAAGACTACTTATTTTTTCGATCATGGTAATTCTCTTATTGTCATGTACTTCAGAACAAAATAAAAATCAAATTAAGCTAAAGTCCGAAAGTAAATCTGTTAAAGTTCCTATCGATTCATTTTATTGTTATGCAAAAGGAATTCTTAAGGATAAAAATTCAATAAAATTTCAATTTGATAAAATAGAATATTTCCAGTCTGACATTGCTTATAAGGAAATGTTAAAAGATGGCTTGATTACAGAAAATGAAATGCCGCCAAACAATATTTATATAAGGAACAATGAAGAATCAGTAGAAACGGCACTGATAGATTCTTCAACTTCAATATTAATGCAGACTTTATCTTACGATGAACTGGGGAATTTTAGCATCAATGAAAAAATAAATATTGATGAGTTTACAAAACTACTTTATCCCAACTATGAAAGGAATTTTATCAATTATCCTTTCTTAGTAAAAATAAAAAACAATAAAATAATTCAAATCAAGGAAGAATATATTCCTTAGTTATTCAAAGAGGCAGTAATGAAATTGATTTTATCTCTAATACTATTATCGTTTTTATCCTTAAGCGCTCAAATTAATTTTGAAACCGTTTTCCAGAAATCTTATAGCGATCTTCCGTTTTCGTTGAGAATTGAAAACTCCGGAATTTATGCGGTTTCAAGTTTTGATATTTATGAAAATCAGATTGCATTAAAAACATATGATGATTCTTTCGTTTATTTATTTCTAAAGGGAAAAGAAGATTTTCAAAAAATAAATTCGATTTATGAATATGATGCTGTTATTAATAATGAAAATATAATTTCAAACGGAATTGATCAAAATGAATTGCCAATTATTACAAAAAAAATATTTGGAAATAATCAAAGTCAAAATGCGATAGATAAAAATGGAAAATTATTTCTAAATAATTCTTTGGCGGTTTCAGTAAAAATATCTCAAGATAAATTAGAGTTGTTTTCTGAATTTCTTTTGGATAGAAAAAAAGAAATTCAATTCCCAAATTCTCTGGCATATTCATCAATAATTGGAATAGATAAATATTCTAATCACTTTATTCTTATTGAAGAATTTGAATCTCACATACCTTTAAAAGTTAAACGAAGCATTTTAACAATCGATAAAAATTCTGAAGTAAAATCGAAATTAAGTATTCCATTAGTAAAATATTTGTCCTTAATAAAAGAGTTTCAAATTGATGAAGAAGGAAATTTATATCATTTTTATTCAGAAGAAAGCAGTTTTTCAATTATAAAAATACGCGGACTTGCAAATTCAAATAAAGCTGATTTGGTCTATCCGATGGAATTTCAGAAAGAAATACATTTTAATGAATTTGTAAAAACAACTGAATATAAAGGGATTAATCCACTCGAAGTTCAAGCTTTAGCAAGCAGATTGGGTGCTGTAAAAATTGGAGAAAGATATGTTCTTCATAAATATTCAGTATCATCCAAAAATTTAGCCCCAACAAACACAACAGCATCTGATGGAGATGTGGTAAGAACTCCGCCTTGGCTTGTTGAAGGTATTAACGCAAAAGTCCCTTATAAGTGGGGAGGTTTTCAATCTATTAATCAATTTACATACGGAATTGCCACAGGAAAATATGCCGGTGATATAAATACTTCGGGTGTTTCCGCTTATGCTGTTGGTGTTGATTGTTCCGGTTTTGTAAGTCGCTGCTGGCAGTTAACTTATCATTCCGCAACCAGTATGATGCCTAATATTACTACTCAATATGGCGATTGGAATTCTTTAAGACCCGGAGACGCAATTCACAAAGTCGGTCATGTCCGTTTATTTATTGAACGAAATGATGATGGAAGTTTTAAAATTGTAGAAGCTTCTGCTAGAGATTGGGGCGTTTCTTATTGGTCTTATAAAGCATCGGATTTAACTACATATACTCCTCGTTACTACAATAATATGAGTAATGATTATACATTTAATAGACCAACAATGGTTAAAGCCGAGATCGATATTTCGGATGATATTAAACTTACTTGGGATGCAGATACTGTTGATGTTTCTCATTTCAAAATATATGGTTCCAAAGATGGAATAAATTGGTTACCGATTTTGGAAATTCCAAAGGAGAACAGCTCAGTTGTTTTTAATAATTCAAACGAGTATTTATCGTTTAGAATCTCTTCGATAATTAATGACTTATCATCAACTGAGGGAAATTGGTCAAACGTTCTTTCGGTATATAATGTTAACGGCGAAAATAAAATTTTAATTGTTGATGGATTTCAAAGAAGCAGAGGAACCGGAAGCTGGCAAGGTCCCGGACATATTTTTGTTGATAAATATGCAGCAGCAATAAAGGAATTAAATCATTCTGTTGAGTCTATTAAGAATGATGCATTTATTGATGATAATTTTTCCTTAGAAAAATATTCAACTGTATTTTGGATTTCCGGCGATGAAAGCACTACTTATGAAACGTTTAACAGTCAGGAACAAAGCATTGTAAAAAAATATCTGGAATCGGGAGGAAACTTATTTGTTTCCGGAAGTGAAATTGGATGGGATTTGTCAAACAAAGGATCTGAGGATGATAAATTATTTTATACCGATTATTTGAAAGCTTCTTATGCAGCTGATGATGCCGGTGTTCTTAATGCTGCGGGAATTGAAGGTTCTATTTTCGATGGCATTTTTGCAAGATTTGGTCAGACTTACGAAGAAGATTATCCAGATGTAATTAATCCGACAAATGGGAGTTTTCTCTGTTTCAGTTATTCTAATGGCAAAGGAGCCGGAATAAGTTATGATGGAATTTTTGGAAATTCTGATCTTCGTGCTAAATTAATTTATTTATCCTTTCCAATAGAAACTATTGCAAATGATTCCGTTTTTAATTCATTAATTTCTAAATCAATTGACTTTTTTGATAACCCGGTTTCTGTGGAAAGTGAAAGCAACATTCCAAAGAAATTTAGTTTATCGCAAAATTTCCCGAATCCTTTTAACCCAACCACAATAATTAATTACTCACTGCCAAGTAATGAGTTTGTTAATTTGAAAGTTTATGATATTCTTGGAAATGAATTAGTAACTCTAGTAAACGAAAGCCAAAAAGCGGGAAAGCATAAAGTTAATTTTAACGCAGAAAATTTACCGAGTGGAGTTTATATCTACCGGTTGAAAAGCGGCAGTTACATTGATTCAAAGAAGATGATCTTAGTAAAATAGTGACAAATAAGTTTTCCAAAAAAATAGTTTTATCAATTACCTTCGGGATTTATTAACTCTTGAAGGTTATTGATTTAATCTCCTAAAGTAATTTTTTCGTTTTGTGTCCTCTTAGTCTAAAGTTAAATAATATTTTTAAGATTTTTCTAAATAATTGCTAAACAATTCCGGTTTTTGTTCGATAATCAAGTGGAATCGGAAATTCTTAAATAATTAATAATTAATATAACTAGAGACTGTTGAAGAGTTATAAAGAAATGACCGTAGTTTACTTTAAATTGCAAAATGGCCAATAGTTGTTTAAAATAATTTGGAGAAACCATGTGCGCTATAAAAAGGAAAATCGAATTAGGATTTACGTCCGATAAATTTGTTGCCGGAACACACATCTGCTTAATTTATAATAGCGAAGAAGAAAGAAGAGATACAATTTCCAAATTTCTTGTAAGTGGAATTAAAACAGGCGAAAAAGTTGGATATTTTTCTGATAATAATAATCACAAATATGTTGTTAATTGGCTGGAAGAAAAGGGAATTGAAGTTGAAGAAGCTTTCACAAAAGGTCAATTAAGTATAAGCAATGCTTCAGATACTTATCATCCTAACGGTATGTTTGTTCCTGAAGAAATGCTAGAAACTCTAAAATCATATTATAAAAAGTCTTGCGATGAAAATTATTATTCATCAAGAGTAAGTGGTGAAATGACTTGGGCACTAAAAGATGTTCCGGGTTCAAATCGACTTATGGAATATGAATCAAAAATTAATGATCTTGTTATAGACTATCCGGTAACTGCAATTTGCCAGTATGATGCAAATCAGTTTGATGGAAATATTATCCTCGAATGTCTAAAAGTTCATCCGTATATGATTGTTCACGGACAAATAATGTATAATCCCTTTTATATTTCCACAAAGGAATATTTGAATTCTAAGTGTTAATATAGTGTTGCTAAAAACAATAAATTGATTTCAGTTTCTATAAATATTTTTATCACTGATTCAAATAAAATAGACTATTTATCAAAAGGAACGGGTTATTTAAGAAAGCAAATAGAAGGCAGAGATGAACTTTGAAAACAATTCATTAAAAAGAAAATGAACCAAAACTACAAAAAAGAATTTGGTATTTTAAGCGCTCTTCTTGCATCGCAAAGCATAATACATGTTTTTCCTTCAATTAAGCAAGTAGCTGAGTTTAGTGCGGGAGCATTAAAAAGTCTAGGATGTTTTGAAAATTCTGGATTTTCTCTGCAAAATTTTAATGAAACCTTGGGAGATAAATTTCCCGAATCTGAAGAGCTGACGGGATTAGTTAATCTGCAACAAGGAAAATTAAAAGAGCAATCAATTAATTTTAATTTTCAAGAGAATATTGCAACAATTTCCCTTAAAACGTATTCAAATTTTTTCGGATTTGCAATTCTGAAAATTAGCGATCCTAAATGTTTCGAACTATTCAAACCAGCAATAAACAATTTTATAAATACGCTAACAGTTCATATTGAAAATATTATCCAGAATCAAGAAATAGCACAACATCATTTACATCTAAAAGATCTGGTTGAAAAGAGAACTTCGGAGCTAAAATTAGAAATATCTCAACGTAAAGAAATTCAAGAACTTCTTGAAAAAAGCGAGAAGAAATTCAAAACTATTTATGAGGTTTCTCCGGTTGGTATTGAATTATTTGATGCTGACGGAAAAATGTTAGGATTGAATGATGCTTGTCTAAAAATATTTGGCTTGGAAAACGCATCTTATGTAGATTCATTTAATTTGTTTGAAGATCCAAATTTAGATTCTTCTTTATTTGATAAACTTAAAAATGGCAAACTTATTAGAAAAGAAATCGAATTTGACTTTGGAAAAGTTCATGCTCTAAATCTTTATAAAACCGATAAAAACGGAATAATTTTTTTAGATTTAATAATTACACCAATAAAAGGAATATTTGCAAAATCTGATATTAACTATATAGTTTATATCCGCGATATTACAGAAAGTAAAAAGTATGCAGATGAAATAAAAAAAAGAAATGATGAGTTGAACAAGATAAATGCTGAAAAAGATAAGTTCTTTTCTATAGTTGCTCATGATCTCAGAAGTCCTTTTCAAGGATTTTTGGGTCTTACAAGTTTATTAGCCGATAATATTTCTGATTTTACTAATGAAGAAATTACCGATATAAATAAAAGAATAAATAATAATGCGCGAAATCTTTTTAAACTGCTTAATGATCTTTTAGAATGGGCAAGCATAAAAAAAGGAACTTTTGATTTTGAACCGATAGAAAAATCACTTTTTGAAATCTCAAATGATTCTTTTGATGCAATTAAACAAAGTGCGCTTCAAAAGAATATCACTTTACAAAATGATATACCGGATAATATAAATGTTTATGCTGATGAAAAGATGATTCGTTCTGTAATTCTAAATCTTATCACAAATGCTGTTAAATTTACTAATCATGGTGGAAAAGTAATTTTAAATGCTACGCAAAATGAACATGATTTAATTCAAATTTCAGTTTCTGATAATGGAATTGGAATGAAACCGGATCTAGTGAAAATGCTTTTTAAAATTGATGAAAAAGTTGGTATTGACGGCACAGACGGTGAAAAAAGTACCGGATTAGGTCTTCTTTTATGTAAAGAATTTATTGATATACATAAAGGAAAAATTTGGTGCGAAAGCCAAGAAAATGTAGGAACAACATTTTATTTCACATTGCCAAAAAATAAAACAGAACTTTAGAAAACAAAGACATTTTAGTAGGTCATAAATAGAAAAAGCCTAAAGAAAAAATCATCAGGCTTAAAATAATGTTGAGGTGAAGGTGGGATTCGCACGCCTATGGCGGGTTGCAGCCCATCGCTTAAATTCCGATTAATTTAAGATATTCTCTTCCTTTACCTGACTTAAAGAAAGTTTCTCTATTTAACGCTTCTTCTTTGGAAATAAACTCTTCGGTATAAATTAATTCAAGAGGTCTACGATTTTTTGTTGATTTTACTTTTCCGGAATTATGCTCACTCAATCTTCTGTTTAGATCGGAGGTCATTCCAATATATCTTTTGGAATCTTTAAGAGAAGTCAATATGTAAACATAGTAGGTCATAAATAAGAAAAGCCTGAAGAAAAAATCATCAGGCTTAAAAAAATGTTGAGGTGAAGGTGGGATTCGAACCCACGAATAAAGGTTTTGCAGACCTTCGCCTTAAGCCACTTGGCTACTTCACCAAAAAAATAATTATAATCTTATCACAAACAATACTTTATAAAAAAAAATCCACACTTAGTGGATTAGAGAGCGGGAAACGAGACTCGAACTCGCGACATCAACCTTGGCAAGGTTGCGCTCTACCAACTGAGCTATTCCCGCATATTTGCATATTATATAAGAACAAAAATTAGAGTACAAAATATAAGAGTAATTAGATAATCATGCAACTTTCTTTTTTATTTACGTGAGCCGTGAATAAACCCTCTATAAGGTCTTGAATGCTGAATTGTTATAAATGCCTTATTATCAATATTCTCAATTAATGATCTAACTTGCTTTAAATCTCTTCTTCTAATAATAATTATTATAATTGCAAGCCCGCCGGTACTTCCTTCTGCCGGAATTAATGTAACTCCGTATTTGGATGAACGAAGGCTATCGGCAATTTTATCGGAGAATCTTTTCGATATGATATTTATCTGAACATATCCTAAAGCAACTTTTTCTTCTAATGTAATCCCGAGTATATTTCCTATTCCAAATCCGGTTGCGTATGCAAAAAGATTTAAAGTTTCATCCATATTGTTTACAATAAACCGCATTGCAAAAATCCAGATTAAAACTTCAAAAAAACCTGCTAATCCTGCAAAATATTTTTTCCCTTGAACTACAAGAATTGTTCTAAATGTGCCAATCGTTACATCGCTCATTCGCATTAAAGCTATTAGTAATGCACCAAAAATTATATCAATCATAAATAAATCTTATTTAAATGTGAACTCAAAAATTAAGTAAAGAAATTGTATTTTATTAATAGAAAATGGAAATAATAAAAAAATGTACGAATCTGAAAGAGAAGAATTAGTAAATCAGCTCAGGAAAAAAGGAATTACTAACGAAAAAGTTCTCGATGCAATGTTGAATGTTGAGAGACATCTTTTTGTACCCGATGTTGTTAAATATCATGCTTATAAAGATATTGCTTTGCCGATTGGACATGGGCAGACAATTTCGCAGCCATATACAGTTGCTGTAATGACTCAAGCTCTTAATCCCCAAAAAAATGATAAAATTTTAGAAATTGGAACAGGTTCCGGTTATCAAGCGGCGGTTCTAACCAAAATGGGTGCAAAAGTTTTTACAATTGAAAGAAACAATGAAATTTACAATTCCGCATTAAAATTATTTGATTTGCTCCATTTGCGCATAGCTTCCAGATGTAGTGATGGTACTATCGGTTGGGATGAATTTGCGCCCTATCAAGGAATTATTGTAACTGCCGGCGGTCCTTCTATCCCCAAAAAATTGCTTAAACAGCTTGCGGTTGAAGGGAAACTTGTTATTCCCGTGGGAGATAGAAAAACTCAAACTCTTAACATAATTTCTAAAATTGATGAAGAAACATTTAAAATGAAAGAAGTTCCAAACTTTGCTTTTGTTCCGCTTATTGGGAGGGAAGGTTGGAAAAATTAGTATTCGTTATTGTTGGTCCGACCTGTTCCGGAAAAACTTCTCTTGCAATTAAATTGGCGCAAAAATTAAATTCGGAAATAATTTCAGCCGATAGCAGACAGATATACAAACACCTTAATATTGGAACAGCAAAACCAACTTTGCATGAAAGGAAGTTAATAACACATCATTTTATTGATATGCTTGATCCAACAGAAGATTTTAATGCAAGTCTATTTGAAATGGATTCTCTTAAAATAATCCAGAATCTTTTTGTGGAAAATAAAATTCCTATCTGTGCCGGTGGATCTGGATTATACATTAGGGCTTTGGTTTATGGAATATTCGATTCGATTGATAATGACGTTGAGTATAGAAACGAGCTTCATTCTCTTAAAGAAAAATTTGGGAATGAGTATTTGTACGATTTATTAAAAAAAGTAGATCCGGAAAGTGCTTCTAAAATGCTACCGCAAAATTGGAAAAGAATTATGCGCGCGTTGGAAGTTTTTAATTTATCCGGTAAACCAATTTGGAAAATTCAACAAGAACATAAAAGGGAAACGGAAATTAATTTTCTTCAATTTGGATTGAATTGGAAAAGAGAAGTTTTATATGAAAATATTGAGAACAGAGTAGATAAAATGATTGATGAAGGTCTTGTTGAAGAAGTTTCCGGATTAATAAATAAATATGATAAAAATCTGAATTCCTTAAATACAGTTGGCTACAAAGAAATAATTGAATTTTTAGAAAACAAAATTTCTTTAGAAAGAGCAGTTGAATTAATAAAAAGGAATACAAGAAGATACGCAAAAAGACAAATGACTTGGTTTCGGAAAGATGAAAATATTGAATGGATAGATATAAATACTTCCGAAGAAATCGACTCAATCTCAAATAAAATTCTCAAAAAAATAAATATTTCTTAAAAAAAGAAATCTCAATCCAAAATATCTTTAGCCTTTTCAAATCCCAAATTGCAATCAATCCTTATCTTTTTCCCTTTTGCCTTACCACGTTTGACGTTTCACATTTGATGTTTCACGTTTGCTGTTTCATCAAAATAAAATTCGAATTGATTAAAACAAAGATTTCGTATATTTGTCCCTTGCTTTTAATTATGGTTTACAAAAAAAATCGCACATAAATTTTGACATTTAATTGATTTTTTATGTAATTAAATCAATAACCAAAAAAGAGGGAAGATAATATAAATTGAGAAAATGGCGTATTGAAGACTCATCGGAACTTTATAATATTAATGGCTGGGGAATAAATTTCTTTTCCATTAATGATAAAGGAAATGTTTTTGTAACACCTAAAAAAGACGGCGCTGAAGTTGATCTTAAAGAACTGATAAATGAATTGCAGCTTAGAGATGTTTCAACACCGGTTTTACTGAGGTTCACTGACATACTGGATAGTAGAATTGAAAAGATGGCTAGCAGTTTTAAAACTGCGGCAGATGAGTATAATTATAAAGCCCAAAATTTTATTATTTATCCAATCAAAGTAAATCAAATGCGTCCGGTGGTTGAAGAAATAGTTGCCCACGGAAAGCGCTATAATATTGGACTTGAAGCCGGCTCTAAGCCTGAACTCCACGCCGTTATTGCTATTAACACCGATAGCGATTCTCTCATTATTTGTAATGGTTATAAAGATGAAGATTATATAGAGCTAGCAATTTTAGCTCAGAAAATGGGACGAAGAATTTTTCTTGTTGTAGAAAAATTGAACGAATTAAAACTGATAACTCAAATTGCTAAAAAGCATAAAATAAATCCTAATATTGGAATTAGAATTAAACTTTCCAGCTCCGGCAGTGGTAAATGGGAAGACAGCGGCGGCGATGTAAGTAAATTTGGTCTTACTTCAAGTGAACTTTTAGAAGCTCTCGATTTTCTAGAGAAAAATAAAATGAAAGATTGTTTGAAGCTTGTCCACTTTCATATCGGGAGCCAAATAAATAAAATTAGAAGATTTAAAGTGGCTCTTCGTGAAGCTTCTCAGTTTTATGTACAGCTTCATCAACTTGGTTTTAATGTTGAATTCGTTGATATTGGCGGAGGGCTTGGCGTTGATTACGACGGAACCCGCTCTGCTAACAGCGAAAGCAGCGTAAATTACAGCATTCAAGAATATTTAGCAGATGCAATTTCTACAATGGTTGATGTAAGCGATAAAAATGATCTGCCGCATCCAAATATTATTACTGAATCGGGAAGATCGTTAACTGCACATCATTCTGTTTTGGTTTTTGAAGTTCTGGAATCTTCTACTCTCCCTGTCTGGGATGAAAATGAAGATATAAATGAAGATGATCATGAATTAGTTAAAGAAATATACAACTTGTGGGAAAATCTGAATCAACCAAAAATGTTAGAAACTTGGCATGATTCACTTCAGATAAGGGAAGAAGCGCTTGATAGATTCAGCTTAGGTTTACTCGATCTAAAAACTAGAGCTCAAGTTGAAAGATTGTTTTGGTCTGTTGCTAAAGATTTACACCAAATGACAAGTGAATTAAAACATGTTCCCGATGAGCTAAACTATTTAAGAAAACTTTTATCGGATAAATATTTCTGCAATTTTTCCTTGTTTCAATCACTGCCGGATTCATGGGCAATTGACCAAATATTTCCAATTATACCCATTCAAAGATTAGACGAAAAACCAGAAAGAAGCGCTACAATTCAAGATATTACGTGTGACTCTGACGGTAAAATTGATAATTTTATTGCGACTAAAAACTTCTCTTATTATCTGCCGGTACACGCACTAAAACCTAAAGAACCTTATTATATTGGAGTATTTTTAGTTGGGGCTTATCAAGAAATTCTCGGTGATCTTCATAATTTATTCGGTGATACAAATGTAGTTCACATTTCCGTAGATGAAAACGGATATTCTATTGATCAAATTATTGACGGTGAAACGGTTGCCGAAGTATTGGACTATGTTTTATATAACTCAAAGAAATTAGTAAGAATAGTAGAAACATGGGTTACTTCTTCAGTTAAAGCCGGAAAAATTACTCAAGCAGAAGGGAAAGAATTTTTATCCAACTACCGCTCAGGTCTTTATGGATACACATATTTAGAGTAAATGTTTTACACTCTCAAAAATTTCCTAAAAAGCATCATCCCGGACTTGATCCGGGATCTTATCTGTAGCGTCCTGAAATAGGTTGACTTTTTTTGTTTTCAAATCAACTTATTTCATTACAGTGTAAAATATCTTGTCCTATAAATAATTATCAGAATTATATGTAGGATATCCTAGGAAGTAAAATTGAAATTCTATTAAATAAAGAAAAATTTCAAGATTTCAAGAAGATGCTTTTTTTGAAAATAAAAAATCAGCAATAAGAAAGAGTAAAGTAAATAAACAAATTTATATCGTTTTCTAAAAACATATCAAAATGTAGTCATCAGTTTACAATATTAGATTTTGGTTTGATACTTCATACTGATGACTACATTTAGAATAGATTAAAATTCCTCACAAATCGAACTAAAATAATAAATATTCAAAATTATAAAATCTATTCAGGAAATAGAGCGGACTATTTTCCACCAACCGGAGTTAGTTTAATTTTGATAACTTCTTTATATGAATCTAAATCTACTCCATCCCAATGCGCTCTAAAAACAAAATTAAGATTATAAGTTTGACCTTCAGGTCCGGTTAATTTTCCATTTGCTTTATAACCAAATGCATTTGAATTATTCCCTCCCTGAAGATATGCGTAAACATCATTATCAGTCGCAATTAGCTTAACTGTTCCGGTAGCTATTGCAGGTACGGCTGCATAATAAGAGCAATTGTCAGGATATTCATGCGGCCAAGCTCTAACTTCAGCATAAACATCATTTCCTTTTATCTTTTGAATCACCCTATCAAAAACTTCAGGATCGCTATTGGGTAGAATAATATCTTTAAAATCAAATTCATCTAAAATTGGGTATCCATCGGCACACCATTGATCACTATTAGCCCCAACACGTAATCTTAATCCGGTCTCCCAATCAAAAAATGTAAACACATTTTCAGCTGAATATCTAAATATTTCCGCACCTGCATTTGCTGGTTTCATAAGTACAGGCTCATTGTCATCAATCGCCTCAATTGGATTAGATTGATTTTGACAGCTTATGAATACTATTCCACTTAAAAAGAATGCAAACAAAAATCTAATTAGATTTTTCACAATTCTTCTCCTTATAAAATTAAATAAATATTATTTCGTCTGAATTTTCTATTAAATCAGCTGTGAACAGCAGTCAAATTCAAATAAAAATTTGTTCTCAATGACACTTGTTATTCTTAATAAATAATTTGTCGATTATTTTACTTGACTATTTTCTAGCCAGCGTAATTTGAAGCAATTTTTGTCATCTATATTTTTATATTTTTTTCTTTTCTTTCATAGGCATCACCTCCTTATTGATTTTCTTATTATTCAAACAGGCTGCCCGATGCATAGGAAGTTTCTTTTTTACAGTTTCCTCCAGTTTATTAAGAAATAAATTCTTTACTTATCTTGCATGAACTTTTGTCATTAAAATAGAATACTAAACAGTGAAACAAATTCTTGCGATTCCTTAAATAAGAATTTTTCAGAATTATTTTTATAATGAAAATTCTGTTTTTAACAGCAAAGAATTCACAAAGAAAATATTGTTATTATTTCGAAATTACCTTGGGAGAAGCTAAATTTTTGCAGGAGAGAAAGTTCTATACTGTCATCAGAACATTCCTCTCAAGGTGGAAATTATTAATTAGAATGAAGCAAAATGTCAAAAAATAACTTTGACATTTTTAGAAATTATCTAACTAATTTGCAATCTATATTTTTTTAAAAATAGAAGCAATAGTGATTTATAATTAATTAACAGCAAATTGAGCGGTAATCTAAATTACAATATAATCCTTACAAAGCTAGATGCATATATACCATAATCATAGTTGCCAATTATGATTTTCAAGACCCGTCCGGAATTGCTTTAAACTGACATACGACAAAATATTCCTCAAATACCGGGAATCCTAAAATGTGATATAATCGGTTTAAACTTTCTTTTAAAACAAATAAGCTCAAAAGAAAACCTTAGATTTTCAATAATTGTAACAAACAAAAAGAAGCTGCCTCAAATCCTCGCAGAGGATTTGTAAATAATTTCCTCCAATTTAAGCCGAAATCAAAAAATAAATACTATTTATACAAAAAATCCTCCTTTCAAAAATTCTTTTAAAATAGAGTGGTTCCACTCTATCTAATTCATTTTATTAAGCATACCTTAAGTCCGGAATAAAATTAAAAAATAGACTTGGTATTAAATGAAATTATTAATTGTTGATGATAACAAAGAAATGCGAAAATCAATCCGTTCCATTATTGCAAGTAACGGCGATTTGGTTTTTGAGTGTGAAAACGGAAGTACGGTTTTATCGGTTTACACTAAAGAAATGCCGGATTGTGTTTTTATGGATATAAATATGCCAATAATGAACGGAATAGAGGCAACTGAAAAACTTATTAAGAATTTTCCAAAAGCCAGAGTAATAATCATTTCAAATTATAATGATGATGAACTCCGCGAAGAAGCAAAATCTGCCGGAGCTGAAAAGTATTTTATAAAAGATAATTTAATGGAAGTAAAAAATTATATAAAAGGGAAATACATATTATGAATAACATACATTTATTTAGCATAGGTCGATCAGCACTTAGCATACAAAGAAATCTACTCTACTTGATTTTAATAACTTTTTTTCTACTAGCAAAAACAAATGCGCAATATTTGGAACAAGGTGGAAAACTAAACAATGGTTATACTATTGCTAAGCTCGGAACTTCGGTTTCAATTTCGGGAGATGGAAATACTGCAATCATAGGGGGGCCTACGATTAATTCTTATAAAGGTCAGGCCATGATTTTTACGCGTAGTAATGGAGTATGGACACAGCATAGCATTCTTACTGGAGCTGAATCAACGTTTGGTGATCAGCAAGGGACAGCTGTTTCAATTTCAGGTGATGGAAATACGGTTATAATTGGTGCTCCGTTCCATGATGCTAGCATCAGCAATGGAGGTGGAGCCTGGGTATTTTCATTAAGTGGAGGCGTTTGGACTCAGCAAGGATTACTTGTTGGTTCAGGTGGTAAAAATTCAAGCAACCAGGGCTCTTCAGTTTCCCTTTCATATGATGGAAATACAGCTATAGTTGGTGGTCCTAACGATGATATTTCTAAAGGTGCGGCTTGGGTATTTACACGCAGTGCAGGAGTTTGGACTCAACAAGGAAGTAAATTTTTTGGCTCTGATCATGCTGGTCTCGGAGGGCAAGGATATTCAGTTGCTCTTTCAGGTGATGGAAACACCGCTTTAGTAGGCGGAGGTGATACCTCTTATAAAGGATCAGTTAATTTATTAGGATCATGCTGGGTCTTTACACGCAGCGATGGAGTTTGGACTCAGCAGGGTACTAAACTTTTTGCATCTTCATTAGGATCGAGTGTTGCACTTTCTTCTGATGGTAATACAGCAGTTATCGGTCATTCAGAATCAGGTAGTAATAAAGGAACAACTCTTATATATACCAGAAATGCCGGAGTTTGGACTCAGCAAGGCAGCAATCTTTTGGGTAGCGGGGGCACAGATTATGATAAGCAAGGTTCTTCAGTTTCCATTTCCGGAGATGGGAATACTGTCGTAACCGGAGGACCTGTTTCAGGAGCTAATGGTTTAACTTGGATATTCACGCGCAGTAACGGTGTTTGGACTCAATTAGGTAGTTCATTATTAGGAACCAATGCAAACCCACCACATCTTGGGTCCTCTAGTCAAGGTTATTCTGTTGCTATTTCGTCAGACGGATCAACGATTCTTTCGGGCGGTCCAGAAGATTATGGCTCAGGTGCTACCTGGGTATTTTATAACCCAACAAGAACCTCATCTTCAAGTGGTAATTGGAATGTGGCTTCAACTTGGTTACAGAATCGTGTACCTGTTGCAGGAGATGTTGTCTCTATAACTAACGGTAATAATGTAGTGCTCAATGTAAACCCATCAGCAAGCACCATCACGGTAAATAGTGGAGGCACTCTTACTGTTAGCAGTACTCGGAGTCTATCCACATCCCTTACCATAAATGGAACTATGAGCGTAGGCGGTGCCCTTACCATAAATAGTACAGTAACAAATAATGGTACACTCAATTTGAATATCGGAGGTTCTATTCTTTTTAATACGAATCCGGTTCCAGCACTGGCCGGGACTTTTAATTGGAATAGCGGCAGCCTTACGGTTGGATCATCTATTGATTTTACATTGACAAGTTCACTAACTATACCTTCTGGAGGAACCTTGCAAAATAATGGTTTAATTTCACTAAATAATGGAATATTGCTTCAAAGTAATGGATCTTTATCAAACAGTGGCACATTAAACCTAAATTCCGGAGGCACTCTTAGCTTTAATAAATTATCCTCGTCATTGCCCGCCGGAACTTTTAACTGGAATACCGGCGGAAATTTAAAGGTAGGAAGTAATGGAAATTTAACCGTATCAAATTCATTTGACGTACCTGTTAGTTGTAATTTAATAGTAGATGGTAGTTTTAGAGTATATAACTCCTCGGCTATGACCAACAGTGGTACCATAACTGTCAACGGATTTTTTTATGTCGATGGGAACTCTAGCTTTACAAACTCATCCGGTGGAAATTTGAATATTTCTTCTGGTGGTTACCTTTATAGCGGGAGTGCTTATGAGAATGGAACAGTTACTAATAATTCTGGCGGTATTGTATCTATAAGCGGTAAACTCGACAATAGAGAGAAGGGAACTGTAACCAATAACGGATCTCTAACGATAAATAATTTAGGATATTTAGATAATTACAACATCTTTACAAATAATGGTTCTATTGTAAATAATTACAGTTACTTCGCAATTAGCTCTTCTACAACAAGTAATAACGGTACCTTCACAAATAATTCCAACTTGCTTACTAATGCCGGTATTTTCAACTCAAACGGAAACCTCATATTAAATACGGTTAACGCGGCATTACCAGGCGGTACTTTTAACTGGAATAGTGGCACATTAACTATCGGCAGCAACGGCAGTTACGCTGTTTCAAGTCCATTAACAGTTGTAACAGGAAGAACTTTAGCAGTAGATGGGAGTCTCACCATTGACACAGATAAAACATTGACGGTAAATTCCGGAGGTGCACTGACGATTAATTCCGGTGGTATTCTAATTAACAATTCAACCACAGGTTTGGTTGATAATGGCACAATTACAAACGGTGGTACGCTGACTAATAATGGTGGAATAGAATTAAATACCGGTGGAAACTTTGTATTAAATTCAAATCCGGCTTCCTTGCCAGGAGGGACGTTTAATTGGAATAGCGGTGGAACTTTATCCTTAGGGAGCAGCGGCGATTTTACTAATTCAACTACATTTACTGTTCAAACCGGAAGAATATTTCAGATTGAAGGGACATTTACAAATAGCGGGACATTAACTTTAGATTCAGGAAGCAATTTAGTTCTTAACGCAAGTCCCGCAATAATACCGGGCGGTACTTTTAATTGGAACGATGGAAGTAAATTAACAATTGGGTCGAGTGGGACATATACGAATTCAACTACATTAACAATCCAATCCGACAGAACGCTTGAGGTGATAGGCACATTAACTAATTCCGGAACGTTAAGTATTGCTTCAGGCGGAAACCTTTTGCTAAACAATAATTCTGCTTCACTTCCCGCAGGTACGTTTAACTGGAATAGCGGGGGTAAAGTAACAATAGGTTCAAGCGGGAGTTTTACTCAAAGCAGTGAATTCACAATTCCTACTGGAGCAACACTTCAAGTTGATGGTACATTTGCAAACGGATCAACGCTAACTAATAATGGTGGAGTTACATTAAACAGTGGTAGTCTTACTATTAATAGCAATTCATCTTCTATCCTCAATAGTTCATTTGTTTGGAATGGAGGTACTTTAACTATTGGCACCGCAAGTAATACTACACTCTCAAACCAACTCATTGTCCCATCAGGTGGACTTTTTGTAATTTCCGGAACACTTATTAATAACACTACCATTACAAATAACGGTCAGTTTAATTATTACTCAAGCGGAACATTGACCAATAACAATACTATAATAAATGAAGACGGCGCTGCCTTTGGTGGACAAGGAATATTTAACTTAGAGTCTGGAGCTACATATATAACAAACTCTAGTTTTGATGCTTTGCCCGGTGGTACCTTTAATTGGAAGAAAGGAAGCACAGTAAAGGTCGGTTCGGGTGCATTTATTGAAATGTTTGGTCCATTAAATATTGAGGAAGATAGAATCTTTATTGTAGATGGTTCAATACAATCATATGGGAATACAATTACAAATAATGGAATATTAAAAGGTTCCGGAGCAATTACTGCGGATTTTCTAACGAGCATAACTGGTAAATTTGCACCCGGTAACAGTATTGGAAGTTTATCTATTGGCGGCAGTCTGAATATGGGAAGCTCCGAATACGTTTGTGAAATAGATGGAGTAGCCGGTACAAAGGATGTGCTTGCCCCAACTGGTAATGCTGTATTAACAAATGCCACTCTTAAAGTTAACTGGTTAACAAATCTAACTGTTGCTGCAACTTATGATGTAATGACCTTCGCGAGTAGAACTGGTGAGTTCGCTTCCGTTGCAATTCCCCCAGTAGAAGGATTTACATTTACTGTTACATATACTGATACAAAGGTTATAGTAAATGCTAAAGAAGCACCGGTAGCCGAGTGGACCGGCGGAACCAGCAATGATTGGAATGACGCTTCAAATTGGAACCCGGCAATTGTTCCAACTTCTAACAATACTATAAGACTTCCGGCATCTGGAGTAGCAAATGAATTGGTTATCATTTCGCCGATTTCAGTAGCTCATATAGAAATAGGTGCTAACAGAACTTTAACGCTTAGTGGAGGAAACAATTTATCTGTACAGGGCGTTTTTAAAATTGAGACGGGAGCAACATTTAACCTTGGTTCATCCACTGTTAATCTGAATGGAAATTGGAGCAATTCCGGAACATTTAATGCAGGAACGGGCAAAGTTATAATGAATGGTGTTACGCAGCAGACAATGTTGGGCTCAACATTTAATGACCTTGAAATTAACAATTCAGCCGGAGTTGTTTTTCTTGATGAGAAAACTGTAAATGGGACATTAACTCTAACTTCCGGCAAAATAACATTAGGTACTAGTGATCTTATTCTTGGAGCAACCGCTACCATTAGTGGAGCTGATGCAAATAAATATATTGTTACAAACAGCACGGGAAAAGTTTCCAGAGAAATTGCAGCAAGCGGTAGTTTTGTATTTCCAGTCGGTTCATCATCGGATAGCTATAATCCCCTATCTGTTGAACTACAAGCGGGCGATCCCACAGAAACATTTAGTGTAAGGGTTGAACCCTTTACAAACACATCAACCGGATTTTCGTTTGTTACAGATACCACATTGATTACACGAAAATTATGGGAGATAAGTGAAGCAACAACCGGTGGTAATAACGTAAAGCTAAGCTTTCAATGGAACAGTTCAGAAAGTGGAAGTAATTTAGGAATTAATACAAGCAATCCGGTCTCAGTTGCCATACATCACTATAATGCCGGGTTGAGCAGTTATGAACTTGTTGATAATGCAAACGGACCTGCTCCGGGCTCAAATCCCATAGTTGTAACAACAGCTGGTTACTCCGTAAGTTCATTTTCACCTTTTATAGTTGGCGCGGCTGGAGGTGCACTTCCTGTAGAGTTAACAACATTTTATGCAACATTGAACGATGATTCTGTTTTACTTAATTGGGAAACAGCAACAGAGGTAAATAATTACGGATTTGAAATAGAAAGACAGCTTTCAGTGGTCAGTGGTCAGCTATCAGACGAGGCAAGTTGGGAAATAATAGGCTTTGTAGAAGGCAATGGTAATAGCAATTCTCAAAAAGAATATTCATTTGCAGATCAATCATTAAAAAACGGAAAATACTCATATCGCTTAAAGCAAATAGATTTTGAAGGGAAGTTTGAGTATTCAGGTGTTGTGGAGGTTGAATTAAATATTCTACCGACTGAATATGAATTATCTCAAAATTACCCAAATCCGTTTAACCCGACTACAACAATAAAATATTCAATCCCTTCAGTAGAGACGGGGCATGCCCCGTCTTTACAGCTGCATGTTACATTAAAAGTTTATGACATTCTAGGTAATGAAGTTGCTGAATTAGTAAATGAGAAAAAAGAAGCAGGAAAATATACAGTAAAATTTAATGCCAGCAATTTGGCATCAGGTGTTTATTTCAGTCGATTTAACTCAGGAAGTTATTCCGCAATAATTAAAATGCTTCTCATAAAATAGTCTTCATAAAACATAAAGCTCATAGATTGAAGGGCTTTATGTTTTTTTTAATATCACTTAATTAAAGAAGTTATTGTTAATAAAATAAGGTTTTTGGCTCTAGGTAATGGTGTTACTCAAGAGTATATTCAATTTGTAAATAAACAAAAGAACACCCCCGGTCTTATTTAAAAGACGTGTATCTCGGATTTAATCATTGATATAGAAATAAAATAATTTAAAAACCAACAGGTAAATCATGAAAACAAAATACAATTTCAACTACGCTCTAATTTTAGGGCTCGCTTTATTTTATTCATTGTCAATATTTCATCGTTTGTATGCTCAAGACTATCTAAATATAAACGCAAGCGGCGGAAATTATAGTTCATTACTAAGTGATGTTAAGGAAATTACTTTCGATGTTAGTGGCAACGCTACATTTACTAAGAGTGATGATTCATTTGTTACTTTAGCTCTCAATACAATAACCGATCTTACAATATCTACAACCTCTAACGGAGGATCACCTTTACCGGTAGAGTTAGTAAGCTTTTCAGCAAATATGGTTGATGGAAACATCAATATAAAATGGACTACAGCAACAGAAGTAAACAACTACGGTTTCGAAATTGAACGCAATTTAAACCCACACCTTAATCCCCTCCAAGGAGGGGAAGGAGCGGAGCGACAGGGGTGGGTTGCTATTGGTTTTGTAGAAGGCAATGGAAATTCAAATTCTCCAAAAGAATATAGCTTTGTTGACGATAAAACCTACGAAGTTTTTAATAACCTCGGAGGTTTGAGTGCCGAATTAAAATACAGATTGAAGCAAATAGATTTTGACGGAAAATTTGAATATTCAGAAATCATCACAGTAGAGACGTTGGATGCAACTTCACTGCCGACTGAATTTGCATTAGAACAAAATTATCCAAATCCGTTTAATCCGACTACAACAATAAAATATTCAATCCCAAACACCGTCATTGCGAGCGAAGCGAAGCAATCTCAAGAAATGAATGTTACATTAAAAGTCTATGACATTCTTGGTAATGAAGTTGCAGTTTTGGTTAACGAACAAAAATCAGCCGGAAAATATGAAGTTAATTTCAACGCAAGCAACCTAGCTAGCGGAATATATTTCACCAGAATTACAGCCGGAAGCTATACTTCTTTAATAAAAATGTTGATGTTGAAATAAATTCTTGTTTCAGCAGAAATCCCGTGTTTTTTGGCGGGATGGATGGTGAAATAAATTTTAAGGATGTAACGGACGAACAGAGACATAGAGTAATGTTAAATGTGCGACCTAGTAAGCAAGTAAAATAATTTTAATAAAATGGAAAAAAATGTTGAAAATTGAACGAAGAGAAATCCCCCTTTGCGGGAAAATGAAGTACCGCTTTGCGGGGAAAATATACACAACAGCTTTAATAGTAATATTTTTCTTCGTAACCCCGTTGTTTGCGCAAGATTATTATTTGAAAATAAAGAAGACTAATGGGAGCACAACTTCTATTGCTGTAAGCTCTATTGAAAATCTCGCATTTGCAACCCTGAACTGTCCCGCAACAGTTGATGATGCTGACGGAAACACATATAATACAATTATTATTGGTGACCAATGCTGGATGAAAGAAAACTTAAATGTGGGAACAAAAATACTCGGATCAGGCAGTCAAACCGATAATGGTGGAAGTAATATAATTGAAAAATATTGCTATAATAATGATGATGCTAATTGCACAACATATGGTGGTTTGTACCAATGGAACGAAGCAATGAATTATTCAACAACTGAAGGTGCTCAAGGGATATGCCCAACAGGCTGGCATATACCAACCAAAACTGAGTTAGAAGCATTGAGCATAGCTGTTGGTGGTGATGGAAATGCATTAAAAGATGCGGGGCAAGGAACTTATGACGGAGCAGGCACAAATACAAGTGGCTTCTCTGCGCTGTTCGCGGGTTACCGGGATAACATTTATGCTAATTTCCGTGATTTAGGTCTCTACTCTAACTTTTGGAGTTCCACGGAGAGTGGCAGTCTCGCTCACTACCTGTCCTTGTACGACGTTTCGAGTAATGTTCTCTTGACCTATGGCGACAAGAATTACGGTTATAGTGTCCGCTGCTTGAAGGATTAGTGTAAGATAGTTAATTGCCGGAAGTTATACATCTTTAATAAAAATGCTCTTCCTTTGCTAATGAACAGCTACGGCGGACAGGTGATGATAAAATGATTTATTGCTTCAAAGGAACTTCGCCGGTTGTTGATGGATTAATGATAAAATAATTTTTAGGAATGGGGAAAAATATGTTAAAAATAATATTGATGCTTATTATGCTCAGTTTTTCAATAAGTGGGTTGTTTGCGCAAACGATGGTAATAAAAAAGGATGACGGCAGCTATGAACAAATTTCACTTACTGATAGTGTAGTGTTTTATAATCACCCTGTTTGCGACGGAACACCAAAGGTTTATTATGAAGGGGGCTCGTACAATGATAGTGATGGAAACGGAGATTACTATTCCACTGTTTTAATCGGTGGTCAATGCTGGATGAAAGAAAACTTAAATGTTGGAACCAGAATTGACGCAAGCGGGGATATGGATGCAACAAATGGAACAATTGAAAAATATTGTTCTAATGATATCGAAAGCAACTGCGATACACTTGGTGGATTATATCAATGGGATGAAGCTATGCAAAATTCATTAACTGAAGAAGCGCAGGGAATTTGTCCACCGGGATGGCATATACCAACTTTAGCAGAAATGACTACTTTGAATACCACTGTCTCTGATGATAGCAATGCGCTAAAAGTAATAGGAGAGGGAACAGGAGATGGCGCGGGTACAAATACAAGCGGCTTTTCTGCGTTACTTTCTGGCTACCGTGGCACCACTGGTAATTTTCTCAATTTAGGTTTTGGCACTCTATTCTGGAGCTCCACGCTGCACCTAACTAATAACGCACACTACATGTACCTGTTCCACAATACGAGTATTATTGCCTTGGGCAACACCAGTTGGAATAACGGTTTTAGTGTTCGTTGCCTCCAGGATTAGTATATCAGGATTAACTGCTGGAAGTTATACTTCCTTAATAAAAATGCTGATGATAAAATAAATTTTAAGAATGGAGAAAAAAATGAAATATAGTTTAATAAGTATAATAATACTTATGCTTTTTACTTCCGTTGTGTTCTCACAAAGCAAAGCTATGCTTATCGAATATGTTGGGGGAAATACAACTACTATAAACGTGAGTTCAATTTCGAAAATAACATTTGTAGATTCAACTTTTAATTGTGGTTCTTCAACCGTGTTTTACCAAGGTGTAGATTATAATACTGTTTTAATCGGATCGCAATGCTGGATGAAAGAGAACTTAAGAGTAGGGACAAAAATAGCTGGAAATACTAATCAATCGAATAACAGTACAATTGAAAAATATTGTTATGACGACAACGATGCAAACTGCACAACCTATGGCGGTTTATACCAATGGGCAGAGGCGGTAGCCTATACAAACGGCGCGACTAATACAACATCGCCATCGCCGGCATTTAGCGGAAATATTCAAGGAATATGTCCACCCGGCTGGCATATACCGACCATTGCAGAATTTGAGACCTTAAAAACAGCTGTTGGAGAAGATGGAAATGCGTTAAAAGCTGTCGGACAAGGAACCGGTACTAACACAAGTGGTTTTTCTGCTTTGATGGCAGGTTACCGCAGCAGTACTTTTAGTAACTTTGCCAGTTTGGGAACCCTTGGTGCCACTTGGAGCCTAACAGAGACCACTAGCCCTAATGTAAACTATCTGGAGTTGGGCGAAGGAGGCAGTAACATTACGCTAACCGGTAGCACTAATAAGGCTTTCGGATTTAGTGTTCGCTGCTTGAAGGATTAGTATATCAGTATTAACTGCGGGAAGTTATACTTCCTTAATAAAAATGCTGATGATAAAATAAATTTTAAATAAAAACTATGAGAAAGAAAGCAGTATGAAAAAGCTGATAATAATTTTATTAATATTTGTAGCATCCGAGGTTTTTGCACAAACTTACTATATGGCTGTTAAAAACAGTGATGGATCTTACACTAACAGTGGACAAGGCGCAAAAGTAAGTGATATTTCAAAAGTAATATTTGTTGATTGCCCGGCAACGGTAGATGATGCTGAAGGTAATACATACAATACTGTTGTTATAGGTGATGGGTGTTGGATGGCAACAAACCTAAATGTAGGGAAAAGAATAGCAGGGTCTTTAGAACAAACATCCACTGATACCGATATAGAAAAATACTGTTATAATGATTTAGAAACCAACTGTGATACATATGGAGGTTTATACACATGGGCAGAAGCAATGAACTATGAAGATGGCGCATCAAACATAGCAGCAAACACATTTTCAGACGACAAAGTGCAAGGCATTTGTCCAACTGGTTGGCATATACCTACATTGGTTGAACTACAAGCATTATCAACTGCGATAAGCAACAGCGGCAATGCTCTAAAGGCAATAGGCCAAGGAACTGAATCTGGAGTCGGCACAAACACAAGCGGTTTCTCCGCTCTTTTAACGGGCTACCGGCTGAAAACCGCCGAAGGTGGTCAATTCCGATGGTTACAGTTCACAACGGACTTTTTGAGTTCCACTCAGAATTTCTCTGCTTTTTACTCCCTTGCCTTGGAAAGCAGTTCTGGTGATGTTTTCTTCTCCACTGAGGGTAAGAGGGATGCTTTTAGTATTCGTTGCCTTAAGGATTAATTTTGCAGACTGGTGGTTATGATAAAATAAATTTTAAGAATGAGAATAAAATGTTGAAAGTTGAACGAAGAGAAATCCCGCCTTGCGGGAAAATGAAATCCCGCTTAGCGGGAAAAAAATACTTATTTGTAATGATCATACTGCTGCTAACAGCACAACTCTACTCACAAACAAAATCTGTGAAAGTATTATTAGATGATGGCACAACAAAGTATTATCCGGTTGGTGAAGTTAATAAATTAACTTTTGAAGATGATGCATGCGATGGAGTAAGAACCATAACATATGCTAGCAAAACATACTCTACAGTGCAAATAGGCACACAATGCTGGCTGGCTCAGAATCTGGATTTAGGACCAACTATTCATAGCACTAGTGGAGGAACAAACGGTGATGGAGAACAGACAGATAACGGCACTATAGAAAGATACTGTTACGACAATTATTGGCAAAATTGTAATTTTTTTGGCGGCTTATACCAATGGAATGAAGCGATGAATTATTCTACTGAAGAAGGTGCCCAAGGGATCTGTCCAAGCGGCTGGCATATTCCCACTTTGGCCGAATTAAATTCATTAATAACAGATGTAACATTTAGTGCTCCATTAATCTCGGTTGGGCAAGGCACCGGCAATAACAACAGTGGGTTCTCTGCACTGCTTGTAGGTTACCGTTACAATGGAGATGGTATTTTCTACGGTTTAAGCGGCTACACTCACTTTTGGATTTCCAAAGAAAATCTTAGTGAGGCCTATTACACATCTTTACAAGGCTATAATAACGAGATTGCCACGTGGACTGCTCGTAATAAGTCTGATGGACTTAGCGTTAGGTGCATCAAGAATTAGAGCAGAAGTCCTAAGTTTTTTAACGGACAAGAGATGTTAAAATAAATCTTATATAAAGGAAAATAAAAAATGAAAAAATTTTTAATAAATATCATATTTCTTATGCTTTTTACATCAGTTCTGTTTTCACAAGTTGATGATATGGTTGTTAAATATGTTAATGGAGATAGTCTTTCTATAAGTTTGAGTTCAATCTCCAAAATATATTTTCCTCTAGTAGTACCAGTACCCTGTGGTCCAACGGTCGATTATTCAGGTGTAACCTATAACACTGTTTTAATAGGATCTCAATGCTGGTTTAAAGAAAACCTAAGAGTAGGTGCCCAAATATTAGGATCAAGTGAACAAACGAATAATAGTGGAACTAATATAATTGAGAAGTACTGTTACAATGATGTGCTGGCAAATTGTGAGACATACGGGGGTTTATATCAGTGGGCAGAAGCAGTTGCCTATACAAATGGAGCCTCAAATACTTTATCTCCGTCGCCGGTATTCAGCGGCAATGTTCAAGGCATTTGTCCAACTGGTTGGCATATACCAACACAAGCAGAATTACAAATCTTAAGCGATGAAGTAGCTGCAGATGGAAATTCCCTGAAAGCACTTGGCCAGGGAACCGGTGGTGGAGCTGGAACTAATACTAGCGGTTTCACCGCGGGCTTGTTTGGTTACCATCAATATGCTTTCCCATCGGGTTTCTATGAATTAAATAATCTTACCTACTTTTGGAGTTGGGGTGCAACAGAGAAGAATCCTTCTGGCACATACAGAATTGAATTGGATGGAAACAATAGCGATATTGTCTTTAGTGTACCAACTAAGTTTAATGGTCATAGTGTTCGTTGCTTGAGAGACTAGTATTGGCATAATGATAGTTGATGATAAAATAAATTTAAGGTAGGAGAAAACTATTGAATAAATTGAATTCGCCAAAGGCAAACCGTTTTGCAGGAAAAATATACTCAATGGTTTTTTTAGTAATGTTTTTCTCCGTAAACACATTGTTTGCGCAATATTATTATTTGAAAATAAACAAGACTGATGGTAGCTCAACTACTATTGCTGTAAGCTCTATTGACAGTCTCACATTTTTTAACTTAAACTGCCCTGCAACAGTTGATGATGCTGACGGAAACACATACAATACAATTGTTATTGGTAACCAATGCTGGATGAAAGAAAACTTAAGAGTAGGTATGAAAATACCCGATTCCTATGATCAAATAAACGAATTGTTTGATAATATAATTGAGAAATATTGTTACAATAATTTAGATGCAAATTGTACACTTTACGGTGGATTATACCAATGGGCAGAAGCAGTTAATTATACCAATGGGGCAACAAATAGTTCATCACTTTCAGCTTCATTTAGCGGAAATATTCAAGGAATTTGCCCGGTAGGTTGGCATTTACCAACGTATACTGAAATACAAGCATTGTTATCAAGCGCACTTAACAGCACTAATGCCTTAAAAGCAATAGGCCAGGGGTTCGATCTTGGAGCCGGAACAAACACAAGCGGCTTCTCCGCACTGATGGCGGGTTTACGTTACCCCTTTGGATCATTCAATAATTTATATGGATCAACTTTCTTTTGGACTACAAACGAGACCAGCAGCACTGAAGCACTTTATTTGGGTATTAGCGGCTTAGATGATACTGTTCGAATTGTTTCAGCTAACAAAGCATCAGGATTTAGCGTTAGGTGCTTGAAGGATTAGAATATCAGGATTAACTACCAGAAGTTATACATCACTAATAAAAATGTTGATGGTAAAATAAAATTTTAACAAACGAGAATAAAATGAAAAACTACTTATTTATAATAATTATAATACTGCTAACAACACAAATCTATTCACAAACAAAGTCGGTGAAAGTATTGTTAGATGATGGCACAACAAGGCATTATCAGGTTGGAGACATAACAAAACTAACCTTTGAAGATGATGCGTGTGATGGAGTAAGAACAGTAACATATTCTGGTGAGATTTATGGAACTGTTCAGATTGGGACACAATGCTGGTTAGAACAAAATCTTAATGTTGGTACATATATACTCCCTAGTTTAGAGCAGACAGATAATTCTATTATTGAGAAATATTGTTTAGGAAATACAAATTATACTTGTCCTTTTTTGGGAGGTTTATACCAGTGGGCAGAAGCAGTTGCATATACAAATGGGGCGACAAATACATCTAGTCCAATTACTAGTTTTAGCGGAAATATACAAGGAATTTGTCCACCCGGCTGGCATATACCATCAGATAGTGAATTTAAAACATTAATAGATAAAACAGGCAGCAGCGGTGCAGAGTTAAGATCAATTAATCAGGGAAGAGATTCTTTTCCTGGCACAAATTCAAGTGGTTTCTCGGCATTGCTCGGGGGTGAGATAAGTCCAGATGGATCAACCGGAAATTGGGACCTGAGAGCCAACTTTCAGACTATTTCGGAAAATGTATCCGATCAAACTAAAGCTTATAGGTTGGATGTCTGGGCCGGTATAGGTGGTGGTGGTTCAGCTGTTCTTGATGACTTTCGCTCTAAAGAGTATGCTTACAGCGTACGTTGTTTGAAAGATTAGAACTACATTAAAAGGTCATCAAGATAAGTACTATGAAATTTTGTAATGGTTATAGCAAGAGAGAATATTAACTATCGTTATCATGGATATGTAATAAATTGAAGGGGAAAAGTTGAATAAAATGAAATTATGTTTTGCTGGAAAAAATTACTTAACAATAATTATAATGCTGCTAGCAACACAACTCTATTCACAAACAAAATCGGTTAAAGTTTTGTTAGACAACGGAACAACAAGGTACTATCCTGTTGGAGAAGTAACAAAATTAACTTTTGAAGATGATCCATGTGACGGTGTTAAAACAATAACATATTCGGGTAAAACATACAGTACAGAGCAAATTGGCGCACAATGCTGGTTAGCGCAGAATTTGAATGTAGGAACATTGATATCAACTGCAACCGATGGAGATCAGACAGATAACGTTATTATAGAAAAATATTGCAATAGCAATAACTCCTGGTATTGCTATTCCTTTGGCGGCATATACCAATGGGCGGAGGCAGTAGCCTATACGAACGGAGCGACCAATACAACACCGCCATCGCCAGCATTAAGCGGCAATATCCAAGGCATATGCCCAACTGGGTGGCATATACCGACTATTACAGAATTTGAAACATTAAAAACAACTGTAAATAGTAGTAGCAATACACTAAAGGCGGTAGGTCAAGGAACAGGTGCTGGAGATGGAACAAACATAAGCGGTTTCTCCGCTTTGCTCGCCGCCAGATGGTACAACCTATTCTCGAATCAGGGCTGGACATGGTTAGGCTCCGAAACTAATTTTTGGAGTTCGACGGAATTCAGTGGGAATAATGCCTACTCTTTGAAACTGAATTACAACAATGACTCTATTTCCATGCCCTCTACCGACAAACGTGACGGTCATAGCGTTAGATGTTTGAAGGATTAGTAAAAAAGATGAATATGAAGATTTTACAAAAACGAACAATCGATTAGTTACTGAGAGTCAACCAACTAATTGTTTTTACGCATGTAAACTTAACAACGGAAGTTATTTACCAATAATAAAAATGCTGATGATGAATATCATCTTTTATTTCAGAAGAATTCCCACACCTTTAGTGTGATTGACAATAAAATAAATAGTAGAAATGGAGAATAGGAAATTGAATAAAATGAAATCCTCATATACAGGGAGAATATATACAACGGCATTAATAATCATGCTTTTTTTAGTAAATACAATGTTTGCCCAAGTCATGATAGTTGAAGACGATTATGGATTATTCCAATACAAAAAAATATCTAACATCAATAAAATTACATTTGGTGTCCCCCCGGCGTTTAGTGTTTGTGGTGATTTATTGTTATATGAAGGCAAATATTATGAAACAGTGCAAATAAACACTCAATGCTGGTTTAAAGAGAATCTAAACGTAGGGACGAAGATTAGTAGTGTTGGTAATCAAATAGATAATATCACAATAGAAAAATATTGTTACAATGACTTAGAAAGCAATTGCAATACATATGGCGGACTATACCAATGGGATGAGGCAATGCAGTATGTAACAACTGAAGGTGTCCAAGGCATATGTCCTACCGGTTGGCATTTACCAACATATGTCGAACTAAACACATTAAAAACAAATGTGATTGACGGCAATTCATTAAAAGCAGTTGGGCAGGGCACAGGCAGCGGCATCGGTACAAACAGTGTGGGTTTTTCAGCACTTATCTCAGGTTATCTTACTAGTGGTGGTGGCAGCTTTTATGATATAGATTATTCTGCTACTTATTGGAGTTCTTCTGTTGATGGCTATTATGCAAGCGGATTGGGATTATACGCCAGAACCTCCTCTATTGGTCTTGGTACTTATGAATTCTACAGCGGTTATAGCATAAGGTGTCTAAAAAATTAAGAAACCGAAACAAACGAAAAAGAAGCTTGAAATTACTGGATAAATATTAATGAAAGTAAATTAGCCTGTGATGTTTAATTCATTAGTCTGCATCTGCAAATGTCTGAATCATATTAACAAATTTATGATAAAATAAATAGTAGAAATGGAGAATAGAAAATTGAATAAAATGAATTTGCCAAATGCGAACCTCTATACAATGAAAATTTACACATTTTCTCTAATGATAATTCTTTTGACAGCAAACAGAATGCCTGCACAATTTATGACGGTAACAGATTCATATGGAGAAAAAGTTTACGAAAGGATATCTGAAATTGATAAAATAACTTTTGGAATCCCACCAGCTTATTCAACTTGCGGTGATGTTTTTTCCACTAATGAATCAGGAACAATGGTTTATTATGAAACTGTACAAATAGGTCCGCAATGCTGGTTTAAGAAAAACCTAAATGTTGGAACAATGATTGAATACACTACTGACGGCATTCGGCAAACTGATAATGATACTATAGAAAAGTATTGTTATAACAACGACCCTGCTAATTGTGAAATTTACGGTGGATTGTATGAATGGAATGAAGCTATCAAATATGTTTTATTTGAGATACCACGAGGGATCTGCCCGCTTGGCTGGCACATTCCAAACTTTGCAGAACTTCAAATTCTCATAAACAATTTAGAAGTTGCTGTTAATCTAAATTCATTAAAGGCAATAGGACAAGGTTCTGGTACAAACGAAACCGGTTTCGAAGCTTTGCTGGGAGGCTATCAGTTTACAAATGGGAACTTCTTCGACCATATTGATTCACAAGCTTACTTCTGGAGTTCAACGGAGAACGGAAGCGACCTTGCTACAAGCATGATTCTTTACGGAGAAAGTTCTGTCGTTACATTTAGCGAAGACGGCTTCAAGACTAGCGGATTTAGTGTTCGTTGTATTAAGTAACAAAATTAATAGGGAAAAGAAACTGTTTAACAACTTATATTGTTTTTTGTTGGAATAACTTAATAAATGAAAAATACCTTATCAAACAGCGGCATTGTGGAGTTCCTAATTGATTATAAAATATATTTATAGATAAAATGAAAAACTACTTATTCATAATTATTATAATACTCTCATCAACGCAACTAATTGCGCAATCAAAATCAATGGAAGTTTTGTTAAATGACGAAACAAAAAGGTATTATCCGGTTGGTGAAGTTTCTAAAATAACTTTTAAAGATGATGTTTGTGGCGGAGTAAGAACATTAATATATTCTGGCAAAAAATACAGTACTGTTCAAATAGGCACTCAATGCTGGTTAGCTCAGAATCTTGATGTAGGGAATTTTATTCATACTGATCAAAACCAAACTGATAATACTATTATTGAAAAATATTGTTTCAACAATATTGAGGATCAGTGTAACTTATTAGGCGGCTAATATCAATGGGATGAGGTGATGCAATACAACGCTACCGAATATACGAATGTCGGAACTATTCAAGGCATTTGCCCAAACGGCTGGCATATACCAACGGAATCGAAATTTCAAGTATTAGTAACTGAAACTGGCAGCAGCGGTGCCGAGTTAAGAACAATTAATCAGGGAAGAGATTCTTTTGCTGGAACAAATTCTAGTGGTTTTTCTGCATTGCTTGGAGGTGCCCGAAATCCTAATAGTGGTTTTGGTGTCTATGATCTTTCTGCTAACTTTTGGAGTACTTCTGAAAATATAATCGATAATACTAAAGCCACTAGTATGTACATCTGGGCCGGTGGTGTTGGAGAAGCTGGAATGTCCGATTTTTCAACTAAAAATTATGGTTATAGTGTCCGCTGCCTAAAGGATTAAATTTTTTGAAAATGTGATTTGAGAAATAAGACAAAAATATTTAAAACGGAGAAATAAATAAATGAAGCCCACAAATGTGAGAAAAAAATACTTATTTGTAATGATCATATTATTGCTGACAACTCAGATTTTCTCACAAACAAAATCGGTTAAAGTTTTGTTAGATGATGGCACAACTAGTTATTATCCTGTAAGCGAAGTAACAAAATTAACTTTTGAGGAAGATGCTTGTGACGGTGTTAGCACAGTAACTTATGATGGAAAAACCTATTCGACGGTACAAATAGGCACACAGTGCTGGCTGGAACAAAATCTTGATGTTGGAATAATAATTAATAGTTATACTGGGGGTTCAAACTCTGATGGGGAACAATCAAATGATGGCATTATAGAAAAATACTGTTATAACAATCATATAGATGGTTGCCATATTTTGGGCGGCTTATACAGATGGGCTGAAGCGCTTCAGTATCAAAATGGCGCAACAAACACTGCAAATCCCTCCTACCCATTTAATCAAAAAGGTATTTGTCCTGTTGGTTGGTATATACCAACAAAGGAGGAATTTGCCACTTTAAAAACTCAAATAAATAATGGTCATTCATTAAAAGCAAACGCGCAAGGACTTGGAACAAATACAAGCGGATTTTCTGCTTTGTTGGCAGGCAGTCGCAGCTATTATGATGGTCTTTTCTACAGTTTAGGTTATAGTACTGGCTTTTGGAGTTATACGGGGAATGTGGAAGACCCTATTACTGCAAATGTGCTATTTTTGGACAAGAACAACAGCGAAATTAGCCTGTTCGACGCAAACAAGCAAACTGGGTTTAGCGTTCGCTGCCTAAAGGATTAAATGTTTTGAAAATGTGATTTGAGAAATTAAATGCGAGATAAAAATATTTTGATACGGAGAATTAAAGAAATGCAAAAATGGAAATTTATAATAACAATAATGGTTTCAGCAAACGTAATGTTTGCACAAACTTATGATATGAAAATAACTGAGGGTTCAAGTTCTGTCTACGCTCCAACAAATTCGATTAATTCAATAAACTTTCGCAATACGTCCGCATTTGTCTGCGGTGACATTATTCTTTACGGCGGGGATATTTATCCAACTATTTTAATCGGCAGCCAATGCTGGTTTCAAAAGAATTTGAATATAGGTACAAGAATTGACAGTTCATCGAACCAATCAGATAACAGCGTTATTGAGAAATATTGTTATAAAGATATTGATGCAAGCTGCACAACATTTGGTGGCTTATACCAATGGGCGGAGGCATTACAATATTTAAATGGAGCAACAAACAGTTCGTCTCTTTCCACAGCATTTACCGGAAATGTGCAGGGCATTTGTCCGCTAGGTTGGCACATACCAACATACGATGAATTTACAACCTTACTAACTCCTTTAGGTGGTAATGGTAAATCTCTTAAAACAATTGGTGTAGGGAGTAATGAATACGTTGGCACAAACGCAACCGGTTTTTCTGCCCTTTTAGTAGGTAGCCTCTATTACTACACCTCAGCTAATTTTTTAAATCTGAACGTAAGCACCTACTTTTGGAGTTCTACGGAAACCTTTCCTGCCAAAGCCAATGGTTTAAGTATATACAGCGCTGGAGACTCAGGTGATATAGGGGGAATACAAGGAGATAAGTTAAGTGGTTTTAGTATCCGTTGTCTTAAGGATTAATTTTTTTTTGAAAATGTGATTTGAGAATTCCAAGGCTTTCACAGATACTCAGAGACATAGAGTAATGTTCATTGTGCATGCACGAGCACCAAGAAAATTCTTGTCAAACTCATTATTGACTCCTTAATTTGGACAAAAGTCCATTTGGATTTTTTTGTTTTTTTAATCCGTCGGCTGAAGCCGACGGCAATAATTAAAGAATGTGATGAATATAATCTTTCAATAAATCTATCATAAAATAAAGCATTTGATATTGCCGTCCGCCTGCTAAGCGCAGGCATGATTTATCGGACGGATTAAAAAGCACAAAGGCAAGAATAAAGGGCTTTAGCCAAATGTAAATTTAATCAGAAAAGAAGTTTGTTTTATTTGTACAAAAAATTTTAAATGAGTTTACCTAGAAAGCAATTGGTGTCATTGCGAACGATCCGACGTGTCGGATTGTGAAGCAATCTAGCCAATAATAAAGCTGAATGTAGTTTGTTCTTATTATTTTAGGCGAGTCCGACGCGGCTGAGCTTCGGTAAAAGGCAACCTCGCAATGAATGGATTTTTAAATAGTGTTTAGGTTTTTGCAATCAAGACCGGTATCTATATTTTACGGTTACCAATTTTTTATGAGATTCCGGTATTGCCAACCAAAAAGCGGTTGCCAAATCTACTTTCGTAGACAAGTCAGAATGACACTTCATAGTGCGACAATGATCACCAAGACAATAATTTTTGAAAATGGAAAAAAGAATTAAGTATATAGAACTAAGTAAATTGTATTATAGTTTTTAAATAATAAAAAAGAGAAAAAATGACAAAATTGAATAAATACATAATACTTATTACACTGTTTCTAATAAGTTTACCAAACATTATCGCCCAGCAAATTTCAATAACCATTTCCGGTTATGAAGGAAATACGAAACTGTATTCACTTGAAGGTGAAAAGACAATTTTAATCGATTCTCTAATAACCAATAACGGTAAATTTATAATTGAAGCGGAGAATTATAATTTTCATAACGGTTTTTACCGGGTAAGACTCAATGAGAGAACCTGGATCGATTTTATTTACGACGGAACCGATGTTGAAATAAAAACCGATGTCAAAAATATTGCGGATAATCTTGTAGTTATAAAATCAGACGGTAATAAATTATTTCATCAGTTTATAAAACTTAATAAAGATTACAAAACGAAAACAGAACTGCTGCAGCTTCTCCTTAGCCGTTATCCCGCTGATGACGATTTTTATTCTCTTACACAAAACAAACTTATCCGGCTTCAAAAAGAATATTTAGAATTTGTAAATGTAACTTCACAATCAAACCCTAAATCTTTTGTTGCGCTTTATATAAAATCGGCACAGCTGCCGGTTTTAAATTTGGACATTTCTCCTCAAGACCAAATTAACTATTTGCAATCACATGCTTTGGTTAATGTAAATTTCAGCGATGCCGAATTAATCTATTCTGATCTCTTTACAAACAAGTCAATTGAATACCTTATGTATTTCCGCAATCCGCAGTTGCCGAAGGAATTACTCGAAAAAGAATTTATGAAGGCAACCGATACTTTGCTTACTAAAGCAAAAGCAAGTGATATTGTTTATCAGCATATAACAGAATATTTAATAAGCGGATTTAGGCAGTTCGGGTTTGATAATATTATCGATTATATCATACAAAATTATGTTGTGGAAGACGATATCTGTTTGGATGAAACATTAGAAAATTCAATTCAGCGCAGAATTGATCAAAGTAAAAAACTTGCGGTAGGAACAATCGCGCCGAATATTGAAATGGCTGATGCTGATGGAGCTGCTTTTAATCTTTCAGAAATAAATTCTGATAACACATTGATAATCTTTTACGCAAGCTGGTGCCCGCATTGTCAGACTTCACTTCCGGAAATAAATGAGTTTTATAAAAATCAAGCCGATAAGAAATTGGAAGTCATCGCAATTTCGCTTGATGATATTAAAGAAGATTGGTTAAAATTTATTAGTGAAAAAAGTCCCGACTTGGTAAATATTTCCGATGGATTAGGCTGGGACGGAAAAGCTTCTTCCGACTATTCAATATATGCAACTCCTACAATGTTTCTTTTGGATAAAGAAAAAAAGATTATCGCAAAGCCTATGAATATTGATGAACTAAAGATTTCGTTGAGCAATTAAATAATGACTTTTAGATATTCACAAATATTGCTTCTATTTTTTTTCCTATTGTTGAGTAATAGAATTAATGCATATCAGATATTTGTTCATATACAAAGTGGCAAAACCATAACTTTAGAAGTTGAAGCAAGTGATACAATCGAAAACCTAAAAACTAAAATTCAAGATAAAGAAGGTATTCCACCAGATATGCAATTTTTATATTTTAACGGTCAATTTCTTGAAGATGCACGGACCTTAAACGATTACAATATACAGCGAGAAAACACCGTTGAAATGTATAACGCTCCTCTACCGGTTGAATTAATTTCTTTTACAGCTGAATTAATCGGCAATGCAATAATCTTAAACTGGCAAACTGCCACAGAAATTAATAATTATGGATTTGAGATTGAAAGGCAGATTCTGAAACAAGCCAGTCAGCCGACTAGGCAGGTTCAGAATGACAATTATCTATGGGAAAAAGTCGGATTTGTTGAAGGAGCCGGAAATAGCAATTCACCAAAAGAATATAGTTTTTTTGACGATAAAACTTCAGAGGTTTTTAAAAACCTCGGAGGTTTAGATGGTTCAATTCAATATCGCCTAAAACAAATAGATTTTGACGGTAAATTCGAATACTCAGAAATCATCACTGTAGAGACGTTGCAAGCAACGTCTCTACCAACTGAATTTGCATTGGAACAGAATTATCCAAATCCGTTTAACCCAGCAACAACAATAAAATATTCAATCCCAAACACCGTCATTGCGAGCGCCCGCCTTGCCGAGACTTTGTCGAGGCAGGAAGCGAAGCAATCTCAAGAAATGAATGTCACATTAAAAGTCTATGATATTCTCGGAAATGAAGTTGCGACTTTAGTAAATGAAAAGAAAGATGCCGGAAGTTATAGAGTTAATTTCAATGCAAGTAATCTTACAAGTGGCGTCTATTTATACCGACTTAATACTTCAAGTGGATATACAATGACAAAGAAATTAATGCTGTTAAAATAAAGAAAGACATCCCGTTTGCGGGGCGGAATTTATTTTTACAAACTTCAGACATTTAACGGATTAAGTGCCATCAAAAAATTAGTATTATTAAAATAACGAAAGCAATACGTTTGCGGATTGGAATTTGACTTTACTCAATTTCTGTCGAAAAATTGCATCAAGTCAAAAAGATGTTAATAAAATAAGATCATCGGCAGAAATATAATTTTGCTTTTATAACAGTCTATAAATTGATAAATCAATATTTGTAAATGCATTTTTCAAGAAAAAATTTCCATGAAATATCTCATACGATAAAAAAACTCAAATATCGTTGCATTTTTAGGCTCTAAACGCATTTTTCCCATACTTTTAAAAGTAAATTATAAAAAAAATAACTGGCTCTAATTTATCATTCTGGCTATATTAAAGAGTAGATCAGTTTTAAGTGACAGCATGTCTAATTAAAATCATCTTTCTTAAATCTGATATAATAAAATCAAAATCTTGGAGTGATATGAAAAAACTCATACCATTATTAACAATATTTTTGTTAATAATTTTTGTCAGTTGTTCTTCCAAAGAAACTTCGGATTCTACAAATGAAGAAATGGGGGCGGAAATTAAGATTCCAAAAGGTTCAACCTCAATATGGGGAAGTATCGTTTCTATCGATTCTTCTAAACTTTCGGTAGATAAAAATAGTCCTTGCAGCAAATATCCTTGTTGGGCAGAAGTTAAAATCGAAAAAGTTTTAGGTGTTGGTCAAGGGGGTCCTGCTGTTTCAGTTAACGATACTATAAAAGTTAATTTTAAATTTACTCTTTCTGAAACAACAGAAGAATTAATTCCCAACCTGGATAAAAGAATGCCGGGATTAAATATCAATGACAAATTTGAAGCAGATTTATTAAATCTTGCAAGCACAAATTTGGAGAAGCTTTATTCAGTTTATTATTATAAAAAGAAGTAATGAATAAAAACTAATCAAACAAAATGGAGAATTCATGAAAGTGATTTTCAATAAATATTTTTTAGGTTTTGCAATTTTAACAATTTCTTTAATTACTATTTTTGGTGTTATTCAAAATGAACCGGCACCAATTCAAAAACCGGACTATAAATCTCTCAATAAAAATAAAGAAGCCGGAATTGCCGATATGTATAAATTCCAATTTGAGAGATTGAAAAATCCGGTATCAAATGATCTCCCAAATAATATGAGACAGCTTGAATTAACTTTTGCAGAAGAGTTATCAAGAAAAGAAAAATTAAATAATAATCGTGTTCAAAATTTTCAATGGGTATCTGAAGGACCTAATAATCAAGGTGGCCGAACAAAGGACATAATTGAGGATATTAGTAATCCGAATATTTTATTGGCAGCAGCAGCAGAAGGTGGAGTTTGGCGTTCTGAAAATGCCGGTGCTAGCTGGGAGTCCAGAACTGATCCTTCTTTTATGCAGAATGTTAATTGTTTAACTCAAGATGTTCGTCCGGGCAAAACTAATACTTGGTATTACGGTACAGGTGAATTTGCATCAAATCTCTGGATCAACGGTTCTCAGCTTGCTCGTTTTCAAGGTAACGGTATTTATAAATCAACCGATAATGGTAAAACATGGAACGGATTAGCAAGCACAATTTCAAATTCGCCAGCTTCAATAATTAGTGAATTTCAATTCGTTTGGGATGTTGAAATTGATAAAACGATATTGAATCAAGATCGAGTTTACGCAGCTTGTTTCAGCGGCATTCTTGTATCTAATGACGGAGGAGTTAGTTGGACAAAGGGAATTGGCGGATTAAGACCAAATTTTAGTGAAATTTCTCAATACACAAGTGTTAGCGTTAATGAAAATGGAAGAGCATTTGCGGCTCTTAGTTCAGGTGCAAATAGCGGGATTTATCATTCTACTAATGGTCTTCTTTGGAATAATATTACCCCAAATTTTTGGCCTGCACAAGTTAATAGAATTGAAACCGCGGTTTCAAAATCAAACCCAAATATTCTTTACGTTATAGCAAATACCCCGGCAGTTGGAAAACCGGGTAGTTCTGATGAAGGTGAAAATGGTTATTCAAGTTTGTGGAAATATGATCATTCAAATGGAAACTGGCAAAATCTTTCTAATAATTTACCCGATTTTGTTGAGCCTGCAGAAGGATTTACTCAACAAGGCGGATATGATCTTATTATAGAAGTAAAACCCGATGATGAAAACTTTGTTGTTGTAGGCGGAACAAATATTTATGTATCGAAAGATGGATTTGCTACTAAAGTGGATAGAAGCAAATGGATTGGCGGTTATGCTAAATCCAATGATTTTAGAACTTACGCAAACCATCATCCTGATCAGCATGGTTTATTCTTTTCTTATACAAATCCTAAAGTTGTCTATTCAGCTATGGATGGCGGTATAAGCAGAACAAATGATATTACCGCTTCTTCGGTTACTTGGGCAGATCTTAATTCCGGATACATTACTACTCAATTTTGGAATATTGCTATTGAACATAAAACTGCTGGAAACAATACCGTAATTGGCGGAACGCAGGATAACGGAACATGGAAAGGTACTATTTCTAATAATGCCTCTCCTTGGTCGTTTATATGGAGTGGTGACGGTGCTTATGCTGCTGTAGCCGATGATAATTCATTCTATTATATATCATGGCAAAACGGCGGCGTTTTTAGATATAACGATTTAAATCAATGGACACAAGTTACACCGTCTGGCGGTTCTGATTTTTTATTTATTACTCCATATATACTTGACCCAACCAATACTAATTCAATGTATTTATTAGCAGGTCAAAAAGTCTGGAAAAATACTAATCTATCAGCTATTCCAAATTTTGTTCAATCTCCAACATCTTTAAACTGGAGCAGTTTTGACGGTGCTATTGAAGGGTGGAGAGCTACTGCGTTGGCAATTTCTAAATCTGCACCAAATATTCTTTATGTCGGGGATAGTGACGGTAATTTATATAAAATATCAAATACTTCTAATATGAGTTCAGCATTTGAGAAAATTTCGGGGAATAACTTTCCGAATGGTTATATAACCTCTATTGATGTTTCTCATAATGATCCAAATAATGTTATTGTTGCTTTTGGAAATTATCAAGCACTTAGTTTGTTCCATTCATCAAATGCTGGCGCTTCATGGACAGAAGTTGGGGGTAATTTAGAAGAAAATCCAAATGGCAGCGGTAATGGTCCTTCAATCAGGAATGTAAAAATATTGCCCGCTAATGATGGCATTTTATATTTGGTTGCTACTTCTATAGGACTCTTTACTACAAATAAATTAGATGGACAAAATACTCTTTGGAATTTAGAAAGTCCTCAACAAATTGGAAATGTAGTTGTTGAAACTATGGATGTCCGCTATGCTGATGGAAAAGTTGTTGTCGGTACTTTTGGAAAGGGAGTTTACAGCTCAACTATAGTTACTAGTGTTGAAGATGAATTGGAAAGTCCAAATTCATTTTCATTGGAGCAAAATTATCCTAATCCTTTTAACCCAACTACAAAAATTTCTTATTCTATTTCTGATCAGTTGGGAAGCAGTGCAAATGTAAATCTAACTGTATATAATTCTCTCGGTGAAATAGTTGAAGTACTTGCAAACGGTACTCAACCCGCCGGAAATTATGAAGTTGAATTTAATGCAAGCGGACTTTCAAGTGGAGTATATTATTATACTTTAACTGCAGGTTCTTTCACAAAATCTAATAAGATGATTTTATTGAAATAATTTTTATTTAAAGGGCTTATGCAAAAGTCTCAAATGGTAATTGCGAAGCCTCTTTTTCTGTATCTATTAAAAACGATATCACTTGTCCGCCTGCCTCTATTTTGTCTCGGCAAGGCGGGCACTAGTGATTAAAGAAATATTTTTACGGCAGTCATTTTTTTTTGTTTAGTTAAAACTTTTTATTGATATAGAAATCTGCTGAAATTTAGTATCAAATAAATTTTATATGGATTTGAATTTTATCTTTCATAAGCCGAAATAATCCGTTCAATTAATTCCTCTGTTTCTGTATTGATAATCATTCTTTTCGAATCTGCTTCAAACCAATTTACAGTTTCTTTAATTCCTTCTTTGAAAGGAATAACAGCCTTAAAATCGGGTACAAATGATTTTATTTTTGAATTATCAAAAATAGCACTTACAGCTTTATCACCAAGCAGAGAGCCTGTAAATGACTTCTCGACTGAACAAATAAAATCTGAAGCTATGTGAATAATATTTGGCTCAACTCCCGCAGCTTCGGCTATATAAGTGTAAATCTGATCCCAAGTTAAAATTTCATCTGAAGTAATATGGAAAGTTTCACCGATTGCTTTTTCGTTTCCTAATAATCCGAAAAAACCATTAGCAAAATCTCGTGCGTTTGTAATTGTCCACAACGATGTTCCGTCACCGTGAACAATAATTTTCTTCCCCTTTTTCATTCGTTCGATAATTGTATATTCCTTCCATCCTCCTATGGGAACCGGGATTACGTTGTTATATGTTAACGATGGACGAATAATAGTAACAGGGAAATTATTTTGTTCAAACAGTTCATTTAATTTATTTTCACACTTTATTTTATTTCTTGAATAATCCCAAAATGGATTTTCAAGCGGTGTAGATTCAGTAATTATTGGATTCTGTAAAGGCTTTTGGTAAGCAGATGCTGAACTGATAAAAATATATTGTTTAGTTTTATCTTTGAATAAATTATAATCACGAATTATATCATGCTCATTAAAGGCAATCCAGTTTACTACAACATCCCAACTGTGATTTTCTAAAATAGTTTTTATTGATTTTTCATCATTAATATTACCATTAATCAATGCAGCATTAGGAATCTCTTCATTGGATATTCCGCGTGTAAGCAAATGTAAGTCAATTCCTTTTTCCACACACAATCTGCTTACAGCAGAGCTAATATTTCCGGTTCCTCCAATAAACAAAACTTTCATTCTATAATTCCTTTGTTATTTATTTCCATTAGCAAATTTATTTTCTGTCAGATAATCATAACTTCCTTTAATTCCGTCAAAAATATTATGCTCGTATTCATCAAACTCAACAACCATCCAATCGACGTTTTCTTTACTCGCATTATGAATAGAAGGAAAATCTAAAGTGCCCGATCCTGCCGGGAGCTGCTTGTGCATTGTCTCTTTGACTGCAGTGCCGTCTTTTATATGCAGAAGCTTAGCGCGTTTTCCGAAATCCTTTATTACCTTTGCCGGATTCATTCCTCCGGTTTTTGTCCAGTAAGTGTCAATTTCAAAAAAAATGTCTTCATTTAAATTTTCAAGCAAATAATAAAAAGGAATAATTCCATTGTGATCTTCAAATTCCCACCAGTGATTATGCAGTCCGAATTGCAGTCCGTAAGATTTTAATTTATCGGCTGATTTGTTATAAAGTTCTACAGTCGCCTTCAAATTATCTTCACCATTATATTTATTTTCTTCAGGCCATCCGTGGTAAACAACTAATTTTGAATTATAAACTTCGGCAGTTTTAAGAGCTGAATCCAAATTAGTACCAATCGGTAAATCACTATGAATACTAAAAACTTCCAGACCGGATTCATTAAAAACTTTTGAGGCGTGTTCTAAAGAGATGTTTTCCGGGAGGGGATAGGACTCAATTCCTTTATAACCAATTTCTGCAACTTTATAAATTGTGTTTTCAAAATCCTTTTCAATTTCGTAACGCATCGTATAAAGTTGAATGCCTAATTTAGGACTGTTTTCATTTGCAGCAAATAAATTCATTTTTGGAAGAGCAAAAGCCGCTGTTCCCAACCCAATTATTTTAAGAAAATCTCTTCTGCTCTGCATTAAATTCTCCATAAGATTATTTAAGAAAAATTCATTTATTAATTTTTAGAAAAACTTTTCTGAGAATTAATCATAGCCATAATTAATTTTTTCTCGGAAATATACAACGGTTATTTCATAAAAAATCTATTCGTAATGCAAATTTCCAAATAGAAAATATAAACTTGTTTAATACTGCTAAACTAATCAAAAAGTATAAGCATGTTTTTAAAATGGTTATTTGCATTTGCTTTTTAATAGCAGAAATAGAGAATCGATCAATTATTCAAAATATACTTCACAAAATGAGGTTCAATAATACCAATAAAATTTCCTTTACTTGAAACATTTTACTAATTTTATCAATCGATGTAATTCACAAAATAAAAATAATTTGAGAAGATTTTTTATGAAAATACTAATCAATAAAATTACCCTAATACTATTAATTGCGTTTTCCATTAATGTAAACGGAATAGCAAAATCAACTAATTCAAAAGCAGATTCATTAAAAAATATTTCCTTATCCGGACTGCAATTTAGACCTATCGGTCCCTCAATAACCGGAGGAAGAGTTAGACATATAGCCGTTAATCCGATGAATGCTTCAGAATATATTATTGCTTCAGGAAGTGGTTCACTTTGGAAAACTGAAAATAGCGGTATTACTTTCACTCCAATATTTGAGAATGAAAATGTTTATGCGATTGGTTCGATTGTTTACGATCCGAATAACCCGAATGTAATTTGGACAGGCACCGGTGAAAATAGCAATCACAATAATGTTGCTTACGGAGACGGAATTTATAAAAGTGAAGATGGCGGAAAAAGCTGGAAAAATATGGGATTAAAAGAATCTGAGCATATTGGTGCAATTGAGATTGATCCGCAAAACTCAAATATAATTTATGCTGCCGCAATGGGTTCTTTAAGAAAAGCCGGAGGTGATAGAGGAATTTTCAAATCAGTTGACGGCGGTAAAAATTGGGAAAATGTTCTATCGATAAGTGAAAATACCGGTTGCTACGAAGTTCATATGGATCATCGTTATTCGAATATTCTTTATGCTGTTGCTCATCAAAGAATGCGGCATCAATATACCGGAGTAAGCGGTGGTCCGGAAAGTGGAATTTACAGAAGCACGGATTCCGGTAAAACATGGGACAAACTTAGCGGCGGACTTCCATCCGGTGATGTTGGTAGAATAGGTATGGATATTTCTCCTGTTAATCCAGATTTTCTTTTTGCTGTGATTGAAGCTAAAAATGGCGAAGGCTTTTATAGAAGCACAAACAGAGGAGCCAGTTGGACTAAACAAAGCAGTTATGCTTCTGCTTACAAATTTTATTTCCAAAAAATATTTTGTGACGTATTAGATATCGATAGAATTTACAGTATGGATGTTTTTCTACAGGTGACGGAAGACGGCGGAAAAACTTTTAATAATTTGGGTGAGAAACACAAACATGTTGATAATCATGGAATGTGGATAAATCCGAATAATAGTAAACACCTTATTGTCGGCTGTGATGGCGGTGTTTATGAATCTTATGATCATGGAAAAAATTGGGATTTTAAAAGTAATCTTCCGATTGCTGAAATTTATAAAGTGGCAATTGATTACGATGAACCTTTTTACAATGTATATATCGGGACTCAAGATAACAACAGCTTAACCGGTCCTTCAAGAACAATTAGTTCCGGTGGAATTACTAATCAAGATTGGGAATTCACTTTATCTGGTGATGGTTTTCAATCTCAAGTTGATTGGAAAAACCCGAATATTGTTTATGCACAGTCGCAAAACGGCGGATTGACAAGAGTCGATAAAAAAAGTGGCGAAAAATTATACATCAAACCAATTGAAGAATTAGGAGATACAGCATACAGATTTGATTGGGATTCTCCTTTACTAATATCAAAATTTGATAATAAGCGATTATACTTTGGCGGTAATAAACTTTTTAGAACTGATGACCAAGGAAGTACTTGGAAAGAAATCAGTAATGATTTAACTAGAGGAGTTCCTCAAAATTTCCAAAAGCTGATGGGAAGAAGCTGGAGTATTGATGAGCTTGCCAGTAAAGGGAATATGGGATTTATCACCGCAATTGCAGAATCACCAATTGACGAAAATTATCTAATTGTCGGTTCTGGTGATGGTCTTATTCATTATACAAATGACGGCGGAAAAACTTGGAATAAATCGACTTCAATTGAAAAACTTCCCGATTTTGCAAGAGTTCATCAAATAGTTGCGTCACATTTTGATAAAAATATTGCTTATGCAGCTTGCCATAATTTTATCGGAGGCGACTATAATCCATACATTTATAAAACTACAGATGGCGGAAAAACTTGGTTTTTAATAAATGCTAATCTTCCTAAAAAGGGAAGTACTTACTCAATTTTAGAAGACCACATTGATAAAAATCTTTTATTTGTCGGGACGCAATTTGGAGTTTATTTCTCTAAAAATGGCGGGGAAGAATGGATTCAAATGAAAAACGGGCTTCCAACTGTAGCGGTTATGAGTCTGGCATCTCAGCCTAGGGAGAATGATTTAGTTGTTTCCACTTATGGCAGAAGTGTTTTTATACTTGATGATTATTCACCTTTAAGATTTCTTGATGAAAATACACTTACCAAAGATGCTGAAATATTTCCAATTAAAGATGCTCTTATGTTTATTCCTTCAACTCCATTTGGTTTCCCCGGAATAGGTTTTATGGGATCAAGTTTTTATTCTGCCCAAAATCCTGAAGTTGGCGCAGTATTTACTTATTTCATAAAAGATGAAGTAAAAACTTTAAAGGAAAAACGTCGGGATATTGAAAAGAAGAAACAAAAAAATGGTGAGGATTTAGATTATCCTTCTTATGATGAAATTAGAAAAGAGCAGGATGAACCTGAAGCATTTTTACTTTTTACAATAACTGATGAAAAGGGAAATACTGTTAGAAAGATTAAAACGGGAATTAACAAAGGTGTAAACCGATTAACTTGGGATTTTAGATACAATGTGTTTTCCCCAATATCATTAACTCCTTTTGATAGTTCGGTTCCTTGGATTGAACCTGACAGAGGGTATATGGTTGCTCCCGGAAAATATTATGTTTCTCTAACAAAATTTGCTGACGGTAATTTTACACAGTTAGTTGAGCCGAAAGAATTTGTCTGTAAGCAATTGAATATTTCTTCAATCCCATCTGAAGATAAAATTGTTTTGGACAAATTTAACAGTGATGTAGCCGAACTTACTAGAATTATAAGCGGAGCCGATGCGCATAGATCAGAATTAGTTAAGAAAATTGAGTATTTAAAGAAAGCTGTATTCGAGTCGAGCAATGCACAGTTAGAGACTTATAATAAAGTTCTAAAAGTTGAAAATGATCTTAAAGAATTAAATAGAAAATTTAATGGCGATGGCTTAAAAGCCAGATACGAAGGGTCTTCTCCAACATCTATAAAAGATAGAATTGATATTGTTGTTGGCGCACTTTGGAGTACAACTTCTTCGCCTACAACTACTTTAATAAATGCATACGAAACTGCTAACAGTCAATTTAACAATTTATTAAACAGACTAAATAAAATTGCTGATGATGTAACTGCAATTGAAGTTGAGTTAAAAAACTATAAAGCACCATATACTCCGGGGAGATTTCCGAATCTGGATATAAAATAATGATTAATCATATTTTAGGGGCAGTCTAATAATTTATGCTGAACATGTCTGTCGAGAGTATTGCAGAACTTCTAAATAGTTTGTTATACCGGCTTGCCTACGAAAGTAGACTTGATTACTATTTGTGTAATCAAAACCGGTATCTTTAAGTCAAATTTTATAATTATTCTATGAGATTCCGGTCTTGTCAACCAAAAAACGGTTGCCAAATCTACTTTCGTAGACAAGCCGGAATGACAAGCTTTTGTAATTCCCTTCTGCAACAAGTTCTGCAGGCTCACTTGTTGCGGCATCTCTTCTAAGCTAGAATAGATGTTTTCTGATTCTGAAATTAATTCAGAATGACAATTTGAGACAGCCCCTAAAATTTTTCTGTTCATTAAAATAAAAGAAGTAAAATATAGGTGATGAAAAGTGAGCGACTATAAACCAATTGATTGCGGATTGTATGATTATATAGAATCGGCAATTATTAAGAAAGAAAAAGTAGATCTAGAATTTTATGATGAAGCAGGAAGGGCATTAAAATCAAAAGATTTATTGATTGATGTTTTCTCAAAAGATAAAGTTGAATATTTAAAAACATATTCCGGGCTAATTATACGATTAGATAACTTGATAAAGATTGACGATAAAGATAATCTGGGTTCATGTAAAATCTAAAAAATATACTGATTTAATTTATTACACAGGATTAATAAAAACGAATATAAATCCTGTGTAAACTTATTTATATCTACTTTAAAAGTTTTATTAAAACTTCGGCAACTTTAGTTAGATCATCTTTGGAAATAACAATTGGTGGTAAAAGTCGCAATACTGTTGTCCCTGCTGGTAATCCAATAATTTTATGATCCATTAGTTCTTGCAATAGCGGTTGAACATTTTCTTTTAGTTCAATTCCAATCATCAATCCTAATGATCTAATTTCGCTCACTTTGGTTAATTCTGCTTGATTAAGAAGATTTACAAAATGTTCTCCTTTATCAATTGACTGAGAACATAAATCATTTTCAATCATAAAATCAATTGACGCTATTCCTGCAGCGCAAGCTAATGGATTACCGCCAAAAGTAGTTCCGTGTTTTCCCGGAGGAATTGAATATTTATCTGATAAAAGAACTGCTCCCATTGGAAATCCACCTGCAATAGATTTTGCTGCTGTTATCATATCCGGTTCAATATCAAAATGTTCGGTCGCAAACATTTTGCCCGTTCTGCAAAATGCTGATTGAATTTCATCAATAATAAACATAATTCCATTTTCATTGCAAAGCTGCTGAACGGCTTTAAGATATTCTTTATCGGCAATATTAATGCCCCCTTCACCTTGAATTGGTTCTAAAATAATTCCCGCAGTTTTTGGAGTTATTGCTTCTCGCAATTTTTCGATATTGTTATACGGCACAAATGAAAAACCGGGAACTAGAGGTTCAAAATCTTCACGGTAATCTTTTTTGTATGTTGCACTTAAAGCGCCCAAAGTTCTTCCGTGAAAACCTTTCATTGCAGAAATAAAATCTGTTCTCTTTGTAAAATAACGTGAAAATTTAATTGCCGCTTCCATTGCTTCAGTGCCGGAATTACACAAATATGCTTTTGTTAAATTAGCCGGAGCAACAGAAATTAATTTTTCTAAGAATAGTGCTTTTGTGTCGTTGTAAAAAGTGCCGGGACAAGTAATTAATTTTTCGGCTTGATTTTTTAATGCTTCTACAATTTTTTCATTTGCATGACCGATATTTGCAACACTAATTCCCGAAGCCATATCGATGTATTCATTTCCTTGATCATCCCAAAGTTTGGCTCCTTTTCCTTTTACAATACACAAATCCCTTTTTGGGAAAACATCGAATTCATACTTTTGCTGCAGTTCTTTAAAGTTTGTCATTTGATTATTGTTCCTTTTCCGTTTATTGCATCTTTAATTGGATTTTCAGTTCTTCCATCAGAAATAACAACAGTTGTTTTACCATTCTCAAATAATTTTCTCAAAGCCAATTTTTTTCACTTCATTCTTCCTTCAACTTCATTTTCGAATTGTTCCAATTCAATTTGCAAAAAGTTAGTTATTAAGGAATCGGGATCATCTTTTTTCAATAATCCCGTTGCTTCTATCAGCTTTATAATCATTTCTGCTGCAAATTCTTTTTGAAGAACCGCCACAATATCAACATTTTCGGAATTTGTCGCTATATTATTTTCATCAATTGTTGGGACTGAAAGTACCGGAGTGTAATTATTTAATAATAAATCCAATAGCTCTTTGTCTAAATCTGTGAGTATTTCCTTCAAAATCTTTATATAAATAAGTATTAGAGACTTTTATTAAGTTAATAATCTTTTTCCCTTCAGCAGTTTTTTCCATGCAAACCTTGGATGTTTTATACTCAATTACTATGCTAACCTCCAAGGTTTTTAAAATATTGTGAAATACCAAATAATCTTTTTTTTACCTTTTCACTTCTGCCTTATTCTTAACCGTCTCACCTTCCACATCTCACACCAGCAGTTCTTTAATCTCGGCAAAATACTTTTCTGCATATTCTTCGGCTTTTTCCATTGTAGAAGCTTCGGCAATACAGCGTATAATAGGTTCGGTATTAGATTTTCTCAAATGCACCCAATGATCATCAAAATCAATACGCAGTCCGTCATCAGTATTAATTTTAGCTGATCTGTATTTCTCGATAAGTTTATTTACAATTTCATCCGGGTTTGTATTTCCAATTTCAATTTTCTTTTTAGCGATAGAATATTGTGGAATTGCTGCTTTCAATTCAGTCATAGTTCCGCCGAATTCTAAAAGCTGCTGAAGTAAAATCACAGTTCCAACTAAAGCATCTCTTCCGTAATGAAGAGCCGGATAAATCACTCCACCGCTTCCTTCACCGCCAATAACTGCATCAACTTCTTTCATCATTTTAACTACGTTTGCTTCACCTACAGACGAGTGATAAATTTTACAATTATTTGCAATTGTTAAATCATCAACCGCTCTGGTAGTTGAAAGATTTACAACAACGCTTCCTTTCGTTTTAGATAAAACAAATCTTACTGCTTGCGCAATCGTGTTTTCTTCACTGAAAGGTTCACCATTTTCGGTTAATAAAACTAATCTGTCAACATCCGGATCGACTATAATTCCTAAATCAACATTATTATCTTTTACGGCTTGCATTGTTTCAGTAAGGTTTTGTGGAATAGGTTCGGGCAGTCTTGGAAATATTCCGGTTTTTTCACAATTTATTGCAATGACTTCGCAGCCAAGTTTTTCTAAAAGTTCTGGCATCACATAAGAACCAGCGCCGTTTACACAATCTAAAAGGACTTTGAATTTTCTTTCTTTAATTGCGGAAATATTTATGTATTTCAATCCTAATACAGCATTTAAATGATTTTTTAGCCCTTCTTCATAATAAGAGAGAGTTCCTAATTCATTCCAGCTTTTATAATGATTTGAGTTTTCTAAAAGGTTCATCATTTCTTTATTTTCATCCGGAGTCATAAACTCTCCTAATGAATTAAGGAGCTTCAACGCATTCCATTCATTTGGATTATGACTTGCGGAGATTTGAATCCCGCCAACGGCACCAAGTTTTTGAACATTAAAAAGAACAGTTGGAGTTGGACAAATACCAATATCAACAACATCATTTCCTTTTGCTAAAAGAGTACCAATTACTACATTTTTAACCATATTTCCGGTTATTCTTCCATCACTTCCAATAACAATTTTGCCTTTGCCGCAAAAATCTGCATATGCGGATGTATATTTTACTAATGTATTTGGATCTAATCCATCACCAATAATGCCCCTAATTCCAGATACACTTACCATTAAGGTTGGCATTTAATACCTCCTTCGTTATATTAACTGTTTTAATAAAAAATTGTCTTTTTCAAAAATAAGGAATTATCACTACTACATCATGTGGTAAAACCGATTTGAAGGTTGATTTCTATTAATTACAATACTATTTTTCACGAGAAAATTAAGTATATGACTTTCTTTCCAAATCATCAATCATTATAAGCGGGGTACAATGTAATGAGAGTATTTACAAATCTATTAACACTTGTCCTCATAATATTTTTCTCAATTCAGCTTAACGCTGGAACAACGGGAAAAATTTCCGGTACAGTAAAAGATAAAGGTACCGGTGAAGGACTACCACTTGCAAACGTTTTTATTAATGGTACAGACCTAGGAGCAGCAACTGATTTTGATGGTAATTTTACCATTTTAAATATTCCTCCCGGAGTTTATACTGTTACGGCTTCTGTTGTTGGTTATCAGAAAATAACTATCACAGATGTTAGAGTAAACGTTGATTTTACTACTCGTCTGGAGTTTGAACTTCCTTCAGGTTCCGTTGAACTTGATGCTATTATAGTTCAAGGTGAGAGAAATCCTCTTATCAGACAAGATTTAACTAATCCAACGGTTGCTATTACTGCCGAAACTATTCAAGAATTACCTATTGATCAATTATCTGATATTATTAGTTTACAAGCCGGCGTTACTGTTGGCGATGATGGGGATATTCATATTAGAGGTGGTTACGGTAACGAAATTGCTTATTCTCTTAATGGTGTTTCTTTAAACGACCCTTATGGAAATAGAAGATCTGTTGGCTTGGCTACTAATGCTGTTCAAGAAGTTTCTGTTTCAAGCGGTACTTTTAGTGCTCAGTATGGAAATGCTCTTAGCGGTGTTGTTAATTATGTAACTAAAGAAGGAGCTGATAGTTATACTTTCAGTTTAAGAAGTTATGCCGGAGATTATGTCTCTTCAAGAACAGATTTGTTTGATAACATTGACGATATTGATCCTCTTAATAGAGGAAGAGTTGAAGCTACTTTTGGCGGACCAATTCCTTTTACCGGAAAAGATGTTAAAATTTTCTTCTCCGGAGTTTATGAAAATTACAAAGGTCGTTTATATGGACAGAGACTTTACAATCCATCTGATTCATATTTAAGTAGAGAACAATTTGTTGAAGATGATCCAAGAAGAGGAACTTCTACTGATCCTTATTTCTTCAATCCTTACAGCTCCGATACTACAGGTTTGCCAACCGGAGATAAATCTTGGGTTGCTATGAATCCTTCCAGAAGCTGGAATATGCAAGGAAATATCAGCTGGAGAATTTCATCTTTATTCAAAATAAAATATGAAGCTGTTTATGATCAAGGCGAATCTAAAAGTTATGATTTTGCTTACAAATTTAATCCTGATGGCGATGGTACAAGTTACAGCTCAGGTTTAATTCAATCTTTTGATATTACCCATACTGTAAATCAAAATATGTTTTATACTTTGAAAGCATCTTATGGTATAAACAAAGGACAATATTACTTGTACGAAAATCTTAACGATACAAGATATTTACCAAATGTTTATTCTTTAGGTGTTGCAAATACCGGATTATATTCCGGCGGAACCAGTAATTATAGATCTTTTAGAGAAACTAAAACTGCAACCGTTAAAGGTGATCTTGTTGCTCAATTATTTGGTAATCATGAATTCAAACTTGGTTTCGAAACAAGATTTCACGATATAAGTTTTGAAGGTTATTCTGTTGAAATAGGTAAAAGAAATGCTGACGGCTCTTTTGGAAATTTAACTCCATCCGATCTTCTTTATGATTCTACTCTTACTCTAATCAGAAGAAAACCAACTTCTCCTTCACTTTTAACCGAATACAGAAAATTCCCGATGGATGCTGCTTTTTATATTCAGGATAAAATTGAGCTAGCTTCTACTTTAATTTTGAATCTTGGTTTACGTTACGAATACTTTGATCCGAAATCTGATTATAATCCAAATCTTTCTCAAGATTTGCAGGATTTACAAGCTGGTTTTATCGATAGAAGTAATGTTCCGGCTGAAGTTAAACATCAACTTTCACCGAGAATTTCTGTCTCTTATCCAATTACGGATAGAGGTATTATCAGATTCTCTTATGGTCACTTCTATCAAAACGGCTCTCTATCAAGTTTATACAGTAATAATAATTTTTACGTAGCGAACTTTGGCGATAATCCTAGTTTCGGAAATCCTGATGTAAATATGCAAAGATCGGTTCAATACGAATTAGGTTTACAGCAGCAGTTAGCCGAAGATCTAAAATTTGATCTTACCGGTTTTTATAAAGATGTTAGAGATTACATTTTCTCTCAAACAGTTTTTACTCCAACCGGTCGTCAATACAGTGTGTTAACTAACTTAGCATACTCAAACGTTAGAGGTATAACATTCTCAGTTCTCAAAAGAAGAGCGCCGGGAAGCATGTTTTATGCTACTCTAGATTACACTTTCCAAATTGCTGAAGGAAATAGAACTTATCCTTCAGATGAACTTTTCTTTAGTGAACAATCCGGAAAGCAATCTGAAACATTTCTAGTCCCTCTTGGTTTTGACAGACAACATATTATGAATATTACAACAGGTTTAACTCAGCCAAACGATTGGACTTTAGGCGTTATCACTAATTTACAAACCGGTACGCCTTATACGCCAATTTTACCATCGCAGTTATCACCAATTACTTTTGAACAAAATAGTGATAGACAACCAATGCAATGGAGTGTTGATCTTAAAATTGAAAAATACTTTACAATTGATCCTATCGATTTCTCAATCTTTGTTCAGGTCTCAAATTTATTCGACACTCAGAACGAAAGATCGGTATACGCGAGCACCGGTAGATCTTTAACTTCACTTGATCCTGCTATTAATCCAAACCAATTCAATGATATTAGAAGAAGAATTGAGGGACAACAACCCGGATTATTCGGAATTGAGGAAATCGATAAATATTATTCAAAAAGACCGGAGCGTGTAAGTGCTCCAAGAGAAATTAGAGTTGGATTCTCAGTACTTTTCAACTAACGATAGGGAAAACGAATTATGAATAGTAAAAAAGTTTTAATATTTCTTTTAATTGTATTTAGCAGCTTTGCTTTCCTAGTTACTGCTCAGGAAAAGGATGAATATGGAAATCCTCTTCTTAAGGAACTAAGCGAGCAAGATGCAATGAGAATTTTTGGGAAAGATTATGCCCCAAAATTCTTTAAAACACAAGGTGATCAAAGACTTATAAAAGAATCAATTATAAATGGAAATAAAATAACTACAATCCTTTTTAACTATGCCTCAATATGTGCGCCTAATAGATTGGGTAACATTGCGGATTTAGTTTGGCAGGGATTAGGTTACGGTTTTGAATTTGGTCCTTTAGCTGCAGCTCAAGTTGTTGGCGATTCAAATCAAGTTCTTAATATTGTTTCTGATTCTTTTATCAGAGATTTTCAAGGAGACTATAACCCGGATGCAACAATAAAATGGGGATGGCTTCCTAAAAAAGGTTTTGTTGATTCAACACAAGGTGAAATTGCCAGATTAAATATTGGTGATTCTGATGGTGACGGAAAACCTGATTCATGGCCTGAAGAATGGTATTCCTCAGGTGCCGGTAAATATATCTGGCCGGCTTTCTTAGGCGATCAAGCTACAGCTCCTGATGAAGAAGTTTTTTATGTTGTTGATGATTATACTAACGAAGAATTTCCTTATACGCCTTTCCCAAGCGATCTTAGCAAAAAAGGGATTGGTTTAGATATGCAAGTAAGAGTAATTCAGTTCAATAATCCTCTTGCCGAAGATATTATGTTTTTAGTTTATTCCATTACCAATGCAAGTGAAAAAGATATTACAAGATCATATTTTGGAATGCATGGCGATCCTCACGTTGGTGGTCCTTCAGATTATGGTGATGATAAAGCCGGTTTTATTGATCCTTCTGGTTTTTCACTTCAAGATGGACAGTTTCCTCAAAGAGCAAGAAACATGGTTTACTCTTGGGATGAAGATATGAGTGGTGCCGGCGGACGTCCTGCCGGTTATTTTGGTTGGAAATTCCTTGAATCTCCTTCTAATGAATCTGATGTTGTTGATAATGACTTTGATGGTATTACTGATGAATCTCCTTCAAATAGTGCGGGTGATTTTCTTGATGGTACTGTTAACTCATTAACACCTCCATACATAAGTGATCTTGCTGTTTATACTGCTGTTTATGGAGCTCCAAAACCAAGATATTACGGTGATGAAGATGGTGATTGGAATGGCGATAAAGATGATATAGGTATTGATGGTATTGGTCCTGATTCACCTAACTATCCGGGTCCGGATTATGGTGAAGGGGATGCAGTTCCTTCTCAAGCATGGTTTACTGATTTGAATGACAATGGCGTTTATGATCCTTCTGTAGAAGCAGGTACTTTACAGAATGATAGAGGAATTGGACAATTATGGGCTGGTTCTGAACCAAACTTTGGTTTAAGAGATATTTCTGAATCAGATCAAATTGGTCTTTCAAGTTTCCATGCGGCAGTTTATACAAATGCTTTACCAAATGTTCCTCTTAATGATCCTTTAATGTGGGAATGGTTATCTGCCGATACTATAAATACAGCTCAAGAATTATTAGCGGAAGCCGGAGATAATATTTTTAACTTTGGTACCGGACCATTAAATCTTGATGTTGGTGAGACTCAAAGATTTTCAATGGCAATTTTATTCGGTAACGACCTTCAAGATTTAGTTCTTAATGCAGAAACTTCTACAAGAATTCTTGAAGCGGATTATAGATTTGCTCAGCCTCCTGCAAAACCAATAGTTTCAGTGGTTCCTGGGGACGGCAGAGTAACATTATATTGGGATACTAGAGCCGAAGAATCTGTTGATCCGCTTAGCGGCTTAAAAGATTTTCAAGGTTATAAAATTTATAGAAGTAGAGATTATACTTTCTCTGACGTTTATACAATTACTGATGGAAAGGGTAATCCTTTCTTAGGTAAAGGTATTGCTCAATTCGATTTAGATGATTCTTTAAGTGGTTATCACCCGGTTGAGTATGAAGGACGTGCAGTTAAATTCTGGTTAGGTGAAAATACAGGATTAGTTCACGAATACGTTGATTCAAGTGTAACTAATGGTGTTAAATATTATTATGCAGTTGTTGCTTATGATAGCGGAACAAATGAAATACCACCTTCAGAAACTCAAGCAGTTATCTTAAAGGATGCTGTAACATCTGAATTAACTTTCGAAACTAACACGGCAGAAGTTGTTCCGGGTCCAAAAGGATCAGGAATTTCCGGTGCTCAAGTCGGAGTTAATGGCGTTCCACAGCAATTAGCCGGTAATTCTACAGGTGATCTTTTAGTTAAAATTTTAGACGAACTAAAAGTTGAAAATAAACTTTATACTGTTGAGTTTACTTCACCAACCTCTTACAATGTAAAAGATTCAACCGGAGTTACCGAAGAGTTTGTTTCTAAGGATACAATTTTTGTTGAATTGAAAAACAAAAATTTAGTCGCATCAAGTGTAAAACTATTTGATGCTGATGGAAATGTTCTTCCTGCAGCTAATTATGAGCTTAATCCTGCTTTTGGCAGAATTAAAGGATCAAGTCATAATATATTGCCTGCCGGTAAAGTTTATAAAATTCAATATAGCTATTATCCGGTTTTTGCTTCTTCATTAGTAAATTCTGAAGATGCAAACCCAACCTTTAACGGAATGAAAGTATTTGTTCAAAATGATCCTCTAAATATTGATGAAGATAATACTAAGTTTATTGGCGAGACTTTAACAAATATTGAATCACAAATTAGAACCGGCGCTCAATTACCGGGTGTATTTGAAAATTACAGAGCCGATTGGGAAATAAGATGGCTTGCTTTAGATACTCTAGCAAATGGTCTTTGGTCTAATGTTGGCGATACAGCTTTAACAACTCAATTTGCTCCTGCTGTTGCTCCTTTTAACATTGTTAATACTACCGAAAATGTAAAAGGGGAATTCTTAATTCAAGAAAATATACCTGCTCTTAGAGGAAATGGTCAATGGGATTTTGGTGAAACTATTGTACTTAGACCTACAAATGCTGCCGGTGTTGCCGTTACTTATGGTATTTTATTTACAATGACATCTGATTCAACCTTAACTCCAATTTTACCTGAAGGTGGAGATGTTTTCCAAGTAGTAACTACTAAGCCTTTTACTAATGGTGATAAATATATGTTTGAATCTGTGCAAGCAGAGTTTAGCGGTGCAGATCCAACTGCCATAATGGATGAAATATATGTTGTTCCTAATCCTTACGTTGGCTACAGTCCAGCGGAAGAACCGGGAAGAACAATTGGCAGAAGAGGAGAAAGAGTTCTGCAGTTTAGAAATCTGCCCCCTGCATGTACAATTAGAATATATACAATTACCGGCGAGTTAGTAAAAACAATAAATAAAGATGATCAAACAAGTATTGCAACTTGGGATCTATTATCATTTGAAGGTCAAAGAATTTCCTACGGAGTTTATATTTATCATATAGATATACCTGGTGTAGGTGAAAAAATAGGAAGAATTGGCGTTATTAAATAAATTAATGCCCGGCTTAAAACCGGGCATGCTATAACTGATAGCGACGGAGGAAAAATTTAATGAAAAAGTTAATACAAATTGTAGTAGTAACAATAATACTTGGTTTAACCACTCAAGTATCTGCTCAGCTATTTAATAGCACTTCAAAAGTTGGAACTACTTCTGCACAGTTCCTTAAAATTGGAGCCGGTGCTAGAGCTATAGCAATGGGCGGTGCTTATTCAGCAATTGACGGTGATATATATTCCGCCTATTGGAATCCTGCTGGCGTAGCAACAATGAAATCTAGTTCTCAAGCTACTTTTAACCACGCTACATGGCTTGCAGATATTGCTTATGATTATGCGGCTTTATCTGTTAACTTGGAAGATATGGGTGTGCTTTTTGCAACCTTAACTTCGCTCCAAGTTCCTGAAGAAAAAGTTAGAACTTATGAAAACCCGGAAGGAGATGGCAGAGTTTGGGATGCTTCTTCTATGGCAATTAGCGTTGGTTTTGCTAAAATGCTTACCGACAGATTCTCAATCGGTTTTAATGTGAAATATGTTAGAGAATCTATCTGGAATACAAGCGCAAACGGATTTGCTTTGGATGTTGGTACTCTTTACCGCACTCCTTTTAACGATCTTAAAATTGCTGCTTCTATTTCTAACTTCGGTTCTAAAATGCAGTTAGACGGAAGAGATATTCAATTTAATTATGATCCTAATGATAATATTGATACCGGTCCTAATGATATTCCTGCTAAATATGAAATGGGTTCTTTTGATCTTCCTCTTGTATTTAGAATCGGTTTATCAATGAACGTTATCGATTCAAGATATTTTAGAACTACTGCTGCTTTAGATGCAGTTCACCCTAATGATAATACTGAATATGTAAATACTGGTTTAGAATTTGCGTATGATGAAATGATTTTCTTTAGAGCCGGATTCAAACAACTTTTTATGGATAACTTAGAAGGCGGTTTAACTCTTGGCGGCGGTATTAAATACGGAATTACAGATGCTCTTAAAATATTTGTAAACTACGGTTATGCAGATTACGGCAGATTAGAAAATGTTCAGTTTTTTGATGTTGGTTTAATTTTCTAATTCTACTTTATAGTTTTGCAAAAGGCTAATCCTGTTAAGTTGGGATTAGCCTTTTTTGTTTTAAATACTTTTCTCAAATCTAAAACCAATCATTCCAAATTCGTCCTGTAATCACACTCCAAAAGGTCATTCCAAGCTTGACGCAGAATCAAACCCAAACCGTCATTCCAAGCTTGACTTGGAATCAAATCCAAACCGTCATTCTGGGCTTGACCCGGAATCTATCTTTTGCTTTACTATACAACCCTTTGCGTTTAAGTTTTTGTTATAAACTTTTCATACATGGGCAATATTAAGTGCAGCTTTATTCGACAACTAAACATTTCCAAAATTCTAAAAATTAAGTGTAAAGGTTGTTCCTTCACCTTTTTGAGAGCTGACTCTAATATTTCCTCTATGTGATCTCATAATTTGTCTTGCCAGACTTAACCCAATTCCCGAACCGCTGCTTTTTGTGCTGAAAAATGGGATGAATATTTTTTCTTGAATATCAATGGGAATGCCGGGTCCGTTATCTGTTACTTTAATAATTATCATGCCTTTTTCATTTAATCCGGCTGAAAGCGATATAATCTTATTTCCAATATTCTTAAGTGCGTGTGTAGAATTAATTATTAAGTTGATTAAAATCTGTTCAATCATATCGGGGTCGGCTGTAACTTCCAATGAACTTGGTTCTACTTTAATATTTAGACGAATCGAATATTTTTCCAAATCATTTTGCAGTAGTCTTTGCAGACGATCAAACAAACCTTTTACAGAAAATATTTCAAAATTAGGTTTCGGAATATTTGTTAAGCTTCTATAATTCTCTACAAAGTTGATCAATCCTTCACTTCTTCTATGAATAGTATTTACCGCACTTTTTATATCCTCTATTTGTTCATCATCTAATTTTTTTGCCTCACCGATTGACAGCATATCATTCACGGTATTTGATAAAGAGGAAATAGGAGTAACCGAATTCATTATTTCATGTGTTAATACTCTTATTAATTTTTGCCAGGCTTCAAGTTCTTTTTCTTCAAGTTCACTTTGTATATTTTGCAGAGAGACCAATTTAATTACTTTGTCCTGCATCTTAAATTCAGTAGCGTAAATTACCAGCTGTAAAATATCGGTTTCGTCGAATAGTTTTATGGTTGCTCTTTCGCCGGATTTCATTTCGAGCAATTTTAGGCAGAGTGATTTCTCAAATTGGTCTAGAATATTTAAGTGAGTTACTTGATTAACGCCAAGAAGTTTGCGCGCCGAATGATTAATAAATTCTATTCTGCCAATTTTATCGAAAGCGATTAGACCAACTCCTACATGACGCAGAACTGTTTGTAAGTATCTATTTTGTTCTTCCTTTTCACTTCTAGTTTTTCGGAATTGCTCTAAGACCTCATTAAACGCATCGTTTAACTCGTCATAACTTTTGCCAAGTTTTTTATGTGTAAACGTTTGAGAAAAATCAGAATATTTTATCGATTGTAAAAATCTTGTTAAATCTTTATTCGTTCGATCCAGCTGTTTGAAGATATTTAAGAACACTACTGCTGAAATCAATATCAAACCAAATAATAAAAATAAATTCTCGGTTTGTAAGTAATAAAACATTCCAAACGAGAGGAGGAGAGTCAACAATATGACCTTAGCAGTTAATATGAGTTTTATATTCTTCATAACCTACAGGTTATATTTCTCCATTCTTCTATAGAGGGATGTCCGCGTTAATCCTAATTCATTAGCTGTTTTAGAAATATTTCCTTCAAATTTTTCCAATGCTTTTCGGATTACTATTTTTTCAATATTTTCCAAATTCATATTATTGAATTGAAGATCTGTCGATTGTGATTCGCCCGAACCGAGAGCAAAATCATTCGGTTTTAGTATTGTTCCATCACTCAAAATTACCGCACGTTCTATAGAATGTTGCAATTCACGCACATTACCGGGCCATTTATAATCATGCAATTTTCTCACTGCACTATCGTTCAGCTTTAACTGCTTATTATATTTTTTTGAAAATGAGTTGAGAAAATAATCAGCTAAAAGTTGAATATCCTCTTCTCTTTCCCTCAAAGGAGGAATTTCAACTTCTACAGTTTTTATTCGATATAATAAATCTTGTCTAAACACTCCTTCTTTTACAAGCTGTTCAAGGTTGCTGTTAGTGGCACATATTAATCTTATGTCAACATCAATGCTTTTACCCGAACCTACGCGCGTAATTTTTCTACTTTGAATTGCAGTCAGTAATTTTGCTTGGAGTTCAATCGGAATATTTGAAATTTCATCTAGAAAAAGTGTACCGCGGGAGGCAAGCTCAAAACGACCAACTCTATCTTCCTTTGCATCGGTAAATGCTCCTCTCACATGTCCGAACAATTCGCTTTCAAAAAGTGAATGACTGATTGAACCTAGATCCACACCTATAAAAACTTCATTCTTTAGATTTGACTGCCGGTGAATAGCACGCGCAACAAGTTCTTTACCTGTTCCGTTTTCACCTGTTATCAAAACATTAGCTTCTGTATTTGCTACTTTATCTATAAGCGAAAATACCATTTGCATTTTTTGTGACTTACCCACAAGATCGTGAAATTTCAAATCTAGGTCATTATTCAATTGCTGTTGGCGGGATTTTAAGTAGCTTATTTCTTTTCGAGATTCACTTAACTTTATTGCAGATGAAACTGTTGCAATAAATTTTCCATTCTGCCAGGGTTTTAATACAAAGTCGGTTGCCCCTTCCTTTATTGCTTTTACCGCAGTATCAACATCCCCGAAAGAAGTGATTAAAATGACTACTGCCATTGGATCAATTTTAAGTATTTCATTCAGCCAATAAAATCCTTCCTTTCCACTCGTCATATCCTGTGTAAAATTCATATCTAGCAATATTATATCGTAATTCTCGTTGCTTAATAAGTTGGGTAACATATTAGGGTTGCTTTCGGTATGTACTGTTGGATAGTGATTTTTAAGCAGCAGCTTTGCTGCTAATAAAACGTCTTCGTTGTCATCAACAATAAGAACTTTTCCAAATTTGCTTGTCAATGTTTCTCCATAGTTTTCTTTGTAAAAGGCAAAAATCATTCCTTACAAATACTAGTATTAAAATAACACTTTTTTAGATATATGTGTTCGTATTCGAACACATATATACGATAACGAACATTAATTTAAAATAAAATTTATAAATCATGCAAAAAACGAATATTAATCCCGGCATAAAGTTTGGACAGTTGATGTAAAAAAATGTGGATGTTATGGATAGAAAGATTGAAAAGAAGATTTTTACACCAAAGAAAATTGCTTTGTATTCTCTTGGCGGAATTTTTGTCGTCTTTATTGTTTACAATTTAATTTTTGGGGATTCTTCAAAAAAACTAAATGTAGAGACTGAAAGAATTACAATTTCTACTGTTCAAAATGGTCCTTTTCAAGAATTCACACCAATTACTGGTTCAGTTCAACCGATTGAGACTTTTCAACTTGATGTTTCCGACGGTGGGCGGGTTATGAGAAAATTTGTTGAAGAAGGTGCATTTCTTCAAACAGGCGACCCGATTATTTTATTAGATAATGCCCAGCTCCGATTAAGTATAATATATAATGAAGCAAATGTTTTTCAACAGATTAACAATCTACGTTCAACACGTTTATCATTTCAACAAAGCAAGCTCGATTTACAAGCTAGACTTTTAGCAATTGATAGAGATATTAGAGAGCAAAAAAGATCTTTTGAAACCAATAAAAAATTATTTGAAAAAAATCTCATTTCGGAAAATGAATATCTAGATTCTAAAGATCAGTTTGAATATTTGCTTAATTACAAAGCACTTACAATGGAAACATTCAAAGCTGATTCAGTAATGCGGGGACAGCAAATTCAACAATTAGAAAAATCAGTTGCAACACTTGAAGGAAATTTAGATATAACAAAACAACAATTAGAGAATTTGACAGTCAAAGCACCTATAAGCGGACAGTTGACGGCACTAAATGCTGAGATTGGTGAATCAATTTCTCAGGGAGAAAATGTGGGACAGATAGATAAAGTAGATTCATTTAAAGTGAGAGCAACAATAGATGAACATTGGATTGCTCGTGTAAGTAGGGACCAATTTGGAGAATTTACTTTTAACGGTAAGGAATACAAACTAATAGTGAAAACTGTTTTTCCGCAAGTAACAGAGGGTACATTTCAAGTTGATATGTTGTTTGTGGATGAGGTTCCGGAAGGTATCCGCCGCGGACAAACAGTTCATATAAAATTAGAATTGGGTGAATTATCGGAAGCGGTTTTTGTTGATCGAGGTGGATTTTATCAAACAACAGGTGGACAATGGATTTTTGTAGTTGATGAATCCGGTGAATTTGCCATAAAGAGAAATATACGTTTGGGACGTCAAAATACTCAATCTTTTGAAGTCCTTTCGGGACTGAAACCGGGTGAAAAAGTTATTACTTCATCTTATGACAATTACGGTGATGTGGAGAAATTAATTCTTAATTAGCTTCGTGCGATGTGCTAAGTATTTTACTTAAAAACAATCTGAGAGAAATAAAATGATAAAAACAGAAGACCTTCAAAAACTTTACACTACGGAAGAAGTTGAAACCACGGCATTAAATAATGTAAACATCCAAATAGAGCCGGGTGAATTTGTATCCATTATGGGACCATCCGGGTGCGGAAAGTCCACATTGCTCAATATCATAGGGCTACTCGATAATCCATCCGGCGGTAAATATCATTTTTTGGATTATGAAGTTTCTAATTATTCTGAGCGCCAGCGAGCTATGCTACGTAAAGAAAATATCGGATTCGTTTTCCAAAGCTTTAATTTAATTGACGAATTGACAGTTTTTGAAAACGTCGAACTTCCACTTCTCTATTTAAAGTATTCTTCGAGTGAAAGGAAAAAGAAAGTTCATGAAGTACTTGAACGAATGAATATTATGCATCGAGTAGGTCACTTTCCGCAGCAGCTTTCCGGTGGACAGCAGCAGAGAGTTGCAGTATCCAGAGCTATTGTTAGCTCACCAAAGATTATTCTTGCTGATGAGCCGACAGGTAATCTTGATTCATCCCACGGAGATGAAGTAATGAATTTATTAACCGGCTTAAACGAACAAGGCACTACAATTGTGATGGTAACCCACTCACCAACTTATGCTGAGTATGGAAATAGAATAATTCACTTATTTGACGGACATGTTGTAACAGAAAATATGAAGGAAGAATTTCACGTTTAAGGATTAAAAAAATGATTAAACTACAAAACATTGAAAAGTACTACACAAACAAGTTCATCAAGACATATGTTTTGCGTCAAATTAATTTAGAAATTACGGAAGGAGAATTCCTTTCCGTGATGGGACCATCGGGTTCCGGTAAATCAACTTTGTTAAATATAATTGGAATGCTAGACACACCATCTAGCGGAGAATATTATTTCTATGACGAACCTGTTCATAAAAAAAGTGAAAAACAGCTTATCGAACTTCACAGAAATCATATCGGGTTTGTCTTTCAAAGTTATCATTTAATTGAAGAACTAACGGTTTTTGAAAATATAGCAATGCCGCTTCTTTATCAAAAAGTAAAAGCAGATGAGCGCAAAGGAAGAGTTGCGGAAATACTTGACCGCTTTAATATGGTTGCAAAAAAAGATTTATTCCCGAATCAACTTAGTGGCGGACAACAGCAGCTTGCAGCAATTGGCAGAGCAATTATTGGAAGTCCAAAATTAATTCTTGCTGATGAGCCAACCGGAAATCTTCATACAGATCAAGGCAAAGAAATTATGGAACTTCTAAAAAAGCTAAATCAAGAAGGCACAACAATAATACAAGTGACTCATTCTGCAGAAAATGCAAAATATGGTAACAGAATTATTAAATTAAGTGATGGTTGGATTGAGGAGTAGATAATGTTCAAAAATTATTTCAAAGTCGCGTATCGTAATCTTATAAGATATAAGGTCTATTCTATTGTTAATATAGCAGGGCTAGCACTTGGTATTACAAGTACAATTTTGTTAGCACTTTTTGTCCAGAATGAGCTGAGTTACGACAACTATTACCCCGAATCCCAAAGCATGTATAGGGTTACAGCTGAATTTAAGATAGGTAATGAGGAATATAATCTTGCTGTAGTGGCACCAGTTTTAGCACAAGTTGCTTTGGCAGAGATTCCTGAAATTAAAAAAACTGCGCGCTTTAGAATATCAGGTAATAAAATTGTTAAATACAATAATATAAGTTTTGATGAGAATAGAATTTGCTATGCGGATAACTCAGTAATTGATCTCTTTGCACTTAATCTTCTAAATGGAAATCCGCAGACCGCCCTTGTAGAGCCAAGCTCAATAATTCTAAGTGAAAATACTGCAGCAAAATATTTTAATAATGAAAACCCAATTGGGAAAACATTAACATTAAATAACAAAAGTGATTATAAGGTTACCGGTGTTTTTAAAAGTATTCCACAAAACACACATTTTAATTTCGATTTTATGATCTCTATGCCTTCACATGAAGCATCAAGACAGCAAAGTTGGCTACACAATAATTTCCAAACTTATTTTGTTCTAAACGAGGGAGCAGATCCTAATGCGGTAAAAACAAAGTTAGATGGTTTGTTGGTTAAGTATTTAGGACCAGAGCTTGAAAAAGCAATTGGAATTTCATTAGCTCAGCTTGAAGAAAATGGTGGAGGTGGAGCCTATTTCCTACAGCCAGTAAGGGATATTCATTTATATTCTGATTTACAAGCTGAATTAGGAGTAAATGGCGATATAAAATATGTTTATATATTTTCTATTATTGCTGGGTTTATTCTACTAATTGCTTGTGTAAACTTTATAAATATTTTAACTGCACGCTCAGCTACCAGAGCAAAAGAGGTAGGTATCAGAAAAGTTTTAGGTTCTTATAAAAAAGGATTAGTCTGGCAGTTTCTAACCGAATCGTTTTTAACCACCTTAATTTCATTGATAATTGCAATCGGATTAATTGAATTATTGATGCCATATTTCAATAACCTAATAGGGAAACAGCTTACCCTAGAATATTTTAGCAATCCGTTTCTTGTTTATTCCATGCTCTTAGTTCTAATTATAATAGGATTTTTAGCAGGAAGTTATCCTGCATTTGTTCTTTCTTCATTTAAACCAGCAGAAGTATTGAAAGGAAAAGTAAAGGCTGGTACAAAATCCGGGAATTTAAGAAGTGGCTTAGTTGTATTTCAATTTACAGCTTCTATTATAATGATTATAAGCACACTTGTGGTTCTAAATCAATTAAACTACATCCAAAACAAAAACCTCGGATTCAATAAAGAGAACGTTATAACATTAGGCAACACCAATTTATTAGGTAATCGTGCTCAATTATTTAAAAAGAAAATGTTACAATACCCTGAAGTAAAATCTGCAACCGTTTCAGGATTTTTACCTGTTCCATCAAGTTATAATGAAGGTATGATTTGGCCACAAGGGAAAACTGACAATGGATATTCAATACAGCTTTGGGACGTTGATCATGATTATCTATCAACAATGGGAATAAAAATTGTTGAAGGACGTGATTTTTCGCGTGAGTTTAGTACGGATAGTACTGGTGTTATATTAAACCAAGCCGCTGTAAAATTATTTGGATTGGATAACCCAATAGGCAAAATAATTTCTCGCCCATATAATAATCAAGGTGATTTTACTAATTATACAATTATTGGAGTAGTAAATAATTTTCATTTTCAATCACTTAGAAATAGTATAGCACCGCTTGCAATATTTTTTGGAAATAATAATAGTATTATTTCATTCAGAACAAATACTACTGACATCAGTTCTGTAATAAAAAAGTTAAAAGTTACTTGGAATGAAATGGCACCAGGTCAGCCGTTCAGCTACTCGTTCCTTGACGAACGCTTCGAAAATATGTATAGAGGAGAACAAAGGATAAGTGAAATATTTGGAACATTTGCCTTCCTTGCAATATTTATTGGGTGTTTAGGTTTGTTTAGTTTATCTGCATTTATCACCGAACAAAAAACAAAAGAAATTGGTATTCGAAAAGTATTAGGATCATCGAGCACATTAATTATAGTGTTACTTTCAAAAGAATTTGTAAAACTTGTTGTTATTGCATTTATAATTGCCTCACCAATAGCATATTATTTAATGAACAAATGGCTTATGGAATTTGAATATAAAACAGATTTGAGCTTATGGATATTTTTATCTGCTGGATTTATTTCTTTAGCAATTGCAGTTACAACAGTTAGTTATCATGCGCTTAAGGCAGCTTATTCAAATCCTATTGATTCATTAAAGAATGAATAGAATACTAAAAGAGAAAAATTATGTTAAAAAATTATTTTAAAGTCGCGTATCGTAATCTTAAAAAAAACAAAGCATACACATTTATTAGTGTATTTGGTCTTGCACTTGGATTAGCAGTATGTGCACTACTTTTATTATATGTTCAGAATGAGTTAAGTTATGATCAGTTTAACAAAAATGCCGATAATATTTACAGGTTAACTCAACCTGAACACGCATATCATGCACCACAAGTCGCAAAAGAATTAGCAGACAATTTACCTGAGATAAAAGATTTTGTGCGAATTTTTCCAATGGACAGTGGAATTATTGAATATGACAATAAAAAATTTAAAGAAATAAACATACCTTTTGCTGATCCCGCATTATTCCGAATGTTTTCATTTCAGTTTATCTCCGGAGATAGAGAAACAGCATTAGATAAACCTTTTACAACTGTGATTTCTGAAACATTAGCTCGAAAATATTTTGCAAATGAAAATCCTATTGGAAAAGTATTTAGATTGTTTGACGAGTTTGACTATACAATTACTGGAGTTATGAAAGATATGCCTCAAAACTCACATTTCCGATATGATATAGTTCTTACACTTACTAATGCCGAAAAAGTTTTTGGCTCTTTAATGGAAAATTTGGGATGGCAAAATTTTCTTGTTTATTTTGAGCTTCAAGTAGGTTTCTCGAAATCCAATCTTGAGGAAAAATGTGAAAATATAATTCAACCTTTTTACAGCACTGATAACACTAACCCGGATAAACCTTTCCCTCAATATTCATTGCAAAGTCTGAAAGATATTCACCTCTATTCGGCGCATATTAAAAATGATATTCAACCACAAAACAGCATCACATTTGTGTTGATATTTTCCGCTATTGGAATTCTTATTTTGCTAATAGCTTGCGTTAATTATATAAATCTTCTAACAGCCAATGCTACAACACGGATAAAAGAAATTGGAATTAAAAAAGTTATTGGTGCCACAAGGAATCAACTTGCTTTCCAATTTGTGGGGGAATCATTTTTAGTCCTATTTATAGGGTTTATTATATCACTTATTTTTGTGCAACTGAGCTTACCAATTTTTGAATCCCTCACAGGAAAAGTTCTCTCTTTCACTGCATTAATTACGCTAAAAAATATTGTGGGCGTTTTGGTTTTTCTTGTTGGAACAAGTTTTATTGCCGGATTTTACCCTGCATTTTTTCTTTCAAAACTTCAGCCAATAGAAACTCTTAAGGGAAACTCTTTCACAAATAAATCAAAATTTAATTTTAGAACGTTACTTGTTGGGATTCAGTTTACAATAGTAATTGTTTTAATTTGTTCCGCACTTTTTATGTTTAGTCAAATCGATTACCTTCAAAATAAGAAATTAGGATTTGACAAAGACTTCGTACTAACCTCTGAAATAAATGGCGCCTTTGATAATGTTGAAAAATACAACGCTCTAAAAGCGGCACTTCTTAAAGAATCTATTGTTGCTAGCGTTTCTTCTGGTTCACGTGTTCCTTCAAATACTACCACTAACTTCGGAAATTTAATACCGGAAGGAGAAACTGAACCAACTTCAATAGCACTTATTCATGTACATCAAGATTATTTTGAGACTCTTGGAATTAAACCTATAAAGGGACGTCTTTTTTCAAACCAGCTTTCAACTGATATTGATAACGCAATAATACTTAACCAAACTGCCGTAAAGGAATTAATGCTTAAAGATAATCCTATTGGACAATCCCTTAAATGTGATTGGCCTAAATCCGACAGAATAATTGTTGGTGTTACAGATGATATAAATTTTGAATCGCTATATGGGCGCGTTCGTCCAACAGCTTTTTTAATTGATTATAACGAATGCTCTCGATTAATAGTAAAAGTAAATCCATCAAACACAGAAACCACAATTAATAAACTGCAAGCTATTTGCAGCAGTTTTTATCCCGATGAAATATTTGAATTTCATTTCTTGGATGATAAACTTGAAAATCTCTACCAAACTGATAAAAATACATTTCAACTAATGGGATATTTAACATTTCTTTCAATATTTATCTCGTCGATGGGGCTTTTCGGTCTTGCGCTATTTTTGATGAAAAGCCGTACAAAAGAGATAGGAATTAGAAAAGTTCTTGGTGCTTCCACTCCACGAATCTTAATCTTGTTAGTTAAAGACTATACAAAATGGGTGTTGTTTGCAAATATTATTGCTTGGCCCATTGCTTTTTATGGAGTTAACAAATGGCTTCAAGATTTTGCATATCATATTGAAATGAATTACTGGCTATTTCTCATGGGTGGATTAATAGCTTTGCTTATTGCTTTAACAACAGTAAGCTATCAAGCAATAAAAGCGGCAACTGCAAATCCAGTTGATAGTTTGAAGAATGAGTAAATAAATATTCCACAAAAAAATAAATAAAAATAGAAAGGTTGATGAATGCTTAAAAATTACTTTAAAACCGGATTTAGAAATATATCAAAACATAAATTGTTCTCTTTAATTAATATAATTGGCTTAGCTATAGGTATGTCCCTAACACTTTTGATTCTTGTAGTTTTAGATAATGTTAAAAACTTCGATGACTTTCAAGAAAATAAAGATCACATTTATAGAGTTTACACAGAGGAAACTAATCCAGATGGAAAAATATTGTGGGCAACTACATTCTCGGAGCTGACAAATCAGTTAGAATTGAACGAATCGATAGACAGAATAACAAAAATTAATAGTGGTTTTACCGGTACAGTATTATACAAAGCAAAAGAACTTTCTCTTAGCGGCTATTTTGCTGATTCAAATTTCTTTAGTGTCTTTAGTTATGAGTTTCTTTCCGGGAATCCAAAAACAGCCTTAAACGATCCATTCAATATTGTGCTCACCGAAGAAACCGCTAACAAAATTTTTGGGAATAAAAATCCATTCGGGGAAACTCTCAATACTGAATTCGGGGATTTTACAATAAGTGGAATTGTAAAAGAACCGGAAGCCAACTCGCATCTAGCATTTGAAATGCTGGGCTCATATACAACCCTTGCTGCATTGAAAAACAAGGGAATGATGAATGTTGGAGAATGGAATTGGGAAGCAAAAAATCCGGAGTATGTTTATCTATTAATTAGTAACAAGAATGATATTCTTTCTGTTAAAGATCAATTAAGTAGCATCGCCAAACAAATTGAGCCTCTCTTTGAAAACATATCATTGTCATTTGATTTACAATCTATGGATGAGATTGTTCTTGGTAAGTCAATGGCTATGTCCATTGGCCCAACTTACGATTTTCTGGGATCTATGGTGTTCTTGAGTCTTACACTTATGATATTACTGCCGGCTTGTTTTAATTACATAAATTTATCGATTGCTAGATCGCTTAACCGTGGAAAAGAAATTGGAATAAGAAAAATTTTAGGTGGAAATAAAAAACAAATTATTCTTCAATTTATTATTGAAACATTCATTCTCTCCTTAATTGCATTGATTGGATCCTTGCTGATTGTCTACTTAATAAAGGACGAATTTATAATGATGCTGGCTTCAGGTTCCGCACTTAAAGTAATAGACATTTCATTCACCAGTTATTTGCTGGGTGTAATATTAGCATTGGTTACAGCACTTCTTGCGGGATTAATACCTGCAATATACTTTTCTAAACAAAAGCCATTGGAATCTCTCTCTTCAAAAGTTAAACCGGGTTCGTTTGGAGCACTCAGTATAAGGAAAGCACTTATTGTAGTTCAATTTGCTCTCTCAATCGGATTTTTAATCGGAATTTCATCTTTTATAAAACAGTATTCACATGCATTAAATTTTGAGATGGGATTCAATAATAAAAATATATTAGTAACTCAATTAGCCGATGTAAATTTTAACATATTTCGGCATGAATTCGAATCTCAACCGGGCGTTAAATCAATTTCGTTTGCTTCTACAATTCCAGGTTCTTGGGGCGGTTCAAAAACAGTTGTTCAACATTTGGATAATGACGATTCCTTAGAAGTGCTAGAAATTTCTGTCGATGAACATTTTTTAGATGAGTTTGATATTAAGCTACTTAAAGGGACTGGATTTAATACAGAAATGTTAGGCAGCAATAGATTTGTCTTAGTTAATCAACAGTTTGAAAAATCGTTCGGGCAATTTAATTCTGATTCTGAAAGCAAAAACTATTTTATAACTGAAGATGGAAAAACAGCCGAGATTATAGGTGTTGTAGAAAACTTTAACGTAACTCCTTTACAGAATGAAGTACAACCGATTTTGATTTGGTTTAATCCCGACAAATATAGGTATGCATTTGTTACGCTTCAGTCAAATAATATTTATGATACCCGCGATAATCTTAAAGCCGTATGGTCTGAAATGAGTTCCATGAATTATGAAGCTAAATTTTTGGAGCACTATTTAGAAGATGCTTATGATTCGTTAGAAACCGCTATAAAAGTATTAGGGATGCAGGGAGTTTTTGTAATAGTAATTTCTTGCTTAGGTTTGTTGGGTATGGTTGTATTTAGTTCAAACAATCGTATCAAAGAAATAGGTATTAGAAAAGTTTTGGGAGCTTCGGAAAACAACTTGGTCTGGTTGCTAAGTAAGAGTTTTTTATCTCTACTTATCATCTCAACTGTTATTGGTGTACCTATTTCTTATTTCTTATTTGATAAAATGCTTTTTTCGCAGATGCAATATGAATATACCGGTATAGGAATATTCGAAATATTTACATCTGTGTTAATTTTATTCTTAGTAGGTGGTTCAGTTATCTTCTGGCAGACAAAAAAAGTCGCATCAATTAATCCAATTGAAAATCTAAGGAGTGAATAAAAAATAAATAACGGTTTTGTTTTTTGTGAACATATAAACAAAATAACAGATGGATTGAATAAAATTTAGTATAGGAAATCATGTTAAAAATTTATTTTCAATTAATATATTAAAAAAGGGTACTTCAGAACTCCGACGATTGACCTCAAAGCTCTGACTATTTAGTAAAAATACTCGTCGTTGGAGCAAAAAGATTCGATTGACGTGCAAAAAGGTTCGATTGACGAGCAAAAAGATTCGATTGACGAGCAAAAAGATTCGA
>SWCB01003652.1_pt1 | contig 206772 bp, 169 predicted proteins | sample 4692901 | NCBI WGS metagenome assembly SWCB01 (sample SAMN10267276, study PRJNA491770) | bioreactor metagenome | isolation source: DHS bioreactor inoculated with subseafloor sediment | place: Japan: off Shimokita Peninsula | collected 2006-08 | reverse complement strand
CGTCATTGCGAGCGAAGCGCGGCAATCCATCTTTATGCTGAAGTGTTGTGGTGCATTAAAAAAGCATGGATTGCTTCGTCGAAGACTCCTCGCAATGACGTGTGTTAGTTCCGTCATTGCGAGCGAAGCGCGGACTATTCAGGCTATGCGTGAAATCCATCTTTTTGCTGAAGTATTGCAATTCCTTTGCAAAGATTTTTCTAGCGCAGCTTCCGGCTTTTTTTCATCTCTGCAAGATCACGCAGATATTCGTCCGACCTGTCTAGGTAGAAGGCCAGCGCCCTGGAAAAATTCTTGCCCACAAGCCCATCGACGAACATCTGGCTGATCTCCCGGTAGCGTCTGAGCACATATTGGGAGCGCAGGAAGATGAGCCACTCCTCCTTGCTCATGTCCTGGGTGACGGATTCCAGGGCCTTGGAAGCACGCGGCTGGTACATCCAGAAGTACATGAGGTCGAGGGCGTTGACGATGAGCACCTTCTCCAGGTCGCGCGCTTCGTAGGAGATGGTTTCCATGAACATTTTCGGGGACTGGAGCATGTCCAGCACGTCCTCTTCCGGGAAGAGCATGTCCAGGCGGGCAAAGGCGTCGAACATGGTGATGAGCTTGGCCCGGTAGTCGGAAATGCGCACCCGCACGTTGTTGTGGCGATCTCCCAGACCCTCGATGACCGCCGCCACGCAGTCCGAAGCGAATTTCGAGGTGATGGCGGCCCATTTTTGCAGCGTCTGCTCCGCGCCGGTCACTCCTGCCATGTGCATGCCGCTCGCCAACCCGCTGTTGAAGAGCACGGCCAGGGGGATGGACAGGATGCTGCGGAAGAAATTGGCAAAGACAACGGCGCGCGGCAGCCCTCGAAAGGCATTGTGGCAGGAGATGTATGCACCGTTGGCCAAGGCCATGGATGCAAAAAGAAGTACCGGGTTGGTGCTCGTGGTGATTCCCAGCCCGTGATCGAGGATGATGGTCTTGACCAGCAGGTCGAGGAGCGGGACGGAGAAGCCCGTGAAAAGCAGGTCGTCGGCCACGCGGCTCCAACTGATAAGCGAGTTCCATTGCAGAAGCGGGGACCTTCGCAGCCCGCCTCCGCCGAGAACGGACTGCAGAATGTTGCGCACGCCTGTTATGGCGAACCAGATCAGGCCGCCGAACCAGGCCAGCACCCACCAGTCCTTGGTCAGGGCGAAGGTCAGGAAGGCGGGAATAAAGCCGATCAGGATCTTCAGGGCGTTTTTGAGCGCCGTGTTCAGATATCTTGGTGAGAGCGATCCGCCCCTGGCGCGCGGTGTCTGAACGAGACGCAGGCCGTTGTCGTGGCCGAGCTGCACGCCGCCCAGGGTGACAATGTTGCCCGGACGTTTGGGGTGGATGTCGATGCTGTCCAGAAACCATTCCTGATCCTTTTTGCAACCGGCCAGTTCCATGCCCGGAAATTTGCGCACAAGGCGCACCAGGGCCGGGTCAGCGCACTTGTTGTGACACTTGGTGCGACAGTGGACAGTCATCCTGGCGGTGACGGGGAGCAGCTTGCGCTGCCCCTTGGTCTGGTCCATGGCGATTTTGCGCGCGCGTTTGGGCAGTGTTTCAAGGACCACCACGCCCATGCCGTACTGATGCCTGGACTGGCCCGTGGAGCCGCTGCCGATGCGCGAGCCCAGGGGGCGCTTCTTGTAATGCTTATGGAAATTCTCGATATCAAAGAGGATGTCGAGGAGCTTGTTCTTGCGTCGCTCCATGTCCTCGAGTTCGCCCTCGATCTCGGCAATACGGGAAATTTCGTTCTTGTTTCGGGAGTGGGCGAGGCTGGTTTCCAGGGACAGCCGCTCTTCCTCGAAGGACCAGATGACGGATCTGATGGCGCGCTTGAGGGCGATGACGTTGTCTTCGTTCAGGGCCTTCTGCAACTCCCCGATCTGGGCGCAGATGCGCTCCGGGCTGATGGCGTCCACCGCGTCACCGGGGCAGACAAGTGCCGGCGAGAAGGGCTTGGACCACTTTCCTCGGGTTGCGTCTTTAAGGTTGTAGAGCTCGATGTTGCTGATGTGGCCCTGGCAATCATAGAGGATTTCCAGCGCGTCGGCCGTCGAGAGGTTGCTCAGGTTCAGCGTGAAGTTTGATGTGGAGTGAAATTGCGCCAGCCGCGGCAGAAGTTCCCCGGTTTTCAGGCGCAGCAGGGCCGGGACTTCCGGCGCGTCCTGGGGGATGGTCGGGTCGTGCAGTTCGGGATTGCGGCACGGCTGCAGATAGCGGTTGATGAGCAGTTCCGAGTCGATGGCGTTGAGGGCATTGAGCCGCTCCTGCAACTCCCGGCGTCGCTCCGGCGTGGCGGTCTCGTATTCCTGGCCCATGGCCTGCGCGGTCTGTTTGAGCCGGGGCTGCATGCCGCTCTGGATGTATTTGGCCAGGTGCAGAAGCGATGGCTGTCCCGTGCCGACAAAGGCGGCGAACTGCTTCTCGTCGAGCTCGTCGAGATCGAGGCCGTATTCTTCGGCCAGGGCCGCGCGGTGTGTCTGGTTGAAGGCCTGCAGGGCCTCGAAAACATATTTCTGCTGATAGGCGGAGACAAGCCTGCCCTCCTTCATGAAGGCCCGAACCGGCTGTTCGTCCAAAAAGGCCCTGAAGGATTTGGGGTCAGTGTAGCTCTGGGGCTCCCAGATGACGCGCACGTACTTGCCCCTGAAGCGCGAAGAGACCTCGATGCCGATGCGGATGTGCATGTCCAGTATGCGACCGGCCTCCAGCAGTTCCTCGGCAACTTCCGCGTCCACGTAATTGTAGTAGACCACGGTCAGAAAGCGCACACCCTTGATCCAGGCGTCCATGACCAGGTGGGTCGGTGATTTGCGTCCCTTGGTGTTGGCGTCGTGGACATGGTGGTCAAAAGCCAGCTGGTTCCACTCTTCGGGCATCTCCAGAAGGTGGTATTTATCAAGTTCAGCCCGCACCACGCGCGGTTTGCCCGACGAGGCCATGCGGAAGTCGTGGGCCAGGCGCAACTGGGTCTGTTCGTCATCACGGTTGCGGATGAGTTCCTTCATGATCTGCAGCAGCACGCGCGAGGTGTTTTTCTGCAGGTAGGCGTTGTTCGCGAGCAGGACTTCATCTTTGAGTGCGCGCAGTGCGCTGAGGCGGTCGGAGGCCTTGCCCGCTTCCAGAGAGCCGAGCAGGCTCGCGATGGCGTAGGCAATGCGCAGCACCCTGGGCGCGGCCATTTCCTTGATGCCATGGGGGTGCATGCAGCTGGCCAGCAGGGAACGGATGCTGGTGCTTTGTGGGGAGCGGTCCAGAACATCGTTGACGATGCGCAGCAGCGTATAGTCGTTGGAGTCGAAGTAGAGACGGGAATGCGCCACGTCAGATCCTGTCACTGTTTGAAAAAGGGCTAGGACAGACCACTGGTGTCGGAAGGAGCTGTTTGCCGACGATCGTTGACGCATTTCTTGCGGTACGCGTCTTCGAGCTTGTAGAGCAGATCCTCCAGATCGGCGGGCTTCATCAGGTAGTCAAAAGCTCCGCAGCCCATGCCCTCCATGGCCGCGTCGATGCTGGCGTGCCCGGTGAGCATGATGACCTCGGTGTTGGGCCAGCTTTTTTTGATTCTTTTGAGGACCTCAAGTCCGTCCATTCCAGGCATTTTCACGTCCAGGACGACCACGTCCCGCGGTTCCTCGGCCAGCATGGCCAGGGCCTGTTCGCCCCTGGACGCGCCCTGGGCCTTGAGGCCTCGTTTGGCCAGTCTTTTTATGATGGTGCGCAGGAAATCTTCCTCGTCATCCACAAGCAGCACTGAGAACTCTTCCATGTGGGCTCCTTGAAATCATTGAAATGGCCACCGTGCGGCCGCTACAAAAGCTGCATAGCCCGAGAAGCGCCCGGGAGGCAACGCTCTTGTTGGTCCTTTGTTGCCGATAATACTGACTTCTGCGTACGACATGCCAAGGGCGGTTTGCTAGTGTTGGGGCAGGAGGTGTCTTCCAACGCGCATTCACGGCCCCGTAAAGCCCCTTCCCTGGCAGTTGGGCGTTTCGGGTTATCTCTGCGGCATCCTTGCCTGGGCCCATGCCCTTTCCGCCGGTCTCGCCTTTGTCCTGGCTGCACTGGCTTTTGCCCGCGGCAGGAGCCTTGCGTTCATGATGGTCTGCTTCGGGGCCGGACTTCTCGCGGGGGCTCCGCCAGCCAAGCCCGCCCCGGAAGAAGTCTGGAACATGCAGGCGCGCGTTCAGGGCGTGGTGGACGAGGTGCGCACGCATCCGGGAAACAGGATCAGCATTGTCGCCCGGAATGTTGTCGCCCCTGAGACGAATGCGACCCTTCCGGGACGGCTACTGTGGAGCTGGACATATTCGCCCACCGTACCGGTCCCCGGCCAGACTTTCGAAGCCCGGCTGCGCATCCGCGAACTGCGTTCGCGAGCAAATTTTGGAGTCTCTTCCAGCGAAGATTACTGGAGTCGCCAGCGCATCTGGCACAGAGCCTACTCCAGAGGGGATGTTCCCGTCGACTGGGGCGGGAAAAAGACATCCGTCCGGGCCGGACTGATTGAACGTGTCGGCTCCCTGGTGCCGGACACGCAGGGCGGGGCGACGGTGCCGGCGCTCCTTTTCGGGGACAGACGCCTGCTGGACCCCGCCTTCATGGATCGCATCCGCAGGGCCGGTCTTTCGCACAGCCTGGCTCTTTCCGGCCTGCACCTGGCCATGGTCGCTGGCTTCGGACTGGTAGCGGCCTGGGCGCTTGCCCGGATTTTTCCCTCACTGCTGCTCGTTCTGCCCCGGCGCAAACTTGCCCTTCTCCTGGCCTTGCCACCGGTGCTTGTCTATCTGTGGATGGGCAATTACACGCCATCGCTTCTGCGCGCCTCCATCATGCTCGCCGCTTTGTCCCTGCACCTCTTTTCCGGTTCAAGGTCCTACCCACAGGACTGCCTTTTCGCTGCCGTGGCCGTGCTGACAATCGCAAACCCGGACAGCGCCCATAATCTCAGCCTGCAGCTTTCCGTGCTGGCCGTGAGCGGCCTTGTGCTCTTCATGCCTGCGGTTTCGGCCAGACTCGCGCCTTTGCGCGAGGGAGGCGTGGTCCATAAATCAATCCATGCGATGCTTTCCATGGCGGCCGTGACCTGCTGCGCCAATATCTTCATCCTGCCCGCGCAGGTGTTCTATTTCTCGGAAGTGACCGGGCATCTGTGGCTCAATCTCATCTGGCTGCCGGTGCTGAGCATGGCCGTGCTGCCCCTGTGCTTCGCCGGGTTCGTGCTGGCGCTTGTGTTCCCGCCACTGGCCAAGGCGTGCTTTTTTCTGGCCGCCCAGGGTGTGGACATCCTTGATCAGGGACTGCGCGTGCTTGACGATGCGGGGCGGCTCGCCTCCACGGCGGTGTTGCGGCCCTGCGGAATGCAGACGGTGGCGTACGGGGTGGTCATGGTGGCAGGATGCGTGCTTCTCACGGCCCGGCGGTCGAAGCCGAAGGCGCTGTTCTTTCTGGGGGTCGGCCTGCTGCTCATGACTGCGCCGTCATTATGGAATGAGACACGGTCAGTGCGCGGCGAGGTCGAGGTGACAGTGCTGGACACGGGGATGAGCCAGGCGGTCTTCGTGCGCGGCCAGTCAAAAGCGACGGTGCTCGTGGACGGGGGCGGGGGATGGAGCAGGGAATATGATCCCGGCCGTGCGCTGGTCGGACCGGCACTGGCCTGGATGCATCCTCCGCGAGTGGACGCGGTGCTTCTGTCCCATACTCATGCCGATCATCTGCGGGGTCTTTTCTACATCCTGGACGCTTTTGAGGTGGGATGGTTCGGGTGGACCGGGCTTGTCGACCAGACCGAGGACTCTGCGCGCCTGCTGACCGTGCTGGAGGGCAGTCCCTGGCCGGTGAAGCGGATCCGCGCCGGGGAGAGGTTTGTCATCGAGCCCGGCCTCTGGCTTGAAGCGATTCATCCTCCGCAATCCGAAACGGGCCTGTCGGACAATGATTCCTCCCTCGTGCTTCGTCTGGTCTGGAACGGACGCGGACTGGCGCTGCTGCCCGGAGATGTGGAGAAAAAAGCCCTGGAGCGGATTCTTTTCAGCGAGGCTGCGCTCAAGGCCGAGGTGCTCGTGTTGCCGCATCATGGCTCCAAATCGAGTCTGCATCAGGGATTTTATGCCTTGGTCGACCCGAATTGGTCCGTGGCGGCCTGTGGTCCGGGCAACCGGTTCGGTTTTCCCCATTCGACCGTGGTGAGCGCCTGCGAGGCGGCTGGTTCCAGGGTGCTGACCACTGCTGAGCACGGCGCTGTCCGCTTTCGCTGGAAAGTGGGCGAGGCAGTTCGGGTCGAGAGCGCACGTTTCGGCGAGATGGCCGGGGATTGACCGCATTGTGCCTTGCGGGCCTTTCCTGTATGGGCTTCTCGGTGCAAGCAACCTCGAAGGAGAAACCGATGACAACCATCATGCCCGGTGACAAAAACCTGCGCAACGCCATCGCCTGGATCGAAGAGCGGCGTCGCGAAAATCCGGACCTGCAGAAACTCATGGCCCAGGCCGCCACGAAATACGACCTGACTCCGCCGGAGGAAGTGGCCCTGGCGAGATTTTACCGCGAGGAGGCGGAGTCCAGGTGATACGAGTTCCGTTGTTGCAACGGGAGCTTTTCAAGGAGATGGGGATCATCGCATCCATCTGCCTTGGAGGCTTCCTTTGCCTCATTCTTCTTGGTCGACTTCTGCAGCTTCGCGACCTTTTCATGGGTCAGGGCGTGACTTTTATCGACCTGATGAAGCTCTTCGTTTTTTTGAGCCCCTTGTTTCTGGTCATGCTCATCCCTGTTTCGTGCATGCTCGGACTTTTCCTGACCTTTTTGCGCATGGGGGCGGACCGGGAGCTCATCTCCCTGCGCGCGGGAGGGGTGAGCATCTGGCCCCTGCTGCCGGCGCCCATGCTCCTGTGCCTGCTTTGCGGCGCCGTCACGCTGTGGATTTCCCTGACCGGCATTTCCTGGGGTATGGACAATTTCAGGCAGACGGTAGTGGAGCTGGCTCGGCACAAGACATCCGTCAACGTCCAGCCCGGAATATTCAACACCGCCTTTCCGGGCCTGACAGTCTACGCCCGCCAGGCCGATCCGGACAGCGGGACCTTGCAGGGCGTCTTCGTTCTCGACAGCTCAAAAGCCGCGACTCATGCCACCATCGTCGCCCCCAGCGGCCGGATCGATTCCGATGCGCAGCAGGGCCAGGTCTTCGTACGCCTGAAGGACGGACATATTTACCGCGAACAGGACGGGGAGCTCAGCGTCATCAGTTTTGACAGCTACATTCTCTCTCTTGACATGACGCGATTTCTGGGCGGCTTCGAGCTTGGCAGCAAAAGGGCCAAGGAAATGTCCTGGCAGGAGCTGCGCTATCAGGCGGCGGGTGCGTTCAAGGACAAAAGCGTCGGCTTTCAACGCAGGGTGGGAATTGAAATGCACAAGCGTTTTTCCCTGCCGGCCGCCTGCGTCGTGCTCGGACTGTTCGCTTTCCCCCTGGCTCTTTTCTTTCAGGGCATGAAGCGTCATTTGGGCCTGCTGGTGTGTCTTGGCTCCTTTTTTCTGTATTATGTGCTCCTGACCGCAGGCATGTCTCTGGCAGAGGGGGGGGTGCTGGCGACGGGGCTGGCCCTGTGGATGCCCAACGTGCTTTTCCTGCTGGCTTCCGCGGCTGGAGTTTGGATGGTTGCGACGGAGAAAGTGCCGGATTTCGGGCGTCTTCGGTTCTGGACAAAGACGGGGGCAGGGAGTGGAGGAGCAGTTAAATGAATCTGCTGACACGCTATATGCTGCGCCAGAATCTGCATCTGTTTCTGCTGGTCTGCGGGCTCGGTCTTGGAATCTATGTATTCATCGAACTGCTCGACCGACTGGAGGATTTCCTGGATGCCGGGGTCGGTATATCATCCGTGATTTCTTACTTTGTCTACCGGTCGCCTTTTATTCTGTCCCAGATATTCCCGGCGGTTTTCCTCATTGCGCTCATGGTTCAACTGGGCATCATGCAGCGCAGCAGGGAGTTGCTCGCCTTGGAGGCATGCGCCGTCTCGCCGAAGAAAGTGGCCAGATCCGTGATCTGCTATGCCCTTGTCCTGTGCGCGGGGCAGCTGTTTTTTTCCGAGGTGCTCGGAGTGAGCGGGCACAAGGCGGCGGAAAGGATCTGGAACGAGGAGGTGCGCGACCGTCAGATCGAAAGCAGGAGCCTGTCCGACATCTGGTTTCGCGAGGGCGACCGCATCGTACATATGGGCAGCGTGACCCCGGCCGCCGGAACCGGGTCGAACCTGATTATTCACGTGCTGGACGAGAATGATGCCGGAGTCATCCGGGAAATCATCCGCGCCAAAAGCTTTACGTCATCCGCCCAGGGTTGGCTTTTGAAGGACGCGACCCAGACCTTTCCGCAAACCTTCGAGGTGCGCGCCCAGGCGGAACTGCGGCTGGATCTGAGCACCGACGTCGGCGGGTTTCTCATCATCGACCCGAAGACGCGTCTTGAGTCCCTGCCCATCTGGCAATTGGGCTCTGAAATCAAAAGGTTGAGGGATTCCGGATCCAACATTGAACGGCTGCAGACCGCCTGGCACATGAAACTGGCTTATGCCGGTTCCGTGCTGGTCATGGCGTTCATCGCCCTGGCCGTTGTCTCCATGTTCGGGTCGCTTTTCGTCATCATCCCCGTGGGCCTGGTGACCACGTTCTGTTATTACGGGCTGTTCGTGCTTTGCGCCACGGCCGGGGAAAAGGGCCTTGCGCCCCCGGTCCTGGCCGCTTGGGCGGCCAACGCCTTTTTCATGGCCGTCGCTGGCGGGTGGCTCATGCGCGGCCGGTCTTTTCATTCGGGCTGACAGCCGACAGGAGGGGTGTGATGATCTGGTGGATAACGATTGGCGGATTTTTGCTCGGATGCCTGGTTGCCTACGCAATGGTCCAGGGCGGTTCGGATTCGGACCAGGATCAGGACCAGGACAAGGACTCCTAGCCCTGGTGGCAATCCTGCGGCTCGAGATATCTGGTCAGAATCCGCATGATCTCCGGATAGAAATCGTCGGAGAAATTGAGTCCGAGGATGTTTTCCTTGGCCAGCAGTCGCGCCCTGGTCGAGCCGAAGACCGTGGAAAAAATAACGCTGGCAGCCAGGTTGGGTTCAAGGTCTGCGCGGATCGAACCATCACTGATGCCCCTGTGCAGGCACTCAAGCATCTTCTCCACCACCCGCGCGCAGACGTTTAAAATCTCGGAATTGTCGGCGTCGACGGTGTTCGCCAGAAACGGGGAGCAGCGCAGCAGGGTCAGAAACCCTGATTCGGGGGTAGTGGATGCCTTGAGGATGCATTTGGCGAAATTGAGCACGCTGCTCAGGCCGTCGGAAGCGTAGTACTGGCTTTCGTCGATCTTGTGCAGCAGGTTGGTGAGGATGTCTATCTCCACCAACTGAAAGAGGTTTTCCTTGCTTCCGTAATGATGGGCAATGAGCCCGTCGGCGATGCCTGCTTCCTGGGCGATGCGCTTGTAGGTCGTTTCGGCGTAGCCGAGTTCCCCGAAAAGCCGTTTCGCCGTCTCCAGAATCCTTTCCTTGTTGCCCATGACCACGTTTCTTCTCCTCGTATGTTTCAATTCTCCTTCTACCCAGCGCTTTCTGACCAGTCCACCATTTTTCGTACCCTGTTCTGTGTATATGTTCAGTTTTTATTGGTCGATGCTCAGCCTGCCGGACTCCACAAAATTCTTTGATGGCAGAGTGTTGCAAAACTCTTGACGCTCATTCCTTCTTCATTTAGCGCTCTAGCGAAAATATATTGAGTGCGTACTTAAATGTGCCGTGCTCGTGACGTTAACAGTGCAACAAAGGGGAGGATGGATGCGAACTTTGAAATCATGGCTCATGGCCGGGTGTCTGGTGCTGGTCACGGCGCAGCTTTGTTCTGCGGCCGGTTTTGCAATCTATGAATGGAGCGCGCGCGACTTCGCCCTTGGCGGAGCCACCGTCGGCCGTGCCGACGATCCGGCCGCCCTGGCCACCAACCCCGCCGGCATCACGCAGCTGGACGGAATCCAGGTCATGGCCGGCGTCATGCCCATCATGCCGCTGATGACCATTGAAACGCCCGGGAAGTCCACCGACTCCGATGACGATGCCATCTTTTTTCCGCCGCATTTCTATGCCACCTGGAAGGTCAACGACCGCTACAGCGTCGGTCTGGCCACCTTTTCCCGCTTCGGCCTCGGTACCAAGTTCGATGAGAACTGGGCTGGCCGCTACAATTCCTATGAGGCCGCCATCCAGTCCGTGTCCATCAATCCCAACGTGGCCGTGAAGGTCACGGACAAGCTTTCCGCTGCTTTTGGTGTTGAGGCCATGTATCTGCATTTTACGCAGAGCAAGAAGCTGCCCATGTCTGGGCCAGGGGCATCAGGAGATGGGGATGCAGAACTCGATGCTGACGGGATGGGTTACGGATTCAATATGGCCTTGCACTACCAGCCTTGCCAGTACGCAAAGCTTGGGTTGTCTTACCGCAGTCCGGTAACCATGAAGGTTACGGGAGACGCTGATTTTTCAGATATTTCTGGCACTCCCGCCGCTATCGGTGCTTTTAAAGACACCAGTGCGAAGGGTGTCGTTACCTTGCCTGATTCTTTTTCGTTTGGCGTCGCCCTGTACCCCATGGAAAAGTTGAGTGTCGAATTGGGGGCAGTTTATACCCTGTGGAGCAAGTATGACGAGTTGAAGATTGAATTCGGTACTCCTCTTAATCCTTTTGACCCCAGTTCAGATCAGACGGTTTCCAAAAAGAACTGGGACGATGTCTGGCGTCTGAACATCGGCGTGGAATACGCCGCCCTGGACTGGCTTGATGTTCGTCTTGGCTACGTCTGGGATCAGTCTCCGGCCAAGGACAGCACCATCGACTACCTGCTTCCCGACAGCGATCGCCACATGTTCAGCGGCGGCCTCGGTTTTCACAAGGACAACTGGGGGCTGGACATGAGTTATTCTTTCCTCATGTTTGAAGACCGCGATATCAAGGGGCGCGATGATGGCGTGCTTGATGGAAAGGTCAAGGACGCCCACGCCCATATCGCGGGCCTGTCCTTTACCTACAAGTTCTAGACTCCTGCACAGCAGATACTCAACGCAAAACGCCCCGGCATGCCGGGGCGTTTTGCGTGGATCTTCAGTTCAAAGGAAAAAGGGACGTCTTCATCGTTAAGAGAAGTCAGAGTCCTGGTTTGAGCGACGCCACGACGAGTTCCGATAGACTGCGTCGGGGCCTTCAGCAGTTGCTGGTAGCTGTCTGAGTGTCGTCCTTTTCCTTGACCAGGTAGATGGCCGGCAGGGAGATGAGGGTGGTGGCGAATTTGATGATGGTGTTGCTGAAGAAGATGGACCAGACCACGGCCGCCTCGAACAGGCCGCCAAAGGCGATCCAGCAGAAGATGAAGCTGTCCAGCGGGATGCTGACCGCGTTGCTGACCAGTACTCTTGACCACTGGTGCCGGGACGTGACCTTTTTCTTCCACATGCTGTAGATCTCCGTATCGGTCAGTTCGGAGATGACCTCCGCCACGATGGAGGCGAAGACGAGCCGCCACAGGGGGGCGAGCACCTGCCCGAATTCCGCCTGCGCGCCAACGCCCAAGTCCGGAGGCAGAATGGAGACCACCCAGAAGTAGAGGGCCATGAGCAGGTTGAATCCGGCGGCGGTGATGATCATCAGCTGCGCGCCTTTCTTGCCCATGGTCTTGTGCACCATGTCGCGCAGGGTGAAGGTCAGCGGATAGATGAAGGTCCCGGCATCGATGGACATGCCGCCGAGCATGACGATGCGCAGAGACCCGACATCGGAGAATATCTGCAGGGCGATGTAGGACGCCACGAGAATGACGATTGCGTTCATGAAAAGCTCCAGAGTGTGATTTCGGGCCTTTCCCTAGACTGAACAGCGCGGGCTGTAAATGCCTGATACCGGTCTTCGGGCGGAAGAAAAAAGTGGGGGTGGCCGTGCATCGGTCTGGCTGACTGTTGAAGAATTTACAATTCGCAGGTTGCTGAAAAAACGGTGAGAGGCAAGGAAGCGGAAAAAGCCAGGACGCGCCGTCATCGCTGACAAGTGGTCTGGCTTTTTTGTTGACGCAACAGATCGCCGTATTGGGGGGCTGCTAGGCCTGCTCCGACTCCTGGGCCAGCCGTTCGCGTTTGCGCTCTTCCAGGCGCAGTTCCCGGCGCATGTTTGCTTCGCGGTTGCGGCGATGGTGGGTCTGGGTTTCGAGGATGAGGCCTGGAACCGTGGTGGGTTTCCTGTCCGCGCCCATGGCGACGAAGGTCAGGTAGGCCGAGGCGGCATGGCGCTGCTCGCCGGTCATGAGGTTTTCCACCACCACCCGCACACCTATTTCCATGGATTGCTTGCCGGCGCGGTTCACGCTGGCGTGCAGCAGCATCAGTTCGCCCACGTTCACCGCCGCCTTGAACTCCATGCGGTCGATGGAGGCCGTAACCACGCCCATGCGCGCGTGGCGCATGGCGCACACTGCCCCGGCCAGATCGATGTGCTTCAAAATCACGCCGCCGTGAACGTTGCCGGCCGGATTGGCATCTTCGGGCAGGGCGCGGTGAGTCATCAGGGTTTCGCTGTCGCCGACCTTGCGGGCGTTTGATTCATTCATCAGATTCTCCCTTCTTCAAGAGCATGGCAGGCGGCCCGGCTGCCATTGGGCAGGGTTCGCAGCGCGGGGATTTCCCGGCGACAGCGTTCTTCCGTGAACGGGCAGCGGGTGTGGAACACGCATCCCGGCGGTAGGTTGATGGGCGTGGGCACCTCGCCCTTGAGACGCATGTGCGAAAAGCCCTTGGAGCCGAGCCTGGGGATGGCTGAGAGCAGGGCGCGGGAATAGGGGTGCTGCGGATCGCCGTAGAGGTTTTCCTTGTCGGCCAGCTCGCACAGCGTGCCGAGATACATGACGGCCACCCGCGTGCTGATGTGTTCGACCACGGACAGGTCGTGGGTGATGAACATGTAGGTCAGCCCGAAGCGTTCCTGGCAGTCCATGATGAGGTTCAGGATCTGCGCCTGAATGGAAACGTCCAGCGCCGAGATGGGCTCGTCGGCGACGATGAACTCCGGGTCGACCATGAGCGCACGGGCGATGCTGATGCGCTGGCGCTGGCCGCCGGAGAATTCGTGCGGGTAGCGTACGGCCCAGGCCGGGTCCACACCCACCTGACGCATGACGTCGGCCACCTTGTCCTGGACCTGGGATCGGGACAGATCGGGGAAATGAAAGCTGGTCGGCTCTTCGAGGATCTGGCGCACGGTCATGCGCGGGTTGAGGGACGCGTAGGGATCCTGGAAGACCATCTGCATCTTGCGGCGGTAGGGGAGCATGTCGTGAGCCGAGAGATGGTCGATGCGCGTGCCGCGAAAGGCCACCTCGCCGCTGGTAGGCGGATACAGGCCAAGCACCGTGCGACCAAGCGTGGACTTGCCACAGCCGGATTCACCGACAACGGAAAGGATTTCTCCCTGCGCGATGTCGAGGGACACGTCGTTTAAGGCCTTGACCGTGGTCGTGCTCAGGGACGGCCTGCCGCCGGAAAAGCTGATCCGGTCCAGAAAGCCGCCGGAGATGTCAAAGTGCTTCACCACGTTGGTGATGCGTACGAGGGAATTGCTGTCTGTCATGGTCTACCTGGCTTGCGCGTAAAGATGACAGGCCACCAGGCCCGGGGTTTCGTCGTCGCCGAAGAGCTGGGGCGCTTTGCTGCGACAGATGTCCATGGCGTGTTCGCAACGCGGGTGGAAAGCGCAGCCCGGGGGGATGCTGGTCAGGTTGGGCATCATGCCCGGAATCTGATGCAGCCGGCCCCGGCCGCTTCCGCCCTGGGGCAGGGCCTGGATCAGCCCCCTGGTGTAGGGGTGCCTGGGGCTGGTGACGATATTCTCGGTCGGTCCCTGTTCCACGATGCGGCCCGCGTACATGACACAGATCTTTTCCGTGACCTGCGAGACCACGCCCAGGTCGTGGGTGATGAGGATGAGCCCCATTTGCTCGTTCTTGCAGAGCTCAAGGAGCAGGGCCATGACCTCGGCCTGGATGGTCACGTCAAGGGCCGTGGTCGGCTCGTCGGCGATGATGAGGCTCGGGTTGGTCAAGAGCGAGATGGCGATGACCACGCGCTGGCGCATGCCGCCGGAGAGCTCGTGCGGGTACTGCCCCAGACGCTTTCCCGGCGAGGAGATGTAGACCTTGGAGAGCTTTTCGAGGGCGATCTCGCGGGCGTGGGCGATGCTGACCTGATTATGGGCCTGGATGGTTTCGACCATCTGCGTGCCGATGGTCAGCACGGGATTGAGGGTCATCATCGGGTCCTGAAAGATCATGCTGATGCGATTGCCGCGGATGCCGCGCATCTGCTCCAGGGGATAGGCGCTGATTTCTTCGCCCTCGAAGAGCACGCGCCCCGAGGCGATGAAGCCGGGCTTGCTGATCAGGTTGATGATGGAAAATCCGGCCACGGATTTGCCCGCGCCCGATTCACCGACCAGTCCCATGCGTTCGCCGGGGTTCAGGGTGAAATTGATGCCGTCAAGGGCGGTCAGATCGCCGGAGCGCAGCCGGAATTTGACCACCAGGTCCTGGACGTCGAGGAGCTGTGTCATGTCCGGTTCATCCTTTGTACAGTTTGGGGTTGAGGACGTCCTGCACCCAGTCGCCGAGCAGGTTGATGACCAGAATGAGGAGCACCAGCAGAAATCCGGGGAACATGGTGATCCACCACGAACCGCTGAAGATGTAGTCGAACCCTGAGTTTATGAGCGAGCCCAGGGATGGCTTGGTGATGGGCATGCCAAGCCCGAGGAAGGACAAGGCTGCTTCGCTCATGATGGCGTTGGCGATCTGGATGGTGGACAGGACCAGGATGGGCGAGAGGGTGTTGGGCAGGATGTGTCGCCACATGATCCGCCGCGACGGCAAACCCACGACGCGGGCCGCCTCCACGTATTCCTTCTTCTTCTCCGCCAGGACCGAGGCGCGCACGGTGCGGGCGAACTGCGGCCACTCGGCGAAGCCGATGACCAGCACCAGAAAGGGCACGGCCAGGCTCTCGAAGGCCGCCACGCCAAAGATGGCCTGGAAGATGGCGGAGAGGAATATGGCCACCATGAGTGTCGAAAAGCTGAGCTGCACGTCGGCCATGCGCATGAGAAAACTGTCGATCCGGCCACCTTTGTAGCCGGCGATGAGGCCGATGATGATCCCGATGAGGGCCTGCAGGGCCACGGCGCAGACGCCGATGGTCAGGGAGATGCGCATGCCGTAGAGCATGGTGCTCAGCATGTCTCGGCCCTGGGCGTCGGTGCCGAGGACGAAGTTCTGGTCGGCGTTTTCCATCCACGCGGGGGGAAGTTCCGAATCCATGATGTTGATGGTGGTGGTGTCGTAGGGGTCATGAGGCGCGATGACCGGCGCGCCAAAGGCCGTCATGGTCAGCATCGCCAGGATGATAAAGCTACCCATGGCCACGGGGTCGCGCAGAAAGCTGTACAGAAAGTAGGAGTTGCGGAACCGCTTCCAGAGTTTCATCATTTCCTCCCCGTGATGCGGACCATGGGATTGACCAGACCGTAGATGATGTCGACGACGGTGTTGACGACAACAAAGATGATGCCGACGAAGATGAGGTAGGCCACCAGGAGCGAGGTGTCGGCCCGCTCGACGGCCTCAAGGAACAGGAATCCGAGGCCGCCCCACTGGAAAACCGTCTCGGTGAGGATGGTGAAGGCGATCATGGTGCCGATCTGCACGCCGCCCACGGTGATGACGGGCAGGAGCGTGTTCTTGAACGCATGCACGAACCATATGCGCACGCGCGGCAGCCCCTTGGCCCAGGCAAATTTTACGTACTCCGTCTGCAGCACCTCCATCATCTCCGAACGGATCAGCCGTATGAAGAGCGGCAGCATGAGCGCCGACAGGGAGGCCACGGGCAGGACGAGGTGCTTAAGGCCGTCAAGGGTCAGAAATCCCGTCTCCCAGCCCCAGACGTTCACGGTCTCGCCTCGGCCGTAGGAGGGCAGCCAGTTCAATTCGATGGCGAAGATGTAGATCAGCACGATGGCGATGAGAAAGATGGGGACCGACACGCCGAGCGTGCTGAATCCCATGATGAAACGCGAAAGCAGCCGCCTGGGGTAGATGGCGCTGTAGATACCCATGGGAATTGAGAGCATCACGATGAGCAGGGAACAGCAGATGACCAGCTCCAGGGTGGCCGGAGCCTTGCTGAGGATGACCTCCATGGCCGGCTTCTTGTAGAAGAAGGACTGGCCGATGTTTCCGTCCAGGACAGCCCCTTTCAGGAAGCGTCCGTACTGAACGAGAAAGGGGTCGTTGAGTCCCAGCTTTTCGCGGATGGCCTCGCGTTCCGCGGCGGAAACCGAAATCCCGGTCAGTTCGCGCACCGGATCGCCCACGTTCTGTTTGAGGGCAAAGCCGATGAAGCTGATGATGAGCATGACGAAGATGGCCTGAAGGACACGGCGGACAATGAATGCAAACATGGGTGAATCCGTTGCCGCTCCGGCGGGCGATGGGCTTCAGGCCGCAGGAACGGGGGTGGTTGTTCGAAAAAGGGCAGGCTTCGTGAAAAGCCTGCCCCGCGTACACAGTCTTGCCAAATGGATCAAGTCGTCAGATTGGACTATTCCACGACCAGGTCGCCAAGGTACGGGAAGTCCATGATGTTGACCACGGGTTCGAGGTCGACGTTCTTCTTGGCTGCCCAGGACAGGTTCTGCCAGTGCAGGGGCACGTAGGCGGCGTCGTTGTAGGCGATTCTCTCGACTTCCTGCAGCAGGGCGATACGCTTGGCCTTGTCAGTCTCGACGATGGCCTGGTTGACCAGCTCGTCGAGCTTCGGGTTGCAGTAGTTGCCGCTGTTGTACTGGCCCTTGCCGGTTTCCTTGTTGGGGCACATCAGCAGGTACTCGGAGTAGTTGGCGGAGTCCTCGGTATCAGGATGCCAGCCGATCATCTGGATGTCGGCCACCTGGGCATCGAACTCGTCCCAGTACTGGGCCTTGGGCATGGTCTTCAGGCTGATCTTGATGCCGATCTTGGAGAGCATGGAGACCACGGCTTCGGCGATCTTCTCGTCATTCACGTAGCGGTTGTTGGGGGCGATCATGGTCGCTTCGAAGCCGTTCTCGTATCCGGCTTCCTTCATGAGCTGCTTTGCTTTTTCCAGATCGAAACGGGGGGCCAGATCGGCCACGTAGCCGTCGAATCCTTCAGGACCCTGCTGCTGGGCGGCAGTGGCGGTGCCCTTCATCAGCTTGGCCACGATGCCGGCGTTGTCGATGGCGGCGATGATGGCCTGACGGACTTTGAGGTCGGCGAATTCAGGCTTTCTCTTCTGGTTGAGCTGGAAGGTGATGATGCGGCTTCCGGCCATGGTCACCAGGTTCAGATCCTTGTTGGCGCCAAGGCGCTCCATGTCCTGGGGCGGGACCGGAGCGATGAAGTCCACGCCGCCGGACAGCAGGGCTGCGGTGCGGGTGGCGTTTTCCTTGATGGGGGTGAGAATGATCTCACTGACGTTGCCCTTGCTGTCCTTGTCCCAGTAGTCGGCAAAACGCTTGTAGACCATCTTCACGCCCTGTTCGCGGGACTCGACGTAGAAGGGGCCTGTGCCGGACTGGTTCTGGTTGGCAAAGGAGTACTCGGTCTTGACGATGGCGTCCTTGGGCTGACCTTTTTCGTCGGTGCCGGTGTAGAACTTGGAGTCAAGAGGAAAGATGTAGGTGGCCATGGCTTCCACCAGCGGGTAGGGCTCGGTGGTGACGATATCAATGGTGTAATCGTCAATGATCTTTGGTTCGGCAAAGGAAGTGAACAGGCCCTTGAAGTCTTCACTTTTCTTCAGGCGGTCCATGGTCCAGGCCACGTCGGCGGCGGTGAAGGTGTTTCCGGAGTGAAACTTGACACCCTCGCGCAGAAAAAAGCGCACGGTCAGGGGGTCGATGCGTTCCCACTTGACGGCCAGGCGCGGCTCGAACTTCATGTCCTTGGTCCAGCGGATCAGCGGATCGAAGCACAGGTGGGTGTACTGCAGCATGCCGCCGGAGAGCTGGACATGCGGGTCCATGGACTCGGGGTCGGCGTCGAGAGCCATCTTGAGCGTCTTGCCCTGGGCGGCAGTGGCCAGAAAAACGAATGCCAGTGCGAAAAAGAGCAGTTTTTTCACAGAGAACCTCCTAGAATGATGAAGCGATATTCCGTCCCACCGGGAACGTCCCGGCGAGGTTTTCACGAGAGCGAGAAGTAAGTACCAATAGTGATTAAAAAAGCCGTCGCATGGTTAGTTGTAAGTATTCAACTGTGCGGCGGATTATATAAATGATTATTGAGCATAATTGAAGCAGGAATTTTTGGAGGTAAAAAATCGATTATCTTTGACGGGGTCAAAAAATCCCCGTCGCGGGCGGCAGGGATTTCAGTGAGCGGGTGGAACTGGGCAAGGGAAACGCCCTCTTTTTTCAGGTACTCCCCCTTGGCAGGGGGAGATTTGGCAACGGTCTTGTCGTGCAGTCTTCTTTGGCAGGCTGCTGCTAAGGGCTCGCGTCAGTTTTTCCTCTTCGCAAAGATGGGCGGATTTCAGGCTATTGTCCGAGATCCGCCCGGTTCAGTCCTGCGTCGAGGTGCGCGAGGCGGGAAAAGGCCGTCCACCGCGCTGGTATTTGATGACTGCGTTGTTGTGTTCGCGCAGGGTGCGGCTGAAGTGATGGGAGCCGTCTTTTCTGGCCACGAAATAGAACAGGTCGTGCTCTTCCGGGTATGCGGCGGCCCGCAGCGCTGCCGCTCCCGGTGAGCAAATGGGGCCGGGGGGCAGACCGGGGTGAACGTAGGTGTTGTAGGGGTTGGAGGCGTCTTTGAGGTGCGAGCGGCGCAGGTTGCCGTCGAAGTTCTCGCCCAAACCATAGATGATGGTCGGGTCGCACTGCAGCAGCCAGCCTTGGCGCAGACGGTTGGCGTAAACTCCGGCCACGGTCCCGCGTTCCGAAGGAACGGCCGTTTCCTTTTCCACCAGCGAGGCCAGGATGACCAGGCGGTGCAGTTCTTCCGGGTCGGCAGCCTGAGGCAGGTCGGCCACGGTGGCCCGGAAGCGGTCCAGCAGGGCCGCCAGGATGGGGTAAGGGTCCTGGCCTGGGCTGCGCGGGAAGAAGTAGGTCTCGGGGAAGAGGTAGCCCTCGGCATTGGTGGCGTTTATGCCTTTGGACTGCAGGAAATTGCGATCGTTGCAGGCGGCAAGGAACTTTTCGGCCGTGGTCAGCCCGGTGGCGTTCACGGCCAGGGCCACCTCGCGCATGGTCAGGCCCTCGGCGAAATGCAGGCGGTGCAGGACGGGCCGGCCAAAGGCCAGCGCCTCAAGCACCTGTCTGGGCGACATGGATGCCGAGAGCTCGAACTCTCCGGCCTGCAGGGCGGCCTTGCGAAAGCGTCCGTAGTTGCGAAAACCCTCCCCCCAGCGGACCAGTCCCTGCTCTTCGAGCCTCCTGGACACGGTGAGCAGGTTTTCGCCCGACTTGACGTTGAAGACCACCGTACTGTTGGAGGATGGGTCCATGGGCGTTTCGACAAAACTCCACGCCGCGAAAAGGGCCGCCCCGGCCGCCAGCGTCAGGAGCGTTGTCACGGCCAGAATGAGCTTGAGCCACAGTTTCATTGATTCCTCAGATAGGTTTCAAGGATGCAGACCGCAGCCATCTGGTCAAGCATTTCCTTGTGTCTGTGCTGCGGAACCCCGGCTTCGCGCAGGCGTTCCCTGGCGTCAAAAGAGGTCAGCGCCTCGTTGACCAGATGGATGGACAGGTTTGTACGCCTGGCCAGGCTGTCGCGGAAGTTGAGGGTTTGCCGCGTGGTCAGGGTTTCGGCGCCCTCCATGTCCAGGGGCAGGCCGAGCACGATGGCCTGCACGCCTTCGCTTTCGATTATGGCCAAAAGGTCGGCAAAGAGCTTGTCGCGGGTGCTCTTTTCCAGCGTTCTGAAGGGGAAGGCCATGGTGCCCTGGGCCATGGCCAGCCCGATCCTTTTCTGGCCGTAGTCGATCCCCAGGATCTTCATGGGGTCCGGCTCACGGTCTGCACCCCGTTTGCGGATGAGGCACTGGCCAGCAGTTTGTGAAAGTCCTTGCGCCAGGACTCGCCGTGCCTGAGTTTGGCCAGAAATTCCAGGGTGTGCAGGACCTCCCGCTGCGCTCCCATCTCAAGGAGCGTGCGGCTGATGCCGATCTTGCAGGATGGGCAACCGACAACCACGGGACTGTCGACCGGGTAGGCGGCAAGGTCGCTGGTGAGCTGCTCTTTTTTGCGCATGCGCAGGCGGTTGTAGATCTTGGGCGAGGTCAGCGCTCCAAGGCCCGATTCGCCGCAACAGAAGGGCGAGACGGCCACCTTGGCACCGACCAGCTTGCCCAGTTCCGAGGCGTAGATTTCTCCGGCCTTGAGCGGGGCCACTCCGGTCCATTCGTGGTGACAGGCCGCATGGTAGAGCAGCTCTTTCGGCCCTTGGCCAAACCCGTCTTTGTCCTGCTGGATGATGAACTGCACGACGTCCATGAATTCCACCTGCCGCGTCTCCAGGGACTTGAGGCGGTAGGCCTTGATCCCTTCCCGGCAGGTGCCGCAGGAGGTCAGCACGGCCTTGATGACGAAACCTGCGGCCTCGGCCTGGCGGATGAGGCCTTCCATGACCTTCTGGTTTTCCGCGCCGATGCGTTCGAACTGGTCCTTGCAGCCCGAGGCCAGCAGCGGATAGCCGCAACAGAGGTGGTCGGGGGGCAGGATCACGTTCACCCCCGCGTCCAGCAGCAGGCGCACCGTGGCCATGCCGATGGAACGGTAGAAAAGACCCGCGCCGCAGCCCGGAAAGTAGATCACCGCGCGTTTGCTGCCGATCTTTTCGGCGCTCAGGATGTTGCCCTTGGAAAGGTTCAGCCCCTCCTTGAGATTTTTGAACTGCGTGCTCGGACCTTTGCCGCGCAGCAGCGGGCTGTCCAGACGCTCACGCCATTTGGCAGGCAGCAGGCCCACTGCGCGGTTGCCCAGTTCCTGGCCAATGCCGGCGACCTTGGCCATCCGGGGCAGGGTGGTCTGGGGATCCTGGCTCAGCAGGTTGAGCACCCGGTTCTTGAAGGGGTGCCCGCCCGCGCCCTTTTCTTCCAGATAGGCGCGCATCTGCAGGGTCACGTCCTGGGTGCGGATCTTGACCGGACAGATGGCGTAGCATTTGCCGCAGGCCGTACAGTGCTCAAGGATCTTGCGCAGCTCGCCCAACAGGCGCGTCTGGGGCTCGCCGTTCTGCAGCTGCGAGTAGTAGATGGCCTCCACCAGGGCGCCAAGGGTGATGTTCTTGTTGCGCGGATGAAAGAGCAGGCCCTTCTGGGGCAGGTACATGGGACAGACCTGCTTGCACTTGCCGCAGCGGGTGCAGGTCTGCACGTTCAAAAGCAGGTTGATGAGGCTCTCCTTGCCGGGGAGGGCCGTCTTGTTGATGTCTTTTATGAGGCGGTTGAAGGAGAACGTGTACGGCACAACCACCAGGTCGCGCTGGGTCAGTTTGCCGGGATTGAAGATGTTGTTGGGGTCGACCTTCTTTTTGTAGGTGCGCAGGGCCGCGATTTTTTCTTCGGCCAGAAAGCCGATTTTGGTGATGCCGATGCCGTGCTCACCCGAGACCTGGCCTTTGAATTCCAGTACCTTGCGGAAGATCTTTTCCACCGCCTCCTCGGCCAGGCCCAGCATGCGCGGGTCATTGGAGTTGACCGGCAGGTTGACGTGGCAGTTGCCGTCGCCGGCATGCATGTGGTTGGCGATGACCACGCGGGTGCTCTGCATGTTGTCGAAGATCTTGGTCAGTTCCTCATGCAGCTTTGAATATTTGGATTTCAAATGCTGGAAAAAGAAGGAGGTCTGCAGCTCCAGCTCCTGTTCGGGCAGACTCTCTTTGGTGGTCTTGCCCTTGATGATGGACGAGGCCACGTCCATTTCCATGCGTATGAACTCGTCGTCGACCTCGATGTCAGGCAGGAGCTGCACCTGGTGCAGGGCGTCGCGATAGGCGATGGCCAGGTAGTAGAGGTTCTGCTCCTCCAGAAAATCCGAGAAGTCGGGGATGACCTCCAGGGGGATGACGATGTCCTCGTTGAGCTTGAATCCGCTGGTGCGCTTGGAGATGGCCGAGAGCTGGTGACGGTCGTGCCAGAAGACTTCGGCTTCCTGGGCATCGGCAGCCACGAAGCTGTCCACGTTGTCGTACTTGCCGCAGATGTCCACGATGCGCCGCACGGCGTCGAAGACAGCGTCCTCGTCCGTGGAATCGAGCTGGATGATGAGCACCGAGATGGGGATGCCGTCGAACGTGTTCGACTTCTTGGAGTACTCGATTGCCTGTACGTACTTGATGCCAAACTCCTCCAGGGCCGAGAGCTTGACCAGGTCGCCCGCCTTGCGGATCTCGTCGCGCAGGGCCACGATGTCTTTTATGACGTACATGGCGTTGCGCATGGAATTTCCATAGAATTCCAAGCACATGACACGCGAATGCGGCAGGATGGGATAGAGGGTGAAGGTGGCCTCGGTGATGATGCCGTCCACGCCCTCTTTCTGCACTCCGGGCAGCCCGCCCAGGAATTTGTTGGTGACATCCTTGCCCAGGGCCGTGCCCCGGATCTCGTCTCCGGCCAGGCTGATGACTTCGCGCTTGTTGCCGAATTCGTCCAGGATCTCGAACACCGCCGTGTCATCGGGCATGATCTTGTGCCGGGGGTGGTTCACACGATTGATCTGGATGACCTCGCCCGTGGGCAGGACCATCTTGTACGACAGGATGTTGTCGAGGGTGGTGCCGTACTCGAAGGCGAAGGGGCCGCCCGCGTTCTCCGAGACGTTGCCGCCGATGGACGAGGCCGCCTTGGAGGCCGGGTCCACGGTGAAGAGCAGTCCCTTGGCCGCGGCCGCCTGGATGGCGGTCAGGGTGATGACCCCGGACTGCACGGTGATGGTGCGGGCCTGGACATCGATGTCGAGGATTCCCTTGAAGCGGCTGAGGCTTAAGATCACGCTGCGTGGTTTGGCCGGCACGGCCCCGCCGGTCAGCCCGGAGCCGCCGCCGCGCGGCACGATGGGGAAGCCCATCTCGTTGGCCAGGCGGATGATGCCCTGGATCTGGGTCGTGTTTTCAGGAAAGACGACCAGGGCCGGCAGCTCCATGCGCAAGTCCGTGGCGTCGGTGGAGCATTCGATGAGGTTGTTGGAGGCCGAGACGATCTGTTCCTTGTCCAGAAAGGACGACAGGCGCGAGATCAGCGTGGCTTTGAATTTCTGGTCGGCTTCAAAGCTCTGCCAGAAACGATCCAGACAGCCGGAAAGTTCGCGATAGTATTCGGGGGACAGGGCCGCACGTTCGGCCTGCAGTTGGGCGTCAACGCTCTGGCGCACATCCTTGGCGGGGATGAAGGGATTGTAGCGGATGATGAACAGCTCTTCGGCCAGACCGAGGGCCAGCTGCTGCAGATATTCGGGCCAGGTCTGAAATTCTTCGAGGGGCAGGCCCAGGACGCGTTTGACCAGGCGTTCGGGGGCAAGGGAGATATGTGGACCTTTCTGGGGCATGGTGTTTTTTCCGTATGTGAAGCCGGCAAACGGCTGCTGCGGTTCGAGATGACGCGAAAAAGGATTCGCCGTCAGGCAAAAACTATATTTTTAAACACAAGGCGATGGGTTGGCAAGGCGCAAAAAGCGGAGGCCCGCCCGGCGAAGGTTGCCGGGCGGGGGATGGTGTCAGAAGGGGAGCGCCTCGCACTCAAGGCTGCGGGCATAGATATGGTTGGGGTCGGCAAAGCTGTCCAGAATCCGGGCCTGGGTTTCGACCACGTTCAGCAGCCTGCCAATGGCCGGGGACTGCGGCATGAAGACTGCCTGCGCCGAGGAAAACAGGGCTTCCATGATTTTCTCATGGGCCGAGGGATCGCGGCGCAGTTCAATACTGTTGACCACGGTCAGGCCCGCGAGGCTGGCCGCGGTCATGAGGGCGTCGTCCAGATCCCCGATCTGGTCGACCAGTTTGCGCTCGTGGGCGACGCTGCCAAGGAAGACCTTGCCCTGGGCCGAATTCTCGACTTCGGACGGGGCCATGCGTCGGCCATTGGCCACGCGGGTGATGAAGAGGTCGTACCCGAAACGCAGCAACTGCCGGATGGCCCGTTCGCTCTGGAAGGACAGGGGGCGCAGGGGGTTGCCAAGATCGGCCATCGAGGTCGTGCCGATGCCGTCGGAGGTCACCCCCAACTCTCTGGCCGTGTCCTCGAAGGTGGGGAAGGCGGCGAAAATGCCGATGGAGCCGGTCAGGGTGGTCGGGGCGGCCACGATGCGGTTGGCCCCGGCCGCGATCCAGTATGCCCCCGATGCGGCCACGCTGCCCAGGGAAACGACCACGGGCTTGCCTGCCTCCTGGGTCCGCGCGATCTCCTGATGGATCTCTTCGGATGCCGCCGCGCTGCCGCCGGGGCTGTCCAGGCGCAGGACTACGGCCAAGATGGTCGGATCCTGGCGTGCCTTCTGAAAGAGCTGGGCGATGGACTCGCTGCCGGTCAGGTTTTCGGGCTGCTTGCCGGGCAGGATGGCGCCCCGTGCACGGATGATGGCGATGTTCTCCTTGCTGGCCGTGCGGCCTGAGCCCGAAATGGCCAGGTAGTCCTGAAAGTTGACCCGGTGCAGGTCTTGGAGCCTTTTGCCGGTCTTTCCGGCCAGCAGTTGGTCGAACTGGGAGGATGTCTTGATTTCGTCGACCAGTTTCGTGGTCACGGCCAGCCGTGCGGCGTCGCCACCTACGGCTTCGAGTTTGGTGTCGATGTTCTCCACGTAGGACATGATATCGGCCGGGGATACGCTGCGGTTTCTGCCCGCCTCGTCCAGATAGGCCTGCCAGAGTCCGCCGAGCCATTCCCGACCGGACTGGCGCGCCTCGTCGGACATGGAGTCGCGCACGAAGGGTTCCACGGCCGTCTTGTAATCGCCCACGCGGAAGACGTGGAAATTGATGCGCGTCTTGTCGAGCAGGCCCTTGAAGTAGGCCTGGTACATGCCAAATCCGGTGATCAGCACCCCGCCCAGCGGATTGACGGAGACCGTGTCGGCATAGGACGCCAGCAGGTACTGTCCCTGGGTATAGACCATGGAATGCGCCAGCACGGGTTTGCCCGTTTCCTTGAAATCCCGGATGGCCTTGCCGATGTCGAGGATTTTGGTGGTGTCGCAGCCCTGCAGGTCGCGGGGGTCGATGACCAGGGCCAGGATTCTGGAGTCCGTGGCGGCCCGGCGGATGGCGTCGATGACGTCCTGGGTCTTGGTCTCATCGGCCTTGGCGGTTTCGCGCCCCATTTTTTTGAGCAGGGCCTGGGCTGGTTCCGAAGGGCTGCTCTGTTCCACCAGGGCGCCTGCAGGATTGATGACCAGAACCGAGTTCTGGTGCAGCGTTTCCTTGCTGTCGGTGAAGAATACCGAGGCGAATATGATGAGCACGATAAGAAAGAACACGTTGGCCAGAACGGCTCTGGTGGTGCTTAAAACCTTCCATAAGAAGCTGAAGACAGCCTTGATGCGGGCGAGTATTTCCACGGGATGCGCTCCGGTTAGGGGTGCAGGACCAGGCGGCCGTAAGCGGCCTGGCCCAGGGAGATGCATGCGTCGTTGGGCGGCATGTCCCGGTGTGTCAGAACGGTGAGCCCTTTTTTGGTCAGGGTCCGGGGCAACTCCGTGGCCAGGGTCAGGTTTTGCATGACCCCGCCGCTCAGGGCCACGGTGGAGCAGGAGCGTTTTCCGGCCAGAAGTTCGCAGAGTCCGGCAAGACCGTCAATGAGGCCCAGGTGAAATCGTCTGCTGATCCTGTCCGCCTCTTCCCCTTTAAGCCAGTCTGCATGAACCTGCGCAAAAAGGGTGCGCGTGTCGAGCTCGATGATGTCTTCATATTCGATCATGGGGCATGAATAAACCCCTTTTTCATTCTTGTCCTGTATCGCTTCGAGCCTGATGGCGGCCTGTCCTTCGTAGGAAATTTCATCGCACAGGCCAAGCATGGCCGAGACCGCGTCAAAAAGCCGTCCGCAGCTGGACGAGAGCGGCGAGTTGATGCGCCGATCCAGAACCTGGCCCACGACCCTGTCCGCGGCGGCGTGATCGCTCAGCCACGGCCAGGATTTTTCTCCGGGCGCATGGATGCCGAGGGCGTGCAGGCAGGCCCTGGCCAGTCGCCAGGGTTCGCGCGTCGCCGCATCGCCGCCGGGCAGCATGATCTGCGAGAAGCGCGCCAGCCGCCTGTGTTCCAGTTGCGCCGTGTTGACCAAGAGGGCCTCGCCGCCCCACAGGGTCCCGTCGTCACCGAGGCCCACGCCGTCCAGGGCCAGGCCGAGGGCCGGGCCGATATGTCCGTTTTCGGCGAGCACGGCATGAATGTGCGCAAAGTGATGCTGCAGGGGCAGGCAGGGCAGGCCGGATTCACGCGCAAAGGTGGTGCTCAGAAAATCTGGATGCAGGTCGTGGACCACGGCTGCGGGCTCTACCTGCAGGATGTCTTGCAGGTGTGCGCAGATTTCGCGGAAAAAGCCGTAGGCCTCCAGATGCTCCAGGTCGCCGATATGCTGCGAGACAAAGGCCTGCCGCCCCTTGGTCAGGCAGAGGGTGTTCTTGAGCAGAGGGCCGACCCCGAGCACCACTGGCCCGTCCTGGGCCAGGTCGATGGGGGCCGGGGTGTATCCCCGCGCCCGGCGCATGAACATGGGCTGCCCGTCCGCAACCCGCAGTACGGAGTCATCGCAGCGGATCAGGATGTCGCGGTCGTGCAGCAGGAAGTGGTCGGCGATGCCGCCCAGGCGGCGCAGGGCCTCGCGGTTGCCAAGACAGATGGGGTCCGAGCTCGCGTTGCCCGAGGTCATGACCAGGGCCGCGGGCATGTCATCGCGGTGGAGTTCGGCAAAGAGCACGTGGTGCAGGGGCGTGTAGGGCAGCATGAGCCCCAGAAACTCCGTGTCCGGGGAAAGCCCCGGCGCGAGCCCCGTGTTTCTGCGGGCCGTGGCCAGCACGATGGGCCTCTGGCGACCGCACAGGAGTTCCTCTTCGGTCTCGGACAGGACACACAGGGCGCGGGCTGCATCCAGGTCGCGGACCATGATGGCCAGAGGCTTGTCGCGGCGATTCTTGCGGTCCCGCAGCAACTGCACGGCCTTCTGATCGCGGGCGTCGCAGACGAGGTGGAATCCGCCCAGCCCCTTCATGGCCACCAGTCCTCCGCCACGCAGCAGGTCCGCCGTGCTGCGAACGGCATCGAAGTTTTCGCACAGCGTCCGGCCCGCTTTGTCCGTCAGCCACAATCTCGGTCCGCATACGGGGCAGGCGTTGGGCTGGGCGTGGAAACGCCGGTCCAGGGGGTTCTCGTACTCTTCCAGGCAGTCCGGACAGAGCGGGAAACAGCTCATGGACGTGGTTGCCCGGTCGTAGGGGATGGAGCGGGTGATGGTGTAGCGCGGTCCGCAGTTGGTGCAATTGGTGAACGCGTAGCGGTGCCTGCGGCCAGCCGGGTCGCGCATGTCCGCAATGCAGTCGTCGCAGGTCGCCACGTCCGGGCTGATGAGCACCTGATGCCCGTGGCCGCCCGTGCTCTTGAGGATGCAAAAAAGGTCTTCGCCGTGCTTGGGTTCGATGGTTTCCCGTTCCCAGGTCACGATGCGGGCCAGGGGCGGAATGGTGGAGGAGAAGGTTGCCTCGAAGGCGGCAAGTTGGTCCGGTGCGCCCTGGACCTCAATGAGCACGCCTTCCGGGGTGTTCAGAACCTGCCCCGTGACCTTTGCGTAGAGGGCCGCCTTGTAGACAAAGGGCCGAAAGCCCACTCCCTGCACCCCTCCGGTGATGATCCATTTCCAGCGTTGCGTGAGCATGTGCTATATCCGGTGTTTTTCGTGTGCTTTTTCCGGCGCGTTGCGTCCGGTGTCTTCAGTGCCTCAAGCGTGCCATCCACAAACGCTTGACCAGGCTTTTGAGCAGGATGTCCGGCCGGAACGACTCCGGCTTCAGGGTTTGGGGGAGGACAAATCCGCCGGCGTCGAAATCATCCGGGCCGAGCAGCGGATAGTTCAGTGCCTGCGGATCGGTTCCCGCCAGCCCGTCGCTGTGGCACTGCTTCCAGATGGGAAACTGGCTTGGCGTTGCCCCGAGGATCTGGCCTGCCGCCGTGTCCAGGGCCACGGGGTTGACGCTTGCGCCGAGCAGGCCAAGGGGGAAGGCGTCCCCGGCGATGGGGCCGGTGCGGTGCATGGCGGTCACGCCGTCCATGAGGCTCACCGAGGGCGGCAGAACCTGCAGGAGCCCGCAGATCATGGCCGTGAACCGGCCCTCCCTGTCCCCGTGCAGGGCGTGCAGCCAGGCCTTGCGCACGCCGGTGACGCATCCGAAGAGATTCTTGACTGCGCCGCTGAACCGCATCTGTGAATGGGCCTTGAACTTGGGGAGATTGACGATGAGGTCGGCTTCCAGCGCATCGGCCGAAACCCGGACAGGGACATTCGCACTTGTGACGGGAACCCCCCGGTGCAGGGTCACGACGTTCACTCCCAGGGGGCGCAGCAGTTCTGGCAGCCCAATGGCCTCGGCGATGGCCTGTGCCGTGCCGAAGGCGGGGGAGTCCCCGACGGTGACCCGCGCTCCCCGGTCCAGGCAATGCCGGGCAACTGCGGCTATGATGAGCGGGCTCGTGCAGCACAGCCGGGCGTTGCGCAGGGCCACGAAGTTTGGCTTGATCAGCAGCCGCGCTCCGGAGGTATTCGGCAGCACGGCGTCAAGCAGTTCCGGAACCATTTTTGCGGCCTGGCCGTAGCTCGGAGCATGCCGCAGAAAAACGTCAATCACCAAAAAACCGGTTCAGGGCCTTGGTGATGACGCGGATATGGGCCTTTTCCTGTTCGGACAGAAGCAGATAGGTCTGCGCCGCCTCGGCATCGCGGTCACGTTTGGCCAGGCCACGGTAGAGGTCGTAGGCGTAGTATTCAATCTCGCAGGCCAACTCCAGCAGGCGCAGCATGCGGTCCTCGGGATCCTTGCCCAGGCGGGCCATCCAGGCCGAGATGGGTTTTCCCCCTTCCATGATCCGGCCGTCAAGGCGTTCGAAGGTTTCCTCGAAGCTGTCCGTGATTGGCGTGGGGCTGTTCTTCTTCCAGAAGGTGAAGATGCTGCGGGCGTGCACCTCTTCCTTGCCGCCCAGATCCTTGACCATGTCGCCGAGTTCCGTGCCCTCGTATTCCTGCGCGAGATCATTATAGAACAGCCAGGCCCCTTTCTCCATGTTCATGGCCCGGTACAGGGTCTGGTTCAGGGCCATGTCGCGCGGAAAGAGTTCCAGGTGCGGGATGTCTTTGAGGCCTGTCCCTTCCCATCCGGTAATGCCGCCGACGAGATTGTAGAGCGTGCCGTTCCGGGAGCCCACGTCCTTGATAAGGGCCGCCGCCACGGCGGATCTGCCACCGGTGCGGCAGTACAGGATCAGGTTTTTCTCACTGTCCAGTTCCGCCACGCGCTGCTCGATTTCCGGCAGTGGGATGAGCTGGGCACCGGGGATATGGCTCTCGGCGAATTCTCCGGGTTGGCGCACGTCGATCAAAAGATAGTCGCGCTCCCTGGTCTTGGACCTCAGCTCTTCAAGTTCGTCCGGAAAGATGTCGAGTACTTGTCTGGTCATTCCTGCCTCTTGGTATGCCGTGATTGGCGTTAAACCTCACTGTACGATAAAGACTTTCATAAATCCAGACCCCTTGGCGAGGGCCGCCGACCGGGAAGGAGCCGGACGTGCTGTGCGTTCGGGGCTGTGGAATTGGTATTTGATTTTGTTATCATACGCGGTAGATGAACCGGGATTTGTCGCGCATGTCACCATCACTATTCCTGGAGCAGAATATGATCATTCCAGTCATCCTGGCCGGGGGTTCCGGCACCAGGCTTTGGCCCCTCTCCCGCAAGCTCTATCCCAAGCAGCTCCTGCCGCTTGTCGACGACCGGACCCTGGTTCAGAACACCATCCTGCGCCTGCAGGGCCTTGATGAGATCGCCGACCCCATCATCATCTGCAATGAGGAGCACCGTTTCATCATCGCCGAGCAGATGCGGGCCATGGGCGTGTCCCCGGCCGCCATCGTCCTCGAGCCTGTGGGCCGCAACACCGCCCCTGCCGTGGCCGTGGCGGCCCTGCTGGCCGAGAGCCTTGATCCCGATGCGGTGCTGCTGGTTCTCCCGGCGGACCACCTCATCGGCGACCCCGGTCAGTTCCACGCGGCGGTGCGTCAGGCCGCCACGCATGCCGCCGCCGGGCATCTGGCGACCTTCGGCATCGTGCCCTCGGCCCCCGAGACCGGATATGGCTACATCCTGCAGGGGCCGGCCCTTGGAGAATCCTCGGCCCGCACCATTGAACGCTTTGTCGAAAAGCCTGATCTGGCGACGGCCGAATCCTACGTCGCCTCAAGGCAGTATTTCTGGAATTCCGGCATGTTCGTGTTCCGGGGTGATGCAGTCCTGACCGAACTCGGGCGCTTCGCCCCGGCCATTGTGGAGTCCTGTCGCAAGGCTCTGGAACTGGCCGGGCGCGACCTCGATTTTCTGCGTCTGGACAGGGATGCCTTTGCCGCCTGCCCCGAAGATTCCGTGGATTACGCGGTCATGGAGCAGACGGACAGGGGCGTGATGATCCCCCTGTCCTGCGACTGGAACGACCTGGGCTCCTGGGACGCCCTGTGGCAGGCCGGAGGCAAGGACGAGGACGGCAACGTGACCAGGGGAGATGTGGTGCTCTGCGACGTGCACAATTCCTATCTGCACGCCGAGACGCGCCTCCTGGCCGCCGTGGGCCTTCAGAACCACATCGTGGTCGAGACCTCCGATGCGGTGCTCATCTCGCCGCGCGACCGGGTGCAGGAAGTGAAGAAGATCGTCGACAAGCTCAAGGCCGAGAACCGCATCGAGGCCGTGTCGCACAAAAAGGTCTTCCGGCCCTGGGGGCATTACGAGTCCATCGGGGACGGCGCGCGCTATCAGGTCAAGCGCATCGTGGTCACCCCGGATCAGGTGCTGTCCCTGCAGAAGCATTTTCATCGCGCCGAGCACTGGGTGGTGGTCCAGGGCACTGCGGTGGTGACCCGTGACAACGAGGAAATCCTGCTGCGCGAGAACGAGTCCGTGTATCTGCCGCTGGGCGCGGTGCACCGCCTGGCCAATCCGGGCAAGATCCCGCTGGAGCTCATCGAGGTGCAGGTTGGGAGTTATCTTGGCGAGGACGATATCGTGAGGTTCGAAGACGTCTACGGGCGGTGAGGGGCGATAAAGGCCCGATTGCTGCGTCGCTGCGGACAAAAGCTGAGCCTCATGTAGTCGGCTACACTTCGGCTCAGCTTTTGCCCGCGCTCCTTGCCCTCGAACCTTTCTCGCCCCTCACCGGGGTGTGCTGATGGTGGGAAAGAAAAAGTTTGGGATTGCACTTATCGCCAGGCAAGGGGATAAATTGCCGATTGCTGCGTCGCTGCGGACAAAAGCTGAGCCTCATGTAGTCGGCTACACTTCGGCCCAGCTTTTGCCCGCGCTCCTTGCCCTCGAACCTTTCTCGCTCCTCACCGAGGTGCGCTGGTGGCGGGTAAGAAAAAAGGTTTATCCGGTTAAAGCGTACGTGCTCGTTGAAAATTCACTGTGCACTCCTGAACTTTGGATCAAAAACGCTGCCAAACGCACTTCATCATCGTCATCGCGAGGCGTCTTCGCCTTGGCGATCCATGCTTTGCGGAGCCCGACACGTTCGTCGAAGACTTCCACGCAGAGCCTGGCTTCTCGCAATGAGGGACCTCGAACGAATTTTCGTAGATCACGACGTCCCGCTCGGAGTTGATTTGTTGCGACGAATAAGGCGATGGACTCTTACACCGGATGAACCAAAAAAATGAATTTTGTGCTTCACGTTTGGGCATCCAATGCAGTAAGCGCAAAAGTCGCGAGCGAATCTGAGTGTCATTCCCGCGAAGGCGGGAATCCATGTCTTCACAGAATGAGTATGATTAATGGTTAGAGGAAAAGATATGTTGTTGCGCCTCGCCCTTTGTCTGGGCTTTTTTTTGGTCGGTTGTTCCGAAGGGTCCGTGGATTCTGCGGCTTCCAACGCGTCGGTCGCGGTTCGGCCCGCTCACGTGGTCAATGTCCTGATCGAGGAGATCCGCCCTGTCGTCATGCGCGACGTGCTGGTCCTGCCCGGACAGACCGAGGCCCTGCATGACATCCGCCTGGCCGCGCAGCGTGGCGGCGTGGTGGAGTGGACCGGGGTGACCGAGGGGCAGCGGGTGCGTGCTGGCGAACCCGTGGCGCGCATCGACCTCTCGTCGCTCGGCGCTGCGCTGGAGCGGGCGCGGGCGAGTCTGCGCCTGGCCGAGGACCAGTCGCGGCGCAGAAGCCAGCTTTACGCCCAGGGCGTTCTGGCCAAGGAGGAGCTTGAGCAGGCAAACAACGAGTTGACCGCGGCGAGGACGCGGCTGCGTGAGGCCGAGGTCGATTTCAGCCACGGCACGGTGACCTCGACCCTGGACGGGGTGGTCAACAGACTTCATGTCGATCCCGGGGAATTTGTGGGCGAAGGGGACCCTGTGGCGGATATCGTCAACGTGGAGACCCTGCGCATCAACTTCGACGTGCCCGAAGGCGACGTGCGTTTTCTGTCTAAGGGCCAGGAGGCTGTGGTGCGCGTCGACGCCTATCCAGACCGGGAGTGGGCGGGGGAGATAGATTTCGTGGCCTGGAAGGCCGACCCCGCAACACGCACCTTTCAGGTCCGGGTAGTGGTCGACAACGAGGGTGCCCATATCCGGCCCGGCATGATCGCGCGGGGCGCATTTTTGCGCCGTCTGATCGAAGATGCCGTGACCGCGCCTCTCTTCACCGTGCAGGACAAGGGCGGAGAGCGGGTCGTCTTCGTGGAGCAGGACGGGGTGGCCCGTGCGCGCACCGTGCAGCTCGGCATCATCGAGGGGGGCCGTGTGCAGGTGCTTCATGGCCTGGCCGCCGGTGACAGGCTCATCGTCGCCGGTCACGTCGAGGTCGAGGACGGGACAAAGGTGAACGTGCGATGATTGTCAACGAAGCAGCACAGCGCCGCCAGCCGCTGGTCCTCGTCACCCTGCTGCTGATCATCGTGGCGGGCCTGTACAGCTACGCCAAGCTGCCGCGCGAGGCCGCGCCCGACATCCAGATCCCCTACATCTTCGTGACTACGGACTACGAGGGCGTCGCGCCGGAGGACATGGAAAAGCTCGTGACCGTCCCGCTGGAGCGCAAGCTCAAGGGCCTGGAGGGGGTGGAGGAGTTGACCTCGCAGTCCGATGACGGCAAGTCCACCATCGCCATCAAGTTTTTGCCGAGCGTCGATATTGACGATGCCCTGCAGAAGGTCCGCGACAAGGTCGATCAGGCCTCGGGCGACCTGCCTTCGGATCTCGAGGACGATCCGCTGGTCAGCGAGATGAACTTTTCCGACATGCCCATCATTCAGGTGGTGCTGTCCGGGCCGTTCAGCCTCAAACGCCTGAAGGTCTTCGCCGAAGAGCTGGAGGACCGTTTCGAGTCCATTCCCGGCGTGCTTGATGCACGCATCATCGGGGGGCTTGAGCGCGAGATCCATGTCGAGTTCGACCTGGACCGTGTCGGTGCCTACAGGGTGCCCTTCACCGCCATGCTGCAGTCGGTGGAGCGCGGCAACGTGAACATGCCCGGCGGTTCCATGGACATCGGGGACATGCGCTATCAGGTGCGCGTGCCCGAGGATTTCCGGAGCCCGGCGGAGATCGATTCCATCGTGGCCTTCGTGCGCGACGGCAAACCCGTCTATCTGCGCGACGTGGCGGCCATCCGCGACCACTACAAGGACCCGACGAGCCGAAGCCGGTTGAACGGCGATAACGCCGTGACCCTGCAGGTGGTCAAGCGCAGCGGCGAAAACATCATCGACATCAACGACCGCATCGCCGCCGTGGTGGAGGAGATGCGCCTTCTGCTGCCGCCCACCCTGACCATCAGCCTGACCGCAGACATGGCCGAGGACATCCGCAACATGGTCTCGGATCTGGAAAACAACATCCTGACCGGGCTCATCCTCGTCCTTGGCGTGGTGCTCATCTTCATCGGCGGGCGGTCCGCCGTGTTCGTGTCCGTGGCCATCCCGGTGTCCATGCTCATCACCTTCGCGCTCCTGCGCCTTTTGGGCATCACCCTGAACATGGTCGTGCTCTTTTCCCTCATCCTGGCCCTTGGCATGCTGGTCGACAACGGCATTGTCATAGTGGAGAACATCTACCGCCACATGCAGGAGGGCAAGGGCCGCTTTGAGGCTGCCCTCGACGGAACCAGCGAGGTGGCCTGGCCGGTGACCACCTCGACCCTGACCACCGTCGGCGCGTTCTTCCCCATGATCTTCTGGCCCGGCATCATGGGCGGGTTCATGTCCTTTCTGCCCAAGACCGTCATCCTCACTCTCGCGGGTTCTCTTTTCGTGGCCCTGGTGATCAACCCGGTCCTCTCCGCGCGGTATCAGACCGCCGCGCCCGCACGTTTAGCAGGGGACGGAAATATCGCCGGATCCAGGTCCAAAAGGGTTTACCTGTGGCTTTTGGGATGGGCTCTGGAGCACAGGGCCCTGGTGCTCGGGGTTTGTGTGGTCATGCTGGTCGGTTCGGCCCTGGCCTTTGGCACGTTCGGCAAGGGCGTTGAGTTTTTTCCCGAAACCGAACCCAAGCGGGCCTACGCCAACATCAAGCTGCCCATCGGCACCAACCTTGACGCCACGGACCGTTACATCCGGGTCATCGAGGGCGTCGTTTCCGAATATGAAGACGTGCGCTATGTCATCGGCAGCACCGGAGCGGCCACGGGTGGGGATTTCGGAGGTGGCGGAAGCGGCACCCACCTGGGTTCCGTGACCCTGGATTTCGTGCCCCTAAGCGAACGCACGCGGCATTCTTCGGAGATCATCACAGAGGTGCGGGAACGACTGGCCGCACAGATCACGGGCGCGGAGCTGCGCGTGGAGAAGGACGACGAGGGGCCGCCCACCGGCGATCCCATCAGTCTGGAAATCTACGGTGATGACATGCAGGTGCTGGCCGGAATTGTGGATCAGGTTCGCACCCACATGCGCGACATCCCCGGCATCGTCGACATGAAGGACAATCTGGTCACCGGCAAACCGGAGATCCAGATTCGCGTGGACAAGGAAAAGACGGCGTTGCTGGGCCTTGATACCTACACCGTGGCCTACACCGTCAAGGCGGCCATCAACGGGGCCAAGGTCGGGGTGTTCCGCGAGGGCAAGGACGAATACGACATTGTCGCGAGGCTGCCCGCCAAGGACAGGGAGTCCGTGGAGTCACTGCGCCGCATCACGGTCTCGGGGCCTGACGGCGAACCGGTGCCTCTGACTACGCTGGCCAGCGTGGAGCTGGCCAGTGGTCTGGGCGCCATCAACCACAAGGACCAGAAGCGGGTGGTCACGGTGTCCTCCGACGTCAGTGGCAGGCTGGCCAACGATATCATCCGTGAACTGGACGACAGGCTCAAAGTCATGAACTGGCCGCGCGGGTACACCTACAGCTTCGCCGGCGAGCAGGAGGAGCAGCGCAAGGCCGAGGAGTTTTTGAGCGAGGCCTTCGTGGTCGCCATTTTTCTCATCTTCATGGTGCTGGTGGCCCAGTTCAATTCCATGGTCACGCCGCTCATCGTGCTGGCCTCGGTGGTGCTGTCGTTTATTGGCGTATTCGCGGGTCTGCTGATCACCGGCATGGCGTTCGGCATCATCATGACCGGCGTGGGCGTCATCTCCCTGGCCGGGGTGGTCGTCAACAACGCCATTGTCCTCATCGACTACTTCGAGCAGCTCAAAGCCAAGGGCATGCAGACGCGGGAGGCCCTGCTCACGGCAGGGCTGACCCGTTTTCGTCCGGTGCTGCTCACAGCTACCACGACCATTCTCGGCCTTTTGCCCATGGCGCTTGGGGTGAGCTTCGACTTTTTCAAAATGGAGCTGATCACCGAATCGGAGTCGGCGCAGTGGTGGGGACCCATGGCCGTGGCGGTCATCTTCGGACTCCTTGTGGCCACTCTGCTGACCCTGATCGTGGTCCCGGTGCTCTGCTCGCTGCAGGACGGAGGCAGGGCGTGGCTTGCCAGACGTCGATCCGGCAGGGGGGAGTCCGCCCAAACCTGACGGCGCGCCGCAAGAGGGGGCGGAAGAAACTTGTCAATTTTTTCCCCCTCATCTATGCACTCTCCAGATTAATTTGATCCGGTTTCTTTTAGTTCAATACAATGCCTGCAAGGAGTGCCTCATGCTCTGGATCCATCCTCTGCTTCAACTCGCGGCCACCGCGTTGGCCCTCTATGTCCTGTATCTGGGGTGGCCCCGTTTTCAGGCCAACCACCTGGGAAAGAAAGGCCGGTTCAAGTGGGACGAGCATGTCCGGCTCGGCAAGTATGCGCACATTCTGTGGATGGCCGGGCTGGTTCTGGGCCTTTATGCCGTGAAACAGGCCTGGGGGCAGAACACCATTACCGGACTGCACTACTGGATCGGGCAGTCCATGATGCCCTGCATCGCCGCCGGCTACGTCACCGGTCTGATCATGGATCGCAACCGGAAGAAGCGCCGCTACCTGCCCCTTGTGCACGCCGTATTCAATGCCGTGGCCGTGGCCCTTGCCCTGGCGCAGGTGGTCACCGGAATCGGTGTCATTCGGGAATTCATACTGCCTTGAAAATAAATACGTTGGCCAAACCGGGGCGTCTCTCCATCGGGGACGCCTTTTTTTACCCCAGCGCCTTTTTTGCATGCCGCCCTTAAGTCCCCTGTTTTCCACTTCTTTGAATGTCGGACCCCTGAGTCTGCCATCGCCCCTCGTGCTCGCGCCCATGGCCGGGCTGGGGCATGTGGCATACCGCGAAGTGCTGGGCCGTTTCGGGGGATTCGGCTTCATGGTCACCGAGATGTGCAACGCCCGCGCCGTGCCGCAGGAGAGCCGCCATCATTCCCCCGTGTTCCGTTGGCGCGACGATGAAGCCGCACATCTTGTCTGCCAGATTTTCGGAGGAGAGCCCGCAGTCATGGCCGATGCGGCCAGGCGCATCGAGGGCGAGGGACTCATGGGTGTGGACATCAACATGGGCTGCTCCGTGGCCGCCATCTGCAAGAAGGGGTACGGGGCGGCGCTGCTCAAAGACCCTGACCGCGCTGTGGCCATTGTGCGGGCGGTGCGGCAGGCGGTGCGCTGCCCGGTCATGGTCAAGTTTCGCAGCGGGTGGGAGAATTCTGCGGATCTGGCCGTGGACCTGGCCAGGCGTTTCGAGGACGCGGGTGCGGACCTTTTGACCTTTCATCCGCGCATCGCCCCGGACCGGCGTTCGCGCCCACCCAGGCGGGAACATATCCGGGCCGTGGCCTGCGCCGTGTCCATTCCCGTGCTTGGCAACGGCAACGCCTTTTGCGCCGAGGACTGCCTGTCCATGATGCGGGAAACGGGCTGCGCCGGAGTGTCCATCGGGCGCATGGCCATTGCCCGGCCCTGGATCTTCGCCCAACTCGCGCACGGTTTTTCGCCCGGCGAGGACATCTATCTGCGCACGGCCCTGGAAATGATCGACTCGATCTGGAAACATTTTGCGCCGGAAAGGGCCATCAAGATGTACAAGAAATACCTTCCCTATCTGGCCGCCAATTTTGTCTACGGGCACAGCCTGTGGCCGGAACTGGCGCGCGGGTCGACCCGCGAGGAAATGACGGACAACGCCGTGCGGGTGCTGGGCAGGATGCCGCAGGTCGCAAAAACACCCAACGCCTTTCTGTTCACCTCCTGACATGGAAGACCTGCTACTCGAATACGGACTCTACGGCCTGTTCGTCCTTGCCTTCCTCGCGGCCACGGTCTTCCCCGTGGCGTCGGAGGCCGGCCTCGTCGCCCTGGTCCTGGCCGGGGTCGATCCCCTGGCCTGCGTGGCCACGGCCACGGTGGGCAACACCCTGGGAGCGGTCACCACCTGGGCGTTAGGGCGGTGGGGGAGCGAAGCCTTTCTGGCCCGTCTGTTGCGCCTGTCCGCCACCGACCGTGAGCGGGCGCGTGTCATTTTTGCACGCTACGGGACGTGGAGCCTCCTTCTGGCCTGGGCTCCGGTCATCGGGGACCCGCTTTGCGCCGTGGCCGGCCTTTTCGGATTGCCCCTTGGCCGTTTCATCCTCCCTGTGCTGGCGGGCAAGCTTGCCCGCTACGCCGCCCTTGCCTATCTTGTTTCCTGACCTATTCTTACCTCTTGGAGGTTTTCATGCTCAACCTGCATTCCCCGCTGGACATGCATGTCCACCTGCGCCAGGGCGACATGCTCGGCCTGGTCGCGCCGTACACGGCCCGGGACTTCGCCGCCGCCGTGGTCATGCCCAACCTGACCCCGCCCGTGACCAGCCTCGCGCAGGTTCTCGATTACCGTCAGGCCATACTGCGTGCGGCGGGAGACTCGTTCACGCCGCTCATGACCCTTTTTTTCAGGGCCTACTCGCGGGCCGAGCTTGTGGAGGCGCGGCCGCACATCATCGGGGTCAAGCTCTATCCGGCGGGCATGACCACCAATTCCGAGGCCGGGACAAAGGATATGGACGAGGCCCGCGCCACCCTGGCCATCATGGAGGAGCTGGACATCCCCCTGCTGGTTCACGGTGAAGGCTGCGGGTTCGTCATGGACCGCGAGGCCATCTTTCTGCCCGTAGTAAAGGAGTGGGCGCGTTCCTTCCCCCGCCTGCGCATCGTCCTTGAGCATGTCACCACCCGCGCCGGGGTGGAGCTTGTGGAGCGTTTTGACAACCTGTTCGCGACCATCACCCTGCACCATCTGCTCATCACCCTGGATGACGTGCTGGGCGGGCTGATGCGGCCTCACCTGTTCTGCAAGCCCGTGGCCAAGCGGCCTGAAGATCGCGACGCCCTGCGCCTGGCGGCCCTGAATCATCCCAGCTTTTTTTTCGGCAGCGACTCGGCCCCCCATCCCCTTGAAGCCAAGGAAGCGCCGGGCTGTGCCGCCGGGATTTTTTCCGCGCCCGTGGCTCTGCCCGCCCTGGCCGGGCTTTTCGAGGAGCTTGGCGCCCTGGACCGCCTGCAGGCCTTTGTTTCGGACCGGGCCTGCGCAGCATACGGCCTGACTCCCACGCCCCGCATGGTGCGCCTTGAGCGCCGGGCCTGGACCGTGCCGGAGCGCATCGATTCCGTGACCCCGTATCTGGCCGGACAGACCCTGGCCTGGCGCGTGGTGGGCTGACATGTATGTGGCGGTGCTCCGGGACAGGGGCGGCGTGCGCTATGAGTTGCGGCGCTCGGTGCCTGTGGACGGCGGGTTCGGATGCGAGACGCTGGCTGATCTTGGCCCGGACCCTGGCCGCCTGGTCAGCTTTGGTCGATTCGGGATATCGTACGCCGAGGAACTGCTCGAAGGCCTGGCAGCCCTGGATTTTGACATGGACGCCCTGGATGAGGCCTTTGCCCCTTTCGCGCCCGCATCATTCCGGGACAGGGCGAACCGGGGCGGCACGTGGACCCGGACGGTCCCGAGCCGCGCCCTGGAAGACGACGTCCGCGCCCTGCATCCTTTTGACCGCAGGCGCATGGCCTATCTGCGCTCGGGCGAAGTGAACCTGAGCCGCATCGACGAGGTCAGCCCCAAGCTTTTCCTGCGACTCCTGGGCAAGAGCCGGGACGAGATCGAGCAACTCTTCCTGCGCATGGAGCGAGCCCTGCCCCCAGGCGAGGCACGGCACTACGTCCACGCCACGCTCAATCTGCAGCGCCATTTCACCAAACTCACGGCCCGGACCATGCCCGAAGCCCTTGATCCGGCCCAGCTTGACGAGGCCTTCATGCACGAATTCTGCCTCCTGCATGATGACGCCGCTTTCGCCTTCGGCCTGCCTGGCGGCGCCCATGCCTATCTGCGGCGCTATGCCTGCCTGCATTTTGATTTCGAGTTTGCATCGGCGGGCGGCTTTGAGCGCATCTTTGAAGACTTCATGAACGACTTCCGCCGCCACCGCCCGCGTTTCAAACCCGTTGCTCCGGAGCGGGTGCGCGATCTCTTCGGCATGACCATGACCGAGATCAGAAGCATGACCCGGCGCGAGTTCGCGCGGGTCTTCCGCAAGAAGGCCATGTCCATGCACCCGGACAAGGGCGGGGACCATGACGCCTTTGTCGAGCTGCTTGAGACCTACAAGCGCATCGTTGCCTCCAAGCCTGATTAGCCTGCCTTCGTGCCTGTGGCCTTTTCGGATGAGTTTCGGTCCACGGGCTTTTCCCCCTTTGCCTGCTCACCGGGCCGGCTCATAAATATTTTGCGAAATTACAAAAAATCTGTGCCGTTTTGCCCTCCAGCCTGATGACAATAAATTGGGAAAGGAATATGAGCCGTCGCATCAGCAAAGATGCGCTTTTTTTCGGTTTGCAGAACCGTTGCGCTGAGTGCTGATATTCATTTATTTCAATAGGTTGTTTTTGGCGGGCGCGTTTTTGCCTCTTGAATAGTTTAACGTGCGCAGAGGAAACCATGGACGTTGTCGAAATTGTCAGCACAGAACCTTCCGAATCAGGCCAGGAACTGGCCGAACCTCCCTCACTACCTTCCCTCCCCGAAGGCCTGGAGCTCAGTCTTTGGGCTCATCGCAAAAATTTCATGAACATCCATTTTCCCGGTGCCGTGCAAAAGGACTGGGACAGCTGGCGCTGGCAGCTGAAGCACCGCGTGACTTCCGCCCCGGCCATGGCCAGGATTCTTGGCGTGAGTGCGCCGGAGTGCGAGAAGGGCAGGCGGCGTCTGCCCGTAGCGGCCACTCCGTATTACCTCTGGGCCGCTTCCCGCAGCGAGGCCCTGCGTCGCTGCATCGTCCCCGATGCCCGCGAAATGCAAATTCTGCCATTCGAGGCGGCGGATCCGCTGGGCGAAGAGGGGCACAGCCCCGTGCCCGGTATCGTGCACCGTTATCCGGACCGGGTGCTGTTTCTCGTCACCGAGTTTTGCTCGACCTATTGCCGATACTGCACGCGTTCCAGACTGGTCGGCAAGACCGGACACCGCTCGGACATGCGCAGCTGGCAGGTCGCCCTGGATTACATTCGCGAGCACGACGAAGTGCGCGATGTGCTGCTCTCCGGCGGCGACCCCCTGACCTTGCCGGACATGAAGATCGAGTGGCTTCTGTCCCAACTGCGGTCCATTCCCCACGTGGAGATCATCCGTATAGGTTCCAAGGTGCCGGCCGTGCTGCCGCAGCGCATCACGCCCAAGCTGGTGCGCATGCTGCGCCGCTACCATCCCCTGTTCATCAGCCTGCACTTCACGCATCCTGATGAGCTGACCCCTGACACGGCCCTGGCCTGCAATCGCCTGGCCGACGGCGGTATCCCACTTGGCAGCCAGACCGTGCTGCTTTCCGGCGTCAACGACGACGTGGCGATCATGAAACGCCTCATGCAGGGTCTGGTCCGCAACCGGGTGCGGCCATACTACATGTATCAGTGCGACCCTATCCCCGGATCGAGTCATTTCCGAACCCCGGTGGACACGGGGTTGTCCATCATCCAGGGGCTGCGCGGGCACACCTCGGGCTACTGCATCCCGACCTACGTCATCGACGCTCCCGGCGGCGGGGGGAAGGTGCCGCTGCAGCCGGACTATTTCCAGGGCCGTGACGAGCAGGGAGTTGTGCTGCGCAACTACGAGAACCGCATCTTCCATTATCCTGACCAGATGAATGCGCTGGGGGCTTCATGCGTGTCGGCATGACCTACGACCTGCAGCAGGAATATCTGGACGCGGGATACGGCAAGGACGAGGTGGCGGAGCTGGACAGCCCCGTCACCGTCGAGGCCATCCGGCAGGCGCTTGTGCTCCAGGGCCATGAGGTGGAGCTGATCGGCGGCGTGATGCCGCTGACGCGCGCCCTGGCCGATGGACGGCGTTGGGACATGGTTTTCAATTTCGCCGAGGGCATGCGCGGCTTGGCCCGCGAGGCCCAGGTCCCGGCCCTGCTCGACGCCTGGGACATCCCCTACACCTTTTCCGGTCCCGAAGTGCTGGCCCTGTGCCTGCACAAGGGCTGGACCAACGCGGTGCTGCGGGCGCACGATGTGCCCACGGCCGATTTTAAGATCGTGAACGCTGCGGAAGAGGCCGACGGTGTTGCGCTGCCGTTTCCCCTCTTTGTCAAACCGGTGGCCGAAGGGTCGAGCAAGGGCGTGAGCGAGAAGTCGCTGGTCAGGGACCGGCAGGAACTGCGCGAGACCTGCGCCCATGTTTTGAACACGTTCCGTCAGCCTGCGCTGGTGGAGACGTTTCTTCCTGGCCGGGAATTCACCGTGGGCCTGCTGGGCAGCGGGCGAGATTGCCGGGTGCTGGGGGTCATGGAGGTGCTCTCCACGGCCCGCGGTGACGCCTGCGCCTACACCTACGCCAACAAGCAGGAGTGGCGCGAGCGGGCGCTCTACGAGTTGGCCGACGACGACCGCGCCGCCGAGGCCGCGGAGGTGGCCCGCGCCGCCTGGCAGGCCCTTGGGTGCCTCGATGCCGGGCGCATCGACGTGCGCCTGGACGCACACGGGCAGGCCCGCTTCATCGAGGTCAATCCCCTGGCCGGACTCAATCCGGAGAGTTCGGACCTGCCCATCCTGTGCGGCAAGATCGGACTCGGGTATGACGAGCTTGTCGCGGAGATCATGAACTCGGCCATACGAAGGGCTTCGGGGCGGGCTGCGGGAAGGCGTTCATGAACGTTTTGCATGTGGCGGTGGTGCGTGAGGACGTTTCAGACGCCGCTGCTCCCGACGCCCTCGATACGGTGCGGCAGGCACGCAGTGTCGCCCAAAGCCTGGCCCTGTGCGGCTGGCGCGCCTCGGAACATGTTTTCGGGCGGGACCCTTCCATGCTTGAAGCCGAACTTGCGCGGACCCGCCCCGATGTCGTCTTCAACCTGGTCGAATCCTGGAGCGGTCTGGCCAGCCTTGCGTGTGTGGCCCCGGCCCTTTTTCGCAAGGCCGGACTTGCCTTTACCGGCGCGGATGAGGGCTCCATGGCGCTGGCCGGGGACAAGGCCCTGGCCCGGCGTCTGCTGCACGCGGCCGGGCTGCCGGTCCCTGCCGGTGCGACCATGGAGGAGTTGCGGCGCGGGATTTTTCCCGGTGCGGGATCCTACATAATCAAGGCGCGTTTCGAGGATGCGTCCCTGGGGCTCGGTCCGGACTGCGTCGTTGAAGTACGGCAGCCGCAGGAGTTGCTGGCCGCCATGCAGGGTCTGGCCTTGCGTATGGGCGGGGACTGCGTGGCCGAAGGGTATGTGCGGGGGCGGGAGTTCAATGTCGCCCTGCTGGCCAGTGTGGACGGGGCCGTCAGCGTCCTGCCGCTGGCGGAAATGGTTTTCGATCAAGCCCTGATCGGCCCGGCCATCCTGCACTATGCGGCCAAGTGGGATCAGGACAGCGCGGACTATGCCGCTTCGATGCGCAGTTTCGACCTGGCCGGCGAAGAGGGCCTTGTCTCGCAGATGAGCCGGATCGCGCTTTCGTGCTGGGACCTTTTCGGATTGGCCGGATACGCCCGCATCGACTTTCGTGTCGGTGAAAATGGCCAGCCCTTCGTCATCGACGTCAATCCGAACCCCTGCATCACCCCCGATGCCGGTTTCGTGGCCGCAGCACAACGGGTCAACCTGGATCATGCCGACGTGGTCAGAAGCATTGTTCTGGATGCCCTGGTGCGGACGGGTCGTCTGGAGGCGGCCAGCCGTGTCTGAGACCGTGTTTCGGGACCACGTGCTGCCCGGTGACTGCCTGGCCGTGCGCGAGATCGTGACCTCCACGGGCTTTTTTTCAGGCCCGGAAGTGGACGTGGCCGAGGAACTGGTGCGGGAGCGTCTGAGCAAGGGGGAGCAGAGCGGGTATCTCTTCGTCTTTGCCGAGTCGCCGGACAAAAGCGTATTCGGATATGCCTGTTATGGCCCTACACCATGCACCGCACGCACCTATGACCTCTACTGGATCGCGGTTCACGAGGCCCTGCGCGGCCAGGGGATGGGGAAGACGTTGCTGGCGGAGGTGGAAGGTCGCTTGCTGGGTTTGGGCGGCGGCAAACTCATCGCCGAGACCTCGTCCAGGAGGCAGTACGAATCAACGCGAAAATTCTATCTGTCCTGCGGATTCGTTCAGGAAGCGTGCATTCGCGATTATTACGCCCCCGGCGAGGACATTCTCTATTTCACCAAGGAGATCGGCTAGGCCGCTGCCCCGGACCGGATGCTTTGCAGGCTGATCGTCATGCCCGGCGATCAGGCCTGGGACTGATTCTGGTTGCCGAGCATGGCCAGAACCATCTCTTTTTCAACGTTCATGCGGTTTTTCACGCTGGACTGCACACTGGCCGTGGAAGACCCGAACTGGGATTTTCGGTTTTCGTAGACCCTGTCGATGAGTTGTTGCGCAAATTCGTGTTCAGGCCGGTCCGTACCGATGGATTTGATGGTCCGCCCGAATATTCTGGCCGCACCGGCCGCTCCGTGCTGCACCGAGGTGCTCCACAGGGCTTCGCGGGCAGCTGCCGGCATGGTGTCCATATCCACGCCGGTTCTCGCCAAAATCTTGTCGCGTGCGGGGGTGTAGTGGGTCGCCTCGATGAATTCGCGTTGCAGTTGGCCGAATTTTTCCGGGTCCTCGGCCGCGATGCTCCGCCACGCATCGGGCATGCGTCCCTTGGTCGAACCCGTGTTCGTCGGTCCGGCAGCGTTGAGCCTGTCGGCCCACTGGGGCTCCCGGTCGTTCAAGAACTGTATGAAGCCTTTCATGGTGCCTGGCCTTGAAGCGATCTGATAGGTGCCGTACGAGGTGCCGCCGTTCTTGTCGTAGCCGATGGCGCTTACGCCCTTGGTGCCGGATTCGAACTTCGCGGACAGGGAACCGATTGCTTCATGCGTTCCGGTTTTGCCGTTCGTGCCGGTTCGGGTCCCGGCCTGCTCCTGGCGCATGATGGATGCCAGTCCGTGCAGCGCTTCCTGCATGAGGGAATTTTCCATGGCCGAGCCACCCAGGATCGGGTTCAAGGACTTTGCTTGCCCGGTTCCCAGGGCCTGACGCATGTGATTCTGAAAGCCGTCCGTCATGGCCGTGGAGCGGCTTTTGCGTTCGGGGGTGGTCCCCATGAGGGTCATCAATTGGATGGGGTCAAGAATGGTCATGTACGGTCTCCATGTCAAAATCATGTCGCAGCCAAGGCTTCAGCGCAAACTTAGCAGGTTTCGGGCCAGCCTTTGCCGCACGCGCCTTGTCGCGCTTGGAAGGGCGATACTGGATCGAAAACCCGGAATTTTTTTCTGACTCTGCGCCCACCTGCCGCAACCTGATCCCGGCACGGCGCCTGCCGCTAAAATCCAAGTGAGTGAAAATATATGCACCTGAGATCTTTTGAGTATTTTCGAGCCGTGGCCATTGTGCTGATCGTCGCCGGTCATTCCTACGGCATCGCCGGATGGCGTATCGACAGTTTTGGCGAGCGGGTCCTGGCCAACCTGATTTCAGGCGGAACGTCCCTGTTTGTTTTCATTTCCGGATTTCTTTTCCACCATGTGTTCTATCCAAAATTCGTGTATCGCAAGTTTTTGGAAAAAAAGTTCAGGAACGTTTATCTTCCGTATCTCATCTTGTCCGTTCTGCCCATAATCCTTGCCCTGGTCATCAAGGCGCCGTTCCCTGATTTTTATTTCGGACCTGATGATACGTTTTACGATCAAATATTGCGTCCTGTTTTTTTATATTATTGGTATGGCGGTGTGATGGTCTATTGGTATATTCCGTTCATTATGGCCATGTTCATACTCTCACCTGTATTTATATGGTTTATAAAAATAAATACGAAAAATAAAATTTATATAATTATTTTATTATCTTTTGTTTCTCTTTTTATGCATAGGCCACTAAATAATTGGTCTATCGTTCAGTCTGTGATATATTTTTTTCCTGTATATATGTTTGGAATACTGTGCTCCATGGAAAGAGAGTATATTTATGAAAAATTCAAAGGAAAGGATTTTCACCTCCTTGGGTGCGTTGTTTTTTTGGCTGTGCTACAGGCTTTGTTGTTTGACGCTTGCGGGAATCTCCAGAAAAAACCATTTGAGTTCAATTGGTTAGATATCTCGTACGTGCAGAAACAAATTCTGTGCGTTTATTTCATGGTTTTTTTGCATAAGTATGAGCATATCGATAGCCATCTGTTGAAGACTCTGGCCGCATCCAGCTTCGCCATTTATTTTTTGCATGGCTGGGTCATCTATCTCATCTCCAGGGTTCAATCCTACTACAAACCCTTTTACGGGGCGCATCTGCTGATCATCCTGCTGCCTTTTGTCATCTGGGCTTCCTACGCCGTGGCCAAAAAGGTGAAAAAAACCTTTCCCGACAAAAGTCGGATGATCATCGGGTGGTGACGTCTTTGATTGCAGCGGGAGGCTTTGGCGCTGCGAGTTTCAAAGTTTCTGAGGGCGTTGCTCCCTGGTTTTCCTTTTCTTCCCTTTTTCTTTTCAGCACGCTATGAGGTTGCCAGAAGTTTTCGAGCGCCTGCTCGATTTCCCGGAGGCTTCATGTGTCTTGCTTTCTTTCAGTCTTTTCGGGGCATGCTTTTTGGCCTGGTGCTTTTGGCTGTCCTCCCGGCACTGGCGATCATTATCCATAGCGGCCTTGTCAACCGCGATGATGCCGTGTTCCATGCCCGGCAAGAGTTGGTGCGTGTTGTAACCGCCCTGGCCGGAGCGCAGCAGCGTACCACCGACGTAACCCGGCAGACCCTGGCTACGCTCGCGATCATGGATGAAGTGCGAAATCATGACCTCGCCGCCTGCGCCGAAATCTTCGCCAGGATTCTGCTGCACAACCCCCTTTACACGAATATCGCCCTGACCGACCGCGCAGGCGAAATCCTGGTGTCGGCGGTGCCCATGTCATTTCCCAGCCTGGCCGATCGCAAGCACTTCAAGGACGCACTGCGGACCAGGGCCTTTTCCCCTGGAGAGTATATCGTCTCGCGTGCGACCGCAGTTCCTTCCTTCCCCTTTGCCTACCCGATTCTTGACGATGCGGGCGAAGTAAGCGGGGTGCTGACGGTGGCGCTCGACCTCAGCAAGTTTCATTCTTTTTACAAAAGACAGAATTTGCAGGAGGGCTCTTTTCTGGGCATCGCCGATCACGAGGGCAGGCGTCTGTTTCGCTCATTTGTGGACGACTCCTTTCCACTCGGGGCGTTTATCAGTCCGGGAGCCTGGAGGTTGGCGCAAGATGGGGGAGAGAGCGGGGCGTTCGTCAGTGAAGGTTCCGACGGGCTCAGCAGGATAAGTGCGTTCCACAAGCTCAGCCTGGACGAGGACACACCCGCGTACATGACCATCTTCATCGGCATGCCCGAGGCCGCCATTGGCGTCGAAGCCCGCCTGGCCATGAGAAACGGGCTGATCCTGTCCGGTTGTGCTGCCGTTCTGGCTCTGGTCATGGCCTGGGCTGCGGAGCGCGTCTTATTCATGCCCAGGATCAGGGCCCTGGTCATGGCGGCCGAACGATTCCGCACAGGAAACTACGACACTCCCACGGGTGTGCGCCATGACACCAGTGAGCTGGGGCTTCTGGCCTCGGCCCTTGACCGCATGGCGCAGGAGCGGCGGATAGCCGTCGAGGACCTGCGCAAGGCAAAGGATTCCGCCGAAGACGCCTCGCGCAGCAAGTCCGAGTTCCTGGCCAACATGAGTCATGAGATCCGAACCCCCCTGAACGGCGTGCTGGGCATGTTGCAACTGCTTGAGTCCAGCGAACCAAACAGCGAACAGCGGGAGTATGTGGAGACGGCCATCCGCTCCACGAACCGCCTTAGCAGGCTTCTTTCCGACATTCTCGATCTGTCGCGCATCGAATCCAACAAGCTGGTGATTCAGGAAGATAATTTTGCCGTGGCCGAGGTGCGTCAGAGTGTCCTCGACATCTTTGGCGTTCCGGCCCGCGAGAAGGGGCTACGCCTGGAGGTGCGGGTCGACCCGCGCATCCCGCCCCATCTCTTTGGTGACGAGGCCAGGCTGCGTCAGATCCTGTTCAATCTGGTCGGCAACGCCATCAAGTTTACGCCAAAGGGGCTGGTGGAAGTCAATTTTGCTCTGCTTTCAAGTCCCGGGGAGTCTCCCTGCCTGATCCGCTGCACGGTGCTCGATACCGGAGTGGGGATTCCGGGCGAACGGCTGAAGGACATTTTCGAGCCCTTTATCCAGGTCGATGGCTCCCGCATCCGCACTCACCAGGGCGCGGGGCTGGGGCTCGCCATCGTGCGCCGCCTGGTCGATCTCATGCACGGACAGTTGAGCATCGAAAGCACTCCGGGCGAAGGCACCACCGTGGGGGTGACCCTGCCCTTCGGCACCGGTTCGGCTCCGGTCCGTTCGCGAGGCCTCGCAGAGGAGGACGATCTTGGCGGACGCCATATTTTACTGGTCGAAGACGACGGCGTGAATCGCATGGCCATGGAGCGGATTCTGTCCAAGCTTGACTGCACCGTGGTCAGCGCGGGCAATGGCCGGGAAGCATTGGAAATACTGGAGCGCGAGAAGGTGGATCTTGTTTTCATGGATGTGCAGATGCCGGTCATGGACGGAATGGAAGCCACCCGTATCATCCGCGAAGAACTTAAGCTGTCTGTGCCAATCGTGGCCATGACCGCCTACGCCATGGCCGGGGACAGGGAGCGCTTCCTGGGCTGCGGCATGGACGATTATGTCTCCAAACCCGTGGATATGGCACGGCTGCGACAGGTCATCGGGGCGAATCTGCCGCGAGACCATGTGTACTGAGTTGCGCTGCGGGGTTTGACGCATGCGTGCGCAGTGGCCGCAAAGTGACGCTGTCATTGTGCTGTCATCTTTGTGTCGCCTGCTTGTCAGCCTTGGCTGTCATTGATAGGTATCTCAAGGTTTTTTCCTACACATTTATAAGGAGAAATACGAATGAAACGGATTCTTTTGATGGTCATTTTTTTGCTTATGGGCTCATCCCTGGCCATGGCCGACACCCTGCAACTCTTAACCTGGAAAGGCTATGCCCCCAAGGAGCTGGTGGACAAGTTCCAGGCCGAGACGGGCATCAAGGTTGAGGTGACCTATACCAACAACGAGGAAATGATCGCCAAGCTGCGCGCCACGCGCGGCGCGGGCTTTGATCTGGCCCAGCCCAGCCAGGACCGCATCTCCTCGGTGCAGGAAGAGTTCGGCATCTATCAGCCCATCGATTATTCGAGGATCGAGGCTGACCTGTTCATCCCCTCCATGCTCGAAGCCGTGAAAAAGAACACTCTGGTCGGCGGACAGTCCTACGCGGTGCCTTTCTGCTGGGGCACGTCCGGCCTTGTGGTCAACACGGCCAAGGCCGAAGGCGCAACTTCCTGGAAGGCCCTTGTCGACCCGCAGTACAAGGGGCGGATCAGTTATCGGCTGAAGCGTCCGGTGCTCATCGGGATTGGGTTCGCGATGGGTTATGATCCCTTCGCGCTCTACGGCGACGAAAAAGCGTACGGTGAAATGCTCGCCGTGATCGAGGCCGAACTGATCAAGGCCAAGCCCCTGGTCAAGAATTACTGGGCCAACGGCGACCAGTTGCTCGAATCCGTGCGCTCGGGCGAAGTGACCGTGGCCGAGGCCTGGGACAACGGCGGCTGGAAGCTGCACGAAGACAACAAGGACATTGATTTCGTGGCTCCGAGCGAAGGCGCGCTGGGCTGGATCGACACCTTCACCATCCCGTCCAAGGCCAAGAACGTGGACGCTGCCTACAAGTGGATCAATTTTATGCTCCGGCCCGAGAACAGCGGGTATTTCACTTCCGCCGAGAAGACTCCCACAGCCTCCAAGGGCGCAGGAGAGTTCACCGACCCCGCATTCCAGGCCAATTTCGATCGTTCCTTCCCGCAGGCAACCATCGATAACATCAAATGGTACCCACCGGTTCCGGCCAACCTCGAAGCCATGGAAGGCAAGGTGCTGGACAAGGTCAAGGCTGCCAACTAGTCATATCGGTCCGAAACCCTTGGGTTTCGGACCTTTTTTTCATTTCACAACGGAAGCAGCATGCAGTTCGATCTTGTCATCACCGGTCTGGTCAAGAAGTTCGGGACGTTTGTCGCCGTGGACGACGTTTCCTTTTCCGTGCCCAAGGGCTCCTTTTTCTCCATCCTCGGGCCGTCAGGCTGCGGCAAGACTACGCTTTTGCGCATGATCGCCGGATTCGAGGAACAGACGGACGGGCGCATCGAGATAAGCGGTCAGGACATGCGCGGCGTCACGCCCAACAAACGGCCCGTCAATCTGGTTTTTCAGCACCTGGCCCTTTTTCCGATGATGGATGTGGCCGAGAACATCGCCTTTGGGCTGAAGCGCCGCAATTTCCCTTCCGCCGAAATTCGCCGTCGCACGGAGGAGATACTGGAGCGGGTGGAGTTGCCCGGATTCGGGTCCAAGCGCATTCATCAGCTTTCCGGCGGCCAGAAGCAGCGCGTGGCCATTGCCCGCTGCCTGGTGCTCGAACCCAAGGTCCTGCTGCTGGACGAGCCGCTGGGCGCGCTCGACTTAAAGCTCAGGGAACAGATGAAGGTCGAGCTCAAGAAGCTGCAGGCCAAGATCGGCACGACCTTTGTCTACATCACCCACGACCAGTCCGAGGCCTTGGTCATGTCCGACACCGTGGCGGTCATGAACAGGGGGCGCTTCGAGCAGGTCGGCTCCCCGCAGGAACTCTACGGCGATCCGCACACCCCCTTCGTGGCCGGGTTCGTCGGTGACAACAACCGCTGGGCCGGGACCGTGGAGGAAATGGACAATGAGACCGTGCTCATCCGCACGGACGAAAATCTGATCTTCAGGGCCCGCCGCAAACCCGACGCCCGCAAAGGTCCGGCCACCCTTTTCCTGCGCCCCGAGGCCATGGTCATCGAACCGGGTGACCGGGAGGGGCTGAACGCTTTTACGGTCACCGTCCGGGCCATCCTCTTCGACGGGGCCAACAGCCGTCTGCTGACCGCCACCGCCGCCGGGCATGAGCTGCTCGTGGCCCTGCCCCAGAACCGCTCCTTCGACCACATCCGTCCGGGCGAGAATATCACCCTGGGCTGGCACCCCCAGTCCGGCGTCGCCTTTGCGCGGGAGGAGTCGGCATGAAGCGCTCCGGGCTGTTCTGGATCTTCCTGGCTCCGGTGCTGATGTGGCTTTTTCTGCTCATCGTGCTGCCGCACCTGGATCTCTTGATCCTCAGTTTCAGGGTCGGCAAGAGCTGGAGTCTTGATAATTACGGCACGTTCTTCACCGAGCCCATCTACTGGCTGACCTTTGTGCGCACGGCTGTCTATTCAATCATCACCACGCTGCTGACTTTGATCGTGTCTCTGCCCGTGGCCTTCTACATCACCAAGCTGTCGCGCCCCGGCGTGCGCGGGTTCCTGATGGTTCTTTTGCTGCTGCCGTTCTGGGTCAGTGAGCTGGTGCGGGTCTATGGCTGGATGATCCTGCTGCGCGAATCGGGGGTCATCAATTACTTCCTGCTGCAGCTTGGCCTCGTTGAGCGGCCCATCGAGATGCTCTACAACGACGCGACCATGATCATGGGCCTTGTGTACACGTCCATGCTGTTCATGGTCGTGCCGCTGGTCTCGGTCATGGAGAGCCTGGACGACAGCCTGGTCGAGGCCGCCTACGACCTTGGCGCGAGCAAAAGCTGCATCTGGCGCACGATCATCATTCCGCACTGCAAGCCGGGCATCACCTCCGGCTCCATCGTGGTCTTCATGCTCGTGCTCGGCAACTACCTGACCCCCAACCTCATGGGCGGCAAAAACTCGCTGTGGTTCACGGAGCAGATCTACAACCAGTTCATCGCCAGCTTCAACTGGAACCAGGGCGCGGCCTTTGGCTTTCTGCTGCTGGTCTTAAGCTCCGGCATCATCTGGGTTGGGCTCAAACTCTCGGGACAGCGACTGGGCGAGGTGGCGTCATGATCCGCTCGCTGCCCAGATCCCGAGCCTACGACCGCGCCTTTGTGGTCTTCATCCTGCTGTATTTCATTTTCCTGTTCGCGCCGCTGCTGGTGACGTGCGTGCTGGCGTTCAACAACTCGGACTTTCCGTCACTGCCCTGGCGCGGCTTCACCCTGGACTGGTTTTTCTCGGCCGGGCCGAAGCGGGTCGGCATTTTCGAAGATTCCGACAACCTGCGTTCCATCTGGGTCAGCTTTCAGACCGCGCTCTGGGTCTCGGTTTCATGCGTGGTGGTGGGGGTGTGCGCCGCGTTCCTGTTCGAGCAGGAGAATTTCAAGGGCAAGAATTTTCTGTATTTTCTGATGCTCGCCCCGCTCGTCATCCCTGGCGTGATCCTTGGCATCTCCATTCTGCTGGGGGCGACCACGGCGGGTATCTATTTCGAGGATCACTGGAACCTTGATTTCGATCTCTTCAGGCCCAGCTTCTGGCTGGTGGTGGTGGGGCAGTTTTCGTTCATCACCACGTTCGTGACATTGGTGGTTTCGGCCAAGCTGCGCAAGTTCGACCATTCCCTGGAAGAGGCGGCGCTCAATCTTGGTGCGACCCGTTTCGAGGTCATCTGGCACATCACCTTGCGCTACCTGCGCTCGTCGATCATCGGCTCCGGGGCCGTGGCCTTTTTGATGAGCTTTGAGAACTTCAACACCACCCTCTTTCTGGTCGGGTCGCAGCCGACCCTGCCCATCAATCTGTACCTGCAGGTCCGCGACGGCTCCACCCCGGTCATCAACGCCATTTCCCTGCTGCTCATCCTCGGCACATCGGTGCTGGCCCTGACCAATCTGTACTTCGACCGCAAGGAATCAGCCTGAAAAAAATTCCCCTGGCCTGTCTCATTTTGCGAGGCAGGCCAGGGGCGATGGTTTCACCCGGAACCGGCGTTTTTGCGTTACCGGCTAATTCTGTTCGATCCAGTCCGCGACTTCCCGGAACACTTTGCGGGAGTGCACCATGGCCACGTGGCTGATCGGGCCGGTCTGCTTTTCGTGCCACCCTTGGCCCTTGCACCGCAGGGCCGAGTTGGGCAGGACCATGTTGTCCACAAGGGAGTACAGGGCCAGGCGGCGTACGTGGGCGGGGAGGGGCAGGTCCGTCACCCGGCTAACGGTTTGCCCCTTGTAGCCGAGATATCTGCCAAGTGACGTCAGGGCGAAAGGCGACAGCTTGCTCCCGCAAAAAGGGGTGCCCATGGTCACCAGTGTCTTGATGCGCGCGCAATCCCTGTCATCAAGCTGCGCCAGGGCCGACCACAACAGGAGGCCGCCCATGCTGTGCCCGACCAGGTGCACGTCCCGGTCCGGGTGTTCGGCCAGCAGGTTTTTCAGGTCATCGCGAACGGCGGCCACCGTTTCATCCCACTTTGTGCCCCAACTCGCATAGGACAGGCAGGCCGTGCCGAAACCCCTTTCGTGCAGCCAGCGACGAAAGAGCACCCATGCGCCCTGATTGTGAAAAAGGCCGTGAACGAGGATTACCAGGCTTTTGCCCTTGGTGGGCTGCTGCCACAGGCGCGGCAACAGGCCCAAGGGGTGCAGGACAATGATCAGGATTTCGCTTGCGATGCTGTGCAGGGTGGTTTTGGCGGCCAGGGCCAGACAGGGGCCAAGAGGTTTGCCCGACTGGTTGCATTCCTCGTAGCAGTAGAGGGTGTAGGTCAGCAGGACGAGCAGAAGTACCGTCGCAAGGATGACGGTCAGCAGGAAGGTGATCATGGGTGTACCTTTGCCCGGAATTCGGGATCATTGCGCAGATGGTGGACGAGTTTGCGATGGCCGGCCGGAAAGGCCAGCTTCGTGATTTCAGACCAACAGGCCCAGCGGTGCTCCTGGGCGGCCTCAAGAGCAAGTTCCTCCGGGCTTGAGAGCAGGGTCACACTGAAGGCGTGCAGGGTCACCCGGTACCGCGTGTAGGAGTGCCTGAAGTCGGCGATGGGCAGCGGGTGGTTGACGACAAGCCCCGTTTCTTCGAGGTATTCGCGGACAACGGCCTGTTCGGGCGTTTCCCCGTTTTCCACGACGCCGCCCGGAAACTCCCACAGGTTGCCCCACACGTCGTCGGCCCGGCGTTTCTGGGTCAGGATGCGTCCGTCATGGATCAGCACTCCCGTGGCCATGGAAATGTAGATAGGCGATGGCGCCTTGACGATCACGGGCCTCTGATCCTGCACGCCGTTCTTCCTGGCCAGGCAGCAGTCGGCCAGGGGGCACCCGGCGCAGCCCGGACTTCGGGGCGAACACACGAGGCTGCCAAACTCCATCAGCGCCTGGTTGAAATCCCGCGCCCGGCCTTTGGGGAGCAGATCCGCACCGTGGCGTTCAATCTCGCTTCTGGCCTGACGGGATTTGACGGGCAGAGCGATATCGTACAGACGGCTGATCACCCGTTCGACGTTGGCGTCCACGACGCAGACATCCTGCCCGAAGGCGATGCTGGCGATGGCCCTGGCCGTGTACGGGCCGATCCCCGGCAGGGCCAGCAAGTCTTCGGGCGAGGAGGGCAGGGTGCCTTTGTGCCGGTGGACCACCTCCCGCGCGGCCTTGTGCAGGTTGCGCGCACGGGAATAGTAGCCAAGCCCTTCCCAGAGCTTCAAAACCGCGTCCTCCGGGGCCTCGGCCAGGCTGTGCACATCGGGGAAGCGGGCGATCCAGCGCTTGAAGTACTCCACGCCGCGTTCCATCTGGGTCTGCTGGAGCATGATTTCCGAGATCCAGACGTGATAGGGCGAGTAGGTCCGGCGCCAGGGCAGGTCGCGTTTGTGGCGGGAAAACCAGTCCAGCAGGGCGTCGGCGACGTGCAGGCAGGAAGGGTCGTCGCGTCCGGTGGATGATGACATTAAAATTTCCGTGGGTTGGAGGTTGCGCGGGCCGATTTACCTTCGGCCGTAAATATGGAATCCGAGTTGTGATTCCACGTGGCGTTGGCGCCGCATGTCGGAAAATTCCACACGAAAGTGGCTTCAGAGATGTCTGAAATTCTTATACTTCCAGGTGGTTATGTGGCAGTCGACCTTCTGCTCAGGGTGACTGCGACTTTTGCAGAGATACCTTGGTCAGCGTCCGCCACCCTGTCAAGACCGGTCCAGGACCGATACCATGGAGAACGTATGCCGGTTGTCTTTTTTGCGTGCCAGGGGCGGCCGTGATTTCCGTTGCACTGCCATGCTATAACGCCCAGGACAGCCTCGCGGCCTGCCTGGAGAGCCTGCTGACCCAGACCTGGCAGGACTTTGAGATCGTGGCCGTCAACGACGGTTCCACAGACGCCACCCTGGACGTGCTGCGCAGATTCTCGTCACGGGACGACCGTATCCGCGTGTTCGACCGGCCCCACGGCGGGGTGGTGCAGGCCATGAATTTCGCCGTGGAGCAATGCCGCGGAGAATACGTGGCGCGCATGGACAGCGACGACCTCTGCCTGCCCGAACGCCTGGAACTGCAAAAGGCCCATCTGGACCGTCACCCGTCGCTTGGCCTTGTCGGCGGGCTTGTGCGCTTTGGCGGGGACCCCGAGGCCGGGAAGGGCTACAAGGCTTACGTGGACTGGACCAACACCCTGGTCACGGAAGAGGAAATCTCCCTGGCCCGCTTTGTGGAGTCGCCCTATGCCAATCCGAGCATAATGTTCCGCAAAGAGCTTGTCAGCCGCTGCGGCCCGTTTTATGACGGCCCGTTTCCGGAAGACTACGAATTTCTGTTGCGCCTGATGGCCGCCGGAGTGCGCATGGACAAGGTCCCGAGGGACGTGCTGATCTGGAACGATCCGCCTTCCCGGCTCACGCGCACGGACCCGCGCTACGATCCCGACGCATTCTACCGCACCAAGGCCGTCTATCTGGCCCGCTGGCTCGCTGCCAGGGGGATTCGGCGGGTGTCCGTTGTCGGCGGCGGGCGCATCGCACGGCGACGGGCGCTGATGCTCGAGGAGCACGGCATCGTTATCGAGCGCTGGCTGGAAGTCGACCCGAAAAAGATCGGCCAGCGGGCCAGCGGCCGACCGGTCTGCTCATGGAGTGAAGTGGGCGCTCCACAAGGGGAATTTCTGCTCTCCTACGTCGGAAACAGGGGGGCCGGGGCGCGTATCACCGCAGAGCTTTTGGAGCGGGGATGGACCGCCGGGATAGATTTTCTGCTGGCCGCCTAGAGGGCCGGCATCACACTTTTACAAGACGAGGAAATACCATGGATCTTATGAAATTTGCCAATGACATTGAGAGCGTGCTGAAGAAGGTCGCCAGTGAGAGCGAGCCGGTTTCTCCGGCCACGGAAGACGGCGCGATCTGGGGCTTTGAACTGGGTGAGGACGCCAGCGGATTTGTGTCCCTGGAATCGAACCAGGGCACCCTCGACGTGCCCACGGTGACCGTGTCCCTGTCCCTCGGGTCCATCGAGGATGTCAGCAAGGAAGACCTTATGGACCTTCTGATCATCAACGGCGACCTGCTCGGCGCATCCCTGACCATCACCCCGCCCCTTGGCGAAGAGCAGGAGGAATTCCTCATGCTGCAGACCAAGTTCGTGGCCACGGACTTTTCCGAAGACATGTTCAACAAGTCCGTCACCTCGCTCATGACCCAGATGTCCATCTTCTTCGAAGCGGAATAATGTCCAAGATCACTGTTCAATCCGTATCCAAGGCCTATTCCGGGGTGGATCTTTTCCAGGGGCTGTCCATGGAGGTCCATTCCGGGACCAGGCTTGCCCTGGTCGGTCCCAACGGGTGCGGCAAGTCGACCCTGCTCAAGATCATGGCAGCGGAGAGCGAGCCTGATTCGGGCAGGGTCATCGTGCCCAAAGGGTCCCAGATCGGTTTCGTGCAGCAGGAGCTGGGCGCGACCGATCTGGCCAAGCCGCTGCAGGATTTCGTGCTGGAGGTGCTGCCGTCCTGGAGCGGGTTCTGGAGGGAATGGAGGGCCGCGCTGGAGCAGGGCGACGACGCCGCGTTGATCCGCCTGCACGATCGCCAGGAGGAACTGGAGCACCAGTACGGGTACAACCCCGAGCACAGGGCTCACGCCATCCTTACCGGCCTGGGTTTTTCGCAGACGGTCTTTTCGCGTCCCGTGGGGGAACTGAGCGGCGGCTGGCGCGAGCGGGCCAAGCTGGCGCGGGTGCTGGTGGCCGGGGCGGACATCCTCTTTCTGGACGAACCCACCAACCACCTCGATCTTGAGGCGGTGGAATGGCTTGAGACGTACGTGCTGAACTTCGAGGGCGTCCTCGTGTTCGTGGCTCACGATCGCTATTTTCTGGACCGGGTGGCAAGCAAGGTGCTTTTTCTCGGCGGCGAAAAGCCCGTGCTGCGCGACGGCAATTTCTCGCAGTTTCTGGAGTGGAACGCGGAGCGCACCGAGCAGGCCCGAAGGCAGGCCGACAAGCTGCGCACGGAGATCGGCAAGAAGCAGGCCTTTGTCGACCGTTTCCGCGCCAAGGCCACCAAGGCCAGACAGGCCCAGAGTCGCCTTGGCCAGATCGGCAAGCTGCAGAGCGAGCTTGAGACCCTGACCCCCGAGACCCGCGCCCGCACCCTTTCCTTCAGCTGGCCCGAGCCCGAGCGCGGCAACCAGACCGTGCTCTCCGCCGTGGATCTGTCTTTCTCGTTCCCTGATGCCAAGTTGTTCGCCAATCTTTCCTTCAATATCTACCGCGGTCAGAAAATCGGCCTGGTCGGCCCCAACGGTCAGGGCAAATCAACCCTGATCAAGCTCATCAACGGCCAGTTAAAGCCCGGCGGCGGCCATATCAGCACCGGGTCCAGCATCGTCACCGGGTATTTCAGCCAGCACCAGACCGACATCGTGCGTCCGGCCTTCACGGTCATGTCCGAGGTCAAGCGCCTGGCCTCGTCGTCGTGCACGGACCTGCAGCTCAAGTCCGCCCTGGGTCTTTTCATGCTTGGCGAGCGGTACTGGGAAAAGAAGGTCGAGGAGCTGAGCGGCGGGGAAAAGAACCGGCTGGTGCTGAGCACCCTGTTCCTCAGCCGAGCCAATTTCCTGATCCTGGACGAACCCACCAACCACCTGGACATGGAGAGCCGCGAGGCCCTCATGGACGCGCTCTCGGCCTACCAGGGCACCATGCTGGTCGTCGCTCACGACCGCTATCTCTTGAGCGAAGTCGTCAGTGAGATCTGGGAAATGCATGCCGATGGCATAGAGGTGCACCAGTGCGGCTTCGACGAGTATCACGCCCTCAAGAAGGCCCGCGAGGCTCAGGAGCTGGAGAAGCCCGACATTACGCGCGCGGTGCGCAACGAGCAGAAACTCAAGAAGCGCGAACAGGCCGAGATGCGCAACCGCATCTACCAGCAGCTCAAACCCCTGCGCAAGAAGTACGAGAAACTCGAAGCGGAGCTCGAAAGCAACCTGGTCGAACAGGAGGCGCTGGAGAAGCAGTTGGCCGACCCGGCGACCTACGAGGACGTTCCGCTGTCGCGCGAACTCGGGCAGCGTTTCACGGTTCTGCAGAACAGGGCCGAAGAATTGATGTCGGACCTTGCATACCTTGAAAAGGAGTTGCAGGAACTGGAAATTCAGAGGGATGCGTGACGGACGGCGTCATGAACGTGGTGGCCGGGGTCATGGTGAGGCACGGCAGGTTTCTGGCGGCCAGAAGGTCTGCGTCCATGACGGAGCCCGGATTCTGGGAGTTTCCCGGCGGCAAGGTCGAGACTGGTGAAACCCTGGGCGAGGCTCTGACCCGTGAACTTGAAGAGGAATTATCCATTGCAATAGATGCTTTTTCCCTCTGGAAAGTAAAGGAAAAAAAGGTTAAGGGGTGTGCAATTCGGCTCTTCTTTCATCTTGTGACGAAGTTTTCCGGCGAACCGACGCCGCGTGAAGGCCAGGAACTGGCCTGGATCACTTGCGAAGAAGCCCGGGACTACGCCTTTTTGCCGGCAGACGACGAGATCGTATCCGAACTTGCCTCATGCCGACAAATGCGCACCGTCCCGTTCGATTCACGGTAACGGCTGATCACGTATGTTTCCGACCCAACTTCTGGAGGACATTCATGCCTGTCTTCATCTATAAGGCAAAATCACGCGGCGGTAGATCGGTCAAAGGCGATTTGGATGCGCCAAGCCTCGAATTTGCGGAAAATATCCTCAGGCGCAAGGGATACGGCAATGTCCGGGTCAAGCCCAAGCCAAAGGATCTGCTTGAGGGTACATTTCTGGAAGGCGGTGTGTCCGACCGGGACATGGTCGTCTTCAGTCGCCAGTTCGCGACCATGATCAACGCCGGCGTGCCCATTCTGCAGGCCCTGCAGATCATGTGCGAGCAGACCGAAAATCCCAAACTGCGCCGAAAACTCTACGCGGTCAGAAACGACATCGAGGGCGGCAGTTCCCTGTTCGAAGCCCTCAAAAAACACCCCGACATCTTTGACGCGCTTTACTCGAACATGGTCAACGCCGGTGAGACCGGCGGTATCCTGGATCAGGTCCTGCTGCGCCTGGCCGAGTACATAGAAAAGGCCGCCAAGCTCAAAGCCAAGATCAAGGGCGCCATGATCTACCCCGGCGTTGTCGTGACCGTGGCCGTGGCGGTCATCGCGGTCATCCTCATCTTCGTCATCCCGACCTTCGAGCAGATGTTCACCGAGTCCGGGGGGGCGCTGCCGCTGCCGACGCAGGTGGTCATCGCCATGAGTAATTTCGTCATCAACAATTTCATGCTGCTCGTGGGCGGCATCATTGCCTTTATCGTTGGGTTCAAGTTCTTCTATAAATGGGAGAAAGGGCAGATGCTTGTCGACCGCTGGGTCCTGTTCCTGCCCGTGTTCGGCCCCCTGCTGCGCAAGGCCGCCGTGGCCAAGTTCAGCCGGACCCTGGCGACCATGGTCTCAAGCGGTGTGCCGATCCTGAACGCCCTTGACATCGTATCGCGCACATCGGGCAACAAGACCGTTGAAAAGGGCGTTCTCGAAGCCAAGAAGTCCATCGCCGAGGGCCAGAGCCTGGCCGAGCCCCTGGAAGACACGGGAGTCTTCCCGCCCATGGTCATCCACATGATCGCCATCGGCGAGACCACGGGTGCGCTGGATTCCATGCTCTCAAAGATCGCCGACTTCTACGACGACGAGGTTGACGTTGCCGTCGACGCCCTGACCTCGCTCATCGAGCCCATCATGATCGTTTTCCTGGGTGTGGTCGTGGGTGGACTGGTCATCAGCATGTACCTGCCCATCTTCTCCATCGCCGACACCGTGGCTTAACAGGCGGCCAAAAATGGCGACCTGTGAATTTTGAATTTTTCAACAATCAGTTAAAGTCCGGGAGTTTTCGTGCGCATTTCCGAGCTGCTCCAGCGACAGGAACCGTTTCTGTCGCTGGAGTTCTTTCCCCCCAAGGACCGGGCACAGTGGCCCGGTTTTTTTGACGTCGTCCGCCAGCTCAAGGCGCTGGCTCCCCTGTTCTGTTCCGTGACCTACGGCGCGGGAGGGGGCACCCAGCACAACACGCTGGAGATCGTGACCCGCATGAAGCAGGAGTACGGTCTTGAACCCCTGGCGCACCTGACCTGCGTCGGGGCTGACAGGGAGCGCCTGTCAGCCTTTCTGTCCGGCCTTGCCCAGGCCGGAGTCGAGAACGTGCTTGCCCTGCGCGGAGACCCGCCGCAGGGCGAGACCTCCTTCACGCCGGACAGCGAGGAGTTTCAGCACGGCAGTGACCTGGTCTCCTTCATCCGGGGAAATTTCGAGCTGTCCATCGGGGTGGCCGGGTATCCGGAGAAGCACCCCGAGGCCACGAGCATGGACGATGACCTTGGGCATCTGCATCACAAGGTCGCCTGCGGTGCCGATTTCATCATTACCCAGCTCTTTTTTGACAACGACGTCTATTTCAACTTCGTGGACCGGGCCAGGGCGGCAGGTATCACCGTGCCCATCATCCCCGGCATCCTCCCGGTGCAGAACCTCGCCGCCCTGAAGCGCATGCTGTCCTTTTGCGGCGCATCCGTGCCCGAAGGCTACATGCGTGACCTTGAGCATGTGCACGATGTTTACGGCGAGAGCGGGGTGCGCGGGCTTGGGCTTGGCTACGCCAAAAATCAGATCCGGAATCTGCTTGACCGGGGTGCCCCTGGAGTGCATCTCTACACTCTTAACAAAGCTGACACCTGCCTTGATATCTGGAAGGATTTCTCGCGTCGGGACAGGCTGAAGTAACATATTTTGGAGGCGATGATGAAGAAGAATCCCGTAGTGGCAGTGGTTGGCGCGACAGGCGCCGTGGGCAGGGAAATGCTCGATACGCTGGTTCGCCGGAATTTCCCGCATGCGGAAATACGGGCGCTTGCCTCGTCGCGTTCCGCAGGCACCAAGGTTGAGTTCGGTTCGAAAAAACTGACCGTGCAGGAATTGACCGAAGACTCCTTCAACGGCGTGGATCTGGCCCTCTTTTCCGCCGGCGGCTCCACGTCCGAAAAGTTCGCGCCCTGCGCGGTCAAGTCCGGCTGCGTGGTCGTGGACAACTCCAGCGCTTGGCGCATGGATCCGGCCGTCCCCCTGGTCGTTCCGGAAGTCAATCCGGACGACCTTTCCTGGCATAAAGGCATCATCGCCAATCCCAACTGTTCCACTATCCAGATGGTGGTGGTCTTAAAGCCCCTGCACGACGCGGCCCGCATCAAGCGCGTGGTGGTCTCCACCTACCAGGCAGTTTCCGGCACTGGCCAGAAAGCCATCGCGGAGCTGGAAAACCAGGTGCGCCAGCTGTTCAACGGACAGGAAGCCACCAATTCGGTCTATCCGCATCGCATCGCCTTCAACTGCCTGCCCCAGATCGACGTCTTCCTGGACAACGAGTACACCAAGGAAGAGATGAAGATGGTGCTTGAGACCAAGAAGATCATGGGCGACGACTCTGTCCGGGTCACGGCCACCACGGTGCGCGTGCCGGTCTTCTATGGCCACAGCGAAAGCGTGAACATCGAAACCGAAAAGAAGATCACCTCAAGAGAGGCCCGCGCCATCCTGGCCCAGGCCCCGGGCGTGCGCGTGTTCGACAACCCGAGTGAGAAGATCTACCCCATGGCCATTGTCGCTGCAGGCGAGGACGACACCTTTGTCGGCCGCATTCGCGAGGACGAAAGCATCGACAACGGCCTGAACATGTTCATCGTGGCCGACAACATCCGCAAGGGCGCGGCCCTGAATGCCGTGCAGATTGCCGAAGTCCTGCTTGAACGGGACCTCTTGCGCGTATCCTGACGAACACTCGTTTCCTGTCTGGTCGCACGCCCCGAGCCGGAGACGGATTGGGGCGTGTTTTGCGAGAAGCGCAGGGCGACATCTTTGATATCTGTCATGGAGGGGGAAATGGTCGAAATCGGAAATGAGAAGCTCTTTTGGGAGCGCCTGCTGAGTCTTCCGCGTCCGGGCGAGGAGAACTTCCTGGCTTTTTATGATCATCGGCTGGGTGCGATTTTTACCAACCCGCGTCTCATGCTCATTCCCCTCGACGACCATCTCGTGCACAGGGGGGACGGAGTGTTCGAGGCCTTGCGCTTCGAGGATGGGGCCATCTACCAGCTCGACGAGCATTTGCGCCGCCTTGAACGCTCGGCCGGGGCCATCGGGCTCGCGCTGCCCCTGGGGGCCGACGAGCTGGACGGGCTGATCCGGCAGGTCTGCGTTGTCAGCGGAGCGGGCCAGGGCAATGTCATGGTCTTTGTCGGGCGCGGCCCCGGCGGCTTCACCCTCGATACCCGCGAATGTCCGGAGCAAAGCCTCTACATCGTTGCCAAGCGCTTTGTCAGCAAGCCTGAATCCTTCTGGCGGTCCGGGGTCAGCGCCGTGCGCACGCGCATTCCGGCCAAGCAGGGCTGGATGTCGCAGATAAAAAGCGTGAACTATCTGCCCAACGTGCTCATGAAAAAGGACGCCGTTGAGCAGGGGGCCGATTATCCTCTCTGTTTCGACGCCGAGGGTTTTCTGGCCGAAGGGTCCACGGAGAACGCGGTGCTGGTGGACAGGGACGGGGTTTTCGTCGTGCCGGAGCTCAAGAACGCCCTCATGGGCACCACCCTGAAACGGGCCATGGGCCTGGCGGGCGGCTTCATGCAGGTCTCCACCCGTCCCGTGCCGGAGTCCGAGCTCTACGAGTGCCGCGAAATCATCCTGCTGGGCACGAGCATCGATGCTGTGGGCGTGGTCCGCTACAACGGGCGCACGGTGGGTGACGGACTTCCCGGCCCGGTCAGCCTGCGCCTGCGCGAGTTGCTGGTGGCGGACCGCAAAGCCCATGCCCGGCCGCTGGCGGGAGTAGCGTGAGGTTCATGCGAAAGAGCCATCCCAGACCCATTGCTGACAAAATGAGCACAACCCGCCCGTTTGCCGGCCTGGCCGGATTGATTCGCCGCAAATTGGAGGCGGCTGCCTCCGCATCATTCTTTTGCGCCAGCCTGTCATGAATCGCTCGATCTGCCTTTTCAACTCAAACCGCGCCTGGGGTGGTGGGGAGCAATGGTTCTTGACCCACGCCCTGCTTCTGGCCGAACGCGGCTGGAAAGTTTGCGCCGTGACCCACACCTCATCGGTACTCGGGGACAGGCTTGCAGCCCATCCGTATATCAGTCTCCTGCGGGTCCCTGTCGGGAATCTGAGTTTTTTGAATCCCGCAGTGCTGGTGCGAATTGCCGCGTTTTACCGGAAGAACGAGGTAGAGAGCGTGATCCTGGCCTTGCCTTCCGATCTCAAGTGCGGCGGCATCGGCGCGCGCCTGGCAGGAGTTGGGGACATCATTTTCCGACGCGGCCTGGCCTTGCCGACCCGGGATTCCCTGCTGAACAGGTTTCTTTTCGGGCGCGTGCTGACGAAACTTTTGTGCAACTCAGAACACACGTGCCGCATGGTGCTGTCCGAGAACACGAATCTGATGGCAACCGAACGTGCCTTTGTGGTCTTCAACGGTATCGACCTGCCTGCCTTTGACGCCTTGCCGGGCCTGCCTCTGGTCCCCAAATCTCTTGGGCGCGTGGTTATCGGTTGCGCGGGCAGACTGACCGAGCAGAAAGGTCATCAGTATCTGATAGAAGCGACAGCGCTCCTCAGGCAGCGAGGCCTTGACGTGACTGTCCTGCTGGCCGGTGCAGGCGAACTGGAGCGGGAATTGCGGGACCGGGTCGCAAGTCTGGGACTTGAAGACTGTTTTCATTTTCTCGGTTTTGTCGAGGAGATGAAGCGGTTTTATGCCTCCATAGATGTTTTCGCCCTGCCTTCCCTGTGGGAGGGATTTGGCTATGTGCTCTCCGAGGCCATGAGCATGCGCCTTCCAGTGGTGGCTTTTGATACGAGCAACATTCCCGAGGTTGTAGCTCACGGGGAATCAGGCCTTCTCGTCCCGCAGCGCGATGTGGCCGCTTTTGCGGACGCGCTGGAAAAGCTGGTTCTGGACGGAGCCTTGCGGACCCGCATGGGACAGAGCGGTCGGGAGCGGGTCGAATCGAATTTTACCTTGGCAAAAACGTTTCATGCGTTAGAAAAAGTCTTGTTGGCCTGAACGCTGACTGCAATCCCCTGAATCTTCTTCGACCAACACACGGAGGTCCATCATGGCCAAAAAAACCAAGGACGAATGGTTCCTGCCCGAGGATCAGCGCGAGGCCCTCGGCGAGTACCTGAAGGATTTCAAGGAAGTGGTGCCCGTGCACCTTTTCGTGAAGGCGGGACAGAACGACGCCTACGCCGACTTCGCGCGCAACCTCATGACGGATCTGGCCCGTCTTACGGACAAGATCACGCTCACTCTGCATTCCGATGACGACAAGGCAAGCGAGAGCTTCGCGGTGACGCGTTTTCCGACTCTGCTCATCGCACCTGAAAAATACTCCATCCGCTTTACCGGTGCTCCGGCCGGGGAAGAGGGGCAGGCATTTCTGCACGCCCTGATGATGGTCTCCACGGGCAACAGCTTTCTGTCCGAGCGCAGTCGGGAGCTGCTGAAGGAGCTTGATGAGCCGCGGATCGTCAAGGTGTTTGTCAGCCCGACCTGTCCGTATTGTCCCGGCCAGTGCGTCAACGCCATCAAGGCGGCGGTGGAGAAGCCGAAACTGGTCAGCGTCGAGTGCGTCGAGACCGGAGAAAACCCCGACTACGCACAGGAATATTCGGTGGGTTCCATCCCGCACACGGTCTATGATGAAAAGCTGAGTACCGTGGGCATGGAGTCGGAGCTGGCTTTCATCCTGCAGCTTCTGACCTTGAAAGCCGCCCAGGACATGGCCCCGGAAGAGGGGAGAGAAGCCGAGGAGGCGAGCCATCACGACCTGGTCATCATCGGTTCCGGCCCTGCCGGACTTACTGCGGGCATCTACGCCAAGCGCGCCGGGCTTGACGCCGTGGTCCTGGAAAAGGGCATTGTCGGCGGGCAGGTCAGCATCACCCCTGAGGTGGAAAACTACCCCGGTTTTCTCAATATCGGCGGCAAGATGCTCATGGACATGATCCACGAACAGGCCAGGCAGTATGTGGACGTCATCACCGGCCAGACGGTCGAAGAGATCAAGATTGGCAAGAATCTTGAGGTCCTGACCCAGGACCGGATATTCACGGCCGACGCGGTCATCTATGCCGCGGGCGCGTCGTGGAAGAAGCTCGGCGTGCCCGGTGAGGACCGTTTCATGAGCAAGGGCGTGTCCTTTTGCGCGTCGTGCGACGGGTTCATGTTCAAGGGCAAGAAGGTCGCCGTGGTCGGGGGAGGGAACACCGCTCTGACCGACGCCCTGCATCTGAAGAATCTGGGTGTGAAGGTGTTTATCGTGCACCGGCGCGACGGATTCCGGGCTGAACAGCATCTCGTGGATTCCGTGCTCAGGGAGGAAATCCCGGTGCATTGGAACAGCGTCGTCGAGGAGATCGGCGGCAGCAAGACCCTTGAATTCATTCGCGTCAGGCACGTCAAGACGGATGAAACACAGCGCATCCCCGTGGATGGGGTTTTCCTGGCCATCGGCATCGTGCCCAACGTGCGGGCCGTGTCTCATCTCGGGCTGGCTCAGGAACCGGGTGGCTACATCCGAGTGGATCGGCTGGGGCGTACCAGTATCCCGCGCATCTATGCGGCCGGAGACATTACTGGCGGGGTGCAGCAGATCGTCACGGCGGTCAGCGAGGGAGCGTCGGCGGCCATGGCTGTTTTTGAGGATCTCACCAGGCGCAAGGCGGAACAGTCTGCGCGTACGAAATGAAAAAGGCCCCGCAAGGGGCCTCTTGGTTCAGCTTTCCGGACCGGCCGTGGACAGGTAGCGCAGGCCGACACCGTATTCCTCGCTGGAGTTGGGCAGGTTTTTTTTCCAGACGACCTTGGCGTAGTAGCACGTCTTTGGGTGCTGGTATTCAAACATCGGATCCTGGACCGCGTCCTCCTGGTCCAGCACTTCGATGAGCAGATTGGCTCCAAGCTTCGGCGGCGGATACTCGAGTTCCAGATACATGCCCGTGCTGCTGTAATTGATCATCCTGGCAATGCGGCACTCTCCCTGCTCTCCTGCGCAGTAGCGAATCACCGCCTCGTGCGGGACGCGATCTCTCTCCCGGTCGTCCGGCCTTTTTCCGACTCTCATTCTCACCTCTTCCTCACAGCGGTGCCGGTGGATTCCGGCTCGCCTGTCTTGTGCACATGGCAAAGCAAGATTTGCGCCACTAAGTATGTAGTCATTCTGTCGCGAAATATACGTATTTGTATGGATTTCTTCCAAGGATTGGCTTCATCTTTTCCGGAATTATCAGACCAAACTGAGTACGTGGAGCTGGCTTTGTGTGATAACGCAACCAGCTTGGAAAAAATAATAAATTCGATTCGCGGGTTGATTCCCAAGTGTGGTTGGTGGCGGACAAAGGCTGGTTGATTCCGGAATTTTCGGATTTTAGCCTGTCCTTTGTTGACGGTGAAAGCGAATGCCTCCGGCTTCCACGCAGGCGATCTTGTCGCCGGGGAACTGCAGGGTCCGCCCACAATTTTTGCGCACCCAGGCCCTGTCGAGGAGCAAAAGGTGGCTCGCCAGGGCCTGTCCCGGTCCCATCGCATCGAGGATGGCCTTGTAGAGGCGCAGGCGCTTTGCCTGATGGGCGCTGAGTTCAGCGTTTTCCAGGAAGTGCTCCCGGATGGGCGCGGGGAGCACCGGGGTGGCCTCGTCCCAGTACTCCCTGTCGATGCGGGCAAGCTCCCACAGCTGCAGGGCGGTCTTCGTGAAGGATGGATTCTCGCGACGCAGCAGTGGCAGGATGTCGAGGCGGACCCGGTTGCGCGTGCGATCAGGGGACGCATTGGACGGATCTTCGAGCCACGGCGTGGCGGTGTGCTCAAGGAAGTCGCCAAGCTCGCTCTTGTCCCAGTCCAGAAGGGGCCGCAGGAGGCGGCGAGTCGGATCGGCGCCGGCCATCCCCCCCAGACCCGGCCAGCCGGTGCCGCGAACCAGGCGCATGACGATGTCCTCGGCCAGGTCGTCGCCATGATGGGCAGTGACGATCCAGTCCGCCTGATGATTGTGGCGCACGGACTCCAGGAATTCGTAACGGGCTTGCCGCGCGCACTCCTCCAGCCCCAGGCCGGAAGCGGCCTGCAGCGCGGGCACGTCCAGGTGCGAGGTCTCGCAGACAAAGCCGAGGTGGGCGCAGGTTTCCATGGCGTGCCGCAGTTCCTGGTCCGATTCGGGCCGAAGGCCATGGTGGGCATGGGCCGCGACAAGAGTCAGGCTGAGCTGCGGGCGCAGGAGGTGCAGAAGATGGAGGAGCGCCGTGGAGTCATGGCCTGTGGAGTAGGCGACCACGAGGCGTGCGCCGTGCAGTTCTACCCCCAGAGTGTCCCGGCAGAAGCGTGGTATGCCCAGGCAACGCCGGGCCAGGTGCCGGGGGATGTCCTGAAGTCGCATGACGTGATCAGACGGGGATGCTTAGGTCTTTGAGCAGGTTTTCCAGGTAGACGATCATGTATTCCTGCTGCTCGGGCGTGGCGTAGGCGATGCATGCGCAGCGCAGGATGCGTTTGGCCCGCACCAGAAGTTCCAGCCGGACCCAGTCCCGGCCGGTTTCGACGGCCATGTAGAACGGTCCGCACTGGGGCTCGTGCTCCTGCTGCATGGGTGAAAGCAGCCTGGGCGGGAGATGAAAATGGTAAAGGTGCTCGATGCTCAAAAGCTCCTGCTCCTTGAGCCAGTTTTCGAGCTTTTCCATGTCTTCAGGGGTGATTTCGTCGATGACGAATGCGCGCATGGGATTCTCCGTTATTTGTCGCCGCCGGGATGTTTGCGGTCCAGATGGGCTTCTTCGGGGACCACGTCCTCGTCCAGGTTGAATATCCGGCGTGCGTTGTGGATGAAACGCTGCGCCGACCCCTCTTCCTGGGAACGGCGTTTGAGATAGCTGATGGGTTCGTGATAGATCTTGTGGCACAGGGAGCGGGCCAGTCTTTCGAGGATGGCCACCATCTGCGGGTCTGGATTGGGGCCGAGCTGCTTGATGGACTTCCTGAGTTCCTTGCGAGCGATGCATTCCCCCTGATCCAGCAGGGCGACGATGGTCGGCTGCAGAGCCAGCCCGTCGCGCCAGCGCATGAAGGCGTTCACTTCCTCGGTCACGATGGTTCTGGCCTTCTGTGCTTCCTGCTGTCTTCCGGCGAGGTTTTCTTCAACCACCTCCTTAAGATCGTCGATATCGTAGAGATAGATATTGTCGAGCCCGTTGATGTCGGGATCAATGTCACGCGGCACGGCGATGTCGATGAAGAAAATGGGCTTGTGACGGCGCTGGCGGAGCACATCCTTCATGTCCCTGGCGCGGATGATGGCCGTGGGAGACCCCGTGGAGCTGATCACGATGTCCGTTTCAAGGAGCGCCTGGTGGAGCTCTTCAAAAGGCATGGCGCGCCCTTTGAACTGCCGGGCCAGCTCCTCGCCCTTGGCCAGGGTGCGGTTGACCACGGTGATGTCGCGCACGCCCGCCGACAGGAGGTGGGTGGCGGCCAGTTCGGCCATTTCCCCCGCACCGATCAAGAGCGCGCGGTGGTTGGAAAGGTCGGTGAAGATCTTGCGCGCGAGCTCCACGGCCGCATAGCTGATGGATACGGCGCTGGAGGCGATGGCCGTTTCGGTGCGGACCCTTTTGGCCACGGAAAAGGCCTTGTGCAGCAGGCGGTTGACGATGACCCTGGCCACGCCCTTTTCCACCGCGTTCCGGTAGGCGGTCTTGAGCTGGCCCAGGATCTGGGGTTCGCCCAGGATCATGGAGTCCAGGCTCGATGCCACGGTGAAGAGGTGGTTCACGGCGGAGTTTCCGACATGACAGTAGGTGTGGGTCTCGAGGTCGGCCACGGGCTGACCGCACTGGTCGGCCCAGAAACGCAGGATTTTTGCCCGCATGTCCGTGCTCTCCGAACCGACGATCAGAAATTCGACGCGGTTGCACGTCGAGAGGATCATGGCCTCGTTCACGTCGCCTGCGTCGCTGACAAGTCCGGTGGCGGCGGGGTCACAGTCCGGCAGAGCGAAACGCTCCCGGATGTCCACACCGGCGGTCTTGTGATTCAAACCAACTAGATAGATTTCCTGATTCATGGAGTTATGACGTCTTTGTAAGAATTAAGGCCGAAAGCTGTGGTGCGTGGGCAACAGAAAGTTGACTCCGACCAGGGAGATCATGCAGAGGATAAAAAGGACTATGGCGGTCTTGGCCGGTTTGCGGCCTCGCCAGCCAAGGACCGTGCGCTGGTGGAAAAGCAGGGCGAAAATGATCCAAATGACGATGGAAATCAGTTCCTTGGGATCCCAGCTGATGACCTTTTTCCAGGTGAACGACGCCCACAGGAATCCGGCCAGCAGGCTTATGCTGTAAAGGGGGAAGCCTATGCTCACGGCCCAGTGGTTGGCCTTGTCAAAGGTCTCCAGGGAGGGCAGCTCCTTGGAGAAGCCGGGCAGCTTGGCCTTGGTCTTGATGAGGCGTTCCAGGTGCAGATAGGCCAGGCCCGCCCCGAATGCCATGGCGATAAGCGCCAGGGAGACGAAGATGGTGCCGACGTGCAGGCTGAACCACAGGGCGCTGAAATGTTCGGGCACGGCCAGCACCTGGGTGCGGACGGCCAGGGAGGAGGAAAAGAGGATCAGGGCCAGCGGAGCGGTGATCATGGACAGGAAATCGTGCTTGAGCTTCCACCACAGCACGAAAAAGATGAGCACCAGAAACCAGGCCATGAGGCTCATGTAAAACTGGCCGTGCTGGAGGTTGGCGGCCCCCAGTTCCATGGAGCGCAGGCCCAGATCCACGGTGTGCAGCCCGAAGGCCGTGGCCGAGGTCCAGGCCGCGATTCGTTTCAGGACGGCGCGTCGCAGCACCAGACCCAAGGGATAGGACACGGATCCGGCCAGATAGAGCAGCGCTATGATCAGTTCAAAAATTCGGGAAGCAGTCATTACACCATTCTCCGATTCGTGGGTGCAAGTCAGTGGGGAGCACGGCCCGGAGCAGTTCCAGGCAGGCGTGCCGATCATTGTGCCTGATCAGTTCCGGCAGGGGGGATGCCGCAAGCCGGCGGAAAATTTCCCTGTTATCGTCGCTGCTGCGTCCCAGGGCAAGCAGGTCCGCCCTGATCCCGGCCAGAAGCCGGGTCATGGCTTCGTATTCCGGCCCGTAGCGTGTCTCCAGATCCTGGCGGATGACTCTGGCCAGGGCGGGGCTGGCCCCGTTGGTGGAGATGGAAATGGTCAGGTCGCCGCGGGTGATGCTGGCCGGAAGCACGAAATTGCCGAGTTCGGGGGCATCGGTCATGTTGCACAGAATTCCTCGCGTCATGCAGGCCTGACCGACGGCGGCGTTCACCGTCCGGTTCGATGTGCAGACAAAGACGATCTGCGCATGGTCAAGGTCCGTTTCGGCAAAGGGCCGCTGTTCATACGAGAAGTTGTCCTGCGTTGCAAGGAGCCCGGCCACCTCCGGCCCCGGCGGAGCCGGATCGACGGCCATGACCAGCTTGGGGGCGCATTGCAGCAGCCCCTTGATCTTGCGCAGGCCGACTTCGCCCGTCCCGATGACCAGGCAATGCATGCCGGTCAGGTCCAGAAGCAGAGGATAATAACGCATCACCAGCATCTAGCAGAGCGAGCCCCGCTTGTCCAAGAGGTCTGGGCGCCCCGGATTCCTTCCTGCCGGGTGCTGCCGGACGAGAGGGTCTGATAATCCGGGGAGTTCTGGACTTTTTCAGCTTTTTGCCGGATGAAGGGTCATGAATTCCGGCGAGTTTGATACGCATTGCAAATCTTCCCCCAGATACTTGGTCATTCAGCTGGCCCGATTCGGCGACCTGCTCCAGACCAAGCGCCTGCTGCGCTCCCTGCAGGGCGACGGCGAAGTCCATCTGTTGGTGGACGATTCGCTTAAATCCCTGGCCCATATCGTCTACCCGGGAATTACGGTGCATGGCATCGCCGCCCACGGGACTCACGGCCCCGATATTCTGGCGCGGGTGCACGAGGATCTGGACGACATTTTTCAGCTTGATTTTTTCCGCGTCTACAATCTCAATTTTTCCGGGCCGAGTTTTGCCCTGGCGGGGATGTTTCCGTATTCGTCGGTCCGCGGCTACCGGTCGCATCGGGGGCAGCGGCTGATCGACTCCTGGCCGGGGCAGATCATGCGCTGGACCAGGGACCGTGGCCTGACCGGGCTCAACCTGGTCGACGTGTGGGGGCTGTACGCCGAACAGCCGCTGCCGCCTGACCGCGTCAATCCCGATGCGGTCCCACGCGGCGGAGGCATCGGAGTGGTCATGGCCGGTCAGAACGCCCGTCGCTCCCTTCCCGCCCAGGTCCTGGCTCCACTTGTCGTCGCGGCGCGGGGGCGCGTCGGTCGCGGCCCCATCCATTTGCTCGGTGCCGGTGGGGAGCGGCGGGCGGCCCGGGAGCTTGCCGCATTGCTGCCCGCCACGCTCAGAAGAGAGGTTCGCGACCTGGTGGGCCATACCGGCTGGCGCGAGTTGCACGACACTGTGGCCGGGCTTGACCTGCTCGTCTCGCCGGACACGGGAACCATGCACCTGGCCGCCCATCTGGGCGTGCCGGTGCTGGCCTTTTTCCTGTCCTCGGCCTGGTGCCATGAGACAGGCCCCTATGGCCGGGGGCATCTCGTGCTTCAGGCCGCCACCGACTGCGCGCCGTGCCTTGAAACTACGCCCTGCCCGCATGACACCGCCTGCCGCCGGGTGTTCTCCGACCCTTCCGTGCTGCGTCATGTCAGCGGCCACACCGGGAGGGCGCTGGTCCCCGGATGCCTGGTCATGGAGAGTGGTTTTGACGCGCTTGGCCTGACGTTCACCGCCGTGGCCGGGACCGATCCGGCGGCTGCACGGCGTGCGGCGTTTCGGGCCATGGCCGCCGCCTATGCCGGGGTGTCCATGCCGGCAAGCGCCGTATTTTTGCCGCAAGAAACCTGGATACGGGAGCGGGACTGGATGCTGCCCCAAACACTGCGAGGACGGATTCATGACTGAAACGCGGCGGATTCTGGTGGTGTTGCCCCTGTACGGCGGCTCGCTGCCCATCGGACGTTATTGCGGCAACGCCCTGCGCGAGCTGGGGCACATGGTGGAATATTTCGAGGCCCCGGACTTCTTCGGGGCTTTTTCGGCCCTCAAGAACCTGCGTGTGGGCACGGACCGGCTCGATTACCTTGAGAACAGTTTTCTGCAGGTCGTGTCCCAGGCGATCCTGGCCAAGGTCGAGACCTTCTGCCCGGATCTGGTCCTGGCCATGGCCCAGGCGCCCCTGTCAAGACAGGCCCTGAAGCGCCTGCGGCGGGACAAGGTCCCCACGGCCATGTGGTTCGTTGAAGACCGTGAGGTTTTTCCATACTGGAAGGCCTTTGCGCCGCTGTATGATCTGTTCGCGGTCATCCAGAAGGGGGATTTTGCGGATCAGCTGCGGGAAATAGGGCAGCCGAACTCCATCTATCTGCCCCTGGCCGCGGACCCTGGGGTGCATCGCCCCCTGGAACTGACCCCGGTTGAGCGGCGCAGATACGGCAGCGAAATTTCCTTTGTGGGCGCAGGCTACCCCAACCGCCGTCTGGCTTTCCGGCAACTCTGCGGATACGACCTGCGCATCTGGGGCAATGACTGGGACGCAGAGACGGTTCTGGCCCCCTATCTGCAACGCGGCGGGGAACGCATCGACACCGAGGAGGTGGTGCGCATCTTCAACGCCACCGGCATCAACATCAATCTGCACTCTTCGGTCAGGCCCGGCGCGCTGGTCGGGGACGGGGACTTTGTCAACCCGCGCACCTTCGAGCTGGCGGCCTGCGGGGCCTTTCAGCTGGTGGACCGGCGGGGCCTTTTGCCAGAGCTCTTTGCCGAAGGGGAGTTGGCCCTTTTTTCCGACATGGCCGGACTGATTGAAGGGATCGAATTCTACCGCGCCGATCCGGTTGCCAGGGCCGAGGTTGCGGCCAGGGGACGGGCCAGGGTTCTGGCCGAACACACGTATGCTCAACGGATGCAAACCCTGTTGCAGCACGCGTCAGGGCTCATGCAACCACGGACTGTCGACCCGGAAGACTGGCGGTCCCGGATAGATCCGCAGCTGCGCGGAGAGGTGGAAGCGCTGCTGGCCAGCCTGGGGCTTCCACCCACGACGAGTTTTGATGATCTGGTGTGGGCCGTGCGCGGGCGGGAGGGGAGCCTCACGCGTCTGGAGACAGCCATCCTTTTTCTCGATGAATGGAAAAAGCTGTATTCCGGTCCTCGGCCGGGAAAATGACCCGGGAAAATTTGGCTTGAAACTCTCACCCCCTGCGGGTAGTCAGGCCCATGCTTATCACTTGACCAGGAGTTTTCATGTACAAGCCATCCATCGGCCTTTCTCTTGAAGGCCTGCCCTTTGTCTTTTTCACGGCCATCGCCACCCTGACCTTCGCCTTGCTCGACTGCTGGTTCATGGCGACCGTCCTGCTCGTGGTCCTGTTCCTGGTGCTCAATTTCTTCCGTGATCCGGAGCGTGTCATTCCGCAGGAGCCTGGCGTGGCCGTGTCTCCGGCCGACGGCAAGGTCATCAAGGTCGAGACCATGCGCGATCCCCTTACCGGCGAAGACCGCACGGCGATCTGCGTGTTCATGAACGTCTTCAACGTGCATGTGAACCGCATGCCCGTGGCCGGACGCATCGCGCGCATCGCCTATTTCGGCGGCAAGTTCGTGAACGCATCCTTTGACAAGGCTTCCACGGACAATGAACGCAATACCTTACTGATCGAAGACGAGGGGGGGCGGACCTGGACCATGGTTCAGATCGCCGGGCTCATCGCGCGGCGCATCATCTGTTGGGGAGAAGAGGGCGACACCCTGGCCCGAGGCCAGCGTTTCGGACTGATCAAGTTCGGATCCAGAGTTGACCTTTACATTCCTAGTGACTATGAACCTAGTGTTCGCAATGGCGAAAAGGTTTTTGCCGGGCAGACTGTGCTGGCCCGCAAGAAATAACGAAGAACGCACCCCTTCAGGACAACAATGGAACACGCCAAGCCCAAACATCGGGGATACTATCTGCTCCCCAACATGATGACCATGGCCAGTCTGCTGACCGGCTTTTTGGGTATTTTGTGGTCCATTGACGGGCGCTTCGAGATGGCGGCCGTGGCCATTATCGTCAGTTGCGTCTTTGACGGCCTGGACGGAAAACTGGCCCGGCTGACCAACACCGCTTCCGATTTCGGCGTTCAGCTCGACTCGCTGGTCGATCTGGTCGCTTTCGGCGTGGCCCCGGCGGTGATGATCTACATGTGGCATACCCACGAATTCGGGCGCCTGGGCATCATGGCCTCCTTTCTGGTCATGGCTTGCGGTTCGCTCAGGCTGGCCCGCTTCAACATCCAGACGGGCAAGATCAGCAAGAAGTTCTTCATCGGTCTGCCCATTCCCGCTGCAGCCTGCACCCTGGCGACCTTTGTGCTCTTTTCCTCGTACATCCCCGCGTCCATGACAGGCCTGCTGCCCGGCATCACGCTGTTTCTGGCTTTTCTGGTCTCCATTCTCATGGTCAGCAATGTCCGCTACGCCTCCTTCAAGGACGCCGAGGTCATCCGCGCCCATCGGTTCAGCGCCACGGTGACGGCCCTGCTCATTTTCGTGCTGGTCGCCTCCGAACCCAAGCTGCTGAGCTTTCTCTTTTTCATCGGCTACATCATTTCCGGCCTTATCTACACCTACTTCTTTCTGCCCCTACGCGGGAAATCCTTCCTACGAGAGTCTTCTCAAAAGATCTCGTAAAGGAAACACGTAACCCCCTCAGCATCGTTTGCAGAAAACGGCCTCCCGGCGTACATACAGCCAGGATCAGTCGCGACAATTATCACTAATCGATTATACATCATCCATTAAAGGAGAGCATCATGTCAGAAAGAATCTTCATTTTCGACACGACCCTGCGTGACGGCGAGCAGTCTCCCGGCGCGACCATGAACCGCAATGAGAAGGTCCGCCTGGCCCGCCAGCTTGAAATTCTTGGCGTCGATATCATCGAGGCCGGTTTTCCCGCCGCCAGCCAGGGCGATTTCGAGGCCGTGCGCGACATCGCCTCGGCCGTGCAGGGGTGCCAGGTGGCCGGGCTGTGCCGGGCTCTGCCCTCGGATATCGATCGGGCTTGGGAGGCGGTGCGAGTCAACCCGCAGGCCCGCATCCATACTTTTCTGGCTACCTCCGACATTCATATGAAGTACAAGCTGCGCAAGGAACGGCACGAGGTTCTCGACATGGCCGAGGCAGCGGTGCGGTATGCTGCGTCCAAAACCTCCAACGTGGAGTTTTCCGCCGAAGACGCATCACGCTCCGACTGGGAGTTCCTGGCTCAGGTATTTTCGCGCGTCATCGCTGCCGGAGCCACGACCATCAACGTGCCCGACACAGTGGGATACACCCAGCCCCAGGAGTTTGCGGAGCTGATCAAATACCTGCTTGAAAACGTGAAGGACAGCCACAAGGCCGTCTTTTCCGTGCACTGCCACAACGATTTGGGTCTGGCCACGGCCAACACGCTGGCGGCCCTGAAGGCCGGAGCGCGCCAGGCGGAGGTGACCCTGAGCGGCATCGGCGAGCGCGCCGGAAACGCGGCCCTGGAAGAGGTCGTCATGTCCATGGACGTGCGCAAGGAGTTCTATCAGCTGACCACGAACATCAAGAAGGAGCAGATTTTCCCGTCCACCCGGCTCTTGTCTTTGATCATCGGGCAGCCTATACCTCCCTACAAATCGATTATCGGTGCCAATGCCTTTGCCCATGAATCGGGCATCCACCAGGACGGGGTGCTCAAGAATCGCCTGACCTACGAGATCATGACCCCGGAGTCCGTGGGACGCCAGGAGGAGGACATGGTCCTGGGCAAGCATTCGGGCCGCGCCGCTTTTGACAAGCGCCTGAAGGACCTCGGCTACCGCCTCGACGAGGAGCAGCTGGGTATTGTCTTCACCGCCATGAAGAAGCTGGCCGATCGCAAGAAGGAGATCTTCGTGGAGGATCTTGAGGCGGTTGTTCTCGATGAGATATTCCGCATCCCCGACAAGTATCGCCTGGAATACCTGAGCGCCCTGAGCGGGAACATGGCCATCCCCAACGCGGTGGTCAAAATGTATGTGGACGGCGAAGAACGGATACTCTCGGATTTCGGTACCGGCCCCATCGATGCGGTGTTCAACACCATCGGCAAGGTCGTGGGGCGGCACCCCAAGCTGATCCGCTATGCCGTTAACGCCATTACCGGCGGCACCGACGCCCAGGGCGAAGTGACCGTCAAACTCGAAGAAAACGGAAAAACATCGGTGGGCCGCGCATCCGACGCGGACATCATCGTGGCCAGCGCCAAGGCGTATCTGAACGCCCTCAATCGCCTGGCCAAAAGACAGGAGGACACCATATGCGCCAGACTTTAGCACAGAAGATATTGCAGAGGCATACGGACCAGCCCATCACCGCGGACGGACAGATCGTCCAGTGCCGCGTGTCCATGGTGCTGGCCAACGATATAACAGCGCCGCTCGCCATCAAGTCCATTCGCGGGATGGGTGTGAAGCAGGTTTTCGACAAGGACCGCGTGGCCCTGGTCTGCGACCATTTCACCCCCAACAAGGACATTGATTCGGCCGAGCAGGTCAAGGTCGTGCGCGACTTTGCCCGCGAGATGGATATCACCCATTATTACGAGGGCGGGAACGTGGGCGTCGAGCACGCCATCCTGCCCGAATACGGACTGGTCGGGCCCGGAGACATCGTGGTCGGCGCGGACAGTCACACCTGCACTTACGGCGGCCTCGGCGCCTTCGCCACGGGCCTTGGGAGCACGGACATCGCCGCGGCCATGGCCCTGGGCGAGACCTGGTTCAAGGTGCCGGAGACCATCCGTGTCAATTTCACCGGCAAGCTGCCGGAGCATGTCGGCGGCAAGGACCTTATCCTTTTCACCATCGGGCAGACCGGGGTGGCCGGGGCCCTGTACAAAGCCCTGGAGTTCGGCGGGGACGTCATCGACGAATTGTCCGTCGAGGCGCGCATGACCATGGCCAACATGGCCATCGAGGCCGGGGGCAAGGTCGGGCTTTTTGCCGCCGATGAAAAGACCCTGGCCTATTGCCAGGCCCACGGCCGCATGGGCGACAGCCCCATCGCCGCTGACGAGGGCGCGCATTACTGGAAGGAGATGACCTTTGACGTGTCCTCCTTTTCGCCCCAGATCGCCTGCCCGCACCTGCCGGACAATGTGAAGCCGGTGGAGGAAGTTTCCGACGTGCGCGTGGACCAGGTCGTGCTCGGCTCCTGCACCAACGGCCGCATCAGTGACCTGCGCGAGGCGGCCAGGGTCATCAAGGGCCGCAAGGTGGCCAAAGGGGTGCGTTTCATCGTCATCCCGGCATCCCCCGGCGCCTATTCCATGGCTCTGGACGAGGGCCTGCTGCGCATCTTCCTCGATGCGGGTGCCATCATCAGCCCTCCGACCTGCGGGCCGTGCCTTGGCGGGCACATGGGCATCCTGGCTGGCGGCGAGCGTTGCCTGGCTACCACCAACCGTAATTTCAAGGGGCGCATGGGCAGCCTCAAATCCGAAGTCTACCTGGCCAACCCGGCCGTCGCCGCGGCCACGGCCGTAACCGGGCTCATCACGCATCCGGGCGCGCTCGGCTAAAGGAGGAAACATGAAATTCAAAGGCAACACCCACGTGGTGGGCGATCATATAGACACCGACGCCATCATTCCGGCGCGTTTTCTGGTCACTGCCGATACGGCGGAACTGGGCAAGAATTGTTTCGAGGGTCTGGAGGAAGGCTGGGTCAAGCGCGTCACCCCCGGTGACATCCTCGTGGCAGGGGAGAACTTCGGCTGCGGCTCGTCGCGCGAACACGCCCCCCTGGCTATCATCGGAGCGGGCATTCCCGTGGTGCTGGCCAAGAGCTACGCACGCATCTTCTACCGCAACGCCTTCAACATGGGCCTCTTGCTCCTGGAACTTGGCGACGACATCGAGCGCATCAAGGAAGGCAACGAGCTTGAGATCGACGTGGCCGCCGGCACGATCAAGAACCTGACCACGGGCGAGACCATCGGTTTTATCCCCGTGGCCCCGTTCATGATGGAAATGCTCTCCGGCGGCGGATTGGTGGAGTACGTGAAGCGCAAGGTGGCGCAATAGGGGCATGGCAGGTGCTGGCGTGAGGCATGACGGTGTCAAAATTGGAAAGGCATGGATTTCCACGCATAGCCTGGCATGGCCCGCCTCCGCGGGAATAACACCCGAATTCTGCCATATTCTGGAGCTTTTCCCTGGAGACGTCCTGCCGCACGGTCTTTGCGTCATCCCCGCGAAGGCGGGGATCCATCTTCGTGCCGGATTGCTGCCAAGAGTGGAAAAGGCATGGATTCCCGCCTTCGCGGGAATGACATTTGGGCCAGTGCGGTAATTCGATTTTTGGCGTGATCCATCCGCACACCGTGGCGTCATCCCCGCGAAGGCGGGGATCCATGGTCTCTGGGCCAAGCGCGGACAGGCTGATACTCGTCATCCCCGCGAAGGCGGGGATCCATGCCTTTTCGGACTGACGAACATTAACAATATATTATTTATTCAAGCTGGAGTTCTGTAATGAACATGAAAATCTGCCTCATGCCCGGCGACGGCATAGGCCCCGAGATAGTGACCCAGGCCGTGAAGGTGCTGGAGAAGGTGGCGGCAAAATTCGGCCATACCATCGAAACCACCGAGGCCCTTATCGGCGGCGCGGCCATCGACGCCGTGGGCAATCCATTGCCCGATGCCACCGTGGCCGCCTGCAAGGTTGCGGACGCGGTGTTGCTGGGCGCCGTGGGCGGCCCCAAGTGGGACACCATCGACCCGGCCATCCGGCCCGAAAAAGGGCTGCTTGGCATCCGCAAGGCGCTCGGCCTTTTCTCCAATCTGCGTCCGGCCGTGCTCTTTCCGGAGCTGGCGGCGGCGTCCTATCTGCGCCCGGACATCATCGGCCAGGGCCTTGATATCATGGTCGTGCGCGAACTGACGGGCGGGGCCTATTTTGGTGAGCCGCGCGGCGAGACCGTGGTGGATGGCGAACGGGCGGCCTTCAACACCATGGTCTACTCCGAGTCCGAGATCGAGCGCATCGTACGCGTGGCCTGCGAAATTGCCCGCAAGCGCGGCAAAAAGCTGTGCTCCGTGGACAAGGCCAACGTGCTCGACGTGTCCCGCCTGTGGCGCGAAGTGGCCATTCGCACTGCAGCCGAATACCCGGATGTCGAGCTTTCGCACATGTACGTGGACAACGCGGCCATGCAGCTCATCCGTGACCCCTCGCAGTTCGACGTCATCGTGACCGAGAACCTCTTCGGCGACATTCTTTCCGACGAGGCGTCCATCATCACCGGCTCCATCGGGATGCTGCCTTCGGCCTCCATGGGATCGGGCGGGCCTGCGCTGTTCGAGCCCATCCACGGCTCGGCCCCGGACATCGCCGGTCAGGACGTCGCCAATCCCCTGGCCACCATCTTGTCCGTGTCCATGATGCTGCGTTTTTCCTTTGGCCTGGAGGCCGAGGCCGATGCCATCGACGCGGCGGTCAAAAGCGTGCTGGCACAGGGATACCGCACCGGCGACATCTACGTGGGTGAGGGGCAGAAGGTCGGTTGTTCGGAAATGGGCGCGTTGGTGCTGGGCGCGATCTGAACTTCCTGGGCCGCTCCCTGTTGTGCAACGCCTTGAAATATGGAAATGTCGGGCAGGTCATGCGTGGCCTGCCCATTTTTCTAGCAAGGAGCCCAAGGTGATTGAAGAGCTGCTGGCCGAGAACGGATTTGTCCCGGATATTGACGACGATGCTTTCGGCGAAGCGTACGAACGCTGTCCGGCGGTCCAGAAGTCGGTGATCAAGAATGCGGTGGCTTTCGCCTATGCCCTGGCCCAGGACGGAGCGGAGCCGGTCACGCAGACCACGCGGCATGGTCATGTGGAGCAAAGTGTGCGCTTTGAGCGTCTTGATTGGGCTTTTTTCACCGTGGATCTGCGCCGTTTTCCCATGCCGGCCCTTTTTTCGGCCATGGTCCAGGCCCTGGTGGCCAAGGTCGAAACCTTGGTCGTGCACGTCACCGGGCCAGTGACCGACCCCTTGCTGTTCGGTTGCGATTTTCTGTCTGCGCACCAGGTCTACACCTGCGACCCGGCTCCAATGCTGAAACTGCTCGCGGCAAACGGGCAGGGCGTCTGCGTGGATCTGGCCGGGGCGGATCTTGACTATCCGCGCACGCTGCGGCTGGATCCGGCCGCATACGGGGTGGAGATTCGCCTGCCCGACAGTGGCTATGTCCAGGCCTACAAGGCGGTCATCGCCGAAGTTGCGACGCATGGCCGTCCCTACCTGTCCTACGGAGGCGAGCCCGGCTGCGCGCCCGTGGTCATGGACGCGCGGCTGCTTGGCTGCTGGGTCTGGGACCTCATCACCCCCGATACGTTTCGTTACCGTACCTCCACTTTTTCCTGAACGATCCGGTTGAACTCATGAAGAAACACGACATCGACTCCTCCATACGCAACATCGGCATCATCGCCCATATTGACGCGGGCAAGACCACGCTCACCGAGCGTCTGCTCTTCTACGCGCACAAGATCCACAAGCTCGGCGAAGTTCATGACGGCAACGCGACCATGGACTATCTTGAGGAAGAGCAGAAGAGAGGCATTACCATTACCTCCGCCTGCACTTCAGTCCACTGGGAAGGGAGCCAGATCAACATCATCGACACCCCCGGACACGTGGACTTCAACGTCGAGGTGGAGCGCGCGCTGCGTGTCTGCGACGGCGCAGTGGTCGTCTTTTGCGGGGTCAACGGCATCGAGTCCCAGAGCGAGACGGTGTGGCGGCAGGCGCGCAAGTACGGCCTGCCCCGGCTGGTCTTCGTCAACAAGACCGACCGTCCCGGCGCTGATTACTGGCGCGTGGTCGGGGACATCCAGGCCCGTCTCGGGGTCAGGCCATTGCCTGTTACCGTTCCTTCTCAAAGCGTCGAGGGCGGGGTGCTGCACCTTTTGCGCTGCAAGACCCTTGCCTTTGATTCCAGCGATCAGGGAGCGACGGTCCTGGAATCCGAGCCGGAAGCCGGAGACCGCGAGACGCTGGCGACGCGCCGCAGGGAGCTCGTCGAGGCCGTGGCCGATTTCGATGATTTGATCATGGAGCGCTATCTGGCCGACGAAAGCATCGGCGAAGCCGAGCTGCGGGCGGCTCTGCGCAAGGCGACCCTTACGGGACAGGCCGTGCCGGTCTATTGCGGCAGCGCGCTCAAGAACATCGGCGTGCAGCCGCTCATGAACGGCATCGCCCATTTTCTGCCCTCGCCGGTGGAGTCGCACTCCCATGCCCATGTGCTGCGGCGCATGGAGACTGAGAACGTGCGGACGGACCAGTTCGTGGGCTTTGTCTTCAAGGTGCTCTTCGAGGGCGCGCACAAGAAGATATTCATGCGCGTCTACAACGGGCGCATCGGCGAGAACAGCGCGGTCTACAATTCCCGTCTGGAACGGTTCGAGAAGATCCACAAGCTCTACACCGTGCACGCCAATCGTCACGAACCCATCCCCGAGGCCAGGGCCGGGGAGATCATCCTCGCCACCGGCCTCAAGGAATGCATCACCGGTGACACCCTTTTTACCGGCAAGGCGGCCCTGCGCCTTGAAAATATCGACATCATCCAGCCGGTTCTGAACGTGGCCCTGGTTCCTGGCAGCGCCAGTGATACGGACAAACTTCAAGCTTTACTTCAAAGATATTGCATCGAAGACCCGACCCTGCAGTCGTTCACCGACGAGGACACGGATCAGCTCATCGTGGCGGGGCTTGGCGAACTGCATCTGGAGGTCGTGCTGGAGCGGCTGCGCCGCGAGAGCGGGGTGAGTTTCCGGTACGGCAACCCGCAGGTCATTTTCCGCGAGACCATTGCCGCCGAAGCCATGGCCGAGGCTTCCTGCCGCAAGCTCATCGGGGACCAGACGCACCGCGCGCTGGTCCGCGTTTCCGTGCGGCCGGCCGAGCGCGGGACGGGCAACCGCTGCGTGACGGATTTGCTGGCCACGGGCCAGACAGACATCGCGCTGAGGGCCATGGATGACGCACTGCAGGCCGGGATGCTGCAGGGTTGCCTGGTGGCGGACGTGGAGGCCACCCTGCTTGAGATCGCCCCGTTTGAGGACGGGCTGACCGACCTCGGGGTGCGCATGGCGGCGCTCGATGCCATGAAGGAAGCCCTGACCAAGGCCTCGCCGGTGCTGCTCGAACCGATCATGAGCGTTGAGCTGCGCATGCCCCAGGAATACGTGGGCGACTGCGTGAACCTGCTTGGAGCCAAAAATGCCCGCATCCTCGACGTGCGTTCTTCGGATTTCGAGTCCGGCATCACGGCCATGGCCCCCATGCGCCAGTTGTTCGGATTTTCAACGGAGCTGCGCTCGCGCACCAAGGGCAAGGCATTTTATTCATTGGTTTTCAGCCGGTATGACGTAGTGGGTTGAAGACTGCGCGCCGGGCTGGCGACATCCCGCCTTTATCACGCAAGAATGCCCCGAGCCGTAATGGCCAGGGGCATTCTGGTTTTCATCGGGATGCGCGGCTTTTCGCGGCGCAGCGCAAGGACTACTTGATGGTTCCGATGGGAAATCCTGCGCCCTTCCAGGCAAAGATTCCGCCGGGGTAGCGGTAGACGTTGGTGTAACCGAGCTTCTTGGCCCACATTGCGCCGTTGTGGCTGCGGGTGCATTTCACGAAGCCGCAGTAGATGACGATGGTCTTGTCCTTGTCCGGGCCGAGCATGGCTTCGAAGTCGGCCTGGGACTTGCCTGCTGTTTCGGCGTCATTCCATTCCGGCATGTCGGGAATGGGGAAGAGGAACTGCAGGGCTCCGGGGACGTGCTCCTTCTTGTAGCTGTCCTCGTAAGGCATGGTGTCGATGATGACCATTTCCTTGCCTTCGTCGATCATCTTTTTGAGTTCGGCCGTGGCGATCAGTTCGTAGCCTCCGGAAATGGTGTCGCGGTGCAGTTTCACGGCGACGGTTTCCGTGGTCACTTCGGCTTCGAACTTGTTTTCAAAAAGTGCGAAAGCGGGGCTGGCCAGCAGTACGCAGGCCATGGTCACCAAAAGGGCAATCGTCTTGTTCATGCGGTTTCATCCTTGAATATAAAGGTTTTGATGGACTGATATTTCCCGGCGACCGAGGCCGGGCTTACCCCCAGCATCTTTCGCCAGACATAGAGCAGGGCCGCGCATCCAAGCATGACCAGATCCCGCCACAGCGCCGAGCGGATACCGGAAAAAGCCTCGCCCTCGGGATCTCCCGGGCCGTAGCAGCCGCAGTCGATATCCAGGCCCATGTGCAGCCCATAGCCGAGCACCACGATGAACACGACAATCATGAGGGTGATGAGGGCCAGACTGCCCCGGATGTCGAAAATGAGCGCCACCGCGCCGAGGATTTCAAGCACCGGCAGCAGATAGGCCACGGGCAGGACCATTGGCCCCGGCAGGATGCCAAATGCGTTGATGGTTACGGCAAAGGTCATGGGGTCCAGGATCTTGATGACTCCGGCCACGAGAAAGGACATGGCCAGTCCGATCCGCACAAAGGCGTAGGACCAGGATTTCCAGCAGATTGGGATCATGGGAAACTATCTGACCTGAGGCGGGCTTTCGGTCAAATCGTTATTTTGGATTGAAGGTCGGGCCGTGTATCGATTTTATTGATGATTGCGGAATTTATCGCAAAAGGGGCGCGTGGAAACGACTCATCGAGGATGCCTTGCCCTGACGGGGATGCACGGATGAAGGGCTGGAATTGTCTCAGGGTGCCAGGGCTTGAACGGGATCAAGCGCAATGGGAGCAACGTGCGGGGCAAAATCGCAGGGGGCGTGAAACACGGTCCATTCCGCACTGTAGGGGTGATGGAGGCCCAGCTGGCTGGCGTGGAGGAGCAGTGCGTCGCCCTGTCGTGCGTCGCCGTAGAGGTTGTCGCCGAGAATGGGGTGTCCGAGACTGGCCATGTGCACGCGCAGCTGATGGGACCGGCCAGTTTGCGGGCGCAGAAGAACAAGAGTGCTCTGGGTGGCGCGTTCAAGCACGACATAGTCTGTCAGGGCTGGCTTGCCGGTGTGATGGCAAACCATCTGCCTCGGTCGGTTGGGCCAGTCGCAGATGAGCGGCAGGTCGATCCGGCCCGCATCGTCGCCGACCCGGCCCTGGACTCGCGCCAGGTAGACCTTGCGGGTCAGGCGGTCCTGAAACTGCTGGCGCAGGATCGCTTCGGCCTTGCGCCGGGTGGCCACGACCAGCACGCCGGAGGTGCCAAGGTCCAGGCGGTGTACGGCCTGGGCGTGGGGGTGGGTTTCGCGTACCCGCGAGAGCACCGAATCGAACAGGTCCGGGGTGCGGCCGGGCACGGACAGCAGGCCGCCGGGCTTGTTGACCACGACCATGTCCCGGTCTTCATGGATGACTCTCAACCATGGCGTGATCGTGGGCCTGTAGTCCAGGGGCTCAAGAGTCATGAACGGGCTGGGCCCCGCGACAGTTGCGCGCCCTTTGGTAAAGCTGCGCTGAAAATGAGGCGCGGCAGGTCGCCTGCGGGCATGTCCGCCATGATCGTCGCTGCAAAACGCCTCGGACTATGGGTTTTCACTGCAGAATTTCCGGGGATTCGGCGCTGGGTTCATACACGCCAAGCTGGTCCAGCTGCCAGCCCACATCCTTGCCGACCATCTTCTTCTTGCGCACGGTTATCCACCACAGCCCCTTCCACTGCCATCCGGGGATGGACATGACGTAGGTGGCCTGGCGCTTGAGGGCCCTGGCGATGAGGTCCATGGTGTTTTCCTGGCGATCCTGGGGGGTGAGCCCGGTGCGCCGCTCCAGGGTGGCGCGGCCCGTCAGGTGCAGCCCGAGCATGTCGGTCAGTCCGGTCTCCGGAAAGCTTTGTACGAAAGCCCCCGGCACGGCGGGCAGAGTGTGGGCGTCCGGGGCGTTGGTCGTGGTCACGCCGGTCTTGTCGTCGTAGATGGTGACCAGCTCCATGAAGTGCTTCCCCATGCCGTAGTAGAAAACGAGATAGGTTTTCTCCCCGGCATTTTTCCACGTCCGGCAAAAAAGGGTGTTTTCCTTGGAGGCTATCTCGAAATCGAACATGATATCTTCCACGAATCCGTGTTCAAGGGCCCAGTCCTCGGTCTGGCGCAGGGGCTGGCGAAGCTCCTGATCCGAGGGGACGTGTGTGCGCGGCGTCATGCGTTCGCGCGGGGACGACAGGGCGTTTACGGTGATGCGCATGATCTTGGAAGACAAAAACCAGGCTCCGATAAGGACGCCCAGTAGCACGAAAGGCAGACTGGTCATGAATTCTCCTGCTTTATCCCGGTTTCGGTCATAGGCCGCTCTTGGCCTTCAAGTTCGTTCAGCTGCTCCAGCACAAGAGGCAGGATGCCGTCCACGATGCGCCCGACTCCCTCGGCGTTGGGGTGCAGGCCGTCGTTGAGAAGCAGGGCGGGGTTATCCAGAACCCCTTCCAGAAAAAAAGGGTACAGCGGGAGCCCGTATTTTTCGGCCAGCGCCGGGAAAACCTCTTCGAATTCCTTTCGGTACGCCGCTCCCCAATTGACCGGAGCGCGCATTCCGGCCAGTATGATTTCTGTTCCGGCCTGTTGGCATTCCTGGATCATGGCTTCAAGATTGTCACGCATGGAGGCCGGGTCCAGGCCGCGCAGTCCGTCGTTGGCCCCAAGTTCCAGGATGACCAGGTCCGGCCTGTCCTGCAGGGACCAGCCCAGCCGTGCGCGACCGCCACTGGTGGTGTCCCCGGAAAGGCCGGCGTTGGTCACCCGGACCTGGCGGCCCTGGTCTCGCAAACGCTGTTCCAGTTGGGCGGCAAAAGATTTTGAAGGGGGCAGGTTGTAGCCTGCGGTCAGGCTGTCCCCAAAGGCCAGGATATGCGTTTCGGTCTCCGCGCAGGCTCCGCGGGCCGGACAGATCAGGATCAGGGCTGCGGCCCAGGTTATACCCCACAAAAGGACGGATGACATGAATTCTCCCTATGCTGTTATGCTTGCTGACGTTCATTTGACGCTAACCGCCGGCTCCGGCCCGGTCAACATCCTGACCGGGGTCAACCTGCGGGTGGCGCAGGGCGAAACCCTGGCCGTGGTCGGCCCTTCGGGCTCGGGCAAGACGACCATGCTCATGCTCATGGCCGGCCTGGAGCGTCCCTCGTCCGGCAAGGTGGAGGTGGCCGGGGCGGAGCTGACCATGCTCGGCGAGGACGAATTGTCCCGCTTCCGTCGCGAGCACCTTGGCATCGTCTTTCAGGCCTTTCATCTCATCCCGACCATGACCGCTCTTGAAAACGCGGCCCTGCCGCTGGAGTTCGCCCATCACCCCCAGGCCAGAGACAGGGCCATGGAGGCTTTGGAGCAGGTGGGGCTCGGCCAGCGCGGGAATCATTACCCCGCGCAGCTTTCCGGCGGCGAGCAGCAGCGCGTGGCTCTGGCCAGGGCGTTCGCCGCGCGTCCGCGCATCATTCTCGCCGACGAACCCACGGGCAACCTGGATGAGGAGACCGGGGCGCGGGTCATGGAACTGCTTTTCGCTCTGCAGGCCGAGGAGAAGACGACCCTCATACTGGTCACCCATGACCGCTCCCTGGCCGAGCGTTGCGACCGGGTGGCGACCATGCATTCCGGGCGCATGGAGGCATGATGGACATCCGCGACCTGCGCCTTGCCCTGACCCTGTGCCGCCGGGAGTTGCGCGGTGGCCTGCGCGGCTTTGGCGTTTTTCTGGGCTGCCTGTTCCTGGGGGTTCTGGCCATCAGCGCCGTGGGCTCCCTGGGGCAGGCCCTGGAAGCGGGCCTGGCCCGCGACGCCAAGGCCATCCTTGGCGGTGACGTGAGCGTAAGCCTCACCTCGCGAACCCTGAGCGCGGACGAGACCGCATATCTTGGAGAGCTGGGCGAAATGAGCCGGACCCTCGGCACACGGACCATGGCCCGCGCCGTCGGTGCGGAGGACGCCACTCCCCGTTCCGTACTGATCGAACTCAAGGGCGTGGACAGCCTGTACCCCCTGTATGGCCGAATGGAGCTTGAGGGGGGAGGGGAGTTGCAAGAGCTGCTTGCCGTCAGGGACGGTCTGCCCGGAGCCGTGGCTGACCGCGGGCTCTTGACCCGGCTTGGCCTTGCCGTAGGCGACGAACTCATGGTTGGCGATGCGCGCTTCGCGTTGCGCGGAGTCATTGAGCGCGAACCCGACCGCGTGGTTGAATTCTTCAGTCTTGGCCCACGGCTCATGGTCTCCGCCGGGTCCTTTGATCAGACCGGGCTGACCCAGCCGGGCAGCCTGTTTCGCGTGGAATACCTGCTGCGCCTGGCTGGCGGGGACGCCGAGGCCGTCGCCGCGCAGATCCGCGTCGCATATCCCGATTCGGGCTGGCGGGTTCGGGATTACCTGCACGCGGCCCCGCGCATCCGCAACGTGCTGGAGCGCCTGAGCGTGGACCTGACCCTGATCGGCCTGGGGGCACTCCTGGTCGGGGGCCTCGGCATCGCCGGCGGGGTGCGCGGCTATCTGGGTGGGCGTCTCAATCACATGGCGGCCATGAAATGCATGGGCGGATCGAGCCGGGTACTTTTCATATCCTATTTGGTCCAGGTCCTGTTCCTGGGTTTTGTCGGGGCCTGCGCAGGACTGCTGGCCGGGAGCCTCGTGCCCTTGCTGGCCGAGCGATTCTTTTCCGATGTGCTCCCCATCCAGCTTCGCAGCGGGATTTACGTCACCCCCCTGATCCAGGCCGCCCTGTTCGGGCTGGTCACGACTCTCGCCTTTTCCATGCCGCCCCTTTTTCGCGCGGTCACGATCCGGCCATCGGGGATTTTCCGGGGCTATGTCTCGTCGGACATGGCCCGCATCCCACGCCAGGCCCTGCTGCCCACTGCCGCGGCCTTCGCTCTGCTTGCGGTCATGGTGTTCTGGTTCGCGGGCAACCCCAAACTTTCGTCCTGGTTTGTGGGCGGCACCATTATGGCCTTTGTGCTGTTCAAGGGGCTGGCCCGGGTCATCCGCTGGCTGGCGGGCAAGGCACCGCAACTGCCATGGCCGAGCGCGCGCATCGGCGTGGCCAACATCCATCGTCCCGGTTCGCCGGGCGTGAGCCTGGTCTTCGCTCTGGGGTTTGGTCTGACCGCCCTGGTGGCCGTGGTCATGGTCAACTCCAGCCTGACCAGGGCGCTTACCGCCGAGTTGGCCGAGGAAGCCCCGACCTTTTTTTTCATGGATATACGGCCCGATCAGGTTGGAGCGTTCCGGGACATGGTGGAGCAGACGCAGGGTGTGTCGCGCCTTGATCTGCGGCCCATGATCCGGGGGCGCATCGTGCGCATCGCGGATACGCCGGTGGAGAATGCCGTGGTGGCCGAGGAAGTGGCCTGGGCCGTGCGCGGCGATCGGGGCCTGTCCTACAGCGCGGATTTTCCGCCGGGCAGCACCCTGGTGCGTGGGCAGTGGTGGGACAAGGACTATTCCGGGCCGCCGCTCATCTCCCTGACCTCGGATCTGGCCCAGGGGTTCGGGGTGGACCTGGGCGACACCCTGACCGTCAATGTACTCGGCCGCAATCTGACAGCGACCATCGCCAGCATCCGCGAGGTCAACTGGCGCACACTGGCCATGCAGTTCGCCATCATCTTTTCCCCCGGCGTTCTAGACAATGCCCCGCAGACCTGGCTCGGGGCCGCTTACGGGGTAGACGAGGAAGACTCGCTCTATGCCCGCGCCACCACTGCCTTCCCGGAGGTGGCCGTGGTCACCATCCGCGAGGTGCTTGACAACGCGGCCATGATCCTTGGGCGCACGGTGCGCATCTTCCAGGTCATGGCCGGCGTGGCCCTGCTGGTCGGTTTTCTGGTCCTGGCCGGAGCCTTCTCGGCGGATCAGCATCGCCGCATCTACGACAGCGTCATCTACAAGGTCTGCGGCGCGACCCGGCGCGACATCCTGGCCATCCTCGTGGCCGAGTTCTCCCTGGCCGGACTGTTCACGGGTCTCGGCAGCCTGGCGCTGGGCACGCTCACGGCCTGGGGCGTGGTCCAGGGACTTCTGAAAATGCACTTCACCCCGGATCTGGCCATGGGAATTTTGACCGTGCTGGTCGGAGTCACCGTATCGCTGGTCATGGGCCTGCTTGGCACTTGGCGAGTGCTGGGCAGAAAGGCCGCGCCTTTCCTGCGCAACGAATAGCAAACGCCCTGCCGGACTCGACCCGGCAGGGCGTTTCTTCCTTCCAGACTGTGCGCCGTGTAAGACCACGGCTGCAGGCGAAGAGGAAGATGCCGTCGCCTTCCGCATAGTGTTTCATCAGAAAACGGTAGCCCTACAGAATGTTTCTGAAAATCCCCACCCAAAAATTCCGCCCCTCGTTTCTGGAGTTTTAGAATCGATGAGAAAAATCGACTTGTGTATCGGATTGTTGGAGACGATTGCCAGATTGCGCAGTGTCGGTGCCATTATGACGATTGACCCTGCCTCCGGGCCCTCAAGGGTTGCTTTCGTCCCGGCATGAGTGCCAGAACGCTTAACTTTGAATTGGCATGCAATAATGACCCACCTTTCGCAGTAATCGGCATCGCAGGGAAGCGAGGTGTCCTTTTGTATGGTTATCTCGTTGGCCCTTTCTACTCCCACGGATTCAATACACACAACTCCTCTGCCTTGAAGTCCGCCACATTGCGGGTCACCAGCACCATGCGGTGCTGCAGGGCGGTGGCGGCGATGAGGGAGTCCATGACGCTCATGGGCTTGCCTTTCTGCTTTTGTTCTGCCGTGATCCTGCCCCACGTAATGAATGTTTCCGAATCAAGTGCGAGCACGCGCCCGGCGAACTGCCTCGGCAAGGCGTCATGCAGCCAGATTTTCAACTCCGTGCGTCGGTTTGAAGGAGGGCGGAGACTGATCCCGTGCTGAATTTCACCGATGGTCACGGCGCAGAGATACACGCTCTGCGGGTCGATGGAGTTCAGCCATGCGACGACACGTTCTTCCGGCCTTGGCTTGACAAATTCCGAAAGCACGCAGGTGTCGAGAAGATAGCGCGTGCTCACAGGTCAATCTCACGCAGCTGCGTGGTCCGATTCCGTTCGATGACCAGTTCGCTGTTCCGCAGGGGAGAATCCAGCAGAAAATCACCCAGGCGCTGCTTGGGTGCGGTGAGTTTTCGGAAATCGTCAATGGGCATCACCACCGCCACTTCAGTGCCGTGCCTGGTGACCGTCTGCGGACCTTCGGAGAGTGTTTTATCAATCAATTCCGAGAATTTATTCTTTGCTTCCTGAATCTGCCATGTTGTCATGCGGACCTCCTGTCAGCCATTCTGGCTAGACTGGCTAGAGTGTAGGCTTGGTTTTACCAAAAGGCAATAACGGAAGCCAGGCCTGCTTACTCAACGAAAAACCAGAATCGTTTTGCGCTAGGTACATGTCGAAGTGGGTTGGGGGCGATTACCGAGTTTGCCTTGAGCTTCAATTAGTTGTATTGCCCATAAAATTTTATTTTACCCTACGTATCACCATAACACGAGTCAGGAGGAGGCATGTCCCGTTTCCTAGCTACTGTACGCATCATGCTCTGCATAAGTGCTGTTCTGGGCCTGATGGCCTTTGCGGGCCCCGGCCATGCCGAGTTGGCCGATCTGGAGGGAACTGAGGGGCATGTCGCCCCGGACGGGCTGGCCGCCCTGGAAGGTACCGTCGGCCACGCGGCGGCTCCGGCTGTCGATGACGGCATCGTGTGCCAGCCTGGCAGCCCGTGCCTTGAAGCCGCCACCCAGTTGCCCCTGCGCATCCTGCCGCGTCCCTTCGCCTCCATATACAGTGCAGCCGCTGCCAGCGAGGACGCGGTGATCCAGGCCAACGTACCTGCCTTCAAGCCCCTGTATGTCTTCGACCGCCAGGGGCTCGATCTGAGCCTGCCTTCCGATCCGCGTGGCTGGTATCAGGTCGGCCGCACCAAGACCGAGCCCGAGGGCTGGATGCAGGCCAAGGACGTGCTCGAGTGGCGGCAGGCCCTGCTTGTCTCTTACACCCATCCCGGCAACCCCCTCGAGGGGCGCAGGCCCGTGCTCATGTTCAACGACCGAGCCGCACTGGAGGCCGTGGTCGACGACATGGACATGGCCGGCAAGGCCAAGGGCATCTACGAGGCTATTGACGGCGGCAACATCCCTGACAGCGTGGTCAGCATGGAGCCGCAGCGTTTCGTGGACATCACCCGCAACTTTTACGTCCTGCCCATCCTGCAGTGGTCGCAGACCAGGATCGACGGCGATGACGTCCGCCTGCTGCAGCTGGCCGCCGCCGTGCCGGGCAGCCGCGGCGCGGACACTCTCGCAAGCCCCGACTATCTGGAGCAGGCCCAGGTCGGACGCTCGGCCGGGGGAGCCATGCCCGGCGTGCAGACCGATGTGGTTTTCGTCATCGACACCACGCGCAGCATGCAGCCCTTCATCGACATGACCCGTGAGGCCGTGGTCGGGATGACCAAAAAATTCAGCGCCGAGACCGCCGACCGTTTCCGTTTCGGCCTGGTGGCCTACCGCGACTCCCTGGAGGCCGCGCCGCAGCTCGAGTACGTGACCCGCAACCTGACCCCCGAGCTGGTCCCCGGCGAAAAGCTCGTCGAGCTGCTCGAGACCGAGGGCGGGGCCACGGCCGTGGGCAGCGTGGACTATGCCGAGGAGGCCTTTGCCGGGGTGGACATGGCCCTGCGTTCCAAGTGGCGCGACGGGGCGCTGCGTTTCGTCATCCTCATCGGCGACGCAAGCTCCCACCCCAAGGGGCATCCGCAGAACACCACGGGCAAGGACGAGACCGACCTGCGCCGTGAATACGACGACGCCCAGGTCCATCTTTTCGCCATCCACCTGCAGGACCCCCGCGCCGTCGAGGACCATCCCCGTGCACTGGCCCAGTTCTCCCAACTGTCCCGCGTGCGCGGCGACGCCGAGAGTTCCGCCCTGCGCGAGGTCAACGCCTTCGAGGAAGAGCAGTACCGCGAGCTGGCCGAACAACTGACCGCGCGCATCAACGCCAAGTTGAACGAAACCATGGGCGCTTCGGCCGGAACCGACGCCGCCCCCCTGGAAGAGTTCGACAAGCTCTGGGAGGCCGCGCTCATCGAATACGTCGGCAAAGAAGCCACCCCGCCCAAGGACATCGTGGCCTGGACCCTGGACCGCGACCTGATCAATCCCGCCGACCGCTCCCTGGAAGTGCGCGTCCTGGTCACGCGCGAGCAGCTCTCATCCCTGGCCCAGTCCCTGGATCAGGTCGTGCAGGCGCTCATGCGCGCCCAGGTTACCCAGGGCCAGTTCTTCGAGGCCCTGCAGGGCGTCTCCGGGCAGGCCATGAAACGCCCCGATGACCTCGGCGGCGCGGCGACGCTGGCCGAATCGGGCCTGCTGCCCGCCTTCATCCAGAGCCTGCCCTACAAGAGCGACATCCTGTCGCTGACCGACGACATGTTCGCGAGCATGACGGCGGAGCAGCGCTCGCAGCTGGAGTGGAGCGTGCTGGCCAAACTCGATCAGTACCGCACCATCAACGAGCAGGTCGATGCATGGTTCCGTCTCAACGACACGGACCCGGACCAGGATCTGGTCTACCCGCTGCATCTGGACTACCTGCCCTAGGCGTGAGCGGCATGGCTGAAGCGATGGCGCCCATGGTCCGTCTGGACGGGCTCGTCAAGACGCGTTCCCAGAGCGAGAGCGTCTTCGAGCTGCATGTGCCGCATTTCGCGGTCCGGCCCGGCCAGATGGTCGCGGTCATCGGCGAGAGCGGCTGCGGCAAGAGCACGCTGCTGGACATGGTCGCGCTGGTCATGGCCCCGACACGGGTCGAGCGCTTCGAGATCGCCTCCACAGAAGCGGACGCCCCCTGCGACGTGGCCGCCCTGTGGGCCCGGGACGACGAGGATGCCCTGTCCGCCCTGCGCCGCGACCTGTTCGGCTACGTGTTGCAGACCGGCGGTCTGCTGCCTTTTCTGAGCGTGCGGCAGAACATCTGTCTGCCCGCGCGGATCAAGGGCGGCGACATCGCCGCGTCCAGGCTGGACGCGTTGGCCGCCCGCCTCGGGGTTGGCGGTTGCCTGGACCGCATGCCCGTGGCCCTGTCCATCGGGCAGCGGCAGCGGGTGGCCATCCTGCGCGCCCTGGCCCACCAGCCGCGCCTGGTGCTGGCCGACGAGCCCACGGCGGCAGTGGACAAGGCCCGGGCCCGGGCCATCATGGACGACATGCACCGCCTGGCCCGTGACGAAAACGTGGCCGTGGTGGTGGTCACCCACGACGTGGACCTGGTCATGGACCGCGCCGACATTGCCTACACCTTCGATACGCGGCAGGTCTCCGAGCACGTCACCAGTTCCCTGTGCAGGCCGATAGAGGAGGGCGCCTCATGAGCGCGCCTCGGCCCCTGAAACTCATCCCCGCCCTCGCCGCCCTGCACCTGCGGCACGAATGGATTCTGACCCTCTGTCTGGTCATCGCTCTGGCTGCGGTCATCGCCCCCCTGCTGGTTCTGCTCGGCCTGAAACACGGCACCATCCAGACCCTGCGCGAACGCCTGGTCGAGGACCCGGTCTTCCGCGAGATCCGGCCCTCGCAAACCCGGGAATATAAGCCCGAGTGGTTCAAAGATGTAGCTTCCTGGCCCGGCATCGGCTTTCTGACCCCGACCATCCTGCCCCTGTCCTCGGTCATCAGCGTGGTGCGGGAGGAGACGGGCAAGGCCGAGCTCTTCGACCTCATCCCGACAGCGGCAGGCGATCCGTTGCTGCTTGAGAACGGCGGCATCGTGCCCGAGGACGGCGAGGCCGTGCTCACGGCCGAGGCCGCCAGGCGTCTGGGCGTCGGCCCCGGCGGGGAGGCCGTGGCGCGGGTGACGCGCTCTCGCGGCGGGCGAACGGAAAATGTGGAGGTGCGGCTCAAGGTTACCGCCGTGCTCGATGCGCGGGCAGGCTCCCTGGCGCGGGTCTATGCGCCTCTTTCGTTCGTGCTCGACGTCGAGGCCTACAAGGAGGGCTACGCGGCTCCGGCGCGCGGCTGGGCCGGGGATACTCCGGAGCCCTATGCCAGCTTCGACGGCGCCGTGCTTGTGCTGCCCGAACCGCTTCTTCCTATCAGCCGGTCGGGGCTGGTCATCAACACCGGGTTTGGCCGCATCGCGGACCTGACGCCGGACGGTGCCCGGGAACTGCTCGGTTTTTCGCTGCCGGGCGGCCTTGCCGTCTACAATCTGCTTTCGCCCGGATCTCCCCTGACCGCCTCCAACCTGCGGGCCATCGATCAGAAGCTGCGTGGCTACACCCGCGCTATCCTGCCCTATGTCCGCGATGTGGTGGTCTGGCGCGGGGAAGAGGAGCTGCGCCTCGTGGGCCTGTCGCTCGGCGCGGAAGATGCTGAGCTCGTGGGACTGTCGCCGACCCCGTGGGGCGGGTACACCGGCAGACTGCCGGGGGGGAGTCCCGGCGTGCTGTGGCCCGCGTCCCTGGGTGTGCCGGTCGGGGAAAAGACGGCACTGCGCAGTCCGGGCGTGGCCGATCTCGAATTCGATCTGCACGCGATCGGCGAGACCGCTCTTGAGCATCCGGTAGTGCCGGTGGAACTCATGGGGGTGCTGCGCACCGCCACGCAGCGCGCCGTGGCTTTCGATCGCGGCACGGAACGTTTCGAGATGGCGCGTGGCGGGTACCGGGGCTTTCGGCTCTACGCGCAGAGCATCGACGATGTGCCCGGACTCTATCACCGACTCAAGGGGCAGGGCATCGAGGTTATCGCCGAAGTGGAGGCCATCGAGCGCATCCAGGTCCTGGACAGGGGGCTTACACGCCTCTTCTGGCTCATCGCGCTGCTGGGGCTTTTCGGCGGCACCGCCGTGCTGGTGGCCAGTCTGTACGCAGCCGTGGAGCGGCGCAGGCGGGATCTTGGGGTGCTGAGGCTGCTCGGTTTTGCGCGCAAACATGTCTTTTTCTTCCCCATCGCCCAGGGGCTCATGATAGCCGCCCTGGGCCTTGCGGCCGGATTTGGCGGCTACGGCGCCCTGGCCGGGGCCATCAACCATGCTTTCGCCTCGGAGCTTGCGCCGGGCGAGGCTTTTTGCGTCCTGCCGGGGCAGTATGTCCCGGTTTTCTGTCTGGCAACCCTCGCCCTGGCGGCCCTGGCCTCTCTGGCAGCCGCGTGGCGGGCGACATGCATCGATCCTGCGGAGGTCATTCGTGAGCAATGATGGCGTGAGGCCGGGCCGGCGATTTTCGGCCGTGATGTTTTTTCTCTTTTTTGCGGCGGCGTGCGTGCTCGGTCACGCGGGTTTGACGAAGACGGCCCTGGCCGAAGCCCCGCCGCAGACTCCCTTCAATCCGAAACCGGCCGAGGGCGACCTGATCCTGCCCATGCCGGGCGACGGTCAGATGGTTTTCCGCCGGGTCCCGGTGCCGGGCAGCGGATTCTGGGGCGACCAGAGCCGCATCATCCAGATCGGCGACGCGGCCGGAGGCATCTTCGAAGGCCTGCAACGCACCCAGATCAGCGGCTCCTTTCCGTCCGGCGCGGGCGAATCCTGGGAGCTGGTCATGGCCAAGTACGAGCTGACCCGTGGCCAGTATGTAGCGGTCATGGGCATGGACGCGCTGCTGGCCGCCAGCGGCGATCCGGAGGACCAGAAGCTGCCGACCCTGAAGGGCCGGGAACTGCGCGACGCGCTCATGATGCCGCTGGCCTACGTCAGCCATGGCGATGTGCTCGAGTTCATTCGTCGCTACAACCAGTGGCTTTTCGACCCCGCCCACCCGGAACGCACGGCGGCCATGCCGCGCGTGGACGAGGCGCCCGGATTCATCCGCCTGCCCACGGAGGATGAATGGGAATACTGTGCTCGTGGCGGTCTTGCAGCCATCCAGGCCGGGACCTTTGACAACGGTCTGCCGTTTTCCGCTGCCGAGGCCAACGAGTTCGCGTGGCACCTCGGCAACGCCAAGCATCAGTTGCGGCCGGTGGGATTGCGCGGGTCCGATGCGAACGGGTTTCACGACCTCTTCGGCAACGCCCAGGAAATGACCTCGGGGCTGTTCCGGCCCGAAATCTGGCAGGGCAAGCCCGGCGGCGTGGCCGTGCGCGGTGGGAGCGTCTCGACCCCTCAGGCTGACTTGCGCAGTGCGCTGCGGGCCGAACTCGACGTCTACGCCTGGAACGTGGACGAGAAGAAAGTCGAGGAACGGCGGTCCTTCAATACCGGGGCGCGCCTGGCCATCGGGGCCAACGTGGTCGTGACCTCGGCCCAGCGTGCCAGCATCGAGAAGGAGTACGAGGCCTACAAGGCCGATCTTCGCAAGACCATGCCCGTGGGCCGGACTCTCGATAACCTGGTCAGCCAGGCCTCGGTGCAGATCGGGTCGGCCGATCCCATCATCGAGCGGCTGATCAAGGAGAATCCGGGTCTGCGCGATCAGCTAAGCGCGGTCCAGTCCACCCTGGAAAAAGCCCGCGAGCGCCTGGAACTGGCTCAGCGCGAGAGCGCGCGCAGCCTGGCCCAGGACGCGGCCCGCAACGGGGTCAACCTGTCCGTGTATCTTTCCCGTCTGGCGCGGCTGACAGACACCCTGGCCCTGGCCAAGGAGCTGGCCGAGACATCCTCGCGCTATCAGGAGCAGGTAGCAGCGGTGGAGAAATCCATTGGCGAGCTGGAAAAGGCGCTTGGCGAGCAGATGACAGGTTACAAGGACAAGATCGGCACCCTTGGCGAATACGAGAAAGCGTACATCGATTTCGCCTTCACGGAGCTGGGGGCCAGGGAAATGACCAAGCGCGAACGTCTGGTCATGACGCTGCTCAAAGGTCACGCCGAAAGCTTCGCAGAACAGCGCCGGGCCGATACCGATCTGTGGCTGGAAGAGTTCCGCAAGGGATTCGCCGAATTTTCAGATTCATAAGACAAACAATTTCAGGAGGAAGAAGTGATGAAAAATCTGGGGAAAGTGCTTATTGTTCTGCTTTTGGTCCTGGCGTTACTGCCCGGATGCGCGACCATGTCCGACAAGAACCGCACCCAGGCCGAGGGCGCGGGCGTGGGCGCGGTGCTCGGCGGCCTGCTCGGCTATGCGGTGGGCGGTGGACGCGGGGCTGCCATCGGGGCGGCGGCCGGTGCTGGTCTGGGCTTTCTGGTCGGCAATGAGGTAGCCAAGCGCAAGCAGGCCTACGCCAGCACCGAGGAGTTCCTCGACGCGGAAATCTCCAACACGCAGGAGTACAATAGGACGGCCATCGCCTACAACGCGCAGCTCTCCAAGGACGTGGTCACGCTGGAAAAGCAGTCCAAGACCCTGCGCGCCCAGTACGACAAGGGCACCGTGGACAAGAAGGTCCTGGCCGCCAAGAGCGACGAGCTGCAGAAAAAGATCGATGCCAGCAAAAAGCTCGAGAACACCCTGGCCAAGGAGCTTGAAGTCCAGACCGCCATCCTGGCTGACGAAAAGAAGACCCGTCCGGCGGGCGACCAGTACATCGTGCGTTTGGAGAAGGAAGTGAAGACCCTGCAGAAGAATCTCGACAAGCTGCGGGACGGAAGCACGCAGCTGGCCCAGATCGATCAGAGGCTGTCCGTATGAGCAGGATGCATCTCATTCCCATGGTGTTTGCGTTGATGCTTGTGGTCGGGTGCGCGGGGCAGCACGACCCGCGCACGGGCGGCTTTTTTGGCGGTGTGGCTGGCCTTGGCAGCGGCGGCTACAAGGACCGCGTGGCCGAGCGCGAGGCCCGGCTCGCGGAACTGCGGGCCACCCAGAGCCAGCTCGACGCCGAGAAAGGGCAGCTTGAAACCCAGAAATCGGCGGCCCAGGCCCAGCTCGACAAGGACCAGGCCCGCGTGAAGGCCATGCAGACCGAGATTGCGGCCCTTGACAAGAAGACCAAAAGCCTCGCCGCCAAGGAAGGGGCTGACAAGCAGCGCGTGGCCGACCTGCAGAAGCGGGTCACCGACCTGAAAGGGAAAATGAACAAGCAGGCGTCTTCTCTTGATGATCTTGAAGGCAGCGGCCTTGGCGACGCGGACATGGATCTGCGCCGCAAGCAGCTCGAAAAGCAGCGCGACGCTCTTCGCAAGGAATACGACCTGCTCATGAAGATGCAGATGGAACTGGCCCAGTGAGACTTGCTGTCTCGTGGATTCTGGCCGCCCTAATGGCCCTGCCTGCTTCTGCCGGGGCGCAGTCCGCGCCCCTGCAGGAGATTCGCCGGATTCTGCTGCGCGATGCCCTGGTCCCCCCGGCCCAGGCTGAACTGCAGAGTCTGGACGAGGCAGGGCTGCCCGAATTCCTTGCGCGCCTTGATCCGTATGCGCGCTATTTCCCGGCCCGGGAATACCAGTCTCCCGTGTCCGGGCGTGAGGCCTGGATCGGCATCGGCGCGGAACTGGTCGAGCGCGATGGCGAGATCTACCTCTCGGTCTACCGGGGCGGCGCGGCGGACATGGCGGGCATACCCGACCGGTCAAGACTGCTTGAAGTCGACGGCCGCAGCGTGGTCGGACTGGATGCCCAGGCCGTGGCGTCCCTGCTCAGGGGCGAAGAGGACACCGTCGCGCGCCTGGCCCTGGCCCGGCCCGGCGGTGAGAGGCTTGACGTCGGCGTTGTGCGCGAGCCCTTCAAACCCCTTGACGTGGAGCCTGTGCCGCCGGGGGACCGGCAGATCCTGCGCTTTCGCGAATTCGTGGCCGGGATGACCAGACCCGCCCTGCAGGCCACCATCGATTTTCTGGCCCGCAAGGGCGCGGCAAAGGACGGGCCGCTCATCATCGATCTGCGCGACGCCACGGGCGGCGACCTGTACGAGGCCTTTGACATGGCAGGCATGTTTCTGCCTGCGGGCACGCTTCTGGGTACTATCCAGGGGCGCGGCGAGGAGGTTCGCGAAGTGCGGGCCTCGTCCGGGGCGAAATATCTCATGCCCCTGGCTCTCATCGTCGGCCCGGACACGGCCAGTTCCGCCGAAATCTTCGCCGGAGCCCTGCACCAGCAGGGCCGGGCCACGCTGGTGGGCCAGCGCACCTTCGGCAAATGCAGCTCCCAGACCGACACCCGCCTGTCCGACGGCTCGGTGCTGCGCTACACCAACCGCGATGTGCTGCTTCCTGGTGGGGGGTCCTGTTCGGGAGCGGGGCTTGTGCCGGACAGGGAAGTTTCTGACGCGGAGTTGCTTGATCTGACGCGGCTGGTGAAAATGGTGGACGGTATCCTGGCCGGCAAGTGACAACCAGGTAAAAGGGGCTTGTGGGGTTATCCTGATGTCGTGAACGTCCCTAAAAGGGCCTGTCGTTTTCGCAGAGAACCAGGCGCACTGAACTCGGAGGCATAATGAAAGGTTGGCTCACCATTGCGTTATTTTTCCTGCTTCTCCCACTCCCGGCTCTTGCCTCCGAACCGGCCCATGACACGTTGCCGCCCGAGCTTGCCAGACTGCGGGACGAAGGGCAGCTCACTGTCAGGGCCCTGTGGGCCTGGAAACTGGTGCCCGACTCCACCGCAGGAGTGGCCATGGAATTCCGTGCCCTGGGCCTGGACCTCATTTCCGCCGACAGGGCGCAGCTCGCCGCCTGGCTGGAGCAGGCAGACGCGGGCGAGCTTGGCCTGAGCGTTACGCAACGTGATGTTCTCGGACAGCTGATCAGCCGCATGGACGAAGGGTCGGCCTCGGCTGAACAGTCTGTTTCAGGACCATCCGTTGCCCAGGAGCCTGCCGTTGTCGACACCGTTGGCAAAGGCGAGACCAAAGATCTCGGCGAAATGATGAGCGAACTTGGCGCTCAGGCAGAAGGCGGCGATCCCAAGGCCAAGGTCAGCCTGGCCCTTGCGGTCAGGGCTGGAGTTGGCGGAGCGCCTGATCCGATGCGGTCCGTGGCCCTGCTTGAAGAAGCGGCCGCAGCGGGTGATGCCGATGCCATGGCGCTTTTGGCCGACGAATACGAATCCGGTCTGTGGGTGTCCAAGGATGAGGAGAAGGCGGGTCAACTGCGTCGAAACGCCGCCCAAGCAGGATCGCAACTGGCGCAGTGGGGGCTCGAATGAACATCAGAGCATTGCAACGGACGGGCGTTTTGTTTCTGATTCTGATGCTTGCTTGGGGCGGCGCGTCTCTTGCCGGTGAATTGAAGCAGCCCACACAAGCCGAAATCGCGCAGCAGGTCGTGGTGGACGACAGCATGAAGGCGGTCATGCGCTCCTTTCTCAAGGCCGGCCTGACGTACGATTCCCTTCCCAAGGGCGCCGGCGCGGAGATTCGCGCCGCCCTTGAGTACTGGAAGGGAAACAAGGACGGCCTCAAGGAATTTGCGGGCAGGCTCGGCAAGCTGGCTGATTCCAACCGCGAGGCGCTGATGGATATGCTCCAGACCAAAAAACTCCGCGAGTTTGCCGTCGTAGCACTGGATGAGAGCGCCTCCGGGGCATTTCACAACGTTGGCCCCGACGGCCTGAAAAAACTCGTGGCCTACAGCGGCGACACCCTGGACGATGCCGGGGTCAGGGCGCTCGGCCTCCTGAATCGGGTCGAGGATGCCATTACCGCCACAGGCAAGGTTCCGGCGCATTTGGCGAGCGATTTGAAGACAGCGCTCAATCAACTTTCTCCCTCACAGCTGCGGGCGGCCCGAAAACTCCTGTCCCAAAAGGGAACCAAGGCCGTCGTCAAGGATTACCTAGTCAAGAATCCCGGAGTCATCGGCACTTTTGTCGACGGCGTCTTTGTCCTGGCCTTTGACGTGCCCGCCCTCATGGCCCTGAGCGACGCCGAGGAAGCGGCGGCCAGCGCCACGGGCACGGGTTTCGGATTTGCGGCGCAGACGGCCGGGACGGCGGCCACCGCCGCTCTGGGCGGGGGCTTCCTGCCGGGCCTCGTGGTCAGCTGGACAAGTTCGCAGGTCAAGGAACTGGTCACGGAGATGATCATGCTCCAGTATGACCGCGCCAACGCCGCCATGAAGGAGCAGTGGGCGAACATGGAGCTGCGCATGAACGCCATTCGCGGCATGCTCAAGGTCGACGAACTCATCAAATCCGGCGAAGTGTCCAAGGCCGCGGACTACCTGTCCAAGGTCGAACGCTACGCGATGGAGCGCAGCTTTCCCAATGAGGGGATATTCGAGAAGATCCAGGATCTGAAAGGCATCGTGGCCAAGGCCGAGGAGCGCGGGGCCGCCAACAAGGTCATCGCGCAGGCGCGGGTGCCGTACATGTACGGTTACCGGCTGGCCAGCCAGGGGCGCAACCTGAGTCTGGCCCGAACCCATGTTGAGGAGGCACTGGCCGTGCTGCAGGAAGCAGTGGGCCGTTATCCAGAGCTCGAGGACAGGGTGCAGCAGACACAGGGGCTGATCGCCCAGATCGACCGCATGATCGCCGAAGCCCCACCGCTCGGACAGGCCACGGTCAGCGGACCGGATTCGGTGGCGCTTGGGGAAATCGCGCATTTTGAGGTCACTCTGACTGGCGGCATCCCCGATTACCGGCCCATGGATATGAACGGCCTCGCTCTTTCGACGGGCGCCGTGTTTTACTGGGAGGCCCCGTCCGAACCGGGAGTGAAGACCGTGACCTTCCGGGTTCGAGACGACGCGGGCATGACCGCCGAGGCGGTCAAGGAGATTGAGGTGGCGGGAGAGGACCTGGCTTCCGGTCAGTCGGGCGAGATGACCGGTGAAATCTGGGAGATCATGAAGGACACGCCCATGCTGGCCATCACCTTCCAGTCCTCTGCCTCGTCCTACGGTTATACGCGTCCGACCATCAAGGCCGAGGTCGCGCCCGGAACGAACATTTCCTTTTCGGTCAGCTACAGCGACAGCAATGGGTTTCAGACTGAAGGGCAGGCCCGCCTGCAGTTTTCCTCTGACGGGCTGACCATAACGCAACTGAGCCTCGACCTCGATATCATCAGCCCGGACTACGGACTGATGGCCAAGGAGGAGATCAGGATCGGCCCCTTTCACGAGGTGTCCCTCGACCCTAAATACAATCTGATCAGTAAAAGCGCCCGCCGCGCCGAGGACGGTTTGAGGTACGCCTATGCCCTGGAAGACCGAGCGCCGCGTGGCACATACCGATACGGCGAACATTTATTTTCAAATACAGGAAATGGTTTAGAGAAAGGACCTCTAGAATGGAAAGATGTTGAGAAAATAGAGTATGCATATGGGTACAGAACTTGGAGTGTGTTTGAGCGGGTGATGATCCGTTTTGAAAAGGAAAAATAGCCTGCAATTTTTCAAAAAATTTGATTTTTTTTGTGCATACAATTCGGGTAGAGATATTTTTTTAATTACTGATAGGCAAAGGAGACCTGCATGCGTTTATTTGCGACAATGCTGGCAGTGTTTGTGTTTTTGATTGCGTCGGGGATTGCTTTCTCTGCACCCGATTCATCCCCGGACACGGAGATCGCCACCGGCCCCGACGGGCTCCTGCAGATGGAGCAGGAGGGCAAGGTCACGGTCCGCGCCCTGCGCGGCTGGGGCCGCTTGCCGGACAAATACATGAGCCTCGCCCAGAGGATGCGCCAGGAGGCGGGTCTTGACCTCCTGGGAGCTGACCTTGGTCAGATTCGGCAGTGGAGCGCCGATGCGGCCCTGGCACAGTACGGGGCGGAGCTGACGGAGCTGGCCGGTTTCATGGAGGGCGGAGAACATCTCGACTGGGCTCCGCCGGCCCCGGGCGCGTCAGTGCCTGCGGGAACCCTGGTGCGCAGCGGAGGCGTGCGCTGGGCCCAAGAATCGGACGGACCCGTGGGCGTGCCCGGTACAGTTCCCGAAAAGGATTCCGCCGATGTTGCGGCAACCCCTGAGGCGGAGGCTGTTGTCAAGGCCCCGGTCAGCGCGCCCGAGCCGTCCACGCCCGAAGCGCCGGACGCCGCATCGCCGCAGCCCGTGGCCGCGGCGATAGAGCCGGAAAAGGCCAAAGCCCTGGATCAGGCGCTACCCACCGACGCGGGGCCCGAGGACGGCGTCGAGTTCCCGATCAATTATCAGATTTCCGGCACCTACCGGGTCAAGCTGCGGGTCGAGGGCCTGAAGAATGTCTCGGTGGACCCCTGGTTCAAGCACGCGGCTCCCGCGCTCATGCCGGACAACCCGGATATTCTCGCCAGGGAAAAAGCCTACTTCGAACAGAGGGCGAACCGGCTGCCGGACCCCGGAGACGCGGGGGACCCGAACAGTCCGTACGATCTTGTCCTGGGCGTGGCCACGCCGGACACGCCCGTGGTCATCCACGTGGACGCCCCGGAGAACCCTGCCATTCCCCTGAGCGAAAAGGACATCAAAGACAAGGTTTCGTACCGTGTCGCGAGCAAGTCCGTGCTTTTCCATCCTTTCGACGAAGCCCGGGGTGACGCTGAAATCGACTTCAAGAAGGATTTTGATTCGGTCAGCTGGACACCCCGCCTCGATCCCGGCACGGGTCGGCCCGTTGGCCCCAGGGCCGTGGGCGTGTACATGGCCTACCGGCTGAAGAAATATGTCGGAGAGCACGAGCTCGGTGTTCTGAAGTACCAGTACCATCGCATCGGCTGGGTGCTGGCGGCCATGCCGGGCGATGTCTACGAGCGCTCCGGGTCTCTTTATGCCGTAGGCAGCGACGAGCCCATTTCCGGCGGTGACGGCTCTGCCGGGAGCTCGGTGCAGGCAGCGGAAAACTTCGATTTCGAACTGCCGCAGTTCGCCCTGGACCAGGGTGCCATCAAGCTTTCGGAAGACCTGAAGCACGCGGCCTGGGTCGACGGCGAGAGAAAGGGCAGAAAGCGCATGTTCGTCAACGGCCAGCCCGGCCCGTGGCATGACGACATCAAGACCTACACCATGCTTTTCAGTCCCAACGGCGAGGCCTTCTACTACGAGGCCGAGGTGGGGGAAAAAGTCGTTCCTATCCACAACGGAGCCCAGGGTCCCGTCTTCGACGACATCGTGACAATGGCCCTGAGCGACGACGGGGCCAGCCTCCTCGTGGGTGGCGAAACGGGCGGAGTCTACCGGGTGTTCCTGAACGGGAGCCAGGTGCGCGAGACGTCTGACCGCGTGGAGAAGGGCGTGATCGGCCCGGACGGGAAGGCGGCCTGGGTGGAGCGCGGTAAGGACGAGTCCGGCAAGAAATACGCCATGGTCGTGACCGCCGAAGGCGTGACGGGGACCACGTACGCAGGAATCCACAGTGGTATAGTACGCACCAGCGGCCGCTCGAACATGTGGTACGTGGCCGAGAAGGAGGGCGGCGACCGCTACCTGATCCGCGACGGAGAGGAGCTCAAACCCTCCATGGGGTATGGCTCCCAGTTCACCGTGACCCCGGATGGATACAACTACGCATTTGTTGCACCCCAAGGCGAGGACATGGACTGCATGGTCGTAGGTGGGCAGATTGGTCCTGATTTCAAGAAGATATGGAACCCGGCGACCTTCAGTTCCGACGGTTCGCGGCATATCTACGAGGCTCGTGGCGACGATGATGCGTTCCTGGTGGTGGACGGGAAGGTCGTCACCCACGGTTTCGGTCCCTTGAAGGATGTGGCCGCCCAGACCTTCAGTCCCGACGGCAGCCGCTGGGCCGCCGGTTTCCAGCTGAACGATGAGGAGTACGTGGTTGTCGTGGACGGCAAGGAGGTCGGGCGGGGTAGCGGCAAGCCGCGGTCCATCGTTTTCAGCCCGGACGGCTCGCGGGTGGCGTGGCTGGAGAAGCAGAAAAAGTTCTGGCGCGCGTACCTCGACGGCGAGGCCGGGCCGGAGTTCCGGGAAATCTATGACGACGAGCCGCCGCAGTTCAGCCCCGACGGAAAGGCCTTCGTGTACTTCGCCAGGGACAAGGACAAGAAAATGCACATTGTCGTGTTCGGTGGCGAGGACCGCGTCCATGACATCATTCCGCCCCGCGCGATGTTCGTGAAGGGTGGTCTTGAGTATCTGGCCATCGACGGGACGCACTTCAGGCGCGAGAGCATTGCTCTGGATTGAAAAAAATGGCCCGCTTCCCCATCAGGAGCGGGCCATTCCATTAAAATACAGGAGGTGTCATGGCTGCAGAAAAAAGAGCTTCAACTAAAAAGCATTCTCCGGGAACGGCCCCGCTGACCCCGGAGCAGACCAAGGCCTGGCTGCTGACCTATGGCCGTCATTCGCGCATCTACGCCTGGGGCTTCTTTGCGCTGATCCTGCCCGTGATCCTTGGCCTCATCTGGTGGGAGATGGGAGAGATAAACGAAGACGTGCTCTATTCCTTCGGCTTCGCGGCCGTAGTGACCTTGATCCTGGCCAAATGGTCGCGCAAGCAGACGGCGAAAAGCTGGGTCGGGGAGGTGGAGGAGCTGTTCATGAAAAAGGTGCGCGTGCGCCGCGACGCGAATCAGCACGACGACATTTCCTACAAGCCCATGGCCAGGATCCGGACACGGGACGGCAAGGTTCGCACCCAACATCTCTCACAGGGCCTGTATGAATATTTCAAACCCGGCGACAGGGTTTTCAAGGTTTCGGGGCTGGATGTTCCGGAAAAGACGACGCTGGACGGCGACCGCCGGGTTTGCCTGGCCTGCGGCAACCTCTACGGCCTGGGAAGCGGCACATGCCCGCGATGCCGGGCGCCCGAGCCGGATCATGGCACGCTCGTGCGGCTCGCCGGGGCGAAGTGAATCGGAGAGCGCACGTTTCTCAAAGAGATCATTTATGAAAAGAATCGTTTTTACGTGTCTGCTGTTTGTTCTGGCCGGCCTCCCGCTTTCCGGCACGGCTGCGTCCACCCTACCAGCCGACGTGGACGCCAAACTGCTGGAGCTGGCCCGCGAGGGCCAACTGACCGTAAGGGCCCTGCAGGGCTTCGGGCTTCTGGACGAACAGCACCGCAAGCTCATTCTTGAATTGCGTTCCAAGGGTCAGCTTGACGCTCTCTCGGCGGACAGCGCGCAACTCGATGTCTGGCTGGGCGATGCCGCCAGCGGGAAGCTTGACCTCACACCCGAGCAGCAGGCCGGGCTCGCGCAAACCCGTGAGTTGTTCAGGGAAATCGAGGCCCTGGCGGTTTCCTCCCCGTCCGAGGGGAACGAGGGTGGTGAGTCCGTCCCTGCTCAAGCCCCGCTTGCCGATCCGCCGCAATCCGCCGCAGGTTCGCAACTGCTGACCGGAAGCGCAGGCCCCGATGGCGAGATCTTCGGCATCGTCGCCCCCGGGACCAGAGAGGCGACCATGAAGGTCATCGACTACGCCAGGGGCAGGGCGGTCTTCGATCTCGAGAGTTCAACGCAGGTCGTCAGCGATTTCGTATCCACCGGCCGCGTGGAGGAGGAAAAGGGGGTGCTCGGTGCCTACGTCGGCTTCTTGAACCCGGTGGTCGGCGGCATCGAGGCCTTCACCCACATCGGCACGGGGGGCGGGGCCTTTGCCGGGGCGCTTGGATTCCTTTTCGGCGATTTCGGCGCGAAACTGTCGACAAATATCGCCACCAACGCAGGCTATGCGAATCTGCTCATCGCCGCGGTACAGACCTATGACGACGCCATGACCAAAGGCCCGCAGCACAGGGAGACCGGAATCCAGGTCTACAAGAACATCCTGGGCAATTTTTCGACCCTTGCCACGCTTTTCCGGGGGCCCTACGTGACGTCGGCGCGGGCCTACGCGCTGAACCTCGGTTTCGCCGCCGTCTACATTTTCGGGTTTACCCTGGACAGCCTGGTGGAAGAGGCCCAGGCCGTACGCAGCGCGACGATCAAGGCCGTGCACGCGGCCTATTATTCCGCAGGGAGCAATTATTACATCACCGATGACGGGTGGTACCGGAACTTCGCCAGGCATTACGACGAGGCCATGAAGAACCCGTCCGACCCGACCAGCGCGTTCCAGGCCGCCTACAGCGGCATGCAGAGCGACATCGAGCAGTATGTGACCGGCTACTGGAACCATGGCGAACACGATATTTTCACGGTGCTTGAAGCTGGCCGGCGCTTCAATTACGACGCCACGCCCAAGGAGCGCGAGTACCTGAACGCCGTGGCCCGACGGGATCTGTACAAACGCCTCAACGCGAGCGTCCTGCCGCGCATCCAACGCTACATGCTGACCCGCTTCAGCGAAGAGGCGGCCAACGCCCTGGACAAGATGTGCGAACCCATGAACACCCGGTGCCGCATCCGCGTCTTCGAGAGCCAGCCCGACGAGTTCACGGAGCGCACTTATGCGGGCTATGTCCTGCGCTTTGCCCATACCGGCGGCGACGGACGTGTGGCCTTCGCCACGGGCGACGGCTGGACGCACACGCTGCCTGCCCTGGACGAGGAGCCCACTCCGGTGGACGTGGAGATGACGGTGCTCGGCTACCTGCAGTGCGGCGCGCCCAACACGCTCTTGTTGTTTGGGCCTGGGGCGGACAGTGACGACCCTGCAAAAGCGGAGCGGACGATCCCCTTCAAGCTAGACAAGCGGTTCCTCGACTTGGACATCCGCGGGGAGCCCGCCGGGAACGTCTGGGCCCTGACCCGGATCGAGCCGTACAACATCGAGCAGTTCGGGAAATACGATTTTGAAGGCCTGCCCGAGCACATGGACAAGTTTATCGAGTCGTCCGCAAGCCCCACGGCGTTCCGGCTGCAGTACACGGAAGTCATCCGCTGGAAGGACAAGGGCACCGAGACGCGCACCGGCGGCGTAGAGTTCTCGCTCCCGCTCCATTTCGAGGCCGATGTGGACGGATCGCTGAAAATCGGCGCCTCGTTCTCTCGCAACGAGGGCTTTGTGGACCACAAGGGTAAGAACATGGTGGGCATGTTCGTCATTCTTGATGGATCGCAGATCGGGAAGGGGACCACGGTTGCCGGGGAACGCGTCGACGTGGCGTTTTCCGCCCAATTGCAGCCCGGGAAGATGCGCCAGGTTGCCGGCGGAGGCATGAAGCGCGGCAAGGATGTGCACACCGTCGATGTGGGTCTGTGGCACGCCCCGGGCCTTGGGGCCGTGCCGAAGTACGGGGCCCGGTACACCTACGAATGGATGCCCTTTGCCGAGGCGAAAGTCCGGCAGCCCGAAATCAAGGGGCAGTAGCTGGAGGATTTCCAGAAAAGAGAAAGCGCAATCGGCCGCGAGGATATCGCGGCCGATTGCGCTTTGTGCAGTCCGGTTTTTACTGGACGCGAAAAACGCCGGACTCAGAGGTATGTCAGGATTTGCCGAACTTGATCAGCGACTCCAGGAAGTTGCGCAGGTCATGCGTCACCTCGAGAGAGCTCTTGCCGCCCGACAGCAGGCGGATGCGGCGGTCGCCCTCCAGGGGGTCGAGGCGGCCCGAGCCCATGTCCTCCATGATCTTGTTCATCTTCTCCCAGTAGTTCTTGTGCTTCATGAAGGCTTCGTAGTTGGCCTTGTCCGTCCTGGGCGGGGCCTTGGCCTCCATGAGAGGAGTGAGGCGCTTCTGGCATTCCTTGGCCGTGCTGCGGGCGATCTCCACATGCGACTCGACGCGGTTGAAATTGGTGTCGCCGCGCAGGTGGTCGCCCTTGAACTGGTTCACGTCGGCGGTCTGTCCGGCCCAGGCTTTGTTGGCCCGCAGGATCCCGTTCTTCTCGATGGCGACCATGTCCCTGTAGGATTCGCCATGTCCCCGCGTGGTGACCGTCTCCCAGGAACGCGGAGCGTCCTGTTTTGTGATTTCCTTGTAAGCGGCTTCCCAATTTTTCTGGGCTTCCGCCTGCCACAGGCTTTCAGGAACCGGTCGGCCGTTTTTCCGCGGCGAGATGGGCAGGCCGTTCTTGTCGAATCTCATCTCGCGCGCGATGTCGTAGTCCGTATTGACGCTTTTGCCGCTGTCCGTGTTGCGGATGGGCGCCAGGCTCTCGTGACCCCACTCGGCTTCCATCTTTTTGTGAAAGCGCTTCTGCACGCGATTGTGGACGCGATCCATGCTGTTCACGAAGCGCTTGACCATCTCCTTGTTCTTGGGGTTGCGCTGATGGGTCTTCATCATCATCTTGGCCTGCGGCGAGGCGTGGATCTTGGCCGAGCGGTCGTCAAGCACACGCAGAATTTTCTTGATCTCTGTCGGCGAAGCCTTTTCCCGGCGCGCCTTCTGCAACTGGTCGAAGGTCTTCTTGTACGATGTGACCCGTGTTCGGGCGTCGGCTATTTGCGCCCTGTAGACTTGGCGTTCGGCTTCGGTCAGGGGCCGGTTGAAGCCGTCGTCAGGGATGCCTGCCGATTTGGTCCTGGCCCCGGAGGGCGGGGTGTCGGCTGCGGCCGTTTTGCCTGCGGAGGTCTTGGGCGCGGTCCCTGGAACGTCCGCTCCACGAGCTTTCCTGAAGTTTTTCACCGCGCCGTAGCCGCTGGTTACTCCGCGCGCAGTGATTTGCATGGCCGCGTCCATGGCGAGGCCTTTGAGCGTTTCCAGGCCCGCGCCCTTGAAGCCTTCCTCCCAGCCGCCTCCGTTCTGTACGGCGGCCTCGAATCCCCGGAATGAGTCCACGGCGACGCCGGTAATCTGATTGTAGGACCCGCCAACGCGAAGAAACGCCTCTTTGGGACCGCCCTCAACGTAGCCGACCGTTCCCTGGTAAACCCGGTTCACGGCCGATCCGCCTGCAAAAGACAGGACCATGAGGGACTTGTCCGCGACGCTCTTGGTCATTTGAGCAGTTCTCAGGCAGGTGTCGGCCCACTCGGCGTCGGCGTCGGCCTTCTTCTTTTCCCCTTCCCAGTGATCCATGGACACTTCGTAGGCCTGCCGTATGACCTGTGACGCCTTCTCCGTGTCCGTGGCCGTCATGACTTCGGGGCTGAAACCTCTGGCCACGATCTCGCGCACCTGCTCGGCCTTGTCGAAGGGCAGAGTGTCGGCCATGGCAAAGGCTTTTTTCATGGCCCGGTCCACTTTCTCCATGTTGCGCTGGTCTTCGGCGATTTTCTGGATGAACTGGCTCCTCGCAAAGTCGTCCCATTCGGAGCGGGTGTGCACGATGACGCCGGTTTTCAAGGTTTCGATGCGATCCTGCTCGGACTGAAGGTTGGCCTTGGCGCTCAGCACGCGCATCTCCAGGTCGTGCCGGCGATCGGGATCCGTCTCCTTGGAGATTTCTGCGAGATCTTTTTCCATGTTGCGCTGGATGATGGCCACGTTGGCCGAATGGAAATCGATGGTTTCCTGGTCGATGATGCGCCGATCCTCCTCAGTCTGGTCGTCGACCATGTGCAGGGGCGTGTCGCCTTGGGCGATGATGGGCGGGGTTTTCGCTGATTCCTTGATTTCCTCCTCTTTTTGTTCCTGGGCTTTGTCCTTTGCTTTCGGCGTTTCAGCGACCTGCTGCGGGGCACCGCCGGCGACCAGTGCATCGAACTGGCGCAGGCGGGCCTCCTCGGAGCCGGCCATCTCGTCGCCCATGGCGGCCCATTTCACGGCGGCCGCGTGGAAGGCCTCGCGTGAGCGGTAGTGGGCCAGGGCATTTTCGATGAATTTTTTTTTCATAAAATGGCTGACGCCCGCGTCGAGTACCCGGTCGAAGGATTTTTTTGCAGAGTCCGCCTGGCCGACCTTGTTCAGCTGCTCCTCCTTTATCCGTTCGTTCTTGACGAGCGCTTCCTCGAACAATTCTCGTGACAAACCCGGGAACTCGGGGAACGGCCCGCCCGTGTAGCGCTGAGCGTGAATGCTCCAGGTCTCGCCATCCTCGTCCATCGAGGTATAGCTCAAAGTATCGCCCTGAATGCTGGCCATCAATTCGAACTTTGTCAGGTCGAGGTTGTCGACGTAGGTGTACACCTCGTTTTCGAAGTCCTCATCCCAGCTCGATCTTGGCTCGAGAAGAAGGCAAAAGTACTCCTTGGGCTCCCCCACAGAGTAGATCAGGGCGTGGATGGGCGAGTTATTGATGACTGTATCGTCCAGAACCACATGACCGCCTGGGTGGGTTATGTATCCGACCCATTCGCCCTCCGGCCCGCTCTCTTCCACAAGGGAGCGCAGAAAATCTTTGGCGCGCTTGTACTGTTGCTGGCCTTCGGCCATGAGGGCCCTGCCGTCGGGCGGGTCGCCCAGGGCGATCAGTTCGGCGATGACTTCGTCCAGGCGTTTCTGGCAAGACAGGAGGGTGTTGCGGTGCATTCTGGCCAGGGTGAGGGCCTCCAGGGCCATGGCCGGATCGTTGGCTTCCATGGCCCAACTGATCTGCTCCACGGCGTGCTCAAGCCGGGCGCTGGCGTCGGGCACTGCGCCGCGCAGGGAAAGAAACTCGCCAAGCAGCGGATTGAATCTGTTCAGGTATTCCACTGCCTCGGGGGAAGGGTGCTGTCGCAGCACTCCCCATGTCTTGCGGAAGGATTCCTCCTCGGCGTCGGACAGGGGGCCGTAGACCATGCGCATGCCTTCCATGGCCGCAGCCACGGCCCCGTCCCACTGGGTCGGGGTCAGGGCGTTGATGTCCAGGAAGGGGGTTGGTTTCATGGGGGGAAGCGCGACGGGATCGATCTGGGGGGCGGCCAAGGAGACGGCGACAGCGGGGAATTGTGCGGGATCGTCGGGCCAGTCCCAATCCTCGGGCCCCGGATCGCTGGCGAGCAGGGTGGCCACTTCTTCGCCCAGCAGATCGTCGTCAACGTCGCCAGCGACATCCATGTCGGCCGGGGCTGCCTCCGGCGGGGCTGTGGTGACCACCGTCCCGACATCGCGCATGGCGTTGGCGACCGTGTCCAGGCTCTTGCGTTCTTCAGGGGTCAGGGCCGCGCCGTGTTCCTGCAGGATGGCATCGAGTTGCTCGGGCGTGGCCCCGAGCACATCAATGCCCTTGCCGCGCAGTCCACTAAGGGGGGCCATGGCGGAAGCGGGAATGCGCCCGTATCCGACCAGGGCTCGGACCGTCAGGGCGTTCTTTTCAGCCAAGTCGCGCAAGGCTGCGTCCGTGTCCTGCGGGACGCTGGACTGGCTGGTAGTTGCCGTAACGGACGCGTTCACGGTTTGTGCCGGAATCGTGGCTGCAAACACTGCCCAGCAAACGAACATCAGGATGGAGTGAATGCGGCCTCGGAAACGGGTGAACTTCGAGGAAATCATGCGGCATAGGCTCCCTGTGAAGAGTTTTTGACTCTTTAACATAGAAGAGTTCCGCTGAAATGGCAATTTCAGATCTTTTGAGGCGTCGACATGCAGATTGATGCATTGAAGAAGGCTTTGTCGATCAATGCCTTTTCTCGTATATTTCAATCCTGTGAGACGAAGATGGGTTGCCACGCTTCGCTCGCAATGACGAATTATTTGAAACGTCATTGCGAGGAGTCTTCGACGTGGCAATCCATGCTTTTTTCGCCGCCCGCTCCTTCATGATTTGCCGAACTTTATCAGCGACTCCAGGAAGTTGCGCAGGTCATGCGTAACTTCGAGCGAACTCTTGCCGCCAGACAGCAGGCGGATGCGGCGGTCGGCCTCCAGCGGGTCGATGCGGCCCGAGCCCATGCCCTCCAAGACTTCGTTCATTTTCTCCCAGTAGTTCTTGTGCTTCATGAAGGCCTCGTAGTTGGCCTTGTCCGTCTTGGGCGGGGCCTTTTCCGCCAAGAGGGGCTTGAGGCGCCTGTGGTACTCCTTGGCCGTGCTGCGGGAGATCTCCACGTGCTTCTCGATGCGGGTGAACGGCTGGTCTTTTCTCCGCAGGTGGTCGCCCTTGAACTGGTTGACGTCGGCGGTTTGTCCGGCCCAGGCTTTGTTGGCCCTCAGGATGCCGTTCCTTTCGATGATGGCCAGATCCTTGTAGGCTTCGGAGTGCCCGCCCGTGGTCACGGTCTCCCAGGAGCGCTGGGGATTCTGGCCGGTGACTTCCTTGTAGGATTCTTCCCATTTTTTTTGGGCTTCGGCCTGCCACAGGCTCTCGGGCACGGGGCGGCCGTTCTTTTTCGGCGCGATGGGCAGGCCGTTGGCGTCGAATTTGACCTGTCTGGCTATGTCAAAATCCGTATTCACGGTCTTGCCTTGTCCGGCATTGCGGATCGACGTGAGGTCCTCGGGGTTCCATTCGGCGCTCATTTTCTGGTGGAAGGTCTTTTCCACGCGATTGTGGACGCGGTCCATGCTGTTCACGAAGCGCTTGACCATCTCCTTGTTCTTGGGGCTGCGTTGGTGGCTCTTCATGATCATCTTGGCCTGGGGTGAGGAGTGGATCATGGCCGAGCGCTCGTCCAGTTCGCGCAGGATCTTCTTGATCTCCGAGGGCGGGGCCTTTTCTCTGCGGGCCGTCTGCAACTTCTTGAACGTACTCTTGTAAGAATTGACGCGCTTGCGGCCTTCGACAATCCCGGCCTTGTAGCCCTTCAATTCCACCTCGGTCAGGGGCCGGTTGAAGCCGTCGTCGGGGATGCCTGAAGGTTTGATCTTGCCGAGGCTCGCCTCCGGGGCCTCGGTCTTGCCCGATGCCTTGGGCGCATCCGGCGCGTCGGCGCGAGCGCCCTTGAAGTTCTTCGCGGCTCCATAGCCCCGGGATACGCCTCTGGCCACGTAGCCCATGGCCTTGTCCATGACGATGCCCTTGGCCACTTCCCAGCCCGCGCCCTTGAAGCCTTCATCCCAGCCGCCGCCGTTCTCAACGGCGGCTTCGAAGCCCCGGTAGCCGTCCACGGCGATGCCGGTGAGCTGGTTGTAGGAGCCGCCCACGCGCAGGAAGGCCTCCTTCGGGCCACCCTCGATGTAGCCGATCGCGCCCTGGTAGACCCGGTTCACGGCCGGACCGCCGATGAAGGACAGGCCCATGAGGGTCTTGTCGGCGGCGTCCTTGACCGTCTCTGCTGTCTGCAGGCAGCTGTCTGCCCATTCGGCGTCGGCGTCGGCCTTTTTCTTCTCGCCTTCCCAGTGGCCCGTGGCCACGGTGTAGACATCCTTGATGACATCGGACGCCTTGTCCGTGTCAGTGGCTGTCATGACCTCGGGGCTGAAGCCCTTGGCCACGATCGCGCGCACCTGTTCCGCCTTGTCGTAGGGCAGGGTGTTGGCCATGGCCAGGGCCTTCTTCATGGCCCGGTCGACCTTCTCCATCTTGCGCTGGTCGGCGGCGATGTTCTGGATGAACTGGCTGCGCGCGAAGTCGTCCCACGCGGAGCGGGTGTGCACGATGACGCCCGTCTTGAGGGATTCAATGCGGTCCTGTTCGGACTGGAGGTTGGCCTTGGCATTCAGCACGCGCATCTCCAGGTCATGGCGCCGGTCAACGTTCGTCTCCTTTGTGATGTCGGCGATGTCCCGGTCCATGTTGCGCTGGATGATGGCCACGTTGGCCGAGTGGAAATCTATGGCTTCCTGATCGATGACGCGCCGCTCCTCGGCGGGCTGGTCATCGACGATATGCAGGGGAGTGTCCTCGGGGCTGATTGCGACCTCGGGTTCCTGCGCTTTCTCGGCTTCTTCCTTTATCTCTTCCTGAAGCTTCTGCTTTGCGGCCGCAGCCTCGGCGACCTGTTGCGGGGCGCCTCCGGCCACCAGCGCGTCGAACTGTTTCAGGCGAGCTTCTTCGGAACCGGGCAGCTTTTCGTTCATGGAAGCCCATTTCACGGCGGCGGCATGGAAGGATTCGCGCATGCGGTAATGGGTCAGGGCTTCCTGAATGGACGAGTCGTTCAGTTCGTGGCCGATGCCCGCGCCGAGGACCTCCTTCAGATGCGCCTCTGGGTCTTCGATGAGCTTGGCCGCTTCCAGGCGTTCCGCCTGAACGCGGTCGTTCTTGATGCGCGCTTCTTCGAACAGGTCATACGACAGCTCGGAAAATTCCGGGAAAGGACCGCCCGTGTAGCGCTGGGCGTGGAGGACCCATGGCTCCCCGTCTTCGTCCGTGAATGTGTAGTTGATCGTATCTCCCTCGAGGCCGGAAAGGATGTCGATGCTGCCCAGGTCGATGCCCTCGACGTAGCCGTACTCCTTGTCGTCGTAGGAGCCTGTGTCCAGAGCGATTCCGGAATATTTCCCTGGCTCTCCAAGGGAGTAAATCAGGAAATGGTAAGGCTGGTGCTTGATGGCGCCGCCGTCATTTCCCACGAAGTTGCTTGGGTGGATGACGTACCCGATCCATTCGCCTTCGGGTCCCGGTTCTTCAACCAGACCACGCAGGAAATCCTTGGCGCTTTTGTACTGCTGCTGGCCTTCGGCCATGAGGGTCTTGCCGTCGGGCGGATTGCCCAGGGCGACCAGTTCGGCCACGACCTCGTCCAGGCGTTTCTGACAGGACAGGACGGTGTTGCGGTGCTGCCTGGCCAGGGTCATGGCATCCATGGCCAGGGCCGGGTCGTCGGCCTCCGCCGCCCAGGCGATCTCTTCCACGGCCTCTTCGAGCCGGGCTCCGGCCTCGGCCACGGCCCCGCGCAGGGACAGGAACTCGCCCAAGAGCGGGTTGAACCTGTTCAGGTAGTCCACGGCGTCGGGGAAAGGGTACTGGCGCAGCACGCCCCAGGTCTTGCGGAAGGACTCCTCCTCGGCCTCGGACATGGGGCCGTAGACCATGCGCATGCCCTCCATCGCCGCTGCCACGGCACCGTCCCACTGGGTCGGGGTGAGGGCGTTGATGTCCAGGAAGGGAGCGGATTTCATGGGCGGCAAGGCGTCCGGTTCGACGTTTGAGGCGGTGAAGGTCATGCCGCCTGTCCGGGCAGCGGAGTTGTCCTGGTCCGGTGCGGATTCGTCATCCTGTGCCGGGATTTCCGGGACCTCTTCGGCTAGAATCGCGGCCAGTTCGGCCTCCAGGGCCTCGTCATCGCCGGGCTCGCTTGTCGAAACGTCTGCGGCCGTCTCCTGCGGATCGCTGTCCAGGGCGGCTTCGACCGCTCCAGCCTCGCGCATGGCCTCGGCGACCCGGCCCAGGCTGTCACGCTCCGCAGGCGAGAGCGTCGCGCCGTGTTCCTGCAGGATAACATCGAGTTGTTCGGGCGTGGCACCCAGTACGTCGATGCCCTTGCCGCGCAGCCCGGCCAGGGGGGCCATGTCGGCGGCGGGGATGCGCCCATACCCGACCAGGGCGCGGACCGTCAGGGCGTTCTTTTCGGCCAGGCCGCGCAGGGCCTCGGTGGTTTGCGCGGCCGAGGCGGCCTCCTTTGGTCCTGCGGCGGTCTGCTGCGTTCCGCTTTGAGCCTGAAGCGGCCATAAGGCAAAGCAAAGGAGGAGCATTGAAAGGAAAATGATCGATTTTGGTGCCTGGTCCACGATGCATTTGGTGCTGGCAAGAAACATGGTATCCCCCTGTGTAAGGCAATGAAAGATACGTAGTTATTTTCAAACAAAAAAACAATCGGTTTCGGACAGGTACGAACATGTCTGGCAGGCTTGCCCTGCATGTCTCATTGCGGATACGAGAAGGTATTGCCTGTGGCCGTATTCGGGCTCAGCTTTGCCGATGTCGTTCTTCGGGAGGAAATGAAAATGAATTTTCGTTCCATACTGGCGTTGCTTTTGACGCTGATCGCTTTTGGCGCTGCTTGCCCGGCTCTTGGTGCAGGCACTTCGACGGCTATCCTGGAAAAGGCGACAGGCCCCGAAGCTTTGGTGCGGATGAAACAGAAGGGGGAGATCACCGTCCGCGCCCTCGGAGCGTGGGGCCGGTTGCCCGCACGATTCGTGAGCATGGGCCGGACCTTACGCGCAAGCGCTGGGCTCGACCTGCTCGACGCCACCACTGGGACCGTTGCGGATTGGCTTGCTCTGGCCGAGGGCGGAGATGCCCGCCTGGCTCCTGTGAAAGATGGGCTCAAAGACCTGCTCAAATACCTGCAGCAGGGCGAATTTCTGGACTGGGAAACAGTCGTTGATGAGGAAGGAGTCACGTCTGGCGAACTGCTGCGGCGTGATGGTCGCATGTGGATTCATGGCCCGCAAGTGCAGGGTCAGGCCGCGTCGGAGGTTGCCGATCCCCTGACAATGGTCGCGGATGTCCCGCAGGTGCTTTTTGATGGCGACATGTCGGGTAAATGGATTCCCTATCAGTCCGGTGGGGGGAAATTCAAGGATTTCGCACTGATCGACAAGGACATGCTCATCGTCGACGTTCCGCCGGGAAACACCTGGGGACGCACCGGCATGTACAGCAACGGCACCGTGATCGGGCATCCCCGGGGTGCCGATGAGGGTGTCAGGCTGACCGCGTGGTTCGATCCGGACGCTTCCACTGACGCCATCGTCTCCCTGGTCCCTGGCGGGGCCAAGACCGATGACGAGTGGTCCCACCATCATGTGCGTCTGGGCATGCACCAGGAAGCCGAGGAAGGCTTGCAGACCATGACCCTGTGGATAGACCGAAGCGTGGTCATGACCCGTGAAATCGCCAGCGTGCCGCAACGGATCGACATCGTCATCCGGCCCGATGATGCCGTCGTGGTCACCGACGCCGGCGGCAAGGTTCTGCTTCAGGGGGTCATGCCGCCGGACGCTCCGCAGGACGGATACCGACTTTACGCCCTGACCGGCTCCACATCAAAGCGGCGCGGCAAGCCCGTGCGCATGGCCCTGAAGAGGATCGAGCGCAGCCCGGAACCGTTTGTGGCTCAGCCCGCACACGACTCCATTCCTGATGGTGCGCAGCGGCTGACGCTTTTCGAGAACGGCGTGCTGGGGCGCTGGCTTACTCCTTTCGCCGGCCAGGGCGGTGATTTCCTCAAGCATGCGCGTCTGGAGGACGGGGAGGTCGAGGTCAACGTGCCGGCCGATTCTCGCTGGGGCAAGGTGGGCGTGTATTCGCCCGAGGCAGTGCTTTGGCTGGATCGGTTCGGCCCCGGGGCGGAGGCGGCGGTTACCTTCGAGTTCGACTCCCCCCGGACCACGGGTTTTGTTGTGGCCCTGAGTCCGCTCTACAACTTCAAGGACAACGACCCAAGTCGTCCATACGTCTGGGCTCAATGGAACGCGAAGGAGGACCGTACTGCCGGCAAGGCTCAGGTTCTGATCACGCCCAATTTCCCCAAGGTTGCCTGGGAATGGGAAACGACCGCCACAGCACCGGAAAACGTGACGTTGCGCATCTCTGCCGACGGTGTTCTGGTGCAGGGCTTTGGCGCGCCTGAAGAGCGGATGCCCTGGAAATGGCTCGTGCCGAACATGGGGTTTCGCGTCTACGCCTTCAGTCAGGCTGCTGCGGCGAGGCAGCCCGTACGGATGACCCTCCGGCGGATCACCATGGAGCGGACTCCGGGGGCGCCGCTTCCCTCCAGCGATCCGGCGCCGGGTGTCGAGCCTCTGGAAGTCAAAACCCTGTTTCCCGGTCCGGACGGGACGGCATGGGAGTCATACGGCAAGGGGGCCGACTTCGCTGCACACGGTAGTCTCGAGGGTGGACGGCTAGCGGTCGACGTCCCGGCCGACAAGTACGGTTGGCCCAAGGTCGGGGTTGTGTCCAGGGAACCGGTCATCGCCTTCAACGAACGCATTCAGGAAATTCCGTATGCCGTGCGCATTCATTGTGACCCGTTGCGCACCAGCGGTGTGGAGGCTGTGTTCCGGTCGGCGAAATCCGCGGACATGGAGAAATCGGCGCAAGTCGTGGCCAGCTTCGTGCGGCACGTGTCCGGCGCTGATGCTGGCGCGTACGTCTTGTCCCTGAAGGGCGACAACACGACCTTTCGCAATTGGTCGCGGCGTGTGGACGCGGGTTGGGTGGACAAGAATTGGGACGGCGTGCTGGAGATTCGCCTTGGCGATGGTTGGGCCGAGGCGGGATTGCCCGGCGGTCCTGGCGTACGTGGCACGGACCTGCGCACGGGCAAAGGGTACACGTATCACATGGCCGTGACCAGTTGCCCCGACGCGAAGAGCGGGGCATCGACCCTGGTTCTGGATAAGGTCACAGGCGGCTGGGTCTCGCCGCCCGGAATGACTGCTGACGAGAGGTGGAACTTCGTGGACGACGAAAGTTTCGATGCCGAGGCATTCATTAATGATCTTGCTGACGGGCTGCCGGAGCAATGACCCCGGCCGTGCTTTTCACGTTCATCAAGGAGCGATCGATGACTGGAGAACGTTTACGCAATGTCTGTCTCATGGCCGTATTGCTGGTTTTGATGGCGACGCAAGGCGTCCTTGCCGCCGACCCTGCGAGCAAGACGATCAAGAAATTCGGATATGACGCCATTGTCGGTGGAGAAGGAGCCGATACGCTGATCCGCTACGGAAACTGGTTTGGTCCGGGCTGGTGGGGAGGAAGCACGCTGGACGACCGTTCGGGTGTTTTGCCTCCGGTTGATTCGTTGGACGAGGTGGCCCAGAAACACGATTTCGGCTACATGCTCGCCGAAAAGCTCGGCAAGGGGCGTCCGGACGTGGAAGCCTATTACAAGGCTGTAGCCGATGAGATTGCCGCGCGCGAAGCCAAGAAGCTGTCCGACGATCCTTCGGAGTGGCGTCGGCCGGCGCCGAACCCCGCAGCGGCCAAGGTGTATCTGGAGCGCATCCGGCTGGGCTTCCCCTACGGGCAGCAGCGGATCAACGAGCTCAAATCCATGATCCCGAACCGGGCCGACATCACCGACCCCGACGTCCTGAACCAGATGCTCGACGGCTACCCCGACGCGAAGAAGTACGAGGCCATGATGAACGCCGAGGTCAAGGATTGGTGGAAGAAGTACGAATTCCACCCCAAGGTCGTGGCCGAGCGTGAGCGGCAGCGCCGCGAACTCGAACAGAGCGTCAGTGACTTGAGCAAGGCCAAGGACTACATGCAGCGCATCCGGGAACTCAACCACGCCAAGATGCAGAACGTGTTCAAAAGGCTCGACATCCATCCCACCCTGGATTTTTACAATTGCCTCTGCGCTTCCGCGGGATACGGAAGTCCAGGCACTTCACAGATCTACCACCCCGACACCATTGGCGAGTACAACCCCAAGTACAGCTGCAACAGGCCCGGCGACGCCTGTGTTGTCGCTGGTTATGGTTGCACGCGTCATCCGCTGCCTTCGGACAGGAAGATCTGGGATCAGTGCATGGCCATTCACAGGGTCGGCATGGACCGCGACGAGAAAGGCAAGCCTGTCAAGGATACAGGGGTACCATTGGACAGGATTATCGCCGACGCCCTGAAGAAAAAGCGCACCGCGAAATGAAACAGCGGCAAGGGTGAATGAAATAGAATCAGCGCTCGTAGAGCGTCTGTCCCACGCGCCCTATGTGTTCGAGCAGCTCGGGGCTCTGAATGTCCTCGAAGAGGGACAGGTCGACCATCCATGGCAGGAGCAGGTCGTCGAGGTCGAACATGATGCCCGAAAGGTGGAGGCGGGTCAGGTTTTTGCCGACCAGGGTCAGGTCGATATCCGATCCGGGCTTGAAAGTGCCCGTGGCGCGGGAGCCGTAAAGGATCGCTTTTTCCACCTCGGGGTACAGGGCCAAAGCGCCCTGGATTTCCCTTATGGCCTGCTCGGGTAGTCCGAAACGCATCGGACGGGATTCGCTTTTGGAGTCTTCGGGTCCGGTCTGATGGTTCATGATTTGGCGTCGTACAGGGTTGCAGGATACATCTCAAGATCCTGCAATAAAAAGCGGAAAAAGGAAACAGGCCGCGACAGGGATTTTACGCCACAGACGTTCCTCAATCCTGCCGGTCGTGGCTGATCCGGGCCAGGTTGGCGCAGCTTTCCCGGTAGGCCGGATCGGCGTCGAAGCGCTGCCAGGCCTGCGCGGCCACGGAGGTGTTGCCTGCCGGGGCAAGTTCGATGGGCCTGACGTAGTCCGGGAAGAGTCTGTAGATGCCCTTCTTCGAATTCACCAGCTTGCCGTTCCAGGCCGGGCGAAGTGCGATTTCAAGCCTTTCGAGAGGAGCAAGGTCCAACTCCAGCCCGCATTCCTCCGCCCGTTCCATCATCCAGGCCAGGGCGATATCCGAGAGGCTCGTGTCCCTGTATCCGCCGCCAATGTTGGAGTGCACGCCAGCAAACCAGACCTGTTCCAGGCGTTGACTGGATGCACTGTCCTGCTTTCTCCACACGCAGGGCTCGAAGGCGCTGCGGCGTTCGTCGATGGCCAGGGCCTGGAAGGCGTTGTCGACGCGGCTGCTGAGATCCACGTCATGGAATTCGACGTTTAAAAGCCTGTTGACGATATCGAAGTTCCTGGACGGGACGCCCAGCGCCCCCACCGTGTCCCAGACGCCGATGCAGTGCACGCGCACCTCCCGGGAGTAGGTCCGGCGGAAGAGTTCGGATTCGATGGCCCGTGGATGGGACTCCTTGTCGCGGCGGCGGTAGAGCCGGTAGGCGTCGTCCAGCTTGTGCAGGTTGTCCGTGTGCAGGAGCCCGGAGTTGCGCAGCAGCCCGCCAAGGCTGCGCACCGTGTAGGCGCCGCGGCTGAAGCCGAAGAGGAAGATGTCGTCGCCTTCCTCGTGCTGCTCCATCAGGAAACGGTAGGCCTGCAGGATGTTCCTGGAAATCCCCACCCCGGAGATTCCGCCCCGGATCCGGTCGTACCAGTTCGTGCCCACTCCGGAATCGTAATAGAGCAGTTGCCGCCTGCCGTCCCCGGCAAAAGGCGCCACGCACATGGCCAGCTTGGCGACGTTGGTCGGCGAGATGACCCCTTCGTCCTTCTGGTCAGGGGTGTTCCAGGTGCCGTCGGAACAGATGATGATGCGTTTGGACATGTAGCCTCCCGTAAGAGTCGCTCGGGGTCGCCGGAACGAGAAGGTTTGTGGCGTATCATGCATATCTGCGTGTCCGCTGTGAAAGGCACGAAGTCCCTTCTTCAAGTAAATGACGACTTCCTGCAATGAAGTCATCTCAGGCCAGCGTTCTGCCAACATGGATTTCAAGGAATACGCGTCTTCGGTTCATGAGATTATTCAAGAGCTTGTGAAATAACAAGGCGCGACCATGGCTCAGGACACGTCAAACAAAGAGATGCCTTCCATTAACGAGGTATCGTGTCAAATTTCCCACAATGCCTTTGACTGCTCCGGGTCCGGACGATATCCCATGGCCTGGCCGCGGTCGGAAGCCCGGTACATTTTGAAAAAAAGGGGAGATGCGCATGAAGGACGTCATCATCTGGGGCACTGGGCAGGGTGGGCGCATGATTGCGAGCCTGCTGCACGCCGACATCACCATCCGGGCCTATTGCGACAGCGACGAAAAAAAATGGGGCGGCTCGGTGGACGGAATCCCCGTCGTAGCGCCCGAGGCCGTCGCGGGTCTGGCACCCGACGCCGTCTTCATCTCCATGCTCAACAAGGACGCCTGCGCCGAGGTGCGGGCGCGTCTTGAAGCCATGAATGTCGCCGCGCGGGTCGTGACGGCTCCGGAGCTGCGTCAGACCTTCGACCTGCGCCTGGCCGCACTGAAGATGATCGCCATGGAGGTGCGGGAGCGGGAGGTGCCCGGGGCCGTGGCCGAACTGGGCGTGTACCGGGGGGCCTTCGCAGCGGAACTGAACCGCCTCTTTCCGGAGCGCAGCCTGTACCTTTTCGACACCTTCAGCGGGTTCGATCCACGGGACGTGACGGTGGAGGGCGACGGGAAGTTTTCACGGGCGGCAGTGGGAGATTTCGCGGACACCAGCGTCGACGCGGTGCGCGAGAGGCTTCCGTTCCCAGCCAAGGCCGTGTTCAGGGTCGGCTATTTTCCGGAGACGGCCACGGGGCTGGACGAGGAATTCGCCGTGGTCAGCCTGGACGCGGACCTCTACAAGCCCATCCTCGATGGCCTGAGCTTTTTCTATCCGCGGATGTCGCGCGGCGGCTACATCGTCATCCACGACTACAACAACGCCAGGTTTTCCGGAGTCAGGCAGGCTGTGCGGGAGTTCTGCGAGGAACACGGAGTGTTCGTCGTGCCTCTGTCGGACCTGCACGGCACGGGGATCATCGTCAAGCCGTAAGCCGGGGCCGACTCCTGCCGGAAAGAGCCGGGCCGTCCCAACAAGCGGACGGCCCCTGGCGGGTCAATTCTGCCTGAGCCGCGTCCAGCCTACTTGCACTGGTCCAGAACCATGCGTCCGGACTGCCCGCATTTTGGACAACGGATGCCGGACTGCGACCCTTCGCACTTGATGCAATACTTCGCAAAACAGCTGATGCACCTGTACAGCACGGGGTGCGGTATTTCCTTGCCGCAGCTCGGACAGACGTCTTTTTTCTGATCCATGGCGGATTCTCCTTGAGTTATGGGATCAATTCCGCCGCAAGTATCCGGATGACAGCCCCCCGTCGCCGGCGAAAAGCCTTCTTCCGCTCTTTGCGGGGATTATGTCAAGAATGGCATGCAGCGAGCGGCGGAATATCTTCCTTCTGCTGTCAGGCTGGACAGGTTGGTCTAGGCCTGGTCATGCAAAAAGGGGTACAGCAGTGCCGCTATCTCCGATTGAATGGCCTCATGGTCAACAAGTCGCTCGAACCAGTCATGAGCCGTGCTGTCGCATGCCAGGCTGACAATGCCTCCGAGTACTGCGCCGCGGTGGGCGTTTTCGCCGCCCAGGTTGGTGTTGGCCAGCAGGGCCGCCTTGAGGTCACTGCGGTATTTGTACGCCAGGTACAGCAGGCTGGGCCACGAATCACTGATGTAGCATGCGGTGGAATACCTGCCGCCGACGACATCCTTGTCGGTGCGGGCGCGTTGCACCATGCTCGCAAGATCGATGCCCATGGTTGTCTGGGCGGCCTCCTGCAGATGCCGCTCAGCCGACTCGCCGGCCTTGCGCAGGAGCAGACCTGCAATGAGCGCGACATATCCATCACAGATGCGGCCCAAGGCCTCGTCCGGATGGGTCGCAAAGAGATGCTCCCGGCAGGTCGCCTGCACCGTGGCCAATGCATTCCCGTGCAGCAGGCTGCTGATGGCCAGGGGGCCGATGGTGACCAGACCGCCCATGGAAGGCGTGTCGTGGGTACGGGCGCCGCATTGATGCGGAGGCTTTCCGGCGACAAGGTTGGCAAAAAAGCCGCGATGGTATGATTCGGCGTAGGTGTCCCGGTGCGGGGGCGGGTCGGCGGTCATGAACTCGATGTAGGACTGCAGAAAGTGGTCGCGGTTGTAGTGGCCGTTGCAGTCGATGATGGAACGCATGAGCACCCGCGCGCAGTGGGCATTCAAAGTGTTGTCGCCAGCCTGCATCCCATGGTGATAATGCCTGTTGGCCTGGCCCCACAGGTGCCGCCGGCCTTTGAGGATGACCTCGCCGACGATCTCCGGGGATTCGGACTGCCCCCCATGCCCCGACCGCCCGCCGCGCTGGGTGGAATGGAGCGACATGATCGATGAGGGGTGAAATTCCGGCGCCGCTTCGAGCTTTTTGACGCCGCCGGGAAAGGCGCGCTCGATATCGGCCGTGTTGTAGTACCAGTGCACGGGCATGGCCAGCGAGTCGCCGACAAAGAGCGAGGCGAGGGCCGCCGATGCCCGCTGCAGGGTTATGGAGGGCACGGGGGTATGGCCTGCTTGCGTTTGCGTCATAGAAGATTCTCTTATGTTTCATATGGTTGCGACAGATGAGAGACAAGGTGGTCAGAAACGCTGATCGACCTGTTGGCTGGCTTGAATCTGTTCCACATTTCGGGTGAAAAGGAAAGTTGGCGAGAATATTTTACCTGTCGTCGTATGCCCCTGCAATAGTCAACATTATCTGCCCTGATGCCGCGCGTTCACTTGGACGCCGGTCCATTCTTTTTCGATTGCTCTTCGCGACAATATCGAATTCCACCCTGCTCATGTCTGCCATGATTACAAAAACGCTGACTGCGAATCCAGGGCAGCATCTTCTTCCGTGCCTGTGCGCTCATTATTTGTTTCCGAAATGCTTGTGATCGGAGTGTTGGGAAGTATGGCTGGTTGGAGCCATGATATATTTTGGTAGGTGGATACCTATTTATACGTAGCAGGTGAAAGTATTTGTAAGACAAAGGGATGGGTGCAGCCAGATTTTCTGGATAGAATCGAGTATGAGTAGTGCTGTGTAATACGTATTGGTAGTGTGTGTATGACATTGAAAATTATGTTGCACACGTATTCTATGTGATATAAATCTTGTGGAATTTTGTATTTAGAAAGTCATATCTGATGCAATGATGCGTAGTCAGGATGACGCAGATAATACTGAAATCCGGGAATATCCAGACTATTCTGTCTGGCGACTGGATGACAGTAGCGATGATTCTCTGGTTCATGATGAGCTGGTTGATGAAGGGGCGCGCTTTATTGGTGATTGAGTTTGAGGCGAAGGGAGCACAGGCCGGCGTATTTGGCGAAGCGGGGAGCGAGCGATTCGTCAGCCCTGAAGATACGCAATTCTTGTCCATTTCATGACAGCACAGGTTAAAGCGGAACTTTTTCACTTTGTCAGTGCGGAGATCTTCCCCACAGCTGGGGAATATCCTTTTTTTTGCGGTTGTCGGGAATCCTGAAGGAGGGCCATAGGATGGGCGTCAGAGTTTTTGATTCAACGAAGCTTGAGCGGATTCTGCATCTCTACCTGACGATCAAGGCAACTCCCGAAAAGACGCCAAAGGAGATCCGCCAGGAACTCGGCGTCGAGAAATCAGCCTATGGCAGATACTGCGCGCAGCTCAGAGGCCTTGGGGTCGAATTCCGCTTTGACCGGAAAGGGCGCAGGCACGTTGTCGAAAAGGATGCCTTTCTGACCGCCCCGGATCTTACCCTGGACGAGCGCCTGGCCATCATACTGGCAGTTGGTCGGCTCGGTGGACTGCAGGAATCCTTCCTGGCCTCGCGGGCGCGCAAGGCCGCGACCAAACTCCTGGCAGTGAACCGGGCCCCTGTGGCCGCCGCATGCGCGGCACTGCTCAGAGGGCCTGAAATGCCCGACCATGTTGGGGGGAAGGAGGCGGTCGTCGATGGCCTTTTCAAGGCCATCACCGAGCGTCGCCGGGTCCGGGTCGTCTACCGAAAGCCCCATGCCGAGCCGGAGACGTTCGAGATCGACCCGTACCAGCTTTATGTCCTGGAAGGGGCTCTCTACATGGATAGCTACCACTGGGGACGCAAAGCAGTGCGCTGCCTCAAGGTCTGCCGGATTCAAGAGGTCTGGCCTACGGAATTGGTTTTCTCAAATGAGCGCGATTACATCTATGGGGACCGCCGTCACAACGCATTCTGCGTCTTTGTCACGGACAAGGAACCCGAAACGGTGCGGGTCTGGTTCTCACCTTTCGCGGCACCCTACATCCGGGAAGGATACCACAGCCCAAGCCAAAGACTCACGGAACACGCCGACGGCTCCCTGACCTTTAAGGTCGAGGTGAGCGAACCCAGAGAAGTACTGTGGTGGGCCCTGCGCTGGGGGGCGGATTTCGAGGTGCTGGAGCCGGGGTGGCTGAGGGAGGAGGCGATGAAGAAGGTACTGGGGATGATGGGGAGGTATGGGATGGAGGGCAAAAAGTGAAGTATTACGCGCATTCGACGGAAAATCCTGACAAGTCGGACTGGCAGGACCTGGAGGAGCATCTGCAAAATGTGGCAGCGCTGGCTTCAGATTTTGCAGCTGTTTTTGGTGCAAAAGATTGGGGAAAAGCGGCCGGGTTGTTGCATGATTCCGGCAAGGCTACCCAGGAGTTTGTTCAGCGTCTTGAAGGCCGGCCAGTGAAGGTCAATCACTCCATTTTCGGTGCCAGGCTTGGACAGGAGCAGGCTGGCAGGTTGGGTATGCTTTTGTCCTATGTCATTGCCGGGCATCACGGCGGTCTGCCTGATGGCGGGATTCAGGAAGGCCAACTTCATTACCGTCTCAAACATGAACGGATTCCGGATGATGTCGCCAATCTCCCGATCGTAGAATGTTCGTCAGACCTGAAGCCTCCGTACATTCTTTCACGTGATCGGCTTGGTTTTTCATTGGCCTTTTTCACCCGAATGATTTTTTCTTGCCTCACGGATGCCGATTTTCTCGATACCGAGGCATTTTGCGACTCGTTTAGATCTGGTGCTCGCAAAAGCATGCAAAAAAGTTCGTTGTCGCATTTGGGTCATTCGCTCAAAGAGCGGCTCGCCGACTTGGAGCGCACCGCAATTCCGTCCCATGTCAACACTTTGCGGCAGTCCGTTCTTGCCGATTGCAGGGCCAAAGCCTGCGAATCGCCTGGCTTTTTTTCACTGACCGTGCCTACTGGCGGCGGGAAGACGCTTTCTTCAATGACCTTTGCTCTCGACCATGCCGTGGCTCATGGCTTGCGGAGGGTCATATACGCCATTCCGTTTACATCCATCATCGAACAAAATGCCCAGGTTTTTAGTGCCATATTTGGGCAGCAGAACGTACTGGAGCATCACTGCAACTTTAGAGCTAGCGACGCTCCCGAAGAGCAGGGGTATGACAGATGGCGCGGTCTCGCCGCTGAAAACTGGGATGCACCGATAGTCGTCACCACCAATGTCCAGTTCTTCGAATCCCTGTTCAGCAACAAGCCATCCCGTTGCCGCAAACTGCACAACGTGGCCCGCAGTGTCATCGTTCTCGACGAAGCTCAGGCCATTCCCACGGAGTACATGGAGCCATGCCTCTGTGCCCTGCGCGAACTGGTGGAACATTACGGGTGTTCGGTGGTCTTGTGCACGGCCACCCAGCCTGCCGTGAATGACGACAGCCTGCGTAGCCGAGTGCGAGAGGTGCGTGAAATCATCATCGATCCGGTTCTGCTCTACACAGATCTCAAGCGTACCGAAGTCACTTTTGCAGGCAAAGTGACGGACGCGGCACTAGCTGCACGACTCGACGGCCTGGTGCAGGTGCTGTGCATTGTCGGCACAAAAGCACAGGCCAAAGCCGTGTTTGACTTGATGTGCGAGAGGGACGGAGCGTTCCATCTTTCCACCAACATGTATCCCGAACACCGTCGGCGCGTGTTGGCAGCTATTCGGCAGCGTCTCAAACACAACATGCCCTGTCGGGTTATTTCGACCACACTCATCGAGGCTGGAGTGGATGTGGATTTTCCCGTCGTGTATCGGGCCATGGCCGGTCTCGATTCCATCGCCCAGGCTGCCGGCCGTTGCAATCGCGAAGGGCGGCTCGACGGATTGGGACAGGTTGTCGTGTACGAACCGGAAAATCCACCCAGAATGCCCTGGCTGCAACGTTGTGCCAGCCGCGCGGGCGAAACGCTGCGCGCCATGCCTGCGGAAGATCCGCTGGGTCTGACGGCGATACGCCGATATTTTGAACTGCTCTACGACGTCCAGGAACTGGACAAAAAGGATATTGTCAAACGTCTTGACGCGTCCGTTGGCCAAGATTTGTTTTTTCCGTTCAGGGAAATCGCCGGTGATTTTCGTTTCATCGAAGATGAGGGAGCCGCTTTGATCATTCCTGCGGAGTCTGAGGCGGAAGAATTGATCCGGCAACTCAGCTTCACGAAATTTCCGCGTTCGATCCTGCGCAGGTTGCAGCAGTATTCCGTGACAGTCAGAACTAAGGATTTGGCAAAGCTCAGGTTGGACGGCGCTGTTGAGATGGTTCTGGAGTCTTACCCTGTACTGCGGAATATGGCCGCGTATAGTGAACGTGTCGGCTTGTGTGTGGGTACGGCCTCAATATGGGAAGCTGAAGGTCTAATTGCCTGAAAAGGAGGAGCCTATGGCATATGGCATTAAACTGCGGGTCTGGGGGGATTACGCCTGCTTCACCAGGCCGGAAATGAAGGTAGAGCGGGTCTCCTATGACGTCATGACCCCCTCGGCCGCACGGGGAATTCTGGAGGCCATCCACTGGAAACCGGCCATACGTTGGGTGGTGGACAAAATTCATGTTATGCGGCCCATCGTTTTCGATAATGTACGCCGCAACGAGGTTAAATCCAAAATCCCGAAGCCCAACCCGGCCACGGTCACCCGTGACAAAAAGCCACTCTATTTTCTGGTCGATGACGGCGACAATCGCCAGCAGCGAGCCACGACCCTGCTGCGCAACGTCGAATACGTCATCGAGGCCCATTTCGAACTGACTGACAAGGCCGGGGCAGCAGACAGCGAAGGCAAACATCTGGACATCTTCAAACGCCGGGCGCGCGTCGGTCAGTTCTTTCATCAGCCGTGTCTGGGGTGCCGCGAGTTCCCGGCGTCCTTCGAACTGCTCGAAGGTGATGTCCCTCCGTCCTGCTACGCCGGGGAGAGGCGCGAACTGGGCTACATGTTGCTGGACATCGATTTCGAAAACGACATGACCCCGCTTTTTTTCAAGGCCGTCATGCAGGACGGGGTGATTGCTCCGCCGTCGCGTTTGTCTCCGGAGGTACGGGCATGATTCTTCAAGCACTGCACGGATATTACGAACGCATGAGTTCGGACCCGGATTCCGGTATGCCTCCTTATGGTACCAGCATTGAGAATATCTCTTTTGCCCTGGTGCTGGATGAGGAGGGGACATTGCGAGGCATTGAGGATTTGCGGGAACTGGAAGGCAAGAAACTGATTCCCCGTAAGATGGCCGTTCCTGCCGCAGTCACGAGGACTTCCGGAGTAAAGGCCAACTTTTGTTGGGACAAAGCTGCGTATGTTCTAGGAAATGATAAAAACGGCGCAGAGGACAATGCGAACCGTTTTACCGCCTTCAAGGAACTGATTTGTTCCGTATGCACCGGCCTCGATGACAAGGGTTTTTGGGCGATACGGCGGTTTCTGGAAAAATGGAGACCTGAGCAGACGGAAGAAAATGTGGCTGTCTTCCAAAATTGGGACGATATTGCTTCGGCCAATCTTGTCTTTCGCCTCGAAGGCACCAAAGGCTTTATCCACAGCCGATTGGCAATTCTGAATGCCTGGCTCGCTCATTGCGCCAAATTCGACGACCTTCCGAAGGCACAATGCCTGATCACGGGAGACCAAGATATGGTCCAGGCACGAGTGCATACACCAATTAAAGGTGTTGCAGGCGGACAAACGTCCGGCGGGTACATAGTGTCGTATAATGCATCTGCTTTTGTCTCCTACGGCAAGGACAAAGCCTATGTCGGGGAGACATCCGCCTTTGCCTATACAACAGCGCTGAACGCGCTGTTAACGCGCGGAAGCCGGCAAAAAATCACCATCGGCGACGCAACCGTCGTCTTCTGGGCCGAACGCACCAGCCCTGCGGAGGATTTCCTGGCGGACCTCTTTGACCCGCCATCGGAATCTTCACTAGCCGGAACGACTACCGATCATCAGACCACAATCAAGGTCCACGACCTGCTCCAGGCCATTCGTTCGGGCAAACACGCCATCGATATTGTGCCTGACCTGGACAAATCCGTGCATTTCTACGTGCTGGCCCTGGCCCCCAACGCGGCCCGTCTGTCCATCCGCTTCTGGGAAGCGGACACCGTCGGCGGCCTGTTGCACAAGGTCGGCAGGCATTTCCGGGATCTTGAAATCATCAGGCAATACGACAACGAACCGGAATTCCCGCCGCTCTGGCTCCTGCTTCGGCAGACTGCGACACTAAACAAAAGCGAGAACATCTCGCCCATACTGGCCGGAGGCATGGCCAAGGCAATGCTCACCGGCGGGCAGTATCCGCAGAGCCTTTTGCCCGTTGTGCTTGGTCGCATCCGCGCCGAACACGCTTCGCCAGATAAGAAGAATAACAAATTTGAGATAGTGACCTATTTTCGTGCAGCCCTAATCAAAGCATTCTTGGTAAGAAATTTAAAGTTGGAGGTACCCGTGTCACTCGATCCCTTAAGAACAGACCGCCCATATCTGCTTGGCCGACTTTTCGCCGTCCTGGAAAAAGCCCAGGAAGATGCGGTTCCCGGAGCAGGCGCCACCATCAAGGACCGTTATCTGGGCTCCGCTTCAGCCAACCCTGGACAGATCTTCCATGTGCTGCTCAAAAATGCGGCCAATCACACCGGCAAACTCCGCAAAGATCCAGAGAAGAAAGGGAGAGCTTTTCATTACGAAACTATGATGCAGGACATCATCGGCGCCTTCAGCGACTTTCCGACAACCATGTCGGCCGAGGAACAGGGCCTGTTTATGATCGGCTACTACCACCAGCGCAAAGACTTTTTTACCAAGAAGAACAAGGAGAACTAGCCATGACCGCCATCGCCAACCGCTACGAATTCGTGCTGCTTTTTGACGTCGAGAACGGCAACCCCAACGGTGATCCCGACGCGGGCAACATGCCGCGCATCGATCCGGAAACAGGGCATGGGCTGGTCACGGATGTCTGCCTGAAGCGCAAGATCAGGAATCATGTGGCCCTGACCAGAGAGGGGGCAACTGGATACAGGATTTATATCCAGGAAAAATCGGTGCTGAACACGACACATCAAGAAGCTTACGCCGAATACAATTTGAAACCCGAGGCCAAAAAACTCCCCAAGAAAGCCGCGGATGCAAACAATGTCACTGGTTGGATGTGTACGAATTTTTACGACATCCGAGCTTTTGGTGCGGTCATGACCACAGAAGTCAACTGCGGTCAGGTGCGCGGCCCGGTACAAATCGCCTTCGCCAAAAGTGTCGAACCGATCATCCCGCAGGAAGTAAGCATCACCCGCATGGCCGTGACCAACGAAAAGGATCTCGAAAAAGAACGCACCATGGGACGCAAGCACATCGTGCCCTACGGTCTGTACGTAGCGCACGGCTTCGTATCCGCGCCCTTGGCGGAAAAAACCGGCTTTTCCGACGACGATCTGAACCTGCTCTGGAATGCCCTCATGAACATGTTCGAACACGATCGCTCGGCCGCCCGGGGTCTCATGAGCAGTCGCAAACTCATCATCTTCAAACACGACAACAAACTCGGCAACGCCCCGGCGCACAAGCTCTTTGACCTTGTCAAGGTCAACCGCGCCGACTCGTCCTCCGGCCCCGCACGCTCCTTTACCGACTACACTATCACCATCGGCCAGGCCCCCGCAGGCGTGGAGATGATTGAGATGCTTTGATGGACAAAAAACTCGAACAACAATTCCGGCAACGAGCGGTGGACCTCGGCAACTCCGGAGATTCCGCCGCTCTGCCGGAGCTGATCCAATTGTGTAACTCGCCCGTGCCCAATGTGCGTCGTCTTGCTGCGTCGGCCATGGGCAAGCTGGCCGGATTGGCCGATGCGGACGAGGCTGTGGCGGCCCTGCATCCTCTGCTGCGCGATATGAATCCGCAGGTTCGCCAATACGCAATCCGGGCTCTCAAGAGTTACGGGATCGCCGCACAATGCGCGTTGGCGGATCTGCGGGACATGGCTGCAAGCTCCGTCGAGAAGGACTACAACCAGCGCGACGCTGCCATAGCCATCGAGACGATAACGGAAGCTGTCCGCATTGCCGAGGAGCAGGCCGTGCATCTTTGCAAGCGTTGCGGAGTTCGCCTTGCGCCAGACGAATACGTGCGTAGCCGCAAGGCGTTTCAGCGTCCGTTCTGCGACCACTGTTTTGACGAGGTTTTTTTGGAGCGCCGCAATTACGAAACCAAGGTCGAGCTTCAGAAAAACATTCGGGCCAAGGACGGCAGTTGGGTGCAATCCGAGGGCGAGCGCCTCGTCTGCGAAGCGCTCGCTGCAGAGGGAATCAGCTACCGCTATGATGAACGCTTCCGCATTCTGGACGGATACGCTATCAGGCCGGATTTTTATCTGCCTGAATTCGATGTCTATATCGAGTATTGGGGCATGGATACGGCGGACTACAAAATCGGCATGCTTAAAAAACAGCAGCTCTACCAGCAGCAGGGAAAGAAGCTCATTTCCCTCTATCCGGCTGACAAGCCGGCTTTGCGCGCCCGGCTTCTGGAAAGGCTGCGCCAATACAGATGACTTGCTTTTCTGGCGAGTCGCGACGTCGCGCAGCATGAGCGGAGTCAGACATGTATTCTGAAGACGAGCTTCTTCCCATCTCGGCCCTGCAGCATTTGCTCTATTGCGAGAGGCAATGCGCGCTCATTCATATTGAGCGGGCCTGGGAAGAGAATCTGTTCACGGCCGAGGGGCGAATTCTGCATGACAAGGTCGATTCCGGAGAGAATTCGATCCGGGCAGGGCGACGCATTGCACGCAGTCTGCCTTTGCGGTCTCTGGTGCTTGGGCTTTCGGGCATTGCGGATGTTGTGGAATTCGGGCTCGGACGCTCGGAGGTTTTGCCGGTCGAATACAAGCGCGGCCGCAGCAAGGCCGCTGACTGGGACCGGGTGCAGCTCTGCGCTCAGGCACTGTGTCTGGAAGAGATGCTTGGTGTGGAGATAAATCAGGGGGCCTTGTTTTACGGCAAGTCAAAACGTCGCGAGCGGGTCGTTTTTGACGAAATGTTGCGGAGCGAAACCTGCGATGCCGCCGAGCGTTTGCACAGGCTCATCGACGCAAGGCAGACGCCGCCTGCCGTTTACGGTGCGAAATGCGATGCGTGTTCCCTCTTTCATGTATGCATGCCAAAACTGCCCAAGTCCAAATCCATCAGCCGATATCTGAAAACCATGGCGGACGCGGAATGAAAAAATTGTTCAATACTCTTTATGTGGCAACCCAAGGCGCTTATCTGGCCAAGGACGGCGAATGCGTTGCCGTCCGTGTGGACAGGGAAATCAAACTGCGCGTGCCCATCCATACTTTGGGTGGCGTGGTCTGTTTCGGACAGGTTTCGTGCAGTCCATTTTTGATGGGATTTGCTGCCGAACGCGGGTTGGGTTTCAGTTTTCTGACCGAGAACGGGCGTTTTCTGGCGCGGGTGCAGGGGCCTGTTTCGGGTAATGTCCTGCTCAGGCGTGAACAGTTCAGGCGTGCCGATGATCCGGACGTAAGCGCTGAAGTTGCCCGGTCCATCATCACCGCCAAGATCATCAATGCGCGTCGAGTTTTGCAGCGCACTTTGCGAGATCATGGGAGCAAGATTGACGGCGCGGCTCTTGAAAAGGAGATTACGCATCTTCAGGATTGCCTGCGTCGCCTGCAACAGCCTGTGGGGCTCGATTGGGCGCGTGGCATTGAAGGAGAGGCAGCCAACGGATATTTTGGAGTCTTCGATCACCTGATCCTATCCCCTGAGCCCGAGTTCCGCTTCTCCGGGCGCAGCCGAAGGCCACCCCTTGACCGGATCAATTGTCTGCTCTCGTTCATCTATACGCTCCTGGCGCATGACGTGCGCAGCGCCTTGGAATGCGTTGGTCTTGATTCGGAAGTGGGTTTTTTGCATCGGGACAGGCCGGGCAGACATGGCTTGGCACTTGATGTCATGGAGGAGTTTCGAGCAGTTGTGGCGGATCGATTGGCCTTGTCGTTGATCAATCTGGGACAGATCAAAAAGGATGACTTCGAGATTCTTGAGACGGGCGCGGTCAAACTGTCGGATGATGCGAGAAAAACGCTCTTGATTGCGTATCAGAAGCGCAAGCAGGATGAGATCATGCATCCTTTTTTGAATGAACGGATTTCCCTGGGACTCGTCTTCCATGTCCAGGCCATGCTCATGTCGCGGTGGCTGAGAGGCGATTTGGACGGATACCCGCCGTTTGTGTGGAAGTGATATGTTGGTACTGATAAGTTACGACGTGAGTTTCGAGGACCCTGGCGGGCAGAAGCGGTTGCGGCGCATCGCCAAGGCGTGCCGGGATTATGGGCAGCGGGTGCAATATTCCGTGTTCGAATGCGTGGTTGATCCGGCTCAGTGGACACGGTTGAAAAACAGGCTGCTGAACGAGATGGATGAGAGTAAAGACAGCCTGCGTTTTTATTACCTGGGCGCAAACTGGAAACGAAAGATAGAGCATGTCGGAGCCAAACCCGCGTATGACCCTGAAGGGCCGCTGATCCTGTAGCGCGAACCCCAAGTGGTGTCGAAATTACTGGAAGGTTCGCGATGGTTGTAATTCATTGATTTTACGTGGCAAAGGTATTCGTTTAACGAAACAGTATTGAAAATCACCATGGCCCAGGCCGTTGTGCGCGGAATAGGGTGCCTGAGCTGTTGTGCATCAACGTTTTTACAAGCTGACAGTCGCCCTCCGTGCGGGGGGCGTGGATTGAAACATCGTCTCGTAAACCGTCTGGCGAGACAGAACGCGTCGCCCTCCGTGCGGGGGGCGTGGATTGAAACTCAGCACGCGACTCGCGGGTCTGGCACAATGATGTCGCCCTCCGTGCGGGGGGCGTGGATTGAAACGCGTATGACATGACGCAATGGCTTAAAAATGGCGCGTCGCCCTCCGTGCGGGGGGCGTGGATTGAAACCTGAGGCACGCTGGGCACGACAAGGCCAGCGATGGGTCGCCCTCCGTGCGGGGGGCGTGGATTGAAACGCCGTCTGCACATACGTCCGCGCAATTGTTATGGGTCGCCCTCCGTGCGGGGGGCGTGGATTGAAACGTCAATCGTTTACGATAGGCTAGGCGCAAGCACGGTCGCCCTCCGTGCGGGGGGCGTGGATTGAAACGATGCCGTAATGGTGGTATTCGTCCACGACCACCAGTCGCCCTCCGTGCGGGGGGCGTGGATTGAAACGACGCGGTAGCCGTAGCCACGCAGGCGCTTGACGGTCGCCCTCCGTGCGGGGGGCGTGGATTGAAACTCGAAGCTGGACGCGGTGTTGATCAGGCCTTGCGCGTCGCCCTCCGTGCGGGGGGCGTGGATTGAAACAAGGGAGTGCCCGACGTGTGCTTCGATATTACATACGTCGCCCTCCGTGCGGGGGGCGTGGATTGAAACCGCGCTGTTTGACTTTCCATCCGTCCACGTCCCGTCGCCCTCCGTGCGGGGGGCGTGGATTGAAACCAGCGAATCGGGCTGTACTTGGCCTTAGTGATCGGTCGCCCTCCGTGCGGGGGGCGTGGATTGAAACGAGGCCCCAGATGGCGAATACACGTTTGATTGGGTCGCCCTCCGTGCGGGGGGCGTGGATTGAAACGTCGTATGGATGCCAGCGCCGGGTGATGCGGGGAGTCGCCCTCCGTGCGGGGGGCGTGGATTGAAACACGGGCTGGTGAACTACCCGCGCCTGGTTGAAGTGGTCGCCCTCCGTGCGGGGGGCGTGGATTGAAACGTCGCTGCACTCGCAGACCCGGCAACGAGCAGGGGTCGCCCTCCGTGCGGGGGGCGTGGATTGAAACGACTGCCTGGAGCTGGCCGAAAGAGCCATCGCAGGTCGCCCTCCGTGCGGGGGGCGTGGATTGAAACAAGGAAAAGCTCCACAGGCACTACGGCGCAAGCCCGTCGCCCTCCGTGCGGGGGGCGTGGATTGAAACTCCCTGGCAGAGTGGACACGAACCATGATTATTAGTCGCCCTCCGTGCGGGGGGCGTGGATTGAAACCTCCCGGGCAGGCTATCCCGGAGTACAGCATGGAGGTCGCCCTCCGTGCGGGGGGCGTGGATTGAAACCCGCTCATGCCGCACCTTCAGGGTCATGCACAAGGTCGCCCTCCGTGCGGGGGGCGTGGATTGAAACCCCTGTCACCGACCATTTGCCCATGCGCCCGGTGTCGCCCTCCGTGCGGGGGGCGTGGATTGAAACCGGGCAGGATCGTGTTGTCGTTGAGGATCAGTGGTCGCCCTCCGTGCGGGGGGCGTGGATTGAAACCTTGACCCCGGATGCGATGCCGGAAGCAACCTCTTGGTCGCCCTCCGTGCGGGGGGCGTGGATTGAAACCGTCGTGTCGGCGTCGGTGTACATCCAATCGTGGAGTCGCCCTCCGTGCGGGGGGCGTGGATTGAAACGCGGCTACCGGGCAACTCCTCATCTCCGGCCTCATGTCGCCCTCCGTGCGGGGGGCGTGGATTGAAACGTCGCGGTCTAGGCCCAACTCCCGCCAGGATACCGTCGCCCTCCGTGCGGGGGGCGTGGATTGAAACTGGACGCTGGTCGCGGCTGCGCTGGCAGAGCTGGGTCGCCCTCCGTGCGGGGGGCGTGGATTGAAACGTGCCATCCGGCGCGGTGACTGCGTAGATTTCGACGTCGCCCTCCGTGCGGGGGGCGTGGATTGAAACATAAAACGGATGGAGCACGGCAGAGCCGGTTTCGGTCGCCCTCCGTGCGGGGGGCGTGGATTGAAACCGCGCCGCTCTCCATTAAGTATCCTCGTGACCATGTCGCCCTCCGTGCGGGGGGCGTGGATTGAAACTGCTGATCTGCTTGGTCGAGATCGAGCGCAGAGGTCGCCCTCCGTGCGGGGGGCGTGGATTGAAACATACTTGACGGTCCTCATTCGTGCTGTTGCTCGGTCGCCCTCCGTGCGGGGGGCGTGGATTGAAACCTGGCCCCTGTCGACCTCGAAGGCGCTGCCGAGCAGGTCGCCCTCCGTGCGGGGGGCGTGGATTGAAACCGTTTTTCCTTGATCATCATTGCGCAGATCCTCTGTCGCCCTCCGTGCGGGGGGCGTGGATTGAAACCCGCACATCCTAACCTGTGCCGTCTTGGTCAGCGGGTCGCCCTCCGTGCGGGGGGCGTGGATTGAAACCCGGACAGCTACGTGATCGACCACGCGGAGGGCAAGTCGCCCTCCGTGCGGGGGGCGTGGATTGAAACGTGCTGTTGCGCGGACTATTCGGGCGACCTCTGGTCGCCCTCCGTGCGGGGGGCGTGGATTGAAACCTTGTGACCGGTGGAGACTTTGAGTGTCTGGTTGGTCGCCCTCCGTGCGGGGGGCGTGGATTGAAACGCCGGTCTGGGCGTGCAGCCACATCTGGCCCATCGTCGCCCTCCGTGCGGGGGGCGTGGATTGAAACCCCACGATTAGCGGAGTTGGGATGGTGGTTAATGAGGTCGCCCTCCGTGCGGGGGGCGTGGATTGAAACGCGTCCATGACATCCCCCTTGATGTTGTGGATTAGGTCGCCCTCCGTGCGGGGGGCGTGGATTGAAACATCTCTAAAACCCCTCCGCGCGGCGGATGGCCGCGTCGCCCTCCGTGCGGGGGGCGTGGATTGAAACAAGGCACGCTCTCCGCAACCGAGACAGCCCCCGGTCGCCCTCCGTGCGGGGGGCGTGGATTGAAACTCGGGCAGAGACAGGGCACTGGATCAACTGCCCCAGTCGCCCTCCGTGCGGGGGGCGTGGATTGAAACGCTGACACTGACCGCAGATGCAAAGGAAGCCGAGGCGTCGCCCTCCGTGCGGGGGGCGTGGATTGAAACTTGTCGTTGCCATGATGTCTCTCCGTGGTTGGGGGTCGCCCTCCGTGCGGGGGGCGTGGATTGAAACCATGTCCGGCTCATCCGAGGCGCTGACCGTGACTGTCGCCCTCCGTGCGGGGGGCGTGGATTGAAACCCGGAGATCAGGATCGATCAGGACCTGGTGCTGTAGTCGCCCTCCGTGCGGGGGGCGTGGATTGAAACGTCAAACCGAAGTCCAGGAGGAACTAAATGACCAGTCGCCCTCCGTGCGGGGGGCGTGGATTGAAACAAAGCTTGGTTTTCGCATCTTGATTTTCCTCATGTCGCCCTCCGTGCGGGGGGCGTGGATTGAAACGGTTCCGGGCTGATTGTCTGGATGAGCCAAGCGGCGTCGCCCTCCGTGCGGGGGGCGTGGATTGAAACATCCCCGGACTGATGACGCAGTCCTGGTTCGTCAGTCGCCCTCCGTGCGGGGGGCGTGGATTGAAACGATAACGCGAACGCCTCGTACAGTGGGGCTATCAACGTCGCCCTCCGTGCGGGGGGCGTGGATTGAAACCGCGCCGGATCAGGACCTCGACGGTCAGTCTGCCCGTCGCCCTCCGTGCGGGGGGCGTGGATTGAAAGGGCATGACGGCCGCGCGTTACGCGACGTGGCCGTGGTCGCCCTCCGTGTGGGGGGGCGTGGATTGAAACAACGTGCCGGTCCTGCTGTCCGGCGAAATCACTCGTCGCCCTCCGTACGGATGGCCTGAATTAAAACGCCCCACCTGTGTCGCTGCCTCAGTCTCCCTCATAATCCCAAACGAATTCAGAGTCTGAATGACCACCTTTACCCTGCACTGCCCACAAAGAGGTCACGACACATCTTTTCAATGCGGTCCTGCATATGGTCGTGGTGCGAGCCTGGCCAGTAGATTTTGTCGCAGTGTGGGCAGCGGTGGAAATCGAGGTAGTGGCGTTTGGTCAGGGGGAGCAGGCGGTGCATGATTTCGGCCTTGGGCACTGGTTCGAGCACGGCGTTGCAGAGCAGGCAGCGGCTGAAGGGGTGGTAGGGCGGGCGCAGGTCGAACAGGCGCAGGACCGCGCATAGCTGCTTGTGCGGGTCGTCGGTGCGGATCAGGGCGCCAAATGTGATTACGGTGCGTTTGAGCAGATTGCGATCCTTGCTGAGAACAATGCGTCCCTCCTGTACGGCCAGTTCGGCCAGCGGCGCGTCGTCCAGCGTCTTGTCGTAGGTGGTGTCGAAACCGAGCATCCGCAGCAGGGTTGCCAGCCGGCCTGCGTTGGCATCGACCGCAAAGGCGATGCGCGCCAACGGTTCGGGGCGAAGAAGCGAGGGGCGCAAGACCTCGAAGGGCGGCACGATGGGACGGATGTCAACCTGCTCTCCTGCTTCAAGCAGGTGGTCAAAGCCCACCTCGCGTCCGCCTGTCTTTATGCTTCCGACCTCGGTGTGGGGCGGGCCCATTGCCTCGATGACATCCTTGATGGAGGCGCGGCGCGTGACCGGGTAGATCAGCCTGCCGCTGGCGTCCGCACCGGACCTGCCCCGGTTCAGCAGGTCGGCCAGCGTGCCGTGGAAGTGAAGAAGGGCGGTTTGTTTGCTCACGGTTGCCTGCCCGAAAAAGAACTCATGTCCAACGTCCTTGCGTTCGTCATCCTGATGCCCCCGCCAGTAGCTTGGAATTAATGCAATTGAAGAACAAATGCATGGATTGCCACGTCGAAAGTCGGGCTCTCACGCTTTACCTGACACGTGCGCGAAGACTCTTAGCCCATGTCAGGCAAAGTGTGAAAAGCCAGGCTCCGCGTGGTGACGCATCATCTGGTCCGTAATTGCGGGCGGAGCGCGGCCTGTCCTTCAGGTTTCGGAGCCTGTGACCCGAGTTGCCCGCAGGCCGTTTCAGTTTTTTCGGTATCACCGGATCAGGCTGAGAGGAAGCGTCCGGGATCGGTGTGCGTGATTGGCGATGTGTCGGGGGAGTCTTTCTTCGGCGATGAGCCTCACCGGACGCCTTGCGCCTTGCCGCTTGTGGAAGGGGTGTGCTAGAAAAACGACATGAAATCCTTGAAACCTTCCTGGCTCCTTCGGTTGTTATCGGCTGTGCTCATCTTTGTGACGCTTATTGTCGCCTGCAAGACAGATTTGTCAGCCGAAGAGGGGCAGGGGCCAAATGTGTTGGTGCTGCACTCCTACGCGCCGGATTATTCCTGGACGCGGGACCTGCACGACGGGATCGTGTCGGTGCTTCTGGCCCCGGAGGTCCGGGCGCGCTACCGCGTGGAGTACATGGACGCCAAGCACCACACATCTCCCGCCTACACCAGGCAACTGCTGAGCCTTTACCGCGAGAAGTACACCGGTTCGCGTTTCGACGGGATCATCCTCACCGACGACCACGCCTTCGACCTTGTGACCAGATACCGGGACGAGCTGTTCCCGCAGACGCCTGTGGTGGCCTGTGGCATAGGCGACATCAATTCCATCCCGGCCAGCGCCAGGGACATGAACGTCATCATCGAGAGCCTGGCGCATATGGAGACGCTGGGCGCGGCACTGAAACAGAATCCGGGCACGCAAAAAATTTTCGTCATGATCGACGGCACCCTGACCGGACAGACCATTCTGCGGGATCTGCTGAAGCAGACCGGGGCACTCGCCGTCCAGGTGGAGGTCGTTCCTGTCATGACCCGCGCGGAGCTGATCGAATTTGCCCGTCAGCGCGTTCCCGGCGAGCTCATCTATCTGCTGGTCTACTTCGAGGACGCGGCCGGACAGGTCTTCACGGCGGAAGAGATTCCCCGGGTCATCGCCACCAGCTCTCCCGTGCCAGTCTACGTGGCCTGGGATTTTCAGCTCGATTCGGGCGTGGTCGGCGGATGCGTGACCAGCGCCTTCGGGCACGGGCAGAAGGCCGCGCAGACCCTGCTGGACCGGCTTGCCGGAAAGAATCCGCCAGCGACGTACAGCAAGCTGCAGGGCGTGAACCGCCACACCTACGATTACCGGGCGCTGCAGCGCTTCGCCATCCCCATGTCCAGCCTGCCTGAAAATTCGGTCATCCTGAACCTTCCGCTGTCCTATTTCGAGGTCCATCGTTCCGCCATCTTGAGCGCCTTGGTGGTCATCGGCATTCTTGGTGTGATCATTGTGCTCCTGGTCCAGAACGTGCTCAAGCAGCGCAAGATCAACCTCGGCAATGCCGAAATAATGGACCTCAACCGGGAGGTCATCGAGACGCAGACAGAAATCTTGTCCACCCTTGGCGATGTCATCGAGACGCGCTCCCAGGATACGGCGAACCACGTGCGCAGAGTGGCCGCCTATTCGGCGCTGCTCGGAGAAAAATACGGACTGTCCACGGAAGACATCGCGCTCCTGCAGGCTGCGGCCCCGATGCACGATATCGGCAAGATCGGCATCCCCGACGATATCCTGAACAAACCCGGCAAGCTCACCGCCGCGGAATTCGAGAAGATCAAGCACCACACGGTCATCGGGCAGCGCATCCTGCACACCTCCGACAGGAAACTCATGTCCAGCGCCCGCGCCATCGCCCTGCAGCATCATGAGCGCTGGGACGGGACCGGCTATCCTTGCGGCCTGAAGGGGGAAGAGATCAACCTGCTGGCGCGGATCTGCGCGCTGGCGGACGTCTATGACGCGTTATCGCTGGGGCGGATCTACAAGGCGGCCTGGCCCAAGGAAAAGGTGCTCCGGTTCATACGCGAAGAGCGGGGCGGAATGTTCGACCCAAGGCTCGTGGACCTGTTTTTCGAGAATCTGGACGAACTGGAAGCCATCAAGCTCAGGCTTTCGGATCCTGTCGGCCCGAAGGAGCAGGAGGGAATTTCAGGGCCTGTGCATTGCCCCTTGCGTGAATCCGGCTGAATCCTTGAGACCGGGAGGGGAGCCGTTCCCTCATCCCGGTCCGCATGACCACCGGGTACGTTCACTGCGCGGGCAGGCTCAGTCCTCCTTACCGACGCCTGCCAGTTCCGGCCAGATGTAGGCGGCGTTGTCGCGGTCCAGGGAGGCCAGGAAGACGGCCAGGCGTTCCTTGTCTGCGAGGACGCATTCGTGGAAGCGGATGAACGTTCCCGTCTCGGACTTGACCCCGAAATCCCCGACGCGCATCTCGACGCGTTCAATCCGGACATGATCCTGGGGTTCCAGCAGGATGGCGCGGATCTGTGCGAGGCATTGCCCGGGGTCCAGCTTCTGCGGGAGCGATTCGAGCCTGTGCGTGAGGCCGGCCATCTCTCTGGAGCCCTGCTCGATTTTCTCCCGCAGCGAAGTCGGGGCGGAAAAGGGCCGGTTCTGCCTGAGGGCGGCATCCAGGGTATGCAGCTGCGCCTTGAGCAGGGCCTCGGATTCATGAAGCTGCTTGCGGACCTCCTCGTCCCGCCGCTTTCGCTCCGGTGCCAGGTCGGCCAGGAAAAGGACCACGTTCTGCGTCAGGATATCCCGCAACTCGCCCAGTGAGGGGGCCGCCGCGGCAAAGTTGTGGTCCGAGAACTCGACAGCGTCCTGCATCACGTCGCGCTTGATCATTTCCCCGGACATCTCGATTCCGAAGACTACATATTCGTGGCGATGCATGGTCAGCAGGAAATCGCATTCCCGCACATTCGGGTCCGAGAAGACGGCCTTGAGCCTGGACGAGCTGCGCAAGGCGTCCAGGCCATCCTTGCGGGTGTCGAAGAGCACCGGGCCCAGGGCGCTCCCCGTGGCTCCTTTGCGGTCCAGGACATACGGCTCGCCCAGTTCGTCGATCATGGCGCGGGCATGGCTGCAGGCAGCCCGGACCGCGTCGGTAAGATCGTCTGCGCAGCGGGAGTCATGGCGGACGTCGATGCCGTTATCGTCCGCGATACGCCTGACGAGACCTTCGACGACCGGGTCCTCGTGGCCGTTTTTGTGTCTGGAAAAAAAATTCATGGTCAGCTCCTTCATGAACTGTGTTTTCGGGATCGAAAAATCGAGGATCACCCATGTATGGACCCGTCCCGATGTCAAGGATGTTCTCATGGCTTAGAGATCGAATGCAGTTATGTATCCGGCATCGGCTAATATGCCGTGCCTCGATGGAATCCGCGCCCTTGGTCCTCATCATCAGGTCGGCCTTTTTGGCCTTGGGTGACTTCAAGTTTTCCAGAAGCCGGTTCGACCTCATTTCGTCATCTATTCCGAGGTGAAATGGTGTTCTGGAGACGGATTGACAATTCAGCTTGAAGAGTTGCTGCGATATCCTCGCGGAAATATACCCGCTCTCCTGAGGTCATGACCTGTATCAAATCGGATAGACCGGAGCAGGTCAATTGGCAAAACAAAGTCATCCGAAAAGATGGAAGCGTTGACTATCAATTAAATCTCATGGTTATGCCAACCCCTAGGCCGCTCACACCGCCTCCACATTCATGCTAAACATTTCTCGAGGCATCAGATGACATATACCGTATATTTGCATATGAATCAGCATATCCCCTATGTGCGGAGGCCAAGCCGCAGAAGAAACCATATCGAACTCGCAGACCAGCGACGAGAAGCTCTGAGAAATACAGATTTTGTGGTCAACTAAATGAGTGAGGGCTGAATATGAAGATTATCTCCCTGAAGCGTTGTTGGACCAAAGGCCTGTTTCAATGCATGCTGTCAACCGTGTTGGCAGCAATGACGGGGGTTCTGCTCGCCAGCGTTGTTGCCTGTTCTGGTGAAAAAGCTGGAGATCACGCCTGTGATTATCTGAGCAAGGATGAGGTGGAAGCCGTCATGGGCGTCGCCGTTGGCGAGGTTGACAGGCAGGCTGCCAACCCGCTGGGCCAAAGTATTTGTTTTTTTGACATACCCGCCGGGATGAAGTTGCGTTTTGCTCAAGTGCAGATGGTTCGCTCGGCATGGGCATCTCACGACTGGGATGCACGCTCCTTGTTTGAAAACAATATGAGTTATCTCAGTGACAAGCAGGAAATAAGCGGAGTCGGTGAGAAAGCCTACTGGGGCGGCTCCGGTATGAAGTTGGGAGCTGGCCTGCATGTGTTGCACGGAGATGTCTATTTCACCGTCGATGCAGCCAGTGGAGACGAGCAGGCCGACTTGCAGAAGGCCAAAAAACTCGCCACGCTGATACTTGGCAACATTGAGTGACAGTCGTGAGATCCAATCGCTTTAGAGCCAGAAGCAACTTACCGGGAGGGTGGTCATGGCAAAAGAATTATTGATGACGTTGATCAGTCTTATAGTGCTCAGTTGTTTGTTGGCGGCTCCCAGTTTCGCTGCCGATATCGAGGGAAGCAAGGATCACCCGCTGCTCAAACGCTATGAGGGGTCGGAAATCATCAAATACGAGCAACGCGAGTACGACAGCTTGACCATTGCGCTTGGAAAAGCACGGAGCTCAAGTGAACTTGACGAGGCGCGCACTGTTGAAGGGACGATCACCAGGCTGACCTATAAAGTGCCGCCGGAACGCTCTTGTTTGGAGGTGATTCGCAATTATCAAAAAGAGCTGCAGTCCCTTGGTTTTGAGGTCGTTTTTTCCGGTGGCAAGGCTGACCTGGGGAGATATTTTGCCGAAGCGGCCGGCTATGATGCCATCCAGTGGCCTCCCAACATTCCGGCCTTGACCCTCAACAGCGACAGCCAGCAGTTTCTGGTGATGGAGAAAAACTCAGAGGGCGGCAGCACCGATGTCATCGTTGCCTTGTACGCGGTCGAGAACCGGTTCTGGGCCAGCAATCTGAAGAACGTTGGGAAAGGCCAGGTGTTGATCCAGGTCGATATTGTCGAGAGCGAACCGATGGAAGAGAAAATGGTCACCGTGGCTGCCGAAGAGATGGCACAGCAGATTTCCGCATCCGGCAGCATTGCTCTCTACGGCATCTATTTCGATACCGACAAGGCCCAGCTGAAGCCCGAATCCTCCGCGGCGCTTGAGCAGATCGCCAAGTTGTTGAACGACAACGCCAATCTGAAGCTGCTCGTGGTTGGCCATACCGACAATGTTGGTACGTTTGCATATAATATGGAGCTTTCCAGTCGCCGGGCCGCCGCCGTGGTCGCCGAATTGACCGCGAGCTACGGTATTAAGGCCAATCGGTTGACCCCGGTTGGCGTATCGTACTCCAGTCCTGTGGCCTCGAATCATACCGAGGAGGGTCGGGCACAGAATCGGCGAGTGGAATTGGTTGAGGATTGAGTCCTGCTGAGTCTATTGGATGAAATGGTTCGCGTATCAATTATGGGATCACAGTATTTTGCTGTGATCCCTTTTTTTATTCATTTTGATATCGGTCGGAGGGGACGCAGTACCGCCATACGACACGAGGACGTGGCATTGTATCTTGGTGACGCGCCGTTTCGGGGCGTGGTTATGAAGTAGGTTGCACCGGAGCCTGTCGTCTCGTTTTCCGTTTTCCCCAGGGGCAGACGGACACGCAGACTCCGCATATGTAGGGGGCGATATGCTCCGCCTTCGAGAAACGGTTCAGCTGGGCAACGCAGGCGTCCAGATCGACGGCTTCGCGGCGCGTGGCGAAATGCGAATTCGTGCCCACGCCCCGGATTGCCCCTGCCGGACAGGCCTCGGCGCAGGCGGTGCAGGTTCCGCAGCGGTTTTTGAGGGGTTTGTCTGGGCCGATATCGAGGGTAGTTAGCACCGTCACCAGTCGTACGCGCGGCCCGTGCTGCGGCGTGACCAGCAGCAGCGACTTGCCCTGCCAGCCCAGCCCGGCGGCGAGCGCCACGGCCTTGTGCGAGAGATAGGAGACAAAGGTCTTTTCGCACAGGATCTGGCTCGCCGGGAGGGGCAGGGCCTTTGCGCCCCTGGCCTGCAGCCAGCCCGCCAGCCGCGTTGCGATGTTGTCCAGCACGGCGTTCACCCGGCCGTAGTGCTGGGAATACAGCGCCGTCGGACCGTGGCTCACCTGATCCACGATCCCGTCGGCCAGCCGCACGGCGATGCAGACCGCCCGCGGCCATCCGTCCAGCAGATCATCCGGCCGTGTGCCGATGCCCGCCAACCGTTCCGTATCCGCCACTCCCACCAAGTCTGCGCCCCATTCGCGAACGCGCTCCGTCATCTCCTTCTTTAAATTCTGCATATGCTGCTCACCCGTCGAATTGCATGGAAAACTGGACTCAAATATCGCACAGATGAGGGTTTTTGTCCATGAATGGCGGAATGAGGTGACCTCACCTGTAGCTGCGATGGAGCGTTTCGTACTCGGTGAGGGCGGTGTTGAAGCACTCGAGAAAATTCGGGTTCTCGCGAATGAAGCGTTTGGTGAAAAGCGCATAGAGCGGTTCGCTTTTGAGGATTTGAGAACGGACAATAGGGCCAATGCCTTGTTCATCGAGCACTTTTCGCGCAACAAGGTCATTGACCAATATGGCGTCAAGGCGTTTGCCCAGGAGCATTTGAAACAGGGCTGCCGTGTCTTTGGGCGTTCCTGAAATGATGAAACCGTTGCTCTCGAGATAGGTGAGCATGTTCGCCCCAATGAAGCTGCCGACTTTTGCCCTCTCCTTGAAATGCGGGGAATCGGGGTTCAGGGAAGAATCCCGCAACAGGTACCAGGTCCAGTTTTGTGGGGCCAGCACTGCCGACGGAACATAGAGGTCTTTTCTCTCGTCGTTTAAGGAGCCTGCAAAAAAGCCGTCCACGGAATCGGTTTTGGCCATCGCCTGAGCCCGGGCCCAAGGCAGAACGAGAAGCCGCAGCTTGAAGCCGCACCGGGCAACGGCGAAACGAACACGCTTGACGGCATATCCGGTGAAGTTGTCTTCGGAGTCGTGATAGCCGTATGGGTACAGTTCGTGTGTCGCCAGGGTGATTGTTCCGGCATTTGTGGGCAAAGCTGCCAGGACTGTCACCGCGACCAGTATGGCATTTATAAGGGTGTTGCGGATGGTGTGAGTCATGATGGCCGCGGGGTTCGGTATTTTGATGCTGTTTTGGCGGCTGGGTTTTCAGGAGTAGGCATTGTGTAAATTTCTCGAAAGTGGAGGTTTCGTTCTTACACGGAATCTTTTTTATTATGGCAGGATTGGATTTCTTCAGCAAGGAATATTGTATTTAACAGAAGTGCTCAAATGTACCGTTATGAAGGGGAATGATCTTTCTGCCGACGATCGGGGGGCCTGACTTGCCTTTCAAAGCGCTGGCCCAGCGGTGGCATTGCGCCATCCGCTGGGCCGGTTGTTTGTTGTGCGTGCATGGTTTTAGTCACAAACCCGTGCAGACGTTTTCTTCAGATCAGGCCAGGTCGAAGCGGTCGAGGTTCATGACCTTGTTCCAGGCCGCGACGAAGTCCTGCAGGAACTTCTCCGGGGAGTCCTGGCAGGCGTAGACTTCGGCGATGGCCCGCAGCTGGGAGTTGGAACCGAAGACCAGATCGATGCGGGTCCCGGTCCATTTTTTCGCGCCCGTGGCGCGGTCAAGGCCTTCGAACACGCCTTCCGCCCCCGGCGCAGGCTTCCATTCCGTGCCCATGTCCAAGAGGTTGACGAAGAAGTCGTTGGTCAGCGCCTCCGGCTTTTTGGTGAAGACGCCGTGCTGGGACTGACCGTAGTTGGCGTTCAGGGCGCGCAGGCCGCCGATGAGCACCGTCATCTCCGGCGCGGTCAGGGTCAGGAGCTGCGCGCGGTCGAGCAGCAGTTCTTCCGCCGAAACGGAGTACCTGGCCTTGAGGAAGTTGCGGAAGCCGTCGGCAATGGGCTCAAGAACGGCGAAGGCTTCCACGTCGGTCTGTTCCTGTGAGGCATCCGTGCGGCCGGGAGCGAAGGGGACAGTCACGTCGTGACCGGCGTTTTTGGCCGCCTGCTCGACGCCGGCGCAGCCGCCAAGGACGATCAGATCGGCCAGGGATACCTTCTTCCCTCCCTGGCTGAAATCCTTCTGGATCTTTTCAAGAGCCTTAAGGACCGCCTTGAGCTGGTCCGGCTGGTTGACTTCCCAGTCTTTCTGCGGCGCAAGGCGAATGCGCGCGCCATTGGCGCCACCGCGCTTGTCCGAGCCACGGAAGGTGGACGCGGACGCCCAGGCCGTGGTGACCAGCTGGGAGACGCTCAGCCCCGAAGCGAGGATTCTGGCCTTGAGATCGGCGATGTCCGCCGCGTCGATGAGCTTGTGGTCGACGGCAGGCACCGGGTCCTGCCAGATCAATTCCTCCGCCGGAACATCCGGGCCGAGATAGCGCGAGCTCGGACCCATGTCCCTGTGCGTCAGCTTGTACCAGGCCCTTGCAAAGGCGTCGGCGAATTCCTCGGGATTGGCGAGGAAGCGTCGCGAGATGGGTTCGTAGATCGGGTCGAAGCGCAGGGACAGGTCCGCCGTGGTCATCATGGGACGGACTTTTTTCGACGGGTCATGGGCATCGACGACCATGTCTTCTGGCTCCACGTCCTTGGCCAGCCACTGATGGGCTCCCGCCGGGCTCTTGAGCAGCTCCCACTCGTATTTGAAGAGCACCTTGAGGTAGCCCATGTCCCACGTGGTGGGGTTGGGCTTCCATGCGCCCTCGATGCCGCTGCTGATGGTGTCGCCGCCCTTGCCGCTGCCAAAGCTGCTCTTCCAGCCCAGGCCCTGCTCCTCGATGGGCGCGGCCTCCGGCTCGGGACCGACATGCGTGGCCGGGCCCGCGCCGTGGCACTTGCCAAAGGTGTGCCCGCCGGCAACCAGCGCCACGGTCTCCTCGTCGTTCATGGCCATGCGGGCAAAGGTCTCACGCACATCGTGGCCCGAGGCGACAGGGTCCGGGTTTCCGTCCGGCCCCTCGGGGTTCACGTAGATGAGCCCCATCTGTACGGCAGCCAGCGGATTTTCCAGGTCCCGCTCGCCGGAATAGCGGCTGGACGGCTTGTCGCTCGTGGCCAGCCATTCCTCTTCCGCGCCCCAGTAGATGTCCAGTTCCGGTTCCCAGACGTCCTCACGGCCGCCGCCAAAGCCAAAGGGCTTGAGCCCCATGGACTCGATGGCGCAGTTTCCGGCCAGGATCATGAGGTCGGCCCAGGAGATCTTGCGGCCGTATTTCTGCTTGATGGGCCACAGCAGCCGGCGCGCCTTGTCGAGGTTGACGTTATCGGGCCAGCTGTTGAGCGGCGCCAGACGCTGCGAGCCGGACCCGGCTCCGCCGCGGCCGTCGCCCGTGCGGTAGGTGCCCGCGCTGTGCCAGGCCATGCGGATGAAGAATGGCCCGTAATGGCCGTAATCGGCGGGCCACCAGTCCTGCGAGTCGGTCATCAGGGCAATGAGGTCCTTTTTCACGGCGGCGAGGTCAAGGGTCTTGAACTCTTCGGCGTAATTGAATTTCTCACCCATCGGGTTGGACAGGCTCGATTGCTGATGCAGGATCTGGAGATTCAGTTGGTTCGGCCACCAGTCCCGGTTTGTCCTTCCGCCTCCGGAAGCGGCGGGGTTGGTCCTTCCCGTGACAGGGCATTTGCTGCCATCGCTCATACTCATTCTCCTTCTGGGTTTGGGTTTTCGTGTAATGAATTGATCAACTTGAAAATTTTGCAGCATGCGGCGCGCATGGCGATCCGCAACTGACGAATAATTATGGAAAGTGATTCCTGATAACAGGGTTTGAAAAAAGTCTCTACATCAAAAACGACAAACATGTACGAAAATGGAGGATCCGGCAAATCTGTCACAGAGAATCGGGACTCGATCCTGTGGAGTGAGGTGCAGCAGGCTTTTTCGAAAAAAACCAGCCATGCCGGTGCGTCAGGAACTTGAAATTTGATGTCTGCATCGCCTTGCGGTTTTTCCTGTATGCGGGTTCGCATTCCGTACGTATCCGCTCTTGGCCTTTCGTACGGAGAGCAAGATACCATTTCAGCACGATGTATACGCGTTGCTGAGTATCTATTTTACAAAAATTGCTCCGCAATACGTATTTAACAGGCCGAAATCGTGAGCTATGAGTGACCTTAAAAAAGGAGGGTCGTCATGGCTGCACAGAATTGTCCCAAGTGCGGGGCGCGACTGGTTGGGGATAATCAGAAGCAATGCGCCGATTGCGCGCGGGATGCTGCGGATTGCCGGTTGCTGGCGGTGGCGCTCATTGTGCCGTTTCTGCTGGCGGTGGCGGTGGTGGTCAGCGGCCTGCCGTTATGAAACTACCGTGACGGCGGCTATTTATTGGAAAAGGGGTCGTGTCTCACAAATGGGAGAAGAAATCCCTCCTGCAGTGGCGTCTTTCAAACCCGCAGCGTGAAACTGAATCAGCTCAGTCCTGAACAGAAAAAGGTGCCCAGGGAACATCCCCGGCACCTTTTATCTATTCCGGCTTGATGCCCTTGCCGGAGCCCGGCACGATCTTGACGAACCGTTCGCGCGCCTCATCCGCCAGACCCTTTACAATCCGCGCTTCCTCGCTCTGGAAGCTCTGCTCCAACGCGCGCACATACTTGCCCAGCAACTCGCGTACCTGTGCCGCATCGTCCTCGTCCAGGCTGCGGATGACCACATGCGCGCCGCTTGAGAAGCGTCGTGCAAGGTTGTCCCGGCCAAAGTTCCATTCGGGGTACAGACACTGGTAGACGACGCCGCCGGTCATGCCCGCGCATACCCACGGACCGGGATCGCCAAGGACCACGGCGCGGCCGCCGGTCATGTATTCAAAGGCAAAGCCCTTCAGGTGGGCGCGGGACGCGATATTGCCCAGTTCGTCGCGCACCGGCGCGGTGATGCGACCGCCGAAAATGGCGTCGGCTCCGGACATGCGCACGCAGGCCCTCGAGTCGGCCTGGTTCTGGACCATGACTGTGCCCGACAGCGCCCCGTAAGCCAGGGATTTTCCCACGGAGCCGTCCACGCGCTGGCCGAGGATGTTCGCCCCTTTCAATATGCAGACCTCGCCGCCGCGCGCGCCCTTGGCGATGCCGTCCTGCCCGCCGCCTTCGACCACCGTGCCGATCCCTTCCACGTTGAAGGCGCACAGGCCGTTGCCGGGAACGGAGGAGCCAAGGAGCAGCTGCACCTTGCCGCGCTCACCTTCCAGGCGTTCCCGAATCATGGCCCCGGCCAGGTATGTGCCCACGGCGCGATCCACGGAACGCACGTTTTCCTCCTTGTATTGCACGAACCCGCACTCTTCACCAAGGGTGGACAGGGCCATGTCGGAGATGAGCCGCGTCAGGTTGTCGAGCGGCCTGCGCACGATGCGCGGCACCGGGCAGTAGGATTTGATCGAGTCCATGGGCGCGGGGACGAGCAGGTCGGTCAGGTCTACCTGTGCGCTGCCCCTGGCCTGCACCAAAAGGTCCGTGCGTCCGACCAGATCGGACAGCCGTTTTTCCCCGAGTCCGGCCAGGATGTGGCGGATCTGGTCGCCAAAGGCGCGCAGCAGGCGGGCCAGGTTCTCGGCCTCGACCTCGCCCTGCAGGGGTTTGAAAAGCTTCAGGCCGCGCTCCCTGGCCTCTTCCACGGATCGCAATTGGGTGGAGATGCCGCGCGGACAGACGTCCAGATGGCACTGTTCGCAGCTGATGCAGCCAACACCCATGAGCGCCACCGTGCCGACTCCGACCCGGTCCGCGCCAAGGCAGACCAGCTTGACCACGTCGGCCCCGGAACGCACGCCGCCGTCGCACCACAACTCCACCTCGTGGCGCAGCCCCGCTTCCACCAGCCCACGGTGGGCCTGGGTCACGCCGATCTCCACGGGCAGGCCGACATATTTCTTGGCATGCTCTCGGGCCGCGCCCGTGCCGCCCTCGAAGCCGCTGATGTTGACGATATGCGCCCCGGCCTTGGCCACGCCCACGGCGATGGTCGCCACGCCGCTGGTGACCGGGATCTTGACGGAGATGCGTGCTGTCGGGTTCGCGGTTTTGAGTTCCGTGATGATCTGGCAGAGGTCTTCGATGGAATAGATGTCGTGATGGTTGGACGGTGAGATGAGTGCGATGCCGGGCTTGCAGTGCCGAGCCTCGGCCACCATGTCGGTGACCTTGGAGCCGGGCAGGTGCCCGCCCTCGCCGGGCTTGGCGCCCTGGCCGACCTTTATTTCCAGATAGTTGGCAGAGTTGAGCAGCTCCATGGACACGCCGAAACGGCCCGAGGCGACCTGCTGCCCGCGATTTTCGCGGTATTTGCCGAGCATGTCCGGGATTTCACCGCCCTCGCCGTTTATGCAGATGATGTTTACCTTGCGAGCCGCATCAGCGTAGGCGCGAAACGAGCTTTCCCCTTGGGAGCCAAAAGACATGGCGCAGATGATAAGCGGCATGGCGTGCCGACCGATGGAAATGTCCACGTTCTCGAGCGGCAGGGGGGCGGCGTCGCGGGAGGCGATGTCCAGGAGATGGCGCAGTCCGACGGGGCTGGTCCGGTCCACCTCGGCAAGGCCTTCGGCCATCTGCAGGTACCCGGTCTTGCCTACGGCCACGGAGCGCAGAATCTTGCCGACTTTGGCGTTGCGCTTGGGGTCGGATTGCAGCTTGCGTTCGCTTCCGGCCCGGACCAGTTCGCCGCGCCTGCGTCCCTGGGCTTCGAGCTCGGCAAAGCCCAGCCCTGCGGACGGGGAGGAACAGAAATTGGAACAGCCGAAAACATCCTCCAGCTCTCTTTTGAGCCCGATGGACGAAAAGATGCGCCCGTATCCGCACAGTTCATGGATGCCCATGGTGGACATGATCTTTTCCACACCCGCCTGCAGCGCGGTCAGGGTGTTGGACAGGGTGCGCTGCAGCCCCTCGGCGCTTTCGGCCTGGGCATAGGCCTGCTTCCAGAGCATGTACGGATTGACCGCAGCGGCCCCGAGGCCAAGGACGAACATGATGTCGTGCAGGTTGCGGATGGCCCCGCTGCGCACGATGAGCGACGGCAGGCGGGGCAAGCGGCCTGTCTCGACGGCTCGGTGCAGCCAGGCCGTGGCCAGGCCCGGATCGATGAAGACCCGCCCATCCACAAAGCTTGCGCTGTCGTCGAGCACGAGGATGGCGGCACCGGCCCTGACGGCCTGCAGGGCCTCGTTTTCCAGTTCCGCCAGGCGCGCGGCCAGTCCATGCTCCGGAACGTAGGTCGCGTCGAGGATGGCCATGCGCGAGGGGTCGCGCTGCTGGGCGGTAAAGAAGTCCAGGACCTGCTCCAGGGTGTGCGTGCCGTGCTCCCGGCATACGGCCAGGATATCGAGGGAGGACAGGGCCGGCGTAAATTCGCCCCCGAGCAGGATGGGGGTCCTTAGGCGCAGACCCACGGGGGGGTGGTCCGGGTTGTCCGGGCGGTCGCCGAGGATGACGGCGGTGGAGAAATGCTCGGCCTCGCGTTCACGATCGATGGCCGGGTTGGTGACCACGGCCACATTCTCCTTGAAGTAGTCGCTCACGTTCACCAGGTTCTCGGGGTCCATGCAGGCCAGGGGCCCCTGGTGCCCCATGGAACCGATGGGGCCCTTGCCCGTGGCCGCGACGTGCCTGCGCATGTCCTGATCGTATTTGTGCCAGCCGAAAGCGGCGAGCAGGGCCGTGGTGGCCGGGCATTCCCGGTCGTCGAAGACCGATCGGTCCTTGAAGAATCGGCGCAGTTCGCGGCAAGCCCCTTCCGGGCAGTTCAGGATGGACTCGGGTATCTCCCCGTGCAGGTTCTCGGCCAGCGGGGTGAGGCGCCCCTGTTCGAAGAGGCGCAGCAGGCGCTCCTGCACGGCGCAATAATCCAATACCTCGCCGCGTTTGCCTGCGCCTGAGACGATGGCGATCTTTTCGCCGGGGGCCAGGGGGCGCGGGTCGTGGATGGTGTTTTGCAGGTCGACCACGCCTTTTTCCGAAGACAGGAAATAGTCGTAGTCGCTCTCCCCGAACCACAGCGGACGCAGGCCCAGCGCGTCGACGCTGCCCATGCACATGTCGCCGAAGCGCGAAACCACGGCCGCCGGGCCCTGGGCGGAAGGGGCGAAAAACCAGCGGTAGAAGCCGTACATGCGCTGAAGACTGGCGGGCATGCGCTCCACCTCGGTGTGGATGGCCGGGAAGACCATCTCCAGGGCTTCCATGAATTCAAAGCCGTGCAGGTGGATGAGTCCTTCGAGGATGCGGTTCAGGTCCTGCGAGTCGCTGCCGCCGGGCGTGGGGGTGATGCCAAGCGCACGGGCGGAACTGCGCAGCTTCTCGATGGTGTTGATCTCGCCGTTGTGGCCGAGCAGGGAAAAGGGCTGGGCACGTTCGGCCGTGGGCAGGGTGTTGGTGGAGTAGCGGCTGTGCCCAAGGGTGATGATGGATTTGCTCGATGGGTTCTGCAGGTCCGGGTAGACCCGGATGAGCAGGTCCGGGGTTCCGCGCAGCTTGTAGATGACGCTGCCAAGGCCAATGGAACAGACGTGCACTTCGGGCAGGGTGCGCTCCAGTTCAAGGTGGATGTTGAAGAGTCGGCTTGCTCCTTCCTGCCTGTTCTCGTCGGGAACCAGCCCGCAAATCTGCAGGAAAAGGGGCGCTTCGGCCCGGGCCATGGGGCCAAGCTCGGCAGAGTGTATCTGGTCATCCACCTCGATCAGCGTTTCCGCGCCGGAATCGGCGAGAGTGGCGCGCAGGCGCTCTCTGAGTTCGGCGGCCCGGTCATTGGCTGGCAGAAAGAAGTGACCCACGAAAAACCCGCGGCTCTCGCTTAAGTGCCGGCTCAGTCCCGCTTCCTGCAGTCGCTGCCCCCAGATGGCGCGCGGGATGTCGGTCTGGATTCCGCATCCGTCGCCTTCGCTGTTGATGTCGCCGGAGCGATGGGCCATTTTTTTCAGGGCCTCGATGGTCTTGACTATATTGGCGTGAGTGGCGCGGCCGCGTTTGTCCACAAAGGCGATGATGGCACAGGCGTCGCGTTCTTCTACAAGCTGATTTGGCGTATTCATGACGATCTCCCGGAATTGACAAAACTCGAATGGCAATTCATATGATAATACTCAGTGACGAGCCATTTTAATAAATATTTCACAAAGCTTTGTGGAAGTCTTTACCAGGCTGGCTGTTTTGTCTATATGTCAGGTATTACAAATGTGAGGTGAGGTTCATGGTCGCAAGCAACGCCGAGATTCGTGTGGAAAAGTCCGAACTCATCGAGCGCCTGAAGACGGAAATGGGCTACTCCGACGAGGAGGCCACCCGTGTTGTGGAGGCCATGCTTGAGAGCATCACCGAATCCCTCAGCATGGGCGACAAGATCAACCTGCCGGGCATCGGGACCATGGCCGTGGTTGAGCACGCATCGCGCAAAGGCGAAGACCCGCACCCCGGCCGGGAAATCAAGTTTTCTCCCGGCAAGCGTCTCAAGGATGCCCTGACATCCCTCGATTTTATTACCAAAAGTTTGGAATAAAAGATAATTTTTAAGATTTTTGTCCGGCCTCAGGGCCGGATTTTTTTTGCCTGGACTTACCCTTCGTCCTGGTTCATCTTCGCCCATCAGACCTTTTTGGGAGGCTTTATGAAAATTGCAAACTCCATGACCGATCTGGTCGGCAATACCCCTCTGGTGCGCCTTAATCGCCTGGCTGAAGGGTGTGCGGCCGACGTGGTGGTCAAGCTCGAATTTTTCAATCCCCTGTCCTCGGTCAAGGATCGCATCGCCCTGAACATGATTGACGAGGCCGAACGCGATGGCAGACTGCGTCCCGGCTCGGTCGTGGTCGAGCCCACCAGTGGCAACACCGGTGTTGGGCTGGCTTTTGTCTGCGCCGTGCGCGGCTACCCCCTCATTTTGACCATGCCCGAGTCCATGAGCCTGGAGCGGCGCATGTTGCTGACCGCCATGGGAGCGGAGCTGGTGCTCACTTCCGCGGCGGCGGGCATGGCCGGAGCCGTGGCCGAGGCGGAAAAGATCCTGGCCTCCCTGGAAAGTGGATTCATGCCCGGCCAGTTCGTCAATCCGGCCAACCCGGACATGCACGAGCGGACCACGGCCGAAGAACTGTGGCGCGACACCGACGGACGCATAGATGCGCTGGTGGCGGGAGTGGGCACCGGCGGGACCATCACCGGGGTCAGCCGGACCCTGAAGCGTCGCAAACGCGAATTTCTGGCCGTGGCCGTGGAGCCGGCCGCCTCGCCGCTTCTGAGTGGCGGGGTTGCCGGGCCGCACAAGATCCAGGGCATCGGGGCCAATTTCATTCCCGAGGTACTCGATCGCAAGTTCGTTGACCGCATCGTAGCCGTCTCCAACGAGGACGCCGCGGCCATGGCCCGCCGCCTCGCCCGCGAAGAGGGCATCCTTGGCGGCATCTCTTCGGGCGCCAATGTCTGGGCCGCCTTGCAGCTTGCACGCGAGCCCGAAATGGCGGGCAAGCTCATCGTCGCCATTGTCTGCGACACGGGCGAGCGCTACCTTTCCACCGAACTTTTCGCATCCAAGAGCTGATCATGGCCAAATATCTCAAAATCGACAGTGTCCTGAACGGCGTCGTTGAACGCCTCTGCGCCCCGGAATCCTACATGGGCGTCTATCATCAGCCGTCCTTCGGTTCGCCCATGCCTTCGGTGGAACTCATGTCCGAGATCGTGGAACGGCTGCGCTCCGTGCTTTTTCCGGGTTTTTTCAAGGAATCCTTCATCACTCCGGAAAACATGGCCTATTTTGTCGGTTCCAAGCTGGAAAAAGTCCGGCGTGAACTGACCGTGCAGGTCGAGCGGGGCTTCTGCTTCGCCTGTGACAAAGACGAGCACGCCTGTTCCACCGAGTGCTCGGTACGGGCCGAAAACCTCTGCAATCAGTTTCTGCAGACCCTGCCTGAAGTGCGCCGCCTGCTGGCCACGGACGTGCAGGCCGCCTTTGCCGGAGACCCGGCGGCCAAAAACCCCGGCGAAACCATCTTCTGCTATCCGTCCATCCGCGCCGTGACCAACCACCGCATCGCCCATGAGTTGCACAAGCTCGGCGTGCCGCTCATCCCGCGCATCATCGGCGAGATGGCCCACTCGGCCACGGGCATCGACATCCATCCCGGCGCGACCATCGGCGAATCCTTTTTCATCGACCACGGCACCGGCACGGTCATCGGCGAGACCTGCATCATCGGCAGGAACGTGCGCCTCTACCAGGGCGTGACCCTGGGGGCCAAAAGCTTTCCCAAGGGCGAAAACGGGCATCTGGTCAAGGGCATCGCCCGCCACCCCATCGTCGAGGACAACGTGACCATCTATTCCGGCGCGACCATCCTCGGGCGCATCACCATCGGCGAGGGCGCGGTCATCGGCGGCAATGTCTGGGTGGTCGACGACGTGGAACCTGGAACCAGGATCTACCGTAACCTCTAGCGTGGGTGTGCATCTTTTATTTCAAGCCGCATTGCCCTGCAGTGCGGCTTTTTTTACAGTCTTTCCGGCTCGTCCGCGTTTGTGGGCAAAGCTCGCTGGGGCATGTACTGCAAGGATCTGGAGGCAACATGACGTATTCTTTTTATACGGCCGGAGTGATTTTCGGCGTCGGGGCCCGGGCCGAGGCGGCGGCGCGGGCGGCGCGACTGGGCAGGCGCTGCCTGCTCGTAACCGGAAGCCGCCCCGAGCGCTGTGGCTGGCTGCTTGAAGAGCTGCTGCCGGTCATGGAAGATGTGCTCACGGTGTCCGTCTGCGGCGAGCCCGATACCGATTTCATCTCTCGGCAGGCAAAGGTCGCGCGTGAGGCCGGCTGCGATGTGGTCGTGGCGGCGGGCGGGGGGAGCGTCATCGATGCGGGCAAGGCGCTGGCCGCGCTGGTGGGCAATCCGGGGGACCTGTTCGATTATCTGGAGGTTGTCGGGAGAGGCTTGCCACTGCGGCATCCCGCCCTGCCCATGGTCGCGCTGCCGACAACGGCCGGGACCGGCGCGGAGGTCACGGCCAATGCCGTGCTCCTGTCGCCTGCGCATGGGGTAAAAGTCAGCCTGCGTTCTGCGGACCTTATCCCCTCCCTGGCAGTGGTTGATCCTGAACTGGCCGTTTCCCTGCCTTCCCGGCAGACTGCGGCTTCGGGCCTGGACGCCCTGACTCAGCTCTTGGAGTGCTTTGTGTCCCACGCCGCAAGCCCCCTGACCGATCCTCTCTGCCGCGACGGGATGACCCGCGCGGCGCGCTCGCTGCGCCGGACCGTGGCGGACGGGACAGACCTGCAGGCGCGCTCGGACATGGCCCTGGCTGCCCTGTTTTCAGGCATGGCCCTGGCCAACGCCAAACTTGGCGCCGTGCACGGTTTCGCCGCTCCGCTGGGGGCCATGCTCGGGGCGGCGCACGGTGAAATCTGCGCGGCCCTGCTGCCGCACGTCATGGATGCGAACATTTCGGCCCTGCGCCGCATGGCCCCAGGGCATCCGTCCCTTGCGCGCCATGCCGAGGCGGCCCGGCTCCTGACTGGAAGACATGAGGCCAGCGCGGGTGACGGGGTGCGTTTCGTGCGGGAACTGTGTGCGGACCTTGGGGTGCCCGGACTGGCCAGCCTTGGCCTCACGGCGGAGCAGATTCCCGTGGCCGCTGAAAAGGCGGCCAGGGCATCAAGCATGAAAGGAAACCCCGTGCCCCTTGATCAGGATGAACTGCAGAGAGTCCTTCGATTGGCCATGGACGGTTAGCTTCGCGGGCGCGTCGCGCCCTCCTGGAGAGACGGAATCAGGACTGCTTGTACTGCTGGGTGAACTTTTTCTCCGCCTCGGTGGTGGCGATGAGGATCAGTTCGTCGTGCTCCTCTACCACCGTGCCTGGGTCGGGGTTTATGAGCATGCCTTCGTCGCGTTTGATGGCGATGACGCTGCAACCGGTGTCCTCGCGGATGGTCTGGTCCCGCAGGGCCTTGCCGACAATGGTCTTGGCGGGCAGGGCACGGAAGATGTTCAGCCCTTCGGAGATCATGAGCAGTTTTTCGGGCTTGAGCAGGTTGACGATGGTCGTGGTGCACAGTGACGCGTAGGACATGACCAGGTTCGCCCCGGCACGCTGCATGGTGTTGACATTGCGATCCAGGCTGGCGCGGCTGATGATCTGGGCATCGGGCCGCAGGCGCCGGCAATAGATGGTCAGAAAGATGTTCAGGTCGTCGTTGTGGGTGGTGATGATGATGGACGGAGTGTCGTTGATGCCAGCCCTGGTCAGGATGTCCAGATCCGAGGCGTTGCCATGGATCAGGCGCTCGTCGGCCGGCTCCCTGGGTGGCTTTTTTTCCACAATGCGATAATCGATGCCCCTGCGAGCCAGGGTTTGGGCCACGGACAGGCCGACCCTCCCGCCGCCGAGGACCAGGACCGGTCCTTTTGTTTCAACATCGCGCCCGGCCGAGCCCATGAGGTTATCGTAGCTTTCCAGCTGTTCTTCCGATCCCGCCATTACGAGGACGGTCGACGCATCGATCAGGGTATTCGGGCCAGGGAGCTGTATGCGTCCCTTTTCCCATACCCCGACGACGTTGACCCCGGTCAGTTCTCGCAACCGGCTTTCGGCCAGAGTCCTTCCCTGCAGGGGGGAGTTGAGGGCTGGAGCCTCGGCGATGAGCAGTGCGTCGAAATTACCGATGACGTTGGCCTTCATGTTCACGCCCAGTACGCGCTGGGCCAGGACCTCTCCGAGCATCTTGCTGAACTGGTAGGCGTGGGTGCTGCCGGCCAGGGTCAGGATGTCGACGGAGTCCTCCAGATCGGCGTTGGCGATGACCGGGACCCTGTCGTTGACCTCGCGGATGGTGAAGATGATGTTGGTGCTGGTCACGTCGTCGTTCATGACCACGACCATTGCGGCGTCGTGGATGCGCAGGCGGTTGTATGTTTCGGGATCGTCCACTTCGCCGACGACGACGTTGAGCTCCGCTTCGTGCAGGCTTAAGGCCTGCTGCAGGTCCGGGACGAGGATAAAGTTTGGGATCCCGTATTGTTTGAACTTTTCCACCAGGTTGAGCGTCACCGCATCGAAATGGGTCAGGATGACGTGTCCCGAGGTCCCTTCAGGCACAGTGCGCGGGGCCCTTGCCTTGTGCTGTGCGTCCAGCCACGGCGCGTAGAAATACTGGATGAAGGTGAAGGGAAAGACGATGAGCAGCAGTACGACGCCGCTGAGCATCACTATCATGGAGAAGATGCGCCCAATGTCCGAGGCAAAGGTGATGTCGCCGAAGCCCAGGGTGCTCATGACCGTCAGCGTCCAGTAGAAGCCCGTGATCCAGGAGTGGTCCTGGCCTTCCAGGGCCATGAGGAAATGAAAGATGACGGTAAAGGTCGCGAAAAGCGCGGCCAGGATGAATAAAAAACGGCTCAACAGTCGTGCGTTGTTTCTTTTCCTGGCACCGCTGACCAGCGCCGTCATCTGGGAAACCAAAAATTTCATGTCTCTCTCTGGGTTGTGTGTAAGTCGCCCCAATACCCCATGAGGTTACGGTGAATCAAGGCCGGGTATTGCACGTCGACCAGGACTGACTTGCCACTTGCTTCGCGCCGCGTTCACGTTTAGCTGCATCCGCATGAACACGAAACGACCCGCCGCCGTCCTTTTCGATATGGACGGGCTCCTCTTGGACACCGAGGCCACACTCAAGCGGATCTGGCAGCGCGAAGCGGCCCGGCTTGGTTTTGACCTTCGCGATGACCTCTACGCTGATCTGGTGGGCGTGCCCAATGCATTGTGCGAAGAAAAGCTCATGCTTTGGTTTAAAGATTTTCCCCTGAACGAGTTCCGCAGGAACTGGAAAGCCGTGCGCGAGGAAGAGCGCCGCACCGTGGGCATTCCGCCCAAGGCCGGGGCTCTCGAGCTGGTGGCCTGGATCGAGGCGCAGGGCGTGCCCATGGCCCTGGCCACATCGTCCAGGCGCGAGGCCGTGGAGCGCAATCGCGCTTTTTGTCCGGAGATTTTCAGGTTCGCTTTGATCATGACCGTGGAAGAGGTCCTGCGGCCCAAACCGGATCCTGACATTTATCTGCGGACCTGCGCCGCGCTCGGGGTCAGTCCGCATGCGTGCGTGGTCTTCGAGGACTCGAACCCCGGTATGCGCGCGGCCATCGCCTCCGGGACACGGGCGATCATGATTCCCGATCTGGTCACGCCGGAGCCGGAAGTCCGGGCGGGCGCGGCCTGGATATTTTCTTCCCTGACCCATGCGATGGAAAGACGCGAGGAGTGGTTTTGAAGAACAGTACAATCAAAGAGTCTGGGGACGTGACGCATGTCGAAGTGCTGATTGAGCCGGACAACATCGAAGACGCGCGGTACATCCGCGCCGCGGCCCTGGTCAAGGCCGGCCTGGAGGACGACGGACTGGTGGCGGTGCGTGTGGTGCGCCGCTCCATCGATGCCCGGGCGAAGATGCCCCGTTTTCAGTTGCGCGTGGCCGTGGGGGGGAAAGATCGCCCGACCACTGCCTTTGCGCCCAAAACCCTTGGCGAAAGGCGGGTTGTCGTGGTCGGGGCAGGGCCGGGCGGGTATTTCGCGGCCCTGACCCTGCTTGAGGCCGGAATCAAGCCCGTGCTGCTGGAGCGGGGCCGCGATGTGCGCGCTCGCCTCAAGGATGTGAAGAAGATCTATTCCGAGGGGCTGGTCAACCCGCATTCCAACTACTGCTTCGGCGAGGGCGGGGCGGGCACCTATTCCGACGGCAAGCTCTACACCCGCGCCACCAAGCGCGGTAACACGGACCGCATCCTCGACCTGTTCGTGGCTTTCGGGGCTTCGGCGGACATCCGCATCGACGCCCACCCGCACCTGGGCTCCAACGTGCTGCCAGGTCTGGTGCGCGGTATGCGCGAAGCCATTGTTGCCAGTGGCGGGGAGATTCATTTTGAGTCCCACGTCACCGATCTGGTGCTCGATTCCGGGCGGGCCAGCGGCGTGCGTTTGGCCGGGGGAGAGATCGTTGCGGGCGACGCCGTGATCCTGGCCACGGGGCATTCGGCCCGCGATGTCTATGATCTGCTGCTGCGGCGCGGCGTGCTGCTTGAATCCAAGCCTTTTGCCCTGGGCGTGCGTATCGAGCACCCGCAGGCCTTGGTCGACCGCATGTTCTACCACCACAGCCCGCGCCACCCGGCCCTGCCCGCAGCCAGCTACCGCCTGGCCTGCCAGACCGGGGAGCGGGGCGTGTTCTCGTTTTGCATGTGCCCCGGCGGATTTGTGGTTCCGGCCTCCACGGCTCCGGGCGAGCTGGTCTTAAACGGCATGAGCCTGGCCAGTCGCAAGGCCCCCTTTGCCAATGCCGGACTGGTGGCGGAGGTTCGCACGTCCGACGTCAAGGGCGATGACCCCCTCGCTCTGCTGCGTTTTCAGGCAGAGGTCGAGCGGACCATGTTCCGGGCCGGAGACGGCCACACCCAAAGCGCTCCGGCCCAGCGGGCAAATGACTTCATGCAGGGCAGACTGTCCACCACCCTGGGCGGGACTTCCTATATTCCGGGAATTTATGCCGCGCCCGTGCATGAACTGCTGCCCGATTTTGTGACCCGTGCCCTGCGCGAAGGTCTGGCCATCCTGGGCAAGAAGCACAAGGGCTTTGACAGCTCCGAGGCCACGCTCCTGGCAGTGGAGTCACGGACCAGCTCGCCGGTGCGCGTCCCGCGCGACCCGGAGACGCTCATGCACCCGCAGGTTGCAGGGCTTTTCCCGTGCGGGGAGGGCGCGGGCCATGCAGGGGGGATAGTCTCCGCAGCCATGGACGGTGTGGCTGTGGCACAGGCCGTGGAGAGGCAGTTAAAAAAATAGGTCCCATAGGTCCCATACGACCTATAGGACCCATAGGACCTATAAAAAAACAGAAGGCTATTTCTTGAAAGACTTGGCAAACAGGTCGGCAATGGCCTGGCGGCCGTTGTCTTCCAGGAAGCGGGTGCCGGTGCCGCAAAAATGCTTGCTGGAGATGGTCGGCGTTTCGCAGCGTTCCCAGATCTCGCCGGTCCATTTGTGCCAGGAGTTGCGGACCTGGCCGAAGGCGTACAGGGGTTTGTTGCAGATCTTGGCGAACTCCGTGCCCCAGCCTGTGCCGCCCTTGACCGTGCCGTCTTCCATGATCGTTCCCACAACAAAGATCTCGTAGCCTGACTCGATCTGGTACATGACCGTCTGCAGGATGCTGCGCATCATCGGCGCGTTGGTGAATGTACGGTTCAGGAGCTTGGAGACATAGCTCAGGCTCACATCCTTGCGCATCAACTCTTCGGGGGTCAGCACGCGCAGTCCCCTGGACCGTTCGATCTTGTGGCCTTCAAAGGTGTAGGTCACTTCCTGAATGCCATACTGCTCGGCCAGACGGCCAAATTCCGCTTCCGTACCCTGGGCGCCGCCGCTGAAAAGCGTGTATTCCGATGTGGGCATGGGCCCTCCTGTGAGTGGTTGAAGTTCAATATGATGAGTCTGTCGGCCACATCTGCATCATGCCCGCAAAATGATTCTGAATCAAGGCTTGGCAAGGATTGGCCACGTCGCGGGAGTCAGGCAGCCGTTTCGGCCTTATCTGTACTGCGGGGCACCTGTCGGTCAAGGGGCTGCTTGACAGTTTTTGGCGAACTGCCTAGAAATAATCTTCGATTCTCGATTATCCGAAATCCCCAGAGAGGACGCCTCATGAACCGCATCACTGCCAACGCTTCTTTAAGCCTAGTCGTAGCCGTTGTAGTAGTATGCGTAGTCATGGACACCCTGACGCTGTAACGGGATACGGACGAAGTTTTCACCCCCGCCAGCGCAGGCGCCGGCGGGGGTTTTCCTTTTTCAGCTCACCCCCCGCCGGTTTACAGACGAGCTGAAAAAGGAGTGCACGATGTTTTCCCTGACCGGCGCGCAATTGACCATTGCCCTCTTGGAACGCCAGGCCGTCCGCATCATTGCGGGCATCCCCGGCGGCGCGAATCTCCCCCTCTACGACGCCCTGTCACGCAGCACACGCATCCGCCACGTCCTTACCCGCCATGAGCAGGGCGCGGGGTTTCTGGCCCAGGGCATGGCCCGGACCACGGGCGTTCCCGCAGTCTGCTTCGCCACCTCCGGCCCCGGTGCAACCAACATCCTCACCGCCATTGCCGACGCCAAGCTCGATTCCGTGCCCGTGATCTGCATCACCGGCCAGGTGCCAAGGGCAATGATCGGCACTGACGCCTTCCAGGAAGTGGACACCTACGGCATGAGCATCCCCGTAACCAAGCACAATTTTCTTGTGCGCGAGGCCCGGGACCTGCTGCACATCATCCCCGAGGCCTTCTCCATTGCCATGAGCGGTCGGCCCGGCCCGGTCCTCATCGACATCCCCCGCGACGTGCAACTGGAGATTGTGAACTTTGATCAGTGGCCCGAGATCGGCGAGCGGGAACCCGTGCCCGCTTATTTCGACGCCGATCTCGACGCGGCGGTGGAGATGCTCTGCTCCGCGCGGCGGCCCATTCTGTGGATTGGCGGCGGGGTTGTGGCATCCGGGGCGGGGGCGGACGTGCTCGCGCTGGCCGAGCGCGCTTCCATGCCGGTAACCTCGACCCTCATGGGATTGACCGCCGTGCCCCACGATCACCCCCTGAACATGGGCATGCTCGGCATGCATGCCCAGCGCCACACCAATATGGCGATGGAGGCCTGCGACCTGATTCTGGCCGCCGGGGTGCGTTTTGACGACCGTGCCACGGGCAAGGTCCAGGAGTTCTGCCCGCAGGCCAAGGTTATCCACATAGACATCGACCACAGCGAACTGGAAAAACTGCGCCCTGCCTCCATAGCAATCCTGGGTGACGTGCGCGAGGTGATCCGCGCCTTGCTGCCGCGTGTCGCCGAGGCCGAGCGTCAGGAATGGGTGGGGTACATCGAGGCCCTGAAGCTGGCTTTTCCATCGCGCATTCCGGAACGGGGCGGGCACGGCACTCCGCAGGAACTGATCCGCCGGGTGGGTGAACTCGCCGGTGAAGGGGCCATCGTGGTCACGGACGTGGGCAAGCATCAGATGTGGACGGCGCAGAGCTATCCCTTCACGCCCGGCACCGGCTGGCTGACCTCCGGGGGCCTCGGTACCATGGGCTTTGGCCTGCCCACGGCCATTGGCGCGGCCCTGGCGGAACCGGAACGCAAGGTGGTCTGCGTGAGCGGCGACGGCAGCCTGCTCATGAATATCCAGGAGATGGCCACGGCCGCCGAGCAGGGCGTGGACGTGACCGTCATCCTCATGAACAATGCCTGCCTGGGCCTTGTGCATCAGCAGCAGGAGCTTTTCTTCAATGGGAATTATTTTTCGTCCATCTACGATGTGAACGTCGATTTCGGGCTCATCGCCAGGGGGTTCGGGTGGAAGGTCTGGGACATGGCCGGGGCGGAAGACCCCGATGCAGTGCTGCGCGATGCCATGGGGCATCGCGGTCCGGCGCTGATTCACGTCCCCGTGGATCGGGACGAAAAAGTCTGGCCCATGGTGCCTCCCGGCGCCGCCAACAGAACCATGCTCGGAGGTGAGAGTCATGCATAGCCGTACCGTTCTCGATGTGCTCGTCAAGAATCACCCGGGGGTCATGTCCCACGTCTGCGGACTTTTTTCCCGACGCGCCTTCAATGTCGAGGCCATCCTCTGCCTGCCGCAAAGCGGCGGAGAACAGAGCCGCATCTGGCTGCTGGTCAACGAAGACGAGCGCCTGGAGCAGATGATCCGGCAGATGCGCAAATTGCAGGATGTCCACGACGTGCGCCTGAAACCCGATGCGGAAGCCACTTTTGCGAGCCTGGGACAGGTCATGTGCGAATAGGCCGTTGCGCTGTCTGCACGAGGCGCTACAGCGGTGTTTAAATGGAGACCCTTGACCCGCGATCAAGTATGAACTACGTATAAATCTGCTTGCTTTTGAAAAAGTCGCTACAGCTTTGCCCGCCACAAGCCAATTGGCGGGCAAAGCATCTTTTTTTTATTGGCACAATTCCGTTTTTGCACATTAAGGAAGATGATGAACAGGATTCCCATTTCAGTCGAAGGCTACAAGCGTTTGGAGAAGGAACTCGAAGAGCTGAAGAAGGAACGGCCAGCCGTCATCCAGGCCATCAAGGAGGCCCGGGAGGAGGGTGACCTGCGTGAGAATGCCGGCTACGACGCCGCACGTGAGCGCCAGGGTATGCTGGAAGCACGCATCAGTCATATCGAGTCGCGCATGATCCGCTTCGAAGTCATCGATATCGATACGCTCCAGAGCGACCGCGCCGTTTTCGGGGCCACGGTTACCGTGGAAGACATGGAAACCGGGGAACAGAAGACCTACACCCTGCTCGGTGCCGACGAGGCCGATCACACCAAGGGCACCATCTCCATCGAATCCCCCGTGGGCCGGGCTATGCTCGGCAAGCAGGAAGGAGACGAAGTGTCCGTGCAGGTTCCCAAGGGCCGCGTGGACTACGAGGTCGTTTCCGTCAAGTTCCTCGGCACGGCCGGACTGAAATAGCCGCAAGGATAACGCAATGAACAGCCTCCGCGGGAAATCCTGCGGGGGCTTTTTTGTTGCCTGGACTTCGGAAAAGGCGTGGATCTCCCGCCTTTACGGGGATGACGCAGGGGCGGCGGAGGCTTGTGGGAACGAGAACCATGGATCCCCGCCTTCGCGGGGATGACGCAGTGGTGTTGCGACAGGGCGTGTTTCGATGTTGTTTCCTTTCAGACAGGAGCACATCTTCTGCCTGTACCGGTAAAAGCGCCTGGGACTGATGTCATTCCCGCGAAGGCGGGAATCCATGTCTTTTCCGGTGCCATGCGCCAGAACGGCGTGTCGGTCCGTGGGGAATATCAGCCAAAAAACCGATGCAACAACTCCCGCAGCCGAGTGTGGTCGAAGGGCTTGGAGACGTAGGCGTCCATGCCATGGGCCAGGAATTTTTCCCTGTCCCCGGCCATGGCGTGGGCGGTCAGGGCGATGATGGGCACCTGGGCGTAGGGGATGAAGCGCGGGTCGTTGCGAATCAGGCTCGTGGCCTCGATGCCGTCCATCTCGGGCATTTGGATGTCCATGAGCACCACGTCCACGCCTGGGGCCTGCAGGCATTCCAGGGCCTCGATGCCGTTGCGGGCGCAGACCACCGTGTGTCCCATCTTTTCGAGCATGCGCCGGGCCATGGTCATGTTGACCAGATCATCCTCCACAACGAGGACGGTGAGCGGCCGCACATCGGTCACGGGGTATGAAGCCTGTTTCACTGCGGTTGCCGGGAGAGCCGCAGCTTTGAGCAGGGGCAGGGTGAAGGAGATGGTCGTGCCTGCGCCTTCCGCACTTTCGACCGAGATGTTGCCGCCCATGAGGGTGACCAGGCGTCTGACGATGGGCAGGCCAAGGCCTGTGCCCTGGTAGCGCCGTGAATAGGTGCCGTCGACCTGCGTGAATGATTCGAACACGTAGGCCAGCTTGTCTTCGGGTATCCCGATCCCGTCGTCCCGGACCGTGAAGAGGATGCGAGTCATGCCGTCCTTTTCGCCCACGGGCCAGGCTTCCAGGGTAACGCTGCCGTGGTCCGTGAACTTGAGGGCGTTGCCCATCAGGTTGAAGAGGATCTGGCGCAGCCTTCCTTCGTCTCCCACAAACCTGCCAAGATTGCGCTGCGCCGAAAGCACGAGACGGATTTTCTTGTCAAGCGCCAGGGCCTTGAAGAAGTTCACGGCCTGGCTGAGTAGGTCGTCCAGATCGAACTCCCGGTTCAGAAGCTCCATTTTCCCCGCGTCGACCTTGGTGAAATCAAGGACATCGTTGAGCACCCGCAGGAGGTTGCGTGACGATTCCAGGGCCGTGCGCAAATACTCTTCCAGCTCCGGGGTCATACTGGACTGCATGGCCAGTTGCAGCATGCCCATGATCCCGTTCAGCGGCGTGCGCACCTCGTGGCTGATGTTGGCCAGAAATTCACTCTTGGCCCTGTTGGCCGACTCGGCCATCTCCTTGGCCCGGATCAGGGCCTGCTGGACCAGCTGGCGCTCCGTGATATCCTCGAAGGCCACGGCCACCTTCTCCCCGGGCAGGGCAAAGGCGTGAATGCGGTAATACCCCCGGATGCGCTCGTCCTCATAGAAGTGCGCTTCCTTGTCGAAGGGCTCTTTGGTGTGCAGGCAGCGCAAGTAGCGGGAGAGCAGGGTGCCCTGCGGCCAGATGTCCGTGAAAAGCAGTCCGCGCGCCTCTTCCAGGCGCATACCGATGAGGTGCAGGGCGGATGGGTTGGCGCTTTCCAGAACAAGCTGGTCCGGGTCGCGGTATTTGTAGATGAACAGCCCCGAGGGGATGTCGTGAAAGATTTCCTCGGCGGTCTGGCTCAGTTCGTCATGGCGCTGGCGTTCAATGGCCAGGGCGATCTGCTCGGACACATCGAGCAGGATGTCCAGATCGGCTCTGGTGTACTGGGTTGGCGTTTTGTAGTTCTGCACGATGAGCGCGCCGATGCCCTTGCCGCGAACCTTCAGCGGCACGCCCATCCAGCTGTGGGGAATGACGCCGACGAGATGGATCTTTCCGGCTCTGGACAGGACGCTCATGTCGTCGCCGCTTAAAATATTGGGGATGTTGCCGCGCAGAAGTTCCAGGGTCAGCCGCCGGTTTTCGGGATCGCTGACGTCGACGATGTGCGGGGCCGCATCGTCGACATCGGTCATTTCGTCGACCCAATAGGGGAATTCCAGGGAGTTCTTGTCCGTGTTGATCAGCGCCGTGATCAGGTTGCTCGCGTCGATGGCTTCGCACAGGATCTCGTGCACGGCGCGCATGAGAGAGGCGAAATTCGGGGTGGAGTGGGCCGCGTCGTCGATGCGCAGGCGCATGGAGTGCAGCAGCGCGCTCTTGCTGATGGTGTCGCGGGCCATTCTGATGGCGGTGATGTCCACGCCCAGGCAGGTCACGCCAGTGACCTCGCCGTGCACGTTCACGTCAGCGACGGTGTTCCAGCGGATGAGGCGGCGCGCGCCGAGGCGGGTCAGGATTTCCGTGTCCGAGGATTTCGGTGCGTCCGCCGGATCAGGGGCCAGAATCATGGCCATGGCCTGACGCTGGTCGCCGGGGATCAGCATTTCGAACCAGTCATGTCCCTGCAGCTCTCTTTCGCTCCAACCGGTCAGTTCCTGCAGGAACGGATTGGTGAAGACGATTCGGCCCTGCCTGTCGAGGGAAACTGCGATGCAACTGATGCGCTGCAGAAGGTTGCGCAGGCGCTGGTCCGATTCGATGAGCGAATTTTCGAAGCGCTTTCGCAGGCTGATGTCTTCCATGGTCCCGAGCAGACAGGGGGACCTGGTGCTCGCGTCCGTGACCAGGGTGGAGTTGAGCGTAACCCAGATCAGGCTGCCGTCCTTGCGGCGCACCTGCGTCTCAAAACCCATGACATGGACATGCTCTTCAAGCAGTTCCATGTAACGCTTGCGGTCCCGTGGATCGGTGTAGAGATCCCGGCCGATGTCCCTGACACTGGCCATGAGGTCGGCGGGACCATCGTAACGCAGAATCCTGGCCATGGAGGCGTTGACGCTCAGGAACCTTCCGTCCGGGGTGGACTGGTAAATCCCCTCCAGGGCGTTGTCGAAAATGGATCGGTAGCGGGCCTCGCTTTGACGTAAAGCGGACTGCACGGCCCTGCGGGCGGTCACGTCCTGAAAGGTGCCACAGATGACGCGGATTTGGCCGCTCTCGTCGGACTCGAATTCTGCGCGGATCTGGGCCGTGCGGAGCTCGCCGTTTCTCGGTGTGTACCGCACTTCGGCGCGCAGTTCGCACCGCTTGGTGAAGCAGACGCCCACCTTGCGCAGGAAGCGCGCCCGGTCGCGGGGCTCCAGCATTTCGAGGAAAATGTCCAGGGACGGGGTTGTCTCCAGGGGCGCGAATCCCAGCAGGCGGTATTGCTCGTCGGACCAGAAGGTTGCGCCGGTCAAAAGGTCGTGCTCGAAGGAGCCGATGCCGGCGTGACGCTGGGCGCGGTTCAGATGGTCGATCTGGCGTTTGAGAGAAATTCCCTGGTTCATCAGCTTCCCGATTTTTTGGCGGCGATGCCGCGCCCTGCAAGAAAGGAGACAAGGGCGTCGCGGTGTTCGCCCTGGAATTCGAGTGCGCCGTCGCGCACGGTGCCTCCGCAGCCCAGTCGCTTCTTGCACTCCGTCAGCAGAGTCTTGAGTTCCGTGTCCGTCATGGCAAGGCCGGTCACGACAGTGACACCCGCACCCTTGCGGCCCTTGGTCTCTCGGCCCACGCGCACCGGACCGCGGACCTGCGGCCGGGGGCGGTCGCAGACGCAGTCAACCCGGCCGCATTTGGGGCAGGCGGGTTTTTCAGTGGAGTAGACGGTGGTGTAGGCTTTTTGGGTCAAACGGGTATCCTCATGCATGGCCGGACGGCATGATGCCTTTGGCCGCGATGTCGGACAATGCGATAAAGTAACGCTGATGACAAGGCGCTTGTCATACAGAATCCGGGCCGGGCAATCAGACGGCGGCGGGGATCAGCCGATCCATGTCGCGCATGTAGAGCCCGATTTTTTCACGGGTGTGGTCGTTCGTCAGGGATTTTGTCGCATTGGCGTATTCGTGGTGAGCCATGAAGGACCAGGACAGGCCGCGCAGGATGATGACCTGCTCCATGATCCGGCACAGATGCATGATTTCCTCCAGCGCTGGCGGGTCGGGCAAGTGTTGGTGATAGGCTTTGAGAAAATTCTGCTTCTGGTCCGGGGAAAAAAGGGTGCTGGTTTTCCACAGGGTCGTGGTTGGGGCCAGGAAATGGCCCAGGTCCTGATGGCGGCTGGAGACCACAGCCTTTTCCCAGTCCACGAGGTAAGCGGCTTCCGGGGAAACAAGGAAGTTTCCGGAGTTGACCTCCGTGTTGACCACGCAGAAGCGGTCTGCCGCGAAGAGGGCGCGGTTCTCTTCTCCAAGGCGAACGATGCGCTCATGGTAATCGAGGAGCATGCCGCGCTGCCGCGTGAGGGCGTGATCCGGGTAGCGGCGGATCAGCGCGAGACTCTCGGAGGCGATGGCTGCAACCGGGTCCTCCTGCGTCAGCAGATCCGGGCAGGGGGGCAGGGCGTGGATGCGGGCGAAAATCTGTGCTGCGCGTTCCCAGTCCCGCTCGTAGACCAGGGGAGCGCCTGGCAGGTACTGCATGAGCAGGACCCCGCCGCCGAAAGGTTCCGGATCGGAGTGCACGCGCAGCGGGAGGGGGGTCACTTGGGACGCAGCCACGCAGCGCAGCGCCTTGAACTCGTAGCCGATCTGGTCGTCCAGGCCGAGCTGGCTGCCATGGTTGATGCGAAAGACGTGGCGCTCGTTTCCGGCCCGGACCAGAAAATTCCGGTTGTACTCGCCCGCAGCCAGGAAGCTGACTTGTGGTTCGCTTGGCACCCAGCTTCGCTCCATCAGAAAAGAGCCGATCAGGGCTTCCATTTTTCCCCCATCAACCCAAGGGCACGTATGGTGTCCATGGATCGTGTTTTTTTGTTGCGGTTGCGGGCGGCATAGTCGGTCAGATCGGCCGCTGTGTCCACGTCCGGCCAGGGCGGGAGCAGAAGGCAGGTCAGGCCTGCAGACGCACAGTTGTCAAGGGTGCGCCTCAGAACCCCGGAGCCACCCCATGCGACGCCATCGAAAATGCCGTCCGGCAGGGGAACGCGCAAGCCAAGGAGATAAAATCCGCCGTCTGTGGCCGGTCCGAGGCAGACCTGTGCGGTGCGCAGGGCCGCGAAAGCCTCGCCAAGGTGCAGGTCTGGCAGATCGGGCAGGTCGCTGCCCATGAGCACCACCGGCTCGCCGGTTTCCGCCAGCGTCTGGTGCAGGGCGCTTAGCATGCGCTCGCCGATGTCCCTCCCTTGCTGGGTCCGGTATGTGAACCCGGGGCCAAAGAGGCGTTCATAATCGGACAGAGGGCGGAAGGGATCGCAATACAGGGTCGTGTGCGCGCCGATACTGGTCAGCATGTGCAACTCATCCTCGATAAAGGATTGTTGCAGTTTCGCGGCGTTTTCGGATCCTATGGTCCGGGCGAGCCGCGTTTTGACCATGCCCGGCTGCGGAAATTTGGTGAAGAGGAGCACGCGCACGTTTCAGTCCCCGTGCCTGCGGTACAGTCCGGCCAGAACCTGCGGCCTGACCCCGCAGTGGTAGAGCAGGCGCAGGCAGAGGTTGCGCAGGGTGCAGCGCAGCAGGCCTTCGCGCAGCTGACGGCGGCCGGAGGTGCGAGCGGGCATGGCCAGAATGCGGATTTTGTGCCCCCGGTTGCGCAGCCGGGTCATGAACTCCAGGTCTTCCATGATCGGGATGGGCAAAAATTTTCCAAGCTCCATAAAAACGCTCTTGCGAATGAAAATGGCCTGGTCCCCGTAAGGAATGCGCGTGCGCCCGGAGCGCAGGTTCGCCGCCGTGGCGATGAAGGACAATCCCGGCGTGCGGGGTTCGTAACGCAGGCTGAAGGCCCCTGCGCTCAGGGCCGGGTCGTACAGGGTCTGGCGGATGAGGGTGAAGGCGGCATCTGGCAGGATCGTGTCGGCGTGCAGAAAAAGAAGCACGTCGCCTTCGGCGGCGGCCGCCCCGGTGTTTTGCTGCATCCCCCGGCCTGGGGGCGACGTCAGGCGCAGGACGGGATATTTTTCGATGCGCAGCAAGGTATCGCCTTCGGGCGCGCCGTCAACGACGATGATTTCTATTTTGTCCTTCTCGCGCCCATCTCGCATCTCCCCGTGATGCAGGAGGTCGTCCAGCAGGGCCGTGATGCCGTACTCCCGGAAGACCGGGATGATCACGCTGATCTTCATTCCACCACAACGGATTTACCCAGGCTGCGGCACAGGCAGAGCCTGGAGGAGCGGACCAGGACCATGAGCGGGCCGCTGGAGTTGGAGATCATCTGGATCACCGTGCCTGGAGTGATGCCCATGGCCGCGAGTTTGCTCAGGTGGCAGCCCTGGGATCTGGCGAGGCAGCGGACCACGGCCTTTTCGCCTTCTTTGAGGTCGCACAGGGTGCGAACTTCGCCTTCGGTATCCTTTGTCTTGCAGAAGAACATCACCACCCCATCCTCATGCCGAGCTGGTATGCGGCCACCGCCATGGCATAGGCGAAGCCCGTGTTGAAAAAGACGCTGAAAACGGCCCAGCCCCAGGACGCCTCGCGGGCGATGGCGACCACGGTCACAAAGCAGGGGGAGTAGAGCAGAACGAAGATCATGAGGCTTACCGCCACGCTGGTGTTCCAGCCTGCGGCCGTGGCGATGCGTGAGGAAAAGTTCTGTTCCTCCCCGTCGCTCAGGGAATGGGCCGTGGCCAGGGTGGAGACGATGACCTCCTTGGCCGCGATGCCGCCAATCAGGGCGATATTGGTGCGCCAGTCGAACCCGGCCCAGGAGGTGATGCCCTCGATGCTGCGTCCCAGTCGTCCGGCCAGGGAATTGGACAGGGTTTCTTCGTTGAGGCGCAGGTTCAGTTCGGCGATGTCGTTTTCAAGAGCAAGGCGTATCTCTTCCTGCGGTTCCACGGCCAGTCGCGCCTCGAACTCTTCGATCTGGGACTCCAGAGGGGCGGCAAGTTCCGGGGACAGGGCCGGAAAGGTCATCATGGCCCATATCAGAATGGATATGGCCAGGATCACGGTCCCGGCCTTCTTGATGTATTGCCAGCCGCGTTCCCAGGTGTGCAGCACCAGGCCCAGGGCTGTGGGCATGCGGTAGGGCGGCAGTTCCATGACAAAAGGTGTCGACGGTCCGCGGATGACCGATGAGCGCAGCAATCTGGCCACGACCAGGGCGGCGGCCCATCCGCCCAGGGTGATGAGGAACATGACCCTGGCCCCGTGCCCGGGAAAGAAGGCGGCGGAGAGCAGGATGAACACGGGCACCTTGGCTCCGCAGACCATGTAGGGTGCGGTGAGCAGGGTGGCCAGCTTCTCCTTGGGGCTGCGCAGGGTGCGTGCGGCCATGACGCCGGGCACGGCGCAGCCTCCGGGGATGCCTCCGGAAACTATGAAGGGCACTACCGAGCTGCCGTGCAGGCCAAAAGAGCGGAAGACCCGGTCCAGCATGTAGGCCATGCGCGCCATGTATCCGGAGTCCTCCAGAAAGGTGATCCCAAGGAACATGATCAGGATGAGCGGCACAAAACCAAGCACCCCGCCCACACCGGCGATGATGCCGTCCACGACCAGGGATCTGGCCAGGCCACCTGGCAGGCCGGATGCCACGGAAGCAAGCCAGGCGAAAAAGGATTCCACCCATTCCATGGGCACCTGGCCGATGGAGAAGGTCACGCTGAAAAGGCCGTAAAGGATGCCGAGCATGATGACCGGGCCTGCCACCTGGTGGGTCAGGACGCTGTCAATCCTGTCGGAGAGGTCGGCGCGGTCCTGCAGGTCGGGCATGACCGTCAGCACGCCCTGGCGCAGAATGGAGGATATGTATCCGTAGCGGTAGTCGGCGATGATGAATTCAGGCTGGGTCTTGAGGGTCTTTTCACAGTGCCGGGCGACTTCGTCGGCCATGACGAGCATGCGGCGATGGAGTTCGGCGTCGGTCTCAAAGAGCTGCCGCACGACCAGGTCGCTCTCCAGAAATTTGAGGGCCAGCCAGCGCGGAGGATAGGTTTCGGTTTTAAATTTGCGCTCGGCAATGAGTTCGGTCATTTTCTGCAGGACCGGGTCAAGGTCCGGCCCGTAGGAGATGTGCAGCGGCTGCCATGACTTCTGCGGGTGGTCAAGGGCCGCCGCCAGCGTATCCCTGACACCCGTGCCCGATCGTGCCACGGTGCGCACCACCGGTACGTTCATCAGCGCGGCCAGCCGGTCGGAATCAATGCGCATGCCCTTGGCTTCCAGGGCGTCGACCATGTTCAGGGCCAGGGTCACGGGGATGCCAAGTTCCAGAAATTGCACCGTCAGGTACAGGTTGCGTTCCAGGCTTGTGGCGTCGAGCACGTTGATGACGCCTTGGGGGCGCTCACGGACAAGAAAGTCACGGGCGACCAACTCCTCCTGGGAATAGGCGGTCAGGGAATAGGTGCCTGGCAGGTCCACCACGCGGGTCAGGCCTTGCTTGGCGTCTACGTAGCCCTCTTTCTTTTCCACGGTGATGCCGGGGTAGTTGCCGACGTGCTGCCGTGCGCCGGTCAGGGCGTTAAAAAGGGTGGTTTTTCCCGCGTTGGGGTTGCCAGCCAGGGCGATGGTCGCGACGAATTTTTCAGACAAGGGTGTCATCCGGAATTTCTACGGTGATAAAATCGGCTTCGCTGTTGCGCAGGGTCAGGGTGAAGCCCTTGAGGCGCAGGGCAACCGGGTCTTTGAGGGGCGCACGGCCGATGATGGTGACCTCCGTGCCGGGCACCAGGCCCATGTCCCGGATGCGGCGCCCAAGCTCTCCCTGCGCGCCGATGGTCTTGATGGTGCCGCGCTGGTTCACGCGCATTTGACGTAAATTGACGGTGATGGGCACAGGTTCTCCTTGATGAATTCTCGGGGCTATTGCTTGAGACCGGATGAGATTATTTAGGATGTCTAATTTGTCAAGCGTCGAGCCACGGTTCGCAAGTCGAAAAGAGGAATTTAACAGTCTGTTATTGTTCGGGTTGCGAGAAGCTTCACCAATCATCGCTCAAGGGCGAGAGGCCATGTGACAGTGATCTCTTCAGGGCTGACCGGAACACTTGTCATCCAGACGTTCCAGGCAGGACTTGATGCATTCCGGGCAGTTGGTGCAGGTGCCGCGCTCATTGCAGGAGCGGGTGAATGCTTCCAGCCAGTCCTTGCCTGTGCGGGGGCAGGTCATGATGAAGCGGGCGAACTTGGTCAGGGTTTCGAGACTTTCGTCGTCGATGTGGTGTTCGAGTTTGCAGGCCGTGTCCTCGGCAACTTCCGGTCTGATCTGCAGGAAAGTGTGCAGAAAGTCGTAGAGCACCTTGTGGCGGTGTACGATGCGCGTGGCGGTTCGGAACCCTTCGGGAGTGAGTGTCACCGAACTGTAGGGCTGGTAATTGATGAGGCCGCGCTGGGAGAGTTTCTGCAGGGCGTTGGTGACCGAAGCCCGCTGCACTCCCATGGCGTCGGCGATGTCCTTGGCCCTGGCCTCGGAGTTGACAGACTCCAGGGAGAAAATGACTTCAAGATAGTCTTCCAGATTGGAGGACATGTGGTCCATGGCGTTATCCTTTTGCTGTTGCTCAAAAATGTTAGTTAAGACTAGTAATTTTGAGCGCAAGAGGCAAGGGGAAGATAATACGGGATGTGGGTGTCGTCTGGGCCTTTTCAGGTGACAAAAAAGAAAGTACGGTCACACAATCGATACGGCTTGAACCTACGGGAGAGAAACTTGTCAAACATACCGCTGCTTTCCATTGAAGAAACGCTGGAGCGCATGTCCGGGGACCGGGAACTGCTGGCCAATCTTTTTCAACTCTACATTGACGATGCGCCCAAAAAGCTGCGCAGTCTCGAAGAGCATGTCGGCCAGGCCGACTTCTATCAGGTCGAGCGCATCGCCCATTCCCTGAAAGGAGCCTCGGCCACGGTGGGGGCGACCCGCCTTTGCCAGCTGGCGGCCGACCTGGAACAGTCCGCCAAGGCCAGATCCGAAGAGCGCATGAAATCGCTGCACGGCGAGGTGGTACTGACCTGCGACCAGACCCTCCACGCCATGCGCGAATTCTCCGAACAGGGATGATCTAGCCTTGATCCGGCATGGCGAACATGCCGTTCTCGTAAATGACCGTTTTCGTGCCATCCCGCAGGAAAGCGGTCACTTTTTTGGGTTCGGTGTTGACCAGGTCCCAGTGCAGGGCGGAATCGTTGAACCCCAGGTTGGCCTTGAGCTCTTCCGTCAATTCCGCCGGGTCGCCGGCATAGGTGTCCGCATAGGATGCGCCCACAGCCACATGACAATTGCCGTGCTCGCCGCCGAAATTCTCGTCGAAAAGGGTGTGCGCCATGAAAGCGTTGATGGGGGAGAAACGCTTGTCGGTCAGCGAGAATTCCCCAAGGCGGCAGGCGCCAGGATCCATTTCCAGTTGTGACCGCACGAACTCTTCGCCCTGGTCCGCCTTGACCACACGGGCCTCGCCCTCCAGGAATTCAAGGGTCACGCCGCTGACCAGGTTGCCGCTGCGATAAGAAGGCTGGTCGGCGTGGTATATGCCCTCGGTCAGTCTGCAGTCCGGAGAGATGAACAACTCAAAGCTTGGGATGTTGTGCCCGGAGATGCCGATCCAGCAGCGCGACTGCCCGGGATGGACTTTCAGGTCCGTGGAGGCGGACTGCACGTGGTAGTACTCCACGTCCATACTGTTGAGCCACTCCTTGACTCCATGGGCCTTGCGGAAAATATCCTCCCAGGTGGCCACCGGATCGGCGTCGTCCAGGTAGGAGGCGCGTACGATCTGGGCCGCGTACTCCTCCGGCGAAAGCCCGGAGTTTTCGGCCAGGGCCTGGGTGGGCATGAGGCACAGGGTCCAACCGAACCTGCGTGCTGCCTCGCGCTTGTCGAGGATGTCGCGCAGATATTTTCGGGCCAGGGAGAAGGAGGCGATTTTGTTCGGGGGGATTTCCTTCAGATGCGTGATGGAGTCCGGGGCCAGCAGAGACACGAGGCCGCCCAGATTTTCATACAGCTCGCGGTCACCGGGAACGACAAAAGAGAGCTGCTCCTGCTCGGCCATGCTGAAATAGCCTTTCTCCAGCGGGCTTGGCGGATTGATGCGCAGCACCGGGTTGAGCCCATGCGACAGGATCAGGGCCTGCATCTTTTCAGCCAGGGGAAGGGCGGTAAGGTCGGTGCGTACCAGGACGATGTCTCCCGGTTCAAACGGCGTGACGCGGGCCTTCTGCATGCCCCAGAAAAGAACTTTGGCGTATTTTTCGAGCTGGATATCAGTCAGCATTGGTTTCTCCTTGGGCCTGACAGCCCAGCAATGTGGTCAATCGTTGGCGCGTGGCCTCGTCGAAGACGAAATCATCGCAGGCGGCGAGCCCGTTTTGCCTGCGCCAGGACTGGTGCAGGCTGTGGTAGCTTTTGTCCATGGCGGAGCCGGGATCAAGGTTGATGCTGCGCGCGATGGCGCCTATCTGTTCCGGAGGAGCCTCGATTTCCAGAAAATCGCCGAAGGGCAGGATATCGAGGCAGATCAGGCCTTGGGGCAGTTCCCACACACAGCGGAATTTCTCGTAGCGCAAGCGCGGCGCATAGCCGAGGCCACGCAGAATCGCGTCCATGGCTTGCGGGTCGGCGACCTCTGTTTCGCGTTCAAGACGGCTCTTTACTCCCTGGGCAGTTGGCCCCGGAGCAGGCTCTTTGAAGGTCAGGGTGCAGGTCAGCGCGCGGCGCAGGCGGAGCAGTCGCCCGCTTGAGGCCAGCTCTCCGGCGCGATCGTAAACCGTGTTGGACTCGAAATGCCACGGCTCGCGGAGCCTGGCCAGGCCGCGCAGGCACCCTTCCATTTCCGGAAAGTCGGCGACTATGAATTTGGCCTCGTGTTCGATGCTCACGCCTGTCCCCAGAAGAGCCACAGCACGACCGGTGCCAGGGCCAGACGGTACCAGGCAAAGGGGCGCAGGGTCACGCGGCCGAGCAGCGCGATGAAGGCTTTGACCGCAATCCAGGCCGAAACGAAGGACACTCCGAACCCGACAGCCAGGACCATGAAATCATCGGGGCTGAACAGGCGCCAGTTGTTCAGCATGTCGTAGCCGGTGGCCGCGAACATGATAGGCACGGCGGCCACAAAGGAGTATTCGGCGGCAGTGCGGCGCTCGGCGCCAAGAATCATGCCGCCCATGATGGTCGCGGCGGAGCGTGAAAATCCGGGCCACAGGGACAGGCATTGAAAGCAGCCGATGCCCAGCGCCAGGGCCGGGGTGATTTCGTCCAGGCTGCGGGTTTTGACCTTGGCGGGCATTTTCTCCACCAGCAGGATGGCCACCGCACCAACGGCCAGGGCAACGGCCACGGTGACCGGGGAGAAGAGATGGTCCTTTATGGCCGAGTGGGCGAAGAGTCCCAGCAGCGATGCCGGCAGGCAGGTCAGAAAAAGCAGGGTCAGGCCGCGCAGACCGCTGAAGGGGCGATTGGTGGGTCGCACCAGCCCCCAGAAGGTCGGCCAGTAGAGGGCAAGCACCGCAAGGATGGCCCCGAGCTGGATGACGATACTGAAGGTTTCGGCCTTGGGGCCGGTGAAATCGAGCAGGTGCCCCGCAATGATCAGATGGCCGGTGGAGGAGACGGGCAAAAATTCGGTCAGGCCCTCGACAATGCCCAGGATGACGGCGTTCAGGTATGATGTCATGTGATATCGGGGTGAAAGTGAAAAGCTCCTCGTACTCATGGCCGGGGGAGGGGTCAATACTGCCTTGCCCGCAAAGTTGCCTTGGAGTAAATTCACCTATTTTGACCACAAGGGGAGGAACGTGCGTACACTTCGATTTTACAAGGCGAGCCCCGGCGGCAACGCCACCATACTGATCCTCGACCCGGTGCCCGAAGGACATCGGGCGCAGGTCGCCGCACAGCTCATGGACGCGAGTCATCTCCAGGCCGAGCAGGTCGGATTTCTGGATCTTGGAGCGTCTCCTGTCAGGCTCGACATGATGGGCGGGGAATTCTGCGGCAACGCCTGCCGGGCTGCCGCAGCCGTCATGGTGCGGGAAGGGACGGGGCTTGTGACGAGCGGCGCGGAACTGGGTGGAGAGCTGTCCGTCTCGGGCGTCGGGCGACCAGTGCGGGTCAAGGTCCTGGTGCAAGGAAATGAGTGCTGGGTGGAGATGCCCCTGCCCGAAGCGGGCTCGCAGGGGATCACGGAGCTTGCGCCGGGGATGGGCCTGGTGCGTTTGCCGGGCATCACTCACCTGTGTCTGGATGAAAAACTTCATCCTTTTCCTGAAGATTTCGTCCAGGCCGCTGCGGCCCTGCGTGCTCGTTTCGGTTTGGACTCAGAGGCCGTCGGGTGCATCTGGTACGGGGCGGAATTGTCCATAAAGCCCGTGGTATGGGTGCGTTCCACGGCATCGACCCATTACGAGACAGGATGCGGGTCCGGCAGCCTGGCCCTGGCCTTGTGGCTGGGGCGTGGGCAAAATTTGCCCATGGACCTGCAGGTCCTGCAGCCCAGCGGAAGCGAGATCGGAGTAAAGGTGATTCCTGGCGGCCCGGCCTGGATTTTTGGCCCCGTGACCCTGGTCGCCAGGGGCGAGGCCTTTCTTAGGTCCTAGCAGATCGCCGTTTTGGGGCTGCCTGCTAGCGTTTCATCTGGATGGCGGTCTGCACGACCTGATCGGCCGTGGTGATGACCTTGCCGTTGGCTTCGAAGCCCTTCTGGGTGATGATCATGTGCACGAACTCGGTGGCCAGATCGACATTGGAGTTTTCCAGGCTGCTGGTGATGATGCTGCCGAACCGTCCCTCACCGGCCCAGCCCACGGTCACGGGGCCGGAATCCTTGGTTGCGGAAAAGAGATTGCCGCCTTCGCGGAACAGTCCCTGGGGGTTGATGACGTCGGCCATGGGGATCTTGTAGAGTCCCTGGTTCTGGCCGTTGGAGAAGTAGCCTACAAGCACGCCGTCGGTGTTCACGGCCACCGATTGCAGAAATCCTCGTTCATATCCGTTCTGGGACTGGTAGAGGGTGCTTGATCCGGAACTGAAGTTGGTGAAGGCTAGAAGCTGGGTTTCCGCGCCCTGCATGGACGGCACGTCCGCCCTCGATGTTCCGAGATCGGCCAGACTGGTCACGCCGGGGGGCAGATTCCAGCCCGTGGTGGTGCGCAGGCCCATGTCCAGGGCACTGGAGATGGGCGCGGCTCCGATCAGGTTCGCGTTCAGGATGGGGTAACCGGATTCAGAAAGTCCTACAGGGGTCCAACTGGCCTTGTCGTCGCCGGTTCCTTCGAAGGCGCTCATGTTGAGAAGCTCACCGGATGCCGCGAAGGTCAGGGTACCGGCCATGAGCACGCCCTGCTTGGTGGTCAGGCCGGAGGCGTCCGTCTCGGGCGGGACGGTGACCAGAAATTCCCACACGCGAAAACCGCTTTCGATGTCCGCGCCATCGACAACGGGGTCAAAAAAAGCCCTGACAACATGGGCTTTGCCATCGGAGTCGAATATCTTCATGGATGACTCGTAGGCATATGCCCCGGCGTCCAGAGGTTCAGCCTGGGTTGCGTCCCATCGATCGAAGAGGGCCGTGAATGGGGTGGTAAGACTTGTACTGCGTTCCGGCGACGCGGAATCCAGATTGACCATCATGCGCATCTCCGTGGTCGCCTCGGGCTCAGAGACGGGGCCGCCGCCTGGCTGCATGTCCAGGCGAATGTCGGTTATCGCGGCTCCGGTGGCGGGAGGAATGGCGGGAGCCGTGTCCAGGATCGATGTGGCGGGCAGGCGGTATCCCTGCAGGACGTTACCCGCCGGGTCACGCAGGTAGCCTTCCTCGTCGAAGCGGAAATTTCCGGCCCTGGTATAGTACTGTTCATTATTTCCATTGGGTGAGACTATGAAGAAACCCTTGCCGCTGATGGATATGTCGGTGGCTTCGGTGGTCGGTTCAAGGGACCCCAGGCGCATGTCATAGTGGATGGAACTCACCCCCACGCCCTGTCCAACCTGGTTGCTGACGCTGGCCGAGCCCATCTGCTGACTCATGAGGGTATTGAAGATTGTGCGCGAAGATTTGAAGCCAACAGTGTTCACGTTGGCTATGTTGTCGGCGATGACCGACATGTTTTCCTGCTGGGCGATGATGCCGGTGGAACCAATATAAAGAGAAGAGGAGATACCCATGAATGCCTCCGGAACTGGAAAAATGCGTATACTATCCGGCAGAATTTTCCCGCCTGCCCTGCAAAATGCAGGATTGGTTCCACGGATGTCCCTGGCGCTCATCTTGGTTTTTACGATCCTGGCCTGCGCGGCCTGGGCCGGGGTTCTGCCTGCCATTTACGCTCCCGGACATCCCGGCTGGAAGGAAAAGGAGTTCGCGGGGCAAACCGTGTACACGCCCCTGCCGGAAGAAAAGCTCCTGCTGGCCGAAAGCGACGGCGCAGCTTCAGGCCTTTTTTTCGAGCAGGCCGTGGACTTGCGGGCAACGCCGTGGCTGAACTGGTCGTGGAGGGTGGAGAACGTGCTGGAAGGCGTAAACGAACGGGAAAAGTCCGGGGATGATTACGCGGCCAGAATCTACGTGGTGGCCAAGGGCGGTCTGGCCTTCTGGAAAACCAGGGCCCTGTCCTATGTCTGGGCCAGTCACGAACCCGAAGGCAGCATGTGGGCAAACGCCTTTACCTCCAACGCGCACATGATTGCAGTGCGCAGCGGGCCTGAGAAGTTGGGCGAACTGACCCAGGAGAAGCGCAATGTGCGCGAGGACTGGATGCGGGCTTTCGGCGAGGATATCGAAAAAATCGATGCCGTGGCCATCATGACCGACACGGATAACTCGGGCCAGCGGGCCAGGGCCTGGTACGGGCAACCCGGTTTTTCCGAGCGGTAGCCGTCAAGGCCGCACAAACGAAAAGAGCCCTCTCCACAGATCATGGAAAGGGCTCTTTTTCATTTGCGTGCGTGGCTCTTACATGGCCATGAGGCGAGATATACGGGCTTCGGTGGCCGGGTGGGTGGAGAAGAGGCTGGCCAGCTTGTTCGCCGTGAGCGGATTGACGATGAACATGTGCGAGGTGGCCGGCGTGGCTTCCTCCATGGGTGCGGCCGTGGCGGACTGCTGCAGTTTCTGCAGGGCGCGGGCCAGGGCCTTGGGGTTGCCGCAGAGTTTGGCTCCATCGGCGTCGGCCATGAATTCGCGTGAGCGCGATACGGCCATCTGGATGAGCATGGCCGCGATGGGCGCGATGATGGCCATGGCCAGGCCGCCGAGCATGCTGCCTCCGCCTTCATCGTCGCTGCTGCGTCCCATGCCGAAGATGGTCGCCCACTGCAGCATGCTGCCGAGCATGGAGATGGCCCCGGCAAAGGTCGCGGCGATGGTCGAGATGAGGGTGTCGCGGTTCATGACGTGAGCCAGTTCATGGGCCATGACCCCTTCAAGTTCATCACGGGAGAGGATGCGCATGATGCCCGTGGTCGCGGCCACGGCGGCGTTCTGCGGGTTGCGGCCCGTGGCGAAGGCGTTGGGGCTGTCCGAGGGGATGACGTAGACCTTGGGCATGGGCATGTTCGCCTTGCGCGCCAGGTTTTCGACGATGCCGTAGAAGTCCGGGCTGTCAGCGCGGGTCACTTCGCGGGCCTTGTACATTTTGAGGACGATCTTGTCCGAGTTCCAGTAGGCGAAAAAGTTCATGCCGCCGGCGATGAGAAAGGCGATGATCATGCCGGACTGTCCCCCGATGGCGCCGCCCATGGCCACCAGCAGGAGGGTCAGCAGGGTCAGGAGAAAAGTGGTCTTGATCATGTTCATTTTTGGTCCTCCGAGTTGGTCCGGGGGTAAAGAAAAAGACCTTTACCCGTCTTTTGGTGGATAAAGGTCTGGCTGATCTCGACAGGTGTCGGATTCCCGGGTCCGGGCTGTTAAGCCGTATTGACGAACCTCGGGGCGTCTGAAGTGCGAAAGCACCACAGCCGCTAGCTACTCCCCTTTAAAAAAAAAATATTAAGATCCGGTCAATGGCGTGTCAAGATTCATCCTGACCGTCTTTTTTCGATTTTCGGCCACGCTTGCCGCGTTTGGGCGACTGCTCCATTCCTTCCTCGTCACCGCTTAGCTCGATGTCTTCGACATCCGCGCCGCCATCGCTGCGTCGTTTGTCCTCTTCCTCGCGGATGACGCGCCGGAGCACCTTGCCGACGATGCTCTTGGGCAGATCGTCCCTGAATTCCACCTGCTTGGGAACCTTGTAGTTGGCCAGTTTTTCCCGGCAGAAGGCGATGACATCGGTCTTGGTCAGGGTTTCGCCTTCCTTGAGCACGATGTAGGCCTTGATGATTTCGCCGCGGGTCGGGTGGGTGATGCCCACGCTGACGGCTTCCTTGACCGCCGGGTGTTCGTGCAGCACCTCGTCGATTTCGCGCGGATACACGTTGTAGCCGGCAGTGATGATGAGGTCCTTCTTGCGATCGACGATGAAGAAATAGCCCTCCTCGTCCATGTAGGCGATGTCGCCGGTGTAGAGCCAGCCGTTCCTGAGCACGCTCGCCGTCTCGTCGGGGCGGTTCCAGTAGCCCTGCATGACCTGCGGCCCGCGTACCACCAGTTCGCCGATCTTGCCCGGAGGCAGCGGTACGGAGCCGACCTCCATGTCGACGATGGCTGCGTCCGTGTCCGGGAAGGGCAGGCCGATGGAGCCGTTCTTGCTGTTGCCGCGCAGGGGGTTCAGGTGCGTGATGGGCGCGGCCTCGGTCAGTCCGAAACCTTCCACGATGTTGGCCCCGCTGCTCAGGCTGTTGAATTTCTCCATGACCGGCACGGGCATGGGCGCGGAGCCCGACACGCAGTAGCGTACCGAGGACAGGTCGTACTTCTCCAGGTTTTTCTGCTGCAGCAGGGCGATGAAGATGGACGGCGCGCAGGGGAAGATGGTGGGCCGTTTCTTGTGGATGGTCTTTAATACGTCGAGCGGCACGAACTTGGCCATGGGCACCAGGGTCGCGCCGATGAGGGTCCCGAAATTGACGCATACGGTCAGCCCGTAGATGTGGAAGAAGGGCAGAAGGCCGAGCATGACCTCGCCGGTTTCCTTGATGGTGTGCAGCACGGCCTTGGCCTGCTGGGCGTTGTAGCCCAGGTTGGCGTGGGTCAGCATGACGCCCTTGGACACGCCCGTGGTTCCGCCGGTGTACTGCAGCGCGGCCAGATCCTTGACCGGATCGACGGGGTGCGCGGGTTCGATGGGGGCCCGCGCCAGAAGGCTCTTCCAGGGCAGGACGTTCTTGCCATCGTAGGGGATGGGGCCGAGCTTGTATTCGCGCTTCGATTTGATGCTGTAGAGGATGTTCAGCGGAAAACGCAGGCAGTCGGCGATGGAAGTCACGAAGATGCGCTTCAGATTGAGCTTGTCTTTGAGACCATTGATCCTTTTCCAGAGCAGATTGAGGGTGATGAGGGTTTTGGCCTCGGAGTCGTTGAAGTGGTGGACCAGCTCCTTTTCCATGTAAAGCGGGTTGGTCATGACCACCACGGCCCCGATCTTGAGGCAGGCCCAGTAGCTGATGACCGTCTGGGGGCAGTTGGGCAGCATGACGGCCACGCGATCGCCCGGTTTGACCCCGTTTTTCTTCAGGTTGGCGGCGGTCAGGTCCACCAGGCGCTTGAGCTTTTTGTAGCTCACGGTCCAGTTGTTGAAGACGATGGCAGGGCGGTCGGGATAGTTTTCGGCCGTGCGCTCCAGTATTTCGTAAAGCGGAAGGATTTCGTAATCTAGGTTCGGACTGACTTCCTGGTCGTAATGTTTCAGCCAGGCTCTGTTTATGCCCTCAGCGATCATGTGTGCCCCCGTCAGCTTAGAAGTGTGAGAGATGTCCTACAGTTCGATGCGTTTTGGCGCAAGCCTCTGCAAGGTGCGAGTCTGGAGGGCCGGATGCCATTTACGGGCGATCGAGGATCATGAGCACTTCCATGTGCCAGGTGCCGGGGAACATGTCGAAGAGTGTCAGGGAAGAGATGCGCCAGCCCGCTTCGAGGAGCGGCTTCGCGTCGCGGATGGTGTTGACCACGTCGCAGGAAACCCAGGCCAGGCGTTCAAGGTCCGGCATGGCCAAAAGCGTGCGGCCGATGCCCTTGGCTCCGGTGCGGGGCGGGTCGAGGATGACGGCGCGGGGCGCGAAGTCTTCCACCATTTTCCAGGTCGCGGGCTTGGCGAGGTTGGCGTCGCGGAATGTGACCGAGCCCAGTCCGAGGCGTGTGGCGTTTTTGATGCCGGTTTCCACGGCCGTGGCCGAGCCCTCCACGGCCAGCACGTTCTTGCCGCGGCTGGCCAGGGGCAGGGCGAAATTTCCCGCCCCCGAAAAGAGGTCGGCAATGCGCTCAAAACCGTCCAGGGCGTCCACGGTGCTGCGCACCAGGTGCTGATTCAGTGCCCAGTTGGCCTGGAAGAAGGTGCCCGGCGGCAGATTGAGGGTCAGGCCGAATTCGGGAAAGGAGAAGGGCAGCAGGACGTCGTCCTTTTCCGTGGCGGCCTGGCCTGTGTCCGGGCTGGCGGCTATGGTGAAGCGGCCGTCGGGGAGGCTTTTTGCCAGGGCAGGCATGGCGCCGGCCAGAGGCGCGCACAAAAGATGGCAGTCGGTCAGGGGCACGAGATCGTTGCTGGCGTGGGCCATGGCGTGGGGACGGCCTGCGCGGACATGGATCTGGCCGCGCAGGCGGTACCGCCAGCCCTCGGGACTGGTCACGACACGAAGCTCGGGAATGTGCTGGCCGTGGTCCCGGCCAAGGGCGCGGGGCAGGGCGTCGCGCAGGATGTCCGCTTTGAGCTTTGTGCCCGTTTCCGGGGCGACCATGCCAAAACGCGAGCCTCCGCAATCCGCCGCGTGAGGGCAGGGATGCATCCCGCGCAGCGGTGACGGGGTCAGGATCTGCACGACCTCGGCCTGCAGGAAATCCTTGGCCGCCTTGGTCACGCGCACGCTGACGACTTCTTGCGGCAGCACGCCGGGTTCGATCATGACCACCTGACCGGACTCAAGGCGTGCCAGGCCACGTCCGCGCCAAAGAAGTTTCTCGACCGTCAGGGTCAAAAGATCGCCCGTGGTGTGCATTTCTAGCCCAGTCCGAGCCAGGAAGTGAGGATGCGCTGGATAAGCTTTACGGCTGCGGTTTCCGAAGCCTGGGAACCGCTGATGGGCGCAAGCTCGCACATGTCCATGCCGACCAGCTTCGGTCCCTGGCCGTCAAGCCAGAGTTCCTTCAAGAAGCGGGTCATCCACGCATAGGTGATGCCTCCGGGCTCGGGAGTGCCCGTACCGGGGATGACGCCGGGGTCCATGCCGTCCACGTCAAAAGAGATGTACATGGGTCTTCCGCCGACAAAGGAACGCACCCTTTCGGCGGCCTCGCCCGGCGCGGGCAGGTCCCAGGCGAAGAGGGTCATGAGTTCCGACGGTTTCTGGGCGCGCATGAAGTCACGCTGTTCCCGGCACAGGGAGCGGATGCCGATCTGGGCCAGTGGAATGCCCATCTGGCGTGCCCGGGCCATGATGCAGGCGTGGGAGTAGGGGGTGTCGCCGTAGCTTTCGCGCAGGTCGGCGTGGGCGTCGATATGCAGGAGGACCAGATCGGGGTGGGCCTTCTTATAGAACTCGAAAAGGGGCAGCGGCACGGAATGCTCTCCGCCCAGGGTCAGCACGAAGTCCCTGGATGCATCGAGTTCTCCCAGGCGCTCGCGCATGGCCTGGTGCAGGCCCTCGGGGCCGCTGGCCGGGGGGTGGACCACGGGCAGCGGGGTGAAATGGGCGAGGTCGCCAAGATCGAGGTCCAGCTCAGCGTCGTAGGATTCGATCTGCACGCTGGCGCGGAACAGGGCTTCGGGGCCAAGGCGCGTGCCGGTGCCGTAGCTGACCGTGCCCTCGTAGGGCACGGGGAGTACGAAAATGTTTCGGCCCCGATGCGGGCCAAGATCAAAGAATTCGTTATGCATGGGGTCTCTCCGTCAAACATGGGCGGCGGACAAAAAGTCCGGCACCCGTTTGGGGCTGCAGCGATCAGAGCGGGGTGCGGGAGCGCAGCAGAATGCCGCTGATTCCGCTGGCGTTGAGCTGCTCTTTCAGGGCCAGGGCCGAATCCACGGTGCCTTGATGGTGCACATAGACCCGGTACCAGGTCTTGCCTTCGTGGGTGGCCGTGACCACGGAGGTCTTGAACTTTCCGGGGTCGAGTTTTTTGAGAAAGGTCTGGGCCTGCTCCATGGAGGCCAGGGCCGCGACCTGGTAATTGAACACGAAAACCTCGCCCTTGGTTTCCCTGGCGGCCGGGGGGGCCTGACCAGCCGCGACCGCTGCGGACTGCAGGGCTGCCTCGATGGGCGACTGCGGCGGCTTTGGGGCCTGGGCGTCGGCGGGTTTGGGCGTCTCAGGAGCAGGGGGCTTGGGCACGGGAGGCGCGGCCTTGGCCTGCGGGGCGGGAGCCGGGGGCACGGAGCTTGGTCCCTGCTTGAGCTTTTCAAAGAATTCCAGCTCTTCGCCTTTGAGGATCTCCTCATTCTTCTCCGTCAGCAGGGGAAAGTCCTCGGGCAGTACCTTCTGGGCCATCTCCATGGCCATTTTTTCGGGCTGGTAGCCACGCCCGACAATGACGCCAAGGATAAAGGACCAGGCCATGCCGATGACCACAAGCACGGCCAGGGACAGAAAGCCGGACAGGCCAAACTGAAAGCTGAGCCTGTCCTTGTCCTTCTTTTTGGTGGTGCTTGATTTGCGTGTGATCATGATGGTCTGAGTCCGGTTGGTCTACATGCGCTCGGGTGCGCTCACGCCGAGCAGATCAAGACCGGTCCTGAGCACTCCGGCCACGGCGCTGAACAGCAGGATGCGCGCCTGCAGCAGGTTCTGGTCGTCTCCTGACAGAATGTGGTGCACAGTATAATAGCGGTGCAGGAGTCCCGCAAGTTCCATCAGGTAGTAGCTCACATGATGCGGTGAAAGCGTTCGCGCCGCAAGCTCCAGGGTGTCCTCGAAGGCGTCCAGCGCCTTGAACAGGGCCTTGTCCTCCGGAGTGGTCAACAGGGCCATGAGCGCGCCTGACGGTTCGGGCAGGGCCACACCCTGTTCCTCGGCCTTGCGCATGAGCGAGCTGATGCGGGCGTGGGCGTACTGCACGTAGTAGACCGGGTTGTCCATGGACTGCTGCTTGACCACATCGAGATCGAAATCCAGGTGCGAGTCGCTCTTGCGCGAAAGGAAGATGAAGCGCGCCGCGTCCACCCCGACCTCGGCGCAGACGTCGGCCAGGGTTTCGAATTTGCCGGCGCGGGTGGACATGGCGATCTGCTCACCGCCCTGGATCAGGTTCACAAGCTGCACCAGGATGACCTGCAGGGATTCGCGGTCTTTGCCCAGGGCCTCGATGGCCGCCTTCATGCGCGGCACGTAGCCGTGATGGTCCGCGCCCCAGATGTCGACCATCATGTCGAAGCCGCGGGCGATCTTGTTGTCGTGGTAGGCGATGTCGGAAGCGAAATAGGTCAACAGGCCATCGGACTTGCGCAGGACCCGGTCCTTGTCGTCGCCGTGGTCGGTGGAACGGAACCACAGCGCCCCGTCCTTTTCGTAGGCCCGGCCTTCGGCCAAAAGACGGTTCAGGGACTCCTCGACCTGTCCGCCGTCGACCAGGCTCTTTTCCGAGAACCAGTGCTGGTGCTCGACGCGAAAATCGATGAGGTCCTGCTTGATGCCGTTCAGGATGTCCGTCATGCCGCGCTGGTAGCACAGGTCCAGAGCCTCTTCTTCAGGCAGATCAAGGAGCGCCTTGTCCTTTTCGGCCAAAAGGGCGTTTGAGATATCCTTGATGTAGTCACCGCGGTAACAGTCCTCGGGAAATTCGATCTCGATGCCGCAGGCCTGTTGGTAGCGCACCCACACCGCAAGGCCGAGCAGGCGCATCTGGCGTCCGGCATCATTGAGATAGTACTCCGTTTCAACCTCGTGGCCGGTGAAGCGCAGGATGCGGGTCAGGCTGTCGCCCACGGCCGCGCCGCGTCCGTGCCCGATGTGCAGCGGGCCGGTGGGGTTGGCGGACACGTATTCGACCTGGACTTTTCGTCCCTGGCCGACACTTATGCGGCCAAAGTCACCGTTTCCTTCCAGGGCCGCCAGCGCCACTTCCTGCCAGAACACAGGCTTGAACGTGAAGTTGATGAACCCCGGCCCGGCGATTTCGATGGTGTCGATCTCGGGGCACACGGCCAGCAGCTCGGCTTTGAGGGCCTCGGCCACGGTGCGGGGATTCAGGCCCTTTTCCCTCGGCATGACCATGGCGATGTTGGTGGCCATGTCGCCGTGCTGTTCGCTCTTTGGGGCCTCGATGGTGGTCTTGGCCGGGAGTTCGAGGCCTTTGGCGGCCATGAGCGCGGTCAGTTTCTCAAAAATATAGTTCTTGGCTTTCATGCCGGTTCTCCTCAAAGGCTCGCAGCGTGTTCAAGAGTGCTGACGGACAGGGTCTGGGCCCCGTCGCGGTCTTTTAAAATCTGGCCGATCATGCGCGACAGGGCGCCCTTGGGGCCGAGCTCCACGAAGGAGCGCATGCCGTCGGCATACTGGTTCTCGATGGTCTGGGTCCAGTATACGGACGAGGTCATCTGCTGCTTGACGGTCTCTTTTACGGCCTGTCCATCCGCCTGTGGCCTGGCCGTGACGTTCAGGTAGACCGGGATCTTCGGGTCGCGCCAGTCGAGCTTGTCCATGTGCCGGGCCAGCTCGTCCCCGGCTTCGCGCATGTAGGGTGAATGGAATGCGTTGCTGACCGGCAGGACCAGGGCGCGGCCTTTTAAAGGCTTGACCCCAGCACAGACATGGTCAACGGCCTGGGCGTGCCCGCTGATCACGAACTGGCCGGGGGTGTTGTAGTTGGCGATGCGGATTTCCTGTCCGGTCAGCGCCGCCGCTGCCGCAACCAGGTCCTCGACTTTGGCCTGGTCGAGCTTCAGGATGGCGGCCATGCGGCCGTCCTGGTTTGTGGCTTCGTCCATGAGTCTGCCGCGCAGGCAGACCAGTTCGAGGATGCTGTCCATGGGCAGCACCCGGGCCGCGAACAGGGCCGCAAACTCACCCAGGCTGTGCCCGGCCACAGCGGCGGGACTCAGCTTTTCGGCCAGAAAGCACCACAGGTTGATGTTGACAACGGTCAGGGCGGGTTGCAGATTCCGCGTCACCGCCATGGCGGATTCGTCGCCGTCCCAGTATATTTCACGCAGCGGCAGGCCGCTTGCGCGTTCGGCTTTTTTCCACAGGTCCATGGCCTCGGACCAGTGTTCGGCAAGGTCCCGGCCCATTCCGGGCTCTTGCGACCCCTGGCCGGGAAAAACGATGCTTTGTGTACTCATTGTTCCTCCAATCAAAAATCTGAGCTGCTTGTATCCGCAGCCCCCCCGCAGGTAAAGGGAAAATCCCCTGAGGCAGCGCTCTGCGGGGATTGCCCGGATCCGGCAAAAGGATTGCCCATGAATTCACCTCTCGATGCGGCCCAGGTCGCGGCGGCTGCCGCACGGCTGGGTCGCACCCTTGGCGATAAAGAGTCCACCCTGCTTAGCGTCTACCTTGGTCTTCTGGTCAAGTGGAACGCCCGCATGAACCTGGTCGGGCCGTCCACCTGGCCAGAAATTCTGCAGAACCTGATTCAGGACTCGTGGCATCTCTCCGATCTGCTCCACACCGTAGCCCCCCAGCCTGGGCAGACCCTGGATCTGGGCGCGGGAGCCGGGCTGCCGGGCATACCGCTGCGCGTCTTCTGGCAACAGGGCGAATATTTTCTGGTGGAGCCCCGGCAAAAAAGGGCCCTTTTCATGGAACAGGCTCTGGCGCACATGCGGCTGCCCCGCACCAAGGTCATCTGTGCCCGTATGGAGGCATTGCCTGCGGCCCGGCGCGAGGCGGATCTCATCGTCAGCCGGGCGTTCATGCCCTGGCAGAAGCTTCTGGTCGCGGTGAAGGATTGCCTCGCCCCGCAAGGAAGGGTGCTGGTCATGAGCAATGAGACCTCCGCCGAGACGGTGGAAGGCTACAGACTGGAGATGGTCCGGGACTACGCGGTGGCCGGAAAAAAACGGTATTTCCGGCTATTCGTCCTTGGCGGGCATGACTTCTGAGAGATGCGGCATGAGCAGCCGGGTGGCGACCTTGTCGACTTCCTCGGCCAGGTCCATGAAGCGTTCGAGATACTCGAGGATCTCGATCTTGCGGTCCTCGGCGGAGTAGCCGTAGTCTTCCTCCAGTTGTCCGGAGGTCAGGTATTCTTCGAATTCATTCAGAAATTTTTCACTCAGCATGATGCCTTCCTTGGTCGTGCGGATTCGACCGCCACTACCTGCCACAAGAGTCGCACATGGTCAAAGCGCCAGCGTGTCGTTGTGGTGCCGCCGATGGCGACAATTGTCAGGGGAAGCATGTGAGACTTCTTGATGGTCAGTGCGGCTGATCCGCGCCGCATCCACCCGGCGAGGGTCGGCAAATGGGTGGACAGCGGCGTGACTCCAATACTTTCAGGATATGTCACGAACCTTGCGCGAGGCGAGGGCGCGTCCGAGGCTGACCAGCCCCAGGAGCATGACGAAGCCCAGATGCCCCCAGTCCACGGCCATGACAAAGGTCGGGGAGAAGAAGGCGTCGGGCTGGTTCTTCATGACCCGGACAAGGCCCGTGGCCACGACCCCGACCCAGCACATGGCCAGGATCGCACCGCCGGCGCTGAACCGTCCGCGTTTCAGGGCGAGCGGTACCCGCCAACCCAGGATGAGCAGCAGCACGATGGCCAGCCCGTAGTGCAGGATGTGGTTCAGGTAGTAGTCAGCGGTCCAGGCGAAGCCCGGCACGTCGGCCAGATAGTAGCGGGCGAAGATGGGCATCTGCGCGAACCCCGTGAAGAGCAGGCCGATGACGGTCAGCCTGAAGACGATGGTCAGTGTTTTGCTATTCATGGTCTTTCTCCGAGGTTGCCCCGCGAAGCATGTACAGGGCGCCGGCGGCCAGTCCGGCCAGGGGTGCGGCGTACACGGCGCGGGCCAGGGTGTCCTCCTTGCTGAAGGGGTTGCCCATGGATGCCAGGTGCGGCCGACCCGGACCCGTCTCGATGGCCTGGTTCAGGACGTCGAAGGGCACGGGTGAGACGTAGAAGGTGTTGGTGCCGCCGTTCTCCGTGTCCCCGTAAAGGAAGCCGCCGGTGTCCTTGGCCAGCTTGAGGGCCTTGGCCCTGATTTCCTCACGCGGGCCGATGATCTGCACGTCCTCGGGACAGGACTCGATGCAGGCCGGGATGCCGCCGGCCGCGATGCGGTCCTGGCAGCGGTCGCACTTGTACATGACCCCGTTGCCGGCGAAGGCCGGGGCGAGCTTGAGGTAGAGTCCGACGCCCGTCTGGCGCTCGGGGATATGCCAGGGACAGACGTCCTTGCACTTGGATCCGCCCAGGCAGATCTCGTCGTTGATGGCGACAATGCCGCGCGCGTCCTTGGAGGCCGCGCCCCAGGGGCAGAGGTTGGCACAGGGCGGGTTCTGGCAGTGCAGGCAGCGGCGGGGAATGTTCAGTTCGAAAGACTCGCCGTTGTACTCGCCCGATGCCGTCTGGATGTAGAGCCAGTTGTACGGCGTCAGTCGGTCGTCCACGTCGCGCTTTTCGCTCCAGTCCGCGGCCTTGACCGTGGCCGGGTACATCTTGGGGAAGGGTTTGACGGGCTCGGGGAACTTATGGGCGTTTGCCTCGCGGCAGGCTTCCACGCAGGCCCCGCAGGCGATACATTTTGACAGGTCCAGAAGCGTGGCAAGGACGACCTCTTCGGAGCCATCGGCCTTGGCGCGCGCCTTGACCGGGGCCAGGGCGGTTCCCGCGGCAACGGCCAGGCCCGAGGCGAGGAAGGATCTGCGGTTGATTTTCATGTCTTTCTCCTTACTCTCACGCCTTCTCCTCGGGCAGTCGCACCGTCAGCACCGGCACGGGGCTCAGGCGAACGATCTTGCGGGCTACGGAGCCCAGAAGCATGTCCGAGAACACGCCGCGGCCGTGGGCGCCCATGACCACGAGGTCGTACTTTTGGTTACGTATTTGCGTGAGAATGCGTTCGGCGGGATCGCCGGTTTCAATGAGGACTTCTGCTGTGGCCACGGGACAGCGGGCGTCCTCCGTGGCGCATTCGGCGGCCATCTCCCGTACTCGCTTCAGGGCTTTTTTGTTTGCCCTGGCCGTGGCGGATGCATTGAGTTCCTTCCAGTTCGACGCCTCGAAATGCGTCCCGATATCGAAGCCCGCGTCTTCGCTCATGAGGTCCATAAGGTCCGGTACCACATGCAGGATGGTCATGGAAGCGCCGTAGTTGACGGCCAGGGACACGGCGTGACGAAGGGCCAGGCGGGCGCTTTCGGACAGGTCGGTGGCGTAGAGGATTTTCGTGTATTCCGGCAACATGGTTTCAGCTCCTGCTCGCGGTTTGCGGGGTGGAAAGGTTCAGGGCCGAGCCGAAGAGGCGGTCCGTCAGCTTGACGTACCAGGCCGCGCTCTGGACCTGGATGATGTAGGCCATGGCCACGACCAGGGCTGCGTCGGAGCCTTGGGAGCCGAAAGCGTTGATGGCCACGGCCAGGGCAATGGAAAGATTGCGCATGACTGTGCCGTAAACAAGGGCGATGGCGTCCCCGCGGGGCAGGATGAGACGGCCCAGGATCGTGCTCAAGGTGAAATTCACGCCGTAGATGATGGCCAGGGGGAAAAGGATCTGCAGCAGCATGGCGGGTGCGTCCATGATGGTTTGCGCTTTTAGCGCCAGGGCGATGAACACGATGCCGAGCACGCCGAGGGTCGACAGGGCGGGGAAACGCGGCCCCAGGCGTTCGGCGAACGTCTTCTGGCCATAGACGCGGATCAGCAGGCGCTGGGTGGCGTAACCCAGGGCCATGGGCAAAAAGACGATGAGTGCGATCTGGGAAAAGACGGCGCTGACATCCATCTCGATGCTCGCGCCAAGCAGGGCGCGGACGTAAAACGGGGTGGCCAGGGAACCCAGCGTGAGCCCTATGACCGTCATTTTCACTGCGGCGGCGACATTGCCACCCGCAAAACCGGTCCAGGAGATGGTCATGCCGCTGGTCGGCACCAGGCCGGCGAGCACGATGCCAAGCATCATGTACGGCTGGTCGCGAAAGAAGATCCAGGCCACGCCAAAGGCCAGAAAAGGAACGATGGCGAAATTGACAAGCTGGGTGACGATCTGGGCCTTCAAATCGCCGCCGGAAAAGACCTGGTTGATTTTCAGCGTGACCATCATCGGGTAGACCATCAGAAAGGTGAAGGGCACGATGAGACTCTTGAGCCATGCCGCGTCACCCAGAAGGCCACTCACGAATCCCAGGATCATGACCGTCGGGATGGCCAGGACAAGATTTTTAGATATTGTCTGCAGTATCTTCCACATCACCTTTCATCCTTGTTCAAGTGTTATTCTTCGCACGTGGCGCTGGTTTCAATCTCCCGGCATTCCGGGTTGCTCATGCACGGCGCTTCCTTCTCTTTCATGACCTTGATCCTGCTGGCTCCACGTTCGACAATGAATCTCTTTCCACATCCGGAGCAGGCATGAAATTGCGGAGCATAGTCCTCGCCCTGGATGACGGTTACGCTCTGCTGACAATACGGACAGTTGACTGTAATTGCGGACATGATGTCCTCCTTGTGACTGGGTTGCACGTTCAAGGGGTCACGCCTTTCTGACCTGGAACAGGTAATCGCCACTGTCCTTCAAATCATGGGCTGGTGGGACGAGCTGAAAGCTGCAGTCCGGATGCACCCTGCGCAGATCAGGCAGAAAAGATTTGTCGTTGGCCAGAATCAGAATGGATTCTCCGGCTCCCAGTCTTTTGATGAGCGCGCATGCCGTGAGCATGCCAAAAAAATCCACTGTGTTCCGCATGTCCAGTTTGTTCATGGCAAATCCTCGCATGCCGGGCAGTACCGACATTGTTCTGATAGCCAGTGGCGTGCCAGAACGTCTTGTTTGCGATTCCGTATCATTTTTTATCTTTAATATTTTGAAATAATGTATCTATATTTAGTATGAGCAGAGTTTTTCCGTCCGCGCCGAATCGATGTGTTGCGTTTTAAGTGTTCAATAACTAAGCATGCGAACAGGTTTTGTGTTCACAAACAAAGCAGACAGGCATGGAGCAACGGGATGGAAGAAAATCTGAACCAGTATTGGAAAACCGTAGTCAACACAATTCAGGACGGGATCATGATCGTCACGCCCGATGGCCAGATCGTGTCCGTCAACGAGGGCCTGGTGGAGATGACCGGCTATTCCCGCGAGGAACTCATCGGCGCTTCATGCGCGATTCTCGGCTGCTCGGCCTGCGAACTGGCGCGGGGAATTCCGCAGTGCCACTGGTGCGTCATGTTCAAGCAGGGATCCTTGCGCAAGCAGCAGTGCGCCCTGGTGCGCAAGGACGGAACGCGCGTGCCCGTGGTCAAGAACGCCTCCGTGCTGAAAGACAAGGATGGTGAGACAATCGGCGCGGTGGAGACGATCACCGACATCTCCGATCTGGTGGACAAGGAGGAGCAGCTGGAGATCTTCCGCCGTGAGATATCGCGTGAAGACTCCTTTCACGGGATCTTGGGCCGGGCTGCCAAAATGCAGCAGGTTTTCGACCTGATAGATGGCGTGGCGCAGATCGATGCTCCGGTCATCATTTACGGCGAGAGCGGGACGGGCAAGGAACTGGTAGCCAAGGCCATCCACGATGCCGGACCACGCCGGGACAAGCCCTTCATCAAGGTCAACTGCGCGGCGCTTAATGAATCGCTGCTGGAGAGCGAACTTTTCGGGCATGTCAAAGGTGCCTACACTGGCGCTCACAAGGATCGCATGGGCCGCTTCGAGAGCGCGGGCGACGGGGACATCTTTCTGGACGAAATCGGGGATCTGCCCGCCAGCACCCAGGTCAAGCTGCTGCGCGTGCTGGAGGAAAAGGTCATCGAGCGCGTGGGCGACCACCGGCCCATCCCGGTCCAGGCCAGGATCATCACCGCCACCAACCGCGACCTGACGGACCTGGTCGCCAAAAATCTCTTTCGCCAGGATCTTTACTATCGCATCAACGTCATCCCCATTCGCATGCCTGCGTTGCGCGAGCGCCGTGAGGACATTCCGCTCCTGGCCTCCACTTTTTTCCTGCACACGCAGCTCAAATCCGGCAAGAAAGTGCAGGGCATCTCGCCTGAAGCCATGGAACTGCTCGTGCGCCATTCCTGGCCCGGCAACGTGCGCGAACTGCGCAGCGCCTTCGAGTACGCCTTCGTGGCCTGCAAGACGGACATGATCGAACCCCGCGACCTGCCGGCCGAACTCATGAACGGGTCGGTGGCGTGTTCCCCTGCCGATGTCGCGACACGAAGTCTGGACGAGATCAAAAAGGAGCGCCTCGCACAGGCCCTGCGCGAGGCAAACGGAAACCAGTCCGAAGCGGCGCGAATCCTCGGTATTTCCCGGACCAGCGTGTGGAGCCAGATGAAGCGATACGGAGTGGGGAAGGCGTGAGGCTGCCCTTCAGCAGTTGAAAATCGCCATTGGCTTTTTGTCAGCCTGTCGGCTTTTCGGGGCCATGATTTCATGCTACTGGAGCAAGAGTTATGATCGGTAGGGCTTCAGAATAGCACAGTTGAAATCACAGCTTGTCTCGACAATCACCGTGCTGGCGGTATGGGATTATGGATGAGCTTAAGGGCGTTGAATTCATGAAAACCATTGTATCCATTGCTTTAAATCCGACAATCGACAAGAGCTCAAGCGTTGAGCACGTCGTTGCAGAGCGCAAACTCTACTGCAAACCGCCACGTTTCGAGCCAGGAGGCGGAGGGGTGAATGTCTCCCGGGCCATCAAAAAACTGGGAGGAAAATCCCTACTCCTTTATCCTGCAGGAGGAATGACAGGAAAGAGGCTTCAGGAACTTCTGGACGAGGAAGGACTGAACCATCGCCCATTTTCCATCGTGGGAATGATCCGCGAAAGTCTGGTCATTTTGGATGAATCCACCGGCCAGCAGTATCGCTTTGGGATGCCGGGACCAAAACTGAAGAAAAACGAATGGGAGTCATTTCTTCAGGAACTGGCAACCATCGACCCCGCACCCGATTACGTAGTGGCAAGCGGAAGCCTTCCGCAGGGCGTGCCTGCTGACTTTTATGCACAGGTCGCGCGTATCGGAAAGAAGAGGGGGGCAAAAACGATTGTGGACGTTTCGGGTAAAGCCCTGAAGGAAGCCCTGAATGAAGGGGTATTTCTGATCAAGCCCAATGTCCGTGAATTCAGGGAACTGGTCGGCGAAGAGATCAAAGAGGAATCGCAGATCAAGGCCGAGGCCCAAAAAATGGTCAAGAGCGGCCGGTGCGAGGTGCTCATTATCTCCCTTGGTGCGGCAGGCGCCCTGGTGGTTTCGGAGGAGTTTACCGAACATATCCTGCCGCCCACCGTGCCCATTGTCAGCAAGGTCGGGGCCGGGGACAGCATGGTGGCCGGTGTCGCCTTGAGTCTTGCGCGGGGAAACCCGCTCATGGAATCGGTTCTTTTCGGAGTGGCGACCGGTTCGGCAGCCGTCATGACCCCGGGATCTGAGCTATGTCGGCGGGAGGATGCCGAGAGGTTATATGAAAGCATGGTTTCGGGATCTTGAAGAACCATGCACAGCGCGGGGCGACGGCCATGAAAGTATCACCCCTCAAAATCAGGGCCTATGCACCCGTCCTCAGAAATCCTGGAGAAACTCCCGAAACCTTGCCTGCATCAGGAGAAAGACATGAATCAGGACATCAAAGATCGTTCAGTGGCTTATTTTTCCATGGAAATTGGCATTGATGAAAAAATATGTACGTATAGCGGTGGCCTGGGGATACTGGCCGGAGACACGATCCGGTCGGCAGCGGACCTCAAGGTGCCGATGGTTGCGGTCACGCTTCTCTATCGCAAGGGCTATTTCAGGCAGCGACTGGAGGCCGACGGGTGGCAGCGGGAGGAACCCACCTCCTGGGCTTTTGATGAGTTGCTTCAGGAGGAGTCCGCTCGCGCCCAGGTCACAGTGGAAGGTCGGACCGTGCACCTTCGGGCCTGGCGCTACGATGCCAAGTGCTTGAGCGGCTACGTGGTCCCCATCTATTTTCTGGATGCGGACCTTGACGAAAATTCGGACTGGGACAGGGGGCTGACCCATTCTTTGTACGGCGGGGATGAACATTACCGGATTTCACAGGAAGTGATTCTGGGCATCGGAGGCGTCAGGATGCTCCGGGCTCTGGGTTATCAGGAAATCAGCACATTCCACCTCAACGAAGGTCATGCCGCCCTTTTGACCCTGGAGTTGATGGACGAGGCGGTCAAAGAGGCCGGAAGGACATCGGTCATGGCGCAGGACCTGGATACGGTCCGCGACCATTGCGTTTTTACCACCCACACCCCTGTTCCGGCCGGTCATGACAAGTTTCCGCTGGAGCTGGCACGCAAGGTCATCGGCGAGCGGGATGATTTCTTCGGCCTGGAAGGCATTCTCTATGAAGGGACCACCCTGAACATGACCTATCTGGGCCTCAACCTCGGTCGTTATGTCAACGGTGTGGCCCGAAAACATGGCGAGATATCCAGGCTCATGTTCGCAGGCTATACCATTGACGCCATCACCAACGGGGTCCATGCCGCCGCCTGGGTCGCCGCGCCGTTTCGAGAACTTTTCGACCGTATGCTTCCCACATGGAGGCAGGACAATTTCAGCCTGCGCTACGCCTTGAGCGTTCCCAGGAATGAACTGTGGGACGCCCACATGCAGTGCAAGAAGCAGCTTATGGGCCTTGTCAACGACGAAACCGGGGTGGGCATGGATGAAAACATACTGACCATCGGCTTTGCCCGACGCGCGGCCACGTACAAGCGGGCGGACCTCCTGTTCCGAGACATGGAGAGGCTCAAGAGAATCTCCAATGAGGTCGGAAAGATCCAGATCGTCTATAGCGGCAAGGCCCATCCCCGTGACCATGACGGCAAGGAACTCATCAAAAGAATATTCCAGGCCAAAAACGAGCTGAAGCACGACATAAAAGTTGCCTATCTGGAGAACTACAACATGACGCTGGGTGCGATCATGACCGCCGGGGTGGATATCTGGCTCAACACACCCGAGCCGCCCATGGAGGCTTCAGGAACCAGCGGAATGAAGGCATCCCTGAACGGTGTCCCAAACCTGAGCGTGCTGGATGGCTGGTGGATCGAGGGGCACATTGAGGGGTTGACGGGCTGGTCCATAGGGGAACCGGTTCACGGAAAGGGAGAGAAACGGGACCACTCGCAGGATGTCCCGTCTCTTTACGACAAGCTGGAGCATACCGTTGTCCCTCTTTTCTACAAGGATCGGGGCCGCTTCATGGACATGATGGCCTACTCCATCGCCATCAACGGCTCCTTCTTTAACACCCAGAGGATGGTGCAGGAATATGTGCTCAATGCATATTACAATCGCTGAGAAAACGTATCTGTCCTGATTGTCCCAGCAAAGAGAAGGCGGCACAAGCCGCGCCATCCATGCATGCAGATTGCTGGACGGAACAGCGTCCAGCAATCTGCCCTTCGTTTTTTCCCGCACATGAAAAAAAAGGGGGAAAGTCGCCTTTCCCCCTTTTTTTCTCTAATTCTTGAACCCACCTATTCCAGCGGCGTATTTGGTATCAGCGTCCAGATGCCGCATGGGCAGGCTCCGGCGCAGAAGCCGCAGCCGATGCATTTCTCGCCGTCGCAGACCATGGCGAATTCGTTGTCCGGCAGGGTCTCGCGGCTGATGGCGCCGCGCGGGCAGATAGCCTCGCAGATGCCGCAGTCGCGGCATACTCCGCAGGACGAACATTCCTCGGCGCACTGGTCCAGGCTCCGGAAGCCGCTGAGCCTCGGGTCGAAATAGGCCAGGTTCATGCGCGAATAGTCGATGGTCTCGGACATGTGGTTGCCCGGGTCCATGTATTCGATGCGCGTTTTCAGTTCTTCGAGCATGTCTTCGGTGACAGACAGGGGCCGGCGGCCGATGATGATCTCGTCAATGGCCTGGGCCGCGCGACGTCCGTCGCCGATGGCCTGGGTAAGAAGGCCGAGCTTGACCAGGTCGCCGATGGCGAAGACGCGCGGGTCCGTGGTCTGGTTGACCTCGTTGACGGTGATGAAGCCGCGCTCCCGGGCGATGTTCTCCGGGAATGCTTCCAGATCCGGCGTGTCGCCGATGGAGATGATGACGGTGTCTGCGGGAATGAGGCGCCCGTCGGTCAGAACCACGCCCTCGGCAGTGATTTCCTTGGTAAAGCAGGGCCACAGGAACTGCGCCCCGGCCTTTTCGGCCTCCTCGCGCTCCTTGCCAAAAGAAGCGGGTTTCTGCACGTCGATGAGCGTCAGGCTTTTCGCGCCAAGGCGCGCGGCCTCCGTGGCCACGTCGCAGCCCACGTTGCCCGCGCCGATGACGACCACACGCTCCCCGACCTTGCCGTCGCCGTGCTTGGCGGCCTTGAGGAAATCAAGGGCCGTGACCAGGTGTTCGTTGCCGGGCACGGGCAGGGTGCGCGGGCGCTGGGCCCCGGTGGCAAGGACAATGAAGTCGTAGTCTTCCTTGATGGCTTCGAAGTCCTCGCGGGTCAGCTTCTTTTCAAGACGCACGTGCGGGATGACCTCGCGCGCCCGGTCCAGTTCCGCAGCCAGCACCTCGGGCGGGATGCGGTTGGCGGGAATGGAAGCCTGCAGCTTGCCGCCGAGCTTCTCGTCCATGTCGAAGACCGAGGCCTTGTGCCCCTTGAGGCGCAGCTGCCAGGCCACGGAGATGCCCGCCGGGCCGCCGCCGATGACCGCGACCTTCTTGTCCGAGGACAGAGGCAGCATGGGCGGATGGGCGTTGATGCCTTCCTTGCCGAGCATCTTGGCATCAACGGGCCGCAGGTCGTCCAGGCCTCTGGTGCAGCCTTCCATGCACAGGTTGGGGCACAGATAGCCGCAGACCGTGGCCGGGAAGGGCGTGTATTCAAGGGACAGATCCACGGCCTCGGCCAGGCGCCCTTCGCGCACCAGCTGCCAGCGCTTCTGAACGGGTATGCCCGAAGGACAGCTGGCCTGGCAGGGGGGCATGTACTTGCAGTTCTCCCATACCGGCACGAAGCGCCGCAGCTCCCCGTGCGTGATCAGCCCGATGGGCGAGCGGTCCACGGAGGTCAGATCGCCGACCAGCCCGCCGCGTCCAAGCTCCATGTCCCAGACCTTTGAACGGAAATCGGACATGCTCTTGCGTTTCTTGGTGACCTTTTCATAGGGCGACTTGGCGGCGACCTGGTGCCACTGGTCGCGGGTGGCCAGAATGTCGAAGAGTTCGGACTTGCCTATTTTCTGAAGGTAATACTTCAGGTTTTCCTGGAGCCAGGCCCAGTCGTCGTCGCTGACGGGCACGTGTTTGGCGTCGGCCGCGCTCACGGTCTGTTCCATGCCGCGATAGAAGATGCGCCCGCCGACCATGCCCACGCAGGGGCGATAGCCGAGCACGTTGGTCGCGTCCTTGGGGTCCAGGCCGCAGACCACGACCGTGCCGCCGGCCATGAATTCGGCGAAGTAGTCGCCCGTGTCGCCCAGAATCCACAGTTCCGGAGGCGCGAAGCGCGGGTTCTGCTTGGTCATGGTCATGCAGCGCGAGCCGACGTTGCCCCCGATGAAGACCTTACCCTGGGCCATGGCGTTGCAGATGCCGTTGCCGGCGTTACCGTGGACCACGATCTCGGCCCCGGCGTTGAGCCAGCCGATGTCGTCGGAGCCCGGACCCATGACTTCAATGGTCGTGCCCGGGAACCCGAACGAGCCCAGGCGCTGACCGGGCGCGCCCGTGACCGTGACGCGAATGGGTTCTTCCTTGGAGACCCACAGCCGCCCGCCGATGCCGTGCTGGCCGCAGGCGTTGATGGTCAGTTCCCTGGCCCCGCCCTTGACCGCATCCTGGATGCGCTCCTCCAGGATGCGCGATTCCAGGCGAACGCCGTTGTCCTTTCCGTCTATTTCAATGATGCTGTGCATATCTCTCCCTCATCAGACCACGTATTTGATGGCCAGTCTGTCCGCCGCGTCCTTGTCGGCGATCCCCAGCGCATCGGACATGCCGATGGGCAGAGACGTGGACCTGCCGAGCGGGGCGAAGATCTTCTTCATTTCCATGTCGAAGCTGACGTACAGCTCGACCAGCCTTTCGGCCACCTTTTCCGGATCGAGCCTGCGGTACACGCGCGGGTCCTGGGAGGTGATGCCCTTGGGGCAGACGCCGATGTTGCACACGTTGCAGCGGTCCGTCTCCGAGCCTACGCATCCGGCCGCCGCCTGCATGGCGTACTTGCCGATCTGCACGGCCGAGGCGCCGAGCATGATGAGCGAGGCCGCGTTGGCCGCCAGGTTGCCGTTCTTGCCGATGCCGCCACCGGCGATGAGCGGAACCTCGTTCTGTTTGCCCAGCTTGCACAGGGTCAGGTAGGCGTCGCGGATGTTGGAGGCGATGGGACTGCCCATGTGGTTCATGGACACGTTGTAGGCCGCGCCGGTGCCGCCGTCCTCGCCGTCAACGGCCAGTCCAGCCGCGTAGGGGTTGCGGCAGAGGTTGTTCAGGACCGCGTTGGTCGTGGTCGTGGCCGAGATCTTCGGGTAGACCGGCACGCGGAATCCCCAGGCCATGGACATGGACTGGATCATCTTGGCCACGGCCTCCTCGATGGAGTACTTGGTCTGGTGGGTCGGGGGGCTCGGCAGGCTCACCCCGGTGGGTACGCCGCGGATGGCGGCGATGAGCTTGTTGACCTTGTGCCACATGAGCAGCCCGCCGTCGCCGGGCTTGGCACCCTGGCCGTACTTGATCTCCACGGCGCAGGGATCTTCCTTCATCTGCGGGATGGCGTGGATGATCTCATCCCAGCCGAAATAGCCCGACGCGATCTGCAGAATGACATATTTGAGAAAACGTGAGCGCAGCAGGCGCGGCGGACATCCGCCCTCGCCGGTGCACATGCGCACGGGCATGCCCAGCTCCTCGTTGAGGTAGGCGACACCCATCTGCATGCCTTCCCACATGTTGGGCGAGAGCGCTCCGAACGACATGCCGCCGATCATGAGCGGATAGATCTCGCGCACGGGCGGGGCCCAGCCGTGTTCCTTGATGGTGGCCAGGCCTTCGGCCGGGCTCTGGATGCGCCCGATGAGGGTGCGCAGGTCGAACTCGTGGCGGCCTGAATCGAGGGCCGGGTCGGTCAGCATGGAGATGCGGATGAACTTTATCTGGTCGAGCAGGGAATTGCCGTCGTTGCGGCGTCCGCCACGGGTGCGCGGCTGCCCGCCCAAATTGACGTGGTAGCGCAGCTTGTCCTTTTCATCGGAGTGCATGGGCAGGATGGCGTCGTTGGGACAGACCATGCTGCACGTGCCGCAGCCTACGCAGGCCTGATGCGGGGCGGTGCGCTGACGGATACCGTAATAGATGGAATGCTCGTTTTCGGGCTTGTTCCGAAATCCCGCCGGGACCTTGATGGTGCGCTTGCGGAACGTGCCCAGCTCCAGCGACTGCATGGGGCACACGGCGCAGCATTGGCCGCACAGTGTGCAGCGGTCCTTGTTCCATTCGATCTGCCAGGGCAGATCCTTGATGCTCAGTTGGGAAGGGCTAATGGCTGTGTTTGCCGACATACTCTGATCTCCTGGCGGTCCGGGCCGACAATGGCCGAATCAAGATGCATGGGTTGAAAATCCTGGGCCTTGTCACGATCGGGGATAGCCAGGTCCAGGCCGCAGATCTCGGACGAGAACGCGTAGATGCCTGGGCGGCCGCCGACAACACCGGGGCGCAGCTTCTTGCTGTCCTGAACCATGAACATGGACTTGTCCGGCAGGCAGCCGATGACGCAGTTGGGGCCGTCGATGATGAGGCGGCGACAGATCTGCTTGAGTTTGGACAGAAACTCCCTGTCCGGGTGGGCGGTCATCTCGTGGTCCTTGAGCGGGGTGATGATGTGCTTGTAGGCTTCAAAGGGCAGCCCCAGCTTTTTGATCGTAAAGTGCAGGATGTGGGTAAAGACTTCGGAATCGGAGTTGTACCCTTCGTAGCCGGGCACGCCCTGGCCCATGAGGTAGTCGCGGATAGGCACGAAGGCTGTGTTCTCGCCGTTGGTCATGGTGCTCAGTCCCTCGATGAAGAAGGGATGGCAGGCGTACAGGTTGATGGCGTAGTTGGTATTCTGCCTTCCCTGGGCCAGGACGAGGCGGCTCTTGATCTCCGGCCGGTCAAGGCCGAGATACTCGCCGACCTGGAGCGGATCGCCGATCTCCTTGATCATGACCGTGTCCGGCCAGAAGGAGAAGACGGTGATGCTCTCGTCGGCCAGCCCCATATGCTTGAGCTCAAGGCGGGTCTTCAGGTAGCCCAGGCCCTTTTCTTCCTCGCTCAGATCCTTCCAGGCTGCGGGAATGTCATAGGTCCGCACGATGTAACGGTCACGTCTGGGGGTCCAGGTCGGCATGGGGCCCTTGGGCGTGATGGCCAGGTCGTGCCTGAGGGTGAACCCCTTGGAGCTCATGAAAGCGTCCAGCTTTTCCACGCCGGCTTCGGTGAAGATCCCGGAAAGGATCGGACACCCCTTCATGGACTCGAACGGGCCGCCCAGATCCGACAAATACAGGCCGACTCCCGATCCGTCGTGCCCCTCGCGCATGACATCCAGGGCACGGATGGCATCCATGGGGGAGACGGGGTCGCTGCTGGTCAGCGCAAACAATCGACACATAGCGCGCTACTCCCTTTGCTGTTCAGAGACCGCCTGATAATGTGACAATATTGTCACATTGTTGGGGCGGAAAATGGTAATTAATGACAAAAATGTACATAAAATCATCCCTGGCCCGTTAAGGGGCAGGGATGGGTACATGAGCAAGGAAAGGGCCAAAATCGATTATCGGGACAAGATGGAAAAATTGATATTTGGGAATTTTTCCCGCTCAGGCATGGCATTATTCCCAAACAGCCGGGAATTCAACCCTGATGCCTGGCACACGCCGCATGGGCTTCGGAGTGCCGTACCGGCATGCACGCATCAACCTGGGCATGCGTCATCCCCGCGCAGGCGGGGATCCAGAGGCCGGAATACCCAAGGCCGAGCTGCTCATGGCGTCATTCCCGCACAATCGGGAATTCAACCCTGATATCTGGCTAACGCCGCATGGGCTTCACCGTGCCGTACCGGCATGCACGCATCATCCTGGGCATGCGTCATCCCCGCGCAGGCGGGGATCCATCCCCACAACGGGAGCGGTGCAGAGGGCCTCGCCAGATGCGTCATCCCCGCGCAGGCGGGGATCCATCCGTCCACGCTGCTCGGCTGGCTGCTGATTTTGCGTGCGTCATCCCCGCGCAGGCGGGGATCCATCCCGTATGATTCGTCGATGCCCATCATGCCGCC